>Ga0209515_10000017_pt1 | contig 428202 bp, 533 predicted proteins | sample Subgroupgradi54m_FD_187454 | JGI IMG/M metagenome (GOLD analysis project Ga0209515, IMG submission 187454) | Subsurface groundwater microbial communities from S. Glens Falls, New York, USA - GMW60B uncontaminated upgradient, 5.4 m (SPAdes)... ... | reverse complement strand
TGCTCATGAAGAATGATGCGCTGCAATATTATCGTCGCCATATTCTGTCGGAAATTTATCTTTAAGATGATTGACGACTCTTTCCGTTGCAGAACGAGTGTTTGTGAAAATCAAAGTTGTCTTGTGTTTTTTCAACAAGGCATCAAGAAGATTGTAAAAACTCGGCGTTATTTCTGTGTCTTCAATTAAATCTTCTACAGGAGTAAGAACATCGACGTCAATAATTTTATTCAGGGGAACACGAACATATTTTACGCTTCTGTCTTTTTCCTCTCCGACAAGATATCTTGCAACTTCTTCTATCGGCTCAACTGTTGCACTCAGTCCAATTTTTGTCGGCCATGTTTTGCTGACTTCATTTAATCTCTCCAATGTCAAATTTAGATAAACTCCTCTTTTATTGTCAAGCGCGTGAATTTCATCAACAATACAGAATTCAACACTTCTCATTTTTTCCACAAAATTCTTGCTTGTTAAAACTATTGCAAGAGATTCTGGAGTCGTCACAAAAATATGCGGAGATTTCCTCGCCATCTTTGCCCTTTCTGCAACAGTTGTATCTCCAGTCCTCAAACCAACCCTTATATCTTGAAGTTTGATGTTTTTCTTTTCTGCAAGCTCCCTTATTTCTTGCAAAGGCTCAATTAAATTTTTATGAATATCGTTGCTCAATGCTTTTAGGGGGGAGGTGTAAACTGCATAAACCTTGTCTTCCAGTAAATTTTTTTCTGCAAGTCCGACAAGATAATTCAGAATTGCCAGAAATGCCGTAAGGGTTTTTGTTCCGCCAGTTGGAGCAGAAATTAGAATATTGTTCCTCTTCCAAATTTCCAAAACACCATATTCTTGCGTCAGCGAAAAATTCTCAAATTTTGAAAAAAACCATTCGCTAACCAAGGGATGTAGAATTTTCTTGGTCTCTGCCCTAGTATGCTTTTCTCCAATTGTTACTTGCGTCTTTATTGAGGTAATTATTTCTTTCATTTTTCTCCGAGGGAAACGCTAAAGGTCCCCTTTGTCATGGTAAGTATATTCTGCACCATATAGGTTTAATAAATTATCCATTAATCATTTTTAGTGTTATCATCCTAAAATGAGAATAAATGTTTAAATACTTCTTTTTTTCATACAGTTAGTTAAATACAATTTGTTGTTATTAAGGACGCATACAGATACAACATATTGTATGTAGTATGAAATAATGAATTGTCCATATTGCGGGAATAATGCTTTAAGGGTTACAGACAAAAGAGCTTCTTCAGATGGCATAAGAAGAAGAAGAGAATGTTTGAAATGCAAAAAAAGATTCACAACACATGAGAAGATTGACAAAGATGATATTTACATAATAAAGAAAGATAATTCAAGAGAAAAATTTAGCGGGGAAAAACTCGAACGTGGAATTTATAAGGCGTTTGAAAAACGCCCCATATCCAAAGAAGAAATAGACAAAATGATAAACGAAATTGAAGAGCAACTGAGAAAAAAAGGAGAGAAAGAAATTAAGAGCACTACTATTGGCGAAATTGTTATGAAAAAATTGAAGAAACTTGACAATATCGCTTACATAAGGTTTGCTTCTGTTTACAGAAATTTCCAAGATGTTGAAGATTTCAAAAAGGAGTTGAAAGATTTATGAATCAAGAAAATTCAAACTTAGAGACAAAATTGAGGGACGCTTATTCTTACGAAGACGTCGTTAAAGAATCAACAAAATATTTTGACGGGGACAATCTAGCAGCCACAACTTGGGCAACTAAATATTCTCTTAAGGATTCTTCTGGAAAAATATATGAATTGTCTCCAAGAGACATGCATAAAAGATTAGCCAAAGAATTTGCAAGAATTGAAAGCAATTATAAAAATCCAATGAGCGAAGAAAAAATATTTTCTTTGTTGGATAAATTCAAATATATTGTTCCGCAGGGAAGTCCGCAATCTGGAATTGGAAATGATTTTCAAACTGTTTCTTTGTCAAATTGCTTCGTCATAGGAAACGGTTCTGATTCTTATGGTGGAATAATCAGAACTGATGAAGAACAAGTGCAATTGATGAAAAGGCGTGGTGGTGTGGGACACGATTTGTCTCACTTGCGCCCGATGGGAAGCGCCGTAGCCAACAGCGCGCTGAATTCTACAGGAATGGCCACATTCATGAACAGGTATTCAGAGTCAACGCGTGAAGTTGCGCAAGATGGAAGACGTGGTGCTTTAATGCTAACAGTTTCAATAAAACATCCTGATTCTGGATACTTCATAGATGCCAAAATAGATCCAAAAGAAGTGACTGGAGCAAATATTTCTGTAAGAATCAGTGATGAATTTATGAAGGCAGTAATTGAAGACAAAAAATACATGCAACAGTTTCCGGTTGATTCAGATAATCCTTCTGTAAAAAAAGAAGTCAATGCAAGAGATTTATGGAAGAAAATAGTTCATAATGCATGGGCTTCTGCAGAACCTGGAATTTTATTCTGGGATACAATAATAAAAGAATCAGTGCCGGACAGTTATGTTGATGAAGGTTTCAAAACAGTATCAACAAATCCTTGCGGAGAAATTCCTTTATGCGTTTATGACAGTTGCCGTCTGCTGGCAATTAATCTTTACAATTACGTCGACAAACCATTTACAAAAGATGCCAAATTCAATTTCGAACTATTCAAAGAGCATGCAGGATATGCCCAAAGATTAATGGACGACTTGGTTGATTTGGAACTTGAAAAAATTGATAAGATTTTATATAAAATAAAATCTGACCCGGAAAATGAAGACATAAAATCTGTTGAAAAAAATTTGTGGGAAAAAATAAGAGAGAAAGCGATTAAGGGCAGAAGAACAGGCCTTGGAATAACTGCTGAGGGCGACATGCTCGCAGCTCTTGGAATGAGATATGGCAGCGACGAGGCGATTGAATTTTCTGCAAACGCAGTTCACAAGACTCTTGCGCTGGAAGCCTACAGGTCCTCGGTAAATCTTGCAAAGGAAAGAGGAGAATTCCCAATATACAACACTACAAAAGAAGAAAATAATCCATTCATCAAGAGAATCAAGGAAGCAGATAAAGAACTTTATTCTGAAATGGCTAAATATGGAAGAAGAAACATAGCCTTGCTTACAATTGCACCAACTGGTTCTGTGAGCATTGAAACCCAAACAACTTCTGGACTTGAAAATATATTCTCTCCAATTTATATGAGAAAGAAAAAAATAAATCCCAACGATAAAAATGTAAGGGTTGATTCAATCGATGGAGTTGGGGATTCATGGGAACATTATTCTGTTTTTCATCATAAATTTGAAACGTGGTTGAACGTTAATGGATACGATGTTAAAAAAGTTAAAAAAATTGCCGATGAAAGTTTCCAAGAAAATGCAATTGGAAAAGAAAGGAAAGAAGAATTAGAAAATATCGTCAGTAAATCTCCCTACCACAAGGCAACTGCAATGGACATTGATTGGGTTAGCAAAGTAAAAATGCAAGGAGCCGTTCAAAAATGGAACGACCATTCAATAAGTGTGACGGTTAATTTGCCAAATGATGTTTCTGAGGAAACAGTTGGAAAAGTCTATCAAACAGCATGGGAAGTTGGATGCAAAGGCATAACTGTATATAGGGAAGGTTCAAGACAGGGCGTTTTGGTTTCAAACAACAGCAACAAAAAAGAAATTGGCAGAAAAGAACTGAGTGATTTAGTCATGTCAGTTCTAAAGAGAAAGAGACCGGAAAATATTCAGGGAAGAACTGAAAAAATAAAGACTCCATACGAAGACAAGGTTTTCATAACATTAAATCATGAAAAAAATGGAAATGGAGAAATTATTGCGCCATATGAATCGTTTGTATCTATTGGAAAAGGTGGGGGAGATTTGCCGGCAATTGCGGAAGGATATGGAAGAGTCATATCACTTGCTCTTAAAGCAGGGATTACTGTTGAAGAGATAATCTCGCAATTAGAGGGAATTGGCGGAGAAACTCAAAGCGGAATTGGAATCAACAAAATAAAATCTTTACCGGATGCAATAGCAAAGGGGCTAGAAACAGCAATGGAAAAGGAAATAAGATATAGTGGTTCATCGCAAACAGAACCAAACAATGAAAACAGAGGAAGTGGAAATCTTTGTCCAAAGGGACATCCAATGAGAATGCAAGAAGGGAAATGCGAAACGTGTATGATTTGTGGATATTCCAAATGTTGAATTTATTATCTAAATTCTTATAAATAAATTTTAAGTCTAAGTAAAATGAAAATAGATTGGGATGATTATTTTATGACTATGGCTTATCTTGTAGCCATGAAAAGCAAAGATGAAAGAACACACATAGGTGCTATTGTCGTCGGTCCAAGAAAAGAAATACGCTCCACAGGATATAATGGTTTTGTCCGCGGCTCAAATGATTCAATTCCAGAAAGACAACTAAGTCCGGAAAAACACTATTGGTTTGAGCACGCAGAAAGAAATGCAATTTATAATGCGACGCTAATGGGAGTTTCTTTGGAAGACTGTATTATGTATACTAACGGAATACCTTGCATGGACTGCTCCAGAGGAGTAGTTCAGTCAGGAATAAAAGAAGTCGTTGTAGACAAAAAATGGAATTTTGGAAATTCGCCCAAATGGAGAGAACAAAATAAAAGAGCCGTTGAAATGTTTAAAGAAGTCGGAGTAAATTTAAGATATTATGATGGAAATTTTATTGAAATTAAAAAAATGAATGACGGCGTAGTTTCTTCGCTAAAATAAAATGCCACTCGAAATAAAAGTCAAGAAAATTAATCCTGATGCAACATTGCCAAAATATGCCAAGGATGGAGACGCTGGCTTGGATTTATGTTCTGTTGAAGATTATACATTAAGACGCGGAGAGAAAAAAGTTTTCGGAACCGGATTGCAATTTGAAATACCACAAGGATATTTTGGCTCGATGCGTGACCGTTCTGGCTTGGCTGCGAAACATGGAATTCATACTCTTGCAGGAGTTATTGATTCGGGATATCGCGGGGAAGTTGGAATCATTCTTGTAAATCTTGGAGAACAAGATTTTATGATTCGCAAAGGTGATAGAATAGCTCAGTTAATTATACAGCCATATGAAAATTGTAAAATTACAGAAGTCAATGAAGTGAATGAAACTTCTCGCGGCGACGGCGGTTTTGGAAGCACCGGAAGATAATTCATAACTTTTATAAAATAGTTCTCTTGTATATTAAAATGACAAACAATGATTCCGTTTCAGAATTAAGCGGAAAAGAATTTGAAAATTATACTAAGAAAGGATTCGTCCTCATTGATTTTTACGCTGATTGGTGCATGCCGTGCGTAATGATGGCTCCAATAATAGATGAGCTCTCTGAAAAATATGACAGTAAAATAAAATTCGGAAAAATAAACATAGACGACAATCATGCCATGGCGGAAAAATTCAGCATAATGTCAATCCCAAATTTTATTTTGTTTAAAGACGGAAAAAAAGTTGAACAATTTATAGGTTCAATGTCTTTTGAATCTTTTGAAAAAAAACTTGGTAAATTTATCTGATAACAATATTTTTAAAGATAAATCCATTATTCCCTAAATGAGCACAATTGGTTCGCTCCTCTCCGGAGCTGCAGGTATTATGGTTTTGGCAGGACACTTTATTCCTTCACTGAATCAGCAGTATTTCTTGGTTCCAATCGGCGGAGCTTTGGCATTAATTTCAGCTGTTATTATAAGCAGTTCAAGACCGCGTTATCCAGTTCGTTACTAAATTTAATTCCTTTAAATTTTTATGGAAGTGAAAAAAACTCAATTAACTGATAACATATTCATTATCAAATTTGCAAATGAACGCGATGTTTCCAAGACATTTCTAAGATTTCAAGAGCATTACGAATCCCCAGAATTCGCAGGAAAGATTTTTAGCCAAAAAGAATTCAGGAAATGGTATAAAGCAAAACACGGAAAATTCAATTACCATAAAGTTTGGTATGACGGATTCAATATTCCCTCGCACATTCTGAAAAAATTTTATTCTGGTGAATTCAATCCGTTGACAAAAAAAGAGAAAATAATTCTGGAACTTTTTAGAGAACATGTGCATAACTATTATATCATCGCTGTTCATGATAAAAAAGACAAGTCAATTCTTCATCATGAAATCGCGCATGCACTTTTTTTCACGGATAACAACTACAAAAAAGAAATTCTGAAAATTCTGAAGAAATATGACTTAAAGGAGATATCAACAGTATTGCATGAAGTTGACGGTTACGGTAAAGAAGTGATTATAGATGAAGTTCAGGCATATTCAGCAGCATTGCATGATATGGTTAATGTGAAATTTCCCGAAGAGCTTCTCAGAGAGATAAAAGAAGTTTTTGGCAGATATCTCAAAAAGATGCCGGTTGACTAAAAAACTGAATCTTTTTAAATGTAAATTTATTTGAGTGAACGCATTGAAGCTCTGCGTTAACCTGCTGTCTTCTTAAGGGAAGATTAAGCCGAGCAATTTCACGAGACAAAAATTGCAAACTCACAACGAGAGAGGTTGCGAGTTAAGGAAACCGCAGGTTGTTGATTAGCCCTAAGCAGTATCTTATAAGGGAAAGTTTGATAAAGAAAACCGTAGGGTTGTCTTTATGGCTCCGTAGCTCAGTCTGGATAGAGCACTGGACTTTTAATCCAGGTGTCGTGGGTTCAAATCCCATCGGGGCCATTCCCATAAAAAAGAGAGAAAATGTTGAATAATTTTTCAGACATATATCAGTTTGCATTGTCGCATAGCTATTTTGCAATCTTTATCCTGATGATAATTGAGGGTCCTATGATTACTGCTGCTTCAGCGCTTGCGGCTTCTTTAGGCTATTTGAACATTTATCTTATAATTATAATGTCAATGTCTGGCGACGTTATAGGAGATATAATTCATTATTATATCGGCAGAACTTTAAGAAAAACAGTTATTGAGAGTTACATCAAAAAACATGGAATAAATAGAAGCATAATAAAAAAACTTGAAAAGAAAATTCATAACAATTTATGGAAATCAATGACAATAATAAAAATAACGCCGCCTCTCGCAACTCCGGGATTATTGCTCGTCGGTGCTACAAGAGTTCCAGCATTAAGATATCTCTTTATGTCTTTTCTTACAACTCTTCCATTAACTGCTTTTTATGTTAGTTTGGGATATTATTTTGGTTTTTCAGTAAAAGTTATTCTAGATTCTCTTAAACTTCGCCAGTATGAATTCTTTTTTGTCTTAGTAGCGTTCGTTTTGATATTTTTATTATATAGGGCTATTTATAAAAAGATAAATAAGGCATTTCATCTTATGAACTCAGATGGCAAAAAAAAGAAAGCTTAACATAGCAATTGTATGCGATGGCGTCACCAGCACGATTGCTGGTTCGTTTATTTCAACTTTAAGATTTTCTAAAATACTAAGAGAACGGGGGCATAAAGTTATTTTTATAACATCAAAAAAGCCAGGAGAAAGAAAAATAGATTCTTATGAAAAAATAAAGGTTTATAGGTCGTTCTCGATACTTCTTCCAAAATCAGGTGGTCAGCTTTATTTATCTCTTCCAAATTTTTTCCGCATGAAAAAAATACTTGAAAAAGAAAAAATAGACATAGTGCATACGATGATTCCAACTCCTTCATCGGTTATTTTAATAAAAGCTGCCAAATCTTTGGGAATAAAAATAGTAGCTCATTCACACGCACAGCCTGAAAATCTTTTTCTCCACTTCCCAAAATTTCTGCCAATAAAAAGCATTAACGAGTTATTTTACAAATATATGATTTGGATATATAACAAGGCAGATATTTTGATTTGTCCGTCAAAATTTGCAGAAAGGGCATTAGAAAAGAGAAATTTGGAAACAAAAATAATAATCATAAGCAATGGAGTAGACACATCAAAATTCAGAAGAATAAATAATGAAAAATTTATCAAAAAATTTAGAATTCCAAATGATTGCAAAAAATTAGTTTTTGTTGGAAGACTAGACCCTGAGAAAAAAGTTGACACTTTGATAAAAGCAATGCCATATATTTTGAAAAAATATGAAAAAGTTCATGTAATTATTACTGGTTTTGGGAACATGGAAAAATCATTAAAAAAACTTGTAAAAAAATTAAAACTTGGAAACGATATAACTTTCTGTGGAAAGATTTCAAACGATGAAGTTGTTATGGCCCACAGTTCTGGAGATATTTTTGTTCTTCCTTCTTTGTCGGAGCTTGAAGGCATGGCTGTTCTTGAATCAATGAGTTGTAAAAATCCCATATTGATTGCAAATTCAAAGGAAAGTGCATCTGTTGATTTTGTCAATGGAAACGGATTTTTGTTCAAGCCAGAAGATTCAAAAGACTTGGCTGAAAAAGCATTAAGACTTCTGCAAAATGAAGAATTAAGAAAGTCTATGGCGCTAAGAAGTTTTGAAAACAGCAGACATTACGACATAAACAAAAGCGTCGACAAACTAGAAAAATTATACTATTCATTAATAAATGGAAGAAAAATATCTGGGAACTAAAAATAAAATATTCTATAGAAAAAATAAATTCAGCAATAAAAGGAAGACTCTTATCTTTGTCCACGGGGTTTCTGGAAGCTCATCTGCATGGATTAATTTTGAGAAAAGATTTTCAAAAATTTTTAATATTTTGACATTTGATTTAAGAGGACATGGAAAATCATTTAGACCAGAAAAATTTTCCGAATATTACTTAGAGAATTTTTCAGAGGATTTGTATGGTCTGATAAAGCACGAAAATGTCACAAATCCTATTTTGATAGGGCATTCCTTCGGAAATCTGGTAATCTTAAATTTCTTGGAAAAACATTTGAAACTTGTTAAATCTGTTATTTTTGTCAGCACAGAATATGCTCCATCAAAAAGATTGGCAAATAAAATAGTAGCTGCAAGTTTTTTATTAAATCCATTAGCTGCATTGTTAAATAGTAAGAAAAAATTAGGTCACGTTGATTATTCTAATTACAAAAATACTGGAGATTGGAACTTAAAAAGAATGTATGCAGACGCAAAAAACACTGGTTTTAAAAGTTATCTTTATTCTTTGCAACATTCTTATAATTCCAATGCTGAAAAACTTTTACCGAAAATAAAAATTCCAGTTTTAATAATTCATGGTGACAAAGATACTATATTTGATGTTTCCTATGCAAAAGAGATGGCATCCAAGATAAAAAATTCTAAAATTGTAATATTCCGAGGTGCAAACCACATAATTCCTTTAAACTATTTTAAGAAATTATCAAAAGAAATTGAAAAATTTGTAAAGAAATATTAATCTATTTTTTCAAAAAACCATTTGCCAATACTATAGCTTCCATACGTTATGAACAGGGCTGCAAAAACATCTATTGAATAATGCAGATGCATCAACAAAACTGTTGTAGCCATTACGAATGTGGCAAAAAGAAAGAATAATCCTATTTTTTGTTTTCTAAAAATAAGAAACCCCAAAAAAGCAGTTGCAACATGCCCGGAAAAAAACAAGTCGTTATTATAATTAATCAATTCATAGAACTTTGGCACCGATATTATTATCGCATTAGTTGGTATTTTAAGATGAGTAAGCATGACAAAAAAGCTCCTTATAATAATTAATAATGAAGATTGGCTTAAAACAACATGAAATTCGTTTACTTTGAAAAACAGGGGATAAAGAAATAAAACTGCAGCCATTAAAAGGCTGCCATAAACAAACAAAAATTGGAGATTAATAACTGGCGTGTTATCTAAAATCATATCGGGCACTGAAACACTTGCAGTCTTATCAACATAATTCCCAGCAATCATATTAAAGACAATTGCCAACGCCAAGAATAAAATGGAAATTATTATCGCTCTTTTGTTATGTTTTATTTCCCGCGTCCATGATTTTAGCCTCGATTCCATTTTTAAATATTGTTTTTTATACTTTAAAATGTTTATTAAAATTTATAAATAGATATATTATCATCTTGATATGAATTTATCTGAAAGAATTGGAAAAATAAAGTCTGATGAAAAGAAAGCAAGATTAGACTCTAAAAAATATTTGTTCGGTGCTTTTGGGAGCATAGCGATGACTTCATCAATATTTCTTTATGGAATTATTTCTCCAGAATTTTTTTCAGAGCATCTTTTGTTTAATATTTCGCTTTTAGTTGTCAGCAGTGCATCAACAGATTTATGTTTTTCTGGACACTATTACAAAAAATCTCAATCAGAATCAATAAAAGAAAGACATCCAAACTATTTCAACGAAAATAGCATGAATTTGGAAGAATCATCTAGAAATGGCTGAAAAACCAAAACCTTTTTAAACTATTTTTTTGTTTCTTTTATTATTGTTCAGTTGTTAAAATAAATCATAAGATTTTTAAACCATCTTCAAGCCACAAACCATGCATATTCTCCAACCAAAACATTCCAAACTTCATGAAAAAGAGTCCGAAGAGTTATTAAAAAAAATAAATATTTCCAAATCTCAACTTCCAAAAATTCTGTTAAGCGATGTGGCTTTGCCTGAAAATTGCAGTGTTGGAGACATAATAAAAATAGAAAGAAAAACTCCCGAAGGCAAAATCAACGTCTATTACAGAGTAGTTGTATAAGTAAAAACCATTTCAAAATGCAAGAAAAACATTTAGTCGTGAAAAAATATCTCGAGGACCACTCGCTTGTAGAATCAAATATAATTTCTTTCAATAATTTTATAGAAAAAAGAATGCAGGAAATCGTCCATGAAATTTCAGAAACAATAAACAACGAAGAATTTGAAATAACCCTGGGAAAAATAAAAGTTGGCAGGCCAAATGTCATAGAATCTGATGGAAGCTCATCCCAGATAATGCCTTATGAATCAAGACTTAGAAATCTCACTTATTCTGCGCCAGTATCTTTGGAGATAACAATAAAAAAAGACGGACAAATAGATTCTGACGACGTGGAAATAGGAAGGATACCTATAATGGTCGGCAGCAAACCTTGCAATACTCATGGCATGTCAAAGGAAGAACTTATAAAAAACTACAACGATCCGTTAGATCCAGGGGGATATTTCATGATTAATGGAAATGAAAGAGTCATGATTATGTCTGAGGACTTGGCAGAGAATCAGCCTTTTATCGAGGACAATTCAAAAGGAAATCTCCATCTTAGATTATTTTCGTCTAAGGGAACATATAGAATTCCGACGACAATTTCTGAAAATAAAGAGGGAATTTTTGAAGTCTCATTTAGCAGATTCAGGGATTTGCCTGCAGTTGTTCTTTTAAAAACTCTTGGAATGATAAAAGAAGCTGACATTGCAAAATATATTGGAAAAGAAATAGACAGCGTTATTGTTAATCTCTATGAATTTGTAAATATAAACACATCGGAAGATGCAATGTTGTACATAGCCGAGAAAGCCTCATTGCAGGGAACAAAAAAAGAAATTCTTGACAGGGTAAAAACCAGAATCGATTCATATCTCTTCCCGCACATAGGACAGAAAAAAGAAGACAGAATAAAAAAAGCCATAACATTGTGCAAATTGATAAAACAATTCCTTATAGTAAAAGAGCATCCTGAATTAAAAACTGACAAAGACCATTATGCAAATAAGCGTGTCCGTTTATCTGGCGACCTTTTAGCAAGTTTATTCAGAGTTAACCTCGGAGTTTTAATAAGAGATATTCAGTATTCTCTTCAGAAATCTTCCAAAAGAAAAAAAATATTTTCAATAAAGACAATAGCAAAATCAACTTTATTTTCTCACAGAATTGAATCTGCAATAGCGACGGGAAGTTGGACTGGAGAAAGAAGCGGTGTTACGCAAAACATGGATAAGACAAACTATCTTGCAATAATCTCGCAGCTGCAGAGAATTTCCAGCATGCTTTCATCCGAGCAGGAAAATTTCATGGCAAGAACTCTTCATCCAACTCACTACGGAAAATTCTGTCCTATTGAAACGCCTGAAGGAACTGAAATTGGACTGAGAAAAAATCTTGCAATACTCTGCAAAATATCTACCGGAGTGGATTTGGACGAGGAAAAATTTGTAAAGATTTTGGAATCAGAAGGATTAAACAAAGATGGAACTGGAAAAGTTGATATTTTTTACAATGGAAGATTTGTCGGCGGAATAGACAATCCAAATGAGTTAGCAAAAAAAATCAAGGAAAAAAGAAGAGATGGGGAATTGCCTTTGCAGCTTAATATAAGATACGACCATCGTTTTGGAATCATATTAATATCGACGGAACCTGGAAGAGCGCTAAGACCTCTAATAATAGCTGAAAATGGAATTTCAAGGCTCACAAAAGATTATCTTCTAAGATTGCAACAGAATGAAATAAAATGGAATGATTTGATAAAACATAAAATAATAGAATATCTCGACACGGCAGAGGAAGAAAATGCCCTCGTTTCTTTATACGAAAACGAATTAACTCCGGAACATACTCATCTTGAAATCGACCCAATGGATTTGCTTGGTGTTATTACATCTCTTGTCCCATACGGAAATCACGATCAGAGTTCCAGACTTAATCGTGGTTCCAAGACGCAAAAACAGTCTCTTGGTTTGTATGCTTCAAATTATCTTGTAAGGCTTGACACAGATGTTTCTATTTTACAGTATCCGCAAAAACCAATTGTAAGAAGTTTCGTTTACGACACTCTTAACACATATCCTGCTGGACAAAATCTTATCGTCGCTATCATGACTCATGAAGGATATAATATGGAAGATTCGCTTGTTCTCAACAAAGGCAGCGTCGACAGAGGAATAGGAAGAAGTTTCTATTTCAGGCCTCACTCGGCAATTGAAATGCATTATGCGGGAAGTTTGAAAGATGAAATAGTAATTCCAACAAAAGACACTTCGGGATACAAGACTGAAGAAAGTTACAGATTCCTGGATGACGACGGAGTAGTTTCTCCTGAAGCAGAAATAAATGAAGGTGAAGTCTTGATAGGAAAAGTCTCGCCTCCAAAATTCCTTTCAGAAGCTAGGGAAATTTCAGTAAGGGCAAAAAAAGAATCTTCAGTTACAATGAGACAGGAAGAAAAGGGAACTGTAGAATCTGTTTTCATAACGCAAGATTTCGAGGGGAATAAAATTGTCCAAGTAAAAACAAGAGACTTGAGAATCCCGGAACTCGGAGACAAATTTGCGACATCCCACGGACAGAAAGGAGTTATAGGGGCAATAATTCCCGAGAACGATATTCCATTCACATCCAACGGTATAAGGCCTGATGTAATTTTCAATCCGCATGGTTTGCCAAGCAGAATGACTGTCGGTTATCTTCTTGAATTGTTAGCGGGAAAAGTGGGATGCCTCAGGGGACAAGTTGTCGACGGAACTCCATTCTCCGGAGAGAGCAAAAAAGATTTAGAAAATCAACTTGTTGATTTGGGTTTCAGATACGATGGAAAAGAATCAATGTATCATCCAGTAACAGGAAAAAGAATAACTGCAAAAATATTTATTGGAAGTTTATACTACTTGAAACTTAAATATATGGTCGCAAATAAACTTCACGGAAGAGCTTCTGGAAAGATTGCATTGCTTACAAGACAGCCAATTGAAGGTCGTTCGAGAGGTGGAGCATTAAGACTTGGAGAGATGGAACAGCAAGCTCTAGTAGCTCACGGAGCATCTTTATTGTTGAAAGAAAGATATGATTCGGATAAAATAGTTCTTCATATTTGTGAAAAATGCGGAGCAATTGCAGTCGAGGACAACATAAGGGGAAAAATATATTGTCCAGTATGCGGTTCTGAGGATACTGAACCCATTGAAATTTCATACGCATTCAAATTGCTTCTTGAGGAACTTCAAGGATTACATATTCAAACTAAATTCAAATTGAAAAATAAATACGAATAAATGGAAAAACAAGTAAGAAAAAAAGTTGACGAAATAAGATTCGCATTGCTTAGCCCAGAGCAGATTAAAAAAATCTCCGCGGCAAAAATTGTAACGCCGGAACTTTATGATATCGACAGCTATCCTGTAGATGGTGGTTTGATGGACTTGCGTCTTGGAGCGATAGACCCGGGAGTAAGATGCAGAACTTGCGGTGGAAGATTAAAAGAATGTCTTGGACATCCGGGAAGAATTGAACTGGCTCGTCCAATAATACATTTGAAATATGTTCCATTAATTGAAACTGGATTAAGATGTTTCTGTCATGAATGTGGAAAATTACTGCTCAGTGACGCTGATTTGAAAAGATATTCTTCAAGTGAAAGGGCAAAAAAAGCCAAAGACGTAAAGAGATGCCCTCATTGTAATGCTGCTCATGAAAAAGTAAAATTGGAAAAGCCGACAAGTTTCTACATTGGAAGAAAAAGATTATTTCCAACAACTGTAAGAGAAATCCTTGCAAACATCAAAGACGATGAATTAAGAAAAATCAGCGTCGACCCAGATAGCTGCAAGCCGGAATGGGCTGTCTTAACAACTCTTCTAGTTCCTTCAGTTACAATAAGACCTTCAATTATTCTTGAATCTGGAGAAAGAAGTGAAGACGATTTAACTCACAAATTGTCTGATATAATAAGAGCAAACCAAAGATTGTGGGAAAATTTAAATGCTGGTGCCCCTGAAGTTATTATCGAGGACTTGTGGGACTTGCTACAATTTCATATTACGTCTTTCTTCGACAATACAATATCAAAAATCCCGCCTGCAAGACACAGGAGCGGACAGCCTTTGAAAACTATAACTGAAAGAATCAAAGGAAAAGAAGGAAGAATAAGAAAAAACCTTGCCGGTAAAAGAGTAAACTATTCCGGAAGAACGGTTATTTCGCCAGATCCATCAATGCACCTTAATGAAGTTGGAGTTCCCTATGAAATTGCAAGAGTCGTAACGGTTTCAGAAACAGTCAACGATTTGAATATTCACAAGATAAAAAAATTAATCGAAATGGGAGAAAAATATCCGGGTGCAAATTATGTAATAAGACCGGATGGAAAAAAGAAAAAAATTACTCCCGAGTTAAAGGAAGAAATAATGACTGAGATAACTGCGGGATATAAAGTTGAAAGACATTTGCAGGACGGAGATATTGTTCTTTTCAACAGACATCCAAGTCTTCATAAAGCAAGTTTGATGGCTCATATTGTAAAGATTCTTCCAGGAAGAACATTCAGGCTTCATCCAGGAGCAGCTTTCCCTTACAATGCTGATTTCGACGGTGATGAAATGAATATCCACTCTCCGCAAACAGAAGAAGCAAGAACTGAAGCAAAAATACTTCTTGATGTAAAGAAAAATTTAATGTCTCCAAAAAACAACACAAATTTTCTTGGATGTTCTCAAGATGCAATCACCGGAAATTATTTGCTTGGAATTGGTGAATTTACTGGGGATTACGCAAATCAGCTTCTTTACAAGGTTGGTATAATGAACAAGTTATCAAAGAAAACAGTTTCGGGATTTGAAATATTCTCACAGATACTTCCTAAAATGAACTTTTCAAATAACTCAATAAAAATACAGGACGGAGAAATATCTAAAGGAAAAATAGACAAAACATTATTCGGACAAGAAGATGGTGAATTGATAAGGGAAATCGACAAGAAAATTGGAAGAGATGAAACAATAAAGACGATAGAAAATGCATTTAATTTGGGGAGACATTTTTTGAGCGACAGGGGAATAACAATCTCGCTTGAAGATTTGAACTTGAAAGAAAATCCAATAGCAAAAAGTGATGAAATTATAAGAAAAGCCGAGGAGAAAACAAGAGAATTAATTGAGTTGTACAAAAAAGATGATTTTGAGATTATCCCGGGAAAAACAAAAGAAGATACGAGGGAAATAAAAATACTTCAGGTCTTGAACGAAGTCAGAACAAAAATCGGTGAAATGGTAAAGCAAGAATTCCCTGCAGACAATCCGGTTAATCACATGATTATTTCCGGTGGCGGTGGTAACATCTTAAACATAACACAGATTGCATGTTGTGTTGGTCAGCAAGCCTTGTGGGGCAAGAGAATTGAAATTGGATACAATGAGAGAACGCTTTCTTTCTTCAAGAGAAATGAAATTTCACCGCCGTCAAGAGGATTCATAAAAAGTTCATTCATGCGTGGTTTGAGACCGGATGAATTTTTCTTTGGAGCAATAACTGGAAGAGACAGTCTGATGGATACTGCATTAAGAACTCCAAAATCTGGATATTTATACAGAAGACTTGCAAGCGCTCTTCAAGATTTAAAAGTTGAATACGACGGAACTGTAAGAGACAGCAATAACACGGTAATACAATTCAAATATGGTTCAGATGGAATAGACGTTTCAAAATTGCATTTGAATGGAAAAATAGAACCTGGAGAAGCAATTGGCATAGTAACTGCTCAATCATTCGGTGAACCATCGACGCAGATGGCGTTGAATGTTTTCCATTTTGCGGGTGTCCAAGAGATGCAGATTACCGCAGGTCTTCCAAGACTTATTGAAATATTTGACGCAAGAAAAAAACCATCGTCTCCAAAAATGGAAATATATTTGACAAAAGAATATAACAATGAAAAAGATTCAAGAGCTTTCGCGGAAAAAATAAAGGAAGTAAATATTGCAGAGATTGCCTCGGAAATAAATTTGAATTTCAGCGACAAAAATATTGAAATTAAAATTGACAAGAATAAATTAAAACACGCTCACATCGCCATAAAAACCGTCGTTGAAAGGCTTAATGAAATGGGATACAAATCCAAAGAAAAAGGAGAATCAATAACATTAAATGTTTCTGACCTCGACTTCAAGCAAATATACAAATTCAAGGAAAAAATAAAAAAAGAAATCATATCTGGTGTAAAGGGAGTCATACAAGTTCTTATTATAAAGAAAGATAAAGATTATATCATAACAACTCTAGGAACAAATCTTAAGAAAATAATTTTATTGAAAGAAGTTGACAAGCACAGATTAATTTCAAACGACTTCCATGAAGTTGCTGGAATTTTTGGAATAGAAGCCGCAAGACAGCTTATAATTGATGAAATAAATCAAGTTTTGAACACTCAGGGTTTGGATATTAACATAAGGCATCTTGAACTTGCCGCCGACGCAATGAGTAATATTGGAGAGGTTAAGGGAATAACAAGAATGGGAATCATTGCGCAGAAATCGTCCATACTCGCAAGAGCAACATTTGAAACTCCGGTAAAACAATTTGTAAATGCGTCGATAAGAGGAAACAAAGACAAATTGACAAGTGTCATCGAGAATATTATTTTGAATCAGCCGGTTCCGGTTGGAACAGGACTTCCGGGATTAATTGTAAAAGTTATAGGACCGATGGTTAAATCAAGTTCGGAAATGAAGAAGGCGAAAAAAGAAATAGTTGAAAAAGTAAATGAGTAATCATTTGCAAGTTTCCAGAATAAACATGGGAAAAATTTAACGAATAAATTTATAAAACATTTCTTCTAAATAATTATAACGATGATTAATATTATTAATATGCAGGATATTCGATATCTGAATTTATTCAACAAAATCACGAATGTCAATACAAGATTCTGTTTCAAATATAATGAAGTAATAGGATTCTCAGTTCCAAAAGAACTTGTCTCAAAAGCAATAGGCGAGGGTGGAAGAAACATAAAAAGAATGAGTGAAATATTGGGAAAAAGAATAAAAGTAATTTCTGCTCCTCGCGGATTGTATGACATAAGAAAATTCATGGAAAGTGTCGTTAGTCCGACAACATTCAAAGATTTGGAATTTGACGCCAAGGAAATAATTATTACTGCCGGTTCTCAGAGCAAAGCAGCCCTCATAGGAAGAGACAAAAGAAGGCTTCATGAATTGCAAAAAATTTCAAAAGATTTCTTTGACAGAGATTTGAGAATTGTCTAAATTATTGACGGAATAGTCAAATTTTTTAATAAGAAATATTTATAAATCAATTTCAGCAACATTATTTTATGGGATTAAAAAACGCTTTAAAACTAATAAAGGATAGAAAGAAATTTAGATGGAAAGATCACAAGTTTAAAGCAAGAACTCTAAATCTTTATGCAAAGGCAGATCCGCTCGGAGGTAGAAACCAAGCTAAGGGAATAGTTCTGCAAAAAATTCAGAAAGAAGCAAAACAGCCAAATTCAGCAATGAGAAAATGTTGCAAAGTCCAGTTGACTAAAAATGGAAAAACTGTCACGGCTTTTATTCCAGGAAACCTTGCGCAGAAATTTATTGATGAACACGACGAAGTCATGATTGAAAGAATCGGCGGAAAACAGGGAAGAAGTAAGGGAGATATTCCCGGAGTCAGATTCAAAGTTATAAAAGTAAACGATCAACCATTGCATTTGTTATGGCAAGGCAAGATAGAGAAAGGTAGAAGATAAAATGAATAACGATTATACAACTCTTGAACTTTTGGAAATTGGAATGAACAGCAAGATGCTAATAGAGAGTATTGTATTGCCTCAAAGTCCTGAAGTAAGTGAAACATACGGTCCATTTTTTCCGGAAAATGAATTTAGGGAAATTGAATATCAAGTATTTTCCCGCGAATACACAAAGGATATAATAATCAATAATGAAAATAAAAAAAGACATTACATGTTTCCCAACGGCGGAATATTAACATTCAATATGAAAACAAGAACTGTTGTTTCCAAAGATGTTCCGACAGAAGTAATGTTAAGATTGGGGTTGGTGAAATAAATGGCTGAAAAAATGATTTTCAAAATTTTTGATTTGTATGATTTGTCCGAAGTAAAAGTAAATGATGTTGGATTAAAATCAGTTATAAATCTTGAACCAAAATTGCTTTTAAAAAGCCACGGAAGAAATGTGCAGAAGCTTGGACAAATCAAAGTGAATGTTGTTGAGAGACTCATGAACAAACTTTCCGTCGCTGGACATAGGGGAAGAAAACACAAAATTGAACTTGGAAGAGTCACAGGGAAATATACAAAAAATATGGGAATAGTTCTTGAAGCATTAAAAATAGTTCAGGAAAAAACAAATCAAAATCCCGTTCAGATTCTTATAAAGGCGATTGAAAACACTGCTCCGAGAGACGAGATTACAGTCATAGAATATGGTGGCGCGCGTTATCCGCAAGCAGTTGATGTTGCTCCATTAAGAAGAATAAATTTGGCTTTGAAGCATATTATTCATGGGGCATCAGACAGAGCATTCAACAAGAAAAAAACAATTGTCCAGGGATTAGTGGAAGAAATAATTCTTGCATCTGAAAACAGCGGAGATAGCTTTGCCGCAAGAAAAAGAAATGAAGCGGAGAAGCAAGCAGATAGTGCAAGATAACTTGCTTCTACGTCCACTCGCAATCGCTCGCAAAGAAAAGCAAGCCGATTCTGCGCGTTAAATGAAAATAAAAACTTTTCAAGTTTCCTTCATTGAAACTTAAAATGAAAACACTAAACAAAATATTGATTGGCGGAATAATTTTTTTAAGCGGATGCAATCCTGCAACTCATGCAAGATTTGATTTATCCAGATTAGAGTTATGGCAAAGGGATTTGTTTATCGAAGCAGGAAATTATTGGAACATATCAATTAAAGACAATAAAAATTCATTGAACGTTGCATTCCTGGGAGATATAAAAGATAAACCAAAGGGAAAAAATCAAAAATATATTGCATTTACTTATAATTATACTGAAGAAGGCGAAAAAAAGCACCAGATAATATTTGATAAAAAAGAAACTTGGAGTGATTGTTCAAAAGTAGAGGGATTTCTTTACAATAACCCCCAAGAAATAAATGGTTATAATTTTCTTAAAATTTCACAGCATGAATTAGGTCATTTCATGGGGAAGGGACATTCAGATAATAAGAAAGATGTTATGTATCATCAAATGGGAAAGAGATGCAAGAATTAAAAATAAATTCTTGACAAAATTTATAATCTCTTTTTACTTTTCTTTTTCGATGAAAAAGCTCGTTGTTGAATCTTTAAAAAAAATTCTAAAAGGAAAAAAAATAAATTTGAAAGATAATGAAATTTTCAATCTTATAGAAATTCCGCCATCTATTGAAATGGGTGATTATTCTTTTCCATGTTTTTCTCTTGCATCAAAACTGAAAAAAAATCCATATCAAATCGCATTAGAATTAAAAGAAAAAATAGGTTCAAAAAATAACTTTAAAGATGTGCAAGTTTCTGGCGGATATATTAATTTTTTCATAGATAGGAAAAAATTTGCAAACAATTTAATATCCGAAATTTTAAGAAAAAAGAAAAATTTCGGCAAGCCTGCAAAATCTAAAAAAGAAAAGATAATAATTGAATTCTCACAGCCAAATACTCACAAGGCATTCCACGTTGGACATATAAGAGGCACCTCTTTGGGGGAAAGTGTTTCGAGAATTTTAGAATTTTGCGGAAATAAAGTTGTAAGAGTAAATTATTCTGGAGATACGGGAATGCATGTTGCAAAATGGATTTGGTGTTACAAAAAATATCATTCTAAAGAAAAATTAAGAAATGATGAATCTTGGATTTCAGGAATTTATGTAGATGCCGTAAAAAGACTTGGAGAAAATGAAGATTTACAGAAAGAAGTTGATGAGATAAATAAAAAACTTGAAAGCAAGAAGGACAAAAAGCTTAATGATTTGTGGAAAAAAACAAGAAAAATTTCCATTGACTCCTGGAAAAAAATTTACAAAGAACTTAACACGAAGTTTGATTCATATTTTTTTGAGAGTGAAGTAGAAAAAGGGGCTAAAGAAATTTCTCACGAATTGCTGAAAAAAGGAATTGCAATAAAAGATGATGGTGCAGTAATAATGAATCTTAAAGAATATAATCTTGGCGTTTGGATTCTGCTTAGAAGCGATGGCACAGTTTTATATTCGGCTAAGGATTTAGCGCTTGCCAAGAAAAAAATAAAAAAATATAATGCAAATGAATATCTGATTTTTGTAGCCGAAGAACAAAATCTTCATTTCCAGCAGCTGCTAAAAACGCTAGAATTAATGGGAATAAAAAAGAAATATTCATTTGCGACATTTGGGATGGTTCGTCTCCCGGAAGGAAAAATGTCGTCGAGAACTGGCGACAATATTCTATATTCCAATTTTATGAAAGAGATTACTGATTATGCAAAGGATGAAATTAAAAAACGGGGTGAGAAAATCCCAAGAAAAGAACTTGAAAAAAGAGCATTGATAATTTCCATAGCCGCAATAAAATATTCAATGCTAAAACAAAGCGCAAACAAAAATATTATTTTTGACAAGACTGAAGCTCTAAATTTCGAAGGTGACACTGGAGCCTATATTTTATACAGTTACGCAAGGGCAAAATCAATAATAATAAAAATTAAAAGCAAGAAAAATAAAACTGATTTTGGAAATTTAGAAGACAAGGAAATAAATTTAATAAAAATAATATCTCAATTTCCAGAAGTTGTTTCGGATTCGCGCAAAAATGTAAATCCATCGACAATTGCAAATTATACTTATCATCTCGCGCAGAAATTTAATGAATTTTATCATGCATGTCCAGTAATTAATTCCGAAAAAGAATCGCTGAGGGTTGCGCTCGTAAAATCATTCATTCAAGTTATGGAAAATTCTATGAATTTGCTTGGAATAAAATATCTTGAGAGAATGTAAAAAGCAAAACATATTTAAATAATTTTTAATTTAATTATAAATAAATATTTTACAAAAAAATAAAAGGGGGTGATTAAATGGCAAAAAGTAAAGAGGCAGGAAAAGTTTTAAGTTTTGTTGTTTGGCTTACAGGAATTTTAGTATCGCTAGCAGTTGGTTTCAGCATGACTCAAGCTGGAAGAGTTTCTGGCGCATTGACACTTCCAACGTGGCTCGGAGGAAATGTTCTTGCATTAATCGTCGGGTGGGTAGTAGTTATAACAACAATAATAAGCGCTGTCATTGCAATCATCGACAGATAAATTTTTTATTTATTTTCAAATTAAACAAAAAGAGGAGGTAATTAAATGGTAAAATCGAAAAAAATAGTATTTGTAGGAAAATGGGCTTTCCTTGCAGGAGTGCTCTTGGCTGTGGTTTTGGGAGTCATCGGTCCTATATCAAGCGTGTGGACTATGACACTCGTCGCAATTGGACTTGTTGTCGGATTGCTTAATGTCACAGACAGAGAAGTAACCCCATTCCTTATGTCAGGAGCTGTTTTGATATTAGCAAGCGCATTGGGCGGTAATCTGATGTCAAGCTTGCCTTACGCAGGACAAATACTCAACGCATTGCTTTTGATATTCGTTCCAGCTACAATAATTGTGGCAGTAAAGAATGTCTTCGCTTTAGCAAGAGATTAAATTTATTTTTTATTTTTAACTTTTTTTATTTTTTAGAATTTTTGAGAACTAAAAATTCTTATCAAGATAATCTATTATGTCGAAAGATTCTCCAACAAATTTATCGCCAATTTTTATCACTGGAACTGTTAAAACGCCGGATTTCTTGAATAAATCTTTTCTTATTTCAGAATTTCTGCTTCTCGGAGCTTCAATCTTTTCAAATTTTATTCCCTTTTTATTCAAATGCTGTCTGACTTTTTCACAGAATGGACAATCTTCAAATTGGTAGAGCTTCACTCGTTTCCCTTCACTATGTTTGGTAAAAAGAATTATTTTTGGATTCATTTTATTTTAGATATTTTTCTATGAGTGCATCAATCCTCTTCTTTCTTGTTTCAGGCATTTTTGCCCTGAAAATAAATCTCAAATTCATTTTTCTTAGTGACGGGGCAAGTTTTCTAAAATTCTCTTTTGCAATTTTATTTTTGTTGAGAATTTTTTTTAAATCTTCTGGGACTTCAGGGTTTTCAGGAATTCCATAGTCATGCGGTAACTTTTTTAAGCCTTCTTCGTAAAAATGCAATCCGTGAGAAGTCATTCTTTTTTTCTTGATTAATTCCTTTGCATAGCTTAAAGTGTTGTTGCTCCACTTGCTGTTCTTGTTTCTTCTCGCAAAAAACCGAATATATTTATCTTCATCAATTTTTTTTTATGATAGTATCAATCCATCCAAAACAAATTGCCTCTTCCATCAACTCGTGATGACTGGGAGATTTTTTACCAGTATGTTTTTTATGAAGAATTAATCCAATTTTATTTTCCTTGTCATGATTCTTTGAAAGCCATTTTCTAAAATCTTCTTTATCAAAAATATAAATAAATTTTTCATCGCTCATATATCAATCAGGAACTATCAGTTTTAAGTTTTATTACTTCACCGCTTTCATGTCTTTCCAAGCTAATTCAAAAAGTTGTTCCAAAGCCTGCGCGAAGAATTCAGTATTTATCCAAACGCCAGTGTCGTAATTTGGATGGAATTTCTCGTCATCTAAAAGCATGAACATTACTTGATTTGAATCTATAATCATGAATCTTGCTCTCATTTTTTCCATGTTTTTTACCTCTGCAACCTTCTTAAGTTCCCTTGCAACTTGGGCATTATTGCTATCAATCGGCGCGGCAATCCTTATCTTAACTCCGCGTTTCTTTGCTTTTTCAAAACTCGGCATCAATGCTTCCATCTTTCTATTCAATCCCTCTCGTGTTGTCACAATTGTTATTGACTTCTCGGCATTTCTTACCATCATATCCAACTGATTGTAAACATTCTGTCTTCCCTTCAAACTTCCCGATAAATCAGTTGGCTCAATAAATTTTATTCCCTGCGTAAAAATAGAATTAAGTTCTTCCAAAACCTCGTCGCCTTTCATCGTTTCAAGTCTTTTTGTTTTGTCCTGCGTTTCTCTGACAAGATTTTTCTTGACTCTTTCAATAACTTCTTCTGGTTTTAGCGCAACAAATTTTATCGGCTTTCCCAATTTCATAATAATAAATCCCTTTTTCTCCAAACTTTCTAGAATATCATATGTCCTACTTCTTGGAACATCAGAAATATTGCTTAATTCTCCAGCAGTGCTTGTTCCTCGCGAGAGAAGAGCAGTCCAAACCTTAACTTCATATAGATTCAAATCAAAAATTTTTCTTAGTCTTCCTAAAAATTCTTCTTTTACTATCATGTTTTCGTATGTTTGTTTTTACTTTTAAAGTTTATTATGATAAAAGAGTAAATTAAAAGGACTACCAATAAGTAACTATTTTAGCATATTATCGACAGTTTGCCCCTCTTATCTTTGATGTTGAAATCAATAACATTTTTAAATCTTTCCTCAAATTGGCCGCGTTTGGACAATTTTTCTTCCCGGGGAGTTGTAACATTTTCAGAAATTATTTGGAATTTTTTTGAATTTGTTCTGTTTTTTATAAAATCCTTTTGTGTCTCAAGAATTTTTTTAAAATTCTCATCAGTAAAAACAAAAAGTTCAACCTTGTCTTTTTTTTCAAGCCCGAGTTTTTTCCTGAATGCCTGAACCATTCTTGATAATTCTCTTGCATATCCTTCTGCTTCCAGTTCAGGAGTTATTTTTGTGTCAAGTTCAACAGATAATTCATCTGAAGCTGAAGATTTAATTTCTAATTTTTTTACATTCAATTGAGTTTTAATCAATTCTTCAAATTCTTTGACAACTTGTTTTTCTTTTAAATTAATAATTGATTTTGATAGAGGCCATTTCAATCCAATCTGTACTTTGTCCCTTTCTTTCAAGCCAGATTCAATAATCTTCAAAACAAAATTAAATTTCTTTTCAAGTTCACCATCAATTTTATTTTTTTCAATTTTTAGCCAGCTCGATAAATGAACAGAATTTTTTGAAAATTCTTGGAAAATATTTTCTGAAATGTATGGTGCAAATGGAGCCAGGATGAGTGAAATTTTTTCCAAGACTTCTCCGATAATTTCTTTATTGTCATCCCTGTCTCTTGTCATTTTTATGTAAGCCCTGGAAAAATCATTCACAACAAAATCTGAAATTTCCTTGAAAGCACCGTCGATTGAATATTTATCAAGATGTTCCGTCGCATTTTTAATGACTGAATTCAGCCTCGATAGAATCCATTTGTCTTCAACCTTAATAGGAGGTGCAGAACCTCGGTTCTGCTTTTCAAGCTGTTTGTAATAATTATTGCAGTTATGCAATATTGTCAAAAACGGAATTACAGATTCCAGCATAAGATTGTATGAAAATCTCTTTTGATTTCCAGCATCAGTTGTGCAAAATTGCAATCTTATTGCATCAACTCCGGACTTCTCAATCATTTCGTTTGGAGCAATTACATTTCCCTTGCTCTTGCTCATCTTCTCCCCCTTTTCGTCAACAACATGTCCTGCGCAAATTACGTTCTCGTAAGTATTGCTATCGAATAATAAAACTCCCAAAACATGCATTGTATAAAACCACCCTCTCGTCTGATCAATCGCCTCTGAAATATAATTGTAAGGAAAACGTTTTTTGAATAAATCTTTATTTTCAAATGGATAATGAAACTGAGCAAAGCTTGCGCTTCCAGAATCATACCAGCAATCAATCACATCGGAAACGCGAGTCATTTCTTTTCCGCATTTGCATTTTAATTTTATCGAATCAATCCATGGCTTGTGCAAATCCATTTCAGAGTCTTTGATTTTTTTTATTGATTTTTCTTTTAATTCCTTTATGCTTCCAACAATATATTCTTCTCCGCAAGAACATTTCCAAATTGGCAAGGGAGTTCCCCAAAATTTGAATCTTGACAATGCCCAATCTTTTGCTCCTTCAATCCAATTCCCAAATCTTCCTTCCTTTATGTGTTCTGGAATCCAATTTATTTTATTATTATATTTCACAAGTTTGTCTCTCACCTTGCTGACTTTTATGAACCAAGAATTTATTGCATAATATAAAAGCGGTGTGTCGCATCTCCAACAAAATGGATATGAATGTGTGATTTTTTCCTTTTTATACAACAAATTTCTTGTCTTCAAATCAATTATTATTTCTATCTCGGCATCTTTTACAAATTTTCCTTTAAATTTTGGAACGATATCGAGAAATTTGCCATCCTGTCCGACGGTGTGAACTGCAGGAAGATTTTCCTTCATTCCCAAATCATAATCATCTTCCCCATACATTACTGCAGTGTGGACAACTCCGGTTCCTTCATCGGTCGAAACAAAATCAGCCGCCAAAATCTTGTGAGAATTTTTATTCTGTAATTGTTTTATATCATAAAGAGGTTCATAAGACAATCCAACCAAATCCTTTCCCTTCATATTTTCAATTATTTTATATTCTCCATTTAAAACATTGAGTTTTTCTTTTCCCAAAATTATTTTTCTTCCATCTTCCAATTTTACTTTTACATAATCAATTTTTTTTCCAACGGCAAGAGCAACATTTCCAGGAAGAGTCCAAGGTGTCGTCGTCCACGCTAAAATATATTCATCCTCGCCTTTAACTTTGAATAAAACATAAACAGAATCTTGTTTAACGTCTTTATAACCAAGAGCAACCTCGTGACTTGATAAAGGCGTTCCGCATCTTGGACAAAATGGTACAACCTTTCTTCCCTCGTAAAGCATTTGCTTATTATACAATTCTTTCAGACTCCACCAAACACTTTCTATGTAATCATTGTCAAGAGTTACATATGGATTTTCCATATCAACCCAGTATCCAAGTTTTTTAGTTGACTTTTCCCAATCGGAAATATATGAAAAAACGCTGTCCCTGCATTCCTTTATGAATTTTTCAGCGCCGAATTTTTCAATATCTTTTTTAGAATTCAATTTTAATTTTCTTTCTATCTGAACTTCAACAGGAAGGCCATGACAATCCCAACCGCCTTTTCTAGGAACAGAAAATCCTTGCATATATTTAAATTTGCAAATAATATCTTTGTAAGTCCTGACTTCAAAATGGTGCAACGCAGGCGGAGCGTTGGCGGTTGGCGGGCCTTCTAAAAAAGAAAATAGGGGTTTCTTAGAATCGTATTGAACAGCCTTTTTTATTTCCTTGTCGTACTTCTTCCAAACCTTCTCGGATTCCTCTTCAATTTTCTTAAAATCGTACATTTTCTTTTTCCTTTGGGAAACATGAAAATTTCCTATTTTCTTATTTTGTCAACTTAATTAATAAAACTTATGTTTCTAAAAATTTATAAATCAAATACATGAATAAATACTATGGATTTAGTAACAGCAATTGGGTTGGTAGCAGCAGCATGCACGACGACTGCATCTTTGCCTCAGGCACTAAAAGTAATAAAAACAAAGAGCACAAAGGATTTGTCTCTGACAATGTATTCTCTGGTTGTAGTCGGCATAATTCTGTGGATTTTATACGGCATCATGATTAATAATTTAGTGATTATTCTTGCAAATTCAATAGGATTTTTCTTCGCTGCGACAATTCTTGCTTTCAAAATAAAGTACAAATAAAAATATTTAAAAACCTTAGATTCTTTAAAAAAACATGTGCAGCATAGAACATAAAGTTGATGGAAATTATTCAACTCAAATTCCAAGAGATAGAAGCAATTCAAAATACAGTTCATTTTCAAGTTCTTATTCTGGAAGAGAAAATTATTCTTCAGAGAATTATTAGCTAAAATTCTTCAAAACTTCAGATTCAGTAAAATGCAAGTCGCTTGGAATTATGAAACAAAACGGATTTTTTATGTTTTCCAAATTCCTTAAATCTTCAAATTTTTTATAAAAAATCTTTTGATTCTTTGTTCCCATAGACTGACAGACAATAATTTTGCCGAGTTTTACCTTTCTATTTCCTGCCGCAATTTCAAGCTGTTTCAATGCCTCGCTAAATTTTAAAGAGATATCAACGAGAATTAAAGTATGCGCTTTTATTGATTCGTTCTGTCTTACAATTTCCATAAAACTTTCCGGCGTGAAATTTCTTTCCCATTTTGGCATGCTCGTAATTTTTCCAAATTTATACAAATGCAATCCAGTTTCCGCAACGGCATCGATAATAGAAGCGCCGTGAACTATCTGGCATTTTATTTTTCTTTTCTTTGCCTCTTCAATTAAGGATATGTGTGTCGTAGCCGTTAAAGGAGAACCGTAAACAAGCAAGACGACATTTTCTTTTTTTGCATCGTCAAGAATTTTGAAACTCTCAATGAATTCCCTGTCTGCCAAAATAAATTTCTTTTTTTTGAATTGCTTTTGCAAATTGCTTATTTTATATGGAAAATCGACGGTATAATTATCAACATAAACTTTTTTTGCTTTTACAATTGAGTCGTAGGCTTCTCTGCTGTAACCCTTCTTATTCAAACCCAGTCCGACAATTGAAAACATATTGATATTGAAATAAAACGATTTATTAATCTTTATAAACTTAAAATCATTATATTAAACATGGTAGGAGTTGATATTTTCTATATTAAAATTATCGTCGTAGCAGTTGCAAGTTTCCTTTTCGGCTGGCTTTGGTATGGTCCTTTATTCGGAAAACAATGGATGAAACTTTCTGGCTTCAAACAAAAAAGCATAAGCTCAATGAAGATAAAACCTGCTAAAACGATGACGATTGGTTTTCTTTCAACTGTTTTGACGGCGTATATTCTTTCTCTTTTCATAAACTCCCTTAGAGCAACGACAATTGTAGGGGGACTATGGGTGGGACTTTGGTTGTGGCTTGGATTTATAGCAACAACGACATTGGGAACAGTTTTATGGGAAAACAAACCGATAAAAATTTACTTCTTGAATAATGCTTATTATTTGCTTAACATGGAAATAATGGCTGTTATTTTATCAGTTTGGCATTAATTTTTTCTTTTTCCTAAACTTTTGAAGGAAACATGAAATAAGTTATCTATTTTTTTTCAAACTCATGCTGGTTACAATTACAATAAACAAAAAGCTGAAAAGTAAAACGTCATTTCTCAAAATCAAACTTATTAGAGAACCAATAAAGCCAACAGAAATAATTAATTTGAACCATTTTTGTCCTTGTTTTATTTCATCTCTTGTTATTTTTTTAAGATAGAAACCTATCGGAAAACCAAGACAAAGAAAAACTAATGAAATTATTAACTTCAACCAGTAATCCATAAAACGTATTCACAAAGAAAGTTTATAATAATTTCTAAATAACTTATAATATTTGATAAAGAATTTAAACCATCATTTTCACTTCCTAAGATGAAAGAGACGATTCCAATAATTTCACAACCAAGAAGCATAATAGTCGCATGTGATGTTCCTTATCAAGACTTTTCTTCGATTCTTAAAGGGACGAAAGACAATAGCAAAATTGGCGGATATAAAATCCCGGCTCGCGCAGTAAAAAATGGGTTGGAAACATGGGTTAAAACTGCGAGAGAACATGCTCCTGAAAAAAAATTAATATATGACCATCAAAAAGCGGGAAAGGATATTTCCAGCGTCGCGGATGGTTTCATGAAGGATATCGGAGAATCTGGAATTGACGCAGTGATAATTTATCCTGAAATTAAAACAGAAATTGACTACATAGAAGCGGCATTAAAATACGGCTTAAATGTCATGGTCGGCGGAAAAATGACAAACCAAGAACTTGGAGCCAAAGAAGATTATGAAAAGGCTTTTGATATTTACAGAATCGCGCTTAAAATTGGAATAAATAATTTCTGTATTCCCGCAAGCAACAAAAAGGACCGTGATTTTGTAACTGATTTAATAGAAAATTTAAAGTTGAAAGAAAGAAAAGACATTACTTATTACCCTATAGGAATTGGATATCAAGGTGGAAATATAAAAGAGATTTCTAAAATTCTAGGAGATTCGAACTTTCATCCAATTATCGGAAGAACAATTTACAACGCATTAGACAAAAAACAAGCATCATTGGATTTAACAAACGAACTTTAATTTTTCCGCATCACATAAAACTTTAAAATCTTCTTTTTTTTAAAATTTTTATGTATCAAAAATATCTTGTTGTCGCGAGCAAAAAAGACAAAGCAGGAATAAACATAACTACTCAATTAAGTCAATTCAGAAAAAATAATTTTAATTCAATTTTGCAGCAAACTGGAGACGGCTTCGATTTTTATTTTGTTGATGAAGAAATTGTTTTCACGGAAAATTTAGATTTGGGAAAAATCAACAGATATGACTTCATAATTTTCGCTTCAAGACATAGCTCTGAAAAAAATGAAAGAGTATTGACAATTCATACGGTTGGAAACTGGGGGGAAGCAAAGTTCGGAGGACAAGTCGGAAAAGTTTCAAAAACTTCCGCCTTGTTTGTAAAAAAACTTTTCGAAAAATTAAATGAAAATGTAATTCTTCACGAGCTGAAAAATTATGACGTAACGCTTGAAGCCACACACCATGGACCTTTAATAGAAAAGCCTTGCGTCTTCATAGAAATCGGAAGCACTGAAAATGAATATACTGACAAAAGAGCAGGATTTATTGTCGCTAAAACAATATCTCAAGTAATAAGCGAGTTCAAGGAAAATCCTTACAGCGAAGTCGCAATCGCAATAGGCGGTCCGCACTACTGCCAGAATTTCAACAAGATACAAGCAAAATCAAACATTGCAATTTCCCATATTATTCCACAATATTCTCTTCCTTTGACGGAAGAAATGATTAAAGAAGCAGTCGAAAAAACAGAAGAAGAAGTTGATTTTGTAGTTTTGGATTGGAAGGGGCTTGGGAATTCCGAGCAAAGACAGAAAACTGTTGAAGTTCTCGAAAAAAATTATATGCAATGGAAAAAAACTAGCGACATAAGCAAATAATTATTTTTTCTTATAAATCTGTTTGAATCCTTCAATCGCGACCAAAAGTCCTAGGAAAAACATTCCTAAAGAAAATGCAACCAAAATATAATTTCCGTTTGCCAAGTATCCCCCCTTCGCAAATGCAAGATAAATAAGAGCGAACATTGTCGTTATGAGAACGAACATCGCAGGAATGACTATAAATTTGACACTCATTTTTTTCGAAACAAAATAAGATGCAACAGTTATCATTGTTATCGCCGCTATAAGCTGATTTGATGTTCCAAATAATCTCCATATCATATCGTAAGAATTTGTCACGGCAAGAAGCCACGCGGGAATCAAAATTAAAAGTGTGATAAAAATTTTATGCTTTCTTAATTTTGTAATAAGACTCTCAGAAATTATAAATCTTCCAAGTCTTGTCGAAGTGTCAACTGATGTAAGTATAATTTGATTCACGGCTAAAGATCCAAGGAAACTGGCGACGGCAAATGTTATGAAAGGAATTCCAACACTGCTTACAATATTTCCAAATCCTGTTGAGAAAAGCGCAATCCATCCCTTGCCGAGTTCCATCTGGAAATTTACCGTTCCTACCCCCCATTTCAATCCTGCAATCGCAACAATTGTAACCACTATCGCAACTGTCGCCTCTCCGAGCATGGAACCATAGCCAACGGCTTTTGCATGAGATTCTTTTGTTAGTTGTTTGCTTGTTGTTCCGCTTGCAACAATTCCGTGAAATCCGGAAATAGCACCGCAGGCAACTGTAATAAAAAGAATTGGCCAAAGAGGAAATGGCGCATTTGAAATGTAAGCAGGCGCATTAATAATTGGATGAACAATTATTATGCTGAGAATTCCAATAAAAAATATCAATGATGTTTGAACCGTGCTTAGATAATCTCTCGGTCTCAAGAGAAGCCAAACAGGAACTATCGAGGCAATTCCTGCATAAATCATTATTATCGTGATTAAAATATTTCTGAATAAAACCGGATTCAAGAAAGAAAAGTCAAGAGGAAAAATAATTCCAGCCCAGACTGAAATGAAAACAACAATCATTGCAATCACTGTTGAAATTTTATAATTCCATTTCAATTTTTCAACCCCGTATCCGAAAATTAACGCAGTTATTGTTATGGCTATCAGGGAAATTATAAGACTTGGCTGATAAACAATGCTGTCTGCCGTCGAAACCGTGAAAACAGTTATTATCAAAATCAGCGTTATAAGAATCATTATAGCAAACAACATTCCAGCTTTTGAGCCAAGGGTTTTTTTTGCTATTTTTGAAACTCCTTCACCGCCGCTTCTCGTCGAGGCGATGAGGCTTGTAAAATCATGCATTGCCCCAATCAGAACAGAGCCGATTCCAACCCAGAGAACAACAGGAAGCCATCCAAAATAACTTATCGCAAGAATGGGGCCTATTATCGGTCCTGCCCCTGCAATTGATTCAAAATGATGTCCAATCAAAATAAATTTCTTTGACGGAGAATAATCCACATTATCTCTTTTTGTTATGGCTGGTGTTTTATTTTTATCATTTATTCTTATTTGCTTTTCGATAAATCTTCCGTAAATTTTATAGCCGAGAAAAAACCACAACGCTATCGCAATTACAATCCAAATTGAATTCATACAACCTCTTGAGAAAAGAGTAAAAAGAGTTTATAATTTTTTCTTGGGAAAAAGTTATAATGAAAATCTTTGATTTACTTTATAAAAATTTATAAACCGAAAAAGTTGAGGTAATTTATGGAATTCAAAGAAGTGGTTAAAAAAAGATACGCGGCGAAATCATTTGATGGGAAAAAAATTCCTGAAGCAAAAATAAACGAGCTTTTAGAAATAATAAGATACGCTCCTTCGTCATTTAATATTCAGCCCTGGAAAATAATTGTAATAGAAAGCAAAGATTTGAAGGAAAAACTTTCTCCAGTCTCATGGAATCAACCACAAATAACAAGTTGTTCTCATTTACTTGTCTTCTGCGCGGACAAAAATATTCTTGGAAAAATAGAATCAATCGAAAAGGAAATGATTCAGCATGGAGCCAAGAAAGAAGACATAAAAGGATACATCGACATGATGAAAGGCTTCCAAAGTAATTTGAGTGATAGCGAAAAATTATCGTGGGCTCAGAGACAGACTTATATTGCATTGGGAAACGCGGTAAACGGAGCAACATCTCTTGGATTTGATTCCTGTCCGATGGAAGGATTTGATTCAAAGGAATATTCAAAAATTCTTAATTTGCCTTCCCACATTGTTCCTTCTGCTTTGGTTGCAGTCGGACAAGCCACTGACACGCCAAAACCAAAATTCAGGCTTTCAGAGAAAGAAGTTTTTATGAAAAAATAATTATTTCAAAGTTATCAAACCGGGAACTAAAAATCCGCCAATCCACGACGCTAAAGTTGATTTCCCAGAACCGGGCAAACCTCTCATTATGTAAAGTCTATTAAAAACTGTCTCCGTCGTAAATAGTTTTGAACATAATTATTGGTCCTTTTTATTAAGGATTTTTTGCAAGAGGTTCATCGTCTTTTCCGAAATTAACTCTTTTCAGCGTTTCGCCAATTGACAATCCTCTTTTTGAATCTAAGAACAAGTCATCTATTTTTCCGTGATAGCTTATCTCATAGATTTTTTTGTTATTGTTAAAAATAAATTGTGCTTCCTCAAAAACACCAGTTCCAAACATGCCATCTTCAAAAGGTAAGAAAATTCCTGCATCCATTTTTGGCAGAACTTCTTGAAAGAAATAATTCATGCCCCTTTCGCCTTTATCCTTATATCTTTTATATCCCTCTTGATGGTGTTTTTGATTTGGATTTTCAACATCAAACCATCCAAACATTTTTCGTATTCTATCTATTAGGTCAGATTCTTTTTGTGTATTATAAATTGTAATTGGATGTCCGAAATAAATTTTTCCATCGCCGCCGTGTGTCATGAGAAAATCTTGGCTTTCAACTTTTAAACCTTGATTGTAGTTCTATATATAGATTGGATTGTATGAATCAGTTAGCTTTAAAAATCGAAGGCAGCATCCAAAAGGAAAGTTTGATAAACAGAGAGACAAGTCTCTGTATATATAGCGAGGTGGAGCAGCCTGGAGTGCTCGCAGGGCCCATAACCCTGAGGTCGTGTGGTTCAAATCCCACCCTCGCTATTATACTTTTGGTAAATCTATGGCTATCTTTATATACCCTTAATTCTTAATTACTTTGAAAGTTATCCTTGCGAGGCGAGGCATGGGAAAAATAATTAAATTATTTTTCAAAGGGTTTGCGATAACTTTCATCAACCCTCTAAATAAAATTTGGAGATTAACATGAAAGCCCAAGAATGTGATAACTGCAACGGACTTGTCTATTGGAACGAAGAAGCAAAAAAGTTCCTTTGTGATACGTGTGGAGTAGTTCATCACGAACAAACCGAATAAAAAAACAGCGGGGTGAAAGTCCCGCATAATAATCAAATGAAGCGAGACGGATATAATTTTGAATCAAAATGGATTAAATGGAAAGAGAAAAATTTTAAGGGAATAAACCAAATAAGGAAAGAAGATTCAAAGGTTCTCATTGAATTTCTTAAAGATATGGAGCTCGGAATGAATGTTCCAAAAGAAAAGAAGGGAAAGAGAAGTGCGGGAACTTTGCTTAATCTTGCAGAGCATAATATTTTGCTTTCAAATCTTTTTAAAAAACCATTTTTGAAACTGAAAAAGATTGAAGCCCACGAACTTGAAAACAAAATTGAGAAGGGAGTGATAAAAAGAAAGAACGGAAAAAATTACATTGCGTTTGGAAATTACATCAAAGACGGAAAAGCATTTTATAATTGGATGGTTAGAACTGGAAGGATAAAAGAAAATATTTTTGATGACATTTCAAGCAAGACGGAAAAACCGCATTGGGTTTATTTGACAGAAGAACAGGCAAAGGAATTTTTTAATAAGCTAACTTTTTATTATAGAGCTTTAACATGGTTCATGTATGATACGGGAGCAAGAGTAACAGAAGCAAATTCAATTCAGATAAAACATTTCTCAAAGAATTTTACGGAAGTAACAATTCCAGACGAAGCAAGTAAAACTTTCGGAAGAACAATCAATCTTAAACTTTGCACGAATTTAATAAAGGAACTTATTGAAACCGAAAAATTGAAAGACGAGGATTTTATTTTCCAAAAAGATTTATGGACTATAAACAAATATCTAAAATATAATTGTGGAAAAATATTTGGAAAAGATAAAGTTTCAAATCCAAAAAGCAAGGGGGCTTATGGAAACTTCACGCTTTACGATATAAGACATAATTCAAGTTGTTACTGGTTAAACCGCTATCCCAAACAAACTGGATTGATGTATAGATTTGGATGGAAAAATGCCGACAAGATAGAATATTATTCTGAATTTTTAGGGCAAAAGGACTCAATAAATGACGCTGATTTAATCACTAATGAAGACATGGGGAGACTTTACGAGCAAGAAAAAGAAATCAAAAAACAACAAAGCGAACTTGAAAAAGTGAGGGGGTATCTTAAAACACTCATGGGAGCAAATGAATCGATGATAGAGGCAATAAAAAACATCAATGACAAACTTAATATTTCAGCTGAGGCAAAAAAGAAAATGCCTGAAGCATTAAAGAAAAAGCTTGAAGAATTTTATAGGAAAGAGTTGGGCAAAGAATGGTGGTTAAAATCTTGAGCGGGATAAACCAAGTCATGCAATATTTAGAGACTTCAAAATGAAAGAGAAAATTAATGGTTTGGGTGGGTGGTTAATAATTCTTCAAATTGGTTTTATTTTGAATATATTAATATCAGCTTTTATTTTAATCTTTAGTTCTGAATTGATTGTAATAATCTCATGTATTTCTATTATTCTTTTGAAATTCTTTTCTTTATATCTTATGTATGAAAAGAAAAAGATATTTCCCAAAGTTGCAATATTTACTATGTGGTGTAGTTTTATATTATCTATTGTTTATTCTTTTACGATTTCAGCCACTCTTCTAACGGGAAAAAATATATTTTTGGGTTTGATTTTTCCAGTAGTTTGGACATTATATTTAGTAGAATCCGAGAGAGTTAAAAATACTTTTGTAAATTAAAAAATTAAAAAAATAAAAATTAACTTTGCTAAACAAAATCAATAATCTTTTATGCCTTCTTCAAACGAAACGTTTTCTTCTTCTAAGAAATTTGAAAGAGTTGAATCTTCATTGACTAAAAAATCCTCAAAAGAATCATCCCCTTCGATTAAGTTTTCCATTTTTTACTCCTATGTTATTTAATTATTTGAGCCACTCATCAGGAAAAGAAAGCATTAAAATCCTTAAAGAGCGATTAGTAAAATCCCTTGCTTTGTTCCATGTGAGTTTGTATTTTTTCTGAATCTTCTTTGTTAAAGAATAAATTTCATCATCAATGTCGGCGGTTATTTTTTCTTTTAATGTTAAGTTCTTTTTTTTCATTTTGTTTTGATTAATTTATTTTCATTAAGAGAAGGAAAAATATTATTGCTCCAAATGTTAATGAATGGGTTGTGTCTGAATTTATTTCTCTTGAGGAGTTTTCTTATTTGCTCTCCATGTTCTATTCGAGATTCAATGAAAGTTATTATTAGAGATTTAATGTTTTTCATTTTGTTTTAAAAAGTCTTTTCCTTTTTTAGTTATAACAAACTTTTGAAGAATCAATCCCTCTCTGATTAATATATCAAGAGTTGCGAGTTTTTGAGAATTTGTTTTTGAATTATCAGTTTCTGATTTTAATTTTTTTTCTTCTTGAATTCCATTTGAAATTTTGTTAAGGATTTCAATAGTTAAAGGAAGGGCTAAAATTTCTTGTTTTTCTTTTTCAAGTTGATTTAAAAAATTATCACGCTCTTTCATTAATTCTTGAGTGTTAGAACGAATTTCTAATTCTCTCCCGACCTTTTGTTTCCCATTTTGTTGTTTTCTATTTTTAATAATTAAATTTGATTTTTCCAAAATATTTAGATGGTGAGTTAAAGCACCAACAGAAAGCTTTGTTTCTTGTCTTAATTTTCCAAAACTTTTTGGAGTTCTACATAATTCAAAAATCTGACTTCTAATTTCAGAAAATAGAGGATGACTACTTTTATTTATTCTATTTTGCATCTTCTAATTAGAATAAATCAATTTATAAACATTACTATTTATTCTAATATTCCTATTTATTAGAATAATAGAATTAAGTTTCATAAAGTTTATAAAGTTTAAATAGTTCTATTTTTTTAAAAGAATAGAATGGAAATCAAGAGGGTTAAGACGAATAAGAACGGAGCAATGATAGTTGTTGTTCCTAAAAGTTCAGAAATTAAAAATGGAGATTTTGTGACAATCCAAAAATTAGAATTGTCCCAAATCCAATATAAAAAAGAGGAATCTAAAAAAGAGGAATCAACAAATGTTAACAATTAATTTTCACCGAAAAAAATACGCAACGCAAGTTGAAAGAACTATTTGGTTTGGTGTCGAAATGGAAAAGGAAATGGAAAAAAATGAAAACGACAAAAATCAATTAAATATTTGTATTTTACAGGGATATTAGTCAGAACAGAGACTAATTAATATTTTTCTAATGGCGGACAGACGGATAGGTTTAAGGGTGCGAATAATTCTTGTTGGAGGCTTCCATTACTCTGGAACAATTCTCTCGGAGAATGATTTTTCAATAACGATTCGGGATAAATTCGGTTCTGAAGTTTCTCTAAGTAAAAATTCCATTCAGGTGCTGGAGGTTTCAGGTGGTTTCTAAATATCTTTCGCAAAGTTATCTTGACCTCTTCGAGCAAACGCAAGAACCAAAATATCTTTGCCCAAAATTTGATTTTTGCGGAGTCAATAAATGCCCTCTTGATTTTAGATTCAAAGAGCTTCAAACAGCCGAAGACGAAATGACAAAATGTCCTTTGCCCAAAAGATTGCGACTAAAATTCGGAACTTCTTTAGCGTGGAAAGGGCTCAATTCGAGAGAGTTGAAATGGCTCGAAATGTCCCCAGAAGCCAAACAAAGCAAAATTGAGAATTTGAAGAAAAACAGCCCTATTTCTCGGTTAAATTCAAAAGGACACATAATTATACTAAAAAAAAAGGATGCCCCCAAAAACACACAGATAAAAGGTGAAATACATCAAAATTCAAGCATAGAAATAGCCACTTCAGAAAAAAATGAGGGATTACAATGATAAAAAAATGTTCATCATGCAAAAATTTAAGAGAAATCTGTTATGAAGATTATGTTAAGGGATTTTCTTTAAATCTTTGTTGGGATTGTATGGAATTACATAGGTTCGATGAAGAACGAATAAAATTAATTCCGCAGATAAAAATTTGTGATGGTTGCAGTTGTATTTATATCCCTAAAAAAGAAAATTCAAAAAAATGTGGTGTTTGCTGGATGAGATTTTTTGGTAGATTGAAAGAAGAAAAGACTAAACCAAAAATAATACAGAAATCAAAAAGCCACTCTGAAAATTCCTTAAATAAATTTATGGGATTATTAAATTAATATGGCTCAAAACGTTGAATTAATTTTGAAAGAGGAGAGACAGCAACAAGAAATTCAAAATTATAAAGAAAATAAAATTAACTGGTTAGAAGGAGATTTTTGGGATTCGTGGGATAAAATTAAAGGACATTCTAAGAATCTATGGAAAAGTAAAAAAGAATATGTTGAAGAATCGCCAAAATGGTTTTTCCTTGCACACGACAAAGATATGATTGTTGGAAAACCACAGCTTATTGAAAATGTTCAAAAGAAAATTCCATTAATTCGTCTTGCAATTTCAAAACAAAAAGATAAAGAAACAAAAGAAGAAATTGAAATCCAAACTTTCCATTTTTTTGATGAGAGATTTGATAAAAGATATGATGGATTCCAAAAAGACACTTTTGCATTAGATTTTTGGATGTATAAAGTAGTTAGTCCCGAAGGAAAAGAATATTTTGTTTTTACAGATAAAAAACTTCCAAATGAAACCTGCACTTTCAAGGGAATGTCTGTTGAGCTTGATGATTTTGCTGAGATGAGCAGAAGTATGAAAGTGAAATCACTATCAAGACTATTCTTTATGAGAACTTGCGAACCAGATGTAAAAATTATTTCAAAAGAGGATTTAGTGAGTTATACAAAAAAAAGAAAGATAAATGTTGAAGATTGGATGCAATTTTTAGCACATCACCCAAATGGAAACTTAAATAGATTTACTAATGATTTTGAAAATTTGAGGAGTGCTTTTATCCTCTCTGGAAAAGTTGATGGATACCCTATGCACCTTTTCATAATGGGACAAACTGGAACAAGGAAAACAATGGGAATAATTGAAACAACAGCACATAAATTTTCAGAAAATCCCATAATTTGTGAAGGTGGAAATTCAAGAATAAAAGGTTTAAGTCCATCATTCAAAGAAAAACCTGCGAATCTTGGATATATTGCAAAGGCAGAGAGAGTTGGATATATTGATGAGATTGGAAAAATGCTTGAGATTGAACAAAGAAGACATGAAACAAACCAAACAAATTTTTTAGGGGAATTAAATTTTTTGTTGGAGCATAAACTAAGATTAGTCGGTTCTGGAAATGATAATGACTGCAATGTTCAAGCGAATGGAAAAAATATGTTTGTAAGTAATCCAGTTGGAAATAAACCAACAATCTATGCTCATGTTGGCTTAATTGACCCAACCTTTATGTCAAGAAATATCATTTGGGTTCAGGATAAAGAGGAAGTTTCCTTTGTTTTAAGTGAAAAAGGAATTCAAAAGTTCCCCCCACACCCACACAAGCATACACACACAGAAGAACACACAGAAGAAATATTGGGAGATAGATATAATAATAATAAGTTTAATAAACAAGCGGTTCATAGGGTAGTATTAAGTATGTGTGGGGGGAAAATCAAGAGCAGGGAGGAATTTTTGACTCTTTTTGATTCATGTTATAGTTTTGTTTCTGAATTGAATGATGTTGATATTGAAAAATTAGTGAGAACCACAACAGAACTCGCAAAAGATGTGATGAAAAATAATGTATGGCTCCCAAGAGCTTCTCATCATATAAAACTTTTAGTTGATGGGCTATGCAAACAACGATGTCTTTTCAAAGATTATGATTCTTCTTTTGTTGCTAAAGCAGAAGATTATCAACTTGCAGAAAAAATATTGTTGAGAATGGTTAAATCATGGGACACAAATTTTACACTTGGAGGTTTTAGTAGATGATACCTTTGCAACTTGAAAATCAGTTATTTTGTCGTGTAAGAAAAGGAGAGAAAAGACCCTTTGAGGATGATTGGACAAATAAGGGATATACATATTCAGAAATTCAAAAATTCATTCCAAGTGAAAATTATGGTGTAATTGCTGGAATAAATAACCTTGCCTTATTGGATGATGACACACCTAATAAAATTCTTCATGCTTTATGGGATAAAAACTTTCCAGAGACAATGCAGGTTAGGGGACATTACTATTTTTACCTTAAAAATTGGGATTGTCAAAAAATAGTCCTTGAAGATTCTAAAAATACTTATCCTATTAAAAAATTAAGTTCAAATATAATTTGCAGACATTGTGATTTTTCCCATCCAGATAAAACACATCATATTGGAGAGTTACAAGGGAAAGGTTCTCAGGGTGTTGGAGCTGGTTCATTGCATCCATCTGGAGAAAAATATATTTTAATTAAAGATTTACCTATCATTGAAATTGATTTTATTGATTTTGAAAAGGTTTTTGGGAAACATTTTATTAAGAAAGCAAAAGTGGTTAGAGAATTTAAAAAAACTTCTTGGACTGGAGATAATATAACAGATATTCCAATATCCAATGTTATTTCTTTCGTTGGATTAAATGATGTTGGTAATGGATGTTATCAAGGAAGCCATAGTGTTCATGGTTCAACAACTGGAATGAATTTTAGAGTTAATACTAATCAAAATTCATGGTATTGTTTTAGATGTCAGAGAGGTGGAGGAGTTTCTGAATTAATTGGTGTTGTTGAAGGAATTATAGATTGTTCTCAATCTGGGAGTAAATGTTATTCTTTAGACCAATCCCGTGAAGTTATAAAAATTGCAAGGGAAAAATATGGTTTAAGAGTCCCAGAGACACAACAAGATTTAGAACCACAAGGTTGGGCATTGTCTATCAATATAAAAACAATGGCGGAACGTAGAGGATTTTCTGATTGTCTTAAATGTAAAACACATCTATCTTTTAATGAAAAGATGGGATGGTTCGAATGTAAGAATTGTAACATTAGAGGTGGAATAAAAAAATTAATTGAAATTCACATGGGGGATAAATTTAAATGACATCCACTCCTATAATTGCTTTTCAAATGTCCAACCTTCAGCTTTACGTTTTTTTAGCCATTACAGGATTTTTTGTTGGTGTAGGCACAAAAATCTCTGGATTTGTTCTCGATTCTTTGTTTGGACACACCAAAAAAATTAAACATTTCTTTAAGAAAAAATGAATTTTAAAAAAAATCTTGGAGTTGAAAAATATGTTAAAGATTTGAAGATGTGGAAAGAGCAATTTGAAAAACGAATTATTTGGATTGATAAGGAATTAAAAGAGATTGAAGATTTAGAAAAATGAATTTCAAAGATTATAAAAAAAGAGTGAAAGATTCATGGGAAGATGGAATGATTTACCATTTCCATAAATGGTTATCTAAAAAAACAAAGCCAAAGGAGAAAAAACAATGAAAAATTTAGATAAAATCATTGCAACCACTTCGGCTTTTATTGGGGCAATTTGTATTCGAGAGGGTTTTCGATATGATAAAGGATGGCTTGAAATTGCTGGAGCTTATGTTTTGATTGGCGGAATCTTATATTTAGTTGAACAAATAAACAAGGGAGACTACAAATGACAAAATGTCAGAAATGTAAAATGAACGAAGCAACTTCTTTTTTCAGAATTTTAAGAGTCTGTCCTGAGTGTTATTCCGAGCTTTACTCAGAAATTGTTAAGCCAGAAAAATTTGAAAAGGCAAGAGAAAAAAAGAAATTAAAGCAAGAGGTGAATCATAATGGTTAAATGTCGAAGCTGTTTCATAAACGAAGCCACAACTTTTTTTAAGTTTTCAAATGTCTGCTGGTTTTGTTTTCATAAATTACAAAGAAAAGTTTTAAATTTTAAAAGAGAATATAAATGAAAACTTTTTGCACTAAGTGTAAAACATTTACTGAAATCATTAAACCAATTTATGTCCCAATAAATTCAAATTCCTTTTTTTGCTCTCAATGTCTAACGAAAATAAATATTTCAAAGAAGAGCGTGAATCAACATGATTAGATATTTGGACTCAGACCCATTTGAAAAAGAATCTAAGGTTGAAAAACAATCTGAAGAAGAACAACAACTTGAAATCATCAAAAAGAAAATTTCTATCTTAGAAAATCAATCTGAAATCAAGGAAGGTCTGAAATTGCAACTTGCAGACATGAACATTGAATTATTTTCCTCAAAGCATGATGTCTTCAAACTAAAAACAATTGCAATGGATATTCACAAGCATTTCACAACTAAATCAAATGGGTTCAAATCTTATTTAGGATGACAGACAGACGGACGGACAAAGAGCAAAGATGCAGGTTCTGTGGAGATTCAAAAGGTTTTCCTATTTGTTTTGTTTGTGAAACTAAGATTGGCTTTTTATCCAAAGAATCAAAGGAGTCATTAATTAATAAGATAAAATGGAATAGGATTGAGGCGAAGATATGCAAACATATAGTCAAATCGAAAGGTAAAACTCCGCCATTTACTAAAATATTCCCACATATTAGACAAATATCGGTATTTGGCTTTCTTTTAAAAAACATACAAGAACAAAAAAATAATTTGATGGGCAAACAGACAACAAATCAAGGAAAAGTAAAAATAAATGGTGAAAGACAATGACTGCAAGGAAAAAACAGAACAATTATGAGGTTCGGTGGCTCAAAGAACGAGTTGCTAAACAATCTGAACAACTTTTTTCAATCAATAGAGTCATAACTCAATGCTTTAATATTGGATGGGCAGACTTTTCTATTTTGATTGAGGACGAAAGATTAGAGCAAGAGATGTGGCTTGACCTTGAGCTACAATTTGCTGAACAATATTCTTCAGAAGATTTTTTTTTATTAAAAAAATTATTAGGTGGGGATTAATTGACAAATCAAAAGGAGGTTAAATAACATGGACGCATCAAGTATAGCATGGTTGCTCTTTGCAGGTTGTATTTTGTTTATTGGAGTTCCTATTTTGGTTCGATGGGTTAGTGGAATGAACGGACAAGCTGGACAGAGTGGAGGACAAAATTTAGGATGAAAGCAATAATAGTTAATAGAGTTTCAACAGCAAAACAAAACCCAGAACTGCAACTTAAAGATTGCTTGGCTTTTTGTCAAAAGAAAAATCTTGAAGTCATAAAAGTCTTTTCCGAGATTGCTTCAGCTGGAAAGTCAAAACAAAAACAAATCTATGAAGCTGAAAAATTAGCGATAAAAGAGAAAGCAGATATTGTTGTTTGGAAATACGACAGGAGTTTTAGAAATAAAAAGGACTTCGCTAATTTTATGTTGAGGATTTATGAGCTTCAGGGAATCAAAGTTTATTCAGTTCAAGAAGAATGGGTTAATATGCTATGGGAAATTTCTGAATCATTTGACTTTGAGAAAATTCCATATCCCTATAACGAAGCAATAAGAGAACAACTAAAACTCAATTGGAAACTTATGATAAAAATTATAGGTAAGATGGCGGAGGATGAGATTAAAGACAAGGGTGCAAGAGTAAAACTTTCAGTTATAAAAGAACAAGGAAAACCAACCAAATCCTATAAAGGAAATAGATGGGGTAGAAAATCTTTAAGTCAAAGCACAATCAATCAAGTTTTAGAATTGCACAATCAAGGAAAGAAGATAAGAGAGATTGCTTCAGTGGTTTTTTATTATGACAAGAATAGAAATCAAAAGAATTTGTCTATTGGTTCTGTTCATAAAATCATTTCAAATAAAATAAATGTTGGTGCTTCGTTATAATGTGCGTTCAACATTTGGGGAATAAATGAAAAAAACTTTGCAATCGGTTCGTGTGAAACAAGAAACTCTTTCAAGAATGGAATCGGCAATTAAGAAATTCAATCTTGATAAAAAGAATATTGTAAATTTAAATCTCCAAAGCTTTAGACGTTTAGCTTATGAAACTTTATCTCATCTCATTCTCACAGACAAAGAAATTCCAGTAAAATTAGAAAACTAAAAGTGTTACGTTTGTAACATTCTTATAATCTTTCTTTTTAAACTAATTTTTGATATTTCTTTTCATGTCTCAAAAACAAAAAAGACGCCCAATAAAAAATAATTATCTCTCTCTATATATTCCAACGAGCTTTATTTTTTTCCCTGAAGATTCTTCTGCAAGAAATAAACAACCTCAAAGAAAGAAAAGGAAATGAAATTGATAGTTGTAACCTCTCAAATTGAAACAAGAAAACAAGAAAAAGAATTTTTAGAATTTTATAGAAATTTTCCATTATCAGTTTCTTCAATGGAATTAATTACAATTGAAGGAAAGAAAATCAAATGAAAGGAGGTTTAGGCAAAGTTTAAAAAATTAAAATGTCAAGAGAATATATGGATAAAAGAATCTTAGTAATTGGATTTATCATCTTGATAGTAGCTTCGGCTTTAGTCTTTAATGTAGTTCAAAATTCACAAAACAAAGTGAATAAGATTAATCCAATGGTTCAATATTCTGCACCTATTGGACCGACACAAACTCCACCATATATTTTACCATCTGAATCAACTTTGCCTAAAAAATAATAGTTGGGTTTATCTGATGCAATATCTTCAGTAGTTTCAAGTATTTTTGGTGGTTCAAAAACTACTTCTCCCACACCAACCCCAACACCAACTCAATATTCTCAATCAATCGGACCGAGCCAACCAATAGGTAGAGACACACAAGGCGGTTATGTTTTCCCAAGTGGTTTATCAACTGGTTCAAATCCAGTTTCAAATATAACTCCTAATTATTTTAGAGGCGGTGGTGGTTCAACAAATCCTAATCCTTCTTTGTCAAGTGGTGGAGGCGGAGGAGGAAGCAATGCTGGAACTCCAACTCCCGCAACTGCTCCAATTATTCCACCATCATTTTCAAGCAATAATAATAACAATCCATCTTCAACAGACAAGTTCGGCAGAACAGCAGAATATTATACATCATATCAAAATGAAATAAAATCAAGAGATTTTGCCCAGCAACAGCAAGACTACTATCAAAATCAATATAATCTCGGTTCTGATGTAATAAGAAAAAATGGACAAGAAGGATTGACTTATGAACAGGCAAATGCTGGATTGAATAAATCAATAAATACTTATAGGCAGGGATTAATTGAAAAAAATGTAACAACAGAACCAGCACCTCGATATACTGGGGCTTATTCTGATTTGGGACTAATTCCACAAGGCACACAAGGTTTAGGTTATATTTATTTGACTCCAACTGAATCCAAAAATGCAAAAACAACTTCAAATAATAATCAAAATTTTGCAAGTCAAAGAGCAACAGAGAATTTAATTTTTGGAGAAAGCTTGTTTCATGTTGAAGCTGGAAAATCTGGAGCTTCAGTTTCAGATGTTGGCGGTGGAACTCCTGCAAACCCCTTTGATGTGTTTGCAATGAAACATCCGCAACTTGCAAAAGAAATTGGAATAGTTGGGAGTGATATTGCTTTGGGTGTTGATTTTATAAACAATAAATTAAAAGAAGTTCCAGTTTTTAAAGAAGTTTCAGCTCTTGCTTCTCCAGTAGGCGAAGCATTCAAGAATGCTTATGAAAAGGGAATTAATTTTTATGAAGCAACAAGCCCTTTTTCTTATGTTGAGAAAACCATCGTTCCAAATTTTTATGCTGAAAAAGTCAAAGTAGAAAAAATAGTTGGAAATCAAATCATTGATTTTGGATTTGGACAAGCTAAAGATGTTTCAAATAAACCATTAAAATATGCGGGATTGGTTGCAGTTGGACTTGCAACTGATGGGCTTGGAATACCTGCATTTAATTATGCAATTTCGCAAGTTGGGGAAGTTTCGGCGTTTGGGGAATCTGTTTTAATAGGTGGAAAGGTTTTAGGTGGTTTAGTAATTGGCGGGATTTATGCTAAGGATGTTGGTGCAAAGATTATTTCTAATCCCTCAAAGACGGGAGAAACACTTGGGATTTCTTTTGCGGAATTATCGGCTTTAGGTTTTGGCGGAAGTGCTGTTGATTTTTTTAGGAATGAACCAATCCCACGAGGAAAACCAAAGTTTGATTATTTGAATCCTGAAATTTCAAATCTTGAAGTAACTAAACTTTCTTCTCCAAATCCCCTTGAAGAAGTATATGCTGGAAGTGGAAGAGCAGAATTGAAAAGAGTTAATCAAAAAACAGGGCAAGTCTCAACACTTTCAACTTCAAATCTTGATGCTCAAATTAAGATTTACAATGACCAAGCTAACGGGCAACTTCAAGCAGAGTTGCAAGGTTATGCTTCGAACCTCGAAAAGAAAAATGTTAGAAACTATGATAATAAAATAACTGCAAAGGCAGACTTATCAATAATTAATGGAAATGCGAGATTTAGAAACAATAATGATTTTCTTTTATCTCAGGGAGAATCAAACATTGTTGAGGTTGGAAAAGCAAAAGTTAGATTTAATAAATTTACTCAAGATAATAATATATATTTAGATATTGGAGAGGCAAGTGTTTCAAAGAACATTGCAAAAACAAGAGCTTCGGCTTTAAGCGAAACAATATCAAAACAAATTGGAGAATCTTTTGCATCAAAGAAAAAGATAAATGATAATATTGATTTTTTGGGAACTAAAACTAATTATATTTCAAAATATCGAAATGATGTTTATAGAGAAAACATACCAGTAAAGAAATATACAAGAACGCAAAAGGGAGCAGTTGCAAATATTGAAGGTTTTAGGACTTCAACAAAACAGCAAGGAGAATATCCCCAGATAATTCAACCCTACACAAGAAAATTTGCTAAACAACAAGTTGGGGAAAGAACGAATGGAATCGGTATTAATTCTGTTTTCGAACCTAACGGAAAGATTGAGATTAATCTTTATGGAAAGGGAAAGAGTGGAAATTTAGGAAAAGAAAATCCGCTTATCAATTTAAATGCTGGAGAAAAACAAGTTTCAAAACTAAAAAATCCAAATGAAAATGCAAAAAGAAATGAACTGATTGCTAAAAATTTACTTGAAAGTCATTTGAGGGAGTTGGTTTCTTTAAGCAAGATTAAAGCAGAAACACCTAAGTCTCCAAAAGCAAAATCTATTCAAAAATCTTCACAAAGATTTGATTTAGCATTATCTGGATTGCAGAGTAATCAACAGCAAGGGACAAGACAAAACAACAGGCAAAGAAGTTCTCAAAGTTCGAGTGAAGGCAGTTTGGAAAGATTAGGATTGATTAATTATTCTGTTTCAAGACAATCAAATTCTAATGCTTCTTCAAATGAAAGTTCAAACAGGAATCAAGAATCAACGGCAATTGCTCAAGTATTCCTACAAACCCAAACACCTCAAGAAATTACAAGACAAGTTCAAGAACAAAAATTAAAGACGCCTCCGATTTTTCAAATACCAAGAAATCCACAACCTCCAGAAAAACCAACCAAGAGAGAACCGCCAAAAGAACCTCCCCTATTTTTTATTAACCCTGCAAATTCAAATCGAAATAATAGAACCTCTACAAGTTATTCTATTTTTGAAAAGAAAGGAAAGAGTTTTTTGAGAGTCGGGGGTGGTTTGCCTTTAAATAGAGCGTTATTATTCGGTTCAGAAAGGACTAAATCAAATCTCGGTAGAACATTTAAAATTATTCAATCCGGAAATACAAACCTTCAAGACATTAGTTTCAGACCAAACCCAAGCGAATTTAGAAATTATAAGGGTATTAAAAACAGAAAACAATTACCATTTGGACAATATATCCAACGAAATGCTCTACAAACTAAAACTGAACAATTTTTGATTCAACAGGCAAAAAGAGTTAAGGGGTTATACTCCCAATCTTCAAATAAACAAAAGAAAAGGAGGAAAAATAAATGAAAGTTAGAAAAAAACCTACAAGAAGAAAAGCTCCAATAAGACAAAGAGTAGATTATAATTCAGTCGAGCAATGCGAAAGAGAAATGTCAGGATGGGGAGAGATTCATAGAAGAAGAAGAGTCGAAGCTCACAGCTACTAAATTTATTAATTAAGAAACATTTATAAAATTGATTAATTTAATTAACTTAATTAATTTAGCTTAATAACTAATTTAAGAAGGGAGCTTGTCCCCGCCGAGAATTGAACTCGGATTACCACATTGCGAATGTTGTGCTTTATCCTTTAAGCTACGGGGACTTTTAATTTTCCAATACAAATCTCTTTTTAAATTTAGAAGATAGTCATTAAATCTACAAAAACTCTTATTCCCACCCTCGCTATTTTTCTTAAGATTTAAAAATTAGATTTTCTTTTTAATGAAATGAAACTGGATGATTTGTTAACTTACGAAGGATTTATCCTTATAGGAATCGTAATGGTTATTGGAACAGCGTTGAAGCTTCTGGGAAAATATAATTTTTCTTCTGACTGGTTTTGGCTTATTGCTGGATTGGGCTTGATTGTGGAAGGGACAATCTCTTATGCAAAACAGACGAAATTCGACAACAAGTTCAAGATTTTGACGAGAGAAGAATATGAAAAGCTGATTAGATAACAACTTTTTTAAGCAGTTAATTCTCAAAGAGATAATGCCAGAACAAGTGTATGCATTAACTCTAATTGAAAGGGATAAAGGATATAGTTTCACAGTTTTCGGCTCAAATGGGGTAAATTCATTTGTCGAATATTCTGATGAAGATGATGTAAAAAAGTTAAGAGATGTGATTGAAAATCCAGGACAATATAAGGAAAAAATTCCAATTTTATGGGGCGTTAAAAATAATGAAGTTTTGAAAGAATCGGAATTGGAATTAATATCTTCTGAAGAAGTAAGAAAACTTGTCGGCGTTGATTTTGTAGCCGTGCCGCAAAATTCTGTTAGGCTTCGCAATTCAGAAGATGATTTATTAGAAGCGATATGGGAAAGTTTATAGTTAAGAAAACCTTAAAAGTTGTTAATTCTCAATAATATTGTTGCCTTAAGCCGATAACTTGTTAGCGGTTTAGGACGAGCGAACAGAGTGAGTGAGCCCACTTCGCATAATGGTATTGCAGCGGATTGCTAAATAAAGGGAACCAAAGACAAAGTAAATCCTAACGGATTTAGCATCTACGGTTCACCCTGATCAACCCCTCCCTTGAAAAAGAGAGACGCAAACATCCGCGCCCTTCGGGGCTCGCAGGTTCGATTCCTGCAGTGGGCGTTTCGCGATTGTAAATCGCGTCACTCAGGAGAAAGCGTTTAAAAATTTAGGGAAGATTAAGCGAAAGAAACCGTAGGTGTCTTCGCAATTCCGCAGTGGGGCGTTGGAGAAAAAGAAAAATGCCAGATACAAATTTAGCAACAAACATAAGTTTAATAGATATAATAGTTCCACTTCTGTCTGGAGTAATGGGAGTTTTTGTTGGTGGAGTTATCAATTTTGTAATTGAAAAAAAATCCAGAAGAGATGAATTTCTTTTTAATAAGAGAGCAGAAGCATATGAAGAACTATTGATTATGCTAAAGGAAAATTTTGATAATTTTAATTGGTTGATAAACTCAAATAATAAAGGAAAAGAAAAAATAACAGAAGCATATAAAGAACTATCAAATTCTTTAATAAAAATAAAAAGATTTCAGGCAATTAGATTTGTTTACTTTTCAAACGAAGCAAGAAAAATTCTAAAAGAATATATTACAGAAGTATTACCTTATGATTTAGAAAACTTCAAGAAAGATGATATAGAAAAAATATCTGATGATATTGTTAGACTTAAATTTGAATTTTCAAAAATTATGAAAAAAGATTTGGGATTATAAAATTCTTATCCAACCAACTTCTTCAACTCACCCTTCTCCGCCATCTCAACTAAAATCTCCGAACCGCCCAAGAATTTTCCCTTGACATAAAGCTGCGGAATCGTCGGCCACTTCGCATATTCCTTGACTCCTTCTCTAACCAAATTATCCTTCAAAACATCAAACGACTTGAAATCAATTCCATGTTGTTTTAATATCTCAGCAGATTTCATCGAAAAACCGCACATCGGATTATCTGGAGTTCCCTTCATGAAAAGAAAAACCTTGCTCGATTTTATTAGCTTCTCAATTTGTTCTTTTATTTTTTTCTCCATTATATTAATCAATTACCTCTATTGATAAGGAGTGAAGTCCTTTTTTAAAATCATCTTCCAGTGCGTCGTAAATCATTCTGTGTTGTTCAACTCTGCTTTTTCCCTCGAATTTCTTGCTCTTGACTATCGCCTTGAAATGCATCCCGTCGTTTTTAACGGCGATTACTTCCGCAGTAGTTCCCGGAATTTTTCTCTCAATTTTTTCCTTCAAATAATTAACAGTTATCATGATTTTCAAAGAAATTTTAAATTTATATCTCTTTCTAAAAGAAATTAGATTTAAAAATTGCAGAATCCTAAAATATAAATGAAGAGTTATATCGGTTTCATTTACGCAATTGCCGCGGCAGTCGTTTGGGGCTTGGCATATGCGATTGACGAAAAAATTCTCCACACAGTTTCTCCCCTTACACTTTTATTCATCAACTCGCTTTTGGCAACATTGGTTTTGCTCCCATTTGTTCTTATGGACAACGGACCGATAAAAAAAGTAATCTCATCGGGAAGAACAAGTCTGCTGATAATTCTCGCCGCATTCGTTCTTTTGACTCTCGGAAACTTCCTAGTTTATTCTGGAATAAGCTATCTCGGAGCATCAACCGCATCAATAATCGAAATCGCATACCCTATCTTCGTCGTTGCATTCAGTTTCTTCCTTTTCGGCTCTGTCCCAAACATTTATTTCCTAATTGGCGGACTTCTGATTCTGCTCGGTTCTTTCACGATAATAAGATTCGGATGATTTTGATTAAGTTTAAAAATCAAGTTTTTTATTCTTATAGATGTTAAAACTTGGAATTGACGATGCTGGTCGTGGTCCCGTTATTGGACCTATGATTCTTGCAGGTTGTTTGATTGACGAGGAAACTGAAAAAGAATTCAAGAAGCTCGGCGTTAAAGATAGCAAGCAACTCACAGACAAAAGACGTGAATTCTTGGCTGAAATAATCAGGGAAAAAGCCATAACGTTTGAAGTTGTAATAATCTATCCGGAAGAAATTGACAGCAAAAACAAGGAAGGAGTAAACCTAAACGATGTCGAGGCATTCGCATGTGCAAGAATAATAAACAAAATAAACAAAGGCTTCGGAGAAATAAAGGTAGTTCTTGACTGCCCATCAACAAATTTGACAAAGTGGGGAGATTTCTTGAAAAGCAAAGTGGAAAATTTGTCAAACCTTGAAATTGTATGTGAGCATAAGGCAGATGTAAATCATGTTTCTGTTTCCGCAGCATCAATACTTGCAAAATCCATGAGAGAAAAAGAAATGTCAAAGTTAAAAGAAAAATATGGGGATGCAATCGGTTCCGGATATTCTTCAGATCCGCTAACCACGAAATTCATTGAAAAAAACATAAAAAAATATGATAGCGATGGAATATTCAGAAAATCCTGGGCAACGTGGAAAACCGCGATTGGAAATCACGACCAGAAAAAATTATAATTTGATTCTTCAAAAATATTTCTATTAATGGCTCAAAACTCGCTTCGCCGAATTTTCCACCGACAAAAAAGTTTAACATGATAAAATTAACTGTAAATTTTTAGTGGATCAACCTTTTTCTTAACGGAGCGCCTTGACGGAGTCTGGCGCGGAATCATCAATCTTGATGTCGTTAGTAAGCGTAAAATTAATCCAAGAAACTCCTGTAAATCTTTAAAAACTTCCCATAATTTTATTAATGGTCGCGGGATTCATAAAAACCCGACTTTTAAAGAGAAAGTTTCATAAAGAAAAACTTGGTTGTCTTTATATGCTCTATATAAAAAAATTGGTGATGCATGGTTTCAAAAGTTTCCCTAGAAAAACAGAGCTTCCTTTCACGCCAGAAATCAATGTTATTCTTGGTCCAAATGGTTCTGGAAAAAGTAATATCTCCGATGCATTGTGTTTTGTTCTTGGAAGATTAAGCGCAAAATCCATAAGGGCTTCAAAGACAAGCAATTTAATTTTCATGGGTTCAAAAGCTGCAGGTCCGGCAAAAGAAGCAATGGTCGAAATTGTATTTAATAATTCTGACAGAATTTTTTCAATAGACAAAGACGAAATTTCAATAAAAAGAATTGTAAGAAAAAACGGGCAGGGAATCTATAAAATAAATGACGAGACAAAAACAAGGCAAGAAGTCTTGATGCTTCTGGCGCAAGCAGGCATAGATTCAAACGGATTCAATTTAATTTTGCAGGGTGAAATCCAGAATTTCGCAAGAATGCATCCTGATGAAAGAAGAAAAATAGTCGAGGAAGTTTCTGGAATTTCAGTTTATGAATTAAGAAAAGAAAGGTCATTAAAAGAACTGGAAAAAACTGACGAAAAATTAAAAGAAATTCACGCAATATTGAGAGAAAGAACTTCTTATCTGAATAATCTGGAAAGGGAAAGGCAGCAAGCCTTGAAATTTAAAAAACTTGAAGCAGATGTGAAAAAATTCAGGGCAAGTGTGATTTTTTATGATTTAACTAAAAAGAAAAAAGAATCTTCTGTTGTTATGGAAGAAGTCGGCAACAAGAACAAAGATATGGAAAAAGTAAAAAAAACCGTGGCTGAAATACAAACAGCTATTGCAAACTTTGAATCAAAAATATCTTCAATAAACTACACAATCCAAAAATCCTCCGGCTTGGAGCAGGAAAAACTTAATCAAGAAATAGCAAATCTGAGAGCCGAGATTATGGGCTTTAATGTAAAAATAGAACATTCGGAGAAAAAAATTGAGGAACTTGCCAGGGAAAAATCAGAACTTGAAAGGGCAATAAGAGAAAATGAAATCTCTGTCAAAGAACTTGGAAATGCATTCGTCGGTTCCAAAAAACAAAAAGACATTAATGAAAAAAAGAAAGAAGTGGAGAAATTAGAGGAGCAAAGAAGAAATTTCTATATGATAAAATCCGAGTTAAAATCAGCAAAAGACAGATTTGAGGACAAAAAAACCATTCTTCAAAACTATTCAAATGAATCGGAATTTTTGCTTAAGCAAATAATGCAAATTTCAAATGAATTGTTTGACAAAAAAACCGACGAGGAAAAAACAAACTCGTTGAAGAATGTCTTAAAAGAAAAAAAGAATCTTCTTGAAGATATTGAAAAAAAGAGCGTGGAGATTGCAAAAATTTCATATGCAAATGAGCAAGAAATAGAAAGGCAGGATAAAGTCATTGAAAAAATTTCCAAAATGGACATTTGCCCTGTATGCAAGTCAAAAATAACAAAGGAACATGTCCATTCAATAAAAAATGAGACAAATGAAGTTTCGAGTTCACTGGATAAAGAAATAAAAAATGCCATTGATGAATTAAAGGAAATTTCCCAAAAAAGAATTGTTTTGAAAAAAGAAATCGAGCAAATAACTTTGGAAATATCAAAGAGAGAATCTGACTTGATTAAAATTTCGGGAATGGACGACAAGAAAGAGCAGATAAAAAACTTGCAGGATAAAATAAATTCAACAAAAAAAGAATTGTCAGAGCTTGAAAATTTGAGGAAAAAGCTTGAAAAAAATTTTGACGAAATTTCAAACATAGAGCATAAATATGCAACTGCAAAAATTGAGCTTCAGGAAATTTCAATAAGAAGCGAGGAGAATGTAAGTTCTGAAATTTCATTCAAGCAAAGGGAATTGGAAAGGGCAAAAATTTCATTGAAGCAGATTTCAAGAGACGAGGAAGATTTCAGAGAGGAACTTTCAGAAAATAAAAAAGTATTTAATGAAAAAGAAACGATGCTTGAAAAGAAAAGAAAACAAGAAGAAGAATTGAGCAAAAAATTCCAGATAATGATTTCCGACCGTGATTCCCAGCAGAAAAAAATAAGGGAAGAAGAATCAAAACTGATGGAAAGACAAAACGCAATTCACAGCATTGAAATTCAAATTAATAATCTCAATATAGAAAAAGCAAGATTCTCCGCAGAAATAGAAAACCTCGAAATTGACATGCTAGAATTTAATAATGTTGAAATAATAAAAATGAATCGTGAGGCTTTGCTTGAAAGAATAAATCAATCTCGGGATTTGCTGTCAAAAATAGGTTCTGTAAATCTTCTCTCCCTTGAAGTTTATGATAACATAAAAAAAGAATATGATTTAGTGAAGGAAAAAACAGAAATAATAAGCAGAGAAAAAGAAAGTATAATGAACACAATAAATGAAATAGACAATAAGAAAAAGAAAACATTCATGAAAACACTTAATGATTTGAATGATGTTTTCACAAGAAACTTTTCAGAATTAAGCATGAAGGGAACTGTATCTCTCGAGCTTGAAAACAAACAGGAACCATTCAGCGCCGGAGTAAACATTCTGGTAAAAACCGGACACGGAAAATATTTTGACATCACGTCTCTTTCCGGCGGAGAACAAACTCTCGTAGCTTTATCGTTAATCTTCGCGATTCAAGAATACAAGCCGTATCCTTTTTACATACTTGACGAAATCGATGCAGCGCTTGATAAAAGAAATTCAGAGAGACTTGCAGAACTTTTAAAGAAACATATGAAAGAAGGACAATACATTGTAATAAGTCACAACGACGAAGTCATACTAAATTCAACAAATCTATATGGAGTAAGCATGCACGAGGGAGTGAGTAAGATAGTAAGTTTGAAAGTTTAAAGCAGTTTCCCAACTTCAATTTCATTTAAAGATTTATAACCCAAAGTTTCCATATATTCCCTTCTTCTTTTCTTGTCAAAAGTCCATCCGGAAGGATGCATGACAACCCAATTGCAACCCAAATCTCTTCCAATATCTTCAACTATTTTATACAATTTTTTTCCATGTCCCTTTCCCCTTAATGATTTTAGTAATTCTATTTCAGCAAGATAGCAAATTTTTCCATTTGAATTGTTATAAATGTTCAAGTCAAAATGCGTAGTCCCAGCGGGATTCCCTTGAGAAGTTCTATAATCAAGAGATAAAAAAGTCTCCATGTTTTCTGCTCGTATCTTATGTTGCTTCTCGTCAAAAAAATCAAACTGCTTCAAATTTCTTTTTGCAATATTTCTCGCTCTGCTTATCTCTTCAATGCTTAATATCATAAAGAAATTTTTCCAATAAAGATATTTAAATATTTCCATCAATCTAAAAATTTAATTATGAATTTATCTTTCCAATAAATTCTTCTCTTAACTTGTCTATTTCAGACTCTTCGTATTCATCATATCCAATTGTATCCCCTTTTCTTTCTTCGCCAACATAGCCAATAACATCAACTGAATATTTAAAACGCGGAGATATGGGATTTGGATAGACAATACTATTCACACAATTTACTCTAATATATTTTACAGATATCTCTGTTTTAAGACCTTTAAATTTTTTATAAGTAGGGGTGATATTTTGATCTATAAATTCCACATCTAAAGCCATCTTCTTAAGTCTCTCTGAAAACATCCATCCCACCTTATCTTCCAAAGTGAATTCAGTTGGCATGAAGAATTTTAGAAATTTGTATTTATAATAATTTATATAGTTCTCTTCTTATTTTAAATCCAAATCTGAATGCACCCTCTCAGAAGATTGTTTTTTCAATAAATCAATTTCTTCCAAAGTATAAACTTTATTTCCTATGATGGTTGCATGCTGAACTACTCCTTCCACATCGGCTCTGTCAACAATAGAATACTCAGTTAGGTTTTCCGATTTCCCATCAACTATAGAAATTGAAATAGTTCTATATCCCTTGGAATAATCAATTTTTTTGCCGATAAATCCAGGATAAATTTCCACTGATTGAGTTGCAAGAAATTCAATATTTTTCGTTATTTCTGGAAGTTTTCTTGGAGAAATGCCCATTAAATAAATATCAATCAGAACATTTAAGTCCATTGAAAGAAAAATATCTTGCATTCTTATAAAGATTATTACAATCTTATATATATTTAAACAACAATATCTTTTGTCAAAAATGAAAAGAGTTTACGTCATCCACGGTTGGGCTGGAAATTCTGAAAAAAATTGGTTTCCGTGGCTGAAAAAAGAGCTTGAAAATAAGGGCATTAGAGTTTTTGTTTTCGATATGCCAAACACAAAACGTCCAAGCATAGAATCCTGGGTTAAATATCTTGAAGAAAATATAAAAGACATAGACGAGGAAACTTATTTTATTGGATACAGTGTCGGATGTCAGACTATAATAAGATTTATGGAAAAATTGCACAAGCATAAGAAAATTGCCGGTTGTTTTTTTGTCGCGCCATGGTTTAATTTGACAAATCTAAGACCTAAAGAAATGGAAATCATACGTCCATGGATAAATGACAAGATTGATTTCTCTAGAATTTTGGACCATTGCGATAATTTTGTGGCAATGTTTTCAACAAACGACCCTTATGTCCCAATTTCCGAGCAAAAAATTTTCAAGGAAAAATTAAATGCAAAAATAATTCACGAAAATAATCAAGGGCATTTTGAAGAAGATGAAGAGCCGGAAATTTTAAGTCAGATATTGAAATTTTTGAAGATTCATTAGATTTATTGCTTCAAAATCGGCGTCCCGCGCGATTTTTCGCCAATATTAAAATTATTAACAAAAAAACTTACGTCGGTTCATTATAAAATAAAGTCAGTTTTTCAGTTAATGCAGGTTTTCTGCAGGGCAGGAAAGAAAATTATTAACGAAGAAAATTTATATCAATTTATTATAAATTCCAGGTTTTAATCTGTTATCTCTTATTGATTAAAATTATTGAAAGTTAAATAAAAAATTATCTCAGTTTTGCCAAATCAGATTCAGTATATTTTTTGTCCGCAATCATTCTATAATCTTTTCCAATCGTCCCCCAATCATGAACAGTATAAACAAATGATGGGTTTAGATATATGCCATTTTCTCTTTTTACAAAAATAACTCTTTTATCCACAATAGGCCAGACATTTTCTCCTTCTGCACCACAAGGATTAATAGTTGGATTAATAATAAATTCCCTACTTGGTTCAATTTTCTGCGACGCAATATTCTCTATGTCTGAATTCAATTGTCTAAGCCTTCCGTGGCATAAGTGCGCTTCATCTAAACTTACTTCTATTTTCATTTTGTCTCCGATTTTTGTAATTATAAATCAGCCTCTGCTTTTTCCATTGGGAAACATGAAAATTTCTCATTTTCTTTTTCCGTTAGGACAAAGCAACAAAAAGGCAAAAAGCCTTTTTGTCTTTTTTAAAAAAATTAAAATAAAAAAAAATAAAAAAATTTTTAGTAGTAACTTTCGCTGAATTCTTCTGATTTTTGAGGTTTCTTTGTTATTAATACAACAAGTACAACAAGCAATACTAAAAATACGATTGTCAAAATAACTGTTAAAACAGCTACTGCGTTTGAACCAGTCGTGTTTGAAGTAGTTGTGGATGCTGGCATTGTTACTGAATCCAAAAGAGCTCCGTCTTTTGAGAAGACGTTCACATTGAAGGCTTCACCGCTGGCTGAACTTGCAGATACAGTTTTACTTGTTCCTGCAGGAACGACAACAAGATCTTCACTCAATGTTACTGCTGAGTTGCTTTTTGATTCTGGTACTAATCTAAGTGTTAACAACTGACTTGATGGGTTTACTATAACGATGCTATTGCCTGTAACTAATATGTTACTTGCAAGTCCGTCGCCAACAGTAAATTGACCAACTTTCTTTATATTCAAGTCGCTATTTTTAGCTTCAACTTCGACTGTATAAACTCCGTTCTTGGCAGTATATGGAACATCAAGGAATATTCTTCCACGAATTACATCTACTACATTGTTATTGTTGTTAGTGTTGTTTGCAACAGCTAAAACATTAAACAAGTCGCCAAAGTATGCGGATTTTTCCAATCCAAGTTCAGGAACTCTTACAGTTACGTAAAGGTCGTTAAGCTTGTTATATCCGGTATTTTTCAATACAACATCAACAGGGACTAAAGTTCCTGCTTGTGCTGTTCCGGTTATGCCTACTGACATGAAATCAACGTTGTATGAAGGTCTTTGAACACTTAAGCCAAAAGATCCCGTAGCTTCAACTGAGTCTCCACCTGAAATTTTCAAGTCAAGAGTCGCGCCGTCGCTAACTACATCATTGCTTAATGTACTTGGCACTTTGAAGCTAATAACTTTAACATAACTTCCATTCATAAGAACATTAAAGGCACTTGTAACGTAAGGAGCAACATTTATGTTGTTTCCATTCAATTCAAGTCTTACTTTAACGTCTTTTGAGTTAACTGACGAAGTGAAGTAAACCTTAGCGGTTACTGTATCGCCAGCTACTAAAGCCACGTTACCTGAAGAAGCGTCTATACCATCTACTGTAACCTGTGATACTGTGAAACTACCCATTGTAAATGGAGTAGTACTTGTAGTAGCACTAACAGCTGCAGCAAATAGCAAAATGCTTGTTAACACAACAAAAGAAACCAAAAGTTTCTTTGTTTCCATCTTTGTTTTCATTTGATTTAATTCCTAAGGAAACAACGTTTCCGATTAATTCAAAGATACCAAAATGGCTTATAAACTTTACGGTTGGTGGCATTATATAGTGGTTACACCACGAACTGTGAGTAACAGACAGTGTAAAATGTCATTCGTTGTACGCTCGCTTTATTTATTGCTGCAAATCAGCGTTCCGCATGATTTTCCGCCAATATTAAAATTATCAATGAAGAAAAATTTACATCTGTTTCTTATAAAACGCAATTTCTGATTTTACATTATCTATCTGTTCTGCGGAGCGGGCGAGCAACTTCGTGGTAGAGGCTATTTTAGTTTTCTTTTGCGTTGCTATTGTAAGTTTTTCTTTTTCTAAAAGAAAAACCCACATGCGAGGTTGCGAGTGGTGTGGGAATAGAAACTAACTATTTACCTGAATAAATCTTCAAAGCCTCAATAGAATCTTCAACTGGAAAAGGAGACTCATTTATTATCGTTATCCTCTTGTTTTTCGGCAGATTTGATATGAGTTCCTTCAAATCTTTTTCAGCAGTTTTTATGTGCGCCCTTTCTCCCTTTTCTCCATAACTAATTCCTGAGAACTGTATATGTATTTCATCAAAATCCTTGAACAAACCAAAGACATCATTGAACTTGTAGCTCTTTTCTCTTGCAAGAATATGCGCAAAATCAATGCAGAAATCACAGCCAGTTTCTTTGACTAAATTATAAGTTTCCTCGTAGCTTCCAAACACATTCATTTTCCCAGTTGTTTCAATAGCAACCTTGCAAGCATATCCAAGATTTTTTCTTTCTTCTTCAATTTCCAAAAGGGCTTTCTTTATATTTTCGTAGGCAACTTTTTTTACATCAGGCGTGACCCCTAATTTAAAGGATGGGTTGATAAGGGAAACCTTGGTTTCCTTTATTTTTCCATAAAAACCCGGATGAATAACAACTTTCGTAGCTCCCAGCCAATCTCCAACTTTGCAACACTCCAAAATCCTCTGCTTGCTTTTCACAATTTTTTCAGGCTCTTCGGAATTTAAATTAATCCAATAAGGTCCGTGCATTGAAAGTTGAATTCCAAGCTCCTTTGCTTTTTTTCCAATTTTCTCGGCATCCTCTTTTTTCTTTATGTAAGGTCCATAAGTAAAGGCGATTTCGCAAGCCGTGAAACCAAGTTTATGATATGCTTCCAAATTTGAAATTGCGTCCTTCACAGAACCTAAACCAGCAGGCCCGAATTTTACAGAGGTCATTATTTTCCATCGCAACAATCAATAAAAAGGTTTTCTATCTTTGAATTGCATGAAAAGACTCAATTTGGATGGATTTTACAGTTATCAAGGAATTGAAACCAATAGATTAAAATTAATTGGGAAGATTGAAGTCAAAGACAATAATTCTTTTGAGGGAAAAATTTATGATGACTCATCAAAATTCCTAAGACAATTAATTAAAGGGCATCTGAAAAATGAAAATGGATTGATAAGATTAGTTTTTATAAGATTTCCCCCATTTGGAAGATTGGCTGATTCGGCTTATAATTTAAGCAAATCCAAAGAAGAAAATTTTGCAGGATTATACAAAGGAAAATGGAATACAATATTATATAGGAGAGAATTTGATGAAAATTACGAAATATTTATGACTAGATTGAATAACGACGAGAATATTCAAAATTACGTGGAATTAACTCTTTCTGAAAAATAAAATTTAAATAAAAAAATAAAAATTCCCTTCCATTTTCGGTCGGGGTTTGAAATAAAAAATTATAAACTTAGTAATTGAATCTTGTCGCTTGTTGCTGCAAAATTGCTTGCCATGATTGCCATAACTCCTGATTCCTGCGCAGCATCTATTAAAGTGCCGGTTACAGAACCATCAGTTACAATTGCATAAGGCTCTCTGTCTAATTTTTTCAAAGAAGACGAAACAGCTCTTGCCGAAACTTCTTTGATAACTTCAAACTTACTATCCAAGATTAAAGCTTTTCCGCTGTCTTTGATTTCTGAAGCAAATTTCTTCAATTGATTTTTCGTTTCTTCAGGAGAAATTTTTTTAGTTGTTTCTTCAGGGGCAATGATTTCTTTTGGCGTTAAGACCTCGCTTTTCTCGAATCTGTCAAATCTTCTTTCTCTAAAAAATTCATCAACTGTATATTTTTTTCTCAAAGACATTAATAATTCTTTTCCAGGCAATTCTTCGACTTCTTTTCCGTCAGGAGCAACCGCAATGAACTGGATTCTTGCATTATCAACAACGTTTCTTGCTATTAATTTTCCACCTCTGTCTCCGTCGACAAATAAAGTCAAGTCTTTTTCTCTGCTCAACTTTCTTATTGCCTCTGGAAGTTTTGTTCCATTCATAGCAATTGCGTTTCTGACACCGTTTCTCATCAAATTCAAAACATCCGCTCTTCCCTCAACGACGATAAGCTCTCTTCCGGAAAGGTCTCCTCCAAATGGAAGTTTCTCATCTCCATATTCAGCAATGTCGTAAGTTCTTGAATGCTCTTTGATTTGATTTGAGATATCCCTTGAATCCGCAGAACCATGAACTTCCTGCATCAGTTTCTTAGCCCTTTCAATGATGTAATCTCTCTTGCTTCCTCTTACATCTTCTATTTTTACAACTTCTATTTGGGCATCAGTAGGACCTATTCTTTCAATTGTCTCTATTGCAGCAGCTATAAGAGTCGTCTCAGACTGGTCTAAAGCAGTTGGAATTTTTATCAAACCAGAAGTTTTCTTGTCTCTTCTTTCAAGTTCGACTTCAATTCTTCCTATTTTTCCTTCTTTCTGAAGTTCTCTCATTTCAAGTTCAGCTCCGAGCAAACCTTCAGTTTGCCCGAATATAGCTCCGATTACGTCCGGCTTTTCTAAAGCGCCTTCAGCAACAAAATTCGCATGTATCATATATTTTATCGATACTGGACTTATTTTTGCCATATTGTATATTTGTATTTTAATTTAAAAAAACCGTAAGGTTTCTAGACTGAAAACTACGTTTTCCGTCAACTTTCGTAATAAATTACGTCGTTAGAAAAATATCTATTTAGCTTACTCTCGCTGTGTCTAAAAGCCTAAGCTTAAATAAAGTGAATCGTGCTTTCAAGAAGCACTAATTCAAATCGTATATCTGAATGTGAATGTGAAAATAATCTGTTATTAGATATTTTTCTATTATTCAAAATAAGAAAGGGTATTTAAATATTATGAATTATTTAGAAATCGGCTTAATGTCTTGAACTCCAAAAAGAATTTTGTATGAAATATCCACTTCTTGATCTTCACTTAATTTATCATAAAGTTTTTTACTGACTGGATAAAGATATTTTCCGTATAAACATTCATATGCTCCAAACGATCTCCCATCCCTGCATTCAAAAAATACATTATATTCTTCATCATCTGCGGTTGAACTGAAATTTAAGCCGCCGATATTAATTCCGAATCCGTTTCCGCCAATTCCAAAACTTTCGCCCACGTCTATTAAAGTGCGACTGACATTAATTCCGGATTCTCTGGGAGTATATCTTTTTTCTACAACTTTTGTATATGTATGCTTAATCTCTGCATCTCTGTTTGCAATGGCTAACGGAATTCCCATGCCAACGCCAATCGCGCAACTCATGGCAATTCCAAAAAAATTATTCTTAAAATTTATTTTGTCCAATAAACTCCCCATATTATTTCACAAATTAAATCGTTTATAAATATTCTTATAAATTAATTAATCGTAACTCTGAATTCCAAGGGTATCTCCAAAAGTCCCGCAAAATATCCGAACGCCGTGCTATTACTAAAATCAGGATAAAAGTTCTTGACTTCATTATAGATATGCACTTTTGCCGCAACATTTGCATCCTGAATTTCAGTTTTTAGAAAAGAGTTTGCGCACGGAGAATCGTGGGGATACGTCCATCCGCCGATTGTGGCGAAAGCTTCCAGATTATTATCAAATTCAGCATCATAAACCAAAACTCTGCCAGCCCTAACATCGGTAACTTGTCTAAACAGATTAAAATCAATATCTTTTATCAATCTGAGAGAAACATTCTTTGCTCCGAGGTATTTTTTGCATTCCAGCAAATGTTCACGCATGAAATTTTTCACTTTTTCTCGGTCATCAAGATTGATATCAACTCGCGCGAGTCCCATATTCCGCTCAGATTCAGAATGCACGCTAGTATTTATTTCTTTTTACTGAGCTTGTCAAAGGAAACATGAAAATTTCTTATTTTCTTTTTACTGAATTTTTATGAAGGAAACATGAAATGATTCCTTTCATTTCTTTCCAAATCCGTAAGGACAATGTCTGCAATTCGATTCACAGCAATATCCTCTTTTCTTATGATATTCTTCAGTAAAAACAATATTTCCATTCTCAAGATAATAATCAACTCCTTCTTCAGATATATTTTTCTTAAATCGTCGTGGTTCTTCCTCCAGCGTTTTTTTATCTTCCATGATTAATTTTCCAATGTCTTTCTTCATTTTATAAAAAACACGTTAAATCCATACATTCCGGAAAGTGCGATTATCAAATTAAATGTTATATTTCCAAGCCACATCGGAATCATTAATCTAAGATATGGAAATTTTATAAATCCCATAGGTACATTAATCAAATCATTTGGAAGGGGACTTATTGCAGTATATAAATACAAAAAAGAAAATAGCATCCACTTTGGTTTTTTAGATAGCCAATTGTAGAGTTTATTAAAAATAATCATAAGTTTTCCGCTCAAAATTTCTCTTCCGCTGTATCCGACAAGATAAGAAGTGGAATCTCCGACTGCAACTCCAGTTCCAGCCATAATAGCAAGCAAAAATGGATTTAATCCTCCAGAGGCAAATGTAAAAACAACAAGATAATATGGAAGCGGAAATAAAATAGATGTTCCGCCAATTATTGCAAGAATCAAAACTAGCAAATATCCGTTTTTGACGCCAATCTTATCAACAATTTCAGTCGGCGGGATTTTGTAAAGAATAACCAGCCAGACAATAAAAATTATTATTAAAAACGTCGCACCAAAAACCTTTTTCTCTCTTTCACTCAATTCCATGAAATAATTCAATTATTCAAATTTAAATAATTATTGAAGGGAAATTTGCAGGATATGGAAACTTGAAAATTTACAGATTTTCTTCACGATGCTTCGCCAAGAAAAGATTATTAATGCAGAAGAAAGTTTATCACAGAGTTTATCATAACACGCAATTTCTGATTTTACATTAACACTCAATTTTTTGGGATAGGCTGGCGGGAAAGAAAATTAATAATCATAAAACATAAAGTTGATTTTCATATTATCACTGCGTTTCTACGGGGGTGGGCGAGCAACTTCGTGGTAGGGGCTATTTTAGTTTTCTTTTGCATTGCTATTGTAAGTTTTTCTACCATTGTAGTTTCTTTTTTCAAAAAGAAACCCATTTTCTAAAAGAAAAACCCACGTGCGAGGTTGCGAGTAGGTAGAATAAATTTGTATCCTTGTTTTTTCTTTTTTAATTTGACAATTTAAATTTCTGTTTAACGAGTCAAAGAGTTTTAGAATTTTTTAAACAAAACCGAACTATAAGAAACCTTTATAAATATTTTTTGATTAACATAGCTATGGGTGACGAGGGGGGCAAAAAGAATATCAATGGAATCATTTTGCTATTTCTTCTCATTATTTTTGTTTTAACAAACATTTCTTTAATCTCTGCGGTGAATATAAATCAAAATGTAAAAATGGACATAGACATTAAAAATGATTTGGTTACAGAATATGTTTCATGGGAAATAAATCTTCCTCCGGACAAATCCAACTGGGTTTATCCTTCTTTGAGTTATTATATTAGTTCTCCTGAAAATTTGAAATTTGAACAAACTGGCGGAAAAAGATGCAGTCAGTTAGATTACAAAACAGAAATTTCCACAGATAATCCAGATGTGACATGGCATAAAATTATTTGCGCAGGACATTACTCTGATGGGGATTTTTTAGAACTGAAAATAACTCATAAATGCGATTGTGTTCAAGGAAATTCCGCGGTTTATAATGTTTTTTTTCCGTATTTTCAGTCTTCAAAAAATATGGACTTAGACTTGGATTATAATTTTATATTTCCCAGCAGAGAGTATCATCTAAGCGATAATAATGAGATTGCTGGTTTGACAACGGATTTAACGGGAAAAATTGCAAATTTTAAAGTTAAATTAACCAGGGGAGATTCCATCTCCAATTACTATGGAAAAAGATCGGGAAATTTTAAAGTGGAAAAAAATGTGGATTTTTCAAGTTTGAAAGAGCTAAAGGGAGACAAATACACCATTCTCTATCCAATAAATGGTTTTGATGAAGAAGTTCTTAAATTTAAAGAAGAAGTTGAAAAAATAATTCCTTTTGTTGAAAAAAGCTCCAAAACAAACTTTACAAACATTCTTATTAGAATAGTCCCCGACAAATCATTGGGAAATTTCACATTTGGAAATGCTTTCCCTGATAAAGAAGCGGTTAATATAACTATTGAAGCTTATGATAGAGATACTGTTCCGCATGAAATCTGTCATCTTAGAGAAGCCCCCTTTGCTTTTCCTTCCTGGTTTTCTGAAGGGCAGGCAAATAACTGCGCCAGACAATACTATGAATCTCAATCGAGATTTAAAGAAGCCAAGGCTGTAGATGAAGAAATGATTAGTCAAAGCAATGCGACTTTGACAAATTATAATTACCAATTGCGCAACTGGTCGCCTTATGATGGAGCAAATGAAACTTATGGTCAAAATCTTTCCTGGAAAGGATACGGAGATGCCTACTTTCTTATAAAAAATGTTTTCGGTTCCGGGAACACGTTTGACGTTCCTGATTTCATTTATGAATTAAAATCTGAATTTTACGATAATTATTCCATATCGCGTTTTGATCGTGAATTTTTAATTTTTAAAGGGGCAGATCCGGATATTGCAAATGACGTTTTAATCTGCAGGATTGCCTCTTTATCCGGAGGAAATTTTGATGCAATTGGAATATTTAAAAAATATGGATTTAATGCTCCTGCAGATTGTGATTCTAAAATAAATGATTATAAATCTAAAATGGGCCGGGAGAAAACTTCAATTCTTGTAATAATTTTTGCTTTTGCAATTTTAACTTCAATAATTGTCGGATTTATAGCAGGGGTTGTATTTTTAGTAAAGAAAATTTTTGGAAAAAAGGGAAATCCTAAAAAAAACGCCGCCAAGTCCAAGTAAAAATAACAAGAAGAAAATTACGCCAAGGGCTATAAAAGCTATACCAATCCATTTTAAAATCTTTTTCCAAAACGGCATATTCTCACTCTTTTTATTTGATGGCATTTTAATTTTTTATGTAACAAATATTTTTACTTCCAATGCCAGTTAGCGAGAGCGTGGTCAACAACCTCTGTCTGAAAATTATCTGTGTAAGCTCCCCACACAAATAACGCGTTTACTGGCGATCCTCCCCAGTTATAAGTCTTGGCGCCCAAACAAACATAGACTGTAATATAATTGTAGCCGGAATCTTCCGTAATAATTTTGTACGCGCTTTTGCCGTCTAAAGTCATTGCCTGTTCGTCAACCACTTTACCGCTTCCTGCCCAGATGCCTTTATCGAGGTCACTAACATCTTTGCCGGTTGAGCAAAGCTTTTGCAGTGTTGATGATATAGGGTAGTTAAGCTGAAGACCTGCATATTTGTCTCCCTGTTCGTACTTCAGCTCAAAACCGCAGCTGTCTTTTTTTGAAAGATAATCTATCTCTGTATTCTCCTTGAACCCCTTTACGAACTCGGTTGACACGCAATCTCTGTTAACTGGAGAGTATTCGATTTGCACGGCTGACTTTTGAGACGTACTTGGCTGAAAGAGTTTAATCGCAAAGAACAAAACAATTATTACAACCGCTATAGATATTCCAATAATCATTAATTTCTTATTGCTTTTTCCTTTTAGTGCCATTCAATCCTCTCTTTAAGATTCATGATCTAATTGATTGCAATATATAAATTCTTTGATGAATTAAAAAAATTTCAATGATTCAGAACAAGAACTATTGTTACTGAAACGCATGTAATAAAAAGACTCCACATTGTGATTGTATATTGTGAAATATTTGAAACGCTTGTGTAAAAAAACGCGAAGCCAACTATTGCACTCAGAAAGAAAATCGCGCTTATTGTTCTTCGAAGAAGTTTGTTCATTTTATTTTATATTTTTAATCTTTTAATAAGCTATCTTAATCTGAGATCCATTTCTCGCATCATAGACATAATAGTTGGTTGTTCCTTTAGTTACTGTTACTTTCTGACCGTTTTCACACGAAAAACCTGTAAACACATAGGTACCACTTTCTGAAATTTGGGGTTTCCATTCAGCTGATACTGCAGTATACCAACGATAACTTATTGTCCCAGAGCTACCGGTTTCCCAACGAGAAGCAATCAAATTATCACAATAAATCCAATTGGGATGCTGACCCTGATATTTACCAATATAACAGGAATCAAAATTATGTTCCATTCTCCAAACAGATAAGTTGACTAAAGTGTCTAAGGTATTTATTTTGGGTTGCGCATTTAATTCAAAATCCGATCCTGAAGCTAAAATCCCCACACTAAATGGAGTTGGACATTTCTGTTTATCCTCCGATAGAATGGAAACATTTTGAGACCCAATCTGAAAATCTACTTGAAGTAAATTTTGCAAATATCCTAGATTTGCAACAACCAGTACACAAATAAGAATAACTGAAATCCAAGGAATAGTCCGAGATCTTATGCCTATTTTTTGAACAAGAATTATTATCCCAGAAATAACAAATCCAATGATTATTGATGATAAAATACTTGTTGAAGCAGTCATTCCAAGAAGAATATAGTTTCTCATAACTAAAATAATAATACTATAGACTAAGAAATAAAAGACAAACCAACCCATTCTAAAACTGAATTTACTATCATGATTTCTAACTGCTTGAATTAGAATTGAGATTACTGCAGAAGTTAATAAAATTATTAAGAAAGAATTTATAATTGCCAATTGAACAATTAAATAGTTACTTATTAAGATAGCAGCAAGAGCAGTAATCCACCATTTAGCAATTTCTATGGGCACATCATTATCTTTCACAGACTAACCAACAAAAAAGGAATATTAAAATGTTACCATCTTCTCCACACCTAAATTAAGCAAAACGCCCTCGCCGGGATTTGAACCCGGGTCGCCACCGTTCCCTAGCCGAGAAGTTTCCTTCGCGGCGCAGAGTTTTTTTCAAAACTCTTCAAAAAGAAAAAAGGTTGCATTAAGATGCAAGACTTAATCCTCTCATCGAGTAAAGTCACCTCTTCCTTTTCAACAACATGATATGCAGTTTGAATCGGAAATTCAAAAGAATTTCTTCAGCAAACGCCAACAGGTTGTCGTTTGAGAGGGTGGAATCCTTGGCCTCTAGACTACAAGGGCTTTTTCTACGAAAAAGGTTCAATTGAAAATTGAACAGAGATTTGTTTTCACAAACCTCTCCACTAAACCGCCAACAAGTTGTCAGCTTAGGGCTTCTAAAAAATTAATAGCCCTTTTATTTATAAGTCTATCTTAATAATACTTAAATACCCATTATAATTTAATAAAATATGGAAGAAGAATGCAAAGATTGTGATGGAACAAGAAGAATAAAAGAACAGGGCGGAACAATTCATCCATGTTACAAATGCCTTGCCGAGGGAAAAATGGACCAGCACGCTACAAATATAAAAGACGCCAGTGATTTCGGAATAAAATTATAATTTTATTTATTTCTCATAAACAATTTGACTTTGTTTAACTTGTATAAATCCCCCTTGACCTCTTCCGCCAGGACCTTCCGTTCCTTGATTTAAAAGAACTATTGAGGCTAATCCTTTATTCTCCCCAACAACAGTAACTCTGACAAGTTTATGTTTTTCATCTTTCCCATCTTTCATATGATAATTATGAAAAAAACCCTCAGCATTTTGTCCGCATGAATTATTAAAACTTAGAATAGACTGATCCGAAAATAATCCAGGGCCGTGATATTTACATTCAAGATAACCATATCTCGGAAATTTTTCTGCCATAATTAATTAAATCTTGACAATTCTCCAGGATAAATTATTTGACTTCTCTTTACAAATTGATTGTTTGACGACGGATTTCCAAAAACATTGCATGCCGAATTAATATGTATCAAAGCCGTTCCGTCAGGATATTCTTTTGATACTGTAACTTCAAGTAGTCTTTTTTTTCCTTCCCATTCGCTTATCATCGTATTCTGAAAAAAACCATCGAGAGAATTTCCCTCAGAATTATTAAATTCAAGAATTGATTCGTTTGAGAACATTCCAATCTTAACATAATCACAAATCAAATAAGCTCCTTTTGGAAATTCCTCTGCCATAAAATATTAGAAATAATTTCGTTTAAATAAGTTTACTGCAATTTTAGGATGACAAATTAATTTGGCCTTTCCATTCCTGCTTGATCGACAATTTGTTCTCTTTTAACCATTTGATTTCCAGTTGCAGGTATTCCATAGATGGGAGTTTTTTGAAGAAAATGAATCAAAATATTTCCGCTTAAATATTCATTGTCAACCATAACTTCCAATAACGCGCCATTTCCATCTTCACTCATTATTATAGCTTCTTTATGAAAAAAGCCGAATATAATATTTCCTTCGGCATTTCTAAATTTAAGACAAGAAGAATTATCAGACTCATTATATTTTATATAACTGCATTCTAAATAAGCTATTCTTGGAAATTTATTTGTCATTTTTTTTGTTTAATAATAGCCTACTTATTTGTAAATTATTTGTTCTCTTCTGACCATTTGTCTTGAAGTGAAATTAGCATTAGCTGGAAAAATAACTTTTTTTCCCAATCCAATGAAAGCCATCCCATCAATATAATTCATGTCGTCAACAGAATCAAGTCTAAGTAAAGTTTTATTCGGCGTTTTCATAACATCGCCCTCCGGAAAATATGCTCCAACTTTTTTTCCGTCAGAATTTCTTATTGCAACAAGAAGTTCAATTCCAAAAAGACTCTTATAGCTGTCTCTTATTTCGCATTCAATATATGCTTTTGTCATCGTCTCAAATGTTTCTTTCCATTTATAGATTTTGTGAAATAGCCCCACCAGGGTCTCTTACCATCTTGGCACAATCCAGGATTTCGCTCCTTTAATACTTCGGCATCCTTAATTTGTCGATGCTGGCAGAGTTTTTAAGGATTGTCGAGATGGATTATATTCTTGGAGTATATCTGTTATTTGCCCAACCTAACTATACTACACTAAATTAAAGAAATAGGCTAAACTATGCTATAACATAGCAAAGTTTAACTCTCAAGCTGAATATCATATTGACCTTGCTTTTTATCTAACTCTTTTTTAATATTATAGATCTCCTTAACTAACCCCTTTCTTAACTTATAACTATTAGCCCAGATTGCATAAGCATTCCAGCCATTAAAACTTTCCATAAACTTCTCTTCAGTAATTTTGTTTCTTTTAATTTGTTTAAGTTTATATAGAATCTTTCTGATATTTCTTTTTCTTAATAATCTAGAATGATAAAAATTTCTGAAACCTACGAAGTCAACACCCTTAGAAAGATTGACAATTTTAGATTTATCCGGATGAAGCTCTAATTTTAATCCACTTTTCAAAAAATCACCGATATAAACCCTCCAGATTTTTAGCTGTAATTTAGAATTATGCAAGATTACAAAATCATCAACATATCTAATATAATGTTTTGCTCGTAAAGTATGTTTCACAAAGTAGTCTAATTCGTTGAGATAAACATTAGCAAAGAATTGGCTTGTTAAATTTCCGAGGGGCATACCTTTATTCGTGTCAAAACCCGTTCGCCCCCCCCGATTATTTTGAGCATTGCTTAAAATCTGTTTAATTAGCCATATTGCTTTTTCATCACTAATTTTTCTTCTTATAATTTCCAATAAAACATCATGATTAATCTCCTGAAAATAATGCCTGATGTCTGCCTTTAAGCAAAATGCTTCTGAATGTAAATTATTAGTTATTCTTTTTTTGAATAAATCAAATCTTTCTAAGGCAAATATGGTTCCTCTCTTTTTTCTATTTGCACAATTATCGTAAATAAAAGTTTTATCAAATATAGGTTCAATTATTCTTACAAGAGCATGATGAACAATCCTGTCTCTAAAAGAAGATTTAGATATTTTTCTTGTTTTTGGGTCTCGCAAAATAAATGTTTTTAATGGTTCTGGCTTGTATGTTTGCTCTAAAAGTTCTTTTCTTAATTGAAGTAAATTTTCTCTTATCTTTTTCTCAAATTCAATAACATAGAGTTTCTTTGTTTTTCCTTTTCTTGCCTTTCTCCAAGCATTTGCCAGATTATTCATTGAACAAATCTCTTCGTAGAGTTTATTGTATGTCTTCATATTATAATATCTCAGCCATTGAGCCATTCTGCCATTATCGTTAGAGTTCGCCAAGTTATCGTTATTGGAGTTAAGATTCAAGTTCCTGTTAAGGTACAACCTAGACAGACCTCAAAGATATAGCCAGTTTATCATTTCAAAAAGTTCATTTCTGAACCTTCCACTGTCGCTTCATATTTCGTTGTAAATATTTTTTATTGCAATTAATTTTTTCTCGTAAGGAAAAATTAACCTTACTTAATGTTGCGATTGTATTTTATGGCTTAAAATAAATCTAAATGATGCGCTAATAAATTGGCGTGTGGCTCAGCAACACTCGTTAGAGTATGGCTGAGAATCTTATTAGAAATAACATATTTTTAAAATTAATTGCAACTGTGCTAAAGGTTATATAGTTGAAACACCCGGAAAAATTTTTGCGTGCCTTTGGCAATTACTTTAAGAAAACCACCCTGCCAATACCGTTAGAGACCGCCAAGAAATCGCCACTGGAGTAAAGATTCAAGTACCCGTCAAGGTACAACCTAGACAGACCTTTATTCTTAGCATACCATGTTCTGCTTCCTTTTTTATCAAAATTAGGAATTCCTAGCTCATCAACTTCAGAAAAATTTTCTCCATTGTATTTTCCGTCAAATCTTTCATCTTGAACTACTTTAAAATCTGAATCTGCAACAAGAGTTAACCCATAGTCATTTTTATCTTTTGAATTTGGAACAAAATAAAATCCTTCAATCATAAATGGATGTGTTATACTTCCTTCTTTTTGCTCTGCTAATTCGTAAATTGTTCTAAGCAAAGAATTATTTTGATACCAGCTAGGGTCTTCTATTGACCTTACAACTAAATTTCTTGAATCAATATAATGATTTCCTTTTGCAATTCTCATAACTTCTGGTCTGCTTAAATCTCTTAGATTAGGCGTTCTTGCGCCATATTTCTGAGCAAAAGCATCTAAATTGGCAACTGCAATAGGAGTTGAACCAATAATAGTTTTAGAAGCTTCATCATATCTTAAACCAACTCTTGCTTGCTCTGGAAGTGAGTTGTAAACCCTTAATGCGTCATCTCCGTTAATTAAAGTTGGAGTTACTCCTTGTGTTTGCCAGTTAAGATTTAAATTTTTTGTCATTTTATTTTAATTCTCTGAAAGCTTTTTCTGCTTGATTATATATCTCATTTGCTTGTGCAATTCTAACATCTCTTGCCCTTTGAAGTTCAGTTAAAAACGCTTGCGAACTGCCTTCGGCAGTTGAAACAAGAACCACCCTGCCATCATCGTTAGAGACCGCCAAGTAATCGTCACTGGAGCCAAGATTCAAGTTCACGTAAAGGTACAACCTAGACAGACTAGAATCTCTTGTCCAGAGAGTTCTGTTACCCTTGCCAACCTTTATTGGAAGTCCTGTTTTAGCATCAATATCTTCAGAATTAAAATCACTGTCATTTGATTTGTTTAAAATTGGAGCGTAATTAATCTCGGTATCATCTTTTAATTTGAAAGCTAATCCATGAGGCGAGTCCTGATCTTTTACAAATTCTAATCCATAAAGTGGAATCATAACAGGCATTTTTATTCCCTTTCCAAGCCTTTCTTTAACCTGTTTCATTAAATTTCCCGCTAAATATGAATTGGGGGTTCCATCTGTTCTTAAAACTAAACCAGTGTCTTCGTATGTTCCCGATAAATCTAAAGTACTATTTCTCATTGAAGTTTCTAAATCAGCCTGCTTAGCAACCCTAACTCCAAAAGGAAGTCTGCTTTGAACTGCAATAGCATAAAATGGATTTGAACCTTTGATAATTCCTTCAGAATAATTTCCAATCTGTAAAACACTAAAATTATTATAATCTCTTTGAATAGACTTATTTATCTCTCTACCCTGTTCTCCACCAAAAAATCCTATTTGAGGTATATCTTTCGGAATTGTAATTAAAGATCTGGCTTCATTTACTGGAAATGCATTTGTAACCATAATTTCTTTAGAAAATTAATATTTATAAATCTTTGGATTTTGTTGTGTCTTTATAATAGTTACAAAAATAGGGTAACCTAATCCGACGCTCATTCTTTCTTTATTCAGATAGCCCCTTGCCACCTTTCTCCCAGTGGCTGTAATGTTTATATTTTTTGGGCGGTATAATGCCGAAATAGGCAAAAATCCTTGAAAATGGTCAAAAAGGTAAATAGCCCCGCCAGGATTCGAACCTGGGTCGCGAACTTTCTCTGCCTTCTCAAAAAGGAGAGGATATTGTCAACTTCAGAGGCTCGCATACTTGACCGCTATACTACGGGGCTATAAATTATTTGAGCGCCGTAGATTTTTAAAGATTTAGAATTACTGAACTGTTACCGTCGCCTTCATGTTTGGATGAATTCCGCAATGATAGCTGTATGTTCCTGCTGTTGTGAAAGTGTGCGAATAAGTTTGCCCGTTTGAAAGCGAGGAAGAACTTAATTCACTTCCAGAATCAGAAGTTACTGTGTGCGGTGCTGAGTCCATGTTCGTCCATACAACAATGTCGCCAACTTTTATTGTTAAAGCAGGCTGTGAAAATGCGTAACCTTGTATTGCAACGTTGGAAATACTTAGCTGAGTCGTCGTGGTTGCTGGATTATTCTGTGAATTTGTCGTCGTATTTGGAGTAGTTGTCGTCGGATTATTTGCGTAAATTCCATTTTTGTTTAAACTTCCAGAAAACATGATATATCCAACGATACCAAGAACTAAAACAGCAGCAATGACTGTGACAAGAACACCATTTTTCATTTTCAATCAAAGATTTTTTATCTTTTAAATGTTGTGGTAATTTTTCTGATAATAAAGTTTTTATAGACGACATGCTATAATAAATAATGGATCCTCTATGGTTTATTTTGGGAGCAGCTATTTTAATTTTTACCATCATAAAAATCTTTATCACCGAAGAAGAAGAAGTGGTTGTGAAGCTAATTTTCGCAGCAATTATTTTTTTAGTTCTCCTCGTAGGATACATGTATTTGAATCATGAAACAAATCCAAGCAGCGGCAATGTAGTCATGGATTTCGGCAAAACTTCTTTGGTTTGGATTTCAGACACATTTGCGAATATAAGGACAGCGTCGGGTTACACGATTGAAAACGGCTCGGAAAATAAAAATTATACAAAATAATATGCCACATTTGGCAAGTCCAATTTTGATTCAAATAAAAAATTAACCAAAAAACAACGGCTTTTTGAATTTTCTTTTTACCGAACTCGTGAGGGAATCTTGAAAATTTTTATTTTTCTTTTGGAAAATTTAATTGAGCAATTTCATGTTGCGATTTGCATTAACATTATTATTAATATGCTAGTGAGACAATTTATCTCACTTGATAAATCAAAATAATTCCTGTTTTTCAAACAAAACCTTGAATCGCTTCAAATATTTATACTGAATGCTTTCCAATTACAAAAAATCCCCACCAGGGCTGATTTAAATCAGTCACATTTCCTGTCTGGCTATCAATTAAAGCGTTTGATAAAATATCCACAGGGAGTAGTCCAAGAATTCTTCCAGACTGATTTAGGTCAGCAGAATAAACTACCTTTGCCTCATTTCCCTGCCCAACTACGATTAATTTTAGCACGAATCCATTGTCTGCCAGAGCCTTTAATGCGGTTTGCGAGGCTTTATCAGGCATTATTTTAACCGTCTCATTTTTACCATTAACTTCCGCTTTTATCTCAGTTTTATTATTCTCAAAACTTGATTCCAGTCTTACATCAGATTTGGCCTTAACACCATTAACTTCAAATTCTCCATTATTGAATTTGCCGTTTGAATTATTATCACTGACCTCGTCCCTATTTACTATCGTTATGTTGTTTCCATTTTCATCCGTGAAATCTTCATTTTCAATTTCTAAATCTCCTTCCTCGCTGTTTTTATGGCGAACTTCTATAGATACATTGTTTCCATTTTCATCCGTGAAATCTTCATTTTCAATCTCTACTTGTTCATTGCCGCCATTGTTTCCGCCTGCAGATGCACGTTCCGTTCCAGAATTATTATTATTCTCTCTTCCGTCTGCAATTACAACATGCGCATAATTCAACATCATTCCTAACACAACAAAACAAAGCAAAAATAACATCAATTCTCTTTTCATTTTACTAAAAATATTTACCTTATTATAAATGTTTCTCTCTTGAAAATTTTATGGAATGTTTTCCAAATTTTTTTAAACAAATGCTGCTTGTTAAAAAAAAGAAAAATGCAGCAAAGATTTAAAAACTTAAAGCGATTAATTCAATAATAAAAAGATGGCGAGAAGAAAAAGACATTCAAGAAATTCTAGAAGAAGTGTTCGTTCCTCGAGGAAGGTAATAGCTTCGAAAGACAAGATGAAAATGATTCTTTGGAATCTTGTTTTATCGGTTGTCTTGTCAATAGTATCTGCAGTATTATATCGTGTAGTTTTAAACACGCTTTTGAAAAATTTCTTCTGGATGCTTGAACTTATTTTCGGACTTGTTGCTTTGGCATTCTTGTTAATTTATGCCATCTTTGTTGTGCTCAGAATTCTTAAGAAGTAAGTTTTAAAACTGACTTTAATCTATCTATTTTGCGCCTCAGTTGCTCTATGAGATTTCCAGTTCAAATGGACAATCTCATCCGACAAAGTCGGGAGCGATGAGGTGAGCGAAGCGAGCCTCAGTAGCTCAGTCGGTAAGAGCGCAACATTGGTAATGTTGAGGTCCTGAGTTCAATTCTCAGCTGAGGCTTTTAATTCTAAATATAAATAGAAAGATAAAAAAATTAAGATTATTTCTAAATGAAAATTTACTGTATGTAATTAAATAAAGCTTGGGAAGATTCACTTGTAACTTCAGAATATTCATTGCCATCGGTTTCTTTCCAACCGTTAATTGCGCCATTTACTCCAGTATATCCAAAATTATTTCTAAGATATGTCTCTGCTGCATCTTTATGGCTATTGTTAACATCTTTCAATGCCATTAGAGCATAAGATGTAGCCTGCACTTTTCCATCTAAAACAGTTCCAAAACTGCCGTTAGTTCCATCTTGAACTGCAACAAGAGCAGTGACTAATACTGAAGGGTCAACTCCCATAATCTTCGCGGCACGAACACCAGACGCCAATCCAAGAGCATAATCAGGAATAGTATTTGCATATGCAACATTTGAAAGATAATCATTAATTATCTGTTGAATTGCTTGTGCCGTTGTGCTGTCATTGCTCAAAACTGCCGCTTCAACAAATGGTTTTAAGTCCCAAGCCACAATTCCGTCGGGAGAAGTAATTGGCGCGCTTCTAAAATTTTCATAAGCAGACAATAATTCTGCCGGAGTGCAACCGCTTGTTGTGCAAAAGTTGCCGTTGTTATGAGCCCAATAATTGTCTTGATGGAAAATACTGTTAAAAATTGCGCCAGCTTTGGTTGAATATTGTGCATCACCGCTAACTTGAGCCAAATGATGAAGGAAATTTATTGTAAATGCATTCTGTCTTTGAGTTATTGAAATTGGCGTAGCAACAACATAGTCGCCCGCTTTCTTAGCTGCATCTAAATATTTTGTTTGTCCTGTAAGTTTGTGGGCATCCAATAATCCTTCCGCGGCAACACCTTCAAGATTATAGTAAGTTGTTGCAGTTGGACCTATTGCATCAGTGACAGCCCAATCCCACGCCCCATTTGCGTTTTGCAATGTTATTAACCTGTCAGCAGCCTTGGCAATAACTTTTTTTTCGGCAGAATAATCAGGACCGGGATGGGATACTGAATCATCGCATGAAACAGATATTCCAATATCTTTAGATAATGATTTATTTCTGCACTCTACATCTTGATAATTGCATCCTGCGACGACGGCAGCCAATGCCAATCCCGCAATCAAAGCCTTTCCAGATTTTGCTAAATTTTCAAGCCCCATTTTTAACTTTGATAATAAAAATAAAAACTATTTAAGCATTATGGTAAAAATTTAGCAAAATTGATTTAATTTTAAAATCCAAGATTTTGTTTTTTATTTGTCTGCAAATTTTACAAGAACATTCAAAATAAAATTCGCAACTTCTCCCTCTACAGTCATTTTCCATCCGTCGAAATGACGTCCCATGCCACCCATATAATTTTTATAAATTGTTTCTCTAAATGAATCTGGATCTTGTTCTTTAACTTTTGTTTCTAAAACTTTAACAACATCTTCGCAGAATTTTGCAAAATTTGAATCATAGTCAAATGAGACTGCTTTCGCGCCTTGAGAAAAATTTACTTTTGGATTTTCGCTGACTCTTTTGTATGCATCGACAAATTTATTATTGCAAACAATCGCCCTTATTGAAGAATATTCATCATCTATATTTTTTCTAGAGTCGATGAATGGTTGTATTGTAGAAACCCCGTATTCAAATGTAAAATCATTCGCGCAAATCATTTCCTCCAAGCAGGAAAAATTCCATTTTTTTGCAGAGTGGTCAAAAAGACTAATGCTGGAATTTTCCTTGAAAGGTCCGCTGGAGTTTCTGTATCTTTCTCCAACTTCCACGTTAGTAAGAAATTTTACACCTCTTCCCTGAGCCCCTAAAATAGGTTTAGTTACAAAATTTTTATAAGTTGCAATAAGTCTTTCCAATTCTGCCTCATGAGTTATTCCCATGCCTACAAATGAAGATGGAATCTGGCTTTCAGAAATTTTAGAGTCTTCAAGCAAAACATAATTCAAGAACTTGTTTCTCACAATTTCTTCGGCAACAAAATCATTTACTGTTGGATGACTCAATTTTTGATTGACTGAATTTATCACAGTGGATTCTTGACCGGTGTATCTTTCAAATCTATTAAACGGTATATCACATTCATCGTGTTTAGGGACCTTTTCCCGAAGCCAATCAATTTCCGCCTTGTCAGATAATAGGGCAGGATAAATGGGAAAAATTATTCGATTCAAGACAGGCACTTTATACATAACATTATTCCATGCAAATTTGACTGGATGCTTTTTTTTATAATTATTTCTTGAAAATGTTCCGTCATTTAAAGTTAAATTTTTTCCATACTTCTCCTCAAGCATATGAAAAACTTTTACCCAGACCCTATTATCGCCGTAAATCTTCTCAAACCCATTCATCCCGCTGTTGATTCCATTCATCTCAAGAAGATATCTTTGTCCATCTTGGCTTTCAATTATGTCCAAACCATAAAGACTCATTCAGGCAGATTGAAGAAGATGTTTTTAAATATTTTCTCCCTCAATAAACTTATAAACTAACATCAATAAATTCTAAAATGGTTAAAAAATCCGAGGAATCAAAACTTGCGAAACTGAAGAAAGATTACAAAAAACTTCAGGAAAAATATAAATTGCCTTCTTTTGAAAAACTCAACGAGGATTTTGGAATTGAAAAAGCCATAGACTCCGAGACTGATTTCCCGATAAGAGAAATAAGAAAGCAGATTTCCGAGAAAGTATACAACTATCTTCGCCTCGTGGAAACGCTGATAAATCCAGTTAATGCTCCGATGTCAATAATGTCAATTGTTAAGGCATTTGGAGCTGACGAAAAGAACAAGCTTGTTGAGATATACAAAAAACTTGTAAAAAGCGAATGGGAACTTATTGAAATTGACTTGGAATTCTCCGAAAAAAAAGAGGCCGAATTCATAAAAGAAATATATGGAATATGGCAGCATATAAAAAAAGATATCATAGAAGTTGTCGACGCTGTTAGCAAAAACTGGGAAAGAAAAACCCAAAACAGCAACAGAAAATATTTTGATTAAAAAATATTAGAATATTGCTACAAATCGGCGTTTCGCACGATTTTCCGCTGAAGAAGATTATTAATGAAGAAAAATTTACATCAGTTCATTATAAAGCACGACGGCTGATTTTATGTTAACATTCGGTTCCGTAGGGGCGGGAATGCATCAATCACAACAAAATTTCTAAAATTTCTCGTAAATTTTTTCCAAATCAATTTCAAACAATGCGACGGGCATTTTTATCTTCCAATTCTTCAATATCTTCGGATGTATTTCTCCGATAAATCCAATTTCTTTTCCGTCAAAGATTATTTTCGCAGCCCTTCCTTCTATAAAATAATGCGGATAACTTTCTGTTTCCTTTATTTCAAATTCCAAGTCAAGCATTTTTGCAAGATACTGAATAATTTGTTTCGCTTCTGTAAAATTTCCAGGAGATACTGCAACAGCCAAGTTATCTTTTTCAGTTATTTCTTTTTTTAGTTCAAAGACGCGTCCAATTTCAAATAATTTCTGTGGATATTCTGAATCTGAATTTTCTGAAAGAATCTTAAGCAAATAATGAGACAAATCTTTTCTTAAAATATTATATTCTGTCTTCGATTCCTCAATTTCAACAAAATCTTTCTCTGGAACTCCCATTTTCACAAACTGAAAATCCTTGTTTGTCAAATGATAATTCAAAACTTCAAGCATTTCCAAATTTGAGAGAATTTCTGAAATCTTTCTCTTGACAATTTGTTTCTTGTCCTCTTCCCCGATTGTTGATATCTTTGGAATTTCTGGAACAAAATTTTCATAACCATAAGCAATCGCGACATCCTCAATTAAATCAACTTCGTGCAAAATATCAGTTCTCCACGCGGGAATCTTAACCTTCCCATTTCCATAATCATATCCCATTCTTTCAATTAGCGTTTTAAGCTGTTTTTCATTTAAATCCAATCCAAGAAGTTTGTTTGTATTTACAACAGAAAATTTCATTTCTTCTGGTTCCAAATTTGGCGTAATTTCTTTTCTAGTGGAAGTGGCTATAGTTGTCGGAGAATTAGCAAGATTTTTTGCAGAATTTGCAAGTGAGAAATGCAACTTAGGATATTTTATTTCCATCTGATAAATCTTTCCACCTAAATCAGCTAAAGACACTACAATAATGTTCAAAGTCTTTTTCAAAATCTCAAAATCAAATCCAGAGCATTCAACGAAAACGTCTTTCGTCTCTTCAGTTACCTTTCCGGTTTTCAGCGAATTTATTATTGGTGGCATGCTTAAAATATTTTCATCAGCATCGACAAAAACTGGAAATTTTTCTTTTCCGGCAAGCAGATGGGCATATTCTTTTCCGGCAGAATGTCTTTGCAAAATTTCCAATCCAGACATTTCCTTGTCAAATTCAATGGGTGTGAATTTTATCTTGTCGGGTTCAACAGCCTTGAAAGTAATTGGAAGTTTTATTTTTTCAAGTGGATAAATTCCTATGGCAACTTTCTTTCTCTTTCTTCCAAGTGTAGAATGAAGTTTTTCCTGCATTTCTATTATCTCCTTTATTTTATCATCGTCAAGATTTAATCCTCGAACAATCGCACAAGCAGTATATGGCCTTACATTCTTTGTAGAACTGTCAACAATAACCTGATAATCTTTTTCCGGGGAATTAACTTTGTAAATCTGTAGTCCCGCTTTTTTCCCAAGAAAAGCCAAGAAAGCTCTTTTGAATCCCCGATAAGAAAGAATGTCAGGACGATTTGGAAAAACCTCGATTTGAATTTCTTTTTCATCTATTCCTTCAACCGGAGTTCCAAACATTGCAATCTTGTTCTGCATTTTATCATCTAATTTTCCGATTTCTTTTTCAAATGTTTTTTTGTTAAAATTTGTTACAGCCATTTACTTCACCCAGAACTTCGTCTTTCGCAATTTAGTTATGTTATTTTTGTATAATTCCCTTATATCTTTTATTTGATAATAATCCATTAAAATTCTGTCAAATCCTGGACCCCAAGCAAGCACCGGAACATTTTCTCTAAACAAAGGAACAACAACTTCAGGTCTGAAAATTCCGGCTCCGCCAAGTTCAAGCCATTTTTTCTTTTCCGGATTCCAGACATCTATTTCAACGCTCGGTTCTGTGTATGGAAAATATCCCGGCCTGAATCTTATTTTTTCAAATCCCATTTTACTAAAAAATTGCTTCAAATAACCAAGTAGATGCCTGAAATTTGCATTTCTGTCAACGACAATTCCTTCCGATTGATTAAATTCAAATCCGTGGCTCCAATCAACAGTCTCATTCCTGAAGCATTTTCCCAATGCAAAGAATTTTGCCGGAAGTTCTTCTTTTTTTAATTGTGAAAGAGTCCTCGCTGAAAGAACTGTGGTATGAGTCCTCAAAATTGTTTTTCTCGCTTCCTTTTCATTCCAATCATACTGCCATCCCTTGCTTCCCGCAACTCCAGATTCATGGCTTTCCTTTACTGCTTTCATTATTTTCTTGTCTGGAATTTCCGATTCATGATTTATAAAAAATGTGTCTTGCATTTCTCTGGCTGGATGATCTTGTGGCGTGAAAAGAGCATCAAAAACCCAGAAAGAACTTTCAACCATGTTTCCGGACATTTCCTTGAAACCCATTTCAGTCCAAACTTTTCTCCCATACTCTCCTGCTTGACTCACAAAATGTTTTTTCCCGCCGTAAATTTCCGAAACCTTTGAAGTCAAATCATATCTTCTAAATTTTTTTCCTTTCCACGACGAATCTTTTTTCAAAAGCTCTGGAGTAACTTGTTCTATTAAATTATTTGTTTTTATATTTAAACTGATAATTTCTTTTCCAATGGCGCTGATTTCAATGTCAACTGCCTTTTCATCTTTTGTAAAAACCATTTGTTTTCTGGCTTGCAGAGAATTAAAAACATTTTTTTGTTCGTTTGACAATGAATCAAAATCAAGAGGCAATAATTCCAAAAAAACTTCCTCGGGCATTTTCTTTGACACTTGCTCATTGTTTGCATTCAGAATTATTCTTTTATTCTTCATATCAATCATATTCTTTCTCTTCAGAACGCCGATTGTAGCTTTGAATTCCTCTTCAGAAAGCGAAGCTTGTTTCTGCGCCTCTTCAAATAAAAGAATTCTTTTTTCTTTCAAAATATTAAGCAATCTTCTTTCTGGAAGCCCTTTCTTTTTATACAAAGCTCCATTAACTCCAAGCTCAATAATTTTTTTCTTGTTATGAGAAAGTTTAACTATGTCTTTTTTTTCCAAAAATTCCAAAGCTCTCAAGACAGAAGTCTTGTCAAGATTGGATTTTACACAAATGTCATTTACATTTTCTTTTATATACGGCAAAATTCTTATTTCATTCGGGCTCAAAGATTCTATAATTTTTTGTTTTTCCATTGTGTTTTCTGATTTTATTGATTTTTAACTTTGTCGCTATTCAATGAACTCGTCATCCATGTCGGCATTCCAAGAACTAATCCGAGGGACTTTAAGTCATAAACGTCCCTCTCATTCTTAAGACAAATAAATTTCATTTTCAATTTATTTTTATTGCACAATTTGATATTCTGAATTATTCTTCCAAAAATTTCTGCTTTATTTTTTCCTCTGCTTTCGATTATTTCATCAAAATTTATTCCCACAACAACATTGTTCTTTTTCGCAATCTTTGCAAGAACTTGATTAAATCCGGAATTTCTCTGCTTCATTGAATCTTTTCTTCCAGATTGATTAAGCAAAAGAATATCTATTTTTTCCTTCTCCAGAATCTTCCTATTAAGTTCATCATCGCTGCTCGAGAAAATTATAGTTTTGTTTCTGTTCTTCTTTATTTCTTCTCTTGCCTTTACAAAAGTATTTTCCTTTATCAAAAAAAAATTATCCATATTTAATAAAACAAAGAACAATTTATAAATTTTAAATCCTTTGAATTTCAATGCACGATAATAAAAGAGGACTTTCTCCAGTTATTGCAACAGTATTATTGATAGCCGTCAGTTTTCTTGTAATACTTGTTTTCTGGTTTTCTATAAATAGCCTGATTCAAAATGAAAGCAAAAAAATATCATCTGGACTTGATGAAGTTAGCTTAGAGGTAAAGAGCGTTCAATTGCAAAACAACGGAGATTTGTTAGTAAGAGTAAAAAGAAATTCTGGCGCGGGGGATTTGAGTGGGATTTCATTTGTAATCTCCGACGGAAGCAATAGCATAGTTTTTGAAATTAGCACAAATCTCAAAGAACTTGAGGAAAGGGCTTTCACAATTCCAAAAGAAAAAATACTTGGTTTGGTTTCCATTAAAAGCGTTTCAGTTGCCCCGATAATTAATTTTGATTCAAGCAAAAATGTGCAAAAAGATATTGTAAATACAAAGCAGGTTGAAGTAAGCAACACCATCAATCTGGCGGGAGATAATTCAACCGTGGAAACAAGGAAACTAATAATTATAGACTAATTATCCGCAGATTTTTGTTCCGACAAATCTTCTCATGTTCAAGAGATTGTCAAGTTGCTTTGCATTTTTTCCTATTACGTATGTTGGGATTTTTTTTCTCAAGATTATTTTTGCCGCAGTTTGATCCAAAATAAAATGCTGTCCCGGTTTGTATTTTATTCCATTAGCAAGTTTATCAAACTCTTTCCACGAAATTTCAGGAATAAATTTCGCATTCTTGAATTTCTTGGGATTCTTGTCATACAATCCATTAACATCAGTCAAATTAATAAAAAAAGTCTTGAAATGCTCTGCAATTTCCGCCGACGTTGAATCTGAAGTTTGGTTCGGCTTGTATTCCAATGCGCCGCAAAAGATAATATCTTGTTCCGAAAGATATTTGTGAATTTCTCCCATTTTCTGCGGAATTCCTCGATTGGGATTTTGATTAAAAAAATAGCTCATGAATCTGGCATTCATTCTCGTCGCGGAAATTCCCGCAAGACTCTGAAGAGTTTCGTTGATTCCAATCTCACGCAAAGCAGAAATATATTTTCTAGCAATGCTTCCACCGCCGCAAACTATTATGAATTTATATTTTCCAGTATTTTTCTTTATCACGCTCTTAAAACTTTTCAAATAAGAAACATCAATTTGCTCAGGAATTATCAGGCTTCCGCCAAGACTCAAAACCACAACTCTCTTCATTGCTTGAAAAAGACTATTTACTTTTTAAATTTACTTGACTGTAAACAATTTATCATCTTTGACATTAAAAATATCCAATCTCACGCCGGAATCAAGCCATCCGTGAGCATAATTAAGCGCCGCAAAAGAATTCACAAAATCTTTTTTCTTGCGGAAATACTTCGCATCCAAAAGATAATTTGAAACCATCTCAATTATTTCCCTCGCCTCTTTTTCTTTTCCTTTAATTATATTCTTCTTTACTTGTTTAAGCGCTTTCGAGGTCAGTTTAAAATATTTCCCAAGTTTTTCCTTAGTTATTATATTATTCATATTATATCAATAACCGCCAAATTTTTAAACTTATTTTTCTTGAAATGAAGATGAAAGAAAAAAGAATGAAGCTGATTATTACTATTCTTGCATTGCTCGTCATCGCTTTATTGTTCTTTGTTCTTTATGTCTTTGTTCTAAAACCGGCAATGAATGGATTTGTTGTAAAGGCACAGAATCAGGGAGTTAAGTATGCATTGAATGTAATCGCGCAAGCATCTTCAAATTGCCAAGTAGTTCCTATAACTATCAATAATCAAACGATAAATATTGTTAATGTGGATTGTTTGCAACGAGCTCAACAGCCAATCGTTCAGCCGGCAAAATAATTTATCTTCCTGCAATCATTTTTCTAAGCGTAAATCTGGAACCGACAATTTCCGAAACTATCGCCATGAAAATGAATCTTCCAAAAACAACTTTGAAAACACCATCGTGAACTGGGATTTTGGAAATTTTTGAAAACCTGTCTATTATGTCGCTTATCTCATCTTTGTTCAAGATAATTCCAGTCTTCTGCGTCCCCATTGTTCCGGTAACCATAATATTTTGTTCCGGTCCGGGACATTCAATAATTTTTACCTGCGGATCTTTTATCAGAGGATTTAATCTGACTAAATCCATATCTTGATTAGTCGGAGTTGGCTGTAAATATTGAAACTGGCTCGGCAATTTTGTTTCTGGAACAACAAGTTTCGCATCCCCAAGCGCAGGGCGAAAATTTTCTCTCGGAGCAGGCGTCGGTTTTAATGACAATTCATATTTCCCGGGTTGTGAATTATTCAGAGAGTTTACAATAAATCTTTTCTGTGGAACTTGCGGAACAATTAATCTTGGACGCATCATTTCCTGTCTCAGAGGAATTCTTTTTCTTTCTTCAAAATTAGCTAATTTGGAAATCTCAATATTTTTATTATCAAGTTTTTGCGGTTGAAACATTATGGATGGCTCAACTCTATCTTTTCTCGCAACAATTTCTTTCCTTGCATGAGAATATCCTGGAGAATTTCTAATCAGTTCCCGAGTCAAACTTAAAAGAATTTGTCTTTTCTGCAGTTTGCTTAGCATGGGTCCCATAGTTAAGAATTTTGAGACATTGACCTTTGATATCCATCTGCATCCGTTCTCCTTTGAATCTGCTGTGGGGGTTGTGGAGGGCTTCTTGGAAGTGATGAAAGAGGTTTTAGTTCGGGAGCCATTTGTGGTTCTTCCGAAGTCTTTCTTGGAAAGCTTCGTAGTTCTTCTCCAGACGTATTTTTATCAAATCGTCGTAGTTCTTCTCCAGACGTATTTTTATCAAATCGTCGTAGTTCTTCTCCAGACGTATTTTTATCAAATCGTCGTAGTTCTTCTCCAGACGTATTTTTATCAAATCGTCGTAGTTCTTCTCCAGACGTATTTTTATCAAATCGTCGTAGTTCTTCTCCAGACGTATTTTTATCAAATCGTCGTAGTTCTTCTCCCATATGATTTTTATTTTCTTCCTCTTCAGAAGTCTTTTGTAAAAAGCTTCGCGGTTCTTCCTTTTCATGAAGCAATGACAATCCCTTTGCAAATACTTTATTGTGTTCAAGAAGTTTGTCAATCTTTTCGCCGAGTTCCTTGTCTGTCTTTGGCATTTCAATATCTTTTTCAGACAATGTTTTTGCAGAAGCCTCAAACAAATCCAAAAGTTTTGTAATTCTAGATGAAAGGTTGTCAAAACTTAAAGCGAGATTAGTCATAACTTTCTGCAAAGCCACAAAATTTTCAACGAGCGTTTTTTCAATATTTGGATTCCTCGAATCTGATGTTTGCCTGGAAACATTATCATATTCTTTTGGAATTTGTCTATAATTATTATTGCTATAACTTTTTTCTATCTTTTTTTTATTAGATTCCTGAGGAAAACGTGAAGTTTTATTAGAATCTTGAGGAGCACGCAAATCTTTAGCCATATCCCATAAAAGGTTTAATCATTTATAAATATTTAGAAAAAATTACAATCCCAGCTCGACTTCTTTTTCTTTTTCTTCTAATTCTTCTGTTTCCGTCTCTTCATCGTCCTGCAATTCTTCCAAAGGAACTGGATTTTCAATAAGTTTTAATTCAACATTTTCTCCATGAACTGGAAATTTATTTCCCCCTCCAGACATATTTTTCTCAAATTGTCGCAGTTCCTCTTCCGAAGTCTTTTGTAAAAAGCTTCGTTGTTCTCCTTCAAGTTCCAAAACATAGTCAGAAATTTCCTTTGCCATATCTGCATTGACACTAATGCTGTTTATTCCATTTTCAACCAAGAACTTGACCATTTCCTTTTTGCTTCCAGCTTGCCCGCAAATGCTTGACTCGACATTATTCTTTTTTGCAACTCTAATAACATATTGAAGCTGATGCAAAACTGCAGGATGCATTTCATTGTACAAATGCTGGACTTCCTCATTTCCCCTGTCGAGAGCAAGAATAAACTGCGTCAAATCATTTGTTCCAAAAGAAACGAAATCAATTCCCTCACGGCAGAAATCGCCTATCAATTGCACAGCCGCAGGAGTTTCAATCATGACTCCTATCTTCGCCTTTGTGAAATTAATTTCTTTCAGATACTCTTTCGTTTTCGTAACTTCATCAACATTAATTACTTGCGGAAGCAATACGCCAATTTGTTTTCCTTTCTCAGAAACTCTATGCAGAGCTTTCAATTCTGCTTTCAAGAGTTCAGGATGCTTAATGCTGTATCTTATTCCATGCATTCCCAACATTGGATTAGCTTCTATTTTTTTAGGAGCGCCTTCCAGATTTTGGAACTCGTCGCTTCTTATGTCAGAAGTTCTCACCCATAACTCGTCAAAATATTTCGCAATCTCATCTACTCCTTTGAAAATAACTTCCTCATAATCTTTGAATTTTTTATTTTCCAAAAAATGATTGGGATGTTTTCCCGATTCAGCAATGATTCCTTCCATTCTCAAAAGTCCGACGCTTCTTATTCCAGTTTTTGAAGCCCTCTCCGCAAAACTCGGCAAATCAACCATGACTTTTATTTTCGTTCTTGTGTTTGCAACTACATGCTCCACGCTTTTTATTTTTATTTCTGCAGTTTTTCCTCTGTAAACTTTTCCATTAAAACCATCTACGGTTACAATCTCGCCATCTTCTAATTTGCTTGTCGCATGTTGAGTCCCAACAACGCACGGAATTCCCATTTCCCTTGAAACAATTGAAGCGTGCGCCGTTAAACCTCCCTCATCCGTAATAATTGCCGAGGATTTCTGCATTGTGACAACCATGTCAGGATTCGTCATTTTTGTAACTAGAATATCTCCTTTCTGAATTTTTTCCAAATCATCCAAATTCCTGACAATTTTTACTTTTCCCGAAGCAACTCCCGGAGACGCCGCAAGTCCCTCCAAAATAACTTCTCCTTTAATTTCTTGAGTTGGTATTGAATTCATTCTTCCTTCAATAGTTGTTATTGCCCTTGTCTGAACAATAAAAACATCTGAACCTTCAATTGCAAATTCTATATCCTGCGGTTTTTCATAATGGTTCTCAAGTTTTAAGGCAAGTTCAGCCAATCTTTTTATTTCGCTTTCTTTAAGAACTTGCGAATTAGATTTCTCAGGAGTAAGATTTACCGTAATCCCCTTCCCCCCAGCGTCTCTTGTCAACGCAATTTTTTTATCGGATATTTTAACGTCAACAATCTTCATTTCTCGGGAAACAAGATATTTATCTGGGGTGATAATTCCAGAAACAATTCCCTCCCCAAGTCCGAAAACAGATTCAATTATTATGTTGTCGTCATCATAAGATGGATTCTTTGAGAATACAACTCCAGATTTATCTGAGTCAACCATTTTCTGAACAACGACCGCAAGGCTCGTCTCCTCATGCTTGAATCCCTTTTTATGCCTGTAATAAGTTGCTCTTGAAGTATAAAGGGAGGCAAAGCACTTCTTTATCGCCTCAATGAGGTTATCGCCGCCTTTTATGTTAACAAACGAGTCCTGCTGTCCTGCAAAGCTTGCGTCCGCCAAGTCTTCTGCCGTCGCTGAACTCCTAACTGCAACAAAAATATTTTCTGGAAATCTATTGAGAACCTCGTAAACTGAAGAATCTTTGTCAGCATTCAAATTCCTGTAGGATTCAACAATCTCTTTTCTCATCTCCTCTGGAAATTCCGAATCAACAATCATTTCTCTTATCTTTTTTGTAATTTCATCAAGCTGTTTTGTATTTTCATAATCAATCTCGCTGAGAATTTCAATCATTCTTTTTTTGATTCCGGCTTTCTCAATAAAATAATTGTAAGCCTGCGCAGTCACAATAAATCCCGGTGGAACTGGAATTTTAAAATTATACATTTCAGCAAGATTCGCGCCTTTTCCTCCGGCGACAGCAAGTGAATCTTTGCCAAGTTCAGAAAACCATTTTACAAAACCCGAATCAGAATCACCTTCGTCAACTCTTTTAGGCATAGAGAAATAATTCAAATAAAGTTAATAAAGTTTTGGTAGATAAATTTATAAATTAAAATCATTTTTCTAAAATATGTCATTAACGTGGATTATAGCAGGATTGGCTTTAGCAGTTGTATTCGTATTCTTTTACTACTATAACAGACTTTCAGTTCTAGGAAATAGAATTGAAAATTCTCTCAGCCAAATAGATGTTCAGCTTAAGAGAAGGGCTGATTTAATACCTAATCTGATCGAATCCGTAAAGGGCTATGTGAAGCATGAAAAATCTGTGATAAAAGAAGTTACCGACGCGAGAAAGGCTCTCGTTGGCGCAAATGGAATTGAAAAAAAGATTAAAGCCAACAATATTCTTCAAGGCGCGCTGGGAAAACTTTTCGCAATAGCAGAAGCTTATCCTGATTTAAAGGCAAACACAAATTTTCTAGAATTGCAAAGAGAATTAAGCACAACAGAAGACCGCGTGGCTTATTCAAGGCAATATTATAACGACAGCATTCTTTTATATAACACCTTGTGCACGACAATGCCGGGACAATTTTTCGCAAAACTTTATGGAAAAGTCCAAAAAGAATATTTGAAAATAGTTGAAGGCGAAAGAGAACCGGTTAAAGTTGGTTTCTAGAATATAAATTCTTATAAACATTTAAGAGATGATTTTTTATGAAAGGTGAATTTGTAGATGTTGAAAGTCCTTATGGAAATAAAGATAAAATTATTGTTGCAAGAAATATAAGATTCGCCCGTGCTTGTTTAAGAGATTGTCTTTTATTGGGAGAAATTCCTTTTGCTTCACATTTAATTTATACTCAACCTGGAATTTTAGACGACGAAAAAGATGATGAAAGAACTCTTGGAATAAATGCAGGAAAGAGATTGATTAAGAACGCAGACAGAACGGTGGTTTATGATAATTACGGAATTTCAACAGGTATGATATTTGGAATTGAAAATGCTAGAAAATCGGGCAGACCTATTGAATATAGAAAGCTGCCTGAAAATTGGGAAGAGCAACAAAACGAAATTGTAAGACATCATTCAGATAGTGGATTGTGGGGATAATTCTTCAGAAGTCAAAATCAGCTTCGCGATGCAAAGTTTTACTTTGACATCAGGCTGCTTTTTAGCAGGCTTGAATTTCAAAATGTAGAAAATTCTTAAAACTTAAAAACCCATTAAATAGTAATTTGTAATGGCAAAAGATTCTTTCATTGAAGAGTTTTGTATATCTTACGACAGAAGCCGAGACGAAATGACAATAAACTATTTTGGAATCTTAAGAAAAGCGGGAACATATTGCGAGTCTTTGGAAATTAATGGAATGGAAATTGAAGATATAAAAGTTAAAAGAGATCTTTCAGGAAAGGTTGCGAGCATAAGAATAGAAAATTATTCAGAAAATTTTCAAAATCCAAGAATGAAAGATATTTTTGCACAAGTATATGAAAATTTCCCTCTTGTGCATATCCCAAATCCAAATTTCAAAAAGATGCAACCTAAATCTTAAAAACTCATTTTATTTTAATAAATGGATGCGGGATTCATAAAAACCCGCCGGAGGTTTTTATTATGGACAGAATAAATTTTGACGACCAAATATCAAGAAACAAGCTGAAATCTTTTTTCCTCATGGCAATAATCTTCTTAGTGATAATCTTGTTTGGATATGTAATCTCCTTCGCATTTGCTCCGGGATTTTTTTTCACTATAATGATAATCTCTGTTATTTTCTCAATATTTTATATTTGGATTGGATATTATAATTCTGGAAATATCGCAATAGCAAGTGTGGGAGCCAAGGAAGCTTCAAGGGAAAGACACAAGCAATTTTATGATTTGGTTGAAGGATTGACAATTGCTTCTGGATTGCCAATGCCAAAATTATATGTAATGGAATCTCCGCAAATAAACGCATTCGCTTCTGGAAGAAATCCTGAAAATGCAATAGTTTGTGTAACAACCGGCGCCTTGGAAAAACTTGACAAGAAAGAATTAGAGGGGGTTTTGGCGCATGAGTTGAGTCATGTAGCGAATTATGATATAAGATACATAACTCTGGCGACGGTGATGGTTGGAATGATTGCAATTATTTCGGAAATATTTTTGAGAAGTCTCTGGTTTCGCAACGACAATGAAAATAAAAATGTAGTTTTTATTTTCCTCGGAATATTAATGGCAATTCTCGCTCCAATTGTTGTCCAGCTTGTTCAGTTGGCAATTTCAAGAAAACGAGAATTTGCTGCAGATGCTTCAGGAATCAAATTCACTCGTTATCCTCAAGGACTGATTGGAGCGTTGAAAAAAATACAGAAGGAAAATTATCCTGAAAAAAAAGTCAGCAAGGCTGTTGCCCCATTGTTCTTTTCAAATCCTCTGAAGAATATTGCAAGCACTCATCCGCCACTTGAAGAGAGAATAAAAATTCTTGAAAAAATGTAGGCATACTTTTTTAAATAAAAAAATATTATTTAACGATAAAATATAATGGAAAATAATCAAAATCAAGAAATGGGAAAGGGGATTCACATAATATCAAATCTCTTCGGATGCAGGAATCCGGAACTTCTTGTAAATAGAAAGAAACTGGAAGCTCTACTCACGGGATCAATTGAAAAAAATGGGTTAACAATTCTCAGAAAAGATTTCTATCAATTTGGTGAGGAAGATAAAAGTGGAATAACTGGTTACATGCTTTTGGCAGAATCGCACGTCTCACTGCATACTTGGCCTGAGCCAGACAATGATAATTATATAGCACTTGACATTTTTGTTTGTAATTACAGCAAAGATAACACAGAAAATGCTAAAAATATTTATCAAGAATTATTAAATGCCTTCCAGCCGACAAAAAAAGAAGAATATTTTATACCAAGAAATTAATTATAAAATGAACAGACTAAGCAAAATATTGATTGGAACTGCAGCAGTATTAAGTGTGGGGGTGATGGGAGAATATTATTTTAATAAATATTTAGAAAGAGCAGAATTTAAAAAAGTTTATCAAGAATCTTTGATTGAAGCAGATACAAATCACGACGGAAAGCTCTCTTTAGACGAAAGGAATGAATTTAAAAAAAATTTATTTGCAAATACTGGAATTCTATTTCATAATTCTGACAGAATGATTTATGAAAACGGAAAAGAAGTTCCGATAAAAAGGGCTACTGAACTTCTTAGAGGTTATAACCTAAAGAAATAAAATTATTTTTTCTCCATTCTTCTTTTGAAACCTTCGATAAATGCTGAAGCGTCTCCCTTGAATCTTGGCTCTTTTATTGTGTAAACATTTGTTCCGTTGATAGTTTGTCTCTCAACATTTTTTTCAGTTATGATTTTATTTTTCATGTCTTCGCTCAACAAAACTTCTCCGTGGGAAAGCGAGGCAACTTTCTTTGAAACATTCATGACATTTCCAAAGCCCATGAATTTCAAAATGCTTCCATCTCTTCTCAAGCCCATATCGCCGCAGTTAATTGATATTCCAAAATCAATCTTATTCCTCGCAAGTTTATTATATTTTTCAAGAACTTCATTTATTTTCTTGGCTATTTCAACAGCAGTCTTTTCGTTCTTATAGGTCTTCGTTAGTAATGGAGCAAGAATAAATAATATCTCATTGTATCCTTCGGAAATATAAGCTATTGATCCGTTTTCCTCTGCAAAATCAATTAAGTGCTGCAATGCCTTTTCTGATTCTTCATTCTTAATTTGCCCAGAATTTTTTATTTTAAGCAAGACGAGAGTAGATGGCTGTCTATCTCCTTTTAATGATAATGAAAGTTCTGCTCTATTCTTAGACCTCAGAGTAAATCCGCCGCCCCTTTTCAAAACGGAAGATTCTCCAATAATTCTTTTTTCTTTTCTTGGTTGAGTTACATATCCAACGGAACTTTTATGATAAAGTCTTCTAAAAAATAACGCAGAAACAAAACCCAAAATCAAGATGACGAAAATCCAAGCTAGGGGATATCTTGTCAACGTCAATGCTCCGGAAAATTCCTTGACTCCAACAACGCCCCCAGTCAATAAAACATTATCTGATATCTTGCTTCCATTGTTAACAACCTCGACGTAATATTCTCCATCGGGAGCCGTAAGGGTATATTTTCTTGTTTCATCAACAGCCAAAAAAACTGGAAAATTGAATGGCTCATAATCTATTTTAACAAGCAAAGTCTCATTGTAAGGGACATTTCCTTTGTTTGTTATTACTAATGTGCTGTTGACAATTTTTATGCCGGCAATTTCATTTCTTTTTATTTTAAAACCTAACTGATTTGTTATTGCATTGGATATTCCAACAACACTCCATTCTCCAGGGGGTTCATTGTAAATCGTCGGAACTTCTAAAAATTGTCCCGTGGCTTTTTCAGATTGCACACGCAATTGATTGTTTGAATCTTTTACAGAAATAATTGCAGTCGAGTCAATTTTTTCTCCGCTTTGATCATGAAGTATTGCCTTAACTCTCAATGATTCTCCAGGCATAATTTCAAAATTTTCTGGAACTAATTCAAGGCTTGTTGGAACTTGATTGATGTGAATTCCATAATCAGAACTGCCCCTGTTTACGACGACACCCATAAAGTTTTTTTCATAAGAACTCAATTTCAAAACATAACTTGCAGATTTTGTTTCTTTTGGCAAGATAATCTCAACACTAAAAAATCCGTTGCTTATTGTGCTATGATATGTTACATTTTGAGAAACATTCTCTGGAGTGAATATTAAATCAAGGAATCCGTCGACAGATCCGCCGTTTTCTTTTATTGCCTTTCCTTCGATTGTTATTTTTTCATCCGGATTAAAATCAGTTTTATTAGTTAGAACTTGAAGATTAATTATATCGGAAATTTTGAAATCATTAGTGATTATATATTCGTTGTCTAGGGTTGCTTTTATCTTGCAAAATCCCGGAACTACAACATTCTGTCTATCAACTATGACTCCAGCTTCTATCTTTTTCTCAACGCCAGAAGGCAACATTATGCTATTCCTGTAAAAATTCTTTTCAGCGCCGTTGCATATTAAACTCATTTCCAAAACGCCTAAAATATCTGCCGAGCCTTTTATGGTAACTGGAACCATAACTATGTCTCCATAATTATAAATTGAATTCGGCTGCTGAGTAACTATTATTTCCGCAGATACCACCGAAACTAACAGCAACAAAAGCGGCAGGAAAATAAATATCTTTTTCATTTTTCTCTTTTTTATCGTTGTTAGAGATAATAATTCCTTATTTATAAAGATTATTCTAATAAAGACAACCTCGGTTTTCTTTATGCAACTTTCCCATTAATTAATAGCCTGTAAACTTTAAAAATATCCGTAGCATGTCTTAATGATGAAAAAAGATGTGATTTTTACTCCTTGGGAAGTTTCCGGAGAAATAGATTATGAAAGGCTGATAAAAGATTTTGGAACTTCTCAAATTTCTGAAAAGATTTATAAGAGAATGGAAAAATGCCATCCGTTGATAAGAAGAGAGCTTTATTTTTCTCATCGCGATTTTGACAAATGGTTGGCCGCTCATGATGCTGGAAAAAGAGTTTCTGTAATTACTGGAAGAGGCCCAAGTGAAAAAATGCATATTGGACATTTAGTTCCTTTCTTGGTTGCAAAATCTCTGCAGGATGTTTTCAACTGCGAAGTTTTTATTCCAATTTCCGACGATGAAAAATTTTACGTAAAAGAAAATTTAAGCTTTGAAGATTCTGTAAAATTTGGAAAAGATAATATTCTTGATTTAATTGCTCTAGGATTCAAGCCAGGAAAAACTTTTATCTTTCAGGATTTTGTTTACACGGATATTTACAAATACGCCGCAAAGATTGCGAAAAAAATGACATACTCGACGGCAAAGGCAGCATTTGGATTAAAGCCGGAAAATAATGTCGGCTGGAGTTTTTATCCTGCAATGCAAGCAGCTCATATTTTGTTCCCGCAATTTTACAGAGGAAAGCATATTTCAGTGGTTCCCGTCGGCATCGACCAAGACCCTTTCATAAGATTAACAAGGGACATAGCAACAAACAAGGAAATTAATCTGGAAAAACCCGCGGCTTTGCATTCAAAATTCCTTCCTTCTTTAAGCGGCAGCGCAAAAATGTCTTCTTCCGACATTGGAGGACAAATAAATCTCTCAGACAATGAAAAAGAAGTTGAAATGAAAATCAAAAGATATGCTTTCTCCGGAGGGAAAGACACGCTGGAAGAGCACAGAAAACACGGCGGAAATCCCGACATTGACGTTTCGTTCCAATATTTAAAATTTTTCTTTGAACCTGATGATAAGAAACTTAAGAAAATTCATGACGACTACAAAAGCGGAAAACTTCTGACTTCAGAATTGAAAATGATTCTTATAGAAAAAATCAACACATTCTTAAAAGAACATCAGAAGAAACGGAAACTTGCCGAGAAGCAATTGGGGAAATTTGTGCTGAAGAATTAAATTGCTCTTGGTAAAAAATTTATAAATGCATAAGAGCCAATTTCAGCAAGATTATAATTACCGGATAAAATATCATAACTAGTAACAGACGGGTGTTGATGAAGAGGTTTATTCTCATGATTATCTATCCCGGCAATCCTACCATTAAGGGAGTTAAAAACAGTAACAGAAAATTTTGTTTCATAAACTTTAAGAGATGGGCTAGCTTTGACTCCAGAAATAGGAGTTACATTCACCTCTATTCCTAAAGAACCTAAAGTTTCCTTGAGATGAATAGCACTACTAGCAGCATTGTTTATTACATCTTGATATACCTGAAATACCTTATTAATAATATCCATTGGAAAAATAAGAATGAGTTATATTTAATCTTTACTAATCAACAACCCAAATAATTTTATAAATCCCTTTCTTCTTTCCTTAATATGAAAGTTTTATTCCTGCATGTTGATTACATAACATTCAAGCCTTTGAAAAAAGCGCTGAAAAATATTGCCGAACTTTCTGAAAAAGAAAAAAAAGAGCAAAAAATAAAAGATGCCTTGGCTGTTTTGATTTCCGTTGAAAAATCCGACTCTGACATAAATAAAATAGTAAAAAAACTTGTTGAAAATGTCAAAGACGTCGCTGGAAAAGTAAATGCAAAAAATATCGTCCTATATCCATACGCCCATCTGTCAAGCAATCTCGCCTCTCCGGAAATTGCAATAAAAGTTTTGGAAGAAGCTGAAAAAGAACTGAAAAAAGATTTCAATTTATCAAGAGCGCCTTTTGGATATTACAAAGAATTTGAACTTAAAGTTAAAGGACATCCTCTTTCAGAATTGAGCAGAGAAATAAATATAGAAGCCTCGTCCAAACATGTCCAAGGCAGAGAAATAAGAAATGAAGAAATTGAAAAAAAAGAGGAAATAGTAGATACCAAAAGACTTCTTAATGAAATGTCAAGAACAAAACTTGACACTTCAAAATTAAAAGAAAACGACCATAGAATAATCGGACAGCAAATGAAATTATTTATGTTTCATGAAAGTTCTCCTGGAATGCCTTACTGGCTGCCAAGAGGACTTATTTTATATAATGAATTGATAAAATTCTGGAGAGAAAGGCATGAAAAACTTGGATACCAGGAAATTATGAGTCCCTTGGTGAATAAAAAACAGCTTTATCAAATTTCAGGACATTGGGAGCATTACAAAGAAAATATGTTCATAGCAGAAACCAAAGAAAATGAAACTTATGGCGTCAAGCCCATGAATTGCCCAAATGCCATGATTGTTTTTAAATCAGAATCAAGAAGCTATAAAGATTTTCCTTTAAGACTTTCAGACGTGGACAGACTGCACAGATTTGAACTTTCTGGAACATTAAATGGATTGTTAAGAGTGAGATCTTTCCAACAGGATGACTCGCACAATTTTATTTCGGAAGATATGATAAAATCAGAATATGAGCATGTTTTGCAAATTTGTGAAATGTTTTATGGAATTTTTGGAATGGAATATTCTTTCAGGCTCGGTACAAGGCCAAAAAGTTTTTTAGGAGACAAAAAAGTTTGGGACAAAGCTGAAAAAGAACTTAAAGACATTTTAAAAAATTCAGGGAAAAAATATTCTGTCCAAGAAGGCGATGGAGCGTTTTACGGGCCTAAAGTGGACATTATGATGAAAGACTCCCAGGGAAGAGAATGGCAAATGGGAACAATTCAGCTGGATTTCCAACTCCCTCAAAGATTTGAGCTTGAATATACCGACAAAGACGGCAAGAAAAAAACACCTGTTGTAGTTCATAGAGTTATTTATGGTTCATTGGAAAGATTTATTGGAGTCTTGTTGGAACATACAAATGGAAGATTGCCCACATGGCTTTCACCGACGCAGATTCGTGTTTTAAGTTTTACAGATAGAAATGTGGATTATGCCAGAAAAATAATAAAACAATTTGCAGACGGAATTCCAAACATAAGAATTGACGCAGATTTCCGGAACGCAACAGTGCAGGGGAAAGTAAAAGACGCTGAGATAATGAGAATTCCATACATAATCGTCGCTGGAGACAAGGAAGAAAAGGAAAAAACAATTGCCGTCAGGATTAAGGGAAGCGGCAAGATTGAAAAATTCAAAGTAGGGAAATTTATTGAGATGTTAAAGAAAGAAATTGATGAAAGAGAAAAATGATGTCCATTGAAACGCGAATCAATGGAAATTTAATCGGTTATGCTCATATTAGAAATACAAAACAAATAGATGATGAAAATTTTATTTATCATGTAGAGTACCATCAATTTGATAAAGGGTCAAGAGTGATAAATTTTGATATCGTCCACAAAAGAGCTGACACACCTGAAAAACTATCTTTGATTATTTATCAAAAAATAAATAAAATGCTAAAACAAAAATGAAACTGCAATTTTACGGGGAAAAATTAGAATCTTCAGATATTTTTAAAGAATTTAAAAAAGAAAATCCTAAGTCGTATTTGTGTTCAGCTTTCATTGTTGTTGACAAGGAAGGAAAAGACAATAAAATACATCTTGATTATTTTATTCCAGAAACAAGGGAAATGGTAAGCTTTCATTTAAATGAAGAAGTAAGTAAAGTTCCGCTTGAAACTTACGACGATAAAACTCCTGAGAAAATTTCTTTGGAAGATTCCTTGAGTTTTAAGGAAATTGAAGAAATTATAGAAAATAAAATGAAAGCAGAAAATTTAAGCAACAAAATCCAGAAAATAATTTTGTCGCTGCAAAAATTAAATGACGAGGACATTCTTGCCGGAACAGTTTTTATCACAATGCTTGGAATGATAAAAATAAAAATTGATGCAAAAAATAAAAATGTGATTGATTTTGAAAAAAAATCTCTCATGGACATAATGAATGTCCTAAAAAGAAAAGATAAATAATTATTTCTTTACAATAATATCAATATTTTTTTTTGAATAAAATCCGTCTGGAGATTCTTTGTCTGAAATTTTGATTATTTCAAAACCTACTTTCTTCAGTGAATCTAAAATCTCTTTTTTATCATACAAATAATAATATCTCATGTATTCCTTTCCATCATGTTTCCATGGAAGAAAAGATTCCTTACTTTGACTGCTTGCAGGCGAAGTAGCTAAAGGCTCTGCCTTTTGTCTTGCGGAATTTTCGAATCTCTCTTGGTCCTTATCCCAGACAGTTATTAGCGCCTCGGAATTTGGTTTTAAAACTCTAAATAATTCTAGCAAAGTTTTTTCTCTTTTTTCAGCAGTTGGAATGCAATGTAAAACAGCAATAAAAACTGCCGAATCAAAAAAATTATCCTTGAAAGGCAAATCAAAAATTTCGGCTTTTACAAATTTAGCTTTTATTTTCTTCTTCTTAGAATATTCTTTCGCAAACTCAAGCATTTTTTCAGAGAAATCAACGCCGTAAATTGTCCCCTTAAATTTCATGAAGTTTCTTCCGCTTCCACAACCCAAATCAAGAATTTTCCCTTTTTTGTTTTCCAAAAATTTGACAACTTCATTGAGGGGTTTTAATCTGAACGTGCTCCAAGGTTTTGCTATTGCATTCCAAATATCTTCTTGATTTTCCATTTTATTCCAAATAGTAAAGAATTTAAAAGGTTTTTATTAATAAATAGCATGCAAAATCAGACATGTTTGGAGATGTACTACAGAACAGCAAAAGCTTTTGGAGAAGAAGTAAAATACTCAAGTATGAATTTCAGTGGATTCATCGAAGGAACTGGCAGTGTGTCAATTTCAAAAAAAACCCTATGGAGTGAGTGGTATGCGACTTGCTGCGGCGCAGTTTTATTCAAGGAAAATTGGGCATCATTGTCCCACAGAAATTTAAGAAATGAATCGGGATATAACACCAAGAAAGATATAGAATCAACATTAAACGAATTATCAAAAAGAGCCGGAGATGGGAAAGTTTTCGGATTTGTTATCGGCGGAAATCCAGAACATATGAATGAAACATTGGACAGTTTCAATGAGTTTAGAATAGTCCCAATAAATGGTGGAAGTTATTTTAGCGAACTCCGAAAAGGATTAGTCGTAGTTCCAAAAACAAGAAGAATAATTCTTTGTGAAACTCAAGAACCAAGCAACAAAGCTTTTAAGAAGAATTACAAAATTCTTAACTAATTATGCAAAAGATTAATTTCAATTTAAAGAAACCAGTAAGAACTATTTCAGGAGTAACCCCATTAACTGTAGTAATAAGTCCAAGAAAGTGCAATCACGGAACCTGCATTTATTGTCCTGGCGGAGAAAAAGTTCCGCAAAGTTATACTGACAAAAGCCCGGCAATTATGAGGGCTCTAGCATTGAATTTCAATCCTTGCGAGCAAGTAAAAAATAGACTTGAAGTTTTGAAAAACATGGGACATCCAACCGACAAGATAGAAATAATAATTCTTGGCGGAACATTCCTGCAATATCCTCTAGACTATCAATACAATTTCATAAAAAGATGCTACGATGGATTGAACGATAAAAATTCCAAAAATCTAGAAGAAGCAAAAAAAATCAACGAAACTACAGAACATAGATGTATTGCGATGTGCATTGAAAATCGTCCTGACAATTGTTCTGATGAAGAGATAAAGAGGATGTTAGATTTTGGTTGCACAAGAGTTGAAATCGGCGTGCAAATGCCTGACGATGAACTTTACAAAAAAACAAATAGAGGACACAGTGTAAAAGATGTAATAGAAGCCACGAGAAAATTAAAAGACGCCGGATTCAAAGTTGGATATCATATAATGCCCGGACTTCCTGGAAGCAACGAAAAAAAAGATTTGAAATTATTTAAAAAAATTTTCAGTGATGAAAAATTCCGTCCGGACCAATTGAAGATTTATCCATGCCAAATTGTTTCTGATTCCCCATTGGAAAAAACATACAAATCTATGAAATTCATTCCTTATTCGGAAGAGCAAGCGAGAAAAATAATTACAAAGATGATGTCTATAATTCCAGAGTATTGCAGAGTTATGAGAGTTATGAGGGAATTCCCAAAAGAAAAAATGATTGCAGGAATTGAAAAGTTGGACTTGAGAAAAGATTTGGAAATTGAAATCAGAAACAAGGGGACAAAAATAAAAGAAATACGAATGAGAGAAATCGGTTTCAATAAAAACACAGATGAAAACGTCAAATTGAAGATAATAGAATATAATGCTAGCAAAGGAAAAGAATTTTTTCTTGAATTTGTAAATGACGAAGATATTTTATTCGGGCTTTTGAGGCTTAGAATTTTTGAAGATGACAAATTACGCTCGCCGTTGGCTCATGATTTAATTAGCTTAAAACAGACTTCGCGAAGTTTTTCGCTGAATGAAAATGAAGTAAATGGAAAAAAAGAATTAGCTACGCTTTCTAAAGGGCGGGTGGGCTGGACAGATAATAAAGCAAAGCGAAGCAAATTTGCAATCGTCCGCGAGCTTCATGTATATGGACAGGCAACAAATCTTGGCAAGAAAGGAAATTCAACGCAGCATCACGGAATGGGAAAATTGCTTATGGAAAAAGCGGAAGAAATCACAAAAGAAAATAAAATAAAAAAAATCTCCGTAATTTCTGGTATTGGAGTTAGAGAATATTACAGAAAGATAGGATATAAATTGGAAGGAAATTACATGGTTAAAGAATTATAATAGTTCGTTCCGCGCCAGATTTCATCAAAGCGCTCCGCCAATATCAGATTATTAATGAAGAAAATTTGCATTAGTTCATTATAAAACACAAGGTTAGTTTTTTAGTTAACACTCCTTCTTCTGCAGGGTGAGTTGGGGGACAAATATAAATCAATATTAAATTTTCAATCTATTCCAAATTTTAGCAAAAATCCATCCAAGAACATATCCTGAAACAAAAGTGAAAATCAAAAGCATTGCCGCTGTACTAATATTAAATACATTTATTGAATATACATCGCTCATAAAATGAAGCGAGAGTGCATAATCCATAAACTGTTTTGCAAATCCTGATGCAACAAGCAAAACCCAAAGTAAGTGCAATAGAGCAAAGAGCATTCCAAGAACAAGTCCAAGTTTGTTAGGATTTATTTTATCGCCCATTTTAAGCAGAAGTATTGGTTATCGTTATACTTGGAACTGTAGTTGTGGTATTCGTTGCCGGAGGAACGTTCTCATTCTGCTCAACAACAAATATTCCCCACCAAGGTTTGTTAACACTAAGGACTTCGCCAGTTGTTGGGTCAACTTGCGAATCAACCTTTAAACCGAGTTTGAAGACCCCCAAAAATCTTCCATGCTTATTTGATTCAATATTATAAATAACTCTTGGAATATTTTTGTGCTTGACTTCCTCAAGCGTGATATTAGTTATGTTCAAAGCCTTCAATCTTTCCATAATGATTTGTCTGGCTTCATCAGGAAGAACTCTTAATTTGTGCTTCTCTCCGTCGGAAGTTTTTACCTCCAAATTAGAATCATTTTCAAATTCAGTAGATATATTCAAACTAGTATGAATTTCATTCTCAACCTCATTTTCAACCTTGCATTTTTCAACGCCATCTTCAACCTCACATTCACTTTTAATTTTTATCCTTTTTTCTCCATCTGCTCCAATAATATATTGAATTACTTTTGTTTTAACATTTCCATTCTCGTCTATTTTCGTCTTTGTTATGGTTATTGTTTTTGTACCGTTAGAATCAATTGAAACCTCTCTTGTGATATTAACATTTCTTCCTTCTTCTCTAAATTGCCTTCTCAAGCTCTCCTCTTCAATTCTTATTCTTTTTTCATTAAGTTTTTTAAGCCTCTCCATCGCATTTTCTTCAAACTTTTGTCTATTCTCAAATAATTTTTTTTCGGCTTCTAACCTTTTTTCTCTAATATCCCTCAAATCACCAGAACCTGAAGTTGTAGTAGTCGTTGTTGTCGTCGCGGGATTTGAGCCCCCAGAAGTTGTTGTAACATTTGCTGTTTTATTGTCATCTGCTAAAATTATTGGAGAATGAAATATCATTCCAAATAGTAAAAATGCAAACAAAAAAGACAACATCACCTTTCGCATTTTAATAAATGATTTTTTTAATTTATAAATCTTTCTCAGAGTAAAGCGTAAATTTAAATATGAATTTATTTTCAAGTTTAAAGCGAGCCTATAGCTCATGAGGGGCACATCCCCTTACACTAACCCCTAGCTTAAAAAGGTTAATTCGCTATAGACTCCAACGACAAAACGAGCCTATAGCTCAGCCTGGTTAGAGCACCGCTCTTATATGAATATAGTCCAAACGGATTGTAGTCTCTTGGAATGTTCTGAGAGAGGCGGGGGTCCAAGGTTCAAATCCTTGTAGGCTCATAGTTTAATCCTCATTCTTTGTTAAAACAGCCAATGCAATCGCTGCGAAGAAAATCGTGACATCTCTGAAAACAACATCCATCGCACCGAGATTAAAAATTACAATTCCAGCCATCATTAGCGCGCTCAAAATCGCGACATAGAATATTTTCTTGTTCGATAAAAGCCACAAGCCGATCATCGTTTCTAAAATAGAAAAGCTTGTCATCAAAATTTTCTGCGGAATCAGCGACGTTATAAAATTTGGAAAGAACCAAATCCATGCCCCTGGATTCAAAGTTGAATTCACAACCACATAAAAAAAAGAAAATGCAAGTCCAACTCTCAGTGAAAGTGAAGCCAAGTAATTTTTATCCCACTTCTTTTTTCCAACCATTTTTCATCCAAGAAAATATTACTTATAAATTTTTACAGGTAATTATTTGAACCTAAAATCCCACGATGTAACATTTGTTACTAACGCCCCTCGGTTGTCAATTTATTGATGAATGTGAAAGCCAATCTTTAGATTGAACGCCCATTCGATATTTTAATTTTAGATTAAAGAAATTTCAGTGGCAATTCTAAAAACGTAATCTTTATAAATAAGTCCAAGTTAGTCCAACTTATGGTTAAAGCATTAATAGAACTTGAGGAGAATCTTAACAGGGTCTTGAATCTGATCAAGGCAAAATACGGATTTAAAGACAAATCAGAAGCCATCAATTTTGTTGTTAGCAAATACATAGATGATGAAAATGAACCCGATTTAAGACCTGAATTTATTGAGAAAATGAAAAAAATTCAAAAACAAAGTTCAATCAAAGTTAACGATTTTTCCAAAAGATACGGATTGAATTAAGATGTATGTTCTTGAAGTAAAAGAAAGTGTTGACAGAATTTTTATGAAGCTATCAAATAAAAATTCCAAGCAGTTGTCAATCATCAATAAAAAAATTGAAGAAGTGAAAACGAATCCAAATCATATTTACAAATTTTTAAGAAAGCCGTTGCAATCCTTTAATAGGATTCACATAGACAAATCTTTTGTTCTTATTTTTAAAATTGACCATAATAAAAAAGTCGTAACAATTTATCATTACGACCATCACGATAATGTTTACAAGTGGAGACCCTAATTGGATTTTCAACCTAACTAAAGCATTACGCCCTGTGCGGGATTCAACCACGAGACAACCAAAAACAAAGTAAATCTTAATAGATTTAGCATCGGCGGTTTTCTTTTGGCAAGTTTTGCTTGACATCGGCTTGTCGCGTATAATTTTCCCTTTTCGCTTAAAACCCATTTCTCCGATATCCTCGCGATTTTCAATCGCGAAAAAACGCCCTGTCCGGGATTCGAACCCGGGTCTCCACCGCTCTTTCTCATTTCCTGCTGAGAATCGCTTTCGCGATTTGAATCAGAAATTCTTTTGAATTTCTTCAACATCTCACTTCGTGAGCTGAAAGGGTAGTATCCTTGGCCTCTAGACTAACAGGGCTCACTCATTTCATTCGTTCACCCTAAGTCGCCAACAAGTTGTCGCCATAAGGCTTTGTTCCATTAATACGCCAAAATTCATTTAAAAAGTTGTTGATATAAATTTATAAATAAAATAAGATTTGAAACAAAAAAAGAGGAAAAATGGGAGCGGGAAAAAATATTTTATTATCGATAATTTCATTTATATTGATAATTCTAATATCTGTCGTCGTCGTATTGGCGAGCATGAACATGCTTCTTTATCCTTCAGTCTATGAGAATGCTCTTGAAAAAAGCAACACATATGGTTCCTTGGGAAACATCATAAATCAAAATTCTGGAGTTCAATTCGTCCAAGACAAAAATTTTCAATTCATGGCAAATTTCTTGGTTGAAAATTTTCTTTCATACATACGCGGCGACAGCGAAAATCTAAATCTTATAGTAACGATAAATCAAACAACATTAAGGAATTTCTTTCAAAAAGATATGGAAAAACTTCCATCATGTGTTTCAGGACAAGATTCATTCAGCGGAAACGTTCCGAGATGCAAGCCGGCAAATGAAACCTCTTCAGTTTTTTTAAATGAAATTTTGGCAAAAAATAATGCAACTCTTCCCAAAGATACATCAATAGATTTAGGCAAAACTTTAAACCTAAATAATACAGACATCCAAAAAATTAAGGGATATGTTTCAACGTATAAATGGGGTTTGTATTCGTCGGCAATTTTGACTTTTATTTTAATTTTTCTCGTTTTCCTGATTGCAGAAAGAAAATTCCACCCAACCACGAAAATAGTCGGAATAAGTTTCTTCTTTGCCGGAATATCGACGATAATTTCAGGATTTTCTTCAGGTCCAATTTTAAATAAATTAATGAGCAGTTTGGGTTCCGGCGCTGAACTTGATTTGGCAAAGGGTGTGGTTCAAAATGTAATGGGTTCAGTCTTAAGTACCATGAATTTATACGGATACATTGTAACTTTTTTGGGGATAGTCTTTTTTAGTTTTTCTTTCGCAATAAAAAAATTGGAAGAGAAATAATTTAGACTTTCAGATAAAAAACAGGCAACTATTTTTTCTTAAATTCAACATTTGGAAATTTCTCAAATTCTTTATCTCCCGTGACAAAATAACACCCATTTTTAACGGAGAACATGTATCCTGCCGAATCAAAAAAAGAGACATTTGATTTTTTATTTTCTTGCCTAAATTTTATTGCTTCTATAAGAATTTCCTTATTGACTGGAACAGAATATCTTTCCAGTTTTTTGAACCAGTAATCGGCAACTTTTTCTCCCTCTTCCCTTAAAAGAACCGCATAAAATTCCGCCAAAGTCAAGTCAGTTATAATAAAATGAGAATTTAAATATTCGGCAAATTTTGGATTTCCCCTTGATATTTCAATTAAAGCGTATGTATCCAAGCATCTTTTTATTTCAACCATTTGCCTTCAAGACCCTCTCTGGTTTCTTTTAGCATTTTTTCTGTTGACTTCCCAAATTTTATGGAACCGAATAACTCTCTTAAGGCGTTGTTTTTTTTCATAATTTCTATTAGGATGGTTTCTTCAGGTTTCAAATTTAATCTATTTGCAATCTTGGAAGGAATAACCACTCCTACCGAATTTCCCCATTTTTTGGTTTTAACTTCTATTGCCATTGTATAATTTAAGAGTATAACTGTTATATAAATCTTTTGTTCAAAAATCTTACGGGCTCGCTTAAAATTTTGACTTCGCACATTTATTGCTTCAAAATCGGCTTCGCCAGATTTTTCAGCTGATAAAAAATTATTAATGTAAAAAAATTTAACGGCGGTTTATTATCAGATACGAAGTTGTTTTTTAGTTAGCACTCGGGATTTGGGTGGGCGAGCGACTTCATGGTAGGGGCTATTTTAGTTTTCTTTTACATTGTAGCTTTTCTTTTTCTAAAAGAAAAACCCACGTGCGGGGTCGCGAGTAGGGTGGGAATAAATTTCTAATGGCAAAATTTACAATGAGCAGAGCTAATAGAGCGATTTCGCGAGAAAATTTATTGCTCCAAAATTGGTTTCACCAAATTTTTCCGCCAATGAAAAAATATTAATTGTGAAAATTTACGGCATATTGTTATAACATACAATTTTGGATTTATGACTAGCACTCTGTCTCATTCTGCGGGGCGGGTGGGTGGGGCAAAAATCTGAGCAAAGAAGAATTTGAAAATTTATTGTAATTTTATCAAATTAACTTCCGCACAAAATATTTAAAAATGTATTTCTCTTGTATTTAAAGTTATAAAGGGGTTGAATGGTTAAAAAAAATTTTAATATAGTTTTAGCGGTTGCAGTTTTATTAATTTTAAATTCTTTTTTTATTTTGGCGGCGCAGATTCCGCAGACGATGGGAGTCCAGGGAAAATTGACTGACAGCTCTGGCGTCAATGTAAGCGGAAGTTTTAACATGGTTTTTAAAATTTATAACAATGTCAGCGGAGGAACCGCTCTTTACGATTCCGGAACTCAAGCAGTCAGCGTCAATTCCAATGGATTCTACAGCGCTGTTTTAAGCAACGTGAATTTGACGTTTGAGGAGCAGTATTATTTGGGCATTGCTGTCGGAAGCGACGCTGAAATGACTCCAAGAATTAATTTGACTTCCTCGCCTTATTCTTTCAAATCAAACAATTCAGATTTCTTGAGAAATTACAGTTCGTCATATTTCTTTCCGATAAATACAAGCGTAACCGGAAATTTTACTTTTAACGGCGGTTGGGAAGCCGGAGGAATCACAATTCAAGGCGGAAAGATTTTCGCAGACACCGGATATTTTTACAATATTTCAAGATTAAATGTTTCAACACTCAACATCAATAGTTCTCTTTTGCCGACGGCGGGTTTTGACAATACTTTTGATTTGGGAAATGCAACTTGGAGATGGAGAGATTTATGGCTTGGAAGAAATGCAAATGTTTCCGGAAATGTAACTGCTTCATATTTTCACGGTTTAATAAACTATTCAGATATTCAAAATGTCCCAGCAACAGCATTAGGGAATCCATTCAATCAAGTTCTTAACACAACAAGCAATGTAACTCATTACAATCTCAACCTTTCAAACAGATTAAATCTTAATCCAATAACAATCCCAGTAGGAAATGCAAATCAAGGGGATATTTTCTATAATTCTTCCTTGACTTCTCCAATGTTTTACAACGGTTCTTCATGGAGAGTTTTTGGATATGGTTCTCCAATAGGAACTCTTGCTGCATTTAATTCAACTTGTCCTTCGGGATGGAGTTCATTCGGAGACAATACAAAACAAACGGATTTAGGCGGGCGTTGGGTGTTGATTCAGAATTATACAGTAAGCGGAGCAGGAGTTTCTCAGGTAACTCTTATTTTAAATAATTCAAATGTAAATTATTCAGGCATACAAATTATTCTCAATCATGTGCAACCAGTAACAAATAATGTTAATTTATGGCTGCTATGGAATAATCTAACTGCAAATTATGCTTACGCTGCTGGAATAGTAAATCCACTTCCCCAATTTGCAAATGGGGGAAGTGGGAGTGGAGCAATCAGAGTTTTATTAGCTTCAGGCAATCTAATTAGCAATGCCGCAACAAATGGACTATCAGGAACATTGACATTTTATGATTCAAGCGATAGTGTTCGTCGTAAGCAAGTTATTTATGACACAACTTATCTTGCTGTTGGTGTCGCTTTTCCAGAAAGAAATTTTGGATTTGGAGACAACACAGATACATCAGCTGTTACAAGCGTTCAATTAAATTTCTCTACAGGAAATATCGCAAATGGAACTTTTATGGCTTATGGATTAGTTACTGCTCCAACTTTGTTATGGTGCCAAAAAACCAGCGACGACACTCCAATCACGGCAGGATTGTGGAGTTTGATAAATGGATATATAACACAGACAACAAACACAAATAATATTAATTTGTCTGGAATGCTTTACACGACTTTAACAGCCGTCGGGATAGGCACAAGCAATCCATTAAAATTATTTCATGTAATTGGAGATTCCTTATTTAATATTTCTTCCGCACAAACATTTGAAATTTCAAACAATGCAAATGCAAGTTACTTCTTTTTAAATGGAAGCAATGGATTTACTGGACTTGGAACGAGAACACCATCACAAACATTAGATGTTAGAGGGCAGGGGAATTTTTCGGGTGTAATTTATTTTAATAATGGGACTAAAGTAGGTGGAGTCAATTCAACTGGATTAAATTCCATGCAAACATTCACATCAGCGGTAACGGATGCAACTTATACCACTCCCGCAGGTGTTACAAAAATTGTCATTGAAGTATGGGGAAGTGGTGGAAGTGGCGGGGCTGGCACGAATGGAAATTTCGGCGGGACATCATGTTTTGGTTCAAACACAGTTGCATGCACTGTGCCTCTTTTACAAGCAACTGGCGGACTAGGAGGAATTGCAGCAGGAGGTGCTGGAGGTAATGGTGGAGTTGGAACTTTAGGAAAGGTCAATTTGAAAGGTAATCCGGGAGATACAGGACTTGCTAATATTGGAACTCCTGGTGGTGCATCACCTCGTGGAGGTGGCGGAGGAGATACGGCTGCAGGAACGGGTGGAACTTGTGGAGGAGGAGGTGGCGGCTCTGCTGATGCTAATGCGGGTGGCGGAGGCGGAGCGGGCGGATATTCAATGACTTTTCTCACAAATCTCAATTCAACATATAAATATACAGTCGCTGCAGGAGTTTCAGCTCCTGCTGGCGGAGGTGTCAGTGGAGTCGGCTGTGTCATTGTTACAGAATATTCATAATGAAAAAATGTCTTTGTAATTAGGCGCGAAAGAGCAATAATAAAATTAAAACGAAAACCTTTTTATAAAAGTAATATTTAAAAATAAGTAATCCTAAGGGATTACTATGAAAACAATAACAATAAAACTGCCTGAAGATGAAGTTAAAGATTTGGAAGAATTCATTAAAAAAAGAAACTATCCATCCAAATCAGAGTTTATCAGGCATTTGATTATGGAAAAGCTTGACAAAAATAGAAAAGAAAAAATTGGTTGGATGCTAATGGCTGAGAAATCAATGGCAAAAATATGGAAAAATAAAAAAGATGACGAAGTTTGGAATAAATATTTATGATGGAACAAAGAGATTTATTATTGGTGCCATTTCCCTTTTCCGACCAAAAAGGCAAAAAAGTCAGGCCCGTTGTGGTTATCAGCAATGATGAATTTAACATAAATTCTGAAGATATTTTGGTTGTTGGAGTTACGTCAAATCTTTCCAAAAATAAATATGCCGTTATTTTAATGAATAAAGATATGGAAGAGGGAAAATTGCTAGATGAATGTTGCGCAAAATCGGAAAATATTTTAAAAATAGACAAAGAAATAATCATAAAAAAAATTGGCAAAATAAAAAAAGAGAAATTTGACTTGATTATAAACAGAATTTTAGAGATAATCAGATAATTATAATAGTAGCATTCGGAAACCAATAAAATGGAAAACGAAAACCTTTTTGGAATCTCGGAATGAAAGAATGGCAACTAGAAATAATAAGTTTTTATATAAAGCAATGTAAATATATTAATGATAAAATATACCGAGCATTTAGAATTAAGATTAAAATCTCGAAAGATTCCACACGATTATCCGAAGAAAATTTACGAAAATCCCGAACAAATATTTTTTGACAAAATAGAAAAGAATTTTGTAGCAATCAAAAAGATGCAGTATAACGGAAAAATAAGAAATATAATGATAGCTTATGAAAAGAAAGGCAATGAAATTTGTATTATCACAATACACCCGATAACAAACGAAAAGATTATAAATAGAATAGCAAATAAAAGATGGATAAAAAATGAACGAATATAATTATGATAAAGAATCAGACTCCCTTTTTATTGTTTTAAGGGAAGGAGAAGAAGAAAGATTTGAAGAGATAGTGCCAGGGATAAATATAGAATTTAATAAAAGGGGCGAAATTATTGGCGTGGAAATTCTTAAAGCTTCGCGTTTTAGCAAAGAATTAATTGATTCTGTTAAACATTAAAACAAAAAATCTGCCAAAAAGATAAAATTATAGTTGGTGTTAACATTCGGAAATCGGGAAACAAAAATCTTTTTACTTAGGAAACATGAAAACTTCTTCAGACGTGTTTCCTCTTAAAACCGTCGCATCTTGTTTTCTTTTTGGAAAAGTTTAAATAACTTGGAGATTAATTTTGATAATGAAAGAAAATGTATTGGACTTTACTGTGCTAATTGAACAGGATGAAGATAAATGGTATGTAGCCACAGTTCCAGAAATTCAAGGGTGCCATACTCAAGGAAAAACTGTTCCTGAAGTTTTGGAAAGAATAAAAGAAGCAATCGAATTGTGCTTAGAGACAGATGAAGGAGATATTGAGCCAATGAAATTTATAGGAATTCAAAAAGTGCAGGTAAAAAGACCAATTTTTTCTAAATAGAATGTCAAAACTTCCGCAAATTTCTGGAAAAGAGCTATGCAAAATTCTTGAAAAACTCGGTTTAGAAAAAATTCAAGGAAAGGGAAGTCATATTAGATTTAAGCATCCCGACGGCAGAAGAACTGTTGTTCCTATTCATGGAAATGAAAAGTTAGGGAAAGGGCTTTTAAAAGAAATATTAAAACAAATAGAATTAAGCCGAGAAGATTTTGAGAAATTTTATTAGTTTTGTTACAATGGTAGCATTTGGAAATCAATAAACGAAAAACTTTTATAAAAACATAATATTTATATACTATAGTTATTCTATAGATATATGGTAACAACAATTCAACTTAATGAAAATGTAAAAAAAGCTCTTGACAGGATGAAATCCAATAAAGAAACTTATGAAGATGTCATTGTAAATTTGATGAAAACTGCCGAGAAAACAAAAAAAGAGCAAGAAGAATTGCTTATTGAAAATTACAAAGAAATGGCTGAAGAAAGCCTAAAAATTGCAAAAGAATGGGAAGGAACTTTAATGGATGGACTGGATAAAAATGAAAAATGGAACGAATTTTAAGAGGAGATATTGTTGTGGCAAATTTAGAGCCTATTATTGGTTCGGAGCAGGGAGGAGTCAGACCGTGTTTAATTCTTCAAAATAATTATGGAAACAAATACAGCCCCCTGACAATTATTGCCCCCATAACTTCAAAAGTTCATGAAAAAGAATTCCCAACAAATGTTTTTATTAAGAAAGAAGATTCCAAATTAGATAAAGATTCTACTATTCTGTTAAACCAGATAAGAACAATTGATAAAACAAGAGTGATTAAAAAAATTAGTTCTCTGGATATTTATCTTATGAATAAAGTAGATAGAGCATTGAAAATAAGCTTGGATTTGGATTAATTATTCATAATCTTGTAGCATTTGGAAATCAATAAACAAAACGAAAACCTTTTGGAAAAGTTTAAATAACTTAAAGATTAATTTCAATCATGGAAATGATAAAAATACCAAAAGAAGAATACGAAAGAATGAGAAATGAATTAAGAAAGCTTAAAGAATTGGAAAAAATAGATTGGGATTTAGTCAAGCAATTTAAAGAAAGCTTGGAAGACTTAAAAGAAGGAAAAATAAGACGTGTTGCTTAATCATTTCTTTGGTAATTTTTCCATATAAATTCTATATTCATCAAAATATTTGATTATCTTGTCAATTGTTTCTTGCTGTGTTTTCTTCCCGTTTATTGCAACAATCAAAACAGATTGCAAATCATCATACACTAGATAATAAATTCTTTTTTCACGCAATCTTTTCTCCCTAAAATGATTATATCTTATTTGGTCGCCAACATAGGGATTTTCTTTTAGCTGTAAAAATATTTTTTGAACTCGTCTTTGTTCTTCATCAGAAAGTTTAGATATTTCCTTGTCAAACTTATCAGTGGTATAAACTTTATAAGTCATAATTTAGAATTAATTTTATTATATAAAAATTTATCATTTATTATAACATTCGGAAATCAATAAAATGATTTCTTTTGGAAAAGTTTAAATAACTTAAAGATTAATTTCAATCGTGGAAAAAAATATCCTGGACTTTACTGTATTGATTGAACAGGATGAAGATAAATGGTATGTAGCCACAGTTCCGGAAATTCAAGGATGTCATACTCAAGGAAAGACTGTTCCCGAAGTTCTAGAAAGGATTAAAGAAGCAATTGAATTATGTTTGGAGGCAGACGGAGAAAATATTGAACCCATGAAATTCATAGGAGTTCAAAAAGTGCAAGTAAAAAAACCTGCCATTCTTTCAAAATAGAATGTCAAAACTTCCGCAAATTTCTGGGAAAGAGCTATGTAAAATTCTTGAAAAATTTGGCTTTGAAAAAATTCAAGGAAAAGGAAGCCATGTTCGGTTTAAACATCTGGATGGTAGAAGAACGGTTGTTCCCGTTCATGGAAATGAAAAGCTTGGAAGGGGACTTTTAAAAGAAATATTAAAACAAATAAAGTTAAGCAGAGAAGATTTTGAGAAATTTTATTAGTTTTATTACAATGATAGCATTCGGAAATCAATAAAACAAAAACCTTTTTACTTAGGAAACATGAAAACTTCCTCAGATATGTTTCTTTCTGAAACTATCGCATCCTGTTTTCTTTTTGGAAAAATTTAAATAGTAAGGAAATTCTTACTAATTTATGGAAACAAAAATAATTAAAGTTACAAATAAAGGACAAATTTCATTGCCCACCAAAGTTAGAGACATATTGAATATTAAGCAAGGAGATGAGCTAATTTTAACTCAAAGTGATGATTCTATTGTCATTAGAAAAATTAAAAAAGAAGATTTTTCAGATTTATTGAAGCACTCTGAAAGAGTAGCCAAAAAATTATGGGACAATAAAGAGGACGAGGTGTGGAATAATGTATGAACAGGGAGAAATCGTTGTTGTGCCATTTCCTTTTTCTGATTTAAGCAATATAAAACAAAGGCCGGTTCTAATATTATCAAAAGACTCAAATAACAAAAATTCTGACGATATAATTACCTGCGGAATTACATCAAATTTGAAAGATATTCAATATTCTGTTTTAATTGAAAATGGAGATTTAGAAATGGGAAATATTCCGACCAAAAGCAGAATTAAAGTTGATAAATTATTTACTTTAGACAAAAAGATTATTAAAAAAAAGGTAGCTAAAATAAATAAAACAACTTTATCAAAAGTAAAAGAGAAATTTTTTGAATTAATGTAAATAAAATGCGAAAAAGAGGATTGTATTTTTCGAAAATCAATAAAATGAGAAACAAAAACCTTTTTATTTGCATAAACATTCTCTAATCAATGAAAAGGGGGTTTGTATTTTTCGGAATATTAATGTCAATTTTTTTAATTGCTTTTGTGTCATCTTTTAATTCTTCAAGCGCAAATTACAAAACAGATATTGCCTTCTCAAACGGCGGATTCAACGCCAGCTCAAGCAGTTATAAAACGGAAATTATTTTGGGAGCCATCGGCGGAAATGCAAGCTCCAGTTCTTATAAGCAGACAATAGGTTTTTTTGTTCCCACGATGCCTGTGGCGGCAGCCGTTGCTTCAACACCGGCAGCAACTTCCTCAAGCAGTGCAACTAGTGGGGGTGGAGGTGGTGGCGGAAGCGGAGGAGAAATTACTTCTCCAGCAATTGTCAGAGAAATCTCCAATTTAGAAATTGTTCCAAACTCATTCGGAATAACAGCGACGGTTGGGAGAGAAAGTTCGGCGAAATTTTCCGCAAGAAACAAAGGAAGCGCTGACTTGACAATACAGCTAAGCGACTCAAAACTTACGGGCATTGTGCAATTTTTCGAAACTTCTTTTGTAATCAAAGCCGGAGAAACAAAGACAATTTCATTTAAAATAATGCCCCTTTCTGAACCGGGAATTTACACCGGAAAAATCGTATTGAGTTCTGAAGGGAAAAAATTTGAAATCCCGTTTGCATTAAATGTAAATTCCGAGTTGAGCTTATTTGATATTTCAGTAGACATTGCCAACCAGTACAAAATCATAAAACGCGGACAGAATATTATAGGACAAATAACCTTGCTGCAGGTGGGATTGCAGGACAAAACAGATGTGCAAGTTACTTATACAATAAAAGATTTTGACGGAAATGTTTATTCAACATCATCGGAAACATTTGCGGTGCTAAAACAAAAAAGCTATGAACATAATTTCAAGACGTCAAACCTTCAAAAAGGAAATTACATTATGGGGGTTGAACTCATTTATTCGGGCGGAGTTGCCACGGCAAGCCACCAGTTTGAAGTCACCGACGCGCTTCTTAAAAACACAGACATAATAATTTTGCTCGTCGAGGCAGTGGCAATAATTTTCATTCTCATAATACTTGTAATAATTGCAAGAGGTTACAAAATAAGAAAAAACATTTAAGATGAAAAACAAAATTAGATTTTTTTTTGCCATAATCGCGGTAATTTTAATTTTGTCCGGAATTTTTATTTTTCTGTATCTGAAATATCTGCCCCAGCAAGAAACATTTGACATAAATAGGGCTTTGCTCAAATCAGTAATTACAGAGAATGAAAATCTTAATACAAGCTTCAGGATTGTAAATTATGACGGCAACCAGACATTCAAAATTGAAACCTTGGACCTTGAAAAAATAGCAACGCTAAGCGAAAACAATTTTATCCTTGGCAACGGCAAATCAAAAGAAATTGGGGTTTCATTTTTAGGGAAAAATACAAGACAGGGGGTTTATGTTGGTTCCTTTATTGTAAAATCTGGAAAAGTGGAAAAGATTCTTCCCGTAATTTTAGAAGTGCAAAGCTTTGACCCGTATTTTGCAATAAACCTTGACATAAATCCCTCGTATAAGAAAGTCCTCGGAGGAGAGAAAATTATTTCCGGCGTAAATTTCTTCAATCTTAAGGACATGCAAACCCATTCTGTCGAGGTAGAATACAAGATAATTGATAAAAGCGGCGGGATTGTCGCTTCGGAGAGACAGAGCCTGATAATAGGCTCAAAACTTTCCACGCAGGAAAGCATGAATGTGCCGGAAAACATAGCTCCGGGAAATTACGCATTTGCTGCCATACTTGACTATGGCGGTTCAGTAAGCACTTCAACGTACTTATTCAGCGTCGTGGACAAAAAAACAAGCTTCAGTTTTATAAATGTGAATTTTTTTCAGGTTTTTATTTTGATATTGCTTTTCATCATAACAGCAGTCATAATCTACATCTTGATTGAAAGAAATGAGATTTTGTCAAAATTAGAAAAACAGCAAAAGTCCGAGCTGGATTTTTATTCAAGCGGCATAGAAAAGCAAAAAAATCTTTCCGTTAAAAATGCGAGGTCGGAAAAAGAAAAGAAGGAAATTTTAAATGAGTTCAAGGACGCAAAAAATAAAATAATAAGAAAAATAAAAGACATACAAAAAAAACAGGTAAGCGAATTAAGTGAATTAAAAGAGAAAAAAGACAAAGAATATCTTGAGAATAAAATTAAAAAATGGAGAAAGGAAATTTATCCTAAAGCCCTTAAATCTGTTGAAATAAGCAGTGAGCTAAAAAGAAAACTTGGAGCGTTGGAAAGGGCTTATTCGGAAGGATATATAAGCGAAAAATCATACAAAAAAGGGAAGTCAAGAATTGAATCAGAGGGGAAAAAGTAAAAAGAAAAGATAAACTTTTCATGTTTCCAGAGTAAGAATGGAAAAAGAAATCTTTATAAAATATTTTATCGTAATAACTAAGATGAAAAAAAAGGTGGTTGAATCTGCAGGCAAGAAAGGTCTTTTGAAAGAAGCTATAGAGGATATTAATCGAGAAATTAATAATATCAACAAGGAAAAAAAGCAGCTTAACAATCAGATAAAAGACGCAGATAAAAATCTTGAAAATTACAGGCAATTCGAAAAAGATTTGCAGCAGAGAATTGCAAAATTATTGGAAAGGGAAAATTTCTTGAAAGAAAAGAAAAAAAAGGTTGCCATTGATGAAGAAAGGCTTTCTGACAGACTTTCAAAAGTTAGAAAAATAAGATCCGAGCTTGATGACGTTTAGATAAATTTAAAATCCGATTCTAAAAAATAATTCATGCTTATGGTTAATCGCCATTGGAAAAATTATGCCGATTAACCATATAAAAATTTAATAAATAAAATTCAGTCTTAAAAGGAAAGTTTCATAAAGAAAACTTTGGTTGTCTTTATATGTTTATTGGATTAACCGGAAGAATAGCTGCAGGAAAGGGTCAAGTTGCGGAATATTTCAAGAATCTTGGTTTTGAATATACTTCATTATCTAACGCTGTAAGAGAGGAAGCAAAAAATAAAAATATTGAGCCTACACGAGAGAATCTTCAGAACTTGGGAAATGAACTCAGAATAGCTGAGGGTGCTGGAGTATTGGCAAAAAGAATTTCTTCCAAATTTAAACTAAATAAAGACTATGTTATAGACGGGATAAGAAATCCTGCTGAAGTTAATCATTTTAGAAGTCTTGAAGATTTTTATTATGTATCAATTAACGGTGTTAAAAGTTGCGAAACATTTCATCTTATTTCAATAGATGCCAACAGAACAGTCAGATATGAAAGGGCTATGAAAAGAAATAAAGAAAGTGATCCAAAAAATTTGGAAGATTTTATAATCGCCGACAATCGAGATTTTGGAGAAAAGGATTTATCCGGGCAACAAGTCGCCGCATGCATGGTGATGGCAGACTATCATATTCTAAATGATTTTACAGCAGAAGAATTCAACAAAAGAATTGAAGAAATATACGAAAAAATAAAGAGAAAAGTTCATAAATAAAATCATTACTTTTGAAAGGAAAGTTTCATAAACTGAAATTCAAAAAAATTTCGTAAAATAAAACTTACGAAAGTTTCATAAAGGAAATCTTCGGCTTTTGAAAGGAAAGTTTCATAAAGAAAACCTTGGTTGTCTTTATTATGTTAATAGGACTTGTTGGAAAACCATCCGTCGGCAAGAGCACTTTTTTCAAAGCCGCAACTTTAGCAGAAGTTGAAATTGCATCATATCCATTTACAACCATAAAGCCAAACCATGGAGTCGGATACGTAAAGGTTGACTGCATAGACAAAGAATTCAAAACACAGTGCAATCCAAGCCATGGATTCTGCATAAACCATAATAGATTCGTTCCTGTTGAGCTTATGGACGTCGCTGGTTTAGTTCCCGGAGCAAGCGAGGGCAAAGGATTGGGAAATCAATTTCTTGATGATTTGAGGCGTGCTGACGTGTTCATACATATAGTAGATGTTTCCGGAACAACAGATTCAGAAGGAAAGGAAACAGAAAATTACGACGTCTCCAAAGATGTTTTATTTCTTGAAGATGAATTGAACAAATGGTTTTTTAATATACTTGAAAAAGTTTGGAAAGGTTTTGCAAGAAAAGCAGAATTAGAAAATGTGAAGTTTTCAGAAGCTATTGTAAAACAGTTCTCAGGTTTAAAGGTAAAAGAAGAACAGATAAAAAAGATTCTTCTCAGAATAAATTTTGCAGAAAAACCAAGTCAATGGAACAGGGAGCAGTTGATGAAATTTGCATCTGAATTAAGAAAAGAAAGCAAGCCGATGATTATAGCCGCAAATAAAGTTGATGCTGAAAATGGAAATGAGAATTATGAAAAACTTAAAAAGAAATTTCCAAGCCTTCTGATAATTCCATGTTCTGCAGATTCGGAATTGGCCTTAAGAGAAGCAACAAAACACGAGCTGATTGATTATATTCCCGGAGAAAGAAATTTTCAAATAAAGAAAAACCTAAACGAAAAGCAAGCAGAGGCATTGGAAAAAATCAAAAGAAATATACTCGACAAATATGAATATGGAACTGGAGTCCAAGAAGTTTTGAATGTGGCTGTTTTTGATTTATTAAAATACATCGCAATTTTTCCTGCCGGCGCAAATAAGCTCGGCGACAGCAAAGGAAACATTTTGCCGGATTGCTTTCTTCTCCCGCCAAATTCTACGGCTTTGGATTTCGCTTATTATCTTCATACTGATTTCGGAAAGAACTTCATAAAAGCTATTGACGCAAGAAGCAAAAAAGCTCTTGGAAAAGCATATGAATTGAAAAATAGAGATGCATTGGAGATTATAACAAAGTAGATAATTTTATATAAATTATTTTTATTTTATATTCATGAAAAGAGTAGTTGTAATAAAAGGCGGAAAAAGAGTAACAACGAGAGAGGGAAGTTTTGTTATAAAATTATCTAAGAAAATAATTAATTCTTTAAAACCACATTCCAAAAGAATTCAAGTTGTTGGAAGCATAAGAAGAAATTCGCAAAATCCTACAGATATTGATATTGTTCTGATTCCAAAAGATAAAAATAAAATTATAAATCTCATGAGCAAGAAAGGGAAATTTATTCAAGGTGGAGAAAAAGAATCTGTTTTTAGAATAGAAGATGTTAAAGTTGAATTATATTATACTATCTCAGATGAATGGGGAGCAGCATTGCTTGCATACTCAAGCAAAAAAGGCTCTGAAATTGGCTTGAGAATGGTTGCAAAAAGAAAGGGGTTCAAATTAAATCAGCATGGGCTTTTCAAAAACGAAAAGTTGGTTGCAGGAAAGACAGAAAGAGAAATTTACTCTGCTCTTGGACGTCCTTGGAAAAAACCCGAGGACAGATAGAATCCCGCAACCACAACAACAATGATAATTAAAATAAAGGTAAAAACAAATTCAAAGAAGCAAGAAATTAAAGAAGAAAATGGAATCTACATTATTAGATTAAAATCTCCTCCAGAAAATAACAAGGCAAACATTGAATTGATAAAATTGCTGACTAAATATTTTAATAAATTTTTAAAAATTAAATCGGGTTTTACATCAAGAAATAAAACGATAGAGTTACAATGAAATACGAATTTGCTCCAGACCTTCAAATAACAGCGGAAGAAATGTCAAAATTAATGTTTCCGCACATAATTCTTGAAAGAGTAAAATGTTTCAGAAGTTATGGGACTTCTTCTAGAGGAACAATTGCGCGCTGTCATGCGCTCGGAAAATTGATGCAAAAATCCATCGGGGTAAAAGCGCATTATGCTCTTGAGTTTCTATCGGAAAGATTTGACAGGCTAAATGAAGAAGAAAAAACCAAAACAATAATTCACGAGCTAATGCATATTCCAAAATCTTTCGGAGGCGGTTTCAAGCATCATGATTATGTTTGCGACAAGAATATCAATTTTTTTTATAAACAATATGTAAATTTTAAAAGATGAAAATTTATTTTAAGAAAAAAGAAATTGAAATTCCCGTGAAGAAAGTTTCAATTTATAGCGCTGGATTGATTTTGAGAACAAGAAACACATCTAATCTTTTTTTTGAAAAGATTTCAAAAAACCCGTCCCTTACTGCTTTTTTTGTATTTTTTCCTTTTTTGATTTTATGGCTCGACGATAAAAATAATGTTGTTGATTTCAAAATAGCAAAACCGTTTCAGTTTAAAATAGACTCAAAAAAGCCATTCTCGTCGATAGTTGAAATTCCATTAAATATTAAAAATAAGAAAATTTTTAATTTCTTCGACGATAAAAAATAACCGATTTCCTTCCTCCGTCGGTAAAAAGAAAGATTTAAATAGATAAAACTATTATTTTTAAAATCAAAAAGGAGGTCTAAAATGGGAAAAATTATCCACAAGCTTATTGTAAAAAGGAAACCTGGACATCTTTACTATGTCGACGGAAAGGGAAACATATGTGAAGCGGTTATGGCCAGAGGCGGAAGAAAGAAGAAATCTTCAAAGAAAAAGAAAAGATAAATAATCAATTTTTTTTATTATTTTTTATTATTTTATCAAAAACTCTACAGCTAATTTTATAAATGCATATTAAATTCATAGAATATGATTCTTCTAGGAATTGAATCAACAGCCCATACGTTTGGAATAGGCATTGTAAAAAATGGAAAAATAATCGCTAATGTAAAAAAAACTTATATTACTGAAAGTGGTGGAATAATTCCAATTGAAGCTGCGAAGCATCATGAATTAAACAAGGAAAATATTTACAATGAAGCTTTGAAAATTGCGAAAATTAATGAAGAAGAAATTAATGCAATCTCCTTTTCGCAAGGCCCTGGATTGTCTCCATGTTTGCTCGTTGGAATAAAATTCGCAAAAGAACTTTCTAGAAGATTAAAAAAACCGCTAGTTCAGGTAAATCATTGCATTGCTCATCTTGAAATTGGTGGAATAACTGGCGCAAAAAATCCACTTATGCTCTATACTTCTGGAGCAAACACGCAAATAATTGCTTATGCTTCTGGAAAATACAGAATTTTTGGAGAGACGCTTGATATTGGCGTCGGGAATTTCATAGATAATTTTGCAAGACACATTGGTATAGGTTTTCCTGGAGGTCCAAAAATCGAAGAGCTTGCAAGAAAAAGTAAGAATTATATTGAACTCCCATACAAAGTCAAAGGGATGGATATTGCCTTATCTGGAATTTTAACAAATTTAAAGCAAAAAGTTGAAAGCAAAAGATATAGTAAAGAAGATTTGGCTTATTCAATGCAAGAAACTGTTTTTGCAATGCTTGTTGAAACCGCAGAAAGAGCAATGGCTCATACTGGAAAAAAAGAATTGCTTTTGGGCGGTGGTGTAGGATGCAATCAAAGACTGCAGGAAATGTGCAGAATAATGTGCAAAGAGAGAGAAGCAAAATTCTTTGTTCCAGACAAAAGTCTTCTCGTTGACAATGGGGCAATGATTGCTTTCTTGGGAGAAATAATGTTCAATGCAGGAATAAAATTTTCTGGTAAAAAAGCAGAAGAGCTTGACATAAAACCAAGACAAAGAACAGATGAGGTAGAAGTTATCTGGAAATAAATTTAGAAAACTAAAGCTTTTTCATTGTAAATTTAATCCATGATTACTGCAAGCGAATAAAAATAATATTGACGCTAAGAAAAATCTTTTGCCAGAAATCTTCATTCATATGCTCGCTGTATTTCGAAAGGAAATCTTTCATATAATTAACTTTTTTATTTAATATCGCATCATTGGCGATTTTTGAATGCATTTCTTTGTAAAGTTTTGGCACCATTAAATTAGCGAAAATCTCAGCCTTATCTTCTTCCAAGCCATAAGTGGAATACGTGCTTATAAATCCGCTTTCTGGAACTTTATTTGTATATTGTTCGGGGTTGTCGTAAGCCGACGCGCCGCCAGAACCGTATCTGAAATTTGGATTATTAAATTTAGCCCATACAGGATCCTTATAATACGAATCCCCATTTATGTTTGCCTCAATTAAATGATAAAATTCGTGATGAATAACTTCTTGTTGATATTCTTTATCATCATTGCCAAGATATATATCATAAAAAACAGTTTTTATTTTGGGTAGTGGCATTGCTGCTCTATTCTGACCGATGACTGAAAGATTCTTCACAAATGCAATTTTTTTCAAGCCGGTGTTTTTTATAAAGTCTTGAGGATATCTGTTAAATTCCATATAAAAAATGTCAACATATTTTGCCAGCGCATCTTTATCTTCTTCTGATAAAACTGTGACGTTGGCTGAGTATTTTGAGTAAGAAAGAACAGGAAGAGTTTTGTATTCCAGCTCAATGTTGTATTTATGCTCGATTTCCGATATCTTATCTTGCCAGGTTAGGCTGGTATTATTTATTGAAATATTATTTGAACTTGAGTTTTTAGAATTAAATGATCCCAGTATTAAGATTAAAACTATTAAAATAATTAATGCCAAAAAACTTGTTAATATCCAATGTTTTCTGAACCAGCTTTTATTTTTTTCCACCATCTTCTTATAATTAATTTCATCCCAATTATCTTTTTATAATTTTTGTTTTTTAAATTGGATATAACATGGAAATGAACATCTGTATCAAATCTTCATAAAGTATTTATATCAATATCAACAAAAAAATTTATGAGGTTTGTAATGACTGGCCACAAAGGCCTGATAGGTTCTTTTTTGCTTGAAAGATTAAAACAAAGGGGAGATATTCCTCTTTTATTAGTGGACAAAAGAGAAGGAAACAATATAATTGATATGGGAAATTTCAAATTAAATGAAAAAGCCGATGTCATGATACATCTCGCTTCTTTTTGTAAAATAAATAAAACGGTTGAAGAACCTGAAACTGCATTCGAAAATAATGTTCTTGGAACATGCAAGGTATTGGAGTTTTGCAGAAAAAACGGAATAAAAAAAATAATTTTCACAAGCTCTTCTCGTGTTTTAAGCAAGGAGAAAAATCCATATACTGCAAGCAAGATGTATGGAGAAGAGTTAGTCAAAGGATATGCACAGTGTTATGGAATTGATTATTTGATAATAAGGCCATCGACAGTATACGGACCTTTCAACGATAAAACAAAAAGACTTGTTCATATATGGATTCTAAATGCTCTGAAGGGAGAAGAATTAAAAATATTCGGCGATGAAAATAAAACTTTGGATTTCACATACGTTGAAGATTTCATAAACGGTTTTTTATTGGTTATTGATGAAAAAAATAAAGAATATAACATTTCTGCCGGAAAAAGCATAAAGGTGAGCTACATTGCAGATTTAATAATAAATCTTGCTGGCAAAGGTTCAAAGAAATTTTATCCTTCAGAAGTAGCACAACCCCAAGAAATTAATCTAGACATATATGAATTAAAAAAAAGCGGATTTGAGCCTAAGACAAGCATTGAAGAAGGCATCAAAAGAACATTTAACTGGTATAAAGAAAGATTTGAATCAAAGATAAAGATGGAAGAATTCTACAAGGAAAAAATAAAGGATATATTGGAAGATTAACAAACAAGAAAACTTTAAAAAGCGAATTTCTCTCAATAAATTATCCGATGAACGAGCTTTCGTGAGGAAAATTTTGTCCCTAAAGATTTTCCATTGCTTGCTTGTTCTAAGAAAAAAAATAAAATGGCAGACGCATATTCAATAATCGAGAAGGCAAGAAAAACTGGAAAAATAGACAAAGGCACAAACGAAGTTACAAAGGCAATAGAAAGGGGAGTTGCCAAATTTGTCGTCTATGCTTCTGACGTCGAGCCAAAAGAAATAGTTCAACATATTCCTCTTCTCTGCAAAGAGAAAAAAATACCTTGCAAAGAAGTTGACAGCAGGCAAAAGCTCGGAATTGCTGCTGGAGTTCCTGTTTCTACATCTTCCGTCGCTGTAATTGAAGCTGGCGACGCTAAAAAAGATATTGATTCTTTGAAATAAAATGAACGAAAATCATGTAATCTTAAAAAAGAGAATTGAAAATTTAGCGGATAAAATAGGGTATACTATAATGGCATATAATCCAGTTGAAAAAAGACTTGAATACTGCGGAAACTATGCATCATTAGAAGGCGCGAAATTGTTCGCTGATTTTGGTCTTATAGGGGAAGATGAACAATACAATAATTTTGAAAAATTAAAAAGACTTGGATTTGGATTTAGGCATATTGTTGTCAATCCTGATGGAAAAATAGTGCACAAAAATAAAAAAATCAATCCCATAAATTAAAATGAAACAGCCAAAACCTCAACAGCAAGAAAGGCAAGCCGGAACGAGAGGCTCTGAAAAAATAGTTGGAGAAGCAGTTCCTGCATTAGTTGAAGAAATTTTAGGAAGAACTGGTTTTAGGGGGGAGATAACGCAAGTTAGATGTCTTGTCCAAGAGGGAAGGGACAAGGGACGTGTTATGAGAAGAAATGTCAAAGGTCCAATAAGACCTGGAGATTTTTTAATGTTAAGAGAAACTGAAATTGAGGCAAGAAAAATAAAATCAAAGGTTTCAAAGGGAGCGTATACATAATGCAGGAAAATTATATGTTTGACTCTGGCTCTTTAGGAGCAATGGAAGTCGAACTTTCTAAAATGGGTCATGGAGTATTAAGAAGAAATTTCCTTCCAAAAGGACAAGCAAGCATGATAAGAGATTATTTTTCAAGCAAAGGTTATGTGGTGCAAGTTATAGAAACAAGCAGAAGATTGGATGAAATGTTCCACATCGAAATTATTAAACAACCAAAAGCTAAGGTGGAAAATTAAGATGGATTATTTATTAATGAATGCTGGAGCTGTGAAGAACCCGCAGGATTTTAAGGGAAGGTTAAGCGAAGGAAACCGTGGGGTGTCCTCGCATGCCTAAATGTGTTTATTGCGAAAAAGTTTATGAATTCCCAAATGGGTTGACCATAGTTACGAATAAGGGAAATATTAATTATTTATGTTCTTCAAAATGCAGAAAAAATATGCTGATGAATCGAAGAAAAGTTAGATGGGTTACAAAAAGTAAAAAATAGTAATTTAAGCTTGTATTTGAGTCAATATTCCTAATATATTTCTTTTTCTTTTGGGAGTTCTTTCCTCAACTTCTTTTTTTATCTGATTCAATCTATCTCCATAATCAGAAGCAAGATTTCTATAAAAGTCTCTTACCTCTGTTCTTGGCCCAATTTCAGTTTGATATTCGTTTTTCATTTTAATACTCCAGTTTTCTTTCAGAAATTACTTTATTTACAGCATATTCTACAACTGGATTTGGTTGTTTTCTTTCTTCATAAAAATTCCAAGCTTTCTTTATTCCGATAACTCCTAAAACAGCCAAACTTGAACCACTTGTAAGAACAACTGGCGCTAAGCTCCCATAATTTAAATTTAGTCCATTGTCTATTAAGTATTGTATACATGAACCTAAAGTTGCTCCATAGACTGATGTGGGAACCAATTTAGTTAAAGCATTTCCTGTTTCTTTCATTACTTCTTTTGTTAAGTTTTTCATAGTTTTCACAGAAATTTAAACTTTATAAATGTTTCTTTTGTTACTACATATTAATAACAACAAAATCTATTTTCTTTTTACTTTAGGAAACATGAAAATTTTCTATTTTCTTTTCCACGATCCTACTTTTTTAAAATGTCTGCTATTGGCAACATGAATCATTTCAGTTTGGCTCCAATGAACTTCTTCTGAAATCGGCAGTTCAAGCAAATCATAAATATAGGTAAATCTTGAGGGACACATAAATTTGTTTGGTAAAGAAAGATCTTCCAAGTTTGGTTTCTTACCCATGATTCTTTTTGCAAGCATTTTCCAAGCCGCACCAAGATCATAAACATCTGAAAGTTCTTCATTAATTCTCTTAAACTCTTTTCTCTTTTCGTCATTGATTTCATTATGTCTAAAAGCTAGAAAACTTTTCCATTCATAGGGAATATTGCGCAAGTTATATTTTATTCGTCCATCCAAATCAAGACCTTCTGCATAATTCTTTTCTGTTTTAAAAACAAAATGCGTATATCTTATTCCGGATATTTTCGGGCAAAGGGGTCTTATTAATCTGCTCTCGGCAAAATCAGTTTCAACAATCATTACATCACCATAAGATAATGCGGAGTCATCAAAACTGTTATTGCAAATAACATTGTAAAGGTATTCAGAAAGTATTATTTTACCAGCAATAAAATCCACCACCATTTTATATGACATTACATATCATTCATCTTTATAAAAATAACCTTCTAGAATTATTGTCTGCTTATGTCTTGTCTAACTCTAACGTTTCCAGTTAATAAAGAAAGTATGTTTCTTTTTCTCTCGGAAGTTTTTTGTTCAACTTGTCTTTTAATCACAGACAATCTTTTCATAACTTGATAAGTCCCGCAAAGTGCAACATTTTCATCCCCATGACACATCCCATCATTTTTATCACATTCAATTAATCCGTTATCACAACCTCTATTAAAATAAGGGCATTCCATGTCAAGATTTTCATTCCCATATACTATGTGAGTATTAATTTCCATGAAAAATAGATGCATATGAACTTTATAAATATTTCTAATAGTTACTATTTTATAATGGTGACAAATACATAGTTTCAATATTAAAATATTTTTTATATAAAATAACTTATTTCAAATTTTAACCTTTCTCGTCGTAAAGATGTTAAATTTAATAGGCAAGGTTTTTAAATTAAATTTTCGTGATATGAAAAGAAATTAAGCCGAGCAATTTCACGAGGCAAAAATTGCAAACCCATAACGAGAGAGGTTGTGAGTTAAAGGAAACCGACGATGCTAAATCCTTTAGGATTTACTTTGTTTGGATGTCCTCGCATAGGGTGAAGTTCTAATAAAATGATACAATTAAACAAAGGGAAAGTATGTGAGAGAAACCGAAGCTATCTTAAGGGAAAGGTAGTGTAGGAAAATCGCAGGTTTTCAAACAATGGCACAAGGAAATTACGACGCAGAATCAATTAAGGTTTTAGAAGGTCTTGAAGGAGTAAGAAAGAGACCTGCAATGTATATTGGCTCAACTGGAAAGGACGGATTGCACCACTTAGTTTATGAAGTTGTTGATAATTCCGTTGACGAGGCGCTTGCCGGTCATTGCAAAAACATAAAGGTAATTATCAAAACAGATGGTTCTGTTTCTGTCGAAGATGACGGTCGTGGAATCCCTGTTGAAATTCATCCGCAATTAAAAGTCCCGGCAGTCCAAGTTGCATTGACAAAACTTCACGCAGGTGGTAAATTTGACAAGGATTCTTACAAAGTTTCTGGAGGTTTGCATGGTGTCGGAGTTTCTGTTGTAAATGCGCTATCAAAAAAATTAATAGTTGAAGTAAAGAGAGACGGAAAAATTCACAGACAAGAATATTCACGTGGAGATCCTAAAACAAAACTTACAGTTGTCGGGACTTGCGAAAAAAACGAAACCGGAACAACAGTAACATTCTGGCCCGACGAAGAAATATTCTCAACAGTAAAATTTGACTATTCTGTTCTTGAAACTAGGTTCAGAGAAATTGCCTTTTTGAATGCGGGCCTAAGAATTACGCTTTTTGATGAAACAAAAAACAAGAAAATAGATTTCTTCTATTCTGGCGGACTGATTGAATTTGTAAAATGGGTGAATGAATCAAAAGAAGTTTTGCACAAGCCAATTTATTTTAAAAGAGAAATAAAAGATACGCTTATTGAAATCGCAATACAATATAATAGCAGCTACAACGAAAATATTTTCGGTTTTGTAAATATCATAAATACTGTCGAAGGTGGAACGCATGTTTCTGGTTTCAAAACAGCGCTAACAAGAGTTATAAATGATTACGCAAAAAAAACAGGAATGTTGAAAAATGACACTCTTACTGGAGATGATATTAGGGAAGGTTTGACTGCAATTATCAGCATAAAAATTCCAGAACCGCAGTTTGAGGGACAAACAAAAACAAAGCTTGGAAATTCAGAAATCAAAGGACTTGTTGATTCCGTTGTTACATCTTCTCTTACGCAAATCTTCGAAGAGAATCCGATAAATGCAAAAAAAATTGTTGCAAAAGCTTTAGATGCAGCAAAGGCAAGAATGGCTGCAAAAAAAGCAAAGGATTTGGTAAGAAGAAAAAATATATTTTCCCTTGGCGGCTTGCCGGGAAAACTTGCCGATTGTTCAAGAAAATCGTCAGACACTGAAATATATATCGTCGAGGGTGAAAGCGCAGGCGGAAGCGCAAAGCAAGCAAGGAACAAAGAAGATCAGGCAATACTTCCATTGAAAGGAAAAATATTGAATGTTGAAAAATCAAATCCTTCAAAAACTCTGTCAAGCGAGGAAATAACTAATTTGATAACTGCAATTGGAACTAGCGTAGGGGAGCAGTTTAATATTGAAAAATTAAGATACGATAAAGTAATAATAATGACTGATGCAGATGTCGATGGAGAGCACATAAAAACATTGCTTCTCACATTTTTCTTCAGATTCATGCCTAAGTTAATTGAAAACGGAAATATATTCATTGCACTTCCACCACTATACAGAATAAGAAAGGGACAAAAAGATTTTTATGTTTACACTGATGAAGAATTGAAAAAAGATATAGAAAAAATTGGAAATGCCATAGTTACCAGATTTAAAGGTCTTGGAGAGATGAGTTCTGAACAGCTTTGGGAAACAACAATGAATCCAAAAACAAGAAAAATAAAAAAGATATTTATTGAAGATGCATTGGAAGCAGACAGGGTATTTTCGATGCTAATGGGAGACGATGTCCAGGCAAGAAAAACATTCATATCAGAAAATGCAAAGGAGGCAAACTTAGATATTTAAAATGACAGAAGAAACTGTGAAGCCATGGGGAAATTATAAAGTAGTAGGAAAAACTAAAATTATTGAGGTTAATCCAAATCAAAAGTTAAGCTATCAATCCCATAATTTTAGAGATGAATTCTGGCTAATACTTAATGGAGATGGAAATATTGTAATTGAAGACTTGGAAAAAAAAGCTTCAGTGGGCGATGATTTTTATATAGCTAAAGGAATAAAACACAGAGCCATTGCTGGTGATAAAGGATTAACTTTTTTAGAAATATCAACTGGAATTATTGATGAAAATGATATCATAAGATATGAAGATGATTATGGGAGAGTAAAATAAAATGGCGAAAATAAAACAAACAGATAAAAAAAGTTTCAATATTAAAAAATGGAGTTTGATATTAGCAATCTTAATTATAATTGGAATGATGGCATTTTTCTTTGGGAACTATGTTAAAACAGCAAACGCAATAAAAGAGCAGGAAAAACAAAAAACGCTTGAATCTTGGCTTGAAAACAATTGCAAGTGTCTTGAAAAAGAAAGAATCACTTGCATGGAAGGATTTGTCCTTAATAAAACAGTATGCAGAAATGATGCCTTGAAGATTTATTCAAATGTCCTTAAGGCATGTTCAAAATTTAACTGCAAGGATTCAAATTACACACTTGACATTAAAACGCAAATGTGGAGCAAGCAATAATGGGGAAAGTGAAAAAAATGTTTTGTCCAAAATGCAAATCAAGTAATGTTAAAAAAGAAATGAACGTGTTATTGGCAGCAGGCGCCCCTCAACAATGGATATGTGAAGATTGTGGCTACTCAAATTTTATTTTTCCTGAAATAACTAAAATAAAAATATCAAAAAAATAAAATGGGAAAATTAAAAACACCAGATTGGGTTTTGGAAGGATATGATTCAGAAGGAGATTATGATAAATCTAAGGGCATCAAAAAAAAGAAATCCACTGGAAAAACTTTCAAAGTCAGAAGATGTCCTGAATGCAAAAGCGATGAAGTCTCCGTTGTTTTAGGCTTTGACGAGGGAAAGGGCAAAGGAGAATGGGAATGCAAGAAATGCGGTTGGATAGGTAAAAATGTGAAAGAAGAGAAAATGAACGAAGAACAATTTATGAAATATCTGGATGAAAGGGGTGAAGAAGTATTATAATGACAGACGAAGAACAAAAAAAACTTTCTGAAGAAAGGGGCGTAATCAATACAGAAATTTCCGAAGAAATGAAAAAAGCATATCTTGATTACGCAATGTCAGTAATAGTTTCTCGTGCGATTCCGGCAATTGAAGATGGATTAAAACCAGTTCAGAGGAGGATACTCTATGTAATGCATCAAATGGGATTGCGGCCTGGAACGCAAACAAAAAAATCCGCAAGAGTTGTCGGAGATGTTATAGGTAAATATCATCCTCACGGAGATATCGCAGTTTACGACGCAATGGTAAGAATGGCCCAAGATTTCTCATTGAGATATCCTCTTGTTTTCGGACAAGGAAACTTTGGTAGCATCGACGGAGATCCACCAGCAGCTTATAGGTATACTGAAGTAAGACTTAATCCTATTGCAGAAGAACTTCTGGAAGATTTGGAAAAAGAAACAGTTGAATTCACGCCAAATTTTGATAATTCATTGAAAGAGCCGACATTGCTTCCGGGAAAAATTCCAAATTTAATTATTAATGGAGCAACAGGCATTGCCGTCGGTATGGCTACGAACATTCCTCCGCACAATTTGACGGAAATTTGCGATGCAATTATTGAATACATAAAAAAACCAGAAGTTTCCATAGAAGATTTATGCAAGATAATTCAAGGTCCGGATTTCCCAACGGGCGGAACAGTAAATGGAGACATGCTTGAACTCTACAAAACTGGAAGAGGAAAACTTACAATAAGAGGGAGAGTAACAACTGAAACTGTGAAAAATAAAGATTTAGTTGTAATAACTGAAATTCCTTATATGCTTAACAAAACAACTTTGATAGAACAAATAGCAAAACTTGTCCAAGATAAAAAGCTAAATGACATTTCTGATTTAAGAGATGAATCTGCAAAGGGAAAGATAAGAATTGTTCTTGAACTAAGGAAGAATGCTAATTCAAAATTTGTTATAAATTCATTGTATAAATTCACAAGACTCCAGGATTCTTTCAGCGTCAATTTCCTTGCGCTTGTAAATGGACAGCCTCGTGTTTTAAGCATCAAGGAAGCAATTGAAGAATATGTAAAACATAGAAAAATAATAATCACCGAGAGAACAAAATTCGAGCTAAAAAAAGCAAAAGAAAGACAAGAAATTGTTTCGGGATTGTTGATTGCGCTAAAAAATATCGACGAAATTATTTCTCTGATTAAAAAATCAAAGTCCGCATCAGAAGCTCTTGAAGAACTTATTAAAAAATTTGAGTTGTCAAAAAAACAAGCTCAAGCAGTTTTAGATACAAAGCTTCAGCAATTAACTTCGATGGAACATGACAAGCTAAAAAAAGAACATCAAGAACTTAAAGAAGAAATTGCGGAGTTTGAGAAAATATTATCCAATATAAAAGAAGTCTTGAGTCTTATTTCAAAAGACATTTTAGAATTAAAGAAAAAATATGGCGATGAAAGAAAAACGCAAGTGCTGCAAAGAATTTCTGAAATTTCTGAAAAAGATTTAGTTCAGAAGAAAGAAGTTGTTGTGACAATTACCGACAAAGGTTACACAAAAAGAATAGATGTAAAATCATACAAAGAGCAAAAACGCGGCGGTCGCGGAGTCATAGGAAGCAATTTGGCAATGGGTGATTTCGTAAAGCAAATTATAACATGCTCCACTCATGATTATCTTATTTTCTTCACAAGCAGAGGAAGAGTTTTATGGTTAAAAACTTATGAAATTCCGGAAGCCGAAAAATACGGAAAGGGAAAAGCCATAGTCAATCTTCTTAGTTTGAAGAATGAAAAGATAACAAATGTAATTTCAATAAAAAACTTTGACGATCATTTGTTCATGGCTACAAAGAAAGGAATTGTAAAAAGAACTTCATTGAAAAATTTCTCAAATCCAAGAGCTTCTGGAATAAAGGCAATAAATCTTCCAGAAGACGAATCAGATTCATTAGTTGGCGTCGACGTCGTTCAAAAAGGACAGGAAGTCCTTCTTGCATCAAAAAAAGGACAAGCCGTAAGATTCAGCAGCGACGATATAAGAGACAGTGGAAGAGGAAGTTATGGTGTTACTGGAATAAAACTTTCTCCAGATGATGAATTAGTAAGTCTTGAAATCCTAAGAACAGAAGCTGTTTTGACAATAACTAAAAATGGGTTTGGTAAAAGAACTGCTGTAAATGATTATAGAAAAACCGCACGCGGTGGAAAGGGCGTTATAAATGTTAAAGTCTCAGAAAAAACAGGAGATGTTGTGACGACAATTTCAGTAAACGACAAGGATGGAATAATAATAACAACTGCCAAGGGAATTGTCATAAGAACAACTTTGGATAACATAAGAATAATGGGACGCGCAGCGCAGGGAGTCAGAATAGTAAAGCTTCAACAGGGAGACACTGTAACTGATTTGATAAAAGTTCAGGACTTGGAAGAAATTTAATTATTAATAAAAAAATATTGCAGCCGGGTGATAAACAATCCTATTAGCCAAGTTATAAAATTCTTCGATGCTTTTGGGTATCATTGAGATTGATTTAAGTAAAATCTTTTCCAATTTGTTTTTCATCTAAAAATCTCCCAACTTCATTTGTTTCTCTTTACCGAGTTTACGGGGGAAACGCAGAAACAAATTAAAATTCATTTAACCTCATTTGTTTCTCCGGCGGCTTGTTTCCCTTTACCGAGCTTGCGAGGGGAACGTGGAAATCAAAATTTGTCCAATTTCATTTGTCTCTCAGGAATTTTGTTTCCCCATATTGGACAAATATTTTTGTATTCGCACCAATGGCATAAAGTTGTTTTGTTTGGCGGAAAATTTTGCGTCGATTCTATTTCTTTTATTAATTTTATAGTTTCTTCCTTAAGTTGTTCGAGTTGCATATCTGTTCTTGTTGAATGAACTTTTTTATTGAATGAAAGATAATGCCATATTAATCTCACAACTTTTTCTTTTCCAAAAGTTTCCTTTATTGCAATTGAATAAAGCGCAAGTTGTCTGTCATTTTCTATGGCTTCTTCTGAGGGAAATGTCCCGGAAGTTTTGTAATCGTGAACTTCATATTCTTCCGTCTTAAGATTATATGCAAGTCTGTCAATGAAACCGCGTATCTTGTAATTTCCAGATTCATCCAAATTAATTTCTATTTCCCTTTCAACATCAATTGTATTATCATCGAATGGTTTATGTTCTGTATAATAATTTATTAAGAATTGTATCCCTTTGTTAAAATAATGCTCCTGCGTAAATCCTTTTTTTACTATTGTGGTTCCATCTTCATATTCTTCCCTCCAAATTGTTGAATAAGTTATTATGACGTCGTCAACACTTGGAACTTTTCCAGATTTAACTTGAGTATATAGCCATTCCAATGCAGAATGAACGCTGCTTCCCAAATGAGATTCAATCGTTTTTTCAACGTCAGGAATTATTTTATCGATATATCTGAATTTATACTTTAGTCGGCATTGTTCAAATGAACTTAATCTTGAATGAGAGAATATTGCTGCCATTATCACCTCTGTTTTAATTAATCAAATCTTTCAGATTTTACTTCGATTGAGTTTTTTCTATTACGAATTATTTCTAGAATTTCATTCATTTCAGATTCATGAATTGGATAAAAATTAGAAGTTAATTTATCATTGATATCATAAATTGGATATCCAGCCATCTTGCAAATGGCATTTACTTGTATAATATGAAAAAGTGCTCTTTCAGATTCGCTATGAATTTTACAATAGCCTAAAAATTCTTCCAAATTGCTAAAATTCTTTGGAACAAAAGATTCTAACTTGTCTAATTTTTCTCCCTTCCATTCATCTAAAGAAACCACATTATCTAATTCAGTCATGCTATTATTTCACCCTCGAATGGCATTATTATGACGTTCGTTAGGAAAATCATTCTATGATTTCACCCCAACCTATTAATCTCCAGTGTCCCAAAATATTTCTTGCCAATCCAAGATTGTCTCCTTTCAATGCAACAACGGGAATATTCAAATTCAATTCAATTTCATCGCCCTTGATTCTTTCAACAGTTCCAACACTTATCGTCGTATTAACGCTGAGCATTAGCATCTCCTTCATTTTGATTGGTTCAATTTTCTTGCGCTCTTCTATTCCAATAACTTCTTCAAAAAGTTTCGTTTTTATTTTAATCTTATGGCTTATTTCTGGAAGAACATTTTCTCTCGAAACAATGCATCCAGTCAAAGAATCTGTTTTTGCCATAAATGGATCCAATTCAGTCTCGATAGAAATGCTTGCTCCAGGATGCACTTCCTCGACGCTGCTGTTTCCTTTGTACAAGGATAAAATTTTTGTCTTTATTGTCTTGTAAGTTTGCTGATTTCCTTTCTTGACGATTAAACCTGGCTTTATTTCAATCACATCTCCAACTTTTAATTTACCTTTTTTTAATGCACCCCCCAAAACTCCGCCCCTTAAATTTCCAATCTCTGTTCCTGGCCTGTTAATGTCAAAACTTCTTGCAACAAGAAAAATCGGCTCAGATTTTATATCTCTCTCGGGAATGTCAAGTTGCGCAAGTTCATCAATTATCTTGTCAATATTTATTTCCTGCAAAGTTGAGACTGGAATAATTTTTGCATTTTCCGCAATTGTTCCTTTGACAAAATTTTTTATTTCCTTGTAACTTTCCATCGCTCTCTCTTTTGTTACTAAATCAATTTTGTTTTGAACAATTATTATATTTTTTATTTTCTTCGCTTGCAAAGCAGTAAAATGCTCCTGTGTCTGCGGTTTTATTCCTTCATTCGCAGCTATTACAAGAATCGCGGCATCAATTATTGCAGCGCCAGAAAGCATTGTCGCCATAAGCATTTCATGTCCTGGAGCATCAACAAAACTAATGTATCTGTAGGGGACACATTTTTTATCTTCTGTTTTTTTGTTTGTAAAGCCTTCGGGGCATTTGTAAATTGTCATGTCGGCATATCCAAGTTTGATTGTAATTCCTCTTTTCAATTCCTCAGAATGAGTATCAGTAAACTTTCCAGTAAGCTTGCTAAGCAATGTGGTTTTTCCGTGGTCTATGTGCCCGACAACGCCAACATTCAATTCAGGAATATTTGTCATGTAAATTCAACAAAAAGTTTATTAAAAAAGGTTTCTAACCAACAATAACGCACATGAATCCTAAATTACTCTATCACGGAAGTAGCACAAAAATTAATGATTCCCTTAAACCTATTTTATTAAAAGATAAAGGTTCAGATTATATTCATACAAAACCTTCGGTATTCGCGACAGAACGTCTAGATTTAGCAGCTCTGTTCATGTTATCTCCTTCGGTTCTTTCAAGTATTGGATTTGAAAAAAATATTACGTATGTGTGCATATGGGGAAAATCTGACAATCCATCTTTAAAAAAAAGCGGATTTATTTACGTTCTTCCGGGGAAAACATTTCAAAAATAGGAAGGATTATGAGTGGCAGAGTTTTGAATCTGTCAAGCCGCTAGAAATAAAGAAATTCAAATCAGCAATAACTGGAATGATGGCTTGTGGCGTCCAAGTTTATTTTATTGAAGATGAAGAAATATTTGATGAGATAACTGTAAGAAAAAGCAGAATACAATTGCTAAAAAAATTAATTTCAGAAAATCAAAAGAAAGAAATTAATGTGAAAAAATTTAAATAAATAAAATTAATACGTTTCTAAATTAGATTCTTTTTTTGGATTATTGGAGCTAAGTTTAGAATTTTCAAAGGGATTTTTATCCCCCGCGAAATCCACTAAATCTTTAGAAGCATATTCTTTTAAGCCCATCTTAATCAAAATTAATGCCAATAAAATTCCAAAAAAGAGATAATAAAGGTAAATTATAATTTTTGGCAAAGAACTATTTAAATTTAAATAATGTATCAGTGCTCCAAAGATTAAAAATAAACTTAATATCAAAAAAGGCAGCTTATATTTAATGATAAATTTCTCTTCTTTAACAAGAGCCTCATTTATCTCCTTTCTTTCAAAATAATATATCAAAAATATATTTAAAAGCGCCAATAAAACTAATGGGGCAATAATCCAAATTTTCGGAGTCGCGTTATTGTCCCCCCCGCTGCCGTCTATCATTGCAATTCCATTCTGCACTGTTATTTCAAATGTCCTATATGATTTTGAAACATATCCATTATAGTTTATCTCGATATTTAAGGTATAAACGCCAGACATCATATTTGACGGAAGAAAAATTTTCGAAGTTAATGTATTGTTTATCACATCGCTAATATAAAATGTGTCAGAATCGGAAACAATTTTTTTTCCGTCCGTCTCTATATTAAAATTAACCGTGACTTTGTCATTTATTCCTGAAACATCCCTTATGGAATATCTGAAATTTAAAAAATTTCCTAATTTTACCGGAGATTCAAAGTCAAGTATTCTAACAGCTAAAATAATTTTTCCGCTTGGATTTGAAGTTGAATTATCAGCAAGCATTGCAGATAGAAAAACTCAAGAGAGAGAGAGAGAGAGAGAGAGAGAGAGTAAATACTAAGAATAAAACCCTTATTAGACTTCTCATGTTTACAATATCCTTCTTGTGCATTTTTATATTTATTAATTTAAATTTTATGATTAATACGTTTCTAAATTGAATCCATTTTTGGCATTTTTCTCATCGAGCGCTCTTGCCTTGTCAATCAAATCGCTTACGGTTTGCATATTCTTTTTTCTCTCTTCATCAATTTGCCTTGTTTTTTCAATCATTTGTCCAATAGTTTTTTTTCTGAAAATATTTGACCTGAATGGATTATTTATCCACTTTGTGAAATTCCCAGCCATTCTATTTATGCTAAAGGGAAGTTTTTTTGATTTTAATTTTCCCATATCTTCTAGGCTGCTTATGCCGCCAGATTTTATTCTTCTAGCTGAATTATTTATTGAATTTCTCAGAAGAATAGATTCATTAATAATGCTGTTCAATGTTTTTTCAGTCAAGTTCTTTCCTTGGCTTAATTCATCTCTTACATTTATTAAATTTCTTAAGCTGCTAATTTCTTCATTGCTAAGTTCGCCGGCTTTTTTAATATCAGTCTTGAGCATTTTTATAATATCATGATATATATTTTCCAATTTATCTGACGCAAATCTTGCCTCATGTTTCAAAAATCTTCCGCCTTTTCTCAATTCTTCAACAGCTTCATATTCTAAGTTCTTTATTCTGTCAATCGTGGCTCTCGCTTTAGACTTTACTCCACGTTGCGTTGTTTTTACATTTGTTTCGACATCAGAAGTTGTTTTGGTTCCCACATTTTTTAATTTATTATAAGAAGATTTCAAAATTCTTCCTATTATTCTAGGCGTTCCTAAAAATCCATAATAAATCTCATCCAAGTCTCTGGCGACTTCGTTCCCAGTTCTTCTTAAAATTCCTTCTCCTTTTTCAATTGACTTTACCTTGTCGCTTGTAACATTAAGAGTGTCTGTTTTTGATTTGAAGACAAGCAACAAACTCTTGAAAATATCCTTAATTGGAGAAATTATTTTCATTCCAATTGAAGAAATAATTGTCTCCCTGCGTGCTATCTGGGATTTTTCAACACCAGCATGATATTTTTTATCCAAAAATCTCTTTACTTTTCTTCTCACATTCCACTCTCTAAATTCTTCAAATATCCCCCCCTTAATCGCGGCTACTACAGAGAAGATTATTAGAATTATTACTCCAGCAAGGTAATAGACATACGCGGGGATTTTTGGCATAACACTTAATGTATTTTCCAGATATGGAATTAAGTTTAAGAAATGGATTAATAGTCCAAGCACAATAAATAATAATGCTGATAATAAAGTAATTTTATATTTCTTAATCCATTTCTGCTCATATTCAAATGTTCCGCTTATTTTCTTTCTTTCAAAGTAGAATATTAATATTAAAATTAATAAAGCGAGCAATATCAAAGTATATATCAATATAATGTTCCCGATATTTTCTGTTTGCGGCGTCAATGTTGCAACACCTTGCTTTACTTCAATATCTACCGTCCTATGAGATTTTGCAGTATAAGAGGGATGCACAACTTGAACATAAAAGTCATAAGGTCCGGAATCTATATTTTGAGGCAAGAAAATCTTTGCCGTCTCAATTTTTTCTTCAAAGTCTCCAAGATAAATTGTATCAGAACCAGAAGCTACAATCTTTCCGTCTTTCTGAATCCAGAAATTAACCTGCACATCGCCGTTGATTCTTGCTGTGCCTTTTAGATAATATGTAAAATTAAAGAAACTGCCAAGTGTTACAGGAGAATCAAAGTTTAATATTTTTATATCAAATAGTTTTGCGCATTTGAAATCCCAGCAAATTTCGTCGGATGCACATTGACTATTTTTAGTACATTGAGCAATAATTCCGCCAATTGCAAAGTAGCTGAAAGAAGTCACATTAACAGTATAGTAATAATATCCACTATCTTCACCATTATAACTTGATATTAATTTATTCCATCCAGAACTTCCGCCTTCTGATTTGTAAAATATAATGCTATCTTTTGAAATCTTATTATCGCTGACCCATGATTTTTCTACTTGGAACTTAATAGTTGCCTTGCTTAAAGCACTGGATAAACTACTGCTTACACCTATTTGTAAATATTTATAAATATTTGTAAGAGGAGCATCAGTTGAAACTGCGGGAGGTCTTCCTCCACTGTAAGGTGTGACCAGTAAACTAGCATTTGATACGACGCTGTTGACATAAACTTGTATCTCACTGATACCAATGCCTTGAGTAATATTAGTTATCACAGCGGGTGTATCTGGACTAATTGAAGATATCGGGAATACTAAAGTTGTTCCTGCAACTCCAGTGGTGATTGAGCTACTAGTCCCTCCTGAACTGCTGCTCCCACTGCTAACAGCAGCAGTAATAGGGGCGCTACTATTATTACTTGCATTTCCAGCACTAAGACCCCCTAAATTAAAAGTGAATGAAAATGCTTGGAAGAGTGACCTTAGAATTATCTGCAATCTATTTACAACATTATTTATGCTAAATGTTTGAGATAAATTTCTGAAAAATGAAGCTGCTCTTTGGACAGAATTAGCAATTGTTTCTCCTGAAAATACGTTTCTAACAAGTGTTTTGATTGATTGAACAAAGTTTGTATCTATAAATCTTTGACTAAGCTGCCTGAAAAATGAAGCTGCTCTTTGGACAGAATTAGCAATTGTTTCTCCTGAAAATACATTTCTAACGAGTGTTTTGATTGATTGGGCAAAGTTTGTGTCTGTAAAGTTTTGACTAAGCTGTCTGAAAAATGAAGCTGTTCTTTGGACAAAGTTTGTGTCTGTAAATCCTTGTAGAATATTTCTCAATAAAATCTGAGTTCTTTGGACAAAGTTTGTGTCTGTAAATCTTTGGATAAATTGTCTGAAAAATGAAGCTGTTCTTTGAATAGAATTTGTTATAGTTTCTCCTGAAAATACATTTTTAATGAATACTTTGAATGATTGAGCAGAATTAGAAATTGTTTCTCCTGAAAATAAGTTTCTAAGCAATACTTGGATTCTTTGGACAAAGTTTGTGTCTGTAAATCTTTGACTAAGCTGCCTGAAAAATGAAGCTGCTCTTTGGACAGAATTAGCAATTGTTTCTCCTGAAAATATATTTCTAACGAGTGTTTTGATTGATTGGGCAAAGTTTGTGTCTGTAAAGTTTTGACTAAGCTGTCTGAAAAATGAAGCTGTTCTCTGAACAAAGTTTGCATCTGTAAATCCTTGGAATATATTTCTCAATAAAATCTGAGTTCTTTGGACAAAGTTTATATCTGTAAAGCCTTGGAATATGTTTCTAAGTAATATTTGGATTGATTGAACAGAATTTGTTATAGTTTCTCCTGAAAATACATTTCTAATGAATGTTTTGATTGATTGGACAAAGTTTGTATCTGTAAATCCTTGTGCAATATTTCTTAATAAAATCTGAGTTCTTTGGACAAAGTTTGTGTCTGTAAAGCTTTGAGCAATATTTCTTAATAAAATTTGAATTCTTTGGACAAAGTTTGTGTCTGTAAATCTTTGGATAAATTGTCTGAAAAATGAAACTGCTCTTTGAACAGAGTTAGCAATTGTTTCTCCTGAAAATACATTTTTAATGAATACTTTGAATGATTGAGCAAAGTTTGTGTTTGTAAATCCTTGAGCAAACTGTCTGAAAAATGAAGCTTTTATTGGAACATTTTGACCTACAGTAAGTCCTGAAAAAATATTTTGAAGAGTAACACTAGCAGATAGAGATACATTAAAGCTTATCTTTTTAGAATTAACATTATTTAGAGTATCGTTAACATAGATTGTAACAGTGTGCAATCCCTGGCTCCAAGTAAGATTTGTGATGTTGAAATAAGTACCTCCCGTGCCAAGAGAGAGATTTACAGTATTGGAATCATTTGTGTACCAAACTGAAGCAATTTGCGTGAAACTGTCGGATATAGTGTAATTAACATTTACAGAAGCTTTTGATTGATTAGTGCCGTTGCTTGCTGGAAAAGTTATGTTTATGCTTGGAGCCGATGTGTCAACTGTGAATGAAATTTTTGTGATGTTCAAATTATTTGAAGTGTCATTTGCGTAGATTGTTACAGTGTGCAATCCTTGGCTCCATGTCAAGTTTGTTATGTTAAAATAGGTTGTTCCAGTTCCTAAAGAAAGATTGACTGTGTTTGAATCATTGGAATACCATATTTGGGAAACTGCAATGTTATCAGAGACTGTGTAATTTACATTTTGATTTATGTTTGTCGTGTTTGTTTGATTTGTTGAAGGAACTAAAATGCTTAGCCTTGGATTTATTGTATCTCCTGCCACTGGAATTGGTCTCAATGCAACCAATATTCCAATGCTGATATCTGAAAGAGATGCAGTCGCTGTTTTGGCGCCTGACGCTCCCGCTACGGCTTGAGCAACCTCACCAGTGGCCGCTCCTCCCGCCGCATTAGTATCTCCCACAGGAAAATTGCCACTTTGTCGAATTGTTAGTGTAGGGCTGGTATATGTCGGTGCGGTCGCCACATCCGAAGAGCCGAAGAAACCGACCAGCATGGCGTTGGCAGTCACCGTCGTAATAGATGGAGTCGTGATATTAGTGCTTGCAGCATTCACCCGTCCGACCGCAGTCGCGTCCATAGGCGTCGTGGTATCCACACCACTGTAAGCAATGGTAAGACCGATGGTATTTAAAGCGCTCCCGCCTATATTGAAAACATAGCTGGTGACATTGCCAGTCGCCCAATAGGTCACCATCCCTTGTGCAACATCATTCGTCTGATTGACAAGAGTCCATCCAGCAGGGGGGGTAACCGCCACATTTGCAGCAGCATCATAAATCACAGCAAGCACTATATCAGAAGCAACAACTCCAGTTGGTGCAGTCAGCGTAATAGATGTTGCTGCAGTAGCGATGACAACAGTACCAACCGAACGGAAACCTATTGGGTCAACAATATAATCAATCTGAACACTTCCACCGACGATTTTCAAATCAAAAGTATCTTGACTTTTGCTTAAGTTTGTCAGATAAATCTTGTTGTATTGATTTGATTGAAGATTTGTAAACTCTGCAATTTTTTTAGTGGGGTTTTGCAAAGGGGTGTCCCCTGCTTTCTCATAGACTTCAACCTTCGGATTTCCGGAAATAATTCTTGGAAAAATTGTAATATCATTTCTACTCGTAAGATTTTTTTCAAACGTGACCCTTACATAATCTTTATTTGGAATTGTTTCGCTCCAAACGGAATCCAGAGATTTTACGGAATCATAAATGTCTGAAATGAAATTTCTGCTCGGATTTAAATGCTCGGCTCTGGAAATTTTTATGTCTCCAGCCAAATTTTCTGCAATTAAATTTTCGGCAGAATTTGCATCTGTTTTTGATTGTTTTACTTCAACATTTTTTTGCGAAGCAATAAAAATCAAAATCGCAAAAACTAAAAGCAGGAACAAGATATTATAAAAAAGCGTTCTATTCTTCATTAATTTTTTTAATTCAATCATTTTTTCTCCCATTTTATTTTATTATCATTTTCTTTTATTTTGTCAAGCAGCTCTTTAACGGCAATTTTTATGAAAGAGGAAACAGAATCGCAGTAGATTCTATTATCGCCTTTATTGAGAAGTTTTTCAATTTCAATTTGCAAAGACGGGTCTATTCTTGCCACACCAGAAGCCTTTTTCTTTCCAGCCATAGTTACAAAATGTAACTAAATGTAACTTATAAATCTTATTATTTTAATCTTGCATTAAGAAACAAAAAAGAAAAATTTTTTTTAAGATAATTATTCTTCTCTACCCAATAGATAAATATTTAAACCAAAAAATTATTAATAAATAATGAAAGGGGTGAAGGTTTTTAGAAAATTCCAAGAGAATAGAAAACAAATATATGCTTTTTCAATTCTGGCAGTCTTTACTTTTGTTTTTGCATATTTTTTCCTATCTGCGTCTTTAACACCCCAACCTTATGACAGATTGAGCAGCGGAGTGCACCCAATTGACGTAGTTTGTGTTTACCATTTTTCTTCTCCTGCTACTGGGCATAAACTTTTATCTAAAGAATGCAATCATAATCTTTTATACGACTCCGGTGCAAATATGACTCGTGATGCTTTAATAGGAGCTACGGGAGCTTCTCTAAATACTATTTCATTATGCAATTCAACATCAAATTCTTCTGGAAGCTCTATTTGTTTTTCTCCGCTTGCATCAGGAGCTGAAAATTTTGTAGCTTATGCTGCTTGTGGATTATCTAATGCAGTCGGAACAGCCACCGTTTTAAATCAAAAAGGAAATTGGACCGTTTCAAAGACATTCACATCAACTTGTGATTCGCAATCAACAAACGTTACAAGGTTATTAAATTCTACAGGGTCACTTTTTGCCGGAAGCACTTTTACAGCTGTAACTTTATTAACAAATGATCAGCTAACAATAAATTGGACACTTCAGGTTTCATAAATAGTATAAGTGCAGTTGTAAATTTTTTCTTGCCCCCTCAGAATTAATTTTATTTTTATTTACCTGCCCCAAAAAAGTTTCAGCAATGATGTTATAGTTGTTTCTTCATGCAATTTTTTTGGTATAATTTGTTGAACCTCCTTTTGAAACATCTATTCGATGAACAAAATTCAAGTTCAATCTCTTGCGTTCTTAAATTAATTTACCTTTGCGCTTTTTTCCAAAACTCAAAATAACATAATAACAAAATCAACAAAAACCCGCTGCTACCGTTTGTAAACAAGTATGTTACAAATCCAACCCCAAGAATTAGAAGAAGTCTCACCCACCATTTCAGCATATTAATAATAAGAAGAGCCTCCTTTCAATATAAAAAAACCTAAGAGAAGATAAATCAAGACAACTGCAATATGAACCCAGAAAAGGGGAAAACCATTCACATTTATCGGAATATTTAGAAATCCTAGAAATGTAAGCATGTCTAAATTGTTATTACCTGAGTAAATTCCATCAATAGTCCCATACCATCTTTCACGATGAACTGAAACATCTGCGTTGTTCCCTACTCCAAAATCAATCGTAGAACCCTGGCTATTTTTATTATTTTTGAGAGTATTTTGAGAAAAACTGTTAAAACTATAAAAAGCTATAAAATTGACCAGTAAAAAATAAACTAATATCGATGCAAAAAACAAGATTACCTTTATTTTTTTATTCATTAGTCCTTTCTCCAATCTTCATGTACTTAGTATGTGTTATAATTTATAAATTTATGTAATTATATTTATACAAAACTATTAGTTGCAAGAAAAATAAAAAATGGAAGTTTTTCAGATGTGAAACAAAATGACAATATGCGATAACATTGGCAAAGTAAAAACAAATGACATTCCGGGCTTGGAAATAATTTTTGACATAGCTTCATTAAAAGAAACATATTGCAATTACATTATTTACAATGAAAGAGGAAGGGAAAAATTTTTGGGCAAAATATTCAATATATGTGAAATTGAAAATGGGATGATAGAAATTATTTTGATAAGCAATGACAGCAAAACAAAAAAAATAAAGGGGCGATATTACGCAACTCGAGATGAAATGGGAATTTACCTGCCAAATGTGAAGATAGAATAATTTCTTTTAGGGTTATTATCCTGGAAAAGGTTGTCCATATTTTCCTGTTAGCGGTGTTCCTTCAGCATCAACATAACATTCTAAATCACAATCATAAATTCCCTTGGCCAAGGTTGAAATGGGAAATTCTATCTTCATCGCTTCTTCTTCCAAAAAATCATCTAAAAATCTGTCGTGCACTATTGGGAAAAAAAGAGGAAGTTTAAAACTATTTGTATTAAGAAATATAATAATCAAACTTTCGCATGAGTTTTATCAACTAGGGGACATTTTGGCTTGTACCCATTATTTTCTAAAAGATTTTTTAAGGAAATGGGAATTCTCCTGTTGGGCATAAATTCAATAGATACTTCCCTATTGTATGAATGCATGGAGTCAATAGAAGTATCAGAAACATTATTAATTTCTAAACAATTTATCCTGCAGAAAGTGTCCTCATCAAAAAAAGTGAATTTATAATGTGCCCCATCATCGCTAAAAGCATTTTCAAGAAGTGAGTTTTGAATATTATCTTCGGGAGAATGACCATTATATGTGGGAGAAACATAAGTTATCTTTCCTTTTAGAATCATTAACTCATAAATTAAAACAGCTTTAAAAGAATTTATTTTGCAGAATATAGCATATCTTAAGCTGCAACTTTCACTTCTGCCTTTTGTTTCGGAAGATTTTGTTCCGGAAAAATTTCCGAAAGTCCTTTGTTCCCAACCTTCAAAATTTTAAGATTTATCTGGACAATTTCCGGAGAAATTATTTTTCCCCTGCCAGTTTTTCTCATTCTTAATCCTCTTGGAGTTGGATTTGACCTTTTCTTTTTGCCTTCTTTTTTTGACCTTTTTTTCATTCCTTTTCCATATCCAGAAAGAATATGACCCAATCCAATGCCTTCAAGCTGTTTAAAAGAAGTAAATCCTGCCTTATCGCTTGCCCCGGTAATTTCAAATTCATAGCCGTTCAACTCCGGAGAAATTTCTATTCCTTCAACTTTTCCATTCAATTCTTTTCCAACCAGATTTTCTGATTCTGAATCAACATGGAACGTTTTTCCATTCTTTTCCGAGATATTTATCTTGAATACCATGACAACTTGTGTTTTTTTCAGTTTTTAAAGATTACTGGAAGCAAAAATTTAAAAAAACAGGCAATACAGAGTTTAATGGAAATAAAATTTGACAAAGCAAAAAGGCTAGACGAAGGAACTGAAGCCGTTATTTACAAATCTGGTGGGCTTGTTGCAAAAGTTCTGCACAATTCGGAAAATGCCGATTCAAATGTTCTCAAAAATATAAGAGAAAGACTTACAAATGAATATGAGATAGCAAGAGATTTGTATGAAAACAAAATTTCAGTTCCAAAGCCATTTGGGATTTTTGATTTGTTGTTTGAAAATAAGGAATGTCCTGCATTTGTAATGCAATACATCGACGGTAAAAATCTGAGCGAATTAATGGAGTCTTACAAAAGTGCCAGAATAAGCCTGAGATTATATGATAATGCTAGAGAATTGGCAGCAATTCAAATTGAGGCAGCAAGAAAAATAGGGCTGGTCCCATATGATGCAAATGCTAAAGGAAATATTGTCTTATCAAAATCAGGCATAGTTTATCTTATAGATTTTGGACAGTGGCAGAGAGTTAATCCTCGCCAAATTCATAACATTTAAAAATGACATATATTTGCGAGTAATATGGAGTCTAATATTGCTACTAAGATATATGAGTATTCTCCTCTTGAAAGATTTATTGATATAGGAATACTTGTTTCTTCTGGAGCGTTTTTTGGAATGTTTGGTGGAATAGTCGCTGACGAGATAATAAATTATCCTATTACTGCATATAGAAACCTAAATGAGCTTGGAGAGTATGTTAAATATGGGCTTGAAATAGGCACAGCAATGGGAACACTAGCCGCTAGTCCAAGAATCTTTTCTCCCTTAATAGAAAAATGTGTAAAAAATGTTTCAAATTATAACTCAAAACGAAAAATCCAAAATTTGTGGAATAATTAATCCTCGTCGCTAGTTTTTCCTTTTTTGATTTCCACAATTTCCTGCAAAACACTGAGTTCTTTGGAAGAAAGCAAATCCTTGTTTTTCTTGAAATTTTTCATTTGAGTTTCTCCCATGTTAGAATAAAGAAATTGTTTTCCTTTTAGAGCCCTTTCAAAATTAACTCCTGAAACTGAAATCGCAACTTCCATTTCTTCCGTTGCTTCTCCGACGGGTTTGTTGTTTAATTGAATATTTTTTACTCTTCCGACTTTTTCACCGTCGTTGTCGATTAAATTCAAATTTGAAATTACTTTTCCAGCCTCGACTTTTACTCCAAAAATTGCAGGTTTTGTATTTCTGAAAACATATTGCGGCAAAATTCTGAGCTTGCATATCGTCGTCAAACTCATCAATCTGTCTTTTTCTATTTTCTTTCTTTTCTCATTTCTGAAATCCACAAGATTTTCAATCAATTTGTAAATGACTTCATCTCTCAGAATTTTAATGTTTCCGGAAATTTCCATAGCTTCCTCGTCGACATCCACATTAAATCCGGCGATTATTGCGTCAATTTCATTTATCTTCAAATTAGCTCTTGCAGAAATTATATCATTTTTATTTATGCTTCCTATTCCTGCTTTGACGACGGGAATATTATTTTGCCTCAATAAAATAAGCAGTGCCTCTAGGCTTCCAAGGGAATCTGCTTTCGCAATAATTCCATCTTTGTCAGTTTTGATATTTTCTGAAAGTTCTTTTTTGAACATTTCTTTTATTTTTTCAAGATTTCCATGATAGGCAACAAACGGCATTCCAGAAAGAATTTCAGCTTTCTCCGTCAATTGAATTCTCAATCCTGTGGAAGCAATGACTTTTTCCTTTGGCTTAAATTTTGAAGATAAAGGCTCTATTTCCTCAAGAATTCTTATCTTGCTCACAATCGGAGAACCATCGAAACTTGACACTGCGATTTCATCTTTTTTTCCAAGTTCGCCATCATATAAAATCGCTTCGATATAATTTGTCGTCCTCTCTTTTTTTATTTCCAAGACGACGCCTTTCGCCTCTTTTCCAAGAATCAATCTTTCTGATAAATATTTTTGGCTCAATCCGCACATCACATAAATCAATTCTGAAATTCCCTCCCCAGTTCTTGCAGAGCACGGAACAAGAGCTATTTTTTTTGTGAAATCCGAAATATTGTAAAATAAATCTGACTCGAAGCCATAGCTGCTGAGAGCACCTATGAGAGTAAAATATTTCTCGTCAAATTCTTGTCTTACATTTTTTGGCTTGAGTTCAATGCTTTTTCTCAAATCCAAATCTCTTCCGGCGCTTGTTTTCCATCCAGAAATATTGTCAATTTTATTTAATGCTATCACGAAAGGAGTTTTATTATGCTTCAATATTTGGATTACTTCTGCCGTCTGTGGTTTTATTCCTTCATTTATGTCAATCACAAGAATTGCCAAATCCGCCAAACTTCCCCCTCTTTTTCTAAGGTTTGTAAATGCCGCATGTCCTGGAGTATCAATAAATAAAAAACCGGGAATGTCAAGTTTTATTCCGGTTTTTTCTATCAACGGGCAGGATTTTCTCAATTGCTCTACGGGAAATAATGTAAAAGAAATTTTCTGCGTTATTCCTCCAGCCTCGCCAGATTGAACCGAGCTGCCTCTAAGAGCGTCCAACAAACTTGTTTTTCCATGGTCTACATGCCCGCAAACTGTTACTATTGGCTGTCTTATTGTCTTCATATGTTTTGAATCACAGCAGTATTTTTAAAGATTGGGAACAAATAAAATTGATGGCAGAAGTCTTGACAGTCTTTTTAAAGTTGAAGAAGTTAATTTGAAAAAGATGTTGAGTTAGAAAAAATGACTCTTGCAGTAGAATGAATTTTAAAAAAACTTTAGCTACCGTAGCATTATTGGGAGTTTTTGCCGGGACATCCTTCGGGTTTAAAATTGGCGACGATATGCCAAATCTTGACAGCAGGCCAAAACTTATCGAAAAAAATACAGCGTTAAAGACAAAAAATTCTTATTATCCTTATCTTGATACATTCGGAAAAATTATCGGCGAGAAAGGATTTGAATATATTGCAGTTTTTTCATATTCAAAAAGATGCAAAAAAATAAACGACCAATTTGAGTATGTGCCCATCGCTCTTTATTCATATGAAAACGACGAAATTTATTTAGACAGAGGAATGACTGGAAAAATAGAATACATAATGCAAAAGACAACAAACAGCATGACGGTGAAGGAAACGGTTTTCCATATTGTCCCTTATTTCTGTTAATCCAGCACAATATTTATAACATTAAACTTTCTTTAATAGGGATGCCTAAAAAAAAGGAAGAGAGTGAAGTTCTAAAGGTTCGAAGTTCAAGAAAAATGTACATTCTGGTTTATCTCATGATTCTTATTCTTCTTTCAACAGTTGCTGTCATAAAATTTACAGGAAGAGAATTGAATACCTTCGCCCTTAGAATAGTGCTGATATTTTCAGTTCTTTGCATACTCGTGACGGAAAGCCACAGATTCCAAAACCTTTACGAGATTAACGACACCTCATTGATTCACATCAAAGGCATTTTATTTCAATCAACAAAAAGAACGGATTTGTTGGCAGTTAGCGACGCTGAAATCAAGCAAAACCCATGGCAGAGAATGTTAAACTATGGAACTGTTGAAGTGGCCGTTTTCTCAAAAGAAAGTATGACTGCCATGCATGATATCAACAGGCCTTTGGAGGTCGTCACTTTTCTTGAACAAAAAATAGCAGATAAAAGAACTTCCGGACCGAAGAGGGGAAGAATATAATGCCAGAATACTATGAAACGCAGCGCCATCACAAGCACCACAACACAAGATGGATTGTGTTCTCGGTTTTCCTCGCAATTCTGGTTTTTTTAATTATAACTTCATTTTCTGATAAATTTTCTTTTACCGGAAATCTGGTTAGTGATATAAAGCAGCAGCCAAACAGTTCAATAAAATTTGATGCGGTGCTCACAATACCGAGCATAGATATAAATGGAGATTTCGAAAAAATTGAATTTCAAGGAAACTCAGAATCTTTTTTTTATGTGGAAAATGAAAAGTTCCAATTAAATGCAAAAAATAATTACATCGTGATGAATAATTACACTGGTGAAATTGCATTTGATTCAAAAAATATATTGAAATTAAACGGAAAAGCCGCAAAAGTCTTCGTCAATGGAATTCCAATTGAACCAAAAACAAATAGTGTTTTGAAGGTGTCTCTGGACAAAGATTTTAGTTATACTTTATTGAATATTAAAAATGAAATAAACATTAAAAAATTATCTTATATCACAACCGGAAAAATAAACATCAATAATGGGAAAAATATATTTAATTTAGACAACGAACAAATCAGTCTGAAAAATTTCATCGGAGATGCAAGTGCCGAGAACAATAAATTCAAAATAAGCGGACTTGTGGAAAAATTAGATATTGCAGGCAAAACAAAAATATCTCTTTCCTAATTTTTATTTTTGCAAAAATCAATCGTGTTCGTTAATTATATAAATTTAAAAAATATTCAACTTCATGAATAAAAATATTTTGAAAGATTCAGCGAGAGATTTGATTGCGTTTGGAAGCCCGGTATTTTTCATTCTTGCAATGGCAAGAGTTTCAATAACAGAAAATCTTTCATATCTAAGCCAATTTGTTTTGGCGGGAATTTTATTCTTGTTATTAATGATTCTGTTTGCCGCAAATTATCGCGCAGGATTGGGAATTATTCTTTTAATATTAATAAGCAGATATTACAATAATCTTAACTTCACGATTTTTGCAATCTTAATTTATATCTGCGCAATTGCATCTTTGATTTATCTAAAAGCAGACAAGAAGGAAATATTGAAGGGATTTTTATTCGGGATAATAAGCGCGGGAATTGGATATTATGCCGTTAAATTAATTTTTAAGATTTAATAGTCTGGAAGTTCTTCGCTGGATTTTTCCTCGGAATGTTTTCCCTCTCCTGAACTCTTCAAATCATGCTCGGAAATTGAATTAATCATTTCCTTAAACTTTGGAAAACTTTCTGCAGGAATCCTCAATCCTTTTTTCGTAGGTCCGGTATATTTCTCGCTCGCGGTAAATTCCCTTATATCAACGCCAACTTTTCCATTATACTCTCTGACTCCAACAACAATTTCAGTCACAGTTCCCTGGTATTCGCCTTTTGTTATTTTTCCAATGTCCTTATCCATGTTCGAACAAGAAAGAAGTGTTTTATAAATATTGTTGTAAAAAATTTAAAACAGCATTAATTCCGTTAACAATAGTAAAAGGATTTATAAATAATAAAATCCTAGTTAGAAAATGAAAAGAGAGAGAATTATACCTTTAGCGGTACTGTCTTTTTTAGTTTTTCTCGTTTTTATCATGCTAATGAGTTCTTCTGTAATGAATGGTTTTGCGTCTAAAGAATCTAAGGAAAGTTCAAAATCAAGCGAGAGTGGAAAGACTTCAGATACAACAACTAAATCTTCAGATGGAAAGTCTGGAACAACTACCACACCAACCACGACTACAACGACAACTCCCGCATCAACAGATAAAGATAAGTCGAAGGATTCAGCAAAAAAAGATGGTGAATCTGTCTCTGGAAGTTCATTGGATACAAGTTCTTCTTCAGTCACAGGTAGCGTTTCAAATATACCCGGCACAACCACAATTGTAGTAAAGCCAAAAACTGAAACGGAGCCAATCAAAACAATTGTGACTTTCCATCAGAACCAAATTAATCAGACAACTAAATCAGCTACGACTGTAGAATTAACAAACGTAACAACAAGTTGCAGCAACGGATTGAAATTATGCACAAATAGCACCGCAAATATTTGTTCAAGTAGTAGCTGTCCTGCAGGAACTGCCTTGGATAGTGATTCAATAATAACAAGTGCAATTCCAACAACTTCGGCTAGCACAACAACAAAAATAATACAGACATCAAGTTCAACCATTACTTCAACAGCAATTCAAGTAAGTCCAACAACAAGAATTGTAACGTATTATGAAACTCCAAAGGGAGTTTCTAATCCAACTACGAGTGTGATTCAAATTTATGTTACCGAAAGTTGCGCTGATGGATACACATTGCGTACAACGAACAACGTGAATTCTTGTTTTAAGAAATAAAGTCCAATAAAACTTAAATATTCTTGAAAATTTACTTAAAAATGGAATCAACATATTTAGTCCAAAGATTGCTAAGTCCAAAACCAAAGGGAATTATGAATCCATTTTCTTTCGGTGTTTCTGAGAATGGCTGTCTATCAAAGGAAGCCATTGAATTAATAACAAAAATATGGGAATTTGATTATATGGGTCGAGGAGAATTTGAATTTGGAGCAGTTCCAAATGCTCTAGGAAAAATATGGAATTACAGCAATGAAAAAAAAACATTCACAGGTCAAATTCAATTGGATAAAACAGTATTTTACTTATGTGAATATAGTGTAAAAGAACATGTAAAAAAAGTAATAAAAAAAATAGCAAAAAATAAACAAAATCTTTTGGAGCCAGCATTTTTAGATGGGGCAATTGATGGGGATAAAAATTCCAAATATAAGGGATGGTTGGAATTGAACAACGGATTTATGTTTTTTACCGACAGAGAAATGTTTAGCAAAACGTTGAATCTTTTCAGCATCAGCCAATTAGAAAAGGCAATTCAACAATAGCATTATCTAAAATCAAAAGAATATTTTTTCAAATCCACTTTTCCTTTTTTTATTTCAATTCCTTCAGATTTCAACATTTGTGATTTTTTTCTTAATCCGTGAGCAAATCCAACGAGTTTTCCATTAGAACCAATAACTCTGTGACATGGAACATCGCCGTTGTTAAAAAACGAATGGGGATTTTTGTTCATCGCTCTTCCAACTTGCCTGTATGCTTTCGTTCCAAGTTTTTCAGCCAAAATTTTGTAAGTCGTAACTTTTCCTTTCGGAACTTTTCTTAAAATTTCATAGCATTTTTCATTAAACATTTTTTGCATCTCCTAAAAAGATTCATAACCTTTAAATAGATTTTTCGTGAAATTATATCATGAACGAAAAAGAAAATCATAAAGATTTTCATGTTCCCATGAAGGAAAAAGAATTCAAAGAACTTGAAGAAACATTGATACAAGTCGGATTAAGAATTGCAAGGCGTGGCGATGGGGCATTATTTGTCGTCGGAAAAACCAAATATAAATTACTGATTAACCAAAATGTTCCATCATTTAAAGCAAGAGAAAATCCAAAACTTCTCGAATCTCTGGCTCTTATCGATGGCGCTGTAATAATCAACATGAATGGAATGGTTGAAGCATATGGTGCAATGATAAAATCGACAATTCCTTTCAAGAATTTCGGGACAAGGCATAGCGCGGCTGCAAGCGCTTCAAAAGAAAAGGGAAATCTTGTTGTGTTAATTTCCGAAGAAGACAAAAAAGTCAGAATTTTAAAAGAAGGCAAAATGATTATGCAGATTGACGCCTTGGAAAAAAATGTCGAAAAATCCGTTTCACGCGCAGTTAACATTTTAGAGTCTGTCGGTGCAGGAACTATTGGAACCATAGGCACAAGTTTGCTAATACCTTCTTTAGGTGTAAGCCTTTTGCCTGGCGTAATTTTATTCGGCTCAGCATATTATCTTGCAAAACTTCTCTCCAAGAGAAATTAGAAGAAAAATTATTTTATCATAGCAAGAGCTTCCAAAGCTTTTTCAGAACAAGGAAATGTTCTCTTGGGATTATAGAGCGCGTTCCCATAACTAATTAAAAGTCCATTTGAACTATTCCTAACATCCGAGTCATCACAGACAGCCACATGCCCAATTTCTTTTGGGATTAAAAGTCTGCTACCTGGATGAAGAATATATTTTTTTGTTTCAAAATTATTTATATCTACAAGTCTGAAATTAAACGTGTTGATTGGCGTGAAAAATATTTCATCATAATCATGGTAATGTCCTCCCAATTCAAAACGATTCTTAACAGCTATCATTCCGTGAGGAAACCATTTTCCGGCTAAACCGCCGGTAACTTTTGCAACATCATAGACAATTCTTCTGTGGTCAGAACTTGCTCTTTCAATGGACACTTCATATTTTACTTTATCCAGTAATTCACTCATGTAACAAGTTAGAAATTTTGTTTATAAGTTTTATGGGGATTACGCCTCAGCCAGGAATCGAACCTGGGAGCCCCGAAGGGCCAAGATTTCCAATCTTGTGCAATACCATTATGCGACTGAGGCTTCAAACAAAAAGAAAATTAAAAACAAGTTTATAAAAGTTAGGAAAATAAAAATCCAAATAATTTAAATATCACGAGCGATAATATTAATAATGGAAAAACTGGTGATACTATTAGCAATTGCGACGTTTCTTTCAACGCTGATAGGCGGACTTGTCATAATAAAATTCAAAAAATATCTTCATTATTTTTTTGCATTCGCCGCTGGAAGCCTGATAGCAGTTTCATTCCTTGATTTGCTTCCGGAAAGTTTGAGGATTGCAAACAGCATAAATTTTCCAGTAAGGTACATAATGCTAGCAGTTGTTTTTTCTTTTTTCTTTTACAGTCTTCTTGAAAGATTCTTCCTGACGCATCACGAGCATCACGAGGATTCTCACGGACATATAATGGGTCCAATAGGAGCTGGAAGCTTGATATTGCATAGTTTCCTCGACGGTGTGGCAATAGGAGCAGCCTTTATGGTAAATGCTTCCATCGGACTGATTGTCGCTTGGGCAGTTATATTCCACGATTTCACGGACGGAATAAATACAATAACGCTAATGCTAAAGAACAAGCATCATGTCAAAAAAGCCGCAGTATTTTTAGTGATGGACGCTCTTGCTCCAGTTCTTGGAATCTTGGCTACAACGCTTATTGTAATTCCGGAGAATGTTCTTGCAATAATATTAGCAATTTTCGTCGGAGAATTCATCTACATCGGAGCATCAAGTCTGCTTCCAGAAATCAAAGAGCATAAATCTAAGGGACTTATTGGCGCAATGGCTCTTGGAATAATTTTAATAACAGTTCTAACATCACTTATCCAGTAAAGACGAAGTTACAATCTTCACGTTTCCCTCGCAAGCTCGGTAAAATGAAAAAAAATTATACAAAAATAGCAATAAGTTCTCTAATAATAACAGCCGTCGGAGTTTTTATAATAGATTATTTCTCGCATCTCTTGTTTTCAAACCCGATGGAAACTCTTCCTTACTTCTTCGCGAAAGCGAGTTTGTATTTTGTTTATTCATTTGTATTTCTTTCATTCATGAATTTAAAGAAGCATGAATTCCTGAAAGTTTTAGTTGGAGGAATTGTTATTTCATCCCTCTGGGGCACGTATTACAATATTCTTCCAGCGATATTTGACTTCTATCCTTTTGGAATTTCATTAAGAGATTTGACATTTTTAGGAATGGGACTTTTCGGAACAGGATTGGCTTTCGGAACGGTTCACACGATTGCATTCCTCGGCGGATATTATGTGAGTAAAGAATTTTGGAAGATTGTTAAATAATTCTGGACTACAATAATAGTTAAAAAAGATAATTTTTTTAGACTTAAATGCAACTTAAAAAAGCAGTTATAAAAAACTTTAGGTCTATAAAAAACGCTAAAATAGATTTTGAACCTAATTGTAGAATACTTGTGGGAATTAACGAATCTGGAAAATCAAATATTTTAAAGGCCATGTCTTTTTTATCAGAAAATTCTCAATTTTCAAACGAAGATAAAAGGTTTCCGTCAAACACAGAAATGGTAACATCAGAATCTTTTATAAAATTTTTTTTTGATTTAGAATGGGTAGAAACTGAAGAGATTTATGATAAAATAAATGAATCTATTTTAGCATTGAACTTAAATTTAAATTTTTTTGAAGTTGAGAAAAAAAAATATAACATTAGAGATTTTTTTAAGGAATTTTTAACTGGAGTATATACTGTGGATTTTATCACTAAACAAAAAAGTTTTAATATAGAAATTCAAAAAAGTTATGAAATAATTGATTATTGGAAAAAACCTTCTGCTTCTATCCCAAAAGATATTTCTCTGGAAAATAGAAAAAAAGAGATAGTTAATGCCCATAATTTTAAAATAATAAACAAAAAAGATTACCCTAAATTAGAAAGTTTTCTAGAAAATTTATCTAAGGAAGACATAGAAGACATCTTAAAAATATATGCGCCAGATATAATGAAGAAAAAAGTTCCTAATTGTATTATATGGGAATATGATGTAAAAAATCTTTTACCGCAAAATTTAGATTTAGATGCTTTTTCAAACGACCCAGATATATGTAAACCATTAAAACATATGTTTAATGCTTATAATATCATAGATATAAAGAAACAAATAGAGGAAAACCAAAAAACCCCTAGAGGATTAAAAAATCTATTAAATAGTATTGCCAAGAACACCACAAAAATTTTTAGACAGGTATGGGAAACTTATGAAAATATAGAATTTGAGCTATCATTAAATTCAAATTTAATAGAAGCAAGTATTAAAGATGATGCAAATTCTGCAAATTCATACACTTTCTCACAAAGAAGTGATGGGTTTAAGAGATTTATAACATTTTTATTAATGATATCTTTACAAGTGAAAACAAATGCAATAAAAAACAATTTGATTTTAATAGATGAACCAGATGTCAGTTTATCTATTTCTGCAAGTAGGTTTTTAAAAGACGAATTAATAAATATTTCTGAGAATAATTTCGTAGTATACTCAACACATTCTATTTTTATGATAGATACTAATAAAATTAATAGGCACTTAATAGTAAAAAAGAAAGGAGAAGTTAGCGAAGTAAAAGAAGTAAATTACTCAAATATAAAAGATGAAGAAGTTATCTTTAACGCCCTAGGGTACTCTATTTTTGAGAATATTGGTGAAAAAAATATCATATTTGAAGGATGGAAAGATAAAAAACTTTTTGAAATTGCGCGAGAAAAATTTTCTGAAAATGAAACAAAGGATATACAAACAGTACATATAGGTGGAGCTAAGCAAATTGAAAATAATATTGGATGGATGGCATTATCTAAAAAGAGGTTCTTAATAGTAACAGATAACGATGAAGTTCCATTAGAATTTAGAAAAAAGTTTTTAGAAAAGAAACTTTATGGAACATGGAAAACATATAGTGAAATTGTAAACAATCAAGGAATAGTAACCGTTGAAGATTTTTTAAAAAAGGATTTTGTAGAGGGGATAGCTCAAGAATTTTTTAAAGAAAGCATAAATCTTCCAGAGACGAATATAATTAGCCACTTAAAATCATTATCAAAAAAAGAGTATCCTCAAAATTATAAAGATACTCTAGAAGAAATTAAAGACAAGTTATTTGAGAAAGTTGTTTATGAAGATATTAAAGAAGAGTACAAAATATTTATTAAAAATCTATTAGAATATTTTTCTCAAACATAAAATCATTTATCTCATTTTTTCTCCAAAAACAAAATTAATCTTCTTCAGGGCGGGTGGGTGGGAATAAGTGAGCAACAGCAAACAAAAGTTTTTCTAATGCTTTCTCTTCTCAGCTCTCTCGGCATCTTCCTTTGTCTTATGAATAGTTCCTTTCGGATGATGCGGCGGCGAATAAATCGTATAAAATTTCAGCCTCTTCATCTTTGAATTATTTATCACGTTATGAAAAGTCCCCGACGGAACAACGACCGCGTCTCCATCTTTCGCAATGTGTTTTTCCTTCTCGTTGAAAATAAACTTCGCCTCGCCTTGCTCAATTCTGAAAAACTGGTCATTTCTCCTGTGAACCTCGTCGCCTATTTCCTCTCCTGGTTTCAAGCACATGAGAACAAGTTGCATATGCTTCGCAGTAAACAAAACCTTTCTGAAGAAATTATTTTTCAGAGTTTGCTTCTCAATCTTTCCAACATATCCTGCCATTTTCTCTTTTATTATTAAACAAAAATTAAGAAATATATAAACTTATTTCTTCACCAACCACAAAATAAAAATTCCAGTCAAAGCCAACTGAATCAATGGTGTTAAACCCAAACCGAAAACAACAGGCATCATGGAATTATAAGCCCATTTGTGAAATGCCATGGCTCGAACTTCAATTAAAAAAGCCACGACAAATCCAAGGATTGCAACTTTCACGTAATCTATTTTTCTAGGATTTTCAATCCATTTTAAATTTCTGTTTCTAAAAGATACAACTGCAAAAATCGCCGTCAAAAGAAGCAAATCGCCGAATGTGGAATACAAAATTTTAGGAACATAAAATTCAACATTATTTTGCAACAGCGATTGATTCCAGTCATAAAGCACGGAGTGCGAAACTTCCCAAACCAAATTGAGAGAAAATGCAAGAATAACAAAGAGAAGGATTTTTTTGTGAAGAGATTTCATCTAAGATAAAAGTTTGAGAAGTTATTAAATATTATCAATTGCAATTTATTATAAAACACAATTCCTGATTTTACATTATCACTCGGTTTCTTGAGGGAGGGCGAGCGACTTCGTGGTAGAGAGTAGATTTCGCCAATTACTCGTGCGAGGTTGCGAGTAGGGTGGGATTATCTTGTTCAAATAAATTATATTCCTAACAATTTATACACGACAAACGCGGGCCAAACCATTGCCTTCAACAATCCTAAAACACCAGTCCAAAAACTGGTTGATTGCTGTAAATAATAAACTGCCGCACCGATGAAACCCAATCCATAAGCGCTTCCCCAAGTTTGATGATGCCAGCAGAAATGATTATTCTTCCTCTCTGAAAATTTCCATCGTCTTGCCATGAAAAAAATAAGATTCAAGATTATATAAATCTTTTTTATGAATTATTTATCTGAATAAAACGGGAGAATATTCCATAAATCTTTCCCGAATATTACTCATTTGCAAATCTTCTTGAGGAAGACGGCTCCATGTTTTTGAGTTATAGAAACTTCTCATTGATTCTGGAATTTTTTCAATGTGTGTATAAAGTCCCAGCGTACATTCTGGAAAAAATTGCCCGGCAGTTCCATCAGCTAAAAATATCCTTTCCTCGCCTTTTCTCAGCTCAAGCCAATCATGACAATCTCCTTTTTCTAATTTATATTTATTCATTTCAAGACGCACTATTTTAAATAAATCAGCCAATCCCATTTTTTCAAGCAAATGATATGATTCAAGACTCCAGAGTGTGCAATATCCGGCACTTTCCGTACCAACGACACGTCTAGCGCTTGTTTGCTTTCTCAAGTTCAACCAAAAATCTTGATTGAACAATTCGTTTGGTATTTCCATAAAAAACCATCTTAAGAGAGAGTTATAAATCTTGAGTTTAGTATACAAGAAGTTTTAAAAACGATTTCTGTTATCTTATTTATACACTGATTTATGGGAAGATTAGTGTGAGGAAACCGCAAGGTATCCTAACAGCCTCAATGGTCTAATGGCTATGACACTAGCCTGTCGCGCTGGAGATCCGAGTTCGATTCTCGGTTGGGGCGTTTTTTGATAACTACTTCTTTTTCTTTTTAATCTTGTTAAGAGCAGCCTTGCAAACAGCCCAAGGATTAAACGCAGAACCTTTCGCTTTTACTTTTCTAACGCATCTTTCAAGCTTTGACGGCATCTATCTTCGTTTGCAGAAGTTTAAAGTATAAATTATAGCGACGACAAGATAAAGTGGAATCACGCCGACGGAAAGCGCAAAAAGTATTGGCTCCTCAATTCTGTAAAATGCAAAAATCAAATTGTGCGCTAAAGCCGAGAGAATCCACAAGGCAATAATCATCGCTACCTTATTATAATTAAGAACAAAATATTTCCAAAAACCACGTTTAGTTCCTCTTTTTTGCCCTGCAGAAAACGAGTGAACTCGTGAAACTCTTTTCACCATGATATATACACTGAAATGATATTTATAAAATTATTTCTCTCAAAGCCATGCTTTCATATTTAGCAAATCCGCTTTTTTGACCCTTCAACTTCAAAAAGAAATATTTATTTCCCTGCTCATCGGCATAAATCAAAGTTGTTCTGGAATCATTTTTATCCCTGTTCAAATATTCAAGGCAGCATTGTACTTCCTCAGTTTTGTATGATTCTCCAAGAACTAAATTTGAAACAAATCTCGTCTGCCTTCTAAGTTTTTCCGCAGTTTCAGAACTCATTAGAAAATTTGCGAGCGTCATTCTATTTTCTATCACCAATATTTTTACTTTTATAATTTTTTTCCAAGAACTCTGCAATTTCTTTTTCTGAAACATCATAAATAATTTGATTTTCGCCCATCAAATTTTTTTTGCATTCGTTATTATAGCAGTTATAAGCATTATCAGTTCCTTCGGGAGAAATATGTTTTTTACCACAATCAGAACAAGTAATAAGATTAAACCTCATCATGCCAATAGGAGCAAAATTGTCTTCAAGGTTCATTTTTCCCTCCTGATAACTTTTTTTCCATCCATATACTTCTGCAAGGTTTTTGGAATTTTCACGCTTCCGTCTTTCTGCTGATGATTTTCAAGAAGCGCCACAAGAGCGCGAGAAGTCGCCAAAGCCGTATTATTCAAAGTATGCGGAACAACCCTTTGTCCTTTTATCCTCGTGGAAATTCCAAGTTTTCTTGCTTGTGCATCCGTAAGATTTGAACAGCTTCCAACTTCAAAGTATCCTTTCTTCCTCGGACTCCATGCTTCAATGTCAACCTGCTCATATTTCAAATCCCCCAAATCTCCGGAGCAAATTTTCAAAACTCTTATCGGGATTTCCAATCCCTTAAAAATTTGTATTGTAATCTTTTTTATTTCTTCAAAAAATTTCTCCGATTGTTCTGGATTGCAAATAATAATCATTTCTATTTTGTTGAATTGATGCGTCCTATACAATCCTTTTTCATCAATTCCCTTTCCCCCAATCTCTTTTCTGAAGCACATTGAATAACTCGTATGTTTTATCGGCAGTTTTTTTTCATTTACTTCTTGTCCCGCAAATCTTCCAATCATGGAATGTTCCGAAGTTCCAATCAACGCCAAATCATCATCCCTAAGAAGATAAATCTGATTTTTCTTGTCGTTCAAATCTGTAACCTGGTCAATTATTTCTTCTTTCAGCATCAACGGCGTTTCAATATATCTGAATCCCTTTGAAACCATTATGTCTCTCGCATAATTCACAAGCGCAGCATTTAGCAAAGCCAAATCTCCCTCAAGATAATAAAATCCAGTTCCTGAAACCCTCGCGCTTGAATCAAAATCTGCAACTCCTAAATTCTCCGCAATTTCAACATGACTCTTTACTTCAAAATCTTTTTTTTCAATCTTTCCAAATTTCTCAGCTTCAACATTTTTAGTCTCGTCTTTTCCAATTGGAACTCTCGACGACATAATGTTCGGGACTTTCACAATTCCAAGTTTTAATTTTTCGTAAGTCTCTTTTTCTTGTTCTTCAATGCTCTCAAGTTTTTTAGGAATTTCCTTTGCTCTTTTTATCAAAGCATCAACTTTCTTTCCGCTCTTCTTCGCCTGATTTATCTCCTCGCTGATTTTATTTCTCTCGCTCCTTAAATTATCGGCTTCAAGCTTTAATTTTCTCCATTCAGAATCTAATTCCAAAACAGCATCAACAATTTTCGGATCCTTAAATTTGCTCTTTGTATTTTTTCTGTACAAATCGGGATTTTCCCTAAGCAATTTGATGTCAATCATTTTATCATTTCAAATTGGTTTAATTCATTAGAATTTTTAAGCGATTTGATATCTATCATTTTCTCATTTCAAATTGGTTTAATTCATTAGAATTTTTAAGCGATTTGATATCTATCATTTTCTCATTTCAAATTGGTTTAATTCATTAGAATTTTTAAGTTTTTTTATGTCTATCATGTCAAAAACAATCAGCAAGTATATTTAAATTTATTCAAGAATAAAAGATTTTTAAAATGAAAAGCATTGTATAGAAAATGGTAGAGGCGATAAACGGCACTAGCTCCGGAATTCTCGGAGCTTACAATTTCGTGATTTCTTCATTGGGTCCAGTGGCTGGAAGCTTTGTAAATTTATTCGTCATAGTTCTTCTTATAGTTCTTTACTCGATTTTTGTATGGAAACTTCACAAAATTATTTCAAAGAAAAATCTTCTTGATTTGAATCTTAACAAATACAATCCTGCAGAATACGGAAACACAAAACTCGTTTCCGCGGCGCTTTATTTTTTGGAATATATTATAATTTTGCCTTTTTTCACATTTTTCTGGTTTATGGCATTTGCAGTATTCATAATAATATTCACAGAAAATTTGGACATCAATCTGGTGTTTATCATTTCGGCGGCAATTATAACTTCAATAAGAATGACTGCATATTACAATGAAAGTTTGTCAAGAGAAATGGCTAAGCTTTTACCTTTCAATCTTCTGGCCGCATCGCTTATCGTCGGGCAAAACTTTTTCAGCGTCGAAAGAATCATTGAACATCTTGTAAAAATTCCATCGGCAATGAACATCATCCTCCCATATCTGGCATTTATAATACTTATAGAAATTGTTCTAAGATTCTTTGATTTCACATTTTCTCTTTTTGATTTGGAATACGAAGGTGAGGAAAAAGAAACAGAAATACCTGATGATTAACTGAATTCTCGGCGGATTTCAAATAACAACATTTTTAAATAAAATTTATATCAAAATTACATGCCAACCGTAAGAGTAAAAATTAACAGCACAGATATAGAAATGCTCAATCGTATTTGTGATTCCATAAAAGATTTGGCAAAAAGATCAGGAATTCTTATAAGCGGTCCAATTCCATTGCCGACAAAAAAACTCAAAATCACGACGAGAAAATCACCTTGTGGAAACGGAACGGCAACTTTCGACAGATTTGAAATGAGAATTCACAGAAGACTCATCGACTTGCCTGCAAATGAAAAAGTTCTTCATGGCATTATGAGACTCCAGATTCCTAAAAGTGTCAATATCAAAATAGAAGTCAAAGATTAAATCTTTCTAACTAGTATATACTGGAGTAGTATAATTTTTATAAATAAAAAATTGTATTTTCTAAAATGAAGCAATATCTTGATTTAGTTAATAGAGTTCTTAATGAAGGGATAAGAAAAAAGAATAGAACTGGAATTGATGCCGTCTCGATAACCGGCGCAGATTTTGTCCACAATATGGCTGAAGGTTTTCCGCTTTTGACAACGAAACATATGCCTTACAAATCGGTTCGCGTTGAGCTCGAAGGATTCATAAATGGAATAACTGACAAAAAATGGTATCAAGAAAGAGGATGTAACATATGGAATGAGTGGTGCAGTCCATCAAAAGTGCCTCCAAAAAATGATATGGAAACAAGAGCAAAAATGAAAGAAGAAAGAGATTTGGGTCCAATCTACGGATTTCAGTGGAGACATTTTGGAGCTAAATGGAAAGGATATGACAAAGATTATTCTGGTGAAGGTGTTGACCAATTAAAAAAAGTTATAGACAAAATAAAAACAAATCCAAATGATAGAAGAATGATGGTGAGTGCGTGGAACCCCGTCGATATAGATAAAATGGCCCTCCCGCCTTGCCATTATGGATATTATTTTTCAGTCACCGAAGACAGGCTAAATCTCGTTTGGGACCAGCGTTCCGTTGATGTTATGCTTGGATTGCCCTTTAATATTGCAAGCTATGCAACGCTATTGCATTTAATTGCAAAAGAAACTAAATTGAAAGAGGGTGAGCTTATCGGACAATTAAAGGACGTTCATATTTATGAAAATCATATTGATGGAGCTAAAGAGCAATTAAAAAGAGAACCTTACAAACTTCCAAGAATAGAAACAATTGATTTTAATTCTATATTCGACTGGAAAGCTCCTCAAACAAAAGTTATGGGGTATGAGCATCATCCAAAAATAAATTTTGATATTGCAATATAATGGAACTAATTTTAATCGCCGCTGTTTCTGAAAATAATGTTATAGGATACCATGGCGAAATCCCTTGGAAAATTCCTGAAGATTTGAAGAGATTCAAAAATTTAACTTTGAATCATACAGTTATTATGGGAAGAAATACTTACGAGTCAATAGGAAAGCCATTGCTTCAAAGAACAAATATCGTCATAACTTCAAAAAAAATAAGCGGAAAAGTAATCGCTGTAAAAAGTCTGGAAGAATCTCTCTCTAGGGCAAAAAAGCTCGGAAAAAAAGCTTATGTAATCGGCGGTGAAAGAGTATATATGGGATTCATGGACCTTGCAGACAAACTGGAAATAACACAAGTGCAGGGAAAATTCGCAGGCGACAGATTTTTTCCGCCAATCAATCAAGATGTATGGGAAAGAATTTACGAAGAGCCGCATGATGGATTTTCATTCAAAACATATAAAAGAAGATAGAATAAAATGGAAAAAGGAAAAATAATTCTTATTGAGGGAACGGATGGTTCAGGAAAGAGAACTCAGGCAAAAAAATTAGTTGAAAGATTAAACAGAGAAAATTTTTCTTCTGAAATGATGAGCTTTCCAACATATGATACTCCAACAGGAAGAATTGTCGGGCAATGTTATCTTGGAAAAAAGGGTTTAGGGGAAGGAGATGTCGCATGGTTTGGCAAAAATCCAGATATGGTGGAACCAGAAATTGCTTCGCTATACTATGCGGCAAATAGAAGAGCTGAAAGAGAAAAAATAAAAAAGATAATCAATTCTGGAACAAATTTAATTTTAGACAGATATGTTGAATCGAACATGGCCCACCAGGGAGGGAAAATAGAAAACCCTCAAGAAAGAATGGAACTGATAAATATGATTGACAATCTTGAGTATGGATTGCTAAAAATGCCTCGTCCAGATTTAACAATATTTCTTCATATGCCAACACATGTGAGCATGACATTGAAAATAAAGCAAAGAATAGAACAAGACGCTGATAGAGATATTCATGAGTCAAGCGGCACGCACTTAATTCAAGCCGAAAAAACTTATTTGGAAATGGAAAAAAGATTTAAATGGACAAAAATAGAATGCGTGCCAGATGGATTAAGCATAGTTTCACTAAGAAGTATAGAGAGTATTGCAGAAGAAATTTACGGAAATGTGCGAAGAATTATCTAAACAAAACTCAACAAAAACCTTTAAAAACAATTTTTCTTACTCTTAATCATGAAGCGTTCTTCAAGAAGATGGAAAAAGCGTTGGCAAATGAGATGGAAATGGCAGCGTAAAAGAATCAAGAAAGAAAAGCGTAAGCGTAAGTTGAGAAGAAGTTAAGCTTTCAGTAATTCTCGAAGTAAAACTAAAGAAAGTTGAAAAGAAGTTGATAACATTCTTAGCATAATAATCTTTATAAGTTGTTATAAGAATATTCTATCATGGTGTCAGAAATCTGGACGGAAAAATACAGGCCTTCTAAATTTGAGGAACTTATTGGACAAGATGAAATTGTAAAACGTGTTTCTTCTCTTACAAATTCCATGAACATTCCGCACTTGCTTCTCGCAGGACCCGCCGGAACTGGAAAATCAACATTGGCTTTGATTATAGTCAAAGAACTTTACAAGGACACATGGAAAGAAAATTATCTTGAGCTTAATGCAAGCGATGAAAGAGGTATACAAATAGTTCGGGAAAAAGTAAAGAATTTTGCAAGGACAAAATCTCTCGGAGCCGTTCCATTCAAAATAATTTTCTTGGATGAAGCAGATGCTTTGACAACGGAAGCGCAACAGGCGTTGAGAAGAACGATGGAAAACTATTCGGCAACTTGCAGATTTATTTTATCATGCAATTATTCAAGCAAAATTATAGATCCTATCCAATCAAGATGTGTTGCATTCAGGTTCAAGCTTTTGGAAAAAAAAGATATTGAAAAAGTAATTAAAAAAATTGAGAAAAAAGAAAATCTTACCGTTCCACCGGAATCTATAGAAGTTTTATACGAAGGAAGCGAGGGAGATTGCAGAAGATGCATTAATCTCTTGCAGTCAACAGCATCTATTTCTCCAAATATATCTTCTGATTTGGTCTCTGCCGTTTTATCAAATACAAAACCTAAAGAGATAAAAATTGTTCTTGATTATGCATTATCTGGAGATTTTCAAAGTTCAAAAGAAAAATTATTTGACATAATGCTTAGAGAAAGTGTTTCGGGACAAGATGTAATAAAAGCGATACAGAAAGAAATTTGGAATCTTCCAATAGAGCCTATGCTGAAAGTAAGACTCACAGAAATAACTGGCGAAACTGAATTCAGAATTGTTGAGGGTTCCGACCCATTCATACAGTTGCAATCTTTGCTGGCGAGTTTTGTCCTCGCTGGTTTGGGAAAATAAAATGCACGATAGAAAGCTCGAAGATGTATTTGAACAAAAAGCACTTTATACTAAAACAAAAAAAATTTGGCTGGATGAAAATTTTCTTTCAATAACAGAGGGAGTCTATTTAGTCAGAGGAAAATTTAATTGTCTTGATGAAGAAGAGATAAATGTTTATGATCATTCGATAAAGGGTTTGTCTTGTTTTGCTAATGATTTTGGAAGCGGTGGGACTGAAGGAGTAGATGACAGATACAATTGTTATGTATCAGTTCAATTCACAGGACTGCAATTTATAAAAAAAGTTAGGGAGTTGAGTGAAAGATGACGTGGGTTGAGAAATATAGACCTGAGAAATTTTCTGAAATAAAGGGGCAAGAAGAAGCAGTAACAAAAGCAAAAATTTTCTTTGATAATTTTCCAAAAAAGAAAGCCTTGATTTTTTACGGTCCTCCGGGAATTGGAAAGACGACGCTGGCGCATGTAATTTCAAAAGAAACAAGTTCTGAAATTTTTGAACTAAATGCATCCGATTTGAGAAATAGGGAAAAATTAAGAGAAGTATTGAAGCCGGCAATTGAGCAAAAATCGCTTTTCAAAAACAAAAAAATAATTCTTATAGACGAAGTCGACGGAATTTCAACTTCTGATTGGGGCGGACTTCCGGAATTGTTGTCCTTGATAATCCAAACATCTTATCCGATAGTTATAACCTCAAATGACATATGGAAAAAAGAACTTTCAATGCTAAGAAAAAAAGCAGACATGGTTCAACTGAAAGAAATAAGCTACAAAACGATAAAAGAAATTCTTTCTGACATTATGAAGAAGGAAGAAAGATTGCTTGATGAAAAAATAATAACAAAGATTGCAATAAATGCAAAGGGCGATATAAGGGCTGCAATAAATGATTTGCAAGCCGAGTCGGAAATGAATAGTGAAGATATAGCAGTGACTGAAAGGAATAAAGGGATTGATATTTTCAATGCATTAAGACTTGTGTTCAAGGGAAGACCGACGGCAGAAACAATGAGAATTTTTGATTCTGTCGACATGCCGATAGATGAGATACTTCTTTGGGTTGAGGAGAACATTCCGGCAGAATATCGTGGAAACGAACTGGCAAGAGCGATTGAACTCTTGAGCAAGACAGACATATTCAGAAAAAGAATTTACAGCCAGCAATATTGGAGATTTTTAATTTATGAAAATTTCTTTTTGAGCTACGGAATTTCTGCCTCAAAAAATCCGGACAAAGTTCAAAGCAGTTTTACAAGTTACAAAAGACCTGAAAGAATTTTAAAAATATGGATTAATAATCAAAAGAATGAAAAGAAAAAAACAATCTCTCAGAAATATGCAAAACTTGTGCATATCGGAGGAAAAAGAGCCATGAGCGAATTTCCAGTCATAAAAAATATCTTGAAAAATCCGGAAGTTAGAAAAGAGCTAAAATTAACAATCGAAGAGATTGAATATTTGGATAAATAAAATGGAACTGATTGAACGCCCGGGTTATATAGGAAAAAGAAAACAAGAAAAGCATTCTGAATGGGATAAAAGATTTGGAAAGGGAAATTGGGATTTTATCTGGAAGCTTGGAGAAAATTTTCTTAATTTTGAACAAGCTTGCCAAGTTTATGAAGACTCATATTTTATGCATTCATTCAGAATAGAAAGCATATGGAGAAAAATTTTTGCAGATGCAAAAGACGTTTATGATAATGCCAAGACAAATATTAATTCTGGGTTGGATTACAAAATTCAAGAATCAAATTTAACACATTTGCAGGATATTTCTGTAAGAAGAGTTGGCATGAGAAGGGGTTGGAAATTTAGGGGAGAAAGATTAATTCAAATTCGCGGTCCTGAATCAGAAGGACACTTGCTCACGCCAGGACTTATTCCATTCCATTTGTATCATCCTTTATCTCCAGAGTTAATGATAGAACGGCCAAACATAGCGCCAAAATGGGCAGATGCAGATTCAGTAGAATCTTTTTATCAGAATAACAGATGGCTTGCAATCAAATAAATTTTTTCTTTTTATTTGTGCACAAATCAATTGCAAGATTATATCCATTTGATTTTGCATAACTAACAAGCTCCAATAATTCCTTGGATGGATTTTCATCACCATACATTTCAATGAAAGCTATTGTTTTATTTTTTTCCATCACAAAAGAACAATTCTCTGGCTTGTAGTTTAGCATAACATCTTCCTTGTGGGAATTGAACATCGCTTTTTCTGAATAACTAAATCCAACAGAACTAAATATTCTTGATTCATTAGAAGTGTAAAATGTAAATCGCGCCATAAATTTTTCATGTTCTACTGTCATAGGATTATGAAATTTTCTACCGTGGATAAAAATCGATTCTGTTGCCTCTGCGACTTTTTTTGATTCATCATCTGAAAGCATACGAGCTGTCGTTGCATATTCATTTGTCATGGGAGAGACATATTTCAAATCTGCCAGCCTATCTTCTAATTGTGAAGACGCAATAGAAAAAATTGCCGCTCCAAACAAAGTTAATTTTTTTAATTTATTCATATTATTTCAATTCTGCATCAAGAGCTTGCTGGAATGCGCTGTATGGATATGCTCCGCTTATCGACGTTCCTTGCGTTGCGCCGTCTTTGATAATAACAAATGCAGGCGTTCCGCCAAATCCTGCAGACTGTCCAAGTTTTGTAAGTTCTTTGACTCTTGATTTGTATTTTCCGCTGTCAAGACATGAGCTGAATTGCTGAACATTAAGTCCGTTTATATTTGCAATCAGCGTCTTCAATTTGTCTGCCGTCGCCCAGCCAGTATTTTCCTGTCCTTGATTTGTATAAATGTAATCATTATAGTCATAATATTTTCCTTGCTCATTTGCGCACCACGCTCCTTCTCCAAGAGTATTTGAATCAGCTCCAAGAAATGAAAAGTCCATGAAATAATATTTAATTTTTCCAGTATTCACATAATCTTTAATTATCTGGGGTTCAGTTTCCAAAAAGAATTTCTTGCAGAACGGACATTGATAGTCTCCAAATTCAACAATGCTCAATTTTGCGGACGCTGAACCGAGATATGGAACATAAGACGGAATTTGCAGCGAAGCAGTTTGTGTTTGTGAGCTTGAATTCTGAGAATTTGAAGTCCCGGAAGAATCAAGCGAAGTCAAAGTTTGCGTGAAAAACTTTCCATCCTTCGTCGCATATAACGGAATTGTTTGCCCTTGATATAAAATATTTACTTTATACAGGCCATTTTCAGATGAAACATCTTTCAGCGTTGCTTGAATTCCCGCATTTTTATTCAAAAAATTAACAATTTTGTCTGCTGCCTTATTTGCTGAAACTGCATTTGACACAGAACCTTGAATGTAGCTATTGTAAAGAAAAATCAGAACAAAAATTCCTAAAACAAATGTTGAAATAATCCATGGATTTTTCCTCAAATGATGGGTTATTTTAGGCAGTTTGATTTCAATGACATCTTCCACGCTTTTTTCCATCTTTAATTAAAGAAAAATTGTTTTAAAAACATTATGAAAGTTATGGTTCAATAAAAATATAAAAACCTCTATTGTTTTATTTTGAAATGTCAATCAATAGTTGCGGGATTCATAAAAACCCGCTGGAGGTTTTTATATGCCATATGAAATTGTTATAGGAAGAAGCACTTCAGACAAAAAATTGTTTGGTGATAAGGGATTAATTTTCTTGGGGAAAGGTTATGTAAAAATGGGAAACCAAACTTCGTTAAGCAACAAAATTTTAATGGACGTTGCGCGAAGCCACGTGGTTTTAGTTGCTGGAAAAAGAGGAAGTGGAAAATCATACACCCTTGGAGTTTTGACGGAAGAACTTTCAAATCTCCCAGAAGGAGTAAAAGAAAATATCGCCTCATTAATATTTGACACAATGGGAATTTATTGGACGATGAAATTCACAAATGAAAAAGACAGAGACCTTCTGCAGGAATGGGATTTGAAATCAAAAAATCTGCCTGTTAAAATTTTCGTGCCTTTCGGGCATTATGACAGCTACATCGAAAAAGGAGTTCCCGTAGATGAAAAATTCGCACTTGATGTTTCAGAAATGAATCCGGAAGATTGGATAATAACATTCGGCTTGGATATAATAAATCCCGTCGCAGTTTCAATGGAAAGAGTCATAACAAAATTAAAAAAATCCGGAAGTTTTGGAATCAGAGAAATTATAGAAAATCTGGAACGGGATGAAAAAATTTCCAACGATGTAAAAAATGCCGCAATAAGTTTATTTGAAGGTGCTGAAACTTGGGGAGTCTTTGCAAGAAAAGGCGAGAAACCAATCCAAGTAAGAGATTTAATTTCCGGCGGGGTTACAAGCGTTTTGGATCTAAGCGTTTACAACTCAATCGGCGCTTTCAATGTTCGCGCCCTCGTGATAAGCATAATATCAAGAAAAATTTTCAATCAGAGAATGGACTCAAGAAAAAAAGAGGAAGTAGAATCTGTTTCAAAAGGCTGGAACTATATGTCTGTTGAAGGCAGAAAGGAAACTCCGCTGGTATGGTTATTTATTGATGAAGCGCATGAATTTCTTCCTCTCGATGGAAAAACATCTGCAACAGATTCATTAATTCAACTCTTAAGAGAGGGAAGACAGCCTGGAATTTCTGTAGTTTTAGCAACACAACAGCCAGGACAAATCCACAGAGATGTTATGACGCAATCAGACATTGTAATTGCGCATCGTGTAACAAGCCAACCTGACCTTGAAGCATTGAATTTCATAATGCAAAGTTATCTTTTGGAAGGTATCAAAAAATACATGGATGATTTGCCAAATCTAAAGGGTTCAGCAATAATACTTGACGACAATTCCGAGAGAATTTATCCTATGAGAGTCAAGCCAAGGTTTACATGGCACGGCGGCGAAGCTCCGACGGCAATTGATGTTGAAAAGAAATTATAAAAACATTTAAATAAGATGATAAAAGTAAAACGAAATGGAACAATGCGAGATGTACTCTAAAATTAAGGTAGAAAACAGTTTAAAAAATGCCGTCTCATTTTGCCCTCTTGATAATTGCCCATATAGAAACGGAATTCAAATGGTATGGGAAGGAGAGGATTATACTATCTGTTCAACAAATGGAATTGTTGAAAAAAGCGGATTAATGGCAAAAATGGAAAAAAAGAAAGTAGCATAATTACAAGACGACAAAATCAACTCTGAATCTTATTTTATACGGGGCAATTTCTCCTGCAATTTTTGTTCTTAATATCTTGATTTTCTTTCCGTTTTTTTTAGCTTCATTTTTTATTTTTTCGACTATAATTTCTTTTTCATCCATCTTGCAAAAATCATAATAGTAAATTCTTGTATTTTTCTTGCTTAAAGCAAAAGCCTCATGCAAGAAACTTTCTTTTAATTGCGGACGAGGCATTACTATAACATCAAACTTATTTGGAATTTTATTTTTTTCTTTATCTTTTCTTTGGGTGGGTGGGTGGGAAAGCTTCAGTGTAAGTTTTTTCACGTCTCCTTGAACAATCTCAACTCTGTCCCTAACTTTATTCAATTCAACATTCATCTCGGCATATTTGCTTGCTTCTTTGTTAATTTCGACGGAAAAAATCTTCTTTGCCTTGGAATTTCTTGCAATGACTATTGGATATGGCGCAACACCTGCAAACATGACTAAGACTTCTTCGCCTTTTTTTATCAAACCGGCAATTTCATTTCTTTCATTGCTTAATCTAGGAGAAAAATAAGTTTTGTCGATGTTAAATCTGAAAACGCATCCATTTTCTTTGTATAAAACTTCTTTTGTTTTCTCTCCCAAAAGATATTTTGTTTCCTGTTTTCTCAATCTCCCTTTGAATCCGCCAATCTTTTCCAAAATAGTTCTCATTGCTGGATTTTCGTGAAGAAGTTTATTTGCAAATTGTTTTTTATCTTTGATTTTCACATCTCTTGAGAATTTAACGAGAGCTATATTTCCAAATCTGTCAAAAGAATGAAAAGAATTTCTAGTCATGTTATTAATAATCTAAAAGTTTATAAAAACCTTGGCATTCTTATTAAAATGCAAAGGGGAAAGACAATATTAGCATTCATTTTATTTTCAGTTTTGATTAATTTCGTGAGCGCCCAATTTTATGGCGGAACTTCATTAAGCAATATTCTTTACAGTGTAGACAACTCAACAATAGTTTTAGGTTTAATATTTCTTATTGCATTTGCACTAACTAATATGGCTTTAATGAGGACCCTTAAAGGCAACAGGGCAGTTTCATCGACAATAGCATTTTCAATTTCATTGTTAATAATATGGTCGGTGAACAGAAGTGGAATAAATTTTGTCAATCCATTTTACGGATTTTTCTTCTTTTTGCCGACGGGATTTTTAGAAACTATATGGCCTTTGCTATTGCTTGGTTTGGGAATATTTTTTATTGTGAAAATGGGTTTCAAAAAAGGAATTGGAACATTATTAATGGGAGTTGGAACGTTATTAATTTTCTTAGGTGCAACCGGTTCAAATCTTGATTCTGGAACATCCTTTGCTGTAGGAATAACTCTTCTTATAGTGGGTGCTGGTCTTTTCTTCTGGGCTCGCGGAAGAGGGCAAGGTGGAAGGGGATATGCAGACCCATCGTCGTAATTACATCCACTTGCTAAGTTTTCCCTGATTCTTTTTTTTCTCGCTGATAATGTCTTTTGTCTCTATGCCAAAAACTTGAAAAATATTTTCAACTGCAGGCAAAACCTGATGTTCTAAATAATACTCAATATTATATTCCCCTTCCTCATCTGGGAGTTTTACTTTTTCTCTGACAAGCTTTGTTTTTTCCTTTGTTTCTGCAATATAGTATTCAATCAAATTTCCATCACTAACTGGGATTTTCGCCTCTTCCATTTTTCTAGCCGCTATTACATGGGGAGATATTGATTTATATTCTGAAATTGGTTTTGTCAGTTGTGTTTTGATTATCAAATCTCCCTTCTCAATTTTTCTTTGATTAAGTTTTTTTATGACTTCTTTTACATATTCCAAAGCCTTTTTTTCGTTTCCGTCTTCCAAAATCATTCTCAAGACTTTATTCTGCATTTTCCTCGCCAAACTGCACCAATTTCTTCTAACCGTTTCAAAACCCCTAATCTTCATTTTATCATCGTTTCCAATCAATGCATATTTTTTCTTGGCCCCAATGCCCCCAGTTCTTTTCGTAACCCAAATTCCTCTTTTGAAAAATCCCTCAAGCTCAAGCTCCATTATCCCGGGCAATTTAGAATTTAATTTTTTCAAAAAATCAAGAGTTTGTTTTTCTGTTTTCTTTCCAAGCAAAAATGCGATGCTGTCAGTATCAGAATAAATTGTTTTGTATCCGCTCTTGTTTATAATCTCTATGACGTCTTTTATCAGTTTTTTTGCAAATGCTGCAGTCGCTGCAGCAGCTTCCCTCGAATAATATCTTGCTCCAAAAAAACCCTGGTATCCATAAGAAGCATTTGCAAGAAGCTTGAAGGCATTGCTCCTCGCTTTTTTAATTACGTCTGGATTTGTCTTTAATTCCTGTTTGTATTTTTTTCTTAGTTCAATAATTTCCCTGAGCATTTCTGGAAAAAATCCTGGCTTTTTTGAAAAGTAAAATTCCTCGCCGCCAATTTCAATTGAATGGCAGTCTTTTTCCTTTAGGAAACTTGAAAGACTTTGATTTTCTTTTTTCTCAAGAAAAGTCGATTTTGAAAGATTGTATGTTACTATCGTGCTTCCATAACTGCTTGTAAAATCAAAGACTGCGATATCTTCGTATAATCCTGGAATTGGCTCAAAAACAAAAGCTCCTTCGTATTTTCCTAAACTCATTCTCTTTGAGATTTCTTCGTTCATTGGTTTTTTTTCCGGAATCTCATTAAATTTTTCAAGATTATGAATTATGTAAGAGTCAACATTCTTAGACATCCCATTTCTTGAAACTTCAAAAATTGGATCCTGCATTATTCTGGAAAATTCTAAAATATCAGGCCATATTTTTTCAAATAATCTGAAAACCAAAACAGAATCATGAAGATTGTAATCATAATATTTCTCCCATCCGTCTTCATCAATTTTAGATGAATGCTTGAACTTAAAATCTTTTTTAGAATCTCCTAAAAATTCTTTGGAAACTTCATTCAAAGAAAGAGTTTCGGATTGCATGTATTGCGAATATGCAGTTCTTATAAATTTCAGCAAATCAATGTGGACTATTCCCTTTATTTTTCCAGTCAATTCTATTCCTCTTGAAAATCTCGGCTCACTTCCATCTAATCCCAAGCTAAGTTTTACATTATTTATTTCAGCTCTTGCTTTCAAATAAGGCAAATCAAATCCGTCCGAAAAATATCCGACAAGAAAATCTGGAGAAATTTTCTTTACATATTCAACGAATTTTTCCAGCAATTCAGATTCATCTTTGACAAATTCAACATTGTTAATTTTTTTCTTCGTTTTCTTCCAAGTTATGACTTTCTTGAAATCGTCCGAAACGAGGGAAATCATCAGAATCTCTCCTTGTCCTATTTTAATTTCGTCAGTTTCAATATCATACGCGATTATCTTTGGAGAAAATTTTTTATCCTCGATTTTTTTGACTTTTGCTAATTTTATAAATAAATCCACATCAAAGACCATGTCAATTCCACCAAACTCATGTGAATTATTCAAAATCTCTCCGGAAATTTCGTACCAATGGCAAGGAGCAATTTTCTTTTCAATTATATAATGCGTGATAAATCCCAAGTCATAGCCTCTTCTCTTTTCAATTTCTTCCATATCAAGACGGTCTGCTATGTCATGCAAATCCTTGTAGTTCGTTGCAAAAATTTTCAATGCCTTGACTTTCTTGCCAAGAAAATTTTTCTCATGCAACTCAACATTCTCTACAACAGTATTTCTTCCCTTGACATCGAGTTCTATTTTTTTTATTTTTCCAATCAATTTGTCTATTTTCTCTTTCTTGACATCTTCTTTCAAAATAGCCCAAAGATATACTTGACACGAATCAACAATGCAAATTCTCTTTCCTTTGCTGTTTCTTCCAATTATTCTTATGTAATTTCTACCTTGAAAGTCAAAATAATCATAGTCTAAAGGCATAAAATCTGTTTCCATAAAAATAAAAGAAATATGAATTATTTAAAAGTTAGGATAATAAGATTTAAATATTTCTCTAGACGATTAATAAAATGAATAATAGATATGGTCGAGGAAACAGGGGAATTGAGCTCAGTCATCCGGAACCCGAAGAAAGAAATCCGCAGCCAATACAAAACTACTATCACAAACATCCTAAACTAACAAGGGAGCAAAAAGAGCGAGACAGGCAAATTGCAGCAGAAAGACGAGAATATAATAGAAAAAGACTTAGAGAGTTGTCTGACAGTTTAAACTAAAAAATATTTAAGTTCCAAATTCTTTCTCAAAACATGGGACTAAGCATAAGCGAAATAATTCCAAGAGAAAGTTTAGAAATCTCTGATTTAAAGGGAAAAATTGTCTGTGTTGATGCATTCAATACCTTGTATCAATTTTTATCGTCAATTAGACAACCAGACGGAACTCCGCTAATGGATTCTAAAGGAAGAGTTACGAGCTATTTATCTGGAATTTTTTACAGAAACATAAATCTTCTTTCTGAAGGAATAAAAATGGTTTATGTTTTTGATGGAATTCCTCCAAAGCTGAAAGAAAAAATCCACAAAGTGAGAAGGGAAAATAGAAATATTTCTGGAGAGAAATATGAAGAGGCAAGAAGCGATGAAGACTTGGAAAGAATGAAAAGATATAGCAGCCAATTGTTAAGACTCGACGATGAAATGATTTCAGAAAGTAAAGAACTTCTTGAGGCAATGGGGATTGCAGTTGTCCAAGCTCCCGGAGAGGGTGAAGCAGAAGCAGCGTATCTCGCAAGAATAAAAAAAAATGTTTATGCAAGCGTGAGCCAAGATTATGATTCAATGCTTTTCGGCGCCCCTAAATTAATTAGAAATTTGACTCTTGCAAGAAAAAGAAAAACAATTTCCGGATATGTGGAAGTAAAGCCAGAAATGATAGAACTAGAAAAAGTCCTTAATAAATTGGAAATAAATTTAGATCAATTAATATGCCTTGGAATTTTAGTTGGAACGGATTATAACCCTAAGGGAATTCCTAGAATCGGACAAAAAAAAGCGCTGCAAATAGTAAAGTTATACAAACAGCCAGTTTTAATTTTCAAAAGCGTTGAGAGTCAAATGGAAAAATTAAGCGAAGAGGATAAATTTGATTGGAAAGAAGTTTTTCAGCTTTTTCACAAGCCAAATGTTTCCAATGCGAAATTTGAATTCAAGAAAATTGACGAGAAAAAAATAAAAAAGATTCTTGTCAAAGAGCATGATTTCTCGGAAGAAAGAATTGAAAAGCAACTTGAAAAATTAAGAGAAATTATAGAAGAACAAAAGCAGAAAAATCTTGGCAAGTGGTTTTGATTATTTGCCTAAACTAGATACATTAAATCCATGAAGTTTCATTCCGCCAATGTCATGAGTCGGATTCTGTGGATCATGTCCTAATTCTTCTGAATTTGTCATTAGAAATTCTCTCAAGCAACTTATGACGCTTAGTTTTTCCAAATCTGAAAAACCGATACCAAATCGACTTGCACCGGAATTTTGGTCTAAATAATTTGGCTTTAGTTTAGCTTGTTCAAGAAACATATTGCCCGTCTCTCTCGGAGAATAGGGGCTTTCTCTTAATTCAGAATAGACTAATTTCCAGCCAGCACTTTCAGAAATAAATTTTGGGGAGTCACCAAAATAAATCCTATGAGCAGTCTTACTATTTCCATTCTCATTTGCTTGAAATTCATAAATTTGAAATTCCATTGTCTTCATAAAAATTCCTTAGAAGAATAATATTTAAATCTTTTGTCTATTAAGTTTGATAACTCTAAGATATTCAAATCTCAATAAAAGTATAATTATCAAATCTACAATTATCAGTGAAAATAAAACGTATGAATGAGTTCTGAAAAATATTGAAATTTCATATAATCCTATGAAAATCAGAGCAAATCCGGCCAAAGGATAAGCCCATAATTTTCTCGACGATAATAAACTGAACAATCCGACATTAACAATTCCGTGCGCAATCAAGTATATTACTCCAAATAATTTCGCCTTGACAGATAAATGATTTACCGACCCAATTATGATGCTGGCTACAAAATCGCCGGGATCATGAGTCAGTTCATGCTGAAATATCATTTGAAAAAAGGCAATTATTTGTTTTGAACTTACAAAAAAAAGTATCATGCCTGCGATGATTTCGAAAATTCCATTGATAAACTTGATGAAAATACCTATCTCAAAAAAATTATGCAGGGTTTTTGTCTCTCTAGTTTTCATTTTTATAATAAGAATTTATCTTATTTAAACATTAATTCAAAAAATAGTTAAATCTATCTCTTCTAAAAATTTCATGAAACACAACTACCAACCGAAACCTCTTTTTATAGAAAGGATGAAAGAACTCCTGGGAGAAACTGATTATGGAAAATACGAAAAAGCCATGGAAAATGAATCTCCGAGGTCAATTCGGGTAAATACCCTTAAAATTACAATTTCTAAACTTAAAAAAAGGCTGGAAGAAAAATCTTGGATTTTAAATCAGCCATTCAAAGATTATCCTGAAATAATTATTATTGAAAATGAACTTCAGCCTGGAGAACTTGGAAGGTCTATTGAGCATTTGCTAGGATATTATTATGTTCAGGAAATTGCGAGCATGCTTCCCGCGATTGTTCTTAATCCGAAAAGAGATGAAATTGTTCTTGATTTGTGCGCAGCTCCGGGAAGCAAAACAACTCAGATGGCAATGATGATGGAAAATAAAGGAACAATTATTGCAAACGATGCAAAATTAGACAGAATAAAAATCTTGGCTTCAAATCTAGAAAGATGCGGCGTAACAAATACGATACTCACAAGAAGAGACGGAATAAGTCTGTGCAATAAAATAGCAGAAAATAATAAAAAAGGAGGGGATATTGTAGGAGGAACCTTGCTTCAAAAAGGAGGGGTTAGTGTAAGGGGAACCTTGGTGCCCCTCATGTTTGATAAAATACTTGTTGATGCTCCATGTTCTGGAGAAGGCACGATAAGAAGTTCTCCAAAAACGCTTCTCATGTGGAATATTAATACAGTCAAAAGTTTATCAAAATTGCAGAAAAAACTTCTTGAATCTGCTTTTGAAATCTTGAAGCCAAACGGAGAACTTGTTTATTCAACATGCACTCATGCTCCAGAAGAAAATGAGGAAGTTCTGGATTTCATTTTAAAAAAATTCAAAAATGTTAAAATTGAAAAAATATTAGTTCCTGTAAAATGCCGCGAAGGAATAGAAAAATGGCAGGAAAAAGAATATTCAAAAGATGTTAGACATTCCTGCAGGATTTATCCACAAATAACAAATACCGACGGATTCTTTATATCTAAACTGAGGAAAACAAAATGACAGTAAGAGTTTTAAACAAAAGCGAAAAATCAGAAATTGAGAAAAAACTTAGAGAGCAATTTGGAATAGATAAAATTCCTGAAAAAATAATCATGAGCGGCAAGGAAAGATTATTTTTCTATTCTGGCGGCCTTGACGCATGGCAAATAAAAAAGCTTGAAGAAATAACATTCATAGAAAGATTGGGAGTTTACTTCGCGAAAATTGACGAATCAACGAACGATATAAGATTAAGCATAGAGGGAACTCAAATTCTAAAAGAACAGATTTCAAAAAATATTTTTGAAATTCCAGACGAGCATGTTGAAGATTGGATGAAAGGCCATGAATTAAATATTCAAACTGGAATGAAAGGATTTGTTGTTATGAAACATAAAGACGATTTTCTCGGAACTGGAAAGGCCTCTGAAAATAAAATAGGAAATTTTATTCCGAAAAACAGAAGATTAAAAGAAAAGAGTTAGTTGTTATATTTAAAAATGGAATATTATATCTTATAAAATGGACAAACTAAAATTAATAAATTTTGTATAATTCATTTAACAAGTTAAAATGGATAAGGAAAAAATTCTCAAAGCTGGAAAAATTGCGTCCGAAGCTAGAGAATACGCTCGTGAATTTATCAAAAAAAATATGTTATTAATTGAAATAGCAAATAAAATAGAAAATAAAATGGAAGAGCTTGGAGGAAAACCTGCATTCCCAACATGTCTTAGCATAAATGAAATTGCCGCGCATGCAACTCCGGCATACAATGATTCTGCCGTCGCAAAGGGAATTTTAAAAATTGATATGGGAGTCCACATAGACGGCTGGGTTGCAGACACTGCATTTTCAATTGACTTGGAAAACAGCAATGAAAACAAAAAAATAATAGAGGCTTCTGAAAAAGCTCTTGAAGCCGCAATCAAAATATTCAAGAAAGGTGTCAGAATAAATGAAGTCGGAAAAGTCGTAAATGAAAAGATGGAATCTTATGGGATGTCTCCGATAATCAATCTCTACGGACATAGCATTGAACAGTACACTCTTCATGCAGGAACATCTATTCCAAATTTTGACAATAATAATAAAACAGAAATAAAAGAAGGTCTTTATGCAATAGAACCATTCTCAACTCCTGGAAATGGGAAAATCCACGACGGAAAAGATTCCGGAATCTACAGGCTTGTTGACGACAGAAATGTTAGAAGTCAAATAGCCCGGGAAGTTTTAGAAATAGTAATTGACGAATATCAAACTCTCCCATTTTGCTCAAGATGGATTGTAAAAAAGGTTGGAACAAAAGCCCTAATTGGATTAAAACAATTGGTAGAAAATGGAAATATTCAGTCTTATCCAGAACTTATTGAATCCTCTGGAAAAAAAGTCGCGCAAACAGAACATACAATCTTAGTGGAAAAAGATAAAATTATAATTACTACAAAATAATTATTTATATTCTGCAATTTTAGATTCTAAAAATTCTATAGCGTATGGATTTGTAAGTCTAGGCAATATATCTCTGGCCATTTTTATGTAAAAAGGCCTTATATTTTCAGTTTTTCCATCAACCTGTGCCGTGCAAGGTTCGTCAATATGGCTTGCAAGGGATAACGCTATGCTCATATCATCTGCAGTTTTTTCTAAGTCTTTCATTGTTTATAGTACAATTCAAAATTCAACCATTTATTTATTCTGGAAAAATTTAATCTTCCAATTACCATTTTTGGATTATGTTTTGCATAAAGAAGGATCATAAACGGTTCTAATGCTTCCGTTGCTTTATCACATGCAGATTTTTTAATTGTTTTTGAATAAATAAGATTATTTAGATTCATTCTTCCCATATAATCTACATAAGTCTCAATTTTTTCCTTTGTATCATTAGGAAGCTCACTAAATTTTGATTTCTTTCGTAAAATCTTTCTTTCCGGGAGTAATTTACCAAGCAACCCTTTTCTTTTCTCAACTGTTAAAAGAGTTACTTTTAGTTTTGAAAGTTCTGGATACAGATTAAAAGTGGATTCTGAATCTTCATTCATTTTATTCTTTCGTAAGGCATAGAAATATAATTCTGGCAATTAAAACTTTTTCCACAACTGTCAGTTCCGTCACAAGAATTGCATAATTCATATCCTTTTTCCTTTCCAACACTTTTTCTTGCTTCACTGCCTTCGGCAGATTTCTTCCAAGCGCAAATTTGCTCTAAGTTTAGAATATTCATAGAAATCCAAGACAGAAATCATTTATAAAACTTGCTATTTGTAACTACTTTAGGTTAGTAACAAAAATAAGAACTCTTAAGGGATTGATAAGGGTGAACCGTCGATGCTAATCCTTCGGGATTTACTTTGTCTTTGGTTTCCTTTATCCTAAATAAGATGTCCCACTATTGGAAGTTTTTACCTGTTTCAAGAAGTTTTCTTCTATCTTCTTATAGGTTTCAATTGTTTGCTTGCTGATGCTTTGTTTTGTTCTCTTGAAAGCCTCTTCAAAATCATCTCTAGTCACATATTTAGCATCGATAGATTTTCTCAAGGCAAGAATTGCAGCTTCTCTCGTCAAAGCCTCCAAATCAGCACCACTATACCAAATTGTTCTCTTGGCAAAATCCTTCAAGAAAGCTTCTTTTTCTTTTTCACTAAACAATTTCTTTCCATCACCAATAGGCATTTTTTTTGTATGAATCTGCAGAATCTTTTCTCTTCCTTCTTCTTCAGGAGCATTTACAAGCAATATTCTATCAAATCTTCCGGGTCTTAGTAAAGCTGGATCAAGCATATCGGGCCTATTAGTGGCTCCAACAACAAGAATATCCTTCAAATCTTCCAAACCGTCCATTTCTGCAAGCAATTGATTCAAAACTCTTTCAGTGACTTTTGATCCACTGTCCATTCCTCTTTTTCCAGCTAGAGAATCAATTTCATCAAAGAAAATTATGCATGGAGCAACTTGCCTTGCTCTTTCGAAAATCTTCCTGACTCCCTCTTCAGATTTTCCAACCCACATGCTTAACAATGATGGTCCTTTGATTTGTATGAAATTTGCTTCGGACTCTTTTGCGACAGCTTTCGCTAAAAGAGTTTTTCCAGTTCCAGGAGGACCATAAAGTAAAATTCCACGGGAAGGTCTTATTCCTATTCTGTCAAAAATTTCGGGATGCTTAATCGGCCATTCAACAGCTTCTTTTAATTCCTGTTTTACATTTTCCAAACCGCCAACTTCATTCCATCCAACATTAGGAGTTTCAATCAAAACCTCACGCATAGCAGAAGGTCTTACAACTTTTAATGCAGTCATGAAATCTTCCTGTTTAACGACGAGCTTTTCAAGAATTTCTTGGGAAATTTGTTCTTCCTCATCTAATTTCATTTGCGGCAGATGTTTTCTCAACACATTCATTGCAGCTTCTTTTGTCAAGGCTTCCAAATCAGCTCCGACAAAACCATGAGTCACCGACGCCAAATCTTCAAGATTCACATCCTTTGTCAAAGGCATTCCTCTTGTGTGAATTTTCAGAATTGTCAATCTTCCCTGTTTATCCGGAGCATTTATTGCTATCTCTCTGTCAAATCTTCCAGGTCTTCTTAATGCAGGATCAAGAGAATTAACTCTATTCGTAGCACCGATAACAATAACCTTTCCTCTCGATTTTAATCCATCCATCATAGTCAAAATCTGTGAGACAACTCTACGTTCAACCTCTCCGACAGTTTCCTCTCTCTTTGGAGCAATAGCGTCAATTTCATCAATAAAAATAATTGCGGGTGCTGTTTTTTCCGCCTCGTCAAAAATATCCCTTATCTTTTTTTCACTCTCACCATAATATTTTGACATTATTTCTGGACCGTTAAGCAAAATAAAATTAGCCTCAGATTCATTTGCAACTGCCTTAGCCAAAAGAGTTTTTCCTGTTCCAGGAGGACCGTGAAGCAAAACACCCTTTGGAGGTTCTATTCCAAGTTTTTCAAAAATCTCGGGATGTTTTAAAGGAATCTCTACCATTTCCCTTATCTTTTTAATTTCCTCGCTCAAGCCGCCAATATCTTCATAATTGATTTCTGGAATTTTCTCGTCGGTGATTTCAACAGCTTTTGGATTTAATGTGACTTCAGTATTCTCAGTTATAATGACTGGCTGATTTGGATTTGTATTTACAACCATAAATTTTATTTGTGTTATTGCTCCGCCAAGATTTCCAAACCCGGCGTTTTCAAAAGCATCGCCAAACAAATCTCCGAATTCTGCGCCGAATCCCATTTCTGAAAATAAATCTCTTCTTCTCTGAACTCCACCAAGAACAACAATATCTCCTTTCGCAACAGCTCTTCCAAGAAGCCCGCGTTTTAATCCTTCAGAATCTCCGTGAAGCTGAACCATGACGTTTTTTTGCGCAGGCGCGATTATTACTTTCTTTGCTTCTCTTATATCTGCTTTAGAAACTGTAACATCATCCCCAATTCCAACTTTAATATTTCTTCTGATTATTCCGTCTATTCTTATGATCCCTTCTCCAACGTCTGCAGGATAAGCGCGGTCAACAATTGCGACGGTTTCCCTGTGTCCTTTGATTGTTATAACATCTCCCCTTCTTATGTCAAGCGTTCTCATAATTTCAGAATCAATTCTCGCAATCCCTTTATATGCGTCATCTTGCAATGCTTCCACAACTTTTAATTTAACTGTTTTTTTTTCTGCCATTAGTACTCCAACCTTTTCTTTTTTACTTCGCTTAAATTTTCTCCAAAACTCAAAGATAATTTCCCCATTTCTTCAAAACATAATTTTACCATATCATCCATAATCCTTTCCTGAGTATTCATAAAGGAGACTATTTCTTTGGGTATTGACACGGCGTAGCTGTTTCCAACCAGCCTCATCTTTACACTGAATTCCTTATTTCTTAAATTTATAAATTTATTGTAGTTCTGTTCGTCGACGGGATGAATTATTTTTTCGTGGCATTTTGGACAAAGAACAGCTCTTAAAATATAGCCGCTTCTTAATATTTCTGCCTTCTCCATTTTTTTGTCGCAGTTCTTGCAAAGGATTGTATTGTCAAAAATATCGTGAGTCATCTAACTACCTCGTAAATTAAAGAATTTAATGGAACCCTTTCTAAAATCTTATTCAAAAGTCTGTCGTATTCAAATTCATTCAAAGCTATTCTTTTGTGCTTGTCTAAATCTAATGCGGCATTAGGGTGATCGATATAATCCAAAACTTTCTGTTTCACTTTTCCAGACTCATCTAGAGATGTCAAAATTTTCAATCTAATTTCTGATCTTTTTTCTGTTTCCATGAATATAAAACCACATCCTCTTGGATGTGGCATAAGGAGGTTATAGTATATACCTGATGTATACACATCGTGTGTATTTTTAAATGTTATGATTTTAAGGGCTTTGCACAAATAAAATTAATGTTTATTTATTCTAAGAATATCGTCGTCATAATCTTTTTTTAATGCAGTGTCTAAATCACCAGTATTAGAAGGCAATGGTATTTTCGTGCAATTAGATAAAAAAATAATATCACTCATCCTCATCACAACTTCACTGTATTCATCATAAGACATTTTCCCATCTTGGCTATCTAATTTAGCTAAAAACATTTGGTAAGGAATAAAACCGTCGCCAGGAAAAAGTCTGCCGGGATAAACGTCGTGATAATATCTTCCAGTCACAGGATTAATCTTCGATATTTCTTCAGCATTATCGGCCATATTAAATAAAACTACAATTCGTTTTCTTCGTCTTCAACATTATTAATTATCTTTCGCATCTCTCTTGTAACATGAGACATTATCTCCGATTCAGAAGCTCTTGGATTTTTTTCCTTATAATCCATAGCGTGAGAAGCGCCGGCAATAACTGCTCTTTTTATTATCTCTTTTTCTACCATTTTAATCAAAAATAAGGAAACATGAAAATTTATTTTTTCTTTTTACCGAGTCCACGAGAGAAACATGAAAATTTATTTTTTCTTTTTCAACCATGAATTAATTTATAGAAATGAGTTTAAAAGTATTTATGTAAAAAATTGCATGAAATGCAAACACTTTAAAAATATCTCTTGCTATTTTATTAAATGAGTTTTAAAGGGGAGGCAAAGAAGTATTGGAATAAACTCTGGTTTCTTCTTTGGAAAGACGAAAGTTTCAAAGGCTGGCTGTTCTCGATAATATTTATTTTTGTCTTCATAAAATTTATTTTCTTCCCGTTTCTAAGCTTTGCAACGGGAACGGAATTGCCTTTGGCGATAGTTGAATCATGCAGTATGTATCATTCTGGAAATCTCCTTTCAAATTTTGATTCTTGGTTTTCAAAGCACGAGCAAAAATATTCAAACATAAATATCAGCAAAGATGAGTTTGGAAGTTTCTGGTTTAGAAGCGGATTAAACAAGGGAGATATTTTATTTGTCATAAGCGTAGATTCCAAAAAAATAAAAGTCGGTGACGTGATAATTTTCAATGCAAATCAAAGAAATCCGGTAATCCATAGAGTAATAGGAATAAAAGAAGTAAATGGAAAAAGAATTTTCTCAACAATGGGAGACAACAATAATGGACAATTATCTTTTGAAAATTCTATAATCTCTGATGAAATTGTCGGAAGGCCAATTCTAAAACTAGGGCCATATCTAGGTTGGATAAAACTTATATTTTTTGAAGGAAGCAAACCGCAATCTGAAAGAGGATTCTGTAAAGAAAATTAATAAGTATTTTTTACAATAATGCTTTTAAAGAAGATTATAATTGCTAAAAAATGCCGGACGATAAGTGGGATATTAGATTTTTGGGGCTAGCCAAATTTGTATCAGACTGGAGTAAAGACCCATCAACAAAAACAGGTGCAGCAATAATAAGACCAGATAGAACCATTGCATCAATTGGCTTCAACGGATTTCCAAGAAAAATGAAGGATGATGAAGAACTTTATAATAACAGAGAAATAAAATATAGTCGTATAGTTCATTGCGAAATGAATGCAATTTTAAGCGCTGATGAAAGTTTAAGTGGTTATACATTATACACATATCCATTTGCCTCCTGCGATAGATGTGCTGTTCATGTAATACAAAAAAGCATAGAAAGGGTTGTTTTTCCAAAATTACCGGATGAATTAAGGGGGAGATGGGAAGATTCATTAAAGAAGACGTTAAGTTATTTTAATGAGGCAGGAATTAGTATAAATGAATTGGATTTTAAATAATAGTTACCCTAAAGGAATAGTGTATTTTAATGAAAGGTTTTTTAAAGAAACTTGATAGTATTTAAAAATAATAATATGGAATTTTGTCCAAAATGTGGAGCTGTTATAGTACAGAAGGTAAAGAATTATGGATGTCCAAGATGCAATTATTCTACTAAAGATAAAGTTAAACTTAACACTAGCGAAAAGATAAAGGAAAAAAATGAGATTGTTGTTATCTCAAGCAGAGACGCTCAAACATTTCCAAAAGTGGCAGAAGTATGTAAAAAGTGCCAGAACGACGAATGTTATTTCTGGACTGTGCAAACTCGTTCTGGCGATGAAGCCGAAACCAAATTCTTCAAATGCACCAAGTGCGAGCACACTTGGCGTGAATATCGATAACAAATAGGATTAGATATTGGAACACAAATCCCAATCGAAATAATTTTAGCATTCATAACTTTAATTGTTAAAAAAATGCACCCGATAATGTAAAATATTAGTTTATCTATGATTGGTCTATTCATAATATTTATAATTTTAGATATCATTGATGCTGTAGGAATATTAAAAAATGATTTTATACATTAATAATTTCTCTCAGCGAAAAACCAGACAAAGTCGGTTTCGAGCAATTCATATTTCGCGAGCCAAAGGCGAGCAAGTATTATTCAAACTTAACTTTTCCCATCTTCAATTATCTTTCTTGCCTTGAATGATAAAAAGAACAAAAATAAAAAAAATAGAGCAAATGCAAGGAAAATATAATTGAAAGGCAAAAATATTAAAATTATCGCTGGAATAACTTTCCCGAGAATAAATCCTATTTCCAAAGAAGTGTTATACGGACCATAAAATTTATTCTCATTTCCATCTTTACTGGTAATATCAAAGAAATAAGCTTCAGTCGTCGGTTCCAGCATTGCAAGGGAAAAACTTGCAAGAACAAGCAATCCTAAAATTAGATAAAAACTTTTTACAAAAAAGATTATCAGACAAATTGCAATTAGGGAACCGTAAGCAATTGAAAAAAGAGCTTTTGCCCCTCTTTTACCGGCTATTTTTGAAAGGGGATATTCAGATAATATAAGTGGAATTGCCACTAAGAAAAGGAATATTCCAATTAATCCTTTGTTCAAACCTTTTTCAATTATAAAAAGCGGAATATAAAGATAAATCAAAACCCACCAGAAAGATATTCCCATAGTCATCATGTAAATAATAACTCTGTCTTTGTTTCTGAAATAGTCGACGAAATTTTTCATTGCATTTCCGTCAAACTTTTTATTATTCTTCGGATTTTTTACATTAGTCATTCTAAATAAAAGAAAACCAATTAAAACCAAAATTGCAGAAAGAGAAAAAACATATGGGATTCCAACTTCAACTAAAACAAATCCTGCGATAAGCGGACCTATGACCCATGCGACATTATTAACTGAAAAAACGATTCCTTCGCTCTTTGAAAGGGATTTCTTTTTAGAACCATCTTTGACAATAATGCCTCTTGTTATTATTCTTACTACAGAAACTAACGTTATCAAAATCGCGATAAGAACAAACACTAAGAAATTTTTATTTATTGCAAAAATAACATTAAATACAGCGCTAAGCAAAAGACAAATCGAATACAAGACTGGTTTATTGGATTTTTCTATAAATGGAACTAACATAAAGGCGGAAACAAAAGCCAAAAGGGAAAGGAAACTGGAAAAGAAACCAACTGATGAAGCATTGTGTAAAAAGCCATTCAGATATACTGCCCAGATTGTATCAATAAGCGACGCGGCAAGAGAGACGATAAAGAAAATAATTGCAAGCTTGACCATTCCTGTGTAGACAAAATTTTCATGCTTCCTCCTTATTAGAATCCCCATAAACTATTTTGTCTTTTATAGTTTAAAAATAATTCCAAGAGTAAATGGCCCCGATGGGATTTGAACCCACGACCCCTGGATATCTCCTGTTTTTGTCCTTGCGAACTTCCGCGAATAAATTCGCATCGAGGCTGGAAAATTTGGATTTTCCGCCACTTCCGTAATCTTGCGATTACGTCGTAAGAGTCCAGTGCTCTGACCAGGCTGAGCTACGGAGCCATCTATTTTTAGATAATATTGTTCATTTAAAAAATCTTCCTGAAATGAAAACAAGAAAATAAATAAATTTATAAACATTATATTGCAATATATATAATGGGAACAGTAATAAAAAGAGGCGGAAGAAAACAAGCTTTTAGTCCTGGGAAAATTAGAAAGGCAGTTGAGAGAACTGCGCGAGAAGCCGGACTTTCCGCATCAAGAGTAAGAGAGTTATCAAAAGAAGTCGCAGAACCCATTATAGCATTATACAAAAACAAGAGAGTAAAATCAACAATTTTGAGAAGATCAATTCTAGGCAGATTAGGCAGAAGAGCCAAATCTGTTGTTGCAACTTGGGTAAGATACGAAAAAAAGAAGAAAAGATAGTCTTATTGTGTTCTTCCAAATAGTTTTTTAAATCAATTATGTTGATAAAAATAAAATTTCACGCAGATTAATTATAAAACACAACGGCGGTTTTGTGTTAACACTCTGTCTTCTGCGGGGGATAATTCACCTGTGTTTGAAAAATTCCACAGCTCTGAATCTTTTTAGAACCTTTACATAACTTCCTTCTGCAAGAGTTTTTGTCTTCGCTTCATTCAATAGTCTAAAATCGCATTTGCCAAACGGCTCTTTCATTTTGTCCTTTCCAGGATATTTTTTCCATCTTTTATCTTTTTTCAGTTTGTATTGAAAAACCATCTTAAAATATAGAATAGCAAATATTTAAAAATATCTGATTTATGCAAATTTATGGCAATCAGCTATAACAGAATCCAAGTAGAAGGTCCGTTTGAGAATGTAATGGAAGATATCAACTATCTTCAGGCAAAAGAAAGTCTGCAAAAAAATTTTATAATAACTAATGATGGCTGGGCTTATTTACACAAGAAAGGAATTTCTGAAGAAGACCTTATTCGTTCAAGAAAAACATTAACAGAATTCTGCGCGGAACATTCGATGATTGAAGGAAAGCATTTCACGTTAGAATCTGTTGAATATGAACCAGAAAAACTTGTTTTTAAGAATGGACATCAAATAATACCATTTAATGCTTCTATCAAAAAGACCCGAAAAGAATTTAGAAGAAGTTGGGCACAGTACAATTTAATGTCGGAAAATTAAATATTATAATTTCTTATCTCGCATTAATCTTTCTTCCAAAGCAGAAATATATATTGAAGAAATAGTTTCTGGATTATATTCAATTGTTTGATTGTATCTAGAATTTAATTTTCCATCGACTAAAATTGATGTTATTATAAAATCGGGATTTTCTAATGGCTCTTTTGCGTTTTCAGAAAAAAAGCCATTTATCATTCGAGTTATGCCTGGCATTCTTCTTAATGTTCCTTTGCCTCCAAATCCTGAAATCTCAAGAAGAATTTTAGCAATATCATCATCAGTTGCTTTTATTCCATCAAATCTTGCTTTAACATATCCCATAATTTTAAAACCAATAAATGATTCTTAAAAATTTAGGTGCAATTTCATTTAGGTAAAAATCTCGTGGAATTCAGGGCAAGGTTTTTTGGTTGCTGAGTGAGAAACCCGCAGAAGGTTTTCATTTATCTGACTAATTTCTGTATATTCTCAATTGCATCAGCAATTTCTTTTCCTTTCTTGGTAAGTTGTATCACCTTTATTCGCCCTCTTTTTTCAAAACTAACCAAAGCAAGAGTTTCCAAAGTCTGCAGTATCTTAACTGCATGACTATATGTGCAGTCTACTTCTTTTGCAAGAATACTGCCATACCTCATCCTTGTATTCTTCTTAAGAGATACCAGTATCAACGCTGGCTTCCTTCTGAAAAAGATATCAAAGTTGTCTTTCATTTTATTTAATATGGTATTAACCAATATATATATTCAGAAAGTATTACGCTTTTAAATGTTTTGAAAGATAATATTATGTTATTCAGCAGTGGTTACAAAATAGGAAGATTTAAATTGAAATATTAATAATAAATTTTATTAATTAAAATAATTACAAATATTCATGAACAAAAAAACAAAAATATTAGCAGTAGGAGACATACATGGAGACTCGGCGCTAATGAAAAAACTTGCGGAAAAAGCCAAAAACGAAAATGTTGATTTGGTGATTCTAGCCGGAGATTTGACTTTTGCAGAAATGGAATTTAAGGGAATAATAAAACCATTCACGGATTTAAAAAAACAAGTTCTCTTAATTCCAGGAAATCACGAATCCATTGCAACAGTTGATTTTCTAGCAGAAATTTACCCCCCAACAAAAAACATTCATGGATATTCATTCATAAGAAATAATGTTGGAATTTTTGGAGCCGGCGGAGCAGATATCGGAATCCACATGATAAAAGATTCTGAAATTTATGCATTGCTAAAAAGAGGCAATGAAGCGGTTAAGGGGTTAGACAAAAAAATAATGGTAACCCATATTCATCCTTTTGGAACAAAATCAGAATTCTCGGGATTTAAGGGTTCAAAGGCAGTCAGAAATGCCATTGAAAAATTTCAGCCGAATATTGCAATCTGCGCGCACATTCATGAGGCTTCCGGAGTCGAAGATATGATAGGAAAAACACGCGTCGTCAATGTTAGCAGAACTGGAAAAATCTTCGAGATTTGATTCTCAACTTCACAAATTCTAAAAACTTAAAAACTCTTGGCATTAGAGAAAAAAATGCCAATAAAAAAGCCTCAAAAAACAAAGGCTGAAACATCTGCAGAAGGTTATTTCCCTGTTGATGAGAGCACAATAAAAAGGGCAATAGAAAAAAAAGTTGAAACTCGCGAATCTAAAGATTTTGAAAAAATTGAAGTCTTAGCCATAAAAGTTCCAAAGGAAAAAAAGAAGAAAACAAAAAGAACAAATAAAAAGAAAAAAACAATAAAAAATATTCCTCAAAAAGATTTCGTTCCAAAAAAAATAGAATTAAAAAAAGATGGCTATGAGCTTGTAATAACTGAAAAACCGCAAGCAGCATTAAAAATTTCTTCGGCGCTTGGAAAATCAACTAAAAGAGATTTTCATGGAATTCCATATTATGAAGTAAATAGAAACGGAGAAAAAATTGTTGTGGCCTGCGCGGTAGGGCATCTTTTTACGCTGAAACAAATTTCCAGAGGAGAGTTCCCGGCATTTGATATTAAATGGGTTCCAAATTTTATGGCAAGAGAAAAAGATTTTACAAAAAGATACTTTGATGCAATCCTTAGTCTCGCAAATGGCGCAAAATCCATTACAGTTGCCACAGATTATGACATAGAAGGTGAAGTCATAGGACTGAACATCGTCAGATTTATTTGCGGGCAAACCGACGCAAACAGAATGAAATTTTCAACATTGACTGACAAAGAACTTAATGATGCTTATGAAAAAAAATCCTCAAGCATAAATTGGGGGCAAGCAATTGCAGGAGAGACAAGACACTATCTTGACTGGTTCTATGGAATTAATCTCTCAAGAGCTTTGATGAATGCAATCAAATCAACGGGAGCTTTCAGAATCATGTCTATAGGAAGAATCCAAGGACCTGCTCTTAATTTAATAGTCCAAAAAGAAAAACAAATTCAATCATTCAAGTCGGAAAATTATCGGCAAGTTTTTATCAAAGTAAAAAATTCTGACATGAACTCTATTCAGAGTCCTGAGATGGAATTAAAACATAATAAAGATATTTTCAATAAAGATGAACTTGAAAAATTTGAAAAATTAGTCGGTAGAGATGCAAATGCAACTACTGAAAAAAGAGAGCAGTTAATTCCTCCAAATCCGCCTTTTGATTTAACTGCATTGCAAACAGAATCTTACAGAGTTTATGGAACAAATCCATCGAGAACTCTTCAGATAGCGCAATCATTATATCTTGCGGGAGTCATTTCTTATCCAAGAACTTCAAGCCAGAAACTTCCGGATTCAATAGCATATGAAGAAATTTTGGAAAAACTTTCAAAAAAATATGGTGTAAAAGAATTAATAAAACGACAAAAACCTGTTGAAGGAAAAAAATCAGATCCTGCACATCCATCAATATATCCGACAGGACAGGGGGAAACAAGTTCTTTCTCTGATGAGGAAAGAAAACTTTATGATTTGATTGTGAAAAGATTTCTTTCATTATTCTGCGAAGATGCAATAATCGACAAGAAAACAATAAAAGTTGAAATTGACGGATTAAAATTTTCCGAGATTGGCTCTTCAATAAGAAAAAAAGCCTGGCTTGAAATTTACCCGATAAAATTCAGCGAAAATGAAATTCCAGACTTGGAAGGCAATGTAAAAATAATTAATTTGAGGACGGAAGAAAAAGAAACTCAGCCGCCAAAAAGATACACTCAAGCCTCAATAATTTCAGAACTTGAAAAAAGAAATCTTGGAACAAAAGCAACACGGGCTTCCATACTTGAAACACTTTATGACAGAAATTATGTAAGGGGAAGAAGTGTAGAAGCCACATCACTTGGAATTTCTCTTATAGAAACGCTTGAAAAAAATTCTCCGATAATAACCGATGAAAAACTTACGAGGGATATTGAAAAAGAAATGGAAAAAATTGCAGAAGCAAAGGATAATTTCTTGGAAAAAGAAAAGAGTGTTATAGAAAAAGCGAAAGAGACAATAAGAAAAATCGCAGAACAGTTCAAGGAAAAAAATGTGGAAATAGGAAGGGAATTATTGAAAGCGAATGCGCATTTAACTGAAAAATTAAAAGAAGAAAACAAATTAAATCCTTGTCCAATTTGTAAAACTGGAAATCTTGCAATAACTTATTCAAAAAAGAACAGGAGATTTTTCATTGCATGTAATAGTTATCCAAAATGCACAAACACATATTCTCTTCCGCCGAATGGATTGCCGAAGAGAATCGACAAGAATTGCGAGAAGTGCGAATTCCCGATGATAATGTTGATAAGAAAAGGAAAAAAACCTTGGATGCTATGTTTCAACAAAGAATGTGAAACAAACAAAGAAAGATTGGAAGAGTACAGAAAGAAAAAAGAAGAAGAGCAAAAATAAAAAAATAATTATCTTCTCTAGACTGCATGTCAAATGCAGACTCGAAGTTCATCTTCTCTAGGTTGATTAAAAATCAAACTTGAAGTTTATCTTCTCTAGGTTGATTAAAAATCAAAATTGAAGTTTATCTTCTTTAGGTTGATTAAAAATCAAACTATCTTCTCTTTCTGCTTCTTGAACCAGATAATAATCCAGAACAAACACCCTTACATTTCATGCAGAACAAAGCATGAAGGAGTAACAATGCAGCTGAAACAATTACTATCCATGTTGAAGTCTGTTGCGAAACAACCACTGTTGGCCAGTAAGCAAAGACAATGATAACAACCGCTAAAATAGCTTCGAGCCATCTACATCCCATTATTTATACCTCCTTTTTTGATTTTATATATATGGTAATATGCACTTATAAATATAATGGTTTGATTATGCATAAAAGAATTATTTTTCACTGAAAATTTTTCCAATCGTAAAACCAAAAGCATTCTTTCCATTATTCTTATGTTCAGCAGTATCCGGTACAAGACCTGCGTTCGACCAATGATCAAGTCCTATAGCGATATAAGTTCCATCATTGCTGATAAATCCTGATTTCCAAACGGTGTGAAAATTAAAATTAGAAGCCAAATCGGCTGGCAATCTATCAAAATAAGACAAGCCTAAACCAATTTGAATAAAACTGCTTCTTGGAAGAAATGGTGTGTAAAAATTACCATACCAGTCAATACCAGCTACATTCAAATCTTCTTTCTCAAAACGATTTACAGTAGCGCGAAAATGTTTTGGAAAAAATTCTGGTTTATACGAAACCCCCAGAACAAAACCGGAAGCGTCTTTCGAAAATAAAATGGCTTCTATTTCCGTTTTTTTTCCATCAAGTTCAGATTTAACGATTTCATACAAATCTGTCTTGAGTTGAGCGCGTCTCTCAACATCAGTCAATCTTTCTTGCGCTCTCGGAATCATGGGTTCTATTTCAGAGGCATATGATAGGTTCTGCTGACTTCCAAAAAGCGCCAATCCCACGGCGAGTCCGCACAATGTTTTCTTTAAAACCATTAAAAAATTCAATAGGATTTAGCCTTTTAAATTAAGTATATAATCTAATGATGGCTATGAAAAATATACTTTAGAAATCTGTAATTTTTTTCTGTGTAAGAACATCATTTAGCATCTTGCTTTTTTTCAAAATTTGCGAACAGTCAAAATTAAATTTTATTTGCCCTATTTTTTTAGCGCCGTCAATCAATTCTTTCTTTGAGTTGAAGGGCATTTTTTTCTTCATGGATTTTCTCACACTCTCTCTCACGACCCAAACTCCGAGAGAAGCCCAGTAAGAGGAAGTTTCTATTCTTACTGCTAAAACTGAAGCCTGTCTTTTTATGCTTTCCAAATATTCAAGAATAGGAAGTCTTGCTGCATAATATCCTCCAGAAGTATTTGACGCGTAATCTTTTCTCCCAAAAAAACTTTCAAAATCAGTCGAAGCTTTTATTTCCTGGCTTGGATTCCACGAACTGTTGGGAAGATAAATTTCAAAAAGTTCGTAATTGAAAACATTTGGAAAAAGCATAATTAGATATTGATTTCCAAGAAATTCTCCAAAGAATAATTCGTAATTTTCAACCCATTTGTATTCCCTTACTTTCTCCGCAAGATGTTTTCCGATTGTGTCATCAGTCGCAGTAATGCTCCATCTTGTTGGAACAAGTTTTTTCTGCATCTTCAAACCCAAGACACCAACACTCAAAATTTTGCTCAAAGAATATTCGTTGAATCCTTTCTTGTAAAGATATGAAATTGCCTCGCTGGATTTTACTTCGTCATTAATCATCTTGTCAACTTTTCTGTGAATTCTTACATTTCCGGTGATTTTTGCTTTTCCCAATCTTGCAGTCATTCCATGTGGTGTGACAATTTGGTCATTTTTTCTCCCAACATTCAATCTATTTTTCAATTCAATTTCAATATCAACAGGTTTGGAAGCAACAGCAATTTCCTGAGCAATCTGAATGAATTTATTATTTATTTTAGAATCTGAAACTTTTGATTGAAATCTTGAATTCAAAAGACTCTCTCTTATTTGAATCACGTCATTTATGCTAAAATTATTATCTGCCCAATATTTCTCAGCATCGTAAAGCCATGCATTATCATCTCTTTGCAGGGGGCTTAAAATTCCGACGTTAACAAGAGGATATTTCAGTTTGCTTCCAATAAAAACGCTCGGTGGAGAATTGCTGTCAAACTTTGAAATGTTAGAAATATCTTTTATCTTGAAATTTGTTTCGGCAAGTTTTTTTATTACCTCAAATTTTATATTTTCCATAATCAATTAAATCCATCCTCTTCTAAACACTCCCTTGTCTTTTATTTCAAAACTAAATTCTTTTGGCGGCATGCTTCTATGTTTTAGCAAAACCGCATTCTTTTTTTTTCCGTCAGTCTGAAGCTCGATAATGCACTTGCACCAATATTTAAGCAAATCACCTCCGACAAGATTAACTTGTTTCTTGACGCCATTTCTTAAATCTTCTTCAGATAAAAATCCGCTGTAAACCTGATTTGTTATTATAATCGGAATTTTTTGTTTTCTTGAAATTTCCGAAAGCATTCTCATTTGCTCAGCCATTTTCCAATTTAAATTCCTGATTTTTTCGTCATTGTCTTTTGCCTCGCCCATTTCAAGCCTGTAAAGAGTAACCATGCCATCAATAACAATAAGTCCTATTTCTTCCTTCGCCTGATTTTTGACTTGGCTTAAAAGTTGTGAAAAAGATTTTTTCTGTTCGTCAAAATTTGTCGGCTCAAGAAGAAGAATGTTGTTCAATATTTCTTCATAGCTTTCTTCCGCAATTTGCTTAACTCTCTCGACGCTAAATCCACCCTCCGTGTCAATAAAAATAACTTTTTTTCCTTTCTTTGCCTGACTGCATGCAGCCAAAAGAACAAAATTTGTTTTCCCGCTTCCAGGAGGTCCTGCAATCATCGTGACAACATCAGGTTCATAACCGCCAAAAAGCCACTTGTTCAAATCATAACTTCCCGTAGAAATCTTCTCCGTTTTTTCCATTAATTAAAAAATTCTGAGGAATTAATAAGGATTATTGTATCAATTTTCATCTATCCAAGTTGGAAAATTAAACTCGGGATATTTTATTCTGGATAATTTCAATTGTTCCGAAAGTTCTAATATAATCTCGCCCGACGGGTTTTTAGTATATTCCAAAATAAATGACCAAGCCTTAGGGATTTTATTTTCCAAATCGATTAAAAGTTCCACTAGTCTATTTTCTAATCGAGTTTTATATCCAGGATACCAATAACTGCCATGAACAGAATCCACTTTTCTAGCCGAATCATTTGCAGAAAGATAATTATCTGCCGTAGGATTATTTAGAAATCTAAAAACATTTAACATATAAAATCCGAAATTTTCTTCTCTTTCTTCATCTCTTGCAATATCTGACAATGCATCCGACATATCAAATCCTGAACAACAGTATATAAAAAGATTATTGTGAAAAAGAATAAATGAGTGAAAAGTACAAGTATGACAATATAGCAATATCTGGAATTCCTGCTTCTGGGAAATCTCTTTTAGTCAATGGTTTGTTAGAAAGATTAGTTGGTTGGGAATTTCACTCAATAGGAGATTTAGTTAAAGCGCAACATAGGAAAGTTTATCCGGACATTAAAACAGAAGTCCCGCTTTCAATATGGTGGTCGAATCTTTCCGAAGAAGAGCAAATTAAATTCAATGAGGACTTATTTGAAAAAGTAAAAAGAGGAAAAATAATCGCCGATACAAGATATGCTGCAATTTGCAAGGATGGAAATATTTTATATAGAAAAACTGGAAAAGAAAAATATAAAGACATTAAATTAAATTCTCTGCTAGTCTTCGTGGAAGCTCCGTTAGATGTTAGAGCTGGAAGAGTTTTGGATAGGTCCGATTACCTTGAAAAATCGCTAAGTGATATTAAAGAAGAATTAGTACGAAGAGAATCAAAGGAGCATAAGTTAGGACTTGAAATTTTTGGAATTGATTATAAAGATAAAAAGGATTATGATATTATTATTGACTCGCGGGCTATGACGCCGGAAGAAGAAATTTCATCAGTAATGGAAATGATGAAGATAAAAAATTATTAATCTGATTTAAAAACGTCCGCAATTTTTTCCAAGAAACTTCTCTTTTTCTCAATTTTTGGCTTTTCTATCTCGGCTAAATAAGCGCTAAGAGAGTTCATGTCTCCCACATTTCCAGAAATTCCAACATGATATTTTTGGTTTCTTCTGTCAGAAAGATATGGACTAAAAGAAAATCTCAATGATGGAAGATTTCTCATTGTTCTTTGAACTTTAACGAGATTATCGTGCGAAGTGTGAAAAATCATCTTTGCGTCAACCATTTTATTTCAATTTCTTGAAATCGTCTTCTATCTTGTCAAGTTCTTTTGTTATGGAATTAACAGCGTCGGTTATTGCCTTCTTCGCAGTTTTTCCCTTCGTCTTCACTAAAAGAATTGGATTTTTCGTCGGATGTGCCCTTCTCCATGCGGCAAAACTTACAGACGAATCCTTATTCAAAAAAACTCTCAAAATTTCTACAATTGTAAGGTTGTCAACTTCAAGTTCAATCTCATCCTTTGAACCCTTTAAAACTTTCATTTCCATAACAAAAAATCCGAATGATTATTTATAAAACTTGCTGTTCTAATCAATTTATAAAAATCTGTCTAATATCTCTCTGCCCTATAATTTTTTTCTACAACATCCAGACATCTGCCATTTAACATATCTTTCCAAACTGCCCTTTCGAAAATTTTATCAAAATCACTATCTATATCAACGCTCATTATGTTAGCGCCAAAAGGCTTGCCTTTCTCAATAATTAAATCTGGAAAGCCATCTCCATTTCTATCATACAAGTCTGTGGTCATTGTTATATATTTCTCAGGTAATTTTTCTGAGAAAGGGATGGTAATTTTTCTTTCCAGAGTTTTCAGATTCCTTTCTATTTGACCAAGCCTAAAAGTTCCATTTCTATAATCCGCCTCATTTAATGAAATCAGAGTCATAAATGAAGCAACTTTTGTTTTGTCATCATATTCTGGGATTTTACAGTTTTCTTCATTAACGGGCAAAGAAGCTTGAGGCCTAATATGGGGAATTGGACTGCACGATGCTATCACTGTCAATCCTATTATTGAAATTATGTTTTTCAGATATTTAAACATCAGAGAATTAGATAAAATATCTATTTAAGTTTTTATTTTATGCAAACATATCATTCCCTTTCAAAAGAATCTTCCAAATCTTCATCCAATATCAACTCTGGTGGATTATCAGATTCATCAATTGGTTCCATTTCTTTGAAATCAGAAACTCTAATATTCCCAATTGAATTAAAATCAATTTTTTCCGGCTTTCTACTCATCGGAGCTTCAGGTTTTCTTAATCTTATGAAAAGATAGTTTTCAATTTTAGTAATTAAATCTCTGCTCTTTTCTGGGACAAATCCTCTTTCAAGAGCTTCCAATGCAATCTTTGGCTCTCTCAATGTAACGGCAAGCTGGTCCAAAGTCATGTGCTTTGATCTTCTCGCCCTTAATATAACCCAATGAAAATTTACAACTAAACTATTTTTCAAATCAACATCTTCCTTCATATTTTTCTTAAAATTTGCCTCAATTACATTCTTCAAAACAACATCCTCTCTTCTTACCGGTTTTAGAAAAGAGCCAGATCTTCCAGTATGTCCCGAAATCTGCGCCATTCTTTCGGCAACGCTTTTCTCTTCGGCTTGCTGTGCTGCGCTCTTTCTTATTATTGAAATATCCTCGGTAATCAAACATCTTCTGCAAACTTTTACAACTCCAGATGAAGAAATACCATCAAGAAGCACCGCTTTCGATTCATCAACACCGCATTTAAAACAGCTTGCCATAAAATTATAGAGTATATGTGTTTTTAATGTTTTATATGGTAAAAAATATTATTTAAGATAATTCTCAATTTCTTCAACAGTTTTTGGCTGATATAAAATATTTTTTTCATTTATTAAAACTGCTGGATAGTTTTTTATTCCATATTTATTAGTCAAATAGTTTACAGATTCTATATTTTGATCCACGGCAATTGGAATTAAAATTAGCTTGTCGCTTTCTTTCGCTTTTAAATCACTTAATAATCTTCCCCAAACAACCTGCTGAGATTTTATTCCGATATCATCCGTATTATACTGGTAAAGATAAACTACATTATTGATAGCGCCGCATTTTTTTTCAATGTCTATTACATTCATCCAAAGCAAAGTTCTTAGCAAATCATATTTCTTGTGTATCGTCTTGATAGAATCAGTAAGCTTGTTTTTGTCGTCATACCTCTCAAGCTCTTTTGCCTCATTGTAAATCTTATCGGCAAAATTTATGCTAATTTTTTTTAAATCATCGCAAGATGCAGTGCTATCGCTTGTTATTTTTCCAAGAGCAAGAGAATCATACAAAGAAACTTCTGACTGGTAAAATGATATGCTCAAAGTGTCTGATCTTAATTGTTCAACATAAACTCCAAGAACAAATCCCATTAGAAATAAAAGCACAGTTACAAAAAGTGCCTGCCAAAAAACATGTTTTTTATTTTCGAACATTTTGTTTAACGCCAAGAGTATTTTCCTGCCATGAATTTATACAAGGACACTACGACAACTATGGGTCTCAAAAGTATATACACTAATGAATAGAAAATGACGCTAAAAAAGCTTTCTCTTTCATGAATGTGTTTATCTACAGTTCTCAACGCTAAAAATATGAACGCCATCCCAAGAATGAATGAAGCGATTCCCAAAAAATTCAAAACAGAGGGATTAAGATTAACATCGTTCAAAGTTAAAATTGCCGTTTGCGCTGCAATAGAATATTTTGTTGAAAGATATGAAATTAAAAGGCTTCTCGCTGTCCTGTAAATTAAAACTCCTAATCCAAAAACTCCTAAAATTAATGAAATTGAAAAAAATGGAAGAATAAACATTCCAAGCATTCCCTTTCTAAAAAAAGAATTTTTATATTTTAATATGGTCTGATAACCGCCAATGTTCCACCTTATTCTCTGCTTGAACCATTTTCTCAAAGTATCTGGAGAAACCGTCGTCGCTTTTGAAGTAAATGACATTTTTATTTTATATCCTTCTTTAAGCAAATGCCACGTAATTTCAATGTCCTCCGTCATGTTCTTTGTGTCAAAGCCGCCAATCTTTGTCAGAGCAGATTTTCTGTACAAAGCCATTGGTCCCGGAGTAACATAAATAGAATCTAAAAATCCTAAAAGTTTTCTTGTGAATGCAATGACTTTATACTCTACAGATTGCATTTGTCTTAAGAAATTATCCTTGTCCTTTACAAGAATTCTTGTCGTCACGGCGCCAGTTTTCTCGTCGTTAAAATATCCTGCCATGGAATAAAGCGCATGTTCATCAGGATAGGAATCGGCGTCGACAACAGCTATTAATTCTCCCTCGGCAATTTTCATGGCGTGATTCAAAGAGTCTGCCTTCCCGGAATTTTTCTTATCAAGAACTTTTACAATAGAATATTTTCTTTCAAGTTCTCTCGCAATTTTTAAAGTATTATCTTTGCTCCCATCATTTATAATTATTATTTCCAGCAAATTTCCATAATTTGTTTTCAAAATAGATTCCACAGTTTCTTTGATGCTATCTTCTTCATTAAAAGCCGGCACCAAAACTGAAATGGAATAATTCTTTTCCGGAATAGGATTTGTAAAAATTTCTCTCCTATTCTGCAAAAAAGTCAGCGCAAAAAGAGAAAGAAAATAAACTGCTATGAAAATATAAACTAAATAAATTATTGTAAAAATTTCAGGCATTTCCGTTTTCTTCTTCGTTTATTTTTTTAATAAAATCTTCAGTTCCTTGAACATTAAAATAATTGTAAAAATCATCGTTTAGACTCAAATCATAAGTGCGTCCCATCCTCTTCTTTTTAATTAGTCCTAAATCAGTAAATTTTTTTATGTGGTCATATGCTTTATTGCTTCTTATTTTTACTAAAACACTTTGCTTTATCGGCTGTTTATACGCAATAATCGCAAGCGTCTCCTGCTCTGATTTTGAGAATTCAGAACTGCCTGTTGCGAGCCTATTGACGACGTCTGCGTAATCTTTGTTTACATCCATTTTCCACGAGCCGCTTTTTTCAACAATTTCAATTGCAGAATTATCATTTTCATATTTGTCTCTCAGCTTTTCAAGAACTTCTTTTATTGTTATTGGATTTAAATCAGAAAAAGAAATCAATTCTTGTATCGTCAAAAACTTTCCCGAAATAAAAAGAACAGCCTCAATTTTCCTCATGTTCTCAGCTTCTTTTTCTTTATCGAGTTCATCCAAAGTCTTGCTAGTTAATGTCATAATTTAAAGAAACAGCGGAGATTTAAAAATTCTTAGATAAACTAAACTTTGAATCTAAGAAAAGCGCCTATTCCTGAAAGATTGAAAAACTGTTCCCCCTCGACGGTTTCGGTAGAAACAACCTCAAACTTTGAAGAAGTATTTTCAGCCAATTCTTTAAGTTCGCCCATTAAAGTCTTGTCTATTTTTTTTGAAAGAATTAAAGTTTCAACGGCGCCATACTCAAGAGCTTTCCTGACTTTTTCTTCACCATAAGCTGCAAGGCCAGGTCTCTCCCCAAGAGTTTCAAAGAATTTTTCCATGAGTTTTTTTTCCTTGATTATTTCCTGACTTGCAAGAATATCCATTGATTTTCCAACAAGCTCCTTCAATCCAGATTCATCCGCATCTCCAATGTCAATAACGCCTATGACTTTTTCTCTTAATTTCGTAACAAGATAATTCTCATCCATAAATTCGTCTTTTGTTGGAATCGGTCCGCCAATTAAAATTCCCTTAAGCTTAGTCATTTCAAAAAAATGTTTCTTCATTTCTTCGGCAATTCTTTTGTAAAATTCTTTTGTCAAACCCTCGGTAATTCTATGAAATCTCTGGCTGCTTTGCCCTCCAGCTCTTACTTTGCTTGGAACTCCGGAAGTCATTCTTTGCAGTTTCTCAATTCTCTTTCCTTCCAACATTCCAATCGTTGCCTCTTTTCTATCCATGACAAGAAGTCCGTAAACTTCTTTAGTATCAAGAATTTCTCTTAATGGTTCAAGAACAAATTCCTTGTCACATCTGTAAAGTCTTATCTTCAATGGCAAAGGCGGTTCAACAGTCCAAATTTTCATGTCAGTCTGTCCTTCATTTTTAGAAATATTCCCGCAAAAAATTGCCAATCCATTTTCAGGATTTCTTTTCAAAGTCTTGAGATATCTGACAATTTTATCAAGAGCGTCCGTAACATTTTTCCTAGTCCCGGTAGATTTTATGTTTTTCGCAGTTGATTTCTCCGCTTCCAGCTGTTTCTGAACTGAAACCGCATCAAAATCTGCAGAAATGTAAACCGTTATTAATTCAGTATGTCTTCCCTTATAGCTTTCCAATTCAGTTAAAACTTCTTCTAGTTCGTCTGGTGTGGATGCCATGATTATGAAACAAAGAGTTCGTTTAAATAATTAATCATCTAAATTATTATAAAGTAAATTATTTCCTTGAATAAATGCCTAATTCATATGCAGAAGGTTTTAGAAACGGTCTTGAACTTATCACATCAGGAGTTTGTAATGAATTTGACACTTCAGAAAAATATTTAGAGATTGTAGAAGAATTTATGAAAAATCTTCCAAAGAAAAATAAAAATTATTATCTTGGCGTGGCAAGCGCCGAGGCAGTTTATTTTGCAGGTTCAATATCTCTCGTGTCTGTGCTTGCCTATATTGGATTGGAATATCTTAAATAAATTCAACATCAAATTTCCCTTCTCTAATTTCTTTGGCGTTTGTAACAGATTTCAAATCATCTAGAAGACCTTTTAATTTATCATTGTCTTTTTTTTCCAATGTAAGAATTATCTCAGAATTCATCGGCTTTTTAGCTTGTGATTTTTCTTGTCTTATTTTTCCAATAGCATCAATCAAAATTTTAAATTTTTCATCGTCGTCTTTTTTAGAAGCCACAAGAAATTTTTCTGGCCAATTTGAAACATGAATGCTTTTATTCTTTTCATTTTTAATGAAATGATTTTTATAAATTTCTTCAGTTATGAAAGGAATTATCGGCGCAAACAATTTCATTAAGGTTAGAAGAGAATTGTAAAGAACATAAAATGCGGATTCTTTTTCTTCTTTTGTTCCAGAATAAACTCTCTTCTTTACAATCTCAAGATAATTTGCGCAAAAAGTCTGCCAGAAAAAATTATCTGTTTCTGATTTTGCCAAATGAAATTCATAGTTATCAAAATTCTTTGTTGTCTTTTCAATGAGCTTATTTAATTTCGTCAAGAAAAGTCTGTCAGTTTCAAGAAGCTTGGTTTTTTTCGGCTTGTAATTTCCCATATTCATAAAAACAAAATTCGAAGCATTGAGAATTTTATTAACTAATTTCTTTCCTGCAATAATTTCTTTCTCTTGATATTCCATATCCTCGCTAAGTTTTGAAGAAGCCGCCCAATATCTCAAGGGGTCAGCGCCGTATTTTTCAAGAACGCTTTGTGGTTCCACAATGTTTCCAAGAGACTTTGACATTTTCTCTCCTTTCAATGTTACAAAGCCAGAAATTGTAACATCTTCCCAAGGATTTTTTCCATACAACAATTGGGATTTAGCCATTGTATAAAAAAGCCAGAAATTAATTATATCTTGAGCCTGCGGTCTTAGGGACATTGGAAATAATTTTCCTCTTAATTCCTTTGGCATTAATTCAATCGCCAAGAAAGGTGTGCTAGCAGAAGTAAACCAGGTATCAAAAACATCTTTTTCTGGAATTAAACTTTTTGATTTGCATTTAGTGCAATTCTTTGGTTGATTTACAAATGGATCAACTGGAAGTTGTTTCTCCTCGGCAAAAATTGTCTCTCCGCATTCCTGACAATACCAAACTGGAATCGGAACTCCATAATGCCTCTGTCTTGAAATGCTCCAATCCCATTGCAATCCACGAATCCAATTATCAAGCTTGTGCTTCATGTGCTTCGGATGCCAATTCAATTTTTCTGAAGCTTTTAGAAAAATATTTTTCTTGTCGAGATATTTTACATACCATTGCTGTGAATTAATAATTTCAACTGGCTCTCCTGACCTTTCACCAACCTGAACAACGTGAACAATTTCTTTTTGCTCTTTCAAAAATCCGCCGTTTTTCAAGTCTTCAATTATTTCTTTTCTTGCATGCGCGATTTTCATTCCGTTGTATCTTCCGGATTTTTCATTCATGGTTCCATTTGGATTAATCAGCATCTTAAGAGGCAGATTATATTGCTTGTACCATTCAACATCAGTCAAATCTCCAAACGTACAGCACATTACAATTCCAGTTCCTTTTTCCATGTCGACTCTTTCGTCAGACATTATTGGAACTTTAAAATTATATAGGGGAGTATAAGCATTTTTTCCAACTAATTTTTTATATCTCTTATCATTTGGGTTTACAAAAATAGAAACACACGCCCCCAATAATTCAGGCCTTGTCGTTGCAATGATTATTTTCTCCCCAGTTTCAGTCTTGAAAATCAAATCATTAAAATAAGATTTTATTTCTTTATCTTTTAATTCTGCTTGTGCAATTGCAGTTTGAAAAACAGTATCCCAAAGAATCGGCGCCTCTTTTCTGTAAACAAGATTTTTTTTCGCGAGTTCCAAAAAACTTCTCTGTGAAATTGCTCTCGAGTGCTTGTCAATTGTCGAATACAAAATATCAAAGTCGCAGCTTATTCCAATGTTTTTCCAGTCTTGAATAAACCCGGGCAATTCTTCTTTCAAAAATTCTAGGCAAATCTTAATCGCCTCTTCTCTTGTCTTTCTCCTCAAATCAATATTTCTTTGTCTTTGCACAAGCTTCTCTGTCGCAAGTCCGTTGTCATCCGTTCCAAATGGATAAAAAATATTGTAGCCTCGCATTCTTTTGTATCTCGCAATAAAATCCTGCTGCGAATACGAAAAAGCGTGCCCCATATGCATCTTTCCTGAAACAGTTGGTGGTGGAGTATCTATTGAATAAATTTTTCTTTTATTTTTAACGTCAAATTTGTAAATCTTTTCCTTCTCCCAAGAATTTCTCAGTTTCTTTTCAATCTCCTTAAAATCAAATTCGACCATCTTTTAAAAACAGCAAGGAAACTTTTAAATATTCTTCTTTAAACTAAATTGGTATGAACAAAATTAAAAGGGAAGATTACACTAAAGAAACCGCAGGTGTCTTAGTATGGCAGACAATCAAGTAAATCTTCCAGGAGGCTTTGGCGGACTTGTAAGATTCAACGAGGAATATTCAAGTTATTTCAATGTAAAGCCGATTCATGTAATAATATTCGTCGCTCTTATAATTGGGCTCAGAATTTTATTCCAATTTATTTATTAAAATGTTCGGAAATATCGACCCTAAAAAAATGCAAGCTGTTATGAAACAAATGGGAATGTCCCAAGAACAAATTGATTCTTCTCGAGTTATTATTGAAAAAACTGACGGTGCAAAGATTATGATAAATAATCCTTCTGTCACGAAGATAAAAATGCAAGGACAAGAATCATTCCAGATTTCTGGAGAAATTTCTGAAGAAGTTGGAATTTCAGAAGATGATATAAGAACAGTAATGGAAAAAACCGGCGTTGATGAAGAGCAAGCAAGAAGCGCATTGGAAAAAACCGGCGACTTGGCAGAGGCGATTTTAGAGCTAAGTTAATTTTAAAATAACATTTCTATGCTCCAAATATATTTAAGCAATTTATTTTACTAACTAATATGAAAGAAATTTCAGGATATTTAGCAAATCAATTTGGTTTTTCTGAAACTGGGAGATTTTTATTAGACAAGCTGATAAAACCAGAAATTAATAGAATAGGAATCAAAATATATGACCCGTTTGAAGAATGCGAAAAAGAATTAGATTTAACAAGATTATCAAAGCTCAAAAAACATCAAGATGTATATTCATTATGGGAAAAATTTGGACACAAGATTACACCAATAAATAATAGATTGATGAAAAAAACGAATTGCATGTTTGCGATATTGGACGGAGGTCATGCATTAGACGATGGAGTTGCAAGCGAAATCGGATATTTTGCCGGAATTAAACAGGGCCCAATATTTGCATTAAGAACTGATTTTAGGAAAGTAGAAAGCATGGCAAATACTGTAAATTGGCAAATAGTTGGTTATATCAAACAAAGCAAGGGAAAACTAATCAACAACACGGAAGAATATTTCTCTGAAATTCAGAAATGGTATGATTCTCTAAAATAACTATTGGATAGTATATTAAGAAAAGATATAAAAACATGAATATCTTCAACAAATATACTTCTAAACGTCAGGTTAAGCTTAGAATCAATACATGGAAGAAATAATTCAAGAGAAAATTAGCGCAGATCATTTGTTATATGTAAGTTTAAAGTATACTAAAACATGCGATGTAATTGTCAATTTAATTCTCCGTTGGCGCAAAATGATTGAAACGAGCATTGATGAAATTTTAAAGCACGCAAAGAAAAAGAAAAAAATTTCTTCCGTTCCGACAAATCCTGTGAAAAAAATAGAAGAAGTCAGGAAGCTTTTCAAGAAAGATAAGAACTTTTTGAAGATTATTGACACATATGAAATGTTCAGGAAGATAGAAGAGCTAAAAAAAGAGAGAATAGGCGAGTTTAGGAAGAACGTAACTTTGAAAGTATTTTACAGAGGTGAAGAAGTAAACGTAAATCTTGAGCAGTTGAAAATCTACGCCGAAGAGTTAGAAAAATTTATAAGTGCTACTAAACAATTTCTTTTACACTAAGCAGAACCAAGGTTCTGCGCCTCCTATGAATAGATTGTAAAATGAAAAAGATAATAGTTATAACATCTGGAAAGGGCGGTGTAGGAAAAACAACAACCGCAATAAATCTTGGCGCTGCAATAAATTCTTTCGGTCGCGATGTTTTGGTTGTTGACGGAAATCTCACAACGCCAAATATAGGAATCCATCTAGGTTCTCCAGAAGTTCCAGTAAATCTAAATCATGTTCTTCTAAACAAAGCTGAAGTTTTCGAGGCAGTATATGAACATAGTTCAGGAATGAAAATTATACCTTCTTCTCTTTCTTTGAAGGAATTAAAAAAAATAAAGCCAGAGAAGTTAAAGAATTTCAAAAAAGATTTTGAAAAAGTTTCTGATTATGTCATTGTTGATAGTGCTGCAGGCTTGGGAGCAGAAGCAATGGCTGCATTTGCCCTTGCAGACGAGTTAATAATTGTGACAAATCCCGAAATGCCTGCAATCGCCGATGCATTAAAAACCATTAGGCTTGCGCAAGAAATGAAAAAAGAAATTATGGGAGTCATAATAACTAAGGTCAAAAAAGATGACATAGAAATGCAACCTGATGTAGTGAAAGAAATGCTTGAAGTTCCAATTCTGGGAATGGTTCCTTATGACAATGCAGTTTCAAAATCTCTAAATTTAAGAGATGCAGTTGTTCACACACATCCAAAATCAAAGTCTTCAAGAGCTTACAAGGAAATCGCGGCAAGAATATTAAACATAGATTATGATTCAGAAAAAGACAAGGAAAAAATATTAGAATTTATTCTGAAAAAATTAGGATATTTTAAGAAATTTGGGAAAAAATAATTCTATAATTAATTATTATTCTATGCTCGCTATCGCTCGCTGATTGATTGCTCCAAATCGGCTTTACGCACGATTTTCGCCAATATAAAAGTATTAATGGGAAAAAATTACGTTAAATTAATTGTAAAACGCAACGCCAATTTCCATATTAATTCCAGATTTTGCAGGAGGGTGGGAATAAGTCTCTACAAAAAAATAATTATTTAATTTTACTTCCAACTTCAATATCACTTTCTGGCGAGAGCAAAACAACTTTTCCATCCTCAGAATCATCAGCCGCAAGAAGCATCCCTTGGCTTTCAATTCCTCTTAACATTCTAGGTTTGAGGTTTGCAAAAACAATTATCTTCTTTCCCTTCAAATCTTCTTTTGGATAATATTTTTTTATTCCAGCGCAAAGGGTTCGCTTTCCAAGCTCTTTTCCCAAATCAACCTCGAGTTTGTAAAGTTTGTCCGCGCCCTCGATTTCTTCGACTTTCAGAATTTTTCCAACTCGCAAATCCAATTTTTCCCAGTCTGAGTAGTCAACTTGTTCCATGAACAAAGAAGAAAATTAGGGTTTTTAGATTTTTTCAACAGCAGGTAAATCTTTTTAAGTGTTAAAGATAAAAGAAATGAATGGTTTTAAAAAAATTTTTTAGGCGCCATAGAGCGAGAAAAGAGACGATATCTCTGTTTTTTGGATTAATTCCCGGAATAATAATTGGTTTTTTTCCAATTCTTAATAGAAATATATGTTACTATATTTTATCAATTGCCTTATTAATCATAACATATATTTTTGGTAAATGTTTTGTAATAAAAGCGATTGATTTTAAGGAATCAAAAAATTTTCATAATAACTTTATGATGACTGTAATTTTATCCATATTTATCACATTAGGTATAGAATTTAATCAATGGATAATAAAGAATGTATTTTGGTCTCTCGTAATATGGGTTGTATATTCAATAATTTCAAGTATAGTGTATGTAACGTATAGTAAGCGTTAAATTATCTTCCTAAAAAAAACTTCCGCTTTCATTTGGCTTTATAGACGAATGAATGAAAATATACTTTTTAGAATTTTATTTTTTCAAAAAGTATATTTGATTTTTTAATTTTATCATTTTTGAAAATCTTCGCGATTTTCTGCGAAGTTTGCGGCATGAAAATTCCAAGATAGGGATTTATTTTTCTTATTGAATCCACGAGTTCAAACAAAACTTTTTTGTCGTGAGTTTCCCAAGGTTTTTTCTCCTGAACATATTCGTTGCACAAATGCAAAAACTCAAAAATAAGATTCAAAGCCTTATCAATTTCAAAATTATCAAAATGTTTCTCAATCTCTTTGGCTTTTAATTTTTTGAATAATTTATTTTCGGTTTTTTCAATCCCATATTTTTCCGCCAAAGCAGAAACTCTTGAAACAAGATTTCCTAATTTATCTGCAAGTTCGTTGTTGTGTCTTTCAATTACTTTCTCTTTTGAAAAATCTCCATCTTCTCCAAATGGAGTTTCCCTGAATAAAAAATATCTTATTGAATCCAATCCTGCAATTGAAATTAATTCATCAATGTTAATCACATTTCCAGTTGTCTTTGAAATTTTTTCTCCGTTGATTGTCCACCATCCGTGAGAAAAAATTGTTTTCGGAGTTTTAATTCCAACAGACATCAAAAAAGCTGGCCAATAAACAGTATGAAACCAAATTATATCTTTTCCAATTAAATGAACATCAGCAGGCCAAAATTTTTCTTTTCCTTTTTTCCTCGTAGCTGAATAATAATTAAACAACGCGTCAAACCAAACATAGCAAATATGATTCTTGTCAAACGGCAGCGGAATTCCCCAATCAAAGCTCGTTCTTGAAATAGACAAATCGTTAAGTCCTTCCTCAATTCTATTGATTATTTCCTGTCTTTTATTTTCAGGTTTGATAAAATCTGGATTGTCCTTATACAATTTTAATAATTTATTTTTATATTTTGACAATCTAAAAAAGTAAGACTCTTCCTTCAACTTGTCAACTTTCTTTTTATGAATCGGACAGCATCCATTCTCTAAATCTTTTTCAGTATAATATGCCTCGCACGGAACGCAATAAAATCCCTCGTATTGTCCTTTGTATATGTCACCATTATTATAAGATTTCTGGAGCATTTCAGAAACAATTTTCTCATGGTCATTATCTGTCGTTCTTATGAATCTGTTGTATGTCAAATCCAATTTTCCCCAATCTTCCTTGAATTTCAAAACTAAATAATCAACAAATTCTTTTGTCTTTTTTCCTGCTTTTTTCGCAGCGTCTTCTATTTTTTTTCCATGCTCGTCAGTTCCCGTGAGAAAAAAAACTTCCTCTCCTTTCAGCTTGTGCCATCTAGCCAAAATGTCAGCCGCTATAGTAGTGTATGCATGCCCGACATGAGGAATATCATTTGGATAATAAATTGGTGTTGTAACATAAAATTTTTTTGCCATAAGTTCTAAAAATATCAAATATATAAAAACTTAACCTACAAAAACTATTTAAAGAAATTTATGTTTTATTAAATATGTTCGACAAAAAGGAATGCAAAAGATGCGGAGAAAAATCCGGAAACAAGCATAATTTCTGCCCAAATTGCGGAGTGCCTTTCAACAAAAAGGGTTCTAAAAAAGACTATGGAATGCTGGGAGAAGATGATTCTAATTTAAATGCTCCTGAAGAAAATAATTTGGATTTGACAAATTCTTTACTGGGAGGATTTGGTGGAAAGATGATGGGAAAAATGATTGAAAGTGCTATGAAAATGCTCGAGAAAGAAATGGAAAAGGAAATGAAAAAAACAAAACCTAAAACAAATATGCAGCTATTCATAAACGGAAAAAAAATAGATTTAGGAAACTACAATAATCAGGCGGAAGCTGAAAAAGACGAAGAAGAAGTTTCTTTGGAAAAACTCCCAAACAGCGAATTGAAAGGATTTTCGGGACTTCCAAAAAAAGAACCGCACACAAATATTAGAAGACTTTCAAATAAAGTCGTTTATGAAGTTGAGATTCCGGGAATGGATTCAGAAAAAGACCTTTCAATAGTAAAGCTCGAAAACAGCATAGAGATAAAAGCAATTTCAAAAAATAAGGCCTACAAAAAAATTATTCCAATAGGACTTCCAATAAAAAATTATAATATTTCAAAGGGAAAACTTACTCTCGAACTCGGCTTGAAGTAAGAACAATTTTTTCTATGTCTTTCCAAGAAGAAACTCTTTTTACATTATCTAGAAAAGTATTATTTCTATTCCAGGGATTATCATAAAGCAAAACGTTAATTCCTTTTGAAGCAACATCTAATGCATATTCCGGGCCGTCTTCAATCATATAATCTGCGCCGATATCCAAACAAATTTCTCCCTTGGTTTTTCCGTTTGTTGCTAATTTCGGATTGCGGGCAAAATGCACATTTGAAAAGATTCCACGATAATGCAATTTAACCCATTCCAAAGTTGAATTTATAATTTCAGGAGGTCTTGCAGTTACAATTTCCATTTCAAATCCATTTCTCTTTAAATTTCTTAAAGTTTCTGCAGAATTGGGAATCGGTTGCACTGACGCAAAATAATGGCTGTGTAAAAACTCTGTAAATTTCTTATGCTCTTCTTCAAAAGTTCCACCGATAGTGTCTCTAAAAGTATAAGAAAGAAAATCTTTTTTTAGCAGCGAAGTTCCATATCTATCGTTATGAAAAATTATTAATTTGTCAAGAAGTCCCGCAAGAACTTCATCGCAATCAACTGCTAGCTTCATAAAAAGAAAGATTTTTTCTCATTTAAAAATATATATGAGCCCAGAGACAAAAATAAATTTTGTCGGCATCTAATAACAAAAGTTATGAGTTTCACGAATTCACTCGTTTCCCTTATTCTTCGAGAATGAGCCTGCGAGGATTTGAACCTCGGACCCCTGCCTTATCAGAGCAGTGCTCTAGCCAGGCTGAGCTACAGGCTCACACCATCGAATTTGTGATAAATTGTTTATAAAAGTTTGTAAAACTTTCCATAATAAAAAATGACAATTTCTCAAATTAAATTTTAATCAAGTTATTATTTTCCGTCTTTTTCATCTATCGTTCATACATGATGGGGTTAACGAATCCAGAAATATCAGATGCAATTTTGTCAGGAAATATTTCAAGTTTGAGTTTTCTGTCTTCTATAAGTTGCAAAAGCACAACACCCTTAACTTGATCATCGTGGTTTAATGCCTTCAAATTGCTTGCATAACTAATCTTGTCCCAGTACGTGCCGCCATCTGACTTATAATCATAGTTCACGAGCTCCAGTTTAATAACACCTGAATTTTTATCCAAGGTTCCTGGATCAGGAGAGTTGCCTTTTATGCCAAACTGTTTTCCCTCTCCCTTCGTCGTGAAAGTTCCAGTGGAGAATATTAAGTGAGACGAATCTATTGCATCGTAAGTTATTGCAATATGATTTGACCAAGAATTATATTGTCCGATTATTACACCAGAATAACCGCCAGAGTTTTCCACAAACCAATTACCGACGATTTTGCCGTCAATATCATAGTCTATTTTTCCGCCAAAAGGTTGCGCGGTTCTTTCTGTTTTTGCTATAAGCTCGCTCCTTAAAGGCTCGCCGAAATAATTGTACGGGTCAACCGTGTGAATTTTCCATGGTTCGCCGCTGTAGTGTTCAGGCACCACAAAACCCTTCAATGTTACATCGTCGTTATGCACGCTAAAATCTAAGGAAATTGCACTGCCCAAAACTTCGCCGGCTTTAACGGGAATATTTACTTCAATGTTTCTGCTCTCACTGAGATTGCCGGCTGCATTTTTTATTCTGTCAGATAGTTTTAGCAAATGAATATAAATAGTATAGAAAGTGCACGTGTGATATATTTGTATTCTATAATCTTCTAATCCTTGCTTGCTATAAACTGTCCAGCTCGGCATGCGTTGGACCTGCGTTATTACTCCGTCGGCAGGAGCTATGACGTCGCGGAGGTCTTCAGCCGTTGGATTCAGTTTCCAACCATGAGTATAATAATATTGATGGTCCGTTGGCGTTATATGTCCGCTGCTCATCATGCCCAGAGGCATTATCATTTCTATATCTTCCAATTTTCTAGGAGCCGCGGTAAAATTAATGACACCCTTGCCAACACAATTTGGCGGCGAATATGCACGCCCATTGTTAAAATTACTATAATTTGAAGTAGTTTGATTTTGAATATGAGTTAGTTCATTAACAGGTTGATAATTATATGCGTTGGGAATTATTTGATTTCGAAACACGTAAATTCCAGCGCCAATTAAAACAATTGCAATCGCCATTGCAACAATTGACAAATTTATAATTAATCTTCTCTTTTTATTCATCATTTTATAATAGAACTCTAATTTTTAACCATTTTGCCTTCCTAAAATTATCTGACTTTGTAAACTTAACCTTTAAAAACCGTTTTTCTATAAGATAATCATGACTAAAGGAATGTATCATTTTATCAAAGAAGCTTGGAAAAAGCCGGACTCAAAAACTCTTAGGGAAAGAATGATTTCTTGGAGAGCTAGTTCTGCTTTTGAAAAAGTTGACAAGCCATTGAGACTTGACAGGGCGAGAGTTCTCGGATACAAAGACAAAAAAGGTTTTACAGTTGTCAGAGCAAGAGTAATGCGTGGAGGACACAAAAGAACACGTCCAAACAAAGGAAGAAGAACCGTAAGAATGCACATAAGAAAAAATTTGAAAATGAATTATCAATGGATTGCAGAACAAAGAGTTGCAAGAAAATATCCCAACCTTGAAGTTTTGAATTCTTACCAAATTGGAAAAGATGGAATACATTATTTCTACGAAGTTATCCTCGTGGATCCGCAAAGGCCTGAAATAAAAAACGACAAAAATATGAATTGGATTGGAAGCAGAGCAAATCAGAAAAGAGCTTTCAGAGGATTAACAAGCGCGGCCAAAAAATCTCGTGGATTGAGAAACAAATCTCCAGAGTTAAAAGTAAGGCCTTCCTCGCAATCAAGAAAGCACAGAGGAAAATAAATAATTCAAAATTAGAATGAAAGACGGCACTGCAATAATTTTAATTAATGAAGACAAAAAAATACTTCTTCAGCATAGAACTAATGATGCAAAAAATTTTCCTGGCACGTGGAGTTTTTTTGGCGGGGGGATGGAAAAAAATGAAACTCCCTTGGAAACTATAAAAAGAGAATGTTTTGAAGAGTTAGAATATGAACTAAAAAATCCGAGATTAGTGCTGATAAAAAATCTGCCAACAAGAAAAATTTTTTTATTTATTGAAAAATATGATCCATTAAAAAAGCTAACATTAAGAGAAGGGCAGAATATGAAGTGGTTCAAGATTGAAGAAATAAGTCAAGTGAAAAATACTTTCAGTGAAAAAACATTGGAAGAAATCAAAGAGATAATAGACAGCCAAACTTAAAAAGTTGATTTGTTAAATATACTTATGAAAATAAAAGAGCGGTTTTCACATTATCACTCTGCTTCTGCGGGGCGGGCGGGCGGGAACAAATTTATTAAATTAAAAGTATGCAGAATTATATCTTTGCCGTTTTAATCATGTATTACAAAAAACTTGCGGAACTTTATGAGTCGCTTAATGGAACAACCAAGAGGCTGGAAAAAATAAAAATTCTCGCAAAATTTCTGAAAGAACTTCATGAATCGGACAAAGATGTATTATATCTTCTTCTTGGAGATATCTTTCCAGAATACGACGACAGAAAAATTGGAATAAGCAATCAGCTTGCAATAAAAGCAATTTCAAAAGCGACTGGAACTGAAAATGCAGAAGTGGTAAAAGAATGGAAAAATATCGGAGATTTGGGAAAGGTTGCCGAGAAATTAAAAAATAAAAAAAGACAGGCAACTCTCGGCTCTCACATTTTAACGACCGAAAAAGTTTTAGAAAACTTAAGAAAATTACCGGGGCTTGAAGGAAAGGGAACCGTGGAAAAAAAATTATCGCTTATAGTGGAACTTTTAGCATCGGCATCGTCAATCGAAGCGTTGTATTTAATCAGGACATTAATTGGAGATTTAAGAATCGGCTTAAGGGAAAGCACGATAAAAGAATCCATGGCTTCTGCATTCTTCAACGGAGATGAAGAAGCTCCGAGAAAAATTCAAGATGCAATTGATAATTCAAACGATGTTTCAAAAGTTTTTGAAATGGTTAAAAAAGGCAATTTAAAAAATTTGGATGGGATTTCTCTTGAAGTTGGAAAGCCGATAAAAGCCATGCTTGCGCAAAAAGCAAAGACAATAAAAGAAGGATTTGAAGCGGTTGGAAAACCTTGCGCAATTGAATATAAATATGATGGATTCAGGATGATAATCCACAAAGACGGGGAGAAAGTTTTGGTATTTACAAGAAAGTTGGAAAATGTCACAAAACAATTTCCGGAAGTCATAAAATATGTAAAAGAATACGTCAAGGGAAAATCGTTTATCCTTGATTCCGAAGCTGTTGGCTTCCACAAAGACACGCGCGAATATATGCCTTTCCAACAAATAGGACAAAGAATAAGAAGAAAATATGACATTGAAAAAATGCAAAAGGAACTTCCAGTTGAAATAAATGTTTTCGACATACTTTATTATAATGGAAAATCTCTTCTAAAAGAGCCATTTGAAAAAAGAACAGCTTTGATAAAAAAAATTCTTAGCAATCATCAATATAAAATTATTCAAGTAAAACAATTAATAACTGGAGATGAAAAAAAAGCCGAAGAATTCTACAAGAACGCTTTGAAAGATAATCAAGAAGGGATAATGATGAAAAATCTTCAGTCGATTTATCAGCCTGGAAGTCGTGTTGGGTTTATGCTCAAAGTAAAACCCAATGAGAGAGATTATGATTTGGTAATTGTCGGCGGAGAATATGGAACTGGAAAACGTTCTGGCTGGATTTCCAGTTTTATTCTTGCATGCAAAGACAAAAAAACCGGCAAGTACCTTGAAATAGGAAAAGTCGGAACTGGAATAAAAGAAAAATCTTCCGAGGGAATTTCTTTTGAGGAACTGACAAAAAAAGTAAAACCATTGATAACAAAAGAACACGGAAAAACTGTTGAAATAAAACCTAAAATTGTCGTTGCAATAACTTATCAAGAAGTCCAAAAATCTCCAACTTATAATTCTGGTTTCGCGTTAAGATTTCCGAGATTTACTGCGCTTCGTCTTGACAAGCCACTATCAGAAATAACAACTCTTCAAGAAATAGAAAAAGACTTTGTAAAGCAAAAAAGGACAAATTACCAATACGGCTAATTAAAAGGAAGGTTAAGCCGAGCAATTTCACGAGGCAAAAATTGCAAACTCACAACGAGAGAGGTTGCGAGTTAAAGGAAACCTTAGTGTCCTCGCATATGGATAATTTTATAAATTATATTTGACATCTACAAAAATGAAAAAGGGGTTGAATTGTTTAATCATAGTTGCATTTTTAATTGCAGTTCAAATTATTTTTATTTCCGCAGCTCCAACGATTTCTCCGACGTCGCTTTCAGGAAATTTAAATAAAAATATTTCATTTTCAATAACAGTCAGCAATGCAGACCCGTCCAATATTACAAACGTGGAAATAGACATTCCGTCATCGTTAATTTTCTGGACAGGCTCAAATTCTACAAGCAATAGTTTAACATTCACAAACTCTTCAATCGTTTTGAATTGGACTAATTCCAGTGCAGGAGGTTTAATAGGAAATTCTTCATCGACATTATTTTCATTTGTTGCAAATGCGACAGTCGCTGGAAGTTTTAATCTAACTGTAAAAACAGCGCTTGTAAACGGCTCAACTTCCAACACAGGTTTCAATCTCACGATAGCAGACAGCCCGCCGACGATAAGTTTCGTGTCTCCTACTCCAAATGATGGCACAGCATTATCGCAGAATGACATTCAAGTAAACGTGACTGCCGCGGACGACGTGGGAATAGGACAAATAATAATTTATCTTTACAGCAACACAAGTTCATTGATTAATAGTTCAAAATCATCAACCTCGCCGTTCTTTTTGGATTTCATTAGTTTGAGCAATGGAATTTATTATTTGAATGCAACAGTTAATGATACAGCAGGGCATTTGATTTCCACAGAAACAAGAAAAATAACAATTAATGCAACAATTATTTCTTTATGTACTGAAAATTGGACTTGTGCAAATTGGAGTGTATGTGCTAGCGGAAATCAATCTAGAACTTGCACCGATTCAAAAAGTTGCGGCACAAATTCAACAAAACCTTCCTTGATTCAAGCTTGCGTCACCAGTGCTCCATTATGTATTCCAGATTGGCAATGTGTTAGTTGGCTTCCAACAGATTGCCCGCAGAACGGAACGGAAACAAGAAAATGCACTGATAAAAATTCATGTAATGATATCACTGCAAAACCTTCTGAATCAAAAACTTGCACTCCACAAAGCAGCGGCTCGTCATGGATATTTGTTGTGATAATATTAGTTTTATTGGTAAGCGGGGGCGCAGTTGCATTAATATTTTATTTCAAAAACAAAACACAAGAAGAAACATATCAGCCACCTTCAGATTCTTCACAGAATGGTTACGCGAATCCTCAAGGATATTCATATAAATATACTTAATTATTTTACAAGTTCTAAAACTTCTTTCCATGAACAAAAGATAAATCAGAATATTTTTTAAGTTCGGATTCACTGCCTTGAAAATTGAATAAGTATTTGTTTGGAACAATATTTCTAAGGTGACTCATTACTTCAACATTGTCGTCTACAAAATGAGTTATTTTCAATCGCTCGCAAATAGGAGCTTTATCTTTTCTTTCGCGGCAGAAATAAACATTTTCTGGAGAAATTCCCGTGATGTCGTAAAATCCATGATGATTAAACCAATCGCGAGTTTTCTGTTCTGTTTTTGGTTCTGCCTTTGAAACAATGCGAACCAATCTCGGAAAATATGAAAGATCTGAATTTAATTTTTTCAAGGATTCAAAAGAATCTGGAACAGCAGTAGTTTGAAGATAATTGTCGCTCAAAAAAGAAGTATCAGTTCCGTCATTTTTTAATATATCAGTTATAACTCCGCCGACATCAACACCAATAATTCTTTTGTACAAAGCTCTTTCATTCATAAAAATAATATAAATTCTCCATTTAAAAACCTTTATAAATGATTTTATTTATAAAGAGTAATGCCTGCAAAAAAATCAGTCAGTTCTTATCAGATTCAAAATATCGTGGCAACAGCGTCGCTGGAAAAACCTATTCCTTTAGTTAAGTTGGCAAGAACGCAGCCAAACACAGAATATAATCCTAAAACTTTTCCGGGATTAGTTTTGAGAGTAAAAGAACCAAAGTCAGCCGTCTTAGTTTTCTCATCGGGAAATCTTGTATGCACTGGAACAAAATCAGTAGCACAAGTGAAACAAGTAATAGACGTCGTAATAAAACAGCTAAGAAAAATAAATGTTAACGTAACAATAAAACCAAAAATAACAGTGCAAAATATTGTAGCTTCTGGGAATATTGATTTAAAACTCAATCTTAATTTTCTTGCGCTGGAAATGGAAAACACAGAATATGAGCCAGAACAATTCCCAGGACTTGTTTACAAGTTAAATGAGCCAAACGCAACTTTCCTCCTCTTCAGCAACGGAAAGCTTGTATGCACTGGAACAAAAAACAAACAGCAATTGGAAGACAGCATGGTTCAGCTTCTGAAAAATGTCAAAGTTGCCTTGAAAAATTATTCTAAATAAATTTACAAAATTTTAAATGGAAAATTATGAAGAATTCTTAAGCGAAGTAAGAAAGGAATTTTATAAATCCATTGAAATTGTGGCAAATTCCAACTGGCCTCTAGAATTTAAAGAGCCAATATACAAAGAACTAGTCTGGATTGGAAGATATATGAATGACCGAAGAATAAATATAGAAAACTCTAGATGCATGAATGAAACTAAAAAGAAAGTGTTAGAAGAATTATTTCCTGAAATTAAGAAGGTAAGATTATTCTTGGAAGAAACTCTTTCAATTGATAGAAAACCAATTTCTCCAATTAAAAACTAATTTTATCAAAATCTTCTTTTTTTCACAATAAACTATAAAAATACATTGATTTTCTCATGCCTATGGATTCTGCAAAATCGAGGGAGGAGATAGTCATCGAAACAAAAAATTTCTTTGATTCGTATAAAAAAGAGGTCGGAGATTCTTTAAGAAAAGGCAATAATGTAATCTATCTTGATTTCATGAAACTCTCTGAATTTTCAAACAAGCTTTCTGATGAACTTCTCTCAAGTCCCGAAGAAACTCTAGGAATAATGGAAGTTGCAATTGAAGAATCTGGGCTTGTAAAAGACGTTAGAATTCGTTTATACAATCTTCCTGAAAGTCTCGCTATAAAAGTAAGAAACATACGTTCAAGGCATCTTAATGAAATGATTATCGTTGAGGGGATAATCCGTCAAGCGTCTGATGTTCGTCCCCAAGTTGTAAATGCAAAATTTGAATGTCCTTCCTGCGGAACAGTAATTTCCTGTCTTCAAATGGAAAAAAAATTCCACGAACCATCTCGTTGTTCCTGTGGAAGACGCGGAGGTTTTAGATTGGTAAGCAAAGAAATGGTGGATACACAGAGACTTGTCATAGAGGAATCCCCGGAATCTCTCATGGGTGGTGAACAGCCAAAGAGAATGAATATTTTTGTCAAAGAAGATTTGGTTGAACCGAAGATGGAAGAAAAAACAACTCCGGGAAGCAGAATAAAAATTATCGGCGTTTTAAAAGAAGTTCCGGTTCCGTTAAACACTGGGGGATTGTCAACAAGATTTGAATTGGCAATTGAGGCAAATAATATTATTCCATTGGAAGAAACATTTGAAGATCTTGACATAAGCGATGAAGATGAAAGAAAAATTCTGGAGCTGTCAAAAGATCCAGAAGTTTTTGATAAGCTTGCAAAGAGCATAACTCCAAGTGTTTGGGGTTATGATGAAATAAAAAAAGCTCTTATCCTGCAATTATTTGGTGGGGTAAAAAAAATTCATAAAGACGGGCAAAAAAGTCGTGGCGATATACATATTCTTTTAATCGGTGACCCTGGAGTTGCAAAATCAGTAACTCTCGGATTCATGGCTGAAATTTCCCCAAAAGGAAGATATGTCGTCGGTAAAAGCGCAAGTGGCGCTGGGCTTACGGCAACTGTTGTTAGAGATGAATATCTTAAGGGATGGAGTTTGGAAGCGGGTGCAATGGTTCTGGCAAACAAGGGGCTGATTTGTATTGACGAATTAGAAAAAATGGATCCTCAAGACAGAAGCTCAATGCATGAGGCAATGGAACAGCAAACAATTACAATAAGCAAGGCAAATGTTCAAGCAACATTGAGAGCAGAAACTTCTGTGTTAGCAGCTGCAAATCCGAAGTTTGGAAGATTTGATCCATATCAGCCGATTGCACAGCAAATAGATTTGCCTCCAACGCTGATAAACAGATTCGACGTCATCTTCACGCTAAAAGATATTCCCAACAAGGATAAAGATAGGAAAATTGCAAACCACGTTTTGCATGAACATATAAATGAAGGAAAAGACATGATAGTTCCAAGAGAATTATTCAGAAAATATGTTGCATATTCAAAGCAAAAAGTAAAACCAAAAATAACAAAGGAGGCCGCCGAGGAAATAGAAAATTTTTATGTTGAATTAAGAAATCGTCCTGTCTCATCTGAAAGCGCAATGAAGCCGATTCCAATTTCTCCAAGACAGCTTCAAGCATTGATTAGAATGTCGGAAGCATCTGCAAAATTAAGACTCAGCAATGATGTCACGAGGGAAGATGCAAAAGTGGCAATAGAAATAATAAAATATTTCTTAATGAAAGTCGGTTATGATTACGAAACAAATGAAATTGACATAGACAGAATCGGCGGAAAATATTCTTTCTCAAAACAAAATAAAATTCATACAGTATTACATGAAATTGATGAGCTGGAAAAAAAACTTGGGCAATTGATTCCCATAGAAGAGTTAGAAGAAGCTATGAAGGGAAGAATGACGCCTGAAGAAGTCGAGCAAATACTGGAAGAACTTTACAAAGAAAGCAGAGTATTCAAGCCACAAAGAGGATACATAAGCAGGATGAAATAAAATGAAAATCGCATTAATAGGAACGCACGGAACTGGAAAGACGACGATAACTCATGAATTAATTGCAAATCTGAAAAAAGAAGGATATAATTCAAACTTGCTCCAGGAAGTTGCAAGAAGTTGTCCTCTTCCGATAAATGAGTCTACAACAAAGGAAGCGCAGGAATGGATAATTTACAGCCAATATACGAGAGAATTGGAATTGGAAAAGCCAAACCAAATATTGATTTGCGATAGAAGTATTATCGACGGATATGTCTATTACAGAAATAAATTTGGCAATAATAGTACTTTAGAAAGATTCGTCAAGGAAAAATCAAAAACATACAAGGAAATATTCAGAGTTCCAATAAGAGAAGAGCTGTTAAAAGACGACGGTTTCAGGTCAACGGACAAATTGTTCCAACAAAAAATAGACGAAGAATTCAACGGAGTTATTAAAGCGCTAAAAATAGAGTCTAAAGAATATACAAGTTTAGAAAGCGTCTTAGATATGATAAAATCAGGTTATAGACTAAATTAAATTTAAAATGGCGCAAGAAGAAAAATTCAAGAGAAACGTCGCATTTAAGTTAAGAATTGAAAATGTCTTAAAGGGAAAACCTATGATTGAAGCCGACAAATTCTTGTTTCTAGATTTGGACGGGAAAAAAATAGTAAGAGTCAACGTTATTGGAAGCATCGTCGACAAATATCAAAGTGAAGGCGACAAAAAATTCTTGTTCCTGACTTTAGACGACGGTTCAGGACAAATAAAATTGAAAACATTCGGAGACGACGTTCAAAGATTTTCAGATATTTTGCAAGGACAAACTGTTTCTGTAATTGGGGTTTTGAGATTTTATAATAATGAAACTTATATTTCTCCTGAAATCGTAAAAGAACAGGATCCAAGATATTTGCTAGTCAGAAAATTTGAATTGGAAAAAAATCCTGTTGCATCAGAATCTGTTAAAAAAGAAGATTTCATGGCGATAAGAGACAAAATAATTAACTTGATAAAAAATTCTGAAAGCGAAGGTGGAATAGAACTTGAAAAAATCGCAACAAATGTTAATTCTTCAAATGATTTTGTAAATGGGGAGATTCAAAAACTTCTTGAAGAAGGAATTATCTTTGAACCTCGCCCGGGAAAAGTAAGATGGCTGGGTTAAAAAAATATATTATTGCTCCACATTGGAATTCTTTTTCCTTTATGGAAACTTGAAAATTTACAGATTTTCTTCACAATGCTCCACCAATATGAAAATTATTAATAAAAAAACTTCGACGCGATATTTTTGTATAAAACTAAAATGCAGTTTCTAAGTTAACACTCAGTCTTCTGTAGGGTGAGAACGAATTTAGAAATCAAAAATTATCTCCTTTGCCTTTTGCAATTATTATAATTTTTAATTATTTTAATTTTCTTAAAGCAAGAACAACTGCTGCAATAATCAACAAGGCAAACGTGATAATAATTAATAATTTATCATTGAAATTTTTGATTGCTGCTTCGATAACAAGCGTGGCTCCCGCAGGCAAAGCTGCAATCTGCACTAACAATGGTAAAGTATACAAGCCTGCAATGATTAAAATAAATCCTATAGCGGCAAAAATGAAAAAACTATTTTTATCGTATTTCGAAACAGCATCATTAAATTGTTGATTGCATATATTGCATTCTTTCAAAGAAACAGTGCATCCCTTATCATTGTAATCATAAATGGGCATGCCTCCCGTTTGAGTACAGCTGTCAGTCTGTTCCTGCAATGCTTTTGAGAAAGTGCAATTGGCGCATTGCTCGGTTCCAACTCCGTACTTCACTGGGTAAGGACCAGAATTTACATTTTTGCAAACATTTTCATACTTAGGAGGCTCGTAAACATAACTAACAATCAAGTTAAACAAAATTACAACCATCACCGCTATAAAAACGCCCAGCAAAATAGTCAGCGCAAAATTTCTTCCGTGCAAATTTTCTTTGTTCAATCCCTTAGCCATTGTAAAAATAAATCAAGAATATTTATAAATTATCTTATTCAGCATATTCTTTCTTAACAGTAAATTCTCCAAAGGAAGCTTTCTCATAAGCATTTGCTAATTTTAAAGCCTCTTCAAGATATTCGCCAGAATCAACCAAAATAATATTCTTAGAAGGATCTCTTGTATAATATGGTGGATAATGCGTGCCGATTATTCTTGTTCCGAGATTAGAAGTAATCACCTTATATTTGTTTCTTTTGGAAAAATCAAAAAGTCGCGGGCCTATAACAATATTCCCGAGACGAGATCTGCAATTTCGTTGACCTTCATCACTAACATGAGCATAAGCTCTTCCTCCAAAAAGTTTTTTTGTGATATTAATAAATCTTTGTTCTATCTTATAAAATTCATCATCCAATATATCTAATTGCTCTAATTCTTTTCTAATTTCAATTTCTTTCTCGGTCAAGCCTTCAAGTTTTACCATGAATTAATCTTAAAAAGCACATTTATAAACTCTTTCACTAAATTTATGAAATGGAAAGCTACGAAAAAATGCTTGATGAAGCATATACAAAAGTAAAAAGCACCGAGAAAGGAACCGGAGAAAGATTTGAAATTCCAAAAATCGAAGGGCATATTGAGGGAAAGAAAACAATTTTAACAAATTTTTTCCAGATTGCAGATTACATAAGAAGAAATCCAGAACATTTTCAGAAATTTATATTGAAAGAACTTGCATCTTCTGGACAAAGAGAAGGAGATAGATTGATTCTAAACATTAAAATTCCTAGCGCAAAAATAAATCAGAAAATAGAGCAGTACGCAAAAGAATTCGTGATATGCAGAGAATGTGGAAAACCAGACACTGAATTAGTCAAGGAAGACAGACTTTTATTTATTAGATGCTTGGGTTGCGGAGCAAAACATTCTGTACGCAGTAAAATATAGTAAATATTTTTCAGTGCTTCGTCAAGAAGCCAAAGCAAAGCAAAATTTAATCTAAAAATTCAAAAACAAATCTTTATAAAACAAATTTTGCTTGTAGTAAAATTCCAAAGGAGGAAACAAAAAAAATGGCTTTAGAAGGAAGATGCATGAGATGCAAAGAAAACAGGGAAATGAAAAGTGTTTCAATGGAAAAGACAAAGAGAGGAACATTTTTAGCGAGAGGAATTTGCACCAAATGCGGAACAAAAATGGCTAAGATATTGTCGGCAGAACAGGCTAAACAACACGGTCACAAATAAAGGGAAAGTTTGATAAAGAAAAACTTGGTTGTCTTTATATGTTAGTTAAGATACATAAATCCTACAGAAATGTTGTTGCAGTCTGCGACTCGGATCTACTTGGAAAAAAATTCGAAGAAGACAAATTTCAGCTTGATTTAAAAGAAAGTTTCTACAACGGGGATGAAATGTCTGATGAAGATGCAGCAAATATAATGCGGCGCATGTTAAGAGAAGATGCAACATTTAATATTGTTGGAAAGAAATCCATAAATGCAGCATTGAAAGCAGAAATAATTTCTGAAGGTGAAATTGGAGAAATAAAAAATATTCCATTCGCGTTGGTATTGGGATAATTAATTTCTGAATAGAACTTCAGCCAAAATCTTTTCGTTTTTTAAAAATAAGTCAAAACTCAGACAAACGTCGTTGGAGAAATTATTAAAATTATCAAAAATGGCTCCTTTGTCCAAAATTATCTCGCTCTTAAAATGATTATATTTTTTTCTGCAATCCTCGCATTCCATGCAATGCCCATATAATTCTAGAATGTCGTTTTTTCTATCAGAAGTTATAATTTCTTTAGTGGATATCGCCATAAAATAACCGGTAAGATTTGCTTCGTTTGTTTTCGGACAGCTGTAACTCACAAAAAACAGAATACTAAGAAATATTTAAATTTTTCTAATTCATCAATAAAATTCTCTCTAATAATTTTTCATTCTGTGATAACAATTCAAAGTTTGGAGTAAAATCCAAATTAGAATCCTTAATTACTTGATATTTAAGATAATAATATCTATCATAGCATTCCTCGCAATTTATTATGTGCCTGTAAGCTTTCAATAAAACTGATTTTTTCCCGGAAATTTTAACGTTTTCAGTTGATGCAAATCCAAAAAAATTAATTATATCTGTCTCGTTCATTTCATGATTGTCATCCATCATAAAACGTATATTTCAAAATACTTAAATTTTCCCAGAGAAAGGATTATAAAGAAAATGGGAATTTTCACTATAACTTTCATGAAGAAAGAATTATAAAGAAATTTTATATGATTCATTAATGGTCGCAGGATTCGTAAAAACCCGCTGGAGGTTTTTACATGGCTAGAAATTTTAAACAAAATGAGGAAGAAGAAAAAGTCACAAGAGTGAAACTTCCACGAGGCGAAGAAACAATAGGAATCATCGAACAAAGGCTTGGCGGAAATAAAATGATGGTAAATTGTCTGGATAAAAAATCGCGAAATTGCCGCGTCCCGGGAAGATTGAAAAGAAAGCTCTGGCTCCGTCCTGGAGATGTAGTGATTGTTGAACCTTGGGAACTAGACAAAGACAAGGGAGATATAATATTCAAATACAGAGAAAATCAAGTTGAATGGCTAAAACAGAATGGTTATTTGAAAACCGAAGGAGCCGGATTCTAATTCTAACAAAATGTTTTTAAATAGGTATTACAAACATCAATTAACATAAGCAATGAATCATAACGAGCTTAAAATATTAGGAGAAGCAGGATTATATGAGAGGGTGGATAAATCCTTCATGGATAAAGCAGTCGGAAATTTTAATGTTTTGATTCTTCAATTGGCGTATAAAAAAAATGGAGACATTCCCGGAATTAATAACAATTCACACCCGGATAAAAATGTCTGCTTGTACAATTCCATCGGAGTAATTTATCCTTATTTGAATAAACAGCAAAAAAATATGGTTGTCAAAGCGCATCTAAGACAGTTCAAACCAATTGAGCAATCCCATGTAAATCATAATCACACAAGATTTATCAGAGAGCCTTTGTTATTGGCAGACATTTGTGCCGCAAGTAAATCGCGTTATTGGCCAGGGTTTAGTAGTGAAAGTTATTTGTGGGAAGACGAAAAAAGTTTTTCGGATTTAGAAAAACAAATAATGGAAAACGGACTATTCAAAACAAAAAAAGTAAAAAGTGATTTCTTGGTTGCTTATGGTTTATTATCTTCTGATATTTCTAAATTTGGAGAAGATTATATTAAAGTCGTCCAGCCAGAATTTTTAAATAGGGTATTGGATGGTATTGTGACGGTCGCAATCGACGGGAATAGAAACAAAGGATACATCACGAGAGAAATGAAAGCGCTAAGAAAGAGGCTGCCAAAATCAACCCACGAAAAGTTGGAAGAGTTCAAAGAAATAATGATTAATTAAAATCAAAAAATATTTCAACTGATAAAATCACAATTAAACATGAAAAAAATTATTTCAGAAAAATTAGCAAGAATTTTGAAAAATAGAAAAATGCTTGAAAGAGAATTGAATGTTAAAATAACAAACAAGGGAACAGAAGTGGTTATAGAGGGTTTGCCGATTAATGAATATCTTGCGGAAAAAGTTATTGATGCAATAAATTTCGGATTCCCATTGTCCGTTGCTTTTATGATAAAGGAAGAAGACGTTTCATTTGAAATATTAAATATCAAGGATTATACAAAAAGAAAAGATTTCGCAACAGTCAGGGCAAGAATTATTGGAAAGAATGGAAAAACTTTGAAAACTCTGAATAATTTAACAAACTGCAATTTTGAACTCAAAGATAATCAAGTTGGAATTATAGGAAATTCCGAGGAAATAAAAAATGCCCAAATTGCAGTAACTTCAATCATCAAAGGCGCAAAGCAATCAAACGCATACAGCTATCTAGAAAAGCATCAAACAAAACCTATTTTTGATTTGGGACTGAAAGAATAAACGTCCCGGGCAGGACTCGAACCTACGACCCCATGATATCTGCGAAACCTTTCGGTCTCTTGAACTTTCGCGAACAAGTTCGCGTCGTAACAGTCATGTGCTCTACCTACTGAGCTACCGGGACAAACTTTCCTTTAAGTTACATGTCCCTTCACTCGTTTCCCATACTTCGGTAAAGAGCTACCGGGACTCAGAATTTCCAGCAAAAAATCTTATTTAAAGTTTATTCTTTTCTTTAAAGTTCAAAGCGACAGAATTTATGCAATATCTTTTTCCCGAGCCTGCGAGGGAAACGCTAAAGGCTTTGCCTTTTGTCTTTCCCGTCGGCTTCGGTCCATCATTAAAAACATGTCCAAGATGGCTTCCGCATTTTGCGCAAGTAACTTCAGTTCTTGAAATAATCATTGAAAAATCTTTTTTCATTTTTATGCTTCCTTTTTTGAAGTCATAAAAGCTTGGCCATCCGGTTCCAGAGTCAAATTTAGTGTCCGAAGAAAATAATTCATTTCCGCATGCAGAACAAAAATAGACTCCTTTTTTCTTATTATAAAGCAATTTTCCAGTAAATGGTTTTTCAGTCGCACTGCATCTCATGACATCATATTGTTCTAGTGTTAGTTTCTTTTTCCATTTATCATTTTTTAATGTCCTCTTCATATAAATTTGTAGTAAAAAGCTTTAATAAATATTCAGCAAACATTTTTTAATCATTATTTTGCAATAATAATTATGAAAATAAAAGTTTTAGTTGCAATGTCTGGTGGCGTGGATTCTAGTGTCGCTGCTTTGCTGATGAAAAATTTAGGTTATGAAGTAATTGGAATTTTCATGAAAAATTGGAGCGATACAAAAAATGAACTTGGAGAATGTTCATGGAAAGAAGAAAGGCGAATGGCCATAAAAATCAGTGCACAGCTGGGAATTCCTCTTTTAACGATTGATTCTGAAAAACAATATAGAAAAGAAGTAATAGAAAAAATGTTCAAAGAATACAAAAAGGGGATAACGCCAAATCCAGATATTGATTGCAACAAGAAAATAAAATTTCCTATTTTGCTAAAGATTGCAAAAAAAATTAATGCTAATTATCTTGTAACTGGACATTATGCACGAATAAAAAAAATCGGAAAAAAATATCAATTGTTTCGTGCAAAAGATGAATCAAAAGACCAAAGTTATTTTCTTTACACGTTAAAACAAGAAGAACTAAAACATCTTTTATTTCCAATTGGAGATTACACAAAAAAACAGATAAGAGAAATTGCAAAGAAAAATAATTTTCCAAATTACGATAAAAAATCAACCGTTGGAATTTGTTTTGTTGGAAAGGTTAACCTCAAGGATTTTTTGAAGAAAAAAATAAAGTCAAAAAAAGGAAAAATTCTTGACCCGGAAGGAAAAATTATCGGGGAACATGATGGTATTTATTATTACACTATTGGACAGCGTTTAGGAATGAGATATGGATTTGAAATAAACAAATCCAATGACGACAAAAGATTTATGAAAAGATGGTACGTTGCAAAAAAAGATGTCAAAAAAAATATATTAGTTGCAGCACCAGAAGGACACCAATTAAATTATAGAAAAGAAATTATTTTAAAAAATGCGTATTGGATAAATAAAGGGAACCTACGGTTCACCCTTATCAACCCCTCCCTTAAAACCAATTCTTTATTGGGTGGGTGGGTGGGGAAAAAACAAAATGGAGTTAAAGTTCTAGCAAGAATAAGGCAAGTTGGAGAATTGCTCCCTGCAAAAATTTATTTTGGAAAAAAAACAAAAGTTGTTCTTGATAAATCAATTACTGGAGTTTCGGAAGGACAAGCGATTGTTTTGTATCGAGGGAAAAAAGTTTTAGGTGGAGGAGAAATTAGATTCAAATAAAATTATATTTTTTTCCCAGATTCTTTTTGTCCGGTTTGCGCTAAAAATCCTGGAGCCATATAACACATAAAATTAACATCTGGAAGAGCATGTCCTCTTCTCGCATCTTTTCTTACAAATTTAGTATCAAGAGCGTACTGTTTTTTATGCCAGTTTTTTATCGGCTCATGATTTGGAGTAAATGTAACTGCATAATCAATATTAACTAATTGTTCAATCCTGTCCTTAGGTTCCTTTGAAATCAATGTCTTGCTAAGTTCTATCATTTCCGAAGCTATAGATTTTGGTGTTCCCCTATATTTTTCCGAAACAGTCACATCAACAAAGACAAGAACGTTTGAGTTTTTTGAATTTGGTCTCCATCTTCCATTATTTGTCAGGTCCCAGTAGTTTCCAATTTGAGAGCAAACATAAGCTGCTTTTTCTTCAGGTGGTATTGATTTATTGCGTGGTGCATCGCGTTCTACTGAAATTGTTTCTAAAATACCAGCAGGCTTTCCATTGCAATAGGCACCGACAAAAACATCATTGCTTTCCAATCTTTCCTGAATCATATCTTCATCAACCTGAAAAAAACTTCCCCAAGATTCATTTAATATTTCCACAAAAGAATCTAAAGATTTGGAATCAGGGGTCAAAATTTCATATTCCATCAATTCAGATTTTAATATTTCCATTGTGAAGTTTAACTGAACGGCATGATATTTAAATTTATTTGTTATGCAGTATTAAATAATTTTAAATAGTTGTTATGATAAAATAAATCATGGAACTTGACAAAGCAATAAAATCTAGAAAAAGTATCAGAAAATTTTCAAGCAAAAAACCGAATTGGGAAGATATTATAGAATGCATAGATTCAATGAGATATGCTCCAATGGCAGGAGACAACTTCACTTTGAAATTTATTCTAGTCGAGGATAAAGAGGCAATAGAAAAAATTTCAGAATCGTCTCAGCAGGATTTTTTTTCTCAAGCGCATTATGTTGTTGTTGTTTGTTCCATTCCATCAAGAACAGTAACTTTATTTGGAAAAAAAGGCGAAATTTATTCAAAACAACAGGCTGGAGCGGCGATACAAAATTTTCTGCTAAAGGTTGAAGAGAAAAAATTGGCAACATGCTGGATTGGGCATTTTGTCGAAGAACAAATAAAGAGAGAATTAAGAATTCCCGATAATGCAAACATTGAAGCTATTTTTCCAGTAGGATATGAATTCAAAAAACAAAAAGCATCAAAAAAAATTAATTTGGATAATGTTCTTTATTTCAAAAAATACGGAAACAAAAGAATGAAAGACTGGAATATTCAAAACGTTTAAGAATAAAGTTTAATCCCGCCAGAAACATTTGCTGTCAAATTGTAGAATAAGATGATTATCATTCCGCTTAAAAATCCGATTATCCCAAAGACAACTGGAAAAATAATAAGTGAAAAATATCCTAGTGTTGAATAGCTTCCTAGATAATTTGAAATTTTTGGAAATAATAAAAATACAGCTATTGAAATAATTCCAAAAATAATTCCAACAAATATTCCAATGATTGCAAAGACAATTGCCGCAGACAAAACCCCTATTTTTTTAACAGCAACCTCTTGTAACTCATCAGCCATAATATATATTGGAAAACATAGTTTAAAAAAATTTCCAATTAATTTCTAAAAGAGTTTTGGGAAGAAATTCAATATAGAGTAAAATCCCAATAAAATAAGAATTAAAATGATTATTAAGATGACCCAACCTTTAGATGAATTATTAGTGGAAACTTCTAGTTTTCCCAGTCTAGCTCTTGTAGAGTTATTCAATATTCTCGAACAAGCATGAACTGCATCTTCAATCTTTTTTCCTTCTTTTTTTAATCTATCAACACAAGAGTTAAATATTTTAGTATTACTCATAAAAAAATAAACTGCTTCTTTCTTATAAATCCATCGACTATTATTTTTCCACTAGGGCGGGTGGGTGGGAAAGAAAATATCCCTAAGGCTAATTAATAAAAAAAGAAAAATAAAGTAAAAGAAAAAAATAAAACTCCTAAAAGGAGAGGTTGATAAGGAGAACCTTGGTTCTCTTTATTTCCAGAATTCAATGCCTAAATCAGACATCTCTTTCGAAGCAGGGAATGCGCGTTCATCGGGAGCTTTTCCCAATACGTAAGGTGATTTAACACCAGTCATTATTGTGATAACTCTGACTTTTCCAGTGAATTCTTTGTTGATTCTTGCGCCAATTATAACATTTGCGTCAGGACTTAAGTTTTCTGAAACTGTCCTGCCGATAACGTCAAATTCATGCAATTGCAAGTCAGGTCCGCATGTGATATGAATCAATGCCCCCGTAGCGCCTCTGTAATCAACATCTAGCAAAGGATGTGTTAATGCTTGGTTAACAGCTTCCATAACCCTATTTTGTGTGTCAGCCTCGCCAATTCCTATAACTGCTACTCCTCCGCCCCTCATTATTGATGAAACATCTGCGTAATCCAAATTAATTAAACTTGGCAATGTAATTGTCTCCACAATACCTTTAATCATTGTTGAAACAAGTTCATTAGCTACTGCAAATGCCTGTTCAATTGGCAATTGTCCTGCAATATCAACTAGTCTGTTGTTGTCAAGAACGATGCAAGTATCTGTAACTTCTCTCAATTCCTGCAAACCGAATTCAGCTTTGTCAATTCTTGCTTTTTCAGCTTCAAATGGCATTGTAACAACTCCGATAACAATAGCACCGCTCTCTTTAGCAATTTGTGCAATTACTGGAGCCGCTCCTGTTCCTGTTCCTCCACCCATTCCAGCTATGACAAAAACCATATCTGAATTTGAAAGGGCTTTCTTAAGCTCACTAAGAGTTTCTTTTGCAGCTTCTCTTCCTCTGTTAGGAACTCCGCCTGCTCCAAGTCCTCTTGTCAAGTCTCTTCCGATAAGAATTTTCTCATCTGCTTTTGTAACACTTAAGTGTAAGGCATCAGTATTTGCAGCATAAACAGTTGCACCGTTGATTCCTTTGTTGTAAAGCCATGTAACTGAATTAGCACCGCATCCACCAACACCGATAACCTTGATGTTTGCCTTTCCGGCCTTTAATTCATCGAAGTTAATGCTGTGCGTGTCTGTATTTTTTATTGCCTCTTTAGCAAAATCTAAAACCATATTTTTTACCTCCTTTCATTTTTATTTTTCCTGAAATAAATTCAGTCTCTTGATTAAATTATAATTATCAATTTTTTAAATGTTTATATCATGCAAAGTATATTGAAAAATTCAAGAATGTCATTGAGCAGTGATTAGGGCTCAATTTTTTTCAAGAATTTTTGCAGAAATTTTCATCTCTTCGCAGTATTTTATGAAGTCTTGGGCATCTTCTTCTGTTCCAATAACACTTCCATAGTGCATCGGAATCGCCATGAAAGGTTTTATTATTTTCGCAGCTTCTGCGGCTTCGTCCGAAGTCATTGTATACCTTCCACCGACGGGAAGCAATGCAATGAATTTTTTCCCAGCATGATTATGTCCGGTAAGATTTTTCATTTCTTCAATGACATCTGTGTCTCCGGCATGGTAAATTATCACATCATCAATCTTAATAACATACCCAACCCAAGATTCTGTTTTCGGATGAAATAATTTGTCAGTATTATATGCAGGAACTGTTGAAATCTTTATGCTTCCAAAAGTAAATTCCTGATTCGGTTCAATAATTTCAATTTTAACCGGCACATTTACTTTAGTTATTATACTCTGGCAATCAGCAGGACAGATAATCTTAGTTCCTTCTTTTACTATCTTGTTTATGTCTGCAAGACTGCAATGGTCAAAATGGCTGTGCGTTATCAAAATAAAATCCGCCTTCTCATTTCCTTCATTTATGTTATAAGGGTCAATATAAATAACTGCTGAATTCTTGATTAAAAATCCGGCATGTCCCAGCCATTTTATTTCAACATCATCTATCTTCATAATTTTAGCAAAACAAGAAGCTTTTAAAGATTTTTGGAATTATCAAGAACCTAGACTTCCGATTATGAACTCGACACGTTTGCTGACGGACATGAAAGGAACCATAATCACATTATATTTTAATTCAGCATATGTTTTTACAATTTCATCTTGAATATTTTTTTGTTCTTCTTGAGATTCTTGTCTTAAAGAATCCTTGTTGTAAAAATTCAATGGTTCCAAAATGAAAACTTGTTTATTTGCAAAATTTTTGGCGAAATCAAATTTATATTCAGGAACTTCCAAATTGTTAATTTTATAATAAGCGATTGTGTCTCCAAGTCCTCGATCTGAAAAAAATATCCCATTTTCGTCAACTAAAGAATCAAAAATATTTTTTTGGAAATTGAAAATTTCATCCTGGAAATTTTCTTTGTCAATATTTTTTATTGATTTCCCAGAAAATTGTTTATCGAATGCAGCAATTTCCCTCGCAGCTTCCGGAATTATTGTGAATCCTTGTCTTTTTAGTTCATTGATAACCGAGGTTTTTCCCGTGCACGGACCTCCAGAAATAAAAATAATCAGCATCTTATTTTAATATTTAATTTGCTCTTTTATATTTAATGCTTTACCTTAACGTTCGCTCGGCTTCGCCTCGCCCATTATTTGCTACGAACCAAGCTCCGCCAAGGTTCTTCGCTAATTTTCAAGAGATGATAATCAAGAAAATTTACATCAATTCATTATAAAACACTATGGCTGATTTTATATTAATACTTCTGGATTTTTGGGTGGATGGGAATCAAAAAATCATAACTTTTCAAAAGCATTAGCAATCTGCAGAAGTTTGTTTTCTTGAAATTTGTCGCACATTATTTGCATCCCGACAGGAATCCCTTTTATTTCTCCAGCAGGAACAGAAATTGAGCAGTTTCCAGCCAGATTCGAAGGAATTGTAAGAGCATCATAGCCATACATGTCTTCAACAGAAATTTTCTCACCTATTTTATGCGGTAATCTTGGAACAGTAGGAGAAATAATGCAATCAACATCTTCAAACGTTTTTTTAAATTCCTCTTCAATTAATTTTTTTGCCTTCAAAGCCAAATGATAATATCTTCCGTGATATTCTGCTTTTGAAATCTCGCTTCCACCAAGAATTCTTCTTAATACCTCGGGACCTGCAACATCTTCTATTTTCTCCCCATATCTTCTTCCATCAAATCTCCTCGTTCCAGAAAAGAATTCAACGTAAACAAGAGGATAATATGTTTCAATCGCCAAATCAATGTTCTTAATAGGAATTTTTTTTATTTTCCAATTATGTTTTTTTGCAGCTTGTTGAATTTTTTTATCAATCAAATCAGAAATGTTCTTGTCTTTTATTTTGAAATCTAAAATTCCGAGAGTTATATTCTTTGGAATTTTTTTTAAGTCATTTGTTTTAATTTTTTCTCCATCTTCAGAAATAGAATCATTGTCGCTCTTTCCATAAATGACTTCCAAAAGCAGAGCTGTATCTTCGACTGTTTTTGCAATTGGACCTATTTGATCCAAGCTCATAGATAAATCAATCAGGCCGTGTCTTGAAATGCTTCTGTAAGTTGGTTTCAAGCCGACAACTCCACAATGACTTGCAGGATTTCTTATGCTTCCACCAGTGTCTGAACCTAGAGCCATGTCACAAAACCCTGCTGATACTGATGCAACAGAACCTGAAGATGAACCGCCAGGAATTAAACTTGGGTTTGTAGGATTTCTCGTCGGTCCAAATGCAGAAGTTTCCCCGCTGCTTCCAGATGCAAATTCGTCCATGTTCGTCATCCCGATTATCAAACCATCTTCATCTTTTATTTTTTTGATAACATCAGCATCGTAAGTTGATTTGTAATTTTCCAAAGTCTTTGATGCGCAACTTGCAATAAGTCCAAGAACATTTATGTTTGATTTGACTGCAATTATTTTTCCGGCAAGCTTCCCTTTTTTAGTCTTGCTGTCAATTTGCTTTGCCTCTTCAATTGCATGAGGATTCAAATGCAAAAAGGCATTTATCTTGTTTCCCTTCTTGTCGTTTTTTTCTATCTCTTTCAAATATACTTGAAGTTTTTGGAGTGTGGAAGTCATTTTTCGAGTTCTGGAAAAAATTTAAATAACTTCTCAATAGCATGAATTAATTTTTTTCTCTCTTTAGTCCTTATCATAACAATTATTGATTTGCTGCCATAAAAAACCTCTATATCAAAATTCTTAATTAAATGAAGTCTAACTTGTTCTACAGTGATATCCGATATTTTTTCCGATATTTCATCACCTTGTTGATCTTGACTAACAAAGACCGTATTAACATAATCTTTATCAAATTTTAATTCTAATAAAAGTCGTTTGAAAATCTCCTTAAATTTTTCATTTTTTTTGAACTCATACCAATGTCTAAATCCATCATTACCCAAACCAAGTAGGTAAGTTTTTTTTACCATCCCTTTTTTTCCGCGATTATAAAATCACTATTTTTATTTGGCGCATTTTCAAACATCCTTCTTCTGAAATCTTCGTTAGGTTTACTTGCATCATTTTCTTTGCGTTCAAATTTATCTCTCTCAATTATGGGTTCAGAAGTTTTCTTATCAATTCTTGCAAGCTTCTCAGAAAATCTGTCCATGATTCCCTTTGCCTGTTTCTTTATGCTTTCTTTTTCAGATTCAGAAACCTTGTGAAATAAAAAGTCTGACATGAAAATAAAACAAAGAAAGAGTTTAAAATTATTTGGAATTTAATATCCAAAGAAACATTTAAATACAAATAAGATTAATCTTATTTATGCAAATAGATACGACAAAAATGAGCTCAAGAGGACAGGTTGTAATCCCATTGGAAATGCGCAAAGACATCAAAGAAGGGGAACGATTAATAGTGATAAGAAAAAACGATGAAATCGTCCTGAAAAAATCCATTCCTGAAACGGCTTTGCTGTCGGAAAAATCCCTGTCTAAAGCATGGCTGTCAAAAGAAGACGAGGAAGCTTTTGCATATCTCCAAGATGAAGCTTAAGAAATACGACATTGTCCTAGTAAATTTTCCATTTTCAAATTTAAAAACATCTAAAATTCGACCGGCTTTGGTTGTCAAATCGCTTGAAGGAGAAAATATTATTCTATGCCAAATAACAACAAAAAAACGCGGGATTGTGAAATACGAAGTCGTCCTGAACAAAAAATCATGCGAAGGAAACATCAAATTTGATTCAAACATTTACTTGGATATGATTTTCACTCTGCATGAAAGTTTGATAGTAAAAAAGATAGGATGTGTAAAAGATGAAAAGGTCGCAAAAGAGATTGGCGAAAAAATAAGTTTAATGTTCAGCAGTTAACCATAATTCCCTTTGCCTGTTTCTTTATGCTTTCCTTTTCGCTTTCAGAAACCTTGTGAAATAAAAAGTCTGACATGAAAATTCAAAGAATAAAGAGATTAAAAAATTAACGTATTAAGATGGTACTAAAACACATGGCTGATTTTAAGTTAACACTCTGTTTCTTTGGGTGGGTGGGCGGGTGGGACTAATAAAAACATCTAAAAAAATTTTCATTTTCTCACGGCGTCAATCTATCTCTACGTCAAATTTATTTGATGTCGCAGAACGGCTTACGGAGTAAGTCGGTCTCTGTCTCTTGGAAACATCGTTGCTTCCTTGACATTGTCCAAACCACAAAGAATTTGAGTAAGTCTTTCTAAACCAATGCTCCAACCTGCGTGTGGCGGAGCTCCAAATCTAAAACTATCAATGTATGAACTAAAATTCTTAGGATTCAATCCTTTCATTTTCAATCTCTCAATTAAAAGTTCCGGAAGATGGATTCTTTGTCCTCCAGAAGAAATCTCCATTCCGCCGTAAAGAGCATCAAAACCCTCGCTCATCTTTGAATCTTTTTTTCCATCTTTTGGCATTATATAAAATGGTTTTATCGAAGCTGGCCACGAATGCGTGAAAACAATATCTCCGGGAAACAAAGAACAAAGTTTTCTTTCTTGCTCTGGAGAAAAATCCTCGCCGATTTTACCGCCGACTTTCTTTATAGCATCTTCATAGGACAAATAAACTCCCTTAGGGACTTTTAATTTCATCCCAAGAAAATCAAGTTCACCCTTATTTTTTTCCATGACTTTTTTAACGATGAATCCAATAACTTCTTCCAGAGATTTCATAATTGCAAACTGATCAGCAAAAGCAACTTCAATATCCATCTGTCTTATCTCATTTATGTGCCTTGTAGTATTATGTTTCTCCGCTCTCCAAACAGGAGTTATCATGAAAGTTTTTTCCATCGAACATGCAATCATCTGTTTGTACAGCTGAGGACTTTGCGCCAAAAAAGCCTTCTTCTCAAAATATTGAACTGAAAACATTTCTGTTCCACCTTCTGAAGACGCAGAAATTATGCAAGGTGGCTGCATTTCAATAAAATCTTTGTTATAAAAAAATTCTCTGAAAGAATTTGCAATTGTATTTTGTATTTTAAAAACCGCCTGCGTTTTCTTTCTGTGGAAATCCAAAAATCTGTAATCAAGTCTCTTAGGCAATTCAGTTTTAGAATTGTCAGAATCATTGAAAGGAATATCTATCGGCAAATCTTCTGCAGGATTCAAAACTAGAATTTCCTCGGGAACAATTTCCTTTCCTCCAGGAGCCTGTTTTGAATCAACAACCTTTCCTTTGACAAAAATAACTGATTCTCTTGTAAGTTTATTCATTATTTCAAAAACATCGTCTTCAACTTTGCCTTTAACGGCGGTGACTTGAATTATTCCGCTAAAATCTCTCAAAATGAGAAATCTTATTTTTCCAAGCTCTCTGGAATTATGAACCCATCCGGCAACTTCTACAGTTTTATCTTTTGAACTAAAAACATCTGAAATAATGTTTCTTTCTTCATTAAATTTTTTTAAATCGAATTTTTCCATATAATATAGTGATAAAGCTAATTTTTAAAATTAATTATTAAACCATTTCGTTTTTTATGAGCCTCTAACTGCATCTTGTCCATCTTGTAGGGAAGCCAATCTAATTTTGTTGCCAGATTTCTTTCATAAAATTTAATTGCAGACTCGTTGCGTTCTAAAACCTGCCAGTCCATTCTTTCGCAATTTCTTTTGATGGCTTCATCTGCGCAAAAGTCAAACATTTTTTGCCCAACTCCTTGGCTTCTATATTCCGATAAAACAAACAAATCTTCTAAAAATAAAGTGGGAGATGCAAGAAAAGTCGAATATGTCATAAGAAAGGCGACATAACTCACAGGTTTCCCATCAATAATACCTAGGTGGGCTTCATATAATGGATTTTTTGACAGCCCATCTTTCCTGAGTCTTGATTTTTTTTCTTCAGTTAGTGGTTCCGACATTGAATCAGCAAAATTTTCTACGAGAAATGCAAAATCGTCAAAATTTTCTTCAGTTACTCTTGCAATATCCATGAAAAAATCTACTTTACATACTTTTTAATAATTTCTATTATCTCTTTCCCACTAATCTTTCCCTTGAATTCTTTCATAACTAAACCCATATATGCATTTTCGGAAAGTCCGGGCTTTTCTTTTATCATTTTCATAATTTTTTCCTCAACTGAATAAAAGTCTGCTTTTTCAAATTTTATTGCATCTTCTTTTGTTTCTCCTTTTGCAATTCTTTCCATTACATGCTTCAAATGTTCCTCAGAAATTTTTCCACTCTTGATGGATTTCAAAATAAAAATAATATTTTCTCTGTCAAAAATTTTCTCGATTTTTTCCTCTGAAATTTTCTCATGACTTGCAATTTCCTTTGGATAAACCAGCATAATTTTTGCTATTAATTTTGGATTTTCCAAAATTCCAAAATATTCTTTGAAATCTTCCAAATTGTTTTCTGCAAGAAGAAGTTTAATCATCTCTGAATTTAATCCAAGTTTTTTCAATTCCTCTTCGGAATTATCTTCTGTGCTTGGCAGTTCTTTTTTTATTTCATTGATTAAATCTCTTGAAATTTTAAGCAAAGGTAAATCTGTTTCAGGATACATTCTTGCAGCCCCGGGCATTGGTCTCAAAAAATCAGTTTCTCCGCTTTCAAGAACTTTCCTAACATGTGAATCAAATTTTTCCTTTTGGCTTATCAAACTAATTTGTCTCTTCGCTTCTAATTCAACGGATTTCTCAATCAGTTCCGGTTTCTGGACGCCCTTTATTTCAATTCTCTTTCCCTTAGCTACAGAAACATTAACATCTTGTCTAATTGTCCCAAGCCCCCTCTTAACTTTTAATTTTCTTAAGATTTTTCCAAGATACAACGCAACTTCTTTCGCCTGCTGCGGACTTTTTATATCGGGAGCCGTAGCTATTTCTACCAACGGAATTCCAAGCCTGTCAAGTCTGTAAATAACTTCATTGATTTTATTTTCAACTATTCTTGCAGCGTCCTCTTCCAAACATATGGAATCAATTCCTACTTTCCCGTATTTCGTTTCAATCCATCCATCTCTTGCAATTAAAACAGTTCTCTGAAATCCGCTTGTGTTTGAACCATCGACAACAGTCTTCCTCATAATCTGAGTAATTGGAAAAATTTTAGCATTCAATAAAAGAGAAACCTGCAAAGCAACTTTCAATGCATCTTGGTTTATTTGAGTCGGTGGAGACTCGTCAATTTCTACAAGACAAGTCGTGCTGTATCCCTCGTAAACAAAACTTTTATCCAACGAAACTTGATAACTGGCAGCAGCATCGATTTCACCGCTTTCTCCAGCGACGGCATGAAGTTTTCTCAATATTCTAAAATCAGGTTCGTCCAATCTTAAAATAGACGGACATTCGCAAAAAAGTTTCCTTGTGTCAAGTTGCTGATGAATTTCCAACCCGCATTTTAATCCAACTTTTCCATAATCAATATCCATTCAGTAGAAAAGTAGCAGTATTATTTAAATTTAATCAGTGATGATTACAGTAGGATGGCTTTCTTTGCCATTCATCAAATCTTTGAAATGATAATCTTTTCTGGAACCATCATAACCTAGTTTTTTTGAAGAGTTGTCATACATGCATACAAAATCCGGACCCATTTGTTTCCAGTCTTCTGAATGTTCCATAAAAATCGGATGCTTTCTTGCAGAATAAGTTGCTATTTTATTAAATCCCATTTCTCTTGCCGCTACTTCTGCAACATATAAACACGCTTCTCCAAATTTTACTTCTTCCGGCAATTTAGCATTTCTACAAGATTGTATTTGTGAAACCAAAAAAGTGTTATCATAAGCCCAAAAACCAATTGTTGCTGCTAAATTTCTTTCAGACCTTCCTTCAACATGATTAATCCCTAAAATAAATGGTGCATCAGATCTAATTCCTCCTCCCGAAAATCCACCTTCAATAAGAGTTCCAACACCAATATCTGCTGAAATCAAATAATGGGAAAGATTTTTATTAGTTCTAGGAAAAATCATATTTTTAGTTTCTCTTTTAAGAATTTCTCTAAAAAATTTGAGTGGCTTATCGTTCATCTTTTCAAGCATATCAGATGCTCTCGGACTATTTCCTTGAGACAAAGCATACTGTCCAACTAATCCCTTTTCTAAACCATAGGACGGAGTCTCTATTAAAGGAACTAACGATAAAAAATCTAAATTTGGCTTTTTCCTCAAATCAATTCTACTTTCATAGTAAGGATCTTTCAAATCAAAATTAAAAACATCATCTTTAACAAGATTCCAGACATTTTCAAGATCTTCTTTCTTCACTAGAGTTCTGTCTCCTAATGCCAAAGGAAATGCATGTTCGTAAAGATACTGTCTCAACTGACTAAAACGCCCTTCACACTTTACAGTTTCTCTTTGCTTTGCCATAATTAGGATTATTAAATTTCATTTAAAAATCCTTCGATTAGTTACTATTAATTAGTAATAACTATTACTCCGATGTGTTTGTAAAAACCTTCACGGAGTTTACTCCTCTAATCTATTATTCAATTCATGCGCAAAATTTTCCAGCATTTTTTCTCTCACAATTTCTTTGTTCTTTGCCCACTCTTCATGTCCCAAAACCCACCCAAGTTTTACAAATGCAGTTTCAGAAAGCATGTCTTCAAGATAAATAACTCCCGTATCTAAAATTGCTCTTCCATTAGAATAAATATAGGGATCAACACGTCCATAAATTGTTTGGGTAGTTGCGCAGACAATTATTCCTTTCTTCTGAATTTCTCTCAACTTGTTAATCCAAGACTTTCTTGTTTTCCCAGATGGAACATGTCCCAGTCCAGACATTTCGATAATGATTCCCTTGTATTTATTTTTTGAATAGTAATCTAAAATATTTGGATCTTGTCCGGGGAAAATTTTTATCATAGCAACTTTTTCCTCAAACTTTACATCTGCTTTTACTTTGCCTTTCTCTCTTCGATTATATCCCGAAATTATTTCAATTTTGTCTGGAAAAATTTTTGCAAACGGTTTTGAATTAATTGGTTTAAATGCATCTCTTCTTGAGCTGTGCATTTTTCTAACTTTTGTTCCGGGAATTGCAAGACAATAATCATCGTTTGTCGTCGCATGTCCAACAATCATAACTTCTGCAATGTCTGAAATTGCAGCCAAAGCGGCGCATCGCAAATTTAAATTCGCATCCGATGATGCTCTGTCTATGCTTCTCTGGCTGTAAGTCAAAACAACCGGCTTATTCAAATTTCTAAGAAAAAAACCCATAGCGGCAGAAGTATAATGCAAAAAATCCGTTCCGTGAGTTATGATTAAACCCTTTATGTTTCCATCATTCAAAATCTTCTCGGCAGTCTTTGCAATTTTCTGCCAATCTTTAAAATCCATATCTTCAGAAGATTTCATAAATGGAATCTCAACTTTTACAACATTGACTTTTTCAAAAAGCTCCGGATAATATTTAAAAAAATCTTCCGGTTTTGTTAGAGAATCCACACCCCCTGTGCTAGGATCGTATTTTGATGCAATCGTTCCACCAGTAAGAATCATGGCTATGTTCTGTTTTTCATCAGAGTGTTTGATTTCAAATTCTTTTTCTTTCCTATTTATTTTCTTCACAAGTTTTATTTCAAGTATGTCTTTTTTATTGAACCCAATATTATATCCGGAATCAAGTTTCAAAAGAACGATGCCTTTGTCTGGAGATTCCAGCAAAACACCTTCATAGATTAATTTTGATAAATGAATTTCCACGTAATCTCCAGAGCCGTAATCTTTAGCCATCAGAAAAATAAATCAAAAGAGTATAAAAATATAATCATATCCTTAAACAAAGATTTATAAGTCAAATGAATATCAGAAAAAAATGGGTATAGAGAAAGAATTAAGGAATCCATGGAATTGGTTTGCAGGAATATCTCTGCTTGGTCTTTTAACAATAGGCAGTACAGTAATTTATGATAACTATAATGAAAAAAGAATTCTTGAAAATCCTAAATGCATAAGGGAAGTAATAATTCAAAGAAAAGATACATTAACAGATTTAGCTGATAGAATAAAAAAAGATGACAAAGAAAATCAAGACATATCAAATATAAGTGTGGACTCATTGACTTATTATATTGCGCAAATGAATCATATAAAAAATCACGGAAGAATTTTAGCTGGAAATAAAATAAAATTGCCAAGATATTCTGAAAGTGGATGTCTTTCGTCTCTTCCTTCGTCATACAACGAATTTGTCAAGGGGCGTTCAAGATAATACAATAATTTAATAAATCTTTTAATTCTTCATTAATTGTCGCGGGATTCATAAAACCCGCCGGAGGTTTTTATTATATGGTAAAAATAGGATTGGAAATTCATGGTTATTTGAACACAAATGAAAAACTTTTCTGCAGATGCAAGTTAGAGCACGGAGCAAAAAATTCCAAACCAAATACAAATATATGTCCTGTATGCACCGGACAGCCGGGAGCAAAACCTATGCTTCCAAATAAATCCGCAATTGATAAAGTCATAGAGATTTCCCTTATTCTTGGATGCAAAATAAATCCGCAATTTACATGGCAGAGAAAACATTACAACTGGCCAGATTTGCCTAAAGGATTTCAAAGCACAATTTCAGGAAGCTACGCAATTCCAGTTGGAGAAAGAGGAAAATTTTTTGATATAAACATTACAGAAGCCCACCTTGAAGAAGATCCTGCATCATGGAATCCTCAAACTGGAGAAGTAGACTATAATCGTTCCGGCTCCCCTTTGATTGAAATTGTAACAGACCCAGATTTCAAAAGTGCAGAACAGGTTATTGAATGGCTAAAACAATTAGTCATAACTCTTGATTACATAAAGGCGATAGATAAAAGAGCTGGAATAAAAGCAGATGTAAATATTTCTCTTCCAGAACTAAAGGGAGAAAGGGTTGAAATCAAAAATGTCAATAGTTTGAAAAGCGTCAAAGCAGCAATAGAGTATGAAATTTTAAGGCAAAATCAGCAGGGAGAACTTGCAAAAATGCAAGAAACGAGAATGTTCGACGAGAAAAAGGGAATAACTGTAAGAATGAGAACAAAGGAACAAGCCCAAGATTACAGATTTATTTCGGAACCGGATTTGCCGATAATAAAAATAGAAAAACAAACGATAGAAAAAATTAGAGCTTCTTTGCCTGAAACGCCAAATGAAAAATTAAAGAAGATAATTAAAAAATATAAAATAGAAAAAAGTTCTGCAGAAATATTGACGAAAAAACTCGAAATTGTAGAATTCTTTGAAAAAGTAATCCAAAAGACAAAACCGCATCTTGCTATTCATTGGATTACTGGAGAGTTATTTAGAGTTTTAAATTACAACAAAAAAGAGCTTGATGAAGTCGATATAAATCCAGAGCATTTTATTGAATTACTGAATCTTATAGACAAAAAAGAGATTACAGAATTAAAAGCTAAGGAAATTTTAAATCAGTTTATACCTTCTTCGTTTTCCATCAAAGAAAGAAAGAACGTGCACTCAAAAATTTCAGAAGAAGAAATTGAAGAAATATGCAAAAAAATTTTGAAAGAAAATCCAAAAGCTATCTCAGATTATAAAGATGGAAAACAAGAATCATTAAATTTCCTTCTTGGGCAAGTAATGAGGGTGTCCCAGAAAAGAGCCGATTCAAAAATTGCAATGGAAATTTTAAAAAAATTAATTCATTAATCAATTTCTATTTGCATCTGTCATCTTTGTCCATTGCAACAACATTTCCACCAGCAGAAGGCATAATCAAAGGCTTGTCAAGATAAAGAACATTGTTTATCATATCATAAATTGACGACGGTCTTTCATTAATTTTTCCATCGCATATGAAATAAGTTGCTACTAAATCATATTTTTTGTCTCCATCCAAATCAATTAACTCTTTTTTTATTCCCACAACTCTGTCTGTAAAAGTAACCAAAACATTTGATTTATTCCAAACAGGAATTCCACTAGCTGAATCTGATTTAGCAGGACATGGATGTGATATGGTCCCAGCGAGCAGAGCTAAAGCAGTTAGTGATTTTTTCATTTACAGCTGTGTGGATTTGAGTTTTAAAATCTTACCAATTCAAGCACAACCCCAAAAATAAAAATCAGGCTTAAAATTGCAAAGATAAACCAGTTCATGGGGACGGAGAATTCTGGTTTCCTTTTGCCTTTTTTCTTTGCCTTCATATGCATTAATAAAATTAAAATTATTGTCAAACCTCCGGAAACAACTCCGCCAATTCCTATTATGTTTGCAAAGTCCGCAAGATTGAAAAGTGTGACTAAAAAATATAAGGAAAGCGGAATAAGTGAAACATAGGTAAATTCATTTTCCCTCTTTTTCAAATCAAGGGAAAAGATGCTGCTAAGTGAAAAACTTAAAACAAAATAACTTGCAAGCATTGTAAAAACTCCAAGAGCTGGAACAAAGTTATCAAAAGAGAGTGTCGCAACTTCGCTGACATTTTTTCCAAATGCTCCCAAGAATGTAACGCTAAAAATAATATACAAAAAAATAGGAATTAATGTTCCAACCAAAATAGCCTTCTTCAGCAATTTTTCTTTTTTTATTATTTCTATCCTCATTTCAGGAATTGAAGAAAATCCTAGAAGTGCAAACAAGACAATTCCAAATGGAATAAAGAAATTATTTGCGTGATAATAAGTTAAATTGCTAGTGCTGATATTTTTAAAGAAAAAGAAAAATGTGAATGCAATAATTGCAGAAATAAAAATAACTCCTCTTGATTCAACTTTTTTCAGTCCTTCCAAACCGTCTCTCAAAAGAAGAATTGTTACAAACCAAAAACCTACTGCGAAGGGGATAGACTGGCTAAAGTCGCCGAAAAATAATTTAGAAAGACTCTGGCCCTCTCCGATTAAATATGCAAGCAATGCCGCATAAATTCCAAAAAACATTGCAAAAAGCATCAATCTTTTTCCCCATTTTCCAAGATATAATTCTGCATAGCCCGGGATTTGATGTAATTCTTTCGTCCTTAATGTAATTTCACCGAGGCAGAAGTTTACATAAATAGTTATAATTCCTAAAAAAAGCAGCCAAAAAACTCCGATGACAAAACCGGATTTTGAAAACGCATAAGGAAGTCCGAGAATTCCAGCGCCCAACATTGTTCCGCTCAATGTTAAAGCAGTAATCCAAAACCTCTTTCCTCCAAAAGAAACGCTAGAGGTTCCTCCTCTTGTCTTTTCAAGTCCCATTATATAAAATAGCTTTCTAGATATAAAAACTTTTCAGAAATGGGCTTAGGAGGAATTGAACCCCCATCTTCGGGGTTTTTCTGAACTTCCCTCAAGGAGAGGTTAGTCATCCGAAACCCGAAATTCTATCCGTTAAACTATAAGCCCAGTTTTACTAAAAGAATAAAAGAAATAACTATTTAATTTTATTCAGTCATAATCAAGTCCAACAAATAGATTTATAAAATTTTTTAATTTGAATAATGAATGGCTTTGGAGAGACACCACAAAATTCTGATTGGAAGTTTTAGCACGCTCATATTAATTCTCATAATTACAAACAGCGTTTTTCTTTATTTATTATTTGTCAAATTAAATTTAAATTATCAAACAACAAACGACAAGCTTACTAGCTTGGGAACAGAAACAAATTCAAAAATAAGCGTGCTTGCAGATAGTCTTAAGCAAGCTAATGATAAACTGAGTATCGATATTGGGTCAATCAACAAAGAAATCCAGCTCGTAAAGGCGTCATCGAGTTCGGATTTTTCGGGAATAATTGACAGCTCAATAAAATCCGTCGTCACTATAAAAACTAGCGCGGGATTTCAAGGAACGGGATTCATAATTGAAAAAAGCGGATACATCGTAACAAACGCCCATGTTGTATCGGACTCTTCTGGAAATCTTGCATCAATCATTCAAGCAATAACTTCTAATCAGCAAGTTAAAACTGCAAAATTCATAGGATACGACGGAAATTTAGACATAGCATTATTAAAAATCGACGGAAGCTACAATGCATTAGTTCTGGATAATTCAGACAAAGTTCAGGTAGGTGAAAAGGTTATCGCAATTGGAAATCCTCTGGGATTGCAATTTTCAGTATCGGAAGGAATTGTTTCTGCAATGAACAGGGTTGGAACCAACGGACTAGGCGCATATATTCAAACTGACGCAGCATTGAATCCGGGAAATTCCGGCGGTCCTCTGATAAATAAAAATGGAAAGGTTATAGGAATAAATAATTTCAAAATAGGTTCAGGAGAAAGTCTTGGATTTGCGCTTGAATCAAATTACATAAAAGAAGCTGTAAATTCAATTTCCCAAAGCAGCTTGAAGCAAACTTTAATTTAAAATGGAAAAAAATCAAGAAGGAATTACAGTAAAAAAGAACGAAGATTTCAGCGAATGGTTCACGCAAATCATTCAAAAATGTGAACTGGCTGATTTAAGATATAATGTTAAAGGATTTCTAGTTTTTCAGCCATGGTCGGTTTTATCGATGGAAAAGATGTACAAGCACATGGAAAAAACTTTGCAAAAAAAAGGGCACAAACCATATTGGTTTCCAACAGTAATTCCTGAAAGTAATTTTAAAAAAGAATCGTCTCATGTAAAGGGTTTTACGCCTGAAGTTTTCTGGGTCACGCAAGGAGGAAAAACAAAATTAACTGAAAGGCTTGCTCTTCGCCCGACGAGTGAAACCGCATTTTATCAAATGTTTGAATTATGGATACGTTCATACAAAGATTTGCCATTCAAAACATATCAGAGGGCGCAGGTTTTCAGATACGAAACAAAAGCGACAAGGCCTTTCCTAAGAGGTAGAGAATTCCACTGGATAGAAACTCATTGCGTTCATGCGACGGAAGAAGACGCATTTAATCAAGTTAAGGAAGACATGGAAACAAGCAAAGAAGTTCTTCATGATATTTACGGGCTTCCATTCATATTTTTTGAAAGACCGGAATGGGATAAATTTGCAGGCGCGTCAAGAACCTTCGCCTCAGATGTTTTAAATCCAGATGGAAAGGTAATCCAGCAACCATCAACACATATCATTTCCCCAAGCTTCGCAAAAGCATTTAACATAAAATTCAAAGACAAAGATGGAATTGATAAGCCGGCATACACGACATGTTACGGTCCGGCAATATCTAGAATTTTCGCGAGTGTTATTATTGTCCACGGCGACGACAAAGGGTTGAAATTCCCTTGGGAAATTGCGCCAGTGCAAGTAGTAATTGTTCCAATAAATGCCGATGAAAAAATTAGAAAGAAAGCAGAATCAATAAAAAAAGAAATTGAAGATTTTGCAGAAGTGGAAATAGACAACTCGGAAAAACGTCCTGGAGAAAAATTCAACTATTGGGAAATGAAAGGTGTTCCAATTAGAATTGATTTGGGATTAAAAGATCTTGACAAAAAAAAGATTACAATATTCAGACGCGACACTGATGAAAAAATTGTGGTTTCGGAAAAAGATTTAGTCAGCAAGATAAAGCAAATCTCAAAAGAATTCACAAAAAACTTGACAAAAAAAGCAGATAAAATATTCGAAGGAAGAATAAAAAATGTTTCCAATCTTCAAGAAATAAAAAAGACGATAAAAGAAGGTTCTATTGCAAGAGTTAAATTTTGCTCTGTTGAAAAAGATGGTGAACCTTGCGCAGAAAAAATTAAGAAAGAAACGGAAGCTGAAGTTCGTGGAACAAGGTTAGACGAGAAAGAAAAGCCTTCTGGAAAATGCGTCATATGCGGAAGAGCTGCGAAAGAAATCGTTTATATTGCTAAGAGTTACTAATCGCTAGGGCTCCCTAAGCAAAACACTACCAGGACTAATTTAGTTAATCCGCTCTTTGCAACATCAAACTGTTAAGCTCGTCTTCCAACTTAAGTGTCATCTCTATTAGCACGCTTAGTTCTTGCTTTACAGTTTCGTGTTCTTTTTCTCTTTTCATTATAAGCCTTTTTCATAAATCTCTTAGGCTTGAATCAAATTCTGTAGAAGCATTCCTTAATTTGATTCAAACCCAAAAGATTGAATCAAATTAAGGTGATTTAATTATTGTAGCAAAGACTAAATTAGACCTGCAGCTGCCCTGTATATAATTTAGTCCGCTATGCATGCTAACAATAGGAATATGGCATTTATAAAATTTATTGTTGTGAAAAAAGACTTATGAAATTTATCTTATGTCCTTTCCCATAATAATTTTTTCTCTTAATTTATTGACCTCAGCGCTGAAGAATTCTACCATCTCGGTTTTTTCAAAAATTTCCAAGAGCTCTTCTTTTTTTGCAGACAAAACTCCATTTAGATTGTCAAATTTATGCACTAGCAAAGTAACGTGTCTCTCAAGCAATTTCGTTCTGCTCAAAAGTCTGAAACCCTTTGGGAAAATTTGCTTGTCATAAAGTTCTTCGAAAAGCATTCTCGATAAATTTGAAGACTCAAGAAGAAAATCAAAATTCATTTTTTCAAGAATATCCGACGCATTCATGTATCTCGTATCAAAATAATCTCTCAAGATAGTTTCTTCTTCTTTGTTTAAATTGCTGATAAGTTCCTTCAATCTCATGCTGATAACAATACCTTCCTTTCCAAGTTCTATAAGATATCTTTTAACGATGTTTGAAATTCTTTTTATTATCTCTAATCTTTGCAGAACATTGCAAACATCATTTATTGTAACTAGTCCGCCAACTTCCAAAATATTAAGATTTGAAAGAAGGAAATCGAATATTTCCCTCTGCTTTTCCAAAACCTGCAAAGTCTCCGACGCTCTTCTTAAAATTTCCGAGCTCTCTTTCAATTCATATCTCATCTCGCCGGAATAAACAGTTATTTTATTTTTTCTCTCCGAGACTGCAATTACTAAAGCATGTGTTTGCTTTGCCGTTCTTTCAGCAGCTTTATGTCTCGTTCCAGTTTCTTTTGTCGTGACTTCGATGCTCGGATGGAGGAGTGTATTCGCATAAAGAATTTTTTTTCCGTCATTTGATAAGATTATTGCGCCGTCCATTTTAGAAAGCTCGACAAGTTTTTGCGGGCTGAATTTAGAATTTATTTTGAATCCGCGCTCCATTACATTCTTCACAGATTCATTTTCAAAAACAAACAAAGCCCCCATTCTCGCATTGAGTAAATCGTCGAGGGCAGATCTTATGGATGTTCCGGGAGAGATAATTTTCAAAAGTTCCAAGAAATCTTTTTCAGTATCTTTTTTTTCAGAGATTTTCGTCTCGGAGAAAACTAGCTCTTTCACCTCTTTATCTTTTACTTCCGTCATATTACCTCTTATATCTAAAACTTAAATGGTATTAACATATAGTATTTAAATTTTATTTTTTGCAAAAGTTTTAGCTACAATGAATGGAAAGAGAAGAATAGCGTCGCCAAAAACTTTTGTTGCTTTTGCATTTCCCTGAATTTTGCCCCATGAAACTGCCTCATCGGGACTTGCTCCGGAATCGCTTCCAGTTTCTTCATGGGCTTCATTGATATAAACTGCATAATCAGCGCCGTTTCTGTAGAGATTTGCGTTGCAAATTGAATGCTTCACAACTCCTGAGCCAAGAATTATCATTCCAGTTTTATCTTTTCCCAAAGAAGTGTTATTCAGTTCCCAAATGTCTCCAGTTATATCAACGATAAAATCTGGATGACTTGATTTAAAGAAATAAATCATGTCCCCGAGACTTCCGTCACCTATCGCAGGGCAAAAAACAGGTATTTTGTTCTTCCAGCACCAATAATAAATTGAATTTTTATCATTAATCTTTTCTCCAAGTTTCCAAATCAGTTCACGAGGCGTTATAATTTTTCCAGTTTTTTTCTGCTCTTTGTAAATTTCTTCAAGAATAGGCAGCACAAAATTTTCAAATGCAACATATCTTGAATTAGGTATGAAAATATTTCCAGCTCTGTTAATTCCTTTTTCTCTTAGTTCTTTTCCAGAAACTCTAAAATCTCCAAGGATAAAATCACCAAGACATTTTATTATGTCTTCTTCAATCCCCCCTACCGTCGTGACAATAACATCGATTTTTTTATTCTCTGCTAAATATCTGAAAATTTCCCTTAAACCGGAAGTAACCATGTTTGAAGTATATCCAAGATAAATGAAAGCATTGGATTCAACCATCTCATTGATTATTTTCACAGCTTCCGAGAAATTTTTTCCCTGCATGCCAGTTGTAGAAAAACTGTCCATGATTTTCTCATAATCAATGCCTGAATTAAAGTCATATCCTTTGATTTTTACGCCATTAATCTCTTCTGATTTTCCAAATATGAAATCTCTTGGATTTTCTGATTTTATTTTTTTAGCCATAAAATAACAGAGAGAAGCCATTTTTAAATATTAATAAGGCTGAAAAAACCTAGCCTAAAACATATGTATTTGCACACCAAAATCTTTTTAAAACGGTTATGACACACTAAACCATGGATAAGTGGAGCGAGATTTTAATGGGATTGATTCTAGTAGTAGGCGCAATTTTGATTGCATGGGAATCATCTGTATTCGGCTGGGCACCTTTCGGAAAAGACCTTAATTTTTTAACTGCCGCATGGACATTCTTCAAAGGCGGACTTTGGTGGCTTGTATTCATGATTGGTTCTCTTTTCATTCTTCTCGGATTAAGCGATTTGAAGGGATAATTCTTCAGAAAATCATCCGCCAATAGCTATTAAACTTCCCTCAATTATTGCTGCAACAATTAAAAGCGGAATTACTACAAACAAAAATACTTTCAGTGAATTCCAGAAAAATCTTCTAAATGATTCTGCTTTTTTCTTCTGAAAAATAAAAGTTCCAAGTTTTAAACCCATTCCAAGAGAAATAAAAACTGCGGGCAATTCAAAAATCCCATGCGGAAAAAGTTTCCATAAAACAAGAAACCCTCCCTTCTGAATGCTCATTAAAGCCACGAAGCCGAGAAGATATCCATTGACGGCTACAATCACTACCGGGAATATTCCAAGAAAAATTCCAAAAACCATTCCTGCAAGAGAACTTTGAACATTATTAAGAAAAATAAATTTAATCAATTCAAACTGATCCATTCCTTCAGTCTGTTTTATAAGCTGTTCAATAAAATTTAACAGTTGCTGTTTTACTAAACTGGGAGCTGGAAATAAAATACTTAGAATTACAGAAGCAAGAAATATCGCAACTATTGCATAAATAAATTTTCTTGATTCTTTTATATAGTTCCAGCTCTCTGAATATTTTTTTGCGAAGAAGTTATTATTTTTTTTCATCTAAAGTGCCTACTTAGCATTTTTGTTTTATTAGGAAATTTCTTCCTCAAGTAAAATCCATAAGCCAAACCTGCAAGCAAGCCGCCGATGTGTGCGCTATTTCCAATCGGCAAAGCAACGAAAAATCCAATTATTACAAGAGGAACTATTGCAACTATTGGGAGAAGCCACATTTTAAGTTCAACTGGAATTGCTATTTTTCTCATTTTGGTATTCAAGGAAAACATTGAAAAAATCATAACAAAAATAATGATATTAAAAATCAAATCAAAAATGGAAGCCAAACCGGCTGGAATAAATGGACTTAGTATTACTTGCGCTAAAATCAAAACAAGAGGCCCCACAATAAGGTAAATTCTTGAATAAGGAACTAAAACGGCAAGAATGCCAAGAAGCCCGAAGATAGCGCCGCTCGCACCAACTCCGGGAATATCATTATGAAAAATCATTCCAGATAAAACAAAGAAAATTCCACCTGCAATTCCTGAAAAAATGTACATCCAAAAAAATCTTTTCTTTCCAATTATCTTTTCTAAAAATCTTCCTATGAAAAACAGGGAAAACATATTAGCAAAAATGTGAAAGAACAAAACATGCGAAAACATGCTCGTCAAAAGCGTCCACAAATTTTTTCCGTGCAAAATCAAAGAAGGAGTCAACGCAAAATTATTCAAAAAAAACTGCTCCCCAAAAGTTCCAATAATTATAAGAGAAATAAAATAAAATAAAACATTGACAAAAATCAATTGAGTAGTCATGCTAATGTTGGCAAAAAAACTTTGTCTTGGATGGATTTTATGGACTCTTAGCATTATCTCTTTTTCTTGGAAGATTTTTTTGATTTTCCTTTAACTTGCTTGGAAGGTTTCTTTGGAGATTTTTTCAAGTTTTTTTCTGCTTCCTTTGCATCTTTCTTTTTTTTAATTTGCCTCTCTATTTTCTTTTCCAGCTTCTTCTTGACTTTTTCTTTTTCTTCTTTCTTGATTTCCTTATTTTTCTTTTTCTCGCCTTTTTCTTTTTCTTCCATTATTTTTTCCTCAATGAAATTAAATTCTCTCTGTTGCTTTTCAAGATTTTTTTTCAATTCCTTGAGAACCTTGGTATTATCCTTCAGTGCAAAAACATTGCCGCACTCACCGCATGTAAAATCATTAAGCAAAGCATTTTCCTCGTTAAATTCAATGTTGCATCTTGCGCATGCATAAAAAGCCTTGACCTCTCTGCTCTCAATCTGATTAATTATCTGGCTTATTCTTTTCCTTAATATCTCTCTAAAAAATTCCAGCGTCTTCAAAGCCTCGAGTTTCCAGAAATAAGTATACCATCCCTTTCTCTTGTCTTTTTTCCTCGTGGAAGAAACAAGCCCGTGCTCTGAAAGTTTGTAAAGAAGATTCCTGGTTTGATTTATAGTAATATCAAGTTTTTTTGCAATAAGAAATTCATTGACATATTTTTCACTATCCAAAAAAGAAGTTATTTCCTCACCCTGTTTTCCGATAACTGATGAAATTGATTCCTCAAGAAAATCTTTTCTAACGTCTGCAATAATTTTTTGCTCTTTTATATTTGGCATGTAAATGATTAAAAATTTAGTATTTTAAATAAATGTCGGAGGTATTTAATAAACTTTATTTATTCCATAAAAAACAAAGTTTTTAAACTTATATTCTATTTTATGTATATTAAAGTGTAAGTTTAATTTTAAAAAAATGGGATGGTTTAATAAAAAAGAGAATAGGTCTGAAATGGATGCTCCAGCGCTTCCGGAACTTCCAAAAATTCCAGACATGCCGAAATTTAGCAAGTCGCTTAGCATGGACCAAATGACGATTCCACATCTTCCATCTTATCCAAACACTTCTTTTGGAAAAAAATTTTCTCAGAATGCTATCAAGGACGCTGTTTCTGGGGAAAAAGAGGATGAAGGAGATTCGCACGCAGATGAGTCTTATGGAAATGAGATGATGCCTGAACCTCCTCAATTTGGTTTTTTGAAAAGAACGAGTATGCCCGATGATGAATATACGCCAAAGGCAGTAAATTCTTTTGGAAAACAGCAAAAAGCTGAGCCGGTATTTATTAGAATAGACAAGTTTCAGGAAAGTCTGAATATGTTTGAAGAAACGAAAAAGAAAATTTCAGAAATGGAAGATATGCTGAGAAATGTAAAAAAAATAAAAGACGAAGAGAGCAAAGAATTGAGCCAATGGGAGATAGAGATACAAAGAATAAAAAGTGAATTCGAAAAGATAAATCGCAATCTGTTTTCTAAAGTATAAAATGACTGATGAAAAATTAATCTATGTCAAGTTTGATTATATGGAATCTCTTGAAATGAAGAAAGATATTTTGAGTCTGCAAAAAGATTTGATTGACATGGGAGAGACAATAAGAAATTTTAATTCTTTAAGAACAAGAGAAATGAAAACAAAGGTCAGAATTTATGCAAAAATAAAGGGGATATTATTTTCCTTGAAGAGTTTGAAAAAAGCATTGCCAGAATCCAGAATGCCAAAAATATTCAATGAAAAAATCCTTGAGGAAAAAAATTTCCCAGAAGCTCAGATTAAAAAAACTAATGGAACCAGCAGCATAGAATCTCAGTTAAGGGAGATACAAGAGAAGCTTAATTCCATACATAGAAACAACTAAATTTTTAAAAGAATTATCCGTTTCCATTTAATGAATAGGAAAGAATTAATAAAAAAATATTTAGAATTTTTCAAGAGTAAGAAACATCAAATAATTCCATCAGCATCGCTTGTTCCTGAAAATGACCCGACAGTTTTATTCACAACTGCAGGCATGCATCCTCTTGTTCCATATCTTCTTGGACAGAAACATCCTCTTGGAAAAAGAATCGTAAATGTTCAGAAATGCATAAGGACAACAGACATTGATGAGGTCGGAGACACGACACATCACACTTTTTTTGAAATGCTTGGAAATTGGAGTCTTGGAGATTATTTCAAAGAAGGGGCAATTGAATACAGTTTTGAATTTCTTACAAAAGTTTTGAAAATTCCAATCGAAAGAATTGCAGTAACATGTTTTATGGGAGATTCAAACGCTCCAAAAGATAATGAATCTGCAGAAAAATGGTTATCTCTTGGAATTCCAAAAGAAAGAATTGCTTTCTTGGGAAAAAAAGATAATTGGTGGGGTCCTGCAGGAATCACAGGTCCATGCGGTCCCGATACTGAAATGTTTTACTGGAAGCCAAGCAATACAAAACCGCCAAAAAAATTTAATTCTGAAGATAAAGGATGGGTTGAGATATGGAATGATGTTTTGATGGAATATGTAAAGGATAAAGATGGAAATTACAACGAGGCAAAGCAAAAAAATGTTGACACGGGAATGGGCGTTGAAAGGACAATTGCAGTATTGAACAAATTGGAAGACAACTATCTTGCAGATATGTGGCTGCCAATAATAGAAAAAATAGAAAGCATTTCTGGAGAAAAATATAAAGATAATGAAAAAATAATGAGAATTGTCGCCGACCATATTAAAGCCTCGGTGTTCATAATTTCCGACGGAGTTTTACCGAGCAATACTGAAAGAGGTTATGTATTAAGAAGATTGATAAGACGTGCAATAAGATACGGAAAAGAGTTGGGAATGAAAAACTTCACAAAGGAGATTGCAGAACCTGTTTTCAAAATATATGATGATTACGCTGAATTGAAAAGGAACAAAGAAAAAATATTTGGAGAACTTGAAAAAGAAGAAAACAGATTTTTAGAAACAATTGAGAAAGGCATGAGAATTTTTGAAAATCTTGTAAGAGATAAAAAAAGCCTTTCTGGAAAAGAAGCTTTCTTATTGTATCAGAGTTATGGATTTCCGTTAGAATTAATTATAGAAGAATGTAAAAATAGAAAAATAAAATTCGATAAGAAAGAATTTCTGCAAGAACAGGAAAAGCATCAAGAACTTTCAAGGACTTCAACAAAAGGGAAATTTACTGCTGGCTTGGCGGACCATTCTGAACAATCAACCAGATATCATACTGCAACTCATATGTTGCACAAAGCATTGAAAATCGTGTTGGGAGAAAGTGCGCAGCAAATGGGAAGCAACATAACGCCTGAAAGATTAAGATTTGATTTCAGTTTTTTTAGAAAACTTACCGAAGAAGAAATAAAAAAAATTCAAGACTTGGTAAATAAAGAAATCAAAAGAAAACTTAAAGTTTCATACGAAGAAATGCCATACGAAAAAGCCGTGAAAACTGGAGCTTTGTCTTATTTCAAAGAAAGATATCCTCCAATCGTGAGGATTTACAGCATCGGTGATTTCTCTAAGGAAATCTGCACTGGTCCGCATGTAAAAAACACAAATGAAATGGGAAAATTCAAAATCACAAAAGAAGAATCAGTTTCTGCTGGAGTCAGAAGAATTAAAGCGGTGCTTGAATGAATAAAATATGACATTAGTATTAGCTGCAAAATTCGACGAAGGAGTATTATTCTCTTATGATAAGTTGTTATACGATACTGATTCATTTGAGCAAATTGGAATGAGAAAAAAAGTTAGCATAATTGGAAGACTAGCCGTTGGCACAGCAGGAATAATTGATTTTGAAAATATTAAATTAGAATTTATTCATGCTAATAATTTTTTAAAAAAATTATCTGATGAGAAGGAGGATAATGAAATAAAAACTATGTTTTTGGCTTTAGGAGCAAAAACATTACGCAGAAAAAATAATCCAAACAAATGTCCTGAAACATACTTAATTGGTTTTATTAATAAAAATCAACCGCGATTATTCAGTTTTGATGACAGCATTGCAACTTTCCCAATAGAAAAAGATTATGGAGGCATAGGTTCTGGCATGTATTCTGAAGTGAAAAAAAATATGAAGGAAAAATATCGAAAAAATGAATCATTAGATTATATCGCCAAGATGCTATATGATGAAATGCAAATAGCTTTTGAAATAAATAGAGTTACTAATGATGAATATAAATTGGGTGGTTTGGGATTTACTATTGTAACAAAAAAGAAAATATATCACTCAAGTGCATTGAAAATTTTTTCTTCTTGAATAATCAACCTGCATTGTATTCCTTCGCCAATCCATATTTGTTTTCCAAGTTGTTAAATGATATAAACTTAATCGGATTAAAGAAGAAGCTTTTGCCGTTCAGCGTTTTTCTTATGTCCATCAATGTTTCTGCATCTTTGTATTCGTACATGTCATCGCTTAGAGATAACCCGTCTGAGATTTTGAGGACTTGTGGTTCTGTTTTGATTGTTAAGCCGCCGGCATAAGATATTGAAGTGTCAGTAATTATTGAAGGTCCTGTCGTCTCCACAAAACAATATCCCGTTCCATCCCAGCTTTTTTCTATTGGACATTTTATTCCGACAGATTCATGATTTTCTTCTTGATTATAGAAAAGTGCCACGTCATATCCAATCTCTCTTAACAAGAATGCGAGAAGTTCTGATTTTTCTCCACAAATTCCTTGTCCATCATAAAGAACTTCGTATGGATGTCTTGAATAATCTAAAGTTGTATCTCTGAAAACAGTTTTTTTGTCGGACAAACCCCACTGAATATTTTGCACTATGCTTATTGCAATTCTCGCTTGGTCTTCCTTGTCTGACGCTCGATTTTGAATTTCGGCGACTAAAGGCAAAAGCAAATATTTTTGTTGTTCTTCATTTATGTCCCTAAGCTTAAAATCAACTCTCAACGGTTGCGCAGTTAAATTGTAGCTTATGCTCGCAGGTAACTTGGAAAGATAATCAGTCAGTCCGCCATAAACAATATAGTTGAATTTATTTTCCTGTCCTCTTAAAACATATTTTAAAGTAATTTCTTTTGGCTTCATTTGGAAATCTGAATAGCAAGAATCTCCAACCTGCGTAAGATTTCCAGGGCATCCGCAAGTCGTTGCCTTCTCTCTCAAAATTCCATTATAGCAAAAATAAGGCTTGCTTATTGAGCACGTTCTTTCCAAAGAACCGTCACCACAAACAGGATTATTATACAGAATCTTGGTAATTGGATGAAAAAAAATAATAATCAATGCAGTTAAAATAAAAATAAAACAAAGAGATAGTGTGACGCCTAATTTTGACATCAAATATTATGGTAAAATAATTATAAAAATCTATTTATAATTAATAAGCAGCTCTGATTTCAAATCTTCCTCAGTCAAACCAGGAAATTTTTTCTTAAAATAATCTCTGCTTTCATCAGGAGTTGTTATTCTATCTCCATTTCCAAAAAAATCAATTTCCAAACAGGCATTAGTCATGTCAGAAATGTCAAAAAAATCCTTTCCGCCAACAGATAATCTTTCTATTTTTCTCTTGTTAAACCCATCTGCACCCATGTTAAATTTTGTAAGCTTGAATAAATAAAGTATGTCATTAGATTCTCTTCTCTGAACAAAAGCGCATTCTTTAATCTGTTTAGTTTTTTCGTCCTCAAATGTAATGTAATAACCACTAGATTCACGAGGATAATTGTATTTTTCCTTCATTAAATCCATAGAATTGCCAATTAAATTATTATAACATCCAGCCAATAAAAGAGTCAAGCCGATAGAAGCATTTCTTTTCCAAATCATAATTTTTTATCCAATTTATAACGAAGTGTTGCTCTTGTTTCTTCCGGAACAGCTAATCCGTCATTATTTCCATTTACTGGATTTTTATCAATTTCATTGCATGCTTCATATATTTCTTCTCTTGTATACGGGGCAATTCCAGCAAGATAAGGCTCCTGTGACTTTCTAGCTTTCATGATACTTTCTCCGACATTTAAATCAAGAATTTTAAAAAAATCTTCCCAACTCCCAGACTCTTTTTTGTACATAAAAATGCATCCTTCTCCAACTCTAGAATAATAGCCGGCAATATAATCTTTCCCGCCGAGTTTTTCCTTCATTTTCATTGCAGAATTAATCAATTCAGTATTATCTCCAGAACATCCAACAATCAAAGAAGCCATTCCAATCAAAAGCATAGCTTTGCTATTTTTCAGCAAATCAGTCAGCATAGAAAAACAAAAGTGCAGTCATTTAAATATATTTATATAAAAAATCTACTCTAAATAAATTCCAGGTCTTCCGGGCTTTACCTTTTTAGATTTGTTTTCGGGGTCGTGCTTGTTCTTGTCGTTAACCGCAAAAATTTCCACTGAGAGATTTACTTTATCTTTTATTAAATCCAAATTTTCTAAAAAAATATTCTTTTCATTTGGAAGAACATAGATAAATATTTTAGTTGTCTTTTTATCTTTTTCCTTTACGATTTTTAGTATGTGATTTATATCCTCAATCGTTTGTTCAATCAGCTTTTCTTCTTTCTCAATTTTTTCGTCTATCTTTGATTTGTCGGCAATCGGCCACTCAGAAAGTGAAACAAAATTCTTTCCATTAATTTTCTCCCACAACTCTTCAGCAAGATGTGGAACAAACGGCGCAAGAATTTTAATGCATGACTCCAAGTCTTTTTTGCTTATTTCTTTTCCGTCAAGATAGTCAAACAAAGCCCTTATTTTTATTATTGAAAGATTGTACCTCAAATTTTCAATTTCCTCGGTAACGCTTTCAATTGTCTTGTTTATCTTGTTCTGAACTTTTCTGTCAGATTTTCCAATTTTAGCATTGGAAAAGAAATCTGGAAGTCTTGAAACGAATTTGTGAATGCTTTCCAATCCAGTTGAATTCCATGAAAAGTCGCTGTCAGGAGAAGCTATCGAAATCAAAAACATTCTCAATGAATCTGCTCCGTATTTTTCGCACATTGTAGACGGGTCGATAACATTTCCTCTTGACTTTGACATAACGTATCCGTCTTCGCCGTGAACCATTCCCTGATTAAACAATCTCTTGAAGGGCTCATCTAATTTTTTTCCTGCAAATCCCAAATCCCTTAAAACTTTTGTAAAAAATCTTGCATAAATCAAATGCATGCAAGCATGTTCGGCTCCCCCAGTGTAAAAATCAACTGGCATCCAATAATCTGATTTCTTTATGTCAAACAATTTGCTTTTGTTTTGTGAATCTGTGAATCTCAAGAAGTACCAGCTTGAATCAAAGAAAGTATCCATTGTGTCAGTTTCTCTTCTGTAAGTTTTTCCATTCTTCTTTACTGTCATAAAACTTTTAGAAGTTTCAAGAGGATTTCCTTTTCCAAATTTAATATCATCCGGAAGTTTTACTGGCAAATCTTTTTCATCGACAGGGAAATCTTTTCCTTTCTCATCGTACAAAATCGGAATCGGCGTTCCCCAATATCTTTGTCTTGAAACGAGCCAATCCCTCAAACGATATTGAATTGTTTTCTTTCCAAGTTTTTTGTTCTCAAGCATTTTAACAATATGTTCTTTAGCTTCTTCAGAAAACAAATCATCAAATCCTTTTGAATTAATAATTTTTCCAGAACCTGTGTAAGCCTTGTCCATCACGATGCCTTCAATCTCTGAATTTTCTGGCCTTATGACAATTTTTATCGGAATTTTATATTTCTTTGCAAATTCAAAATCTCTCTGATCGTGTGCAGGAACAGCCATTATAATCCCCGAACCATATTCAGCCAAGACAAAGTTTCCAATCCACACGGGAATTTTTTCATTAGTTAAAGGATGCTTTGCATAACTTCCAGAAAAAACACCGTCCTTTTCAAGCTTGTCAATATCTTCTTGTTTTGTTGACTTTATTTTTTTCAAAAATTTTTCAACATCTGATTTTTTTTCCTTGGAAACAATTTTCATTAAATCTGAATGTTGTGCAGAAATAACTAAAAATGTAACTCCAAAAAGAGTATCTGGCCTTGTGGTAAAAACTCCAAAATTTTTACCGTTGATTTCAAATAAAATTTCAGCTCCTTCGCTTTTTCCAATCCAATTTCTCTGCATTATTTTAATTCTCTCGGGCCAATCAAGATTATCTATGTCTTTCAAAAGCTCTTCAGCATAATCTGTGATTTTCAAAAACCATTGTTCGAGATTTTTTATTTCAACGTTAGTATCTCCATGTCTCCAGCATTTCCCGTTATGAACTTGCTCGTTTGCGAGAACTGTGTCGCATTTTGCACAGAAATTTACAGGAGCTTTTTTCCTAAATGCGATTCCATTCTTGTACATCTGCAAAAAAATCCACTGGTTCCATTTGTAATAATTAATGTCATGGCTCATAAGCATTCTGCTCCAATCATAACTCAAGCCAAGAATTTTTTGCTGCTTTATGAAATTCTTAATTGCATCGTCCGTAAAAATTCTCGGGTGGGATTTTTGCTTTATTGCGGCATTTTCGGCAGGCAATCCAAAAGAATCAAAACCCATCGGATGCAGAACATTGAACCCTTGCATTCTTTTAAAACGAGCAAGAATGTCCCCAATTATATAATTAAAAGCATGCCCTATATGTAATCCGCTTCCAGAAGGATAGGGATACATTTCTAAAACATAAAATTTCTTTTTCCCAGAATCCTTGGCTTCAAAAACTTTCTTTTCTTCCCATTTCTTCTGCCACTTGTATTCTATTTTCTTGAAATCGTATTTCATGATAAGAAAATTACTCAGCAACTTTTAAATATTACTTTTCCTTATTCAATGAATGATATCGGCTTACTTGTCTGGGGAAATTATTTACAGCAATTCATCTGATGCGCATTCTCTTTATGACAAGAGCCGCTTTGGAGAAAAAGCTGATGGAAAAATACAATATTCTTTTTACGAGGCAATTTTCCTAGTCGAGAAAGAAAAGATGGAAATTTTTTCAAGAAACCAAAAAATTTCCCACAAAGAATTGTTGGGAAAAATATCAAGATTCGACAAGAAAGTTATGGTGAAATATCTTGTCTTCAAGGATTTGAGAAACAAAGGATATATCGTGAAAACCGCTTTGAAATTCGGCGCCGATTTCAGAGTTTATGAGAAAGGAAAAAAACTTGGAAAAGAACATTCAAAGTGGATTGTTTTTGCAGACCACGAATCTAAAAAATTAACATGGCATGAATTTTCCGCAAAAAACAGAGTTGCACACAGCACAAAAAAGAATCTTCTTCTGGCGATAGTTGACGAAGAAGGCGACATAACTTATTATGAGGTAAAGTGGACTAAACCTTGATAAAATTTATAACTTCTGTGTTCTTAGATTTTTCATGTATCAAAGGGATGCTTCTCAAATAAAAGATAAGATAATGTCCGTTTTCAAAAGACGTGGCCCAAGTCTTCCAGTGCATATTGCAAAAGAATCTGAATTAACAATCTTGTTTGCTTCTGCTTTCATGTCCGAGCTAATTTCAGAAGGATTGGTTAAAATAAGTGTCATGAAAATTGGAAGCTCTCCTATTTATTTTCTGCCAGGACAAGAACACATGCTGGAAAATTTTTCAGAGCATTTGAGAAGCAAGGAAAAAGAAGCCTTTGATTTATTGAAGGAAAGAAAATTCCTCAAGGATTCAGAACAGGAACCAGCGATACGCGTTGCTTTGAGAGCAATAAGAGATTTTGCAATACCTATAACAAGAAACGGGGAAGGTTACTGGAAATATTTCAAGGTAGATGATTCTGAATTTGTTGAGCCAAAAACTTTGATTGCAGAAAAAGAAATTGTCGTTGAAATAAAGCCAGAACCACCAGCGCTTGTCATTACTGAAATTGAAACAATTAATTCAGAAGAGGAAAAGAAAAAACCAAAGGTTCAGAAAAAATCCTCTGCAAACAAAAAGCAAGATGATAAATTCTTCAACCGCGTGAAAGAATTCTTGGAAGAAAGGGATGCCGAGATTCTTGAAATAATTTCTGCCGGCAAATCCGAGCTGGTTTTGAGGATAAAATCAAAGACGAAGGAGAAAATCCTCGTCGCTTACAACAAGAAAAAAATCGGCGAGAAAGATATTATCTATGCTCATAAAAAAGCGCAGAAATATGAAATTCCGTTTTTGATAATGAGCCGCGGGGAGATATCAAAAAAATTAAGCGATTTTATTGAAGCAGTGAAGATTTTGTCAGATGTTGAGAAGATTTGAAGAAATTTATGGTATTTAACGAAATTTTATATTAGGAATTACATATTGTATTCCTAAAAGAACGCAGACAATTAATATAATAGCTATCCACATATACCAAATTGCTTTTGACCTAGAACCGGTATCAAAAAATTTAATAGTAATTCCTGCGCCAAGTATAACAATCCCTATCGAAGTTGCAGTATAATTAGAAAAGAAAAGGGCAAATAAAAATGGCAAAGATATAGAAATTATCCCAATAACAATTTTATCGGTTGTTTTCATAATTAATTTACTAGAGAATCTATTATAAACCTTATGAATTAACAGTGGATTTAATTCAAAAATAAATAAAGAATTATTGATTACATATCTTCGCAGATTCAGAAAGGCTTAACTTTAAGATATTTCCGTTTATTCCCCAGCCAAAATCACAAATTCCAAAAGCCCCGTTATAAGGAGAACTTGCAAATCCAGAATCATTAGTATTCCACAAACATTTATTTTTTTCTACGGCTCCATAATTATATGCCCTCCATAAACAATTTCTACAATTTCCTAAATTACCTGTAGTCGCATCTCCACCACTCGTTACACAAAACATATTATATCCCAAACACCAATTCATACCATCTTTTACACCCTCAGTAACTTTTGCTAAACAATTACTCTTTCCTTGTTCTGTTTGAATGGAATTTTGATATTGACTACTTTGATTATTAATTCTGGAAATTTCTGATTTATAGAAATCATTAGAATTGGTTGTCTGTTTTCCAAACAGAAATCCCAATATAATCCCCACAATTAGAGAAACTCCAATAAAAAGGATTGTCTTCTTTTTCATAAATCATCTAATAAAATCTATTTTAAAAATCTTCCCCCACTAACAGAATAAAATCTCACTTCTTATGCAACTTCAATTCATGTTGTCTCTTGTGCTTCATTGATTTCGCTAAAAGTCCCGCGATTTGATTTCTGATTTTCTTGCTTGGTAAAAAATTTCCAAGAATTTTTTTGTTTTCTTCAAATTTTTCAGTGAAAGAAATTCCTTTTTCAACTAAAGTATTGGCGCTTCTTCTTATCAGTTTTGATTTTGATTTTCCCATGATTGAATATCAAAAATTGGATATTTAAAGGTTTTTGTAAGAAGACAATTAAATTTCGTATCCGCCGCCAGTGTGAGAATTCTTATCTTGTTCTTCTAATATATCTGCATTGATATAACCTGAATAACCTTTTTTCAACTTGAAACAAAATGAAGAAGTTTGCTCAAGAGCCAAAATAACTCCGGCGCTTAAACAAGTAGTCAATGCTCCCAAAAACGCAGGGTCGTAATCATTGACGATATTTGTAATTATTTCCAAATCCATTTTATTTAACTAAAATTCCGTTCAAAGTTCCCTCTTGCGTCGGTCTGTTTGTTATTCTTACCTTTCCAAGTTCCGTTTCAACAATTGTTCCTTTTGTAATAACATTTTGTCTCGCCAAGAATCTGTTCGACGGCGTTTCAAGAACATTCTTTATTTCAGTCTTTTTTGTTTTTCCGTCAGTTTGAACATTTATCGTCTTCGCCCTTAGCAAAAAAGTCTTGAGATTTCCGCCCATTACTTTCTTGGATTTCCTTTTATCATCGCCGAGTCTTACTATTTTCTTCTGTCCGGCAAGCTCGAAAGACTTTTTCTTTCTATTCTTGATGTACTTTCCGCCTGAAATTTTTCTTCCTTTATTCATTTTATTTTATAGGTGAATTATACAAAATTTTTAATTTTAGTTTATTCATTTCACTAGACAAAATTTTTTATTTAAATAGCTTTCTATAAGAAGTATATGAAAAAACATAAAAACATTTATAAACAAACTATTCAAAATTAGTTCATGGTTAACGGAATGGAAAGGCCTTTGGATTTGTTGAACAATTCAAAGAACAAAGAAGTCTTGGTGCAGTTGAAAGGAGAAAAGCAGTTCGTAGGAACGCTTTTGGCTTTTGACATTCACATAAATTTGATTCTTGACAACACAAAGGAAATGCAGAACAACGAAGTCAAGAGAAATATCGGATTAACATTCTTAAGAGGAGACACAATTATATTTATTTCTCCCGCATCAACGACTTTCAAGAAGTAAGAATAATTATATAAATCTCTTTTGCCTCAAACTAAAAAGGAAATTGAATGTTAAGAAACCTTGGTGTCTTACAATGATTAAAATAACTTTCTTGGGAACTTCTGATGCCGTTCCAAGCGCCAGCAGAAATCATACTGCAATTCTTCTTACATACGAAGGAGAGAATATTCTTGTGGATTGTGGAGAGGGAACACAGAGGCAATTTAGAAAGGCAGGATTAAATCCCTGCAAAATCACAAGGATTTTGCTGACGCACAAACACGCTGACCATTCCATCGGACTAATTGGTTTATTGAAAACATTAGAATTAACTGGATACAACAGAGATTTATTTATCTACGGTCCCAAAGGAACAAAAGAATTTATCAAAAATATATTTCGTGCATTTGGCGAAGTTGGAAATTATAAAATTCATGTTGAAGAAGTTTCAGGAAAATTCCTAGAAACAAAAAAATTCACGCTTGAAGCAAAAAAAATGTTCCACGGAGTTAATTGTAATTCTTATGTTTTTTTAAGAAAAGGACAAATAAGAATAAACAAAGATAAGTTAAAAAAATCTGGATTGCCTCACGGGCCTTTGCTCCAGAAATTAAAAGAAGGAAAAAATATAACTTACAAAGGAAAAAAATATCTCGCGAAAAATTTAACCTTTGAAGAAAATGGAACAAAAATTTCCTTCGTCTTGGATACAGCAATGAACCCTGGGATTCCAAGCTTTGTAAAAAATTCTGATTTGATTATTTCAGATTCCAGCTTCGGTTCTGACTTAAATGACAAGGCAAAACTTCACAGACACTTAACAGCGCATCAAGCCGGAGAAATCGCAAAAAAATCCAAATCAAAAAAATTAATCCTTACACATATAAGCCAGAGATATGAAAACGACACTGAAAGGATATTAAATGAAGCAAAAAAAGTTTTCAAAAATAGTCATCTGGCGAGAGATTTGGAAGTTGTTGAAGTTGATTAGTATGTAATGCAATGCAAAAAAGCTTTTATTGTTATTTTCTTAATAGATTTATGATTGAAAGCCGCGTTCTAACTCCTCCAGCATATTTGAATGAAGTAAAAAGAGATAATGATTCAAATTCTTCAGAAAAAATAAGTCTAACTTGGAGAGAAATTGGAAGAAATTTTATTTATCTCTTCGGTCCGATTCAGGGTTCTTTAGACTGGCAAAAAGATGCAATGGAAATTATTCATTCTTTGAATCCTGATTTGCAGATTATTTCTCCGAGAAGACTGGAAGAAAATCAGGAAGAATATTCTCATAAAAAAAAGCTGGAGCAAATATCATGGGAAAGATACCATATGGAAAAAACATGGAGGCGTGGGGTTTCTATGTTCTGGCTTCCAAAAGAATCTGAACATATCGACGGAAGATCTTATGCGCAAACCTCCAGATTTGAGTTGGGAGAATCCAAAATAAGACATGAAGTAAGTTATTCAAAATTAGTCGTGGGAATTGAAGAGGGATTCAGTGGAGAAAATTATATTAGAAATATCCTGTCAAAAGATTGTCAAGATGTTCCAATAAGAGATAGCCTAAAAGAGACTTGCAAAGAAGCAGTAGATTGATTGAAGAATAGCGAAACATTTTAAATAGAATTATTTCTTGATTTGTAATGCCTCTTCTGAAAGGGAGGGGTTGATAGTTCCTTAAGGGAAAGTTTGATAAAGAAAACCGTCAGGTTGTCTTTATGCCCGAGTAGCTCAGTCTGGATAGAGCACTAGCCTTCTAAGCTAGGGGTCGCAGGTTCAAATCCTGTCTTGGGCGTTTCCTGTGGTTGCTGGAAGTGTGAGAAACCCGCAGGAGGTTTTCAGCGGAGGTGGCACAGTGGCTACTGCAGTCGGCCGCAACCCGGCTATTCGTGGGTTCGAGTCCCACCCTCCGCTTTATATTATTGAGTATAGCGAAATAATATTGGGATTCGGAGAAATAGGTTTTAAACAAAAGGAGAGGTTAGCGTAAGGAGAACCTTGGTTCTCCTCGGGTTGAGTCTCCGCTTTGGATTTTCAAAATTATAAAAAACGGAATAATAAAATAGTAATCAATGCTGCCAGCAGTAAAAAAAGCGCAGGCACAGAATAGTTCTTAACCATCTTTATTCTCTCTCGATTAATTTCTCTTTTGCAGTCTCTGGCATAATTATTCAAATGCTCAATCCATTCATTGATATTTTTCCCGTCCATTTTCTTGTAAAAAAATTCTAAAAAAGAATAGTTGTCAATTTCTCCCCTATTATGCTTATCCAATAAATCGTACATATAGTCAGAAAACTCCACCTTTTTGCTTTCGGCATGAGACAGTTTCCTTTTAAGTTCTGATATTCGAATATTCGCCAACATAATCACCTCTAAAATATTCAGGCATTCTAACTTATAAACATATTCTGTTAAAAAAGTTTTAAATATAATAAGGCAGTACCTAATTAATGTTCATGGTAAAAAAGAAAATCAACGGTAAAGAGTATTATTATCTGAATGAAAATAAAAGAATTGGTGGAAAAGTAAAAACAAAAACATTGGCTTATCTTGGAAAAACAAAAAAAGAAGCCGAAGAAAAAATGGAGAAAATATTAAAAAGCAAAAATGAAATTAAATCTGAAACAAAAGATAAAGATGCAAATAAAAAAATGAAACAGGAAAATACAAAAATTTCAATAGAAGAAATGGCTGTTTTTTGCAAGAGAAAGGGATTTGTTTATCAGTCTGGAGAAATTTACGGCGGATTGGCAGGATTTTGGGATTTCGGGCATCTTGGTTCTGAATTAAAAAATAACATCAAAAAAGAATGGTGGAAATATCATGTTTACCAAAGAAATGACGTCGTCGGAATTGACGGAAGCATCATAACTCATCCAAAAGTATGGAAAGCTTCAGGACATATTGACAGCTTCAGTGATGTTTTTGTCGTCTGTAAAAAATGCAAGAAGGCGAGCAAGATTGACAAAAATGAATTGGGAAAAGCAAAATGTGATTGTGGCGGAGAATTTGATGTTGATTCTGCAAAGGATTTCAATTTAATGTTCAAAGTTACCATCGGAGAATCAGGAGAATCCTATTTGAGGCCTGAAACAGCGCAGTTGATATTCACTAATTTCAAGCTTGTTCAAGAAAGCGCCAGAATGAAACTTCCATTCGGAATTGCCCAAGCAGGAAAATCATTCAGAAACGAAATTGCACCGAGAGATTTTTTATTCAGAAGCCGTGAGTTTGAGCAGATGGAAATAGAATATTTCATAAAACCAGATTCAAATTGCCCTTATGAAATTCCCGACGAGAAAATTCTTATTTATTCTGCCGAGATGCAGGAAAAAAATCAAAATCCGGAAATGATGAGCATCAAAGACGCATTAAAAAAAGGCATAATAAAAAAAGATTGGCATGCTTATTGGCTTGCTATTCAATTCAAATGGTTTAAGAATCTTGGAGCAAATCCTGAAAATTTCAGAATAAGACAGCATAGAAAAAACGAACTTGCGCACTATTCAAGCGATTGCTGGGATTTGGAGTATAATTTTCCATTCGGATGGAAAGAGCTTGAGGGAATTGCAGACAGAAAAGATTATGATTTAAAACAGCATGAAAAATTTTCCGGAAAAGACTTGAGAATTTTTGATGAAGAATCAAAGCAAAAAATTCTTCCATATGTAGTCTGCGAACCAAGCATCGGAGTTGAAAGATCATTTTTAGTTTTTTTATTTGATTCTTATTTCTATGACAAGAAGAGGGAAAATATAGTTTTGAAATTAAATCCAAAACTTGCTCCGGTAAAAGCTTCTATCTTCCCGATAATAAAAAAAGAAGAATTTGAAAAAATGGCAAGAATAATTTTTGATGATTTGAGCAAAGAATGGAATGTATCTTATGATGAATCTGGAAGCATCGGAAGAAGATATGCGAGAAATGACGAGATTGGAACTCCATATTGCATAACTATCGACGAGGAATCGCTAAAAAATAATGATGCAACAATCAGGGATAGAAACACAACGAAGCAAATAAGAGTAAAAATTCCGCAATTGAGGGAAATAATTAGAAAATTAATTCTTGAAGAGATTGAATTTGAAAAAGCTGGAAAATTATTTAAATAATTATTTTCCAAAGAATTTTTAAATAACTAATTCTTAATTCTATTAATTAAAAAGAGAGGTGTAATATGGCAAAACTTAAAACACCAAAGCAAATTGGTTCAAAAATAAAGAAGCTTAAAAGAACAACGTCTTTATTGAAGAAAGCAAAAGGTGCTGAGGTCAGAGCTAGAAGAGCAATAAGCAAAGCTTCCAGGGCTATGAGTGGAAAAAGGAAACCTGCAAAGCGTTCTAGACCTGCAAAAAAAAGGAAGAGATAATCTTCCTTAATCTTTTTAAACTATTTATTTTTTATTTTTATTATGAATCAAGATTGTGTATTCTGCAAGATATCTTCGGGAAAAATCCCTGTAAAAAAAATTTATGAAAATAGCAATTTTTTCTCAATTCCCGACGCTAAACCGATGATAGACGGGCATAGTCTGATTATTTCAAAAAGACATTACGAAAATATTGTTGATTTGCCGTCGAGCTTGGGGCAAGAATTTATTGATTGCGTGAAAAATACCTCAATGAAATTGATAAAGGAAAAAAATGCCGACGGCTTTAATATATTAAATAATAATTTTGAAGCCGCAGGACAAGTAGTTCATCATTTGCATTTCCATATAATTCCTAGAAAAGACGGCGATAATTTTAGAATTGTTGGTTAGATTTCTTTGAAATAAATGCAGCCAAAAGAACAGATATTGAAAGTCCGATAGAATCCGTAAGAATATCATTCAAGTCAGGGGATCTCATTGGAACAAATGATTGATGGAATTCATCCGAAATTGCATAAACCAAAGACAAGATTAAAGCGGTGATAATGTAAGTTGAAGACATTTCTTTTTTTCCCTTAATAGAAAAAAATAGGAAAAAATTCAGCAAAAAATAAACTGAAAAATGATATATAATCGGAATAAGCGGAGAATGTATGTCTGTTGTTTTACTTCCAGGAATAGATGAAACTAAAAAAATTTCTATAGCTAAAACCAAAGTTAGAATTATTGAAATGTATCTTTTATTTTCTATCCATAGAACCATTAAATTTCATTCAAATTTTGATTTATATATTTTATCTTATAGAGTATGGGTATAATGTCTCTGTCGATAAATTATCCTAATTTCTCTAAAAGTTACATTTTTCGCTTTACTCAAAATGTCTCTGAGGAGTGCTGACCTCCCGACCTCGGCCTTATGAGAGCCGCGCTCTACCGCTGAGCTACAGAGACTATGAAGCAAAAGAAAAATCATTTAAAAAGGTAGCGAAGCGGTTTGAGGAGTTTGCTCGACGATTACCGCTGAGCTACAGAGACAAAAAAGAGAGATAAAAAATATTTAAAAAACTATGCAAAGCGATTTTGTGAAAATTTCCTGTTTTCAGATTATCGCTAATCTATAGGGACGATGAAAGGAAAAAGCGTGTTTAAAAGAATTACCAATAGTTATTTTTGCTACTTTTAGAAAACTACAGAAACAATAAGCTTTATATAAGGAATAAATTTATAAAGCTTACGATAAATTTCAATATTCGTTCTTAACATGGTCTTGGTAAAAAAATGTCCTGAGTGTGGCAGCGTCAATCTAACATATGATGCAAATCTTGGTGAGATTATTTGCAATGATTGCGGTCTTGTCGTCGAGGAAAAGATGGTTGACACTGGAATAGACTTGCAGGGAAAATTTGACAAATCTGAAAAAAAGGGTCGTGGTGGTGCTCCAATAAGCATTCAAAAATTTGACAAAGGCCTTACAACAAATGTCGGAGAAATTTCTGATATCTATAAACTTGAAGCGGGACAAACAAGAAAATTCTTAAGATTAAAAAAATGGCAAGAGCGTGTCTCAACAAGCATTGAAAGAAATTTGAGACTCGCAATGGCTGAGTTAAGAGTTATTGCATCATATCTTAATCTTCCAAATGTAGTGAGAGATGAAGCTGCAAGAGTTTACAATTATGTTTTACAGCGTGGATTGGTAAGAGGAAGAAGTATGGAATCGGTAATTGCGGCATGTCTTTATACTGCTTGCAGGTCATACAACATTCCAAGAACATTGGATGAAATGGCAACTGCATCCGACGTGGAAAGAAAAGAAATTGGAAGAACTTACAGATTCATAATAAGAAAATTGGGAATAAAAGTAAAGCAAAGCTCTCCAAAAGATTACATTGCAAGATTTTCTTCTGTCCTAAAATTATCTCCAAAAACGCAAAACGATGCTCTCAAGATTTTAAAAAATGCAGAAGATGTTGAGTTGACTTCTGGAAGAGGTCCTGCTGGAATTTCAGCAGCAGCGTTATATGTTGCGGCATTAATTAACGACGAGAAAAAGACACAAAGAGAAGTAGCAGACATTGCAGGAATAACTGAAGTTACCATAAGAAATCGTTACAAGGAATTAATCGAAAGATTGAAACTTGAAGACAAGATAAAGCAGAAAGAAAAAGAATTCCAATCTAAGACAAAATAATATTTCTAAAGTTTTTTTACACTTCTTAATGGGGGTTGATAAGGGTGAACCGTAGCTATTAAAAGGAGAGGTAGTGTAAGGGGAACTTTAGTGCCCCTCATATGCGGGTAGAAGGGATCGAACCTTCGCAAGCACTAAGCTACTGGAGCCTTAATCCAGCCCGTTTGACCACTCCGGCATACCCGCTTGAAAAAAGAACTTAGAATTAAGTTTTAAATGTTTGGAATTAATTTCTGCTCCCGCATTTTAAAATTATTGCGCCGTAGCATCAATTCCAAAAATTAATTCTGCTCCGCCGTATAAGTCCTTTCCATTTAGGGAATTAATCACTTGTTTATTTTTAGCATTCACATAAGCAAATTTTTGGTTTGTTGTATCGGGAACGGGAATAAAACTATTTGAAGAAATATCATCTGTCCAGCCCCATTGATTGCCATCCCATTGCAAATAAATTTTTGGTGCTTTCCCTTGTTCTTTTTGGGATATAACAAAAATATTAGTTAAGGAAAAATCAGCACTAATTGTTGACAATCTACCACCCATTGCATTTTTATCATCAATCAAAAGTCTAAGCCCATCTTGATAATTTTTACCTATTAAATTTTTTATAAGGTCTTTATCTCTACTGTCAAGAGTAATTTTTGAATCATTGACTTTATATCCAGTATATCCTCCTGAAAAATCATATCCCCACCACCATTGATTGTTGGAAAATCTGTATAAAACTGGCGACGTGAAAAGACCGAAAGTTCCGTGTGAACCCAAAGTAAAAGTATTCTGAATAGTCGTTGTTTGTGAAGCCGCAGTAGAAGGCGTTTGCGTTGCTTCTTGAGATGTCGTCGATATAATTCCATTACAAGAAGCGCCAGAAATAGTAAATATTATATTTTGTGTACTGTACATTGAACAAATAGAACTTATGCTATCAGCATTCGGAACATTAGCTTTGCAATCTATGCATTTCCAAGAACCATCTACTTGTTTTGCCCAAGTATCTGTAGTTGTGCTGGCACCAGCCGAATTTACATTTTCTTGTGTTATCTTAACTTGAGATACAGAAGTTTGTGGATTAGCCCCGCAAATCTTAACATCATTCCATTTCGCCATGCAAGCATCCCATCCTCTTTTTGTTGTTAAATCAAATTCGGAAACACTTGGCGTCGTTGCTCTAATAAGTCCAAACTTCTGCAAAGCCAAAGCCGTATATGCTTCTGCCCTTATGAAAAATAGTTGCGCCTTTTGCCCATTCAAGAAAGCTTTTGCAATTAAATTAGAAGTTATATAAGATATTTTTCCCTTATTGTCAAACGCGCTTATTTTGCTAATTTCACCGTCGTAATCCTGCAGATATTGACCTTCATTTTTCAATCCCTGCACGTAACTATCAGTTACAGATTTCAAAGTTGCATTTTGAATATCTAAAGATTTTATTGCATTATTGATGCTGGTCGTGTCAAGGAAGCACTTCAAAGTTCCTTTTCCGCCGTCGCAGGTTCCAACTTGCATCCATTTGCTTTGCTGAGTTCCAGAAAGAGGGTCAGTTCCTTTTCCAGGATTATCAGTCGAACATATTCTTACAATTTGCTGACTGGAAAGAGAAGGGTCAACAAAATCAGTTAATCCTGCCTGAACATTTGGATTTATGAAACTATACAAACTAGGCGTTCCAGAGACGCAAGTCTTTTCTGAATTAATATCAGTTTGAGATGCTTGATCTTGACGAGCTAAATCCTGCACATAATTCAAACCGAAATCCGTCGTGACTTTGTTAAATCCGCATTGTTCATTTCCGTTAATATTGACGCATAGCTGTTTATAGTTTGCAGGAGCTGTGAAATCTTTCGTTTGTGATGCAAATTCTCCCGGAGCAATAAATCCGGTTGCAACTGTTACCGTCGGAGCATATTGGTAGAACGAACTTCCAACCGGACTCTTCAAATAAACTGTAAAGAATAAACCTGCATTTTTTCCAGCTTGCGCAGTATTATTTCCGGCAAAAATATGATAAAATACTTTGTACCTTGAGGTTGGTGGAACCGTTGCCGTCGTGTAAGGAGCCTCGCTGAACCATGCAGTATATTGTGGCGGTGATTGTGGCTGAATCAATGAATCAAAGAAATTCATATTTGAAGGGTAACTTGCAGATATAAAATTCCTGCAAATTGTATTTCCAACTTCTTTTACAATTCCTGTTCTAAATGCCTCAAATGATGCCGCGCCATAATAGTTAGTCATGTAATCTACCGACTTAGCCGCGTTTGCCCACGCGCTTGCAACTCCTAAATATTCCCCGCCACCTCTTCCAGTTTGTCCTTGAATTGTCTCGAATAATTTTGGAATAATTATTTTCGCAAGGGGTTGTGCTTGGCTCCAGAAGAAATCACAAAGATAGACGCTGTGAATTTCGTCGCAAATTCCAACTGTTCTTCCAGTTTTCAAATTAGTCTGAAGACAGTCTCTGTAATTTTTCTCGACGGAAATAAATCCGTCCATTCCCGCCTTGACTCCAGACAAGCAAATAGGAACTGCAATGCCCTCTCTTGCATTAGGAAGGCAAAGCGCCGCGCTTCCAATAATTCCCGATTGAATTACATCTGGAACAGAATAAGCTCCGCCTAAATTGCATCTGCTTGCGGGGCAAACAACAGGGTCGCATACATTGAATAAAAGATTGCATTCTTTTGGCGACATGAAATCCTGGCATTGAACATCTGGAATTCCTGCCGAAGGCGGACCAACTTTTATTATTTCATTTCCTACTTTTACATTTCCAGATAAACCGGGCTTGTATTGTCTCGATGCATCTTGAACTGCCGTCGTGGCTTTTGCAACAATAGTATTTGTTTCTGCCTGAGTCAATCCTGGAAATTCTCCTTGAATTTGCCCCAATCCCGGATTAAAGCTCCTGCAAATATCATCTGCAGATTCAGAGTTAAATTCTTCTCTTCCGTTTTTACCGACATTGCATAAGTAGAAACTATTTATTTTTCCAGATTCATCATATGCCTTTATGTTTCCAAGTCCAGAAACGGTTTGTTTTGTCCCAGCATACCATCCTTTATTTAAATCAAATGGAACAACCGCAGGAAGTCCTTTATATGGTTCCGTCTCAAAATATCTTACTTGCGCATCTTTGAATTGATTTGTATAAGTTGTTCTGTCATATTTTACAAATTTTGAAAAAGAATTTTTTACTAAAGCTTCATCATTAGAATTAGTCAAAGGATTAACAACAATTCCATTTGTATCTGTGCCGCCATATTCATAAACTTTATTTATGAAATAATTTGTTCCGTCTCCATCAAGCATTAAAACATATTTTTTATTATTATAGACGACAACTTCCGTTGGATATGATGTATTTTTGATAAATCCATCGACGCCGCTAATCTGATTTCCCTTTAATACTCCCCCGCTATAAATTCCTTGAACTGAATTCTTTCCACCATAAGAATTTACATTTAAATCCAAGCCAGCATTTTTCAAATCACTTTGAAGAGAAGTATATGCGGCAAAACTTTGTGCATTTGCCTTAACATCTGATAAAATTTTATAAAGTTCTTTTTGCGCAATATTTCTAAGTTCTGGACTTGTGCTAGAATCGCTTAAAATTGATTCAAGTCTCTCGACATCTTTTGCTTGAGTCAAGGAAATTTTTCCTTTGTCATATCCATCTTTTGAAAATGCAGAATAAACATCGGAGTTTTGAGATAAATCAATAGATTTAGTTTTATCGTTAGGATCTGTAATTGAATTTCCCAATGAATTTCTTATTGAAGTTAATTTAGCGTCCGCGTTATCTTTTGTAATTCCTTCTTGAGTTTTAATAACATTTTCGACGGTGCTTACATCTGCTTCAATTTGGTCGGAGTTTTTCAAAAGACATGCATCTATTGTGCTGAATTCTTTTGCATTTACTTTATCTTTGCAGATGTTCATCCATCCCCCGGAGCTTCTCATTACTTCTTGTCTTGCAATTGCTTTTCCGTCGAAATTCTCGAAGAAATTTTTTACTGTTAGTGTTGTTCCAACAGTCAAGCAAGCCGCATTGAATCCCGTGACAACTTTTCCCAATTGGGCTGAGTTGCCTTCCCACTGTGCAATAGAAGCGTTGAGAGAATCGATTCTTTTTCTTATTTCACCTGGAGAAAGTTGTATTGCTCTTTTCTCAATATTAACTGTAAAGCTAAGGTTTGCCTGTGTTCCTGCATTTTGAATATTTGGAACAACAGAAACCCTCGCAACTTTTTTCAAATTGACGCTTGTCAAAGTTAAAATATAATTTCCCGTGCTTTGACCAATATTTTTAGTTATTACTAAATTGTCGCTGAAATAATTGGTTGTGCCTCGAGAATTCACTCTTAACCTCGCTGAGTTTTCACTTAAATCAATTAACTGTATGTAATCATTTCCCCCAGTGTAAGGTTCCTTTGTAGCCCCGTATCTATCTGTGAGAATTGTGCTTCCTTCTAGATAATCTTTATCTTGAAGCAATTTTAATAATTCAAAACTTTTTAGGTCTTTTATTTCTTGTGCCGGAATATTTTTATTTTTCTGAATGCCTTTTGTTTGAGTAAGATCTATCCAATTTATTCTGTCTTCAGACCATTTCCATTTGCCGTCTATGTAACCAAAATAAATGTATGGTAAAGGAGCGGACATAAAGTCTACATTATTGCCTCCAGTTATTGCATTAATTTGCTGAGTTGCCGCATCAAGAGGAATTTTATATTTAAACAAGTCTCCTGCATTTTGATTCAATGTAATTATTTCATTTTTTGTTATAGTGTACGAATCAGGGGGTGTTCCATCGGATTTTTTTATCAATATGATTGCGCTAAAGTCATCTAATGAAGGTTCTGAAACATCCAAGAGAGAAATTAGTTTGACTTGTCCATTTATGAAAACGCCTTTTGAAGTTGGTTCATTGCTTGATGATTGGTAACTGTTGCATGCCGACGCTTCATCTTTATTATTGGGATATTTCTGCAAGAATGTTTTACAAAGGTCCGAAGCTGTTTTTTTCTGCCGCATATCAGAAGAAAGTTTTATCGCCTTGACCATTGCCTTTTCTCCAAATGTTGATTGGGAATTTGGGTCTTCTTTTTCACTCGTAAAACCATCTATGATTTTACGATAGTCTGCCATTGCGCTGTTGTAATAATTCTTTGCGTCTATATTTTCTATTTTAGAATCCTCTGCTCCTGCAAAACCAACAAGCTTTATTTTCTCTCCAAAAATATCCTTTTCTTTTGTTGGATTTAAAATTCCATTCTTACCAAAATTCAACCTTGTAATATCCTTTTTATCTGCAAGATATTGTTTTACCCGATTTGCAAAACCAACATATGTTGTCACAACATTTGTTAGAGAATCAACAACAACTCCACCAGTCACTCTGTTATAATTTAATTGATTAACTAATGATTTAGCAGAAGCCAATTCTTCATTTGTCAAATTATCTTTGTCTTGTGGTGTTGAAAGAAAATACAAAAATAAATCTTCCTGACTTTGCGAGTCATCAGTTGTTCCAATGTAGGCGAGATAAACTGAGCCCTCACTATCCTTTCTCGCAAATACTTTATCTCCTAAATTTACATTTCGTTCATCGCCATTAACACTTATTCTTACTGAAGGACTCACTCTCAAACTTATTCTTTCAAATCCATCATCTGTTGCGCAGCCAATTTCTACTCCCTTATTAATTCCTTTTTTATCAATTACCGTCGGAGAACATTGATTGTCTGCGAATTTCTCGCCTGCTGCAACTTCCACAATCTCGCCATTGACTTCTAATTTAACTCTGGTGTCTGGAGTTTGAACATCATCTAATCTTAGGGCTAAACTGGCTTGACAATAAAATCCAGGCAAATAAACATTTCCAGAAGTCTCGCCTTTCTTCAAACTGAAAGTTGAAACTTTAGTATCTTTTCCAGAATACAGCGAAACGATTGCGCCGTCAGTTGTGATTCCGTCTGCTTTCAAAAAACCCTTTCCGCCCCAAAATCCATATTGAGTATATTTTTGGTTCCATTGTTGCCCGGTTAATTCCGGAAGATATTGCGTTACAGGCCCGATTCCAAAAGCATTTTGTATGTTGTATTTTATCATCGCTGTCAAATTTCCAGAGACGAAATCTGGCATCGCAGATTCATTTGGTTGTTGTTTCAAAACAATTACTGCATAACCTATATTCTGCAAAATTGGGGAACCGAGCAATGTTGCGCTCGTGCTCTTTAATGCCGCATTTGCAGGATGAAATCCAATTCCAGCAACTTCTGGAGGATAATTTCCTGAGAAAGAAAGTGTGTCAATCGCTTTAACATTTACCAAAGGATTTAGTTTTGTAGCTGAAAGCTGACAGAAGACTGGAACATTTTGCTCCTCGAGCAAGTCGCTTCTGACAACTGCCGGCGTGCATCCAAATGGGGCAATCTGAACAATAAAATCTTGTCCTGCACCGCATTGATTTCCGCTAAAAATAGGAAATGGATTTACTCCTTGAGCTCCAAGATAGCTGAATGAATTCGCGCCCGGGGCTGTAAATTGCGGATTCGAAATTGCATAAGCATCTAATGAAGACAATGAAAATAAAATTACGAATAAGAAAAACATTCCAAACAATATTTTTTTGTCGTTCCTCATTTTTTAAATATAATTTTTAATCCTCTGTCTTCAAATAAAATATAATTATTCTGCAGTTGTTGTATCGAAGTTGGCAATGGCAAGCTGTCTGCATTTATTTCAATTATGTTTGAATTCTCCAAATCAGAATCTAAAACATACTGGTTTTGTTTTCCGCCGCCGGCAAGAGCATTTGAAACAATCTGCGCTGGGAAATTAATGTCAAAACACTTCTCTTTTGTAACTCCAAAAAATCCGCCAATTCCCGAATCAGGAACATCAACGCATTTTTGAGATGATGTCGCCGGAATATTTATTGTGGAATTCTTAAACATTTGAACTTGGATTTCATACTGCCCATCGCTTAATTGCGTGTCTTTTTGATCTGGATAAACAATATATTTTGGACTTCCGCTTCCATCAGAAGAAATAAAATTAATTATCGCCTGCCCCGCATAATATCTGCCGTCAAGTTTTAATTGAATGCTTATGTTGTGCATTTTATCAAGGAAAATATCAACACTTCCATCGTCTATTACGGAATAAAGTTTCTTTGCTGTTTCATATCCTTGTGCTTTGGCGAAGACAAATCCATTGACGCATTGTGGAAATGCTGTTTTTATTTTTCCGGAAGATGTTGGTCCAATAGGACATAGCGTTCCGGAGCACTCATAAGAAACTTGAGCATCGATACTATTAAATTTAGTGTCAAAAACATTCACTCCAACCAAAGTCTTTTTTTGATTGCACAGCTGAGGAACCTCGACGTTAACTGCAGTTGTGTCAAGCGATTTCCGTGGATTATTTCCTTGAATTATAACTGCTAACGGAAATTGGAATGTCTCGCTTTTTCCTGAAACTTGAACTAAAACTGGATAATTTACATTATAAACAAAATGATATGGAACATAACAAAATCCTAAAATACCAAGTTCAGGCTGTGTTCCGACGGGAGTTGATATTAAAAGAGAATCTTCCGAAGGCAAAACTTCAAAACTGCTTGACCAATTTGGAGAATTAAGGAATCTGACGTTTTGAGGAACGGAAATATCTGAAATGAAATATTTATTGCTCGCATTCGTCGAGGAAAAAATTCCGCTCCTGACTTTTAGCGCTTGCGTATTTGCCTCAATCGCTTGATGTAATTGTGAAAAGACTTTATTTGCATCCCATGTTAAGGGGGAGCATTTTAATTCAACTCCATCAACTGGAGCATAAAGTCTTATCGTATCAATACTGTACTTTTCCAAAAATAAACTGCTTTGCTCGTAGTCATAAATTTTTCTCGCAGAATTATATAATCCTCCAAGTTCGGAATTAACTGAAACTTTATGATTGCTTACAACAGCGTTGCTGTCGCCATTTTTAACTGCAAAATTTTCATTTAAAGAAAGGTCGATTGAATTATCATTTATGCTTACGCTTGCTTTGGGTTCTCCAAGTGATATTTCAAAACCTTGAGAATAATAGCTGTCAAATCTGCAATCTTTTATTCTGTCTTGAATGTATTTTTCAAGCTGCAATTCCATTCCGCTTTTTGTAGGCACTTGTTCTTTCTGAATATTATTTCCGGAAACATAATACCAATAAGGAATTGGATTTCCCAAAAAATCCAGTTGAGAAGAAAACGGCATATATGCAGAACCGGCCTCGAATTGTGGAAGATCAATGTAGCCTCCTTGCGTTCCCAAAATATCCGCTCCGGCAGAAATATCATCTTGCAAACAAGAAATAAAAGTATTATATGCTGGTTCCAAGTTTGAAGGTATTTGTGAAACAGTTAAATTTTGCCTGATAATAAAAAACAAAAAAACTGCTGCAATAACAAAAATCGCGACTATTATAAAAATGGTAAGTTGTCCGTTTTTTTTACGAAATAGCAACGACATTACCCTCTTTAAGTTCATGATAAAAATATGGATATTATGTATAAAAATCTATCTGGCCTTATGCGGGATATATTTTTTTACCAGTCATTTTAACCCATCTTGTTAAGAAATTGATATGCCCAATCTTATTTTTACACGAGCTTAATTGTCTTTTAACTTCTTCAAGTACCTCCGCAGTTTCTAACCTGTAAATTTCTTCAACTGTAAGATGATCTTCAAAAAAAGCGAAATAAAATCCACTATTTCTAGTAATTCTTTTTAAGTTACTTTTTGTTACTCTATCAATCTGAAAGCTACTTCCTTTATTAGTTTTAACATTTTTTCTGTTAATACTTGATAAATATTCATAATAATGATTCCGATTATCCTTTGCATCAGGCAAATTCTTTTGAGGGATTAAGGTGTGTCCCAAAATTTGGGCAATAATTAATTCTTTAATTATTCCAGGTTGTAAAATATTGTTAATACCAATACTTATAGCTAATTTTTGAGTTTTTTTTTAATAAGTTTATAATTTCTGACATATTATTATATAGCTATATTGGTATAAATATAAATCTATCTCAGATATAAAGTTTATCCGATTAACGAAGTATGCGTGTTCTGGATATTCTAAGATGATTTATTCCGCCAAGGAGAATTAATATCCCGCCAACAACAAAAATCCCAGAATTAAACTTTGTAATAATCTCGGGAACAGTTACATAATTAATTGAATAATTTATAAAATAAAGTCCCAAAACAAGATAAATCAAAAAAATCAGCCAAGAATTTTGGTTATGCATCTTTTAAAATATGAAACATTATATTTAAATATTTTCAAAATCCAACTAAATGAAAGTTACGGCCCTGTTGTCCAATGGCTAAGACGCATCCTTGACGTGAACGCGATTTATCGCAAAGCTTTGAGAAGCATTTTCAAAATGGATGAGACCGCAGTTCAATTCTGCGCAGGGCCATTTCTTTTCTGCGATAATTTTCCAAAACCTTAACTTTAAAAACCAATTTCTCCATAAAATTCTGCCTTGAAGGTTGCGGGATTCATAAAAACCCGCTAGAGGTTTTTATAATGAAAATTCCAAAAAAAACAAACAGATATTGTCCATATTGCAAGAAAAAAACAGACCAGAAGATAAAGCTAGTTTCAACTGGAGCTAAAAGAGGAACCTTGACAAGAGGTAGTATTACAAGGGCTAGGGCCCGTGGTCTAGGAAGAGGAATGGGTAATAAAGGAAAATGGGGAAGTAAACCCGCAGTCAGCAAGTTCAAAAGAAAATCCAAAACAACTAAAAAAACAAACATTATGTACACTTGTGCAGAATGTGGAAAGTCAAAATACCAGAAAAAGGGGATAAGGTCTGGTAAACAAGTACAGGAATAAAATGGCGCAAGCAAAAAGAAAAAAAAGATTTTTTGACGTGGAAATACCAATCATAAATAGAGAAACGCAGTTACAAGCTTATGATTTAGAAGAGCTAAATGGAAGAATGATTAATTATGATTTGACAAGACTATTGAAAGGGAAGAGCGCAGTATTTCAATTATCCGTAAAAAATGAAGATGGTGAACTAATAGCAACTCCAAGACAAATAAAGGTTCTGCCATATTTCTTGAGAAGAATGATGAGAAAAGGGACAAACTACGTCGAGGATTCATTTTCAATGGAATGCAAAGATGCAGTTGTCAGAATAAAACCGTTCTTGATAACAAGAAGGAAAGTTTCCAGAAATGTAAGAAAAATTTTGAGAGAAAAGACGAGAGAAGAGTTGGCTAAATACATGAAAGAAAGAGATTCAGAAATAATCTTCGAAGATATAATAAAAAACGACCTTCAGAGACATTTGAGTCTTGTACTGAAAAAAGTTTATCCCCTTTCACTTTGCGAAATAAGAATTTTCAAAATTGAAAAGGAGCTTGGAACAAAAGTCGCGATTAAAAGAGCTAAAAAAGAGAAAACAGTTTCCGAATCAGAAAGTCAGGAAGAATAAATAAAAGCCTCTTTACCGAGCTTGCGAGGGAAACGTGGCTTGCGAAGCAAGCCTCTGGAGAGAATTGAACTCCCGACCTACGGTTTACAAAACCGCCGCTCTGCCGCTGAGCTACAGAGGCTTATCAAATTTTAACAAAACAGTCGTTTAAAAGATTTCTTCTTTTTACCGAAAGTAATGAGGGAAACATGAACGAATAAATTACGCGTTCTTTTTCCATTTTTCAAAAACAATTTAAATCTAGAAAATATATATCTTTAATGAAAAAAAGGGTGTTCCCATTTATTAATCCGGCACTTAGAGGCAAAAAAATAAAATTCTCGCACAATAAAAAACCATACGTCAAAAAAATTGGAAAAATTTCTTCCTTCACGATTTGGCTCGTCGATGATAAATATATTAGGGAAAAAATTTGCGAAGATTTTGTTAATTTAGGGCAACACCGTTTGTTCAAATTCATACCAAAAAACGAATTTTGGATTAATGAAGAGGCTGATTCTGAAGAGGATCATTTCTATGCCGACCATTTGTTTATGGAAAACAGATTGATGAAACGTGGATTGTCATATGACATGGCTTACATGATTGCAGCAGCTGCCGAAAAAAGAGAAAGAATGAAGTCAAAACTCGCAAAAAAGCTTGTAAAAATAAAATCCAAAAAAATCCTCGTCGCCAAAATACATAAAAAAATCTTGAAAAAAATCGGCAGCTTGAAAATATGGTTGATAAGTGGCGAATCAGTTAGAGATGAATTCCTTATCGGATTCGGCGGTGGCGGGCATGATAAAGTTTATCAATTCATTCCTGAAAATGAAATATGGATAGACGACGACATTCCTTCAAGCGAAAGAAAGTTCATAATTATCCACGAATTGAAAGAAAGAAAACTTATGTCTCGAGGAAGAAAATATCGCGACGCGCATTTTGTAGCAACAGAGCTTGAAGACATCGCAAGAAAAAATCCAAGAAAAGTTAGAGAAATAATGTCAATGCTTTCTAGATAAAAATATTCCTAAGAATATCAAAGCGCCTTCCCATCCTCAATCAAAATTTTTGCAATCTCTTTTTGCAGTTCCGTTTTATCCCCTTTCTTGAATGGTCCCATCATGTTTCCATCCAAATCCACAAATTCGCTAACATCGTCGGTAAAAGATATTGATTGATTTGGGTTATTCTTTTCATCTTTTCCATTAAGAAGATGAGTTATCTGATTTTCAGAAGAATCAACGCATTTCATCAAATTCTCAAACATCTTTATTTCAAAATCCAGCATGTTTTCAAAATCTTTTTTCGAAACTCCGGTTTCCGTTGCAATCAAAAGCAAATTAAGTATTTTTTTTCTTCTTCTCAAAATAAGTTCCTTGAAAAGAGTCCTAGTATTTTCAAGCTGTTTTTTTGTCTTTACAGCAGCATCGGAAAAATCATCATTATTTTTTAAAGAGAACTCCTTTTTTTCCTTGAAATAGCTCGAGACTTCTTCAAGAAAATTTTTAGGAAGCGGCTGCAATTCATCAGCTCTTTCTTTTCTTACAGATTCATATATCTCATTGTAAGTTATCATTCCTTAAAAAAAGATTGTTTCTTTTTAAGAGTTTTTATGTTTTAGATTCTATTTTGCAAAGATTGTTTGAATTAAGAGTAGTTACACCAAGAATTTAATTTAAACATTGATTGAATATTCGTAATATTTATCGTAGGGGATTTTCCATCCAACAGTTTGCTTTCTTGTGGCTTTTTCCATAACTTTCCTAAAAAGTCTTATCGAATTACCATGCGAAGAGATAGCAGCATTTGCATTTTCCTTCTTCATAATTTTTTTCAGATTTCCAATGAATGATTTAACTCTTTTTTCAACCGTTGCAAAACTTTCTCCCCCAGGAGCCTTTGTATTAAAACCTCTATGGATTGACTCATATCCTTCTTTTCCTGCCTTTTTCATAAAATCTTCGTGGCTTGTTCCTTCTAAAATCCCATAGCCTCTTTCAATCATTCTGTCATCCTTGATTAATTTTTTACATTCTGGGTGAAATTTCAAAACTTCTTTCAGAGTATCTTTCGAACGTGATAATCTAGTATAGAACGCAATTTCAAATTTTTTATTTTTTAACTTTAAGGCAATTTTCTTAGCAGATTTAATTCCTCTTGGGCTAAGTTTTGCATCTTTCCATCCCGTAAAAATTCCATTTTCATTGTAAAAAGTTTCGCCGTGCCTAAACAAATAAATTTTCCTAATCACCATGTTTAATTGAATTCATTTAAGTTTTTAAGTTTAACAGAAAAATATCAAAAATTTATAAATCGTCTGTTGTTTCTACAAGAATGTTCAAATTCCTTAAAGAAAAATTGAAGAGCTGGACGTCAAAAATCTCAGAAGAAAAGACGGAAAAGGTAAAATCAAAAAAAAAGAAGAGTGAGAAAAAAATATCCTACCCTGCATCAATTGAAGAAGAGGACAAAAATTTCTTCAAAAGAATCGGGGAAAAAATATCTAAAGTAAAAATCTCGGAAAAAGAATTTGAAGTATATTCTGACGACCTTAAAACTCTTCTTTTGGAAAATAATGTCGCCTTGGAAGTTACTGAAAAAATAATTGAAACATTAAGAGAAAAAATTGTAAATCAAGAATTTCTAAAAAAAGAAGTTGAATGGCAAATAAAAGATTATCTTAAAAATATAATTGAAGATATTTTGATAGAGCCATTTGACTTGATTGAAAAAATAAGAAGAAAAAATCAAAATGAAAAAGAGCCTTATGTTATTTTATTCTGCGGGATAAATGGTTCTGGAAAAACAACAACCGTCGCCAAAGTTACAGAATATCTGAAGAAAAAAGATGTTTCAGTCGTTCTTGCCGCTGCCGATACTTTTCGTGCTGCAAGTATTGAACAATTGGAAAAACATGGCGAGAGACTTGGCATAAAAGTAGTATCTCACGAATATGGCTCCGACCCGGCTTCAGTCGGATTTGATGCAATAAAATATGCAAAAAAGAATTCAATTGAATGTGTTTTAATCGACACTGCCGGAAGAATGCACACTGCAAAAAATCTCTTAAAAGAAATGGAAAAAATTGTCCGTGTTTGCAAGCCGGATGCAAAAATCTTCGTCGGAGAAAGCATAACTGGAAATGACGCAATAGAACAGGCAAAAAGTTTTGATTCTGCAATTGGAATTGATGGAATTGTTCTTGCAAAAGCCGATATCGACGAGAAAGGCGGCACGGCATTATCTGTGGGATATGTCACAAAAAAGCCAATTCTTTTTTTAGGAACAGGACAAGAATACGACAACATAGAACCCTTTGACAAGAAAAAGTTTATTGAAAAATTGGGGTTATAAATGGTAAATGAAAAACTAACAATTGAAATAGAAGAAGCCAAATCTTGGTTTACGCTTGCACAAGTAGTAATGATATTAGCAGGTTTTATGTTTGCTTCATCAGGAATCTGGATTAATAGCACAATCTCTCTACAGAATAGTGGAATAAATATTCTATCTTCACTAAATAACTCCAGAGAAATTTCTACTATTTATTTTGATATTAGTAAAATAGCGGCAAATTTAATGAAAAATTTCTTCTTATTTGGCTCAGTTATAACCTTAATGTCATTAGCTTTTTTTATAATTGGATATTACAAAATTAACAAATTAAAACATAAATATTCTTCCTAAGGGGCGGGTGGGCGGGAATAATTATCTCTCCCAAAAAAATCTTAATCATTATTCTTGATGAACAAAAGTAAAATCATAGCCAGGAATGCAATGCCTGAAAGATATGCAAACATCATTTGGTGGCTTACATTCCAAAGCACACCGGCAATAGTTCCGCCAATTATGCTCGATATTCCAGTAATGGTATAAAATGCGCCAAATGCCGTTCCTTTCATCCCATCGGAAAAGTCGGAAATGACTTTTCTCTGGCTTGAATATATCATTGCATAGACTAGTCCGTAGATGGAGAAAATAATTGCAAGATGTTGAACATTGGTAAAGAAAAATAATCCCAGAGTAACGCTGAAGAAAAGGAAATATCCTGCAATCAAAATCTTTTTGCTTCCCATCTTATCGGAGAGTTTTCCAAATGGCACTAAAAAGACCGCATAGACTGCATTGAAAAGAACATAGAATAGAAGAGCTATTGCAATACTGCCTGTAAATTCTTTTACAATCAAAATCAAAAACAAATATAATCCAAAATTTGCAAATGAGAAGACAGATGAAACGAACAGGAAATATTTCAGTTTCCCCTTGAAATCTTTTATTTCACGCAAAAGGCTTTTCTTAATTTTTTTTACCTTATGTTCCTTCACAAAAAATATTGGAATCAGGGAAAGAGAAGATATGACTGCCGCGATAAAAATTATTCTTCCTATCCCCATTTGGAATTTCCAAAATAAAACCAATACAATGATTGTTCCAAAAATCCCGCCAAGAACATCAAGCGTTTGCGCAATTCCAAAATCTCTTCCCTTATGTTTCTTGTCAAAGGAAATCAATGCATCTCTTGGAGCGTCGCGGAATTTTCCAAATCTTTCCAAAGAAACGAAGGCAAGAAGATATTGCCATGAATTTGCAAATACGATAAGGAACTTGAATATTGTCGAAATAAGATATCCTAAAAATATGATTGGTTTTCTTTTTCCAGTCTTATCAGAAATATATCCTCCAAAAATCTTGAATATGCTTGAAAGCCCGTCCCTCAAACCAGAAATCAATCCTATTGTAACTCCTCCTCCGCCAAGCATTAAAATATAAAACGGTAAAATCGGAACGATAATCTCTGCGCCTAAATCATTTAAAAAACTCGAACTCCCCAAAAGCCATACATTTCTAGAATTGTCCTTTCTGCTAAAACCTCTTTTTCGCCTCGCGGAAAACGAGCGAGCCTGTGAGCCTCTTTTCATTTACAAAACAGGCTCATATTATTTATAAATTATAACAAATACCGCAACTTTATTAACTATAATTTTGCTATTTTTATTATGGATGCTGGAAGTGTGAGAAACCCGCAGGAGGTTTTCATATGTTAGAAAAGCTTGGAGACGTTTTAAGAAAGGCAACGGATAAGATAGCTAACGCCATATTTCTTGACAAAGATTTAGTTGATTCAATAATTCGAGACTTGCAAAGGGCTCTTATTGAAGCAGATGTAAATGTCTCTTTAGTTAAGGAATTGAGCGACAAAATAAAGAAAAGCGCTCTTGATGAACGAATTAAAGGGATTGAAAAAAAAGAACACATAATCAAGCTTCTTCATGATGAATTGTTGAAAATTCTTGGGGAACATAAAAAAATAAAATTACAGAACGGACAAAACAGAATTATGCTTCTCGGTTTGTATGGAGCTGGAAAAACAACCACTACTGCGAAAATCGGAAATTATTTTGCAAAACGGGGAAGCAAGGTGGCTTTGATAGGTTTGGATGTCTATCGTCCTGCAGCTTCAGAACAGCTAAAGCAACTTGCTGAAAAAAACAAGTTGAATTATTTTATTGATTTAGAAGAAAAAAACCCTGAAAAAATTTGGAAGAAATATGAGAAGGATTTGAAAAAATATGATGTAGTCATAATTGATACTGCCGGGAGACATGCTCTTGATAAAGATTTGACAAAAGAAATAAAAAATTTAAGCAAGGAAATTTCCCCAACAGAATCTATTCTTGTTATGCCTGCAGATATTGGACAGGCCGCAAAAAAACAAGCCCAAGAATTCAAAGATTCCGTTAATATTTCAGGAGTAATAATTACTAGAATGGATTCCACAGCAAAGGGTGGTGGAGCCTTGACGGCCTGCGCCGAAACAAACGCTCCAGTATATTTCATAACTACCGGAGAGAAAATTAATGACATAGAAGAGTTTAATCCAAACTCTTTCTTGTCAAGACTTGTTGGCATGGGAGATTTAGAAACGCTGATTGAAAAAATAAAATCAGTTAGTGATGAAAGTCAGCAAGAAAAAATTAAGAAAAATATTGAAAGCGGTAAACTGACTTTAGATGATGTGATAGAACAAGTGAAATCTATGAATACTCTCGGTGGTTTTGATAAAATAAAATCAATGATTCCTGGCTTTGCAAATGTTCAAGATAAAATTCCAGAAGGTCTGCTTGAATCACAGCAGGAAAAAGTTTCAAAGTGGGAGCATATAGTAAAATCAATGACTTCAGAAGAAAAAGAAAATCCAGAAGTTCTGGAAAAACAAATTTCTAGAATCAATCGAATCGCCAAAGGAGCAGGAGTTAATAATTCAGAAGTTCGTTCATTGTTGAAACAGTATAAAATGTTAAACGAAATGATAAAATCGGGCGTTGGTGACATGTCTGAAGGCGGAATGATGAGCCAAAAACAAATGCAAAAAATGATGAAAAAATTCGGCAAGAGGGGGAGAATGTAAAATGGTTTTAGAAATTACAACTGCAATAGTAGCAGGAATTTTTACAATAATTGGTGCAAGCATTGGAATAATTGGAATTTATATAAATGGAAGTTTAGAAGAAAAGAGAGATAAAGAAAAAAGAGAAAGAATATTTCTTAGTAAAATTCATTCATTCTTTTTCGGAATATACTCAATAACTTCAAGATTGAAGAAAGGATATAAATTGACTATTGATGAAAAAAAGGATTTTGTTCAAAAAATTAAGAGTGTTAAAGAAATACTTCCATTAGCTGGAGTTTATTTCCAATGGCAATTCAGAGATATATTAATGGATGTGATTGAAAAAGCTGAAAAGATAGTTCAAAAAAATATAAATGAAAAACAGATTACAGAATTAAGTGACGGGCTTAGCGGTGTTCTAGAAAACATAGATAAAGCAATGGGGAAGTTTTTAAAATGAAAATAAAATATCCTTTAATTATTATATTTCTTTTAATCTCGCTAGCAAGTTCGGCTATACTTGCATTTGAGCCATTATCAGTTGTGTGCCGTGCAGAAAGCAGCTGTGCAGTAGTTCAAAATTCAATTTACGCTCAGACTTTTGGAATTAAAAATAGTCTCTATGGAGTTTGGATTTTTTCTTTTCTTTTAATTATAACAATTCTCCAAATTCTTAAACCTACAAAAAATAAAAAGATAATTATCAAATCATCTTTGATAGTCGGTTCAGCAATAGCAATTTTTTTCTTAGTCCTTCAAATATTCGTTCTTCATGCCTACTGCAAATATTGTCTCGTGGTGGATTTTGCAGTAATTGCGGCAATGATAACTTCCTTTTTTCCAAATAAGAAAATTAAAATCATTTAAAATGGGCCAAAAAATTATTCAAAGGGGCGCTGAAGCAGAAATTATTCTTTCGGGAAATCAAATAATAAAAAAAAGAGTGAAAAAATCTTACCGAATTCCAGAGCTGGATGAAAAAATAAGAAAGCTAAGAACACGTTCTGAAGCAAAGCTTTTGGAAAGAGCTTCAAAGATTATTCCGGTTCCAGAAATAATTAGGCATAACGAAAAAACAAAAGAAATAATATTAGAATTCATAGATGGAAAAAAACTTTCAGAGCATTTGGATGAATTCCCATTAAAAAATCAAAAAGAAATTTGCAGGAAAATTGGCGAACAAATAGGAAAGCTTCATGAAAATGACATAGTACATGGAGATTTGACAACGAGCAATATGATTTATGTTGAAGGTTCCAAATCAAAAAAAATTTCTTCTATTAAAAATTTTTCTTCGGGGTGGGCGAGTGATTTCGCGAAGGACAAATTTAATCCATCAAAATCGAGCGGGGTCGCGAGTATGGGTGGGGAGAGTTCCAATAATAAAAATTTTCAAATTTTTTTCATAGACTTTGGACTTGGATTCATAAGTCCAAAAGTTGAAGACAAAGCCGTTGATTTGCATGTGTTAAAAGAAGCTATTGAAGCTAAGCATTTTAAAAACTGGGAAATTTTATTTGACGAAGTAATTAAAGGATACAAAAAATCGAAAGATTCTAAGAGGATTTTAGAACAATTCAAAAAGGTTGAAACGCGTGGAAGATATAAGGAGAAATATTAAAGATAGCCCTGCCCTACGCGAACTTCTTGTGAGTGTCGGAATAATAGCCCTGCCCGGATTCGAACCGGGGTCACAGCCTTCAAAGGGCCGTATCCTTGACCGCTAGACTACAGGGCTTCCAGATTTCTAGAAGTAATCAATTTATAAGTTTTATTAATTAAAATTTATCCGAAAACTCTGTTGTAAAAAATTTCCCGATTTATCTCTTCTCTTTTTGGAGGCAGCTTGAAGAAACCTCTTAATGTAAATGGCCTGTATTTTTCTCCTATTAAAACTCCGGCTAATTTTTTATATTCTCTGCTTGCCTTGGAATTTGGATCGTGTTTTGTCGATGGCATGGTATCTGAAAGAGATCTCTGGATATTAATATCATAGGGAATTATTGCAAGAACTGGAACCTCGGAGGCATATTCTATATCTTCAATTGAAAGTTCAAAATCTTTGTCATGAGCCTTGTTTATAATCAAACCTGCTATCTGCATATCTCGCTTTTTCGCCATTCTAATTGCTTTTATCGTCGTGCTTATTGAAGGCACGTCGGGAGTTGTAACAATAATCAATTCATCTGAAGCAAGCATTACTGCCAGAGTTTCTTCATTAAGGGCGGGCGATGAATCAATGATTATCATATCATATCTATTTCTTAGTGGTTTTATTCTATCTCTCAATTCTAAAGGGTTTAGTTTTAAATTAGAAAAAATAGACGAAGGAACAACATCTAACTTTCCGACTTTATAGATGGAATCTTTTATGTGAGCTTTTCTCGCCAGAACGTGATGAAGAGTAATTGGAAAATCAATTAAATTTAAATGCAATCCTAAATTTGGAGCAGAGATGTTTCCGTCGACGAGAAGCACTTTTTTTCCAAAGCCGGCAATCGCATCACCTAAAGCAACAACACTCGAAGTTTTTCCGACACCGCCTTTAAGACTAAGAACACCCATTATTTTTCCCATTATGAAAATTCACCAGAATTTTTATTATACAAAATGTTCCTCATTTTAGTTTTAACCTCTTTTACCAAAATATTTCTATCTTAGATTTATAAACTACATTTTTTAGATTTAAATATTTTTCAATAAGCAGAAATTAACTAAAAATCAGATGATAAAAGAGATTAATCAATAAGTTTAAAAATGAAAAATTACATTTATGAAAATGCCTGAGAAAAAGATAAGCAAAAACAAAGAATCAAAGAAAGTAAAACCAGAATCAAAGAAAATTTCAATCCAAGAATTTGAAAAAAAGATTTTGGAACTTGCTGATAGTGGAATGACTTCAGAAAAGATAGGCGAAGCTCTGAGAAAAGAAGGAATACATTCAAAAGATCATAATAAAAAAATATCTAAAATTCTTAAAGAAAATAATAAATATGTTAATCCTGATTTGAAAAATATCGGGGAAAAACTTCAAAAAATAATAAAACATTATGAGAATAACAAGCAAGACAAAAAGTCTATGAGGGAAAAAGACAGAGTATTTGCTCAGTTAAGGATAGCCAAAGCATATTTCTCTAAATAAAAACCTTTAAAACGTCTCCATTTCTTTTTACTGAAGAATGAAGGAAACATGAAAATTTAATTTTTTAAATTTTCTTTCTAAAATATGCTTGAACAAGGAGACTTAGTTTTATGCACTGTTGAAAGGGTAGAGAAAACCATAGTATTTGTAAAAATAGAAGACTACGGCGACGGAAGCATCGTAACTTCTGAGATTGCGCCAGGAAGAATAAGAAATTTAAGAGATTATGTTGTTCCAAAAAAAAGAATAGTCTGTAAAATTCTAAGAATTTCTGACAGTGGCAATATTGAATTGTCTCTAAGAAGAGTTTCCCTAAAGGAAAAAAAAGAAGTTATGGACAAGTATAGCCATGAAAAAGCATACTTAAGCATCTTAAAAAAAATTCTTGGAGATAAAACAGATAAGGTTGTTGAAGAAATCAGGAAAGAAAATAATATTTTCGATTTTTTTCAGGAAGTTAAAACAAATCCGGAAAAACTTGAAAAAATTATTGGTAAAGATGCAGTAAAAATTCTTGAAATATTAAATGTCCAAAAAACAAAAAAAGCCGTTATTAAAAAAGAAATAAATATGAAAACAGATTTGCCTAATGGAATTCAATTAATCAAAAAAATTCTTGGAAAAATAAATGGCATTGATATAAAATATTTAGCTGCTGGAAGATATTCAATCAAAGCTGAATCGGATGACATAAAAAAAGCCGACAACAAATTAAGAGAAATAATTTTTGACATTGAAAAAATAGCAAAAGAAAATCGTGTTGAGTTTAGCATTAAGGAAAAATGAAATTAAAAAAATGTTTTTCTTGCACAAATGAAGAGGAAAGTTTGATAAAGAAAACCTTGGGTTTCCTTTATACATTGAAAAATAATTGTCCAAAATGCGATAAGAAAACAAATGATGCGCATTATAAATTTATTAGAATAGTTTCTTCTGCTGAATCTCGGACTTGACAATTTCCATATCCTTCTCCCACAAGCCTATTAAATTTCTATTATATATTATCGCTGCAGGATGAAATAATGGGATTAATTTTATTTTAAGTTCTTGGAAATTAATTACCTTTGCTTTTCCATGAACTTGTGTAATTCCAGGCATTTTGTCCATCTTATCAATATCTCCGTCGGCAAGAAAGAATTTTGTCGAATAATTTCCAAGAGAGCATATTACTTTTGGTTTTATCTGTTTTATTTGCTCAATTAGCCATGGAGTATGTGCCTTTATTTCTTCAGGCAATGGACCTCTATTCTCAGGAGGTCTGCATTTTAGAATATTCGCAATGTAAACATCATCAAGGCTCAATCCAACTTTTGCGAGAAGATTATCAAGATTTTTTCCGGCCGCTCCGACAAACGGCAGTCCTTGCTCATCCTCGTTTCTTCCTGGAGCTTCTCCAATAAACATTACGTCTGCATTAAGATTTCCTTTTCCAATAACAATATTTTTGCATTTCTTGCAAATTTCAGTTTCCTTAACTAACTGAATGTATTTCGGTTCTTCCACGCAATGAAAAAGAAATATAGTTTTTAAGAATTTGCATGTTGAAATAATAAAAATTAATTGAATGTAAACTATAATATTGAGTCTGATATTTAATTTAAACTGTTTATTTTATCACTCACTTCGTTCGCAATACTAATGCCGTTTCAAATCGGCTTCGCACGATTTTTCACTCAGTAATTTTAACAGCAAAAAGAGCTCTCACATAATAATCAACATTAGATACTTTATATTGATAATATTTTCCATTATCAGAGCATCATACAGAATCTTTACTCTCTTTCAGAAAGCAAAACTACTTTCTCTTCTTCCAAACAAACCATCCAATTATTGCCAAGACAATAGCTACCCCTAAAATCCATAACCAGACACTCTTAGAAGATGTTGATGGAGATGCCTTCGTACCACCTGTTGTTCCAGTAGTTGTCGTCGTTGGAGTAGTTGCTTTTCCACCTACTGCAAAATAACTAAATGAATTCACATCAGTAGTATAATAGTAGTAGGTTGCATCTTCATTTGCAAAAGTTGATGACAACTCATTCCATGCAGAACTTCCGCCTTCTGTCTTGTAAAATGATACTTTGTCTTTTGTAAGTCCATTGGAACTAACCCATGATTTTTCCACCTGGAACTTAATGGTTGCTTTGTTTAAACTTGAAAGAGTGCTATTGTCCGTCTTTATCTGCACGTACTTGTATACTGTCTTCAAAGGCGCATCAGCTGAAACTGCCGATGGTCTTCCGCCGCTGTATGGGGTAATAGTTACCTGAGCGCTTGCAACTGCACTGTTCACTTGTATATTAATCTCACTAACCCCTGTGCTTTTATCAATATTAGTTATTACAGCAGGCTGCGAAGGGGTTAACCCTGTAATTGGAAATACTGAAGACGTTCCGGGTATTCCAGCCAACGTTGTGCTGGCACTACTCGTAACAGCGCCTGCACCAGATGATGCTATTACAGCATGTGTAACAATATATGTGGTCGAAGCTGTTGCCGTATTTCCAGCCATGTCTGCAAAATTACATGTGCTCGTAAATGTTCCCGTGCTTGCAGTTGAAGGATTTGCAGTTATTGATGTTGCGCTACTATTGACTCCAGAAGTTACATCGCTTGGACTGCAAGTGCATGTCTCAGTATCTCCTGTATTGGCAGTTGCAGGCGAACAAGCCACAGACGCAGTCGGTTTAGTGTTATCAAATGTAACATTAAAACTAGTCCAATTTACATTATTCAGAGTATCATTTGAATAAACAGTTATGTTATAAATTCCATCAGGGAATTGTGTTGTGACTATCGAAACGTTCCAATATTTACCTGTAACATTAGAGACAACAGTGTAAGAGGCATTTATACCTCCACTTGCATTGGTAACCGTAAAGTTAACTGCCTGAACATCATATTCTCTTAAACCTGCAGTAAAGTTACCATTATCTAAAGCAGTAACATTAACTGTGACTGTGCCAGAAACATTTGCAAGCGACCATGCATGACCGCTAACATTACTTGTTACATTAACATTAAACGGAGCTGTTGTATCATTAACTCTAATTGTTATATTAGTTTCATTAAATGGTCCTGTAAGAGTATTATTATATATAAGCCTAACAGTTATATTGTAAAGTCCTGGGGTTGAGGCAGTTGCATTAAATCCAAAGAAACTATTATTCTTTCCATCACCAGTACCGTTAACTTGCGTATTTTCTAAAACAATGACATTTGTCAGAGCCGTAGCGTTCCAACTTAATTGATTACTAGTATTTGAAAAATAAACTGAAACGTAAGCACTTCCACTTAAATTAGTTGAACTATTTGAACCACTTAGAAAAGTAAAACTAGCAGGAAGGGTGATATTAACTCCAGTTAAATTAAGAGTGGGCTCTCCACTCTGATTAATACTAAAGTTATAAATTCGACCTAAATCTTCAGGGATAGTAGCATTAGTTTTGGAAAGATCGCTAGTTGAAATAGAAATCACAAAACTTCCAAAATAAACAATAAAAACTGCAACAACTAAAATTAACGCCAAGTGAAATGCATCACTCTTCATCAATCCTCTTTTGTCTAAATTTATATTCATCCCTTTTCCTCTATTTCACAATCAATCATTTCTAATTGATTATCTATTACATCATTTTTGGGTTTATAAATGTTTTTCTGATTTATTATATAATAAAATTAATTTGCCAAAAAGCAAAACTTAAAAACAAAAGTTCCAAATAGTTTCATGAATGAAAGAACTTTGGTTTTGATAAAGCCCGACGCTGTGAAGAGGCATATCGCCGGAAAAATAATTTCTCGTTTTGAGGACACCGGATTGAAAATTGTCGGAATGAAAATGATTTCAGCGGATGAAGAGCTGACAAAAAAACATTATCCTCTCGACAAACGATGGGCTAAAAATGTTTTTGAAAAAACTAAATCCGCCTATGAAAAAGACGGGGAAAAATTCAAGTACAAAACTTATATTGAATTTGGAAAAACAATACAAAAATGGAACATGAATTTTTTAAGAGAGGGTCCTGTTATTGCAATGGTTCTGGAAGGTCCTCACTCAATTGAGATTGTAAGAAAAATGATTGGCTCAACAGAACCTAAATCAGCAATGCCGGGAACAATTCGCGGCGATTTCTCGTCAGTGGAAGCATACTCCGTCGCAGATTCTAAGTCAAGAGTTTTGAGAAATCTTGTTCACGCTTCAGACTCAAAAGAAAATGCAGAAAGAGAAATTCAAATTTGGTTCAAGCCGGAAGAACTCCACGACCATAAAACAGCCTATGATTTCTTGTTTTGAATAGATTTATATTTCTAATATATTAGTTAAAATTGAGCCCTTGTAGTTTAGCCTGGATAGAACGCAAGCTTGCGGAGCTTGTAACCGAGGTTCAAATCCTCGCAGGGGCGTAATCTTATTACGACAATGCCCGCGAAATTCAAAAAATTTTAACGTCCAGAGGCGTTATTTGCCTCAATAGATTTCTTCACCAATCCAAAATACTCTTTTTGATAAGCTGTAAAATCAAAAATATCATTTTCATATTCTCTCAAGAAACAATCATTGTGGTCATTTCTCCCAAAATATCTAACTAAATTATCTGCAGATTCAATCGGCTTAGAACAAGAATAACATGCTGGAGATTTTCCATGATTCTTCATGAAAGATTCCATTTCTTCCAATCTCATTTTTGCAAATTCTTCAATTGGAACTTTGTTTAATCTATTCATATCATAAATTAATAATCCAATTCTATCTTCAACTAAAAAATCATTTAATGAAGCCATTTTATTTAGGTTCGTCGTCCCGAATTCCACCGTCGCTAAGATAAAACATAATTTCATTCTCAGGAAGATTTGGCGCATCAATCATTTTCGCAACTCTGCTTCCTTGTTTTCCTCTTCTCAAATAAATTCTGTAAGTTGAAGCATGTCCGACGATATTTCCACCGATTGCCACTGTTGGATCGCCGAACATTTGCGCAGGATTTGACATAACTTGATTTGTTACGTAAACCGCTAGATTGTATGTCTCCGCCAGCTTCATTAAATCATGAAGATATTTATTTAGTTTCTGTTGCCTGTCTGCAAGTTGTCCCCTTCCGGCAAACTCCGCCCTGAAGTGCGCAGTCAAAGAATCAATAATCAAAAGTTTTATCGGCTCGCCGCTTTTTATCATCTCGCCGATTTTTTCCAGCAAAAGAATTTGGTGGTCTGAATTGAAAGCGCGGGCGACAAAAATATTTTTCAAAACTTTTTCCGGATCAGCTCCGACACTTTCAGCAATCTGTTTTATTCTCGATGGTCTGAAAGTTCCCTCCGTATCTATGAAAACACTTTTTCCATTTGCCCCGCCTTGTTCTGGAGGCAGTTGAACATTTACTGCAAGACCTAATCCAATTTGTGTTTTCCCGCTTCCATAAGCCCCAAATGCTTCTGTAATTGCCCGTCCTTCAACACCCTTTCCCCCAAGAAGTGAATCAAAATTTTTACTACCCGTCGTGATATAAATAACATTTTCTCTTCTTTTCGCATATTCCATTCCGTCGACAAACCCAAGGTCAAGCATATTTCTAGCCGCTTGAATTGCCTTTCTAGCGACGGCAGCCCCAACTCCTGCAGTATCTCCTAAAACTGTCGGACTCATTACAGCTAGAGACATTAACTCATAAATTCCGGCAGCTTCAAGCTTTGCCGCGACGGCAGGTCCTATTCCAGGCAAGTCTGTTAATTTCGGCTCCTTCTTCGCTCCAGAATCATCTTCTCCCTTTACCATGAAATTTATTGCTAACGGCAATTTATAAAGATTATTTGGATTAAAACTAACTAATGAGATATACTCTCAAAAAATAATCAAACAGCGCCTTCAATTTTTATGCACTTTTTCAAAACTTTTTATTAATTCTTCAATGTTAATTTCATTGACTCCATTGACGGAAAATTCGGGATTATTAAAAAATTTATTCATCTTCACCATCCCCGAAAAAAACATTTCCTTTCCCAAAAGAATTTCTTTCTGCTCCAAAACAGATTCGCTATTTTCCATGTTTGAAAAACCAAGACGTTCAAAATTATCGTGGAAAACGACTGCCCTTATTGTTCCAGTGCCGTCGTCAAGAACCAAATTGACTAAAAATCTTTTCTCCGGCACAATTTTTCCATGTTCCGCGCAGACATAATTTTCTCCCTCAACAGTAAGTTTTTTCTTGCATGTTGAACAAACATTAAATGCTCTTGGCTCAAATGCCTGAACTATAAAAGCCCTCAAATTAACATTGTCTGAAACTTTAAGCTCAGAAATATTTTTTTCTTTTACAACTTTTTCGGTTTTCACATTTCCAAGAATTTCATTGCTTAATTTAAATTCCGAAAAATTTCCAAGATGAAGTTCGTTTTCCCTCATCATTGCGTTGTAAATTTCAACAATGCTGTCATTGCCTATCTCTTTTCTTTCAATGAATCCTATATGATTAGTATCCCACAAAACAACTTTTATATTCGACGTTTCATCTGCAACGACAAGATTAACAACCTTTCCTTCTTGCCCGTTTCTTGTAAATGTTCTTACGGGAGAAACGCTGATTATCTTTCCAACAGTATTCACTTTTTTCATTCCAGATAAAAGATCTTCTATCTTCAATTTCTCGTTGTCAAAATTTATTCCTAATTCGGCTGCAATAACTTGGGCAGCTCCCTCTTTGCTTATAAGTCCGGAAATTTTTTCTCGTTTAGCGACGATTTTTCTTTCAATTTCATCCTTGCCCAATCCAGAAGACTTAGAAATTATGCTCACCAGTTTTTCATAATTGCTATTATCCATTCCCTATGAAAAAAACGGGTGTTTTTAAGAATTTTCGTGAAAGAGTCTCGTAAACCCACTCATTTCCTTCATGAATTTGGAAAAAAGAATATTTATAAATTACCTTATTAAAACATAACGATGATTAAAATTAATAAATTCATAAAGGCTGCGGGATTCGTAAAAACCCGCTGGAGGTTTTTACATGGGAACTATTAATGTAAGAATAAAAATAATGCCTTCTTCACCAAGCAGTGATTTGGAAGAAATAAAGCAAAAATCAAGAAAAATAATAGAAAGAGAATGTGGAAAGGGGTGTATTTTTGATGAGGAGCCCATAGCATTTGGCCTGAAAGCGGTAATTGTCACATTTTTGTATCCAGAAGAAAAAGAAATTGATTCTATGGAAAATCATTTGGGAAAAATAAAAGACGTGAACTCGGTGCAAATCATTGATATTAGAAGGGCATTGGGTTAAATAAAAAATAAAATTAAGATGTTATCCTCCGAGCAAATAGAACAAATCAAGGAACAAATAATTCAACAAATTGAATCTACTTTTCCGGAAGAGCAGCAAGATTCTGCCATTGAACAAGTTGAAATGATGAATTCTGAGCAACTTGAAAAATTTCTGGAGAAAAATAATTTTTTAAAACAAGAAACTCAGAAATGTATTTTCTGTTCAATTGTCTTCGGGGAAATGGAATCTTACAAGATAGATGAAAATTCCGAAGCTTTGGGAGTTTTGGAAATAAATCCAATATCTAAGGCGCATTCTTTAGTTATTCCAAAAAAACATATTTCTTCGGAAAAAGAAATGCCGAAAAATGCTCTTGAACTTGCCGAAGAAATTTCAAAAAAAATTAAAAAGAAATTTTCTCCGAAAGAAATTTTATTGTCTTTTTCAAATTTATTCGGACATGAAATAATAAATCTGATTCCAGTTTACAAAGATGAGACTTTAGATTCTAAAAGATATCAAGCAAAAAAAGAAGAGCTTTTTGAAATACAGAAAATATTTCTTGAAAAACCTAAGGAACCTGAAAAAAAGCCAGAAACAGAAAAAACACAGGAAAAAATATGGCTTCCAAGAAGAATTCCTTAAAAAAAGCTAAATATATTCATGCCATTAAAATAAAGAAAAATCAAAATAATAAAGCTGATTAAAAATACGGGGGTGAAGGGGATTCCTTGTTTTATTTTTATTTCCTTGAATTTTTTTCTTATCAGCGTTATATCATCGGCATTCAATCCATCCCAGTCTGCCTTAACGATTTTATTTCCAACTTTCAAATCTTTGTAAAGCCAATCTCCTTCAGTCAAATCTTTTATTTTGACATTTTTAACAAGGCATGCCTCATCAACAGATTTCGCGTAAATATAAAAGAAAGGCAAAACAAAAGCAAATAATCCAAGATAGAAAAACATCATGCCGTAAAAACTAAAAATAAGGAATAAAATCCCGACAATCATTGTCAAATAAATCTTCTTTTTATTTTTTCCAAATTGTTTTAAAAATTCTTTTTTGCAGTCTTTAAAATTTGTAAAAGATAAATAAAATGCGGAGAGCATTCCATAAGCTGCCCCTGAAAATAAAAATAAGATAAAAAACATTGTAAAGGTATTAAGATTGACGGAAAAATTTCCGGAGAAAGGCAAAATTGCTCCAAGGGCGATCATTAATTTTGCATCTCCTCCCGCAAACATTCTTCCGTAATAAAACATGTTTCCCAAAACAAAAAAAATCGCAAAGCCGATAATTCCCTGATAGAAAAATCCAAAATTATTTGAAAATAAAGAATAAAAAAATCTAAATCCCAATGCAAAAATTATCAATGAAAAATTCAGCCAATTTGGGACAATTTTCTTTTTTATATCATTAACGACGGCAAATGATATCCATAGCAAAGCCAAAGCAATAAGAAAAATCACTTCTATCATTTCAAAGAAAACAAAACATATTTTATAATATTATCCTTGAACTCTTCGCCAGACGTCCTTTATTTAAGGCATTGTAGTTCTTCTTTTGCCACCCAGTCTATAGGGATGCCTCTTCTTTTCTTTTCTCTTATCTTTCCCCTTATTTCTTTTCTGAGAAAAAGCGTAATCCATGATTATTAGAATTATTTATGCTGGAAGAGGGCAGTCTATTGAAATTAATGCGTCTCCAACCAAAGCCTGAACTGTCTTTCCCTCATTGCCTGTGCACCTTGAGTTTAGAACTGGTTGATTTTGCGCTTTCAATAGAAGAACGCTGTCACATGGAAGATTTGGACAAGATTGTATTCCATACTTCGTCTGATTGTTCAAAAGATAATTGCAAGTCACATCTTTTAGCTGAACTGCATCTGCCTTCAAATTTCTTTTAAGATTACAGAAGTCAAATTGGCTGCTGGTCGAACATGCAGTATTGCACGACGTTACAACATTATTGACATTGCTCGTTGAAAGAAATGGTAAAATCGTTCCCCAGCCGAGAGTAAATCCTAATATCATAAGAACGAGAACAATAACTCCAAGAACAATAAGTATTATTGCATTAACGCTCAAACCCTGTCCTCTTTTATTATTCATCTTTTCCAAAAGATGTTTTAATTTAAAAATGTTTCTTCCCAGTGTCTCTAGGGTTTAAATGTATATTCAACGGAGAAAATTGTTTTCTTCTCGCCAAAACCAAATCCTAGAACTTGATATTTATTTTCAAAATAAGCTGCATCTATTTTATACTTTCCGCCAAGATTAGTTATGTCATAGCTCGGATTATCATTTGAATTTTTTTTATTAAAAGCGTCCATTAAAATATCGGGATTTTTGTTTATCTCTGGATTTTTGTAAAACTTTATTTCATCAGTCAATGAATTTACTTCTCGCATTATTTCTAATCTTGTAGCAGTTTTTTTTTCATTTATCCCAGACAAATAAAAACTTAGAAGCGCGAGGCTGCAAACTAAAAAAACACCGATTACAAGTATTGTTATTGGAATATCACCTTTTCTCGATTTTGGAAAAATCGAAGGACTAAAAAATTTCCTATTTTTTTTATTGTTTTTCATTTTATCGTCTCCGAGAGAAACTTGAAAAGTTCCGGTTTTCATTTTAAATTTTAGCATTGTTTCCTATGTTTATTATTAATTCAATGGCAGAATCTTTGTCAAATTTTACACTTTCCAAAACTTTGGAAGTTGCATCAATGCCCGACAAAAAAAGATTATAGTCTTTTTTATTATATCTTAAAATAATTGAAATGATATCCGGAGAATTGTAAATCTGTTTGAAGACTAGCGTTCCCAAAATCTTGGTTTGGTCGTCTATATCTTTCTCAGAATCAATTCTATTGTAGATATTAATTCCTTCTTGATTCTTTGTCAGCAAAAATCCATACATTGACTTTTTCAAGAGCACATTATTTCCTGCAAACGTAGGTTCGCTTAAACTGATTGATTTGTTAGATACCGACAATAAAGATGCTGCATAAACTGAAACAAGCAAAACAAAAATAATAATTATTGTTGCAACTATCCAAACAGTCGTCTCAGCAACTTGCCCCCTGCGTTGTTGAAGCATTGACGACGCAGCAAAAGGCTCTGTCTTTTCTAATTTTGTTTTATTATATTGCATTTTTCTCAGTTTTTCTAATTACAGAAAGAATGTTTATTATGTAAGGATTATTTTTATCATCGACAGAATAAAATCTTTTTTCAACGCATTTAGACTGAATCTTGAAATTTTTGTCTTTTTGCAGTTCGCAATCAGCTTTCAAATTTTCATTGCCGTCAAAAACAGTTGCAATCGGTTGTGATGTAATTTTTTCTCCATTCGCAGTTGTTGCGACTTGAAATGTTTTCAAATCATAAAAATCAACTTGCACATAATATTGTTGTTGCTCTTTAAATTCAGAATTAAAATTCAAGTGACATTCGCTCGTAATGTCTTTTTTCTGTCCAATAGTTGCCATTGCTCCTTGCGAACAAAATTCTGGGAACAATTGATTAACATAATCTTTTTTCGCCAAAACATTTTCAACATATTTATCATCTCCGCCAGAACCCCATCCATTATATCCCCTTATTGCTGATTTCCATCCAGAGTAAACGGTGTTTGTTGGAGTAAATAAATTTCCAGCTTTGTACTGATTGTAATTACTAAGCAAAACACTTTTCACAGCATATGCAACACCAATATCAAAATATTCTGCAGCAACACTGTGGACTTTAGTATTAACCTGCAAAACGCCGAGGCTAGTTTCTCTTGCATTATCTAATGCCTTAACATCGGTTTTGTTGCCGTCGCAATATAATGGATTTCCATTAACCTGAACTTGATTGCAATGTTGCAACGAACTTTCTTGCATCGCAATCTGCAAAACAAGGCAATTAAGATTTTCCGCAACACCTTCTTGTTTTATGCTAGAATCAAGGTCGGCAGGAAGTGTATTTTTTATTCCACCTATTACTGAAACAATTTTTGTTCCTATAATTTTTTGACAATCTTTTGCGTTTTGACATGTACTGCTTGTCTGAATGCTAGTGCCTGAAATCCATGCGGAACTTGTTTTTCCCTGCTGTGAAACACATTCGGCAATTTTGTTCACCATTATGTCTCCTTCCGCTTCTCGGACATTAAATGGCGAGTGATAATAAATATAAACCATTGCAAAAATCCCAGTTGAAATTATAAACAAAATTACAAACCAATAAATCGACAAAACTTTATCGGAACCTTTTTTATTTTCTATGAATTTCATTTTACTTATATCCATTTATGACAATGATGTAATCTTTAATTGCTCCAGAAGAAGTATCGGGAAATACTGAAGCATCAACATTATTAAAAAAAGAATATGAATAACCAGTTTTCTCGCTTAGTTTTGCAGTTACAACATTACCCATAATTGTGATTATATTTTTATTGTAGTTTTCTTTCGCCGCCTTGCTAAGGGCATCTTCCACGTTTATTTTAATTATCATCCCTGGCTTTGCAGAATCAATAATCAATGCAATCTGTTTTGCCATCTCTTCTTCAATTAATGCAGTTCCTTGAGAACGTGAAGAAATAAATAAAATCAGGATTGTAAAAAAAACCAGGGTTAAAACAATAAATATAATGTTCTCAACAAGAATATTTCCCTCTTTATGTTGAACAAACCTGAGCGACATAGCTAAAAGGTTCTCCTTTTGTCTTTCATTTCTGAAAAAACCAAAACAACTTAATAAAATTATCTAAGTATATGTTAAAATTTCCTGGCAATTGAGGGCTTTGAATCTTTCGGAGTTTTCAATCACTGTCGGACTCATAAAATTATTATCAACGCCTTTTCCTTTGATAACTATTGCGCTTATCTCAGGGTTAACTCTTTGTGAAATTTCAGAACCTGCAACGCCTGCAGCGATTGAAGTAACTGCAATTCCTATCCCTGCACCAACCCATCCAAATGGAGTTATTGCAATAATCCCAAGGCCCGTTCCTACTGCTGCAGCAACCCACCAAGAAGTCGTGCTGACTTCGCTTGTTATTCCCATGACGACAAAAAATTGTTTTTCATTCCCAATATCAATACTTCCAAAAGTCCCAGGTCCGCCTTTGCTCAAAGATGCTTGCTTCAATTGTTCAATATTATTTGTTCCAAACAAATATTCTGCGTATGTGTTTTTTCCATCGCTCATTTTTGTTTTTGAAAGATAATTATAAAGTTCATCTTTGCTAATCTTTCCGTCCTTCACTCCGTCTATTTTGTTCAAACTATTGTCAAGCAAAACTTGCGAGCAAATTGAACAATAATTTTTTTTAGTTAAATCTTTTCCAACGTAATTAATATTTCCTCCTCCAAACATCCACCAGCAATCAGTCATTTCAGTTGCAAGTTCTTTGTAAATTTTTGTTATATTATCAACCTTCACAACTTCGGGACTGTTCAATCCTTCGCAGCTCCCATCTTGAGTTATGCATTTGTAATTTCTATAACAGCTCAGTTGAGTTGTATCCTGGGGAAAAATTGATTTTGATTTTAAAATAACGGAGTTATGACACAATTCGCTTTTTGATTCCTTGCCGATGTTAAGCCTGAATAAAAAAAACAAAATTATGACAAAACTCGTCACCAATATGATTAATCCAACTATCTGCTGCGTCGTTAATTCGCCTTTTTTGTTTTTTTTCGTTTTCATTATATGATTCTAACTCGTTTAAGCATCAGATATAATCCTGCCAAAGCCAATGCAAAAAATGCAATCCACACTAAAAATTTCATCAAGTCATCTAAGTCCATTATCCAACTATTGAAATTTTATTGTTTACTTTTTTTATGAATATGACAGTTTTCAAATCTTTTAATATTTCTATGTCCACGCTGCTTTCAAGGTTTGCAGCAACCATGCAAACACCGGAATTTTTTTCATCGCATTTTTCAGTTTGTGATGTTAAATAACTGCTGACTGTCTTTTTGCAAATGCACAAGCAATTTTTTCCGGCGCATGAATTCGGCTTGTCATTTCCAATGAACGAAAACAGATGCCATCCTACTGGATCTTGTATGATAAATTGTCTTGTTTTTCCCTCTTGCAAATTTTGAAATGTTTTTTCCAAACCTTCAGGCGAATCAATAAGAGTCTGTTTTGCTTTTCCAAAATCAACTTCATTTATTTTGGCAAAATACAAAGAGGTAAGAAAATAAACAAGAAAAGTCAATGCTATGAAAGCCAAAACAATTTTCAAAGTCTCTTCTGCAAGTAGAAATCCGTTTTTATTCATTTTAATCCTAAAAACAATTTTCCTGTTGGAATGTTTTTGAAAAAATCCATAATTGAAGCTCCAAAATAAACAAGCCCCAAGACGACAACAACAATCACAAAGGCTCCGATAGTTATTTTTATTATTTGTTCTATAGTCAATTCCATTTTATTTAAATCTGAATAAATTTTTTATATTGTCTATAAGAGTTATTCCGTTTGCTCTAAGCAAAAAAATAGTCACTAAAATTATTACAAGAACAGAAATTCCGATTATAAGCCATGGTAAGTATTCTGAAATAATCCCTTTTTTTTCCATTATATGGAAAAAGAAAGTTCGTTAATAAATTTTTAGTATGATAACATTTAAATAATAAACAATATCGGAAAACTCATGAAGACTTCGGGTTTAGTTGGTTTGACAGGACTTATTATGGGTACTGCCATAATTGGTGCATCTCTTATAAGTAATGTAAGTCATAAAGAAAATCTTGGGGAAAGAATCCAAAGACCTGCCCAAATTAATCAAGTTTCAGACAAATCATATCCGATAAATTTAAAGTATGAATCAGGAGAAGACTCTAAGGAAATTTTTAGAATAACATTGGAATTGGACCAAAAAACAAATACTCTTTATTTAGGAAACTATACTCAAGATTATAACAGGCAAAATTGGCAAGGAAGCGACAAAGAAAAGTTGCCGACTTATGCAAGACATACAAGAATAAATCCATTTTCTAAAACATTTATTCTGCATCCTCCAGAGATTAAGATTAGCGGAATGGAGCAAAAAATTTTCCTTGTTTCTCAAAATAAATATGGTTGGGACCAAAATGCAAAACCCTACGAAAAACATGCGGAAGCTCAGAGAATTATTGAAGGCGGACAAAAAATAGTTGACTGGGCTGTTGGAAAAATCCCAATTCCATATTTTTCGGATTTTTTTAATAATTGGATTCAATCTAGTAAAGATAAAGAAAATATAGATATAAGAGAAACAGTAAGTAAAATAAGAAACGGTTACACTGCAACAATAATCCCGTCATACATAAAAAATAATCTCTTGGGTTCAGTAGAAACTGCCAGAGAATATAAAATAAAAATTGATACTAGCCAGATTAATGGAGATGTCCCGTTATATCTCTTGACAAAAATAATTCTTGGGGATTCCACAAATGCGCCAAGCGGTTCCTTTCCAAATAAATATGGCGAGCTGGAAAATGTGGTTTTGGAATTTAGATTAAAGGGAAATAAAAATAATATCGTTAGAGATGTCAAGCAAAAAACAACCGATAAAAAATTTGAGATGTGTTTTTATTATGATGGTGGTAGAAGAAAGGATGGTAAAAACCCGATAGAGGAAATTATTTTTTATGTGAGAAGAGATAGCTATAAATGGGAAGAATTTTACAAATCTCAAAATATAAATTTTGAAGAAGTTCTTAGGTCTAAAAAATTTTGTGCTGATGGAAAAATAATTTTAGAAAATCGGAATTCGGATGTTTATGTCAGAGCGGTTGGAAAATATAATAATGGTTGGGAAAAGCCATTTGCATGCGCCACGGGGGAAAGAAAAGTCTCTTGGGATGATGAGAAAGAGATAAAATTAGATTTCTGCTCATTCATAAAGATAAATTAACTGGATGTTCTCAACCTAAATAAAAGCAAATTTTTTCTAAGTAAGCGTTCCGCCAAGAACAACAGATGACAGCACGAATAGAGCCATTGTCGATATAAATGCTGTTGCGAAATACAAAACCATTCCTTTCATTAAATTTTTTCCAGTTTGATTTGTCGTCTCAAGTTTGTCGTCTCCAGAATCAATTACAACCAATGCCCTCGTCAAAATGAATGTAATTTCAATGATATAAATTCCAATCGCAATCTGGAGATAATATGGGGGAATCATCTTCGTAACATCAAATATCGTCAAAATAGTTTGGAAGTTTCCAAGCCCGGCAGCTCCGCCAGTTTGATTTAAATTTGCTATATTCAACCTATTAAGAATTGAAGTAATCATTGCCGCCAGTCCAATGACAATTCCTGAAAGCAACGGGGCGAGGAAAGTCATGTTACTCTTCATGTCAGAAATTATTTCCGCAAGCAAATCTCTCAACCTATCCGTAATTTTCTGTATATTTTTTACATATTCTGAAATGCTTATCAAACTCAATGCGGCAATGTTAAGTCCTTTCTTTGATGCTTCAATAAGAACCTTCATGCTCGTTGAAATTAGTTCAGAAGGATAGGAATTAATTGCTCCCCTCTTCGGATCAAAAATAGCTCTCTCAACATTCATTCCAGCTTGCCTTATATTGAAATTTACTCTCTTGAAAAAATCTTCAGTTCTCAATCCCTTTGTTGATTCTGCAATCAAGCCAAATGCAATTTCCGGAGGAAGCCCGTTTCCAATTTTATTTCCTAATTGAAACAATGAACTGTTAAATTCTTTTTCAAGTTGCTTTGTTTTTTCTCTTTCCAAAATTAAATCTTTTGTTTTCTTTTGATATGCAAGTGAAAAAAATAATGCAATTCCAAAAGGAATAAACATGCTCAAAACTAATGCGCCAACTCCGAACGGTCCTGTCTTCGTTCCACCGGCATCTATAAATCCAAAAAATCCATCGTTGCCGAATAATCCCATGCCGAGCTGTGCAAATGTGTAATCTTTCTGCAAACCTAAAAGTTCAGGCATTGGCGTATAAAGAAAAATTAATGGTAGAAGTCCGATTAATAGAAGCGGAAATACAATCAAGAAAGAATTGAAAAAAGGCTCATTGCTTTTGTATTTGGGATAAAGTAGATTTCTTTCTAAAAGTCCGGATTCCCCATGTCCTCCGGGTCTTTGATAAAGAATTTTGTCTGTAAGATAAAAAACAAAAAATGGAATTATCATGTTAAACAAAATAATTATGTGATACCATTTCAAAAAATCTCCAACCATTGCTGAAGCTAAAGGTAATAAGGCAAGTCCAAGAGTTGGAAGCACAACACCAAGCATGTAAACATTTGTCAAAGGACTTCTTACATCATGTGTAAACTTAAGCATCTTATCGTAAACACCGTCAAGAATAACTTGCAGTGATTTCTCAAGAAGTTCGATTCTTCTATTATTGTCTGGCTCAAAAAGACTGCTTTCAATCAAATGAAATGATTCTATAAATTCAGTATTATCGACTCTCCAAGTTTCAAGATAATTATCAAGACTTTCTTTTATAGTTGAATATTTTCCAACTTCAACATTGTAAAAAACTTTTTTGAAATCCAGCGCAAGCGGATATTGCAAATGTTCCGATGTAAATGCAATCGCTTTCTCTAAATTAGAAGTGTGCCTCATGTAAACAACTATGTACAAAATTGCCGGAACCATTTGGCTTGATGCTTTCAATCTCCATTGATTCGCGAGTCTTGCAGGATATCCGCTGAAAAAATAAAAAAGAAAAAGCGAAAGAATTATCGTCATTACAAAAAATAAAATTGGAAATGATGCGAGATTTCCATTTATCAAAATAACTGATATGGAAATCAAAAGCCCGATTAAAAAAACGCTCGCAAAAGCCATGACGCTCAAAGTCATAGACTGCCACGGTTCAATGTCAAGATGAGCTGTTTCTAAATTTCTCTTAATTTTTTCTTCATCTTTTTTAGAAACATTAATTTTGACAAGACTTCCAAGACTCTTGCACCATCTTTCATATCTCGTGATTTCGGGAACCATTTCCTGCTTGAATTTTATGTATTCCCTGCTGTAATCCGCTCCAGAATTAGAAGTTTGTATATTGCTGTCTATCTTGCTGCCATATTTCTTCATAATTTCATCAACGCTTAACTTTCTGGGGATCATCCTCTTTTAAAAAACATCTAAGTAAAAATAACAAAATATGTTAATAAATGTTTCAGAATAAAATTATTTTCTGAGAAATAATAAAAGCCCAAAAATACCGAATACGAACATAATAACTCCAGTTACATTTGCATCTAATGAGCTTAAATTTCCAACTGCAAAACCAGTTAATTTATTTGACAAGAAAAATCCACCGGCAATTACGCTTCCGAAAGAAACTATAATCTTTAATTTATCGCTTAATCCATCGCTTAGCAACTCCAATCTTCCTTCCTTTCTTCTTTTTCCTTTTTCTAAATCCTTTTTACTCAAATTTGGACTACTCCTCAAAGAAATAGGTAAATGAAACCCCCAAGAAGTAGGATAGATAGTGGTAAGTCTTCTATTGGTAATAGACTCTGCCTTCCCAACATATTCTGATTTAAATTTTCTTTCATCTTTTCCTTGATGATAACCTTTCGAATTGGGAGATGCATATCTTTTCCTGTAATCAACCATGTAATAATATATTTTCTAATTTTTTAAACTCTTGTTTTCACGGGAAAATCAAAAAGTTTAAATTTTTGTTTTTTTTCGAATATCTGCTTATGGGGAAAACGCAGAAAGATTTTTCAAATCTTTCTCTTTTTTATTTCCTGATTCAGCCATTTCTGCCATTATATTGGCTCTAGACGATGTAGTAAAAAGTTGGTTAAATACTTCTTCCCTTAATTTGTTTATTTAACCAACTTTGCCACTCTGGAAAAACATTTTTGCCAAGAGGAAGTCCAATTTCCTCCCTTACTTTGTCGGATATCCTATGAAAAGCGTCATTCGACAAAACATTGAATGGCGCTTCAAGCAAATTTGGATTTCCAGTTTTATCTGAAACATTCACAATCTCTTCTTTTATTTTTGCCCTCAATAAAATATTATCATAAACTGCATCCCAATTTCCAGCCCATCCTCGAACATTTGATGCAACATCTTTTATGATTTCACTGTCGCCATTAATCAAATCATCCGTCGGTTCCAGTTCGTCTTTCTCAACATTGTATTTTACTAAATCCACAAAACCTTTTTCTTCCATAGGATCTTTCTTCCAATGTTTTCTAACCTCTGAAATTTGCATGAGTCTTTTCCAAGAATGCAATCCATCTGGAGATTTTACCGGGTTTGCAACGGCAATTATATCTGTCGCCTTGAAGCTTGTCGTTGGAACTTCCAAATCATTTACAACTCTGTCAAAAACTCCGTACGGCGATGCTCCATGAATTGTTCCAGCGACGACATTTGCCAAGGCGCCTACGCGCATTGCTTCATACAAAGCCTTCGCCTCGACGCTTCTTACCTCGCCGATTATCAAGCATGAATCTCCAAGTCTCAAGCTTGTTCTAATTCCATCGTCGGCAGAAACTTCATTCGTCGTTCTCAAAAGAGCGGAACGAACTTTCATTCTTAAAACATCATAATTTAATTTTCTCAATGATTCTATCGGCAGTTCAAGAGAATCTTCAATGACAATAATTCTATACTTTGGAATTATTTCCAGCATCAAGCTTCCAAGAAGGGAGGTTTTTCCCGAGCTTCTCGTTCCAGCGACGAGCAAAGTTCTCGAGCCATCAACTAAAAAACTCAGCAATCCTGCAGCAAAAGAGTTAATCATTTTATTTTTCACAAAAAGCGGCAACGTCCACGGCTCTTCCCTGTGTCTTCTTATTGCATAGGACAATCCGTCTGGAGACAACGGCTTTTGGATTATTGCAATTCTTGCTCTCATGGTTCCAATCTCCAATTGAGTGTCAAGAATTGGATTCGCCTCATCTAAAGGTCTTCCGGAAATAAGCCTGAATTTTGCAGCCCACGAATCAACATCTTCCTGGCTTGGCAGAATATTCGTCGTGCATTCATCATAGCTTTGGTGTCTTACAAAAACATTCGTCTGCGGAATCGGCGCATTCAAAAAAATATCTTGCAGCTTTTTATCCTGCAGCAAAATTTCAATAAGCCCGAATCCAATAGTATGTCTTATGAGAATTCTCGCAAGCCGATTTAAATTTGAAAAATTAATGGCTATATTTTTAGTCTGCGCCAAATCCTGAAGCAAATCTTTTGATATGTTCAGAAAAACTTGCCTTGTCCTATCGGTATCTGTAAACTCTTCCGCCTTTGGTTGATGTTCAATCAAAACATTTCTCGCGAGATTAAGCAACATATTATAATCTTCGCTGAGGGAATTTTCCGGCGGAACCAAATGATAAATTAATTTTGATTCATCTTTCTTTTTGAGAATCGTGACAATTGATTCATCATAGCTTTCCTCGGCAATTTTATATTGGTCAATAATTTCAGAATCTTCAGGCAAATCAAAAACAAGTCTTGTAAAAGTAAAATTTGGAATCACATCCGGCTTGAATATTCTTGCGTAAATTTCCCTGTCGCCTTTCTGATAATTATCTAGGCGAGGCAATGCTGTTTGAACTAATTTAGTTCTTTCCAAAAGAGATAGTATTTTTTCAAGAAGAACTATATAATTTTTCTGATCTATTTTAAATTCCGGCTCAAGTTTTTCAAAAAGTATATTCGCCTCAAGAATAAGTTTTTTTATCTCGCTGTATGCTGCAATTGGATCTTTTTTCAGCATGAAAAGGAAAGTGAATAATCCATTGTATCTTTGCGAAAAAAAACCCTGGTGCGAGCTGACAAGTTTTTCCTGGGAAAGAATTTTTTCTTGCTTGATAAAAAAAATGTAAAGCTGCGCTATTTCGAGAAGCATTGCAGTTTCTCTAAAATCGTAATTGTAATTTTTCTGCTGGACGAAAACCACCCTGGAAATATTCGGATTTTCTATAAGAATGTCAATTGTTCTTTCCATAACTTCAGGATAATCTCTGAGATTTGGAACAAATGGGGCTCCTAAATAATTTACATAAGCCACATCTTCTCCGCCTTCTCTTTGCACCTCGTAAGCATACAGGGCAGTCCCTTGTCCAAATTGCATTTCAAATTGAAGATAGCCTGGTTTAAAAATTTTCGTTGAAAATAAAGCGCAATTAGCAAAATTTAAAAGGAATTTATAGCAGTTAATAAAAATACTAAAATCTTAGAGAGATAAATGAAACAAAGAAATATTCAAAAAATTTTAAGAAAAACGGCAATCTTAACGGGATTGGCCGGGATAATTCTAGCGACTCCTAATTTTTTTTCCGAAGATTATATAGAAGACAAAATCCAAATTGGAGAGTTAAAAAATAGTCGAGCCGAAAGAATTCAAGAAGAAAAAAAGCCGGCTGGAATTTTTGAAATAATTCCCAAGGAAATGCAGGATAATTACATATACAATCCAAATTTCAACGAAAATTATGCATCTTCGCTTTCAAAATATTTAATGTCAAATCCGGAAGGAGTTATTGGAACCCTTACAAGAAAGAGAATTGATTTCATAAAAAATAATCCAAATATCAAATCCGAATTCGACAAATCTGTTATCGGACTTGAAAAATATTTGCCTGCAATAATAAAAATATTTGAAGAAGAAAAAGTCCCAAAAGAACTTGCATTCCTCATTCTTGTTGAATCAAACGGCAAAGAAGGAAGAATAGAATCTCCAAAAGGCGCCGTTGGTCCATTTCAGTTTATTGAAGAAACAGCATTGGAAAATGGGCTAAAAATAAATGGGGATTATGATGAAAGATTTAGCGCAATTCTCTCGGCAAAGGCGACAGCATCTCATCTGAAAAATTTATATGGTGATTTTAATGATTGGTGTCTGGCAATAAAAAGATATAATTCTTCAAAACCTGATGAATACAGGGAAAAAAATCCTAAACAAGTTAATTGTGCAAATTATTTGAGATACAGGGGGGAGAGATTAAAGCGCATAAGTGAAATGGGAATAAGAATACAAAAGGGAGACAATTTAAAAAAAATATTTGCTAGAACTGAGTATAAATTTGAAAGGGAAAATGTTGAGGATATTCTTTCTTACAATAATCTTGAAAGTGAAAAAAAGTTAGAAGTTGGAAAAATTTTCAGAATACCTCTTTATGAAAAAAGGACTCCAGATGATGTAAAAGAGAATATAAGATACTTGCCGAGATTATTGGCAACATTAAAACTTTTGGAAGAATATTTTCCGGATGTTTTGAATACTCCGCCTTCAAAAGAAAATTTTGAAATTTATACTGTTTCCTATAAAAAAAGAAAACATACTGTTATGGGTGGCGAGCGTTTGGATGTAATAGCGGCAAATTATGTTGACGGTGGTTCAAGAGATTTAGTTAAAAAAATAAAATGGGAAAATAATCTTGGAAATGACAGACTAAGAACAGGGCAAGTGCTGATAATACCTTATCCAACAACACTCATAGAGTTTGCAATTTACAACAAAAAAGATTTAGTTGAACTGAAAAAAATAAATCCACACATTTTAAATCCATATCAAAAACTTCCAGATGGGGCAAGAATAGTCACATATTAAAATTTGAAACGCAACAAATTTAAACCATTCCAGCATTAATCTCTTATGGTTGGTGAATATGATGGAAATATAGGCCAGATTTCTTCTGGAAATTTAAAGGTGAAAGACATTGAAGAAAAACAAAATGTAATGCGAGACAGGCTTCTTTTGATAGGACAAAATCTGATTGAAACGAAAGAGGAAAGTTCTGAAAAAATTCTTGGGATTAAAAAAGAAATTGAAACAATCAAGCGTGATGTTAGCACAATAAAATCTTTTCTGGAAACGATTTCAAATGAGATTTCAAAATTTGCTAGAAAAGACGACTTGGAAATTCTAAAAAAACAGGCAAAAATGTTTCAGCCTTTGGAATTTGTAAGAAAGTCTGAATTAAAAAATTTTAATATGTCTTAAAATGGGTGTCCTGGAACAAATTATGCAGATGAAAAATCAAGGTATGCCTGATGAAGAAATAGTCGGAAGACTGCAAGAAAGCGGAGTTAGTCCCAAGATGATAAATGATGCATTAAATCAAGCAGAAATAAAAAAAGCAGTTTCGGGAGGATATCCACCTCAAGGAGCTCCAATGCCTTCCCAATATCAGCAAAGTTCCATGGCTCAAGAAATGAATGGTGAACAGGGGGGATACGCTCCGCAAGAACAACAGCAACAATATGCTCCTCAAGAATACGCCCCACAGCAAGGATATGAAGAACAGCCATATCAACCAACTGGTAGCATGGATACAAGCACGATAATGGAAATTTCTGAACAAGTATTTGCTGAAAAAATACAGAAGCTGCAAAAACAATTAAAAGAAGTTTCAGATTTCAAAGTTATTGCTGAAGCAAAAATAGAATCGTCTGAAAGCAGATTGAAAAGAATTGAAAGCATGATAGACAAATTGCAAGTTTTGATACTTGAAAAAGTTGGTTCTTATGGAAAGGGTTTGGAAAATATTGAGAAAGAAATGCAGATGATGCAAGATTCATTTGGAAAAATGGTTAATCCTTTAGCAGATAAAACAAATCAGAGAACACAGAGACAAAATTATTCTGGGGAAGAGCAACGCTTTATGAAAAAGACGTCGGAAGAAGAACCTAGAAGACAACCGGAAGATGTTCAAGAGATTTCAAACGAAGGCGAAAGGCTAAAAAAGATTAATAAATTAAAATAAATAATTGAATGGAATTTGCCTAAAGAAAAAATATGAATAAAGTCCCAAAAATCATTTTTGCCGGATTGCTTGGCGGATTTGTCAGTGAAGGAATTTTGGGAGCTCTTTTTGTAAGTTCATTTATTAAATCAATCCTTTATAATCCGACGATTCAAAGCCAACTTTTCATTGAAATTACGCCGCAAAGAAACTTGGTAGTTTCGATTATCGGACTTATTATTTTGAGTATTATCCATGCTTGGTTCTATACCATTTTTGTAAAATCAATCCCAGGGAAAACTTGGATAAAGAAAGGTTTATTTTGGGGGTTCACAATCTGGCTTATGTTTTGGGTTTTTCAAGAATGGTTTATCTTTCACACTCTTTTGGGCGAACCCATTATTTTAAACTCACTGGAACTTGTTATTCTTCTTCTTGGTTCTTTTGTCGAAGGTTTAACCATCGCTTTTATCTTCAAAAAAGATTTCTAAAAGATAACTGACGATAAAAAGCATAAGACCGCCAACATTTTTTAAAACATATGTCTCGGCTTCGCCTCGCTTTATTAATTGCTACAAATCGGCGTCCTGCACGATTTTCCGCCAATGTAGATAAGTTAATGGAGAATTCCGTAAATAATTATCTTAATGACAAAAGCAATTTTTATACTAATACTCGTTTTTATTTCAACTTCCAATAGTCTCTTAAAGTTTTTTATATCGTCTTAAAATTAAGGTCCGCCGCCACCTAAGGCTTTTGCAAGTAAATTATCATGCTTTGGTGTTGGCTTAAATGGGGCAATAATTGCAATCAAAAATATAATTACAACTAATGCAAAAAGCGCAGAACCCCAATTTTGAGACAGCCAAAATCCAAACGGCATCGTTCCAAAGTCAAATGAATTCCACACTACAATAATGAAGATAATTATGCCTAGTCCCAAAAAAATCCCAGTCTGATTTGTATCAGTGAATAATCCAATTAAAATCATTCCAATTAAAATAATTGATAAACCGACGCCAAGTCTGGGAAATATTTGCGAGAAAAATATTGAAACAAATCCAAACTGCAACGACATCAATGAAACCGACAAAGCGATAACCGCATTAACCGCCTTATTATCTTTGAATATCTGCATTCTTGACAATATTCCGAAAATCAATGCAAACATCAGCAAAAATGGAAGAACATAACTGAAAACGCCAAGTTGTTCCCATTGAGCCAAGAGCGCTCCTATATTTCCGCCAACAAAACCGAAACTTTGCAAGAACATCACATCAATCATTTTAGTAAATAACTCTTTTTGTTTATAAATATTTCCGAAGGAAATTTTATTGTGTTGAAATTTATTATTTCAATCTAAATATATTTCTAATCAAGGCTTCCCTTTCGAACCGCTTAAAACCAAACCGAGGGCAATTGCAATAACTGCAATGAATGAAGCATTTGTCCAGAATGTAGAACTCCAGCTTGAATAAAACAGATAATCAATTAGGTTATTCAAAAATTCCACTCTTAGTCCTACAGCCCAAAAGACGGCAATTATTACTGCAATAACGACGGAAATTCCCGCAAGTTTCTTGATTCCGGGTGAAAGCGTTGCCTCTCCTCCAGAAACAAAGCCCCATATTAATAACGTTACAAATACAACAATAATTGAAATAGTCAAGAATAAAATGAGGTTTCCAACGACTTCCTTTGGAAATACCGCGCTTACAAAAATCAAGCTGATAACAGCAGAAGTTAATGCATTAAGCTGTTTTTTGCTTTTTCCAAGAATTTCTGTTTTTTCAAGAATTGCAAAAAGTATGAAGAACATTAAAAAGAAAGGCAATATAAATTTCGCGACAATCCAATTTTGTAAAAATGTTTCCTGTGCCATTTTATTTTATAACTTTAGGAATTTTTAGTTTATAATCTTTTTTATGAAAAACTAATCGGTCAAAATCTTGATGATGGCGTAAGTTGTTCCATTTAAATGTCTTGGATCTTTTTTTATAACTTTTATTGTGTAATCTGGCGCATATCTTTTAAATTCTCAATCAGGCATTTGTCATATTCATCGGGAGAAACCATTCCAAATCTCCCATAAGCAATTTCTCCTCGTGCTTCATCGCCATTAATTTTTAAGAACTTAACACCCTGTTCTGCAAGTTCTATGCAAGAAAAATGATTTGCATTAGCAGAGTTTCCTAAAATTAAACTTGCAGATAAAATCACGCCGCTCACAACACTAGCAATATTGCTTTTCACTATTTAGAGATCGGTCCAAACTATTTAAGAATTATTATAAAATATTACTCTCATAAAAAATAGAAGTTTCCTAATTAATGTTCGTCTTGAACTTCTTCGACGCCCTCTTGGCTTGGCAAGGCAGATTTGCTTATTACAAAAATATCACTTATTGCCTTTACAAACTGGTGTGGAATTATAACTCCTCTTGCTCCAGAAATCAAAGACATCATGCTTCCGGAAACTTTTATTCTCCAACCGTCAATTTTATTCTCGCTTAAATTTGCCTCTTCAATTTCTCCAAAATGCTCGCCATTATCAGTATAAACCCTCAATCCTATAACTTCTGAAATTTTTTTTATCCTCATTATGAAATTTTTCCTAAATTTTATTTTGCGAAATCCTTGGGATTTCAGCTTTTAGTTTCCTGTATGTATAACCACAACATATTTTCATAAAACTTATTTAAATACTTTTCCGTTGTCTAACATTACTTTTTAAGTGGATGATGAACATTGATATATTTAATGTCCAAAATATGTTCTCTGTTATCGACGACAAAATTTACCATCAAAAGCAATACAAGCAATATGGCAACAACTAAAATGAAAAATACAAGCCACCAAACTATCAGAGTAATCAAATGTTTGCTTGCTTCCCTATAACTTTTTGTAATCTCGCTGATTATTTGTTCTGGAATGCTTTTTGTTCTTTCCGAAATTGCAAACAGGCTGAAATGATTCAGAGTAGTTGTATAATAATAATATGTTCCATCTTCTCCTTTGTAAGTTGTACTTAATTCATTCCAGTTTCCAATTTCTGGAGAATATTTTGAAAATGTTACATCTCCTTTGTTTATGCTTTTGCTAGACACCTATGTTTTTTTAACTCTGAAAGTAACGACTGTCTTCTGTAAATTATCTGCTAAGTTGGTTGTGTTAATTTGAATATATCTGTAAGTTTTTTCCGACTTGTTTATTATATCTTTGTAGGGTTTAGAATCATATTCCAAAATTTTTATGTTGACATTTTCTGACTGGTTTTTAACTTGTAAAATTATTTCTATAATTACAGAATTATTGTCAAGCTTGGAAATATTTACTCCTTTTTCCACCGCAGCATTTGGAATTAAAAGTGTTGTTGACGCTATTGGATTGGGTGTTGTAAATGTTATTAGAGACAGAGAAGAATTTAATGAAGCAGTCACGGCTCCAGTGCTGCTGCTTCCAGAGGAAGAAAGACTGCTCACAGTATATGCAAAGCTCGCAACAGCAGAATTCCCGGCATAATCCGTCGCAGTGCAAGAAGTTGTAAAAGCTCCAGTTGAATTTGTTGCCGGATTTGCAGTGTAAGATATAACCTGAACGCCTGAGCTTGGGCTCGCATCTGTCGCAGAGCAATTGCAAGTTATGGTTGCCCCGACAGTTACTGAAGATGAAGAGCAGCTTAAAACAGGAACCGGAGCAATAGTATCAATAGTGAATGATATGGTACTAGAGCTTAAGAGATTCGGCGTATTATTTGCATAAACCGTAACATTATGATTTCCTTCACTCCACGTTATATTTGTAATATTGAAGAAAGTCGGAGAGCTTCCAAGAGATTTATTTACAGTATAAGAATCATTGGAATACCAAGTTGAAGAAATTGAGGTTATGCTATCGCTTATAGTGTAATTAACTGTAAGATTTGCATTGTTTGAAAAACTGTTATTGCTTGTCGGAAAGGTGATATTGACATTAGGGGTATCCACCGTAAAAGAAATTGTGCTAAAATTTAGATTATTAACGCTGTCATTTGAATAAATTGTTATGTTGTGTTTTCCTTGACCCCATGTGATATTTGTTATGTTTGTATAAACTCCGCCGCTTCCAAGAGATTTGTTTACAGTATAAGAATCATTGGAATACCAAACTGAACCTATTGCAACATTATCAGAAACTGTATAATTAACATTAAGATTTGTATTTATTGTATTTGTATTATTTTGCGTCGGAGAAGTTATATTTATTGATGGATTTATTATGTCATTAAAAAGATGATATCCAAAAGTTCCTTGTTCTACATTAATCCATAAATCTGTTATAGGTCCAAATGTAACATTTGTTGCAAGTCCAACGGGACTATTTAATCCGGGGCTAGCTATTTTAGTTGAGAATCCCGGTTCTCCAATTGCATTAACAGAATCAATCGGTCCCGAAGCAGTGTAATTTCCACCAGTGCTATTGAAATGATAGACAAAGTAATCATTAGCATCCATAACCCAAAAGTCAGATGTATTCGTTACCACTCCAAATGGACTACTTACACCGGCATTTGTAATTGAAAATCCCGGTTGTCCAAGTGCATTAATAGAGCTAACTGCTCCTCCATTGTTAACATCAGTAAAATTTCCACCCGTCCTATTAAAATGAATTACAAAACCAGATAATGCAATACTGTTTGTAACCCAAAAATCCGTTGGAGTTCCAGATGTAACATTTGTTGTGATTCCAGCTGGACTAATTGCAGCGGGAGCGACAGCTGAAACTGAAAATCCATCTGTTTGATTTACGCCTGCACGATTAAAATGGTTTACAAACAAATTAGTTAAATCGACAGCCCAAAGGTCAGACCTATTAATTGCAGGTCCTCTTTTAAGAAATGGACCCATTGAAAATCCATCATTTTGATTTACTCCTGCTCCCTTTAAGTGGTATATTGCTGAATTAAAATTTACAGTCGTGTAATTTATGAGCCAAAAATCAGTTCCATTTGAAGCCACTCCGATTAACTTAGTTGCGCCAGCAGCACTCGTTGAAAATCCATCAGACATGTTAATCCATGCAGCAGATGTAAAAGAAATAGAATAAATAATTAAGAAGACCGTTAAAACGCTTACTGATAATAAAAAAACTTCCCTCTTTTCCATTCGATAATTTATGATTTTAATTATTTATAATATTTCCTATGACAAAACATAATGCAATAAAGATTAATTTGATTTAATCGTCTTCAATCCGGATTTGGGCAAATTTTTGCTGACATCAAATATTTCTATGCCTAAGATTTTGCCTGAAGAATCCAAGTCAATATTTATAAAATCATTTAGGGAAATTGTATTTTTTACTTCGCCCAATTCAATGTCCTTAAAGTAAATATACCCCGCATCAGTCTCATTATCTATTTCTATTTTCATTTCCACATGACGCTTATGACTTTTATAAAATTATCCTTTCTTGTCCAGACAACTTTTATGGTTTTGTCAAATATTTTCTTATGAGATTCCACAATATTCTTTTTGTTTATGGCATAATGGGGCATTTCTATGCAAGATACAACATCCGCATTCTTTATTCCTCTTTCCTTCATTCTTTTTTCAGCATGTTTTGAATAATATATTTTCATACGAATTGAATATATTGGAAATTTATAATATTTCCGATGAAAAAACATAATGCAATAAAGATTAATACAAACTTAAACTAATTTTAATCGCTAAGTCAATTTTTTTGACTAATTCTCATTTATAGCATTTTCCATGACAAAATTTATAATTGCAGTTTATCTAAATAAAATATGGACAAAAAAGAAGTTGCAAATATTATTGTAGTGATTTTAATTCTCGCGCTTTCAGTCAGCATAAGAAATTTTAATTTTTTTCTTTATGCGCTTGCTTCAATATCTGCCATAATTATTATCAACTTAATTGCAAAGAATGTTGCAAGTCATTTGTTCGAATCAAAAATAGAAACAAAAATTTGGGAAGTGCAGAGATACGGATTTAGTCCCAAAACATATTTCAAAAAGGCAAAACCATTCGGAGCTTTCCTCCCAATAATAACTTCAATAGCTTCGCTAGGATTTTTCACTTGGATGGGCGCGCTTGTTTTCGACGTTAAGCCAAAAATTTCAAGAGCCGCGAAAAGACATGGACTTTATTCCTTTTCTGAAATGACTGAAGCGCATATTGGATACATTGCAGCCGCAGGAATTTTAGCCAATTTAGTTTTCGCAGTAATTGGATATTTAATTGGATTCCAAGAATTTACAAAGTTAAGCATTTTCTACATCTGCTTCAATATAATCCCAATGTCTGATTTGGATGGAAACAAAATCTTCTTTGGAAATTTAGTACTGTGGAGTTTTCTCGCCGCGCTTGCAATGGTCGGGTTGGGATATGTTTTCTTAATAGTTTAAAAACTAAAGGGTTTTGAAAAGATGAATAAAAAATAAAAATGTTAATGGGAAAAATTTCACGCAGGTTTATTATAAAACGCAAAGTTAGTTTTCCAGTTAACACTCTGCCTCTCTGGGGCGGGTGGGTGGGATTGTCAGCGAGGTAAAAAATGGAATTTCTGAAAGATGTTTCTCCAAGAGAATATCAAACAAAAATTTTTGAAACTTGCGCGGAAAAAAACTGCTTGGTTGTGCTTCCTACTGGATTGGGAAAAACTCTTATCGCCTTGATGCTTTCTATTGACAGGGCAAAAAAATTCCCAGGGCAAAAAATTATTTTTCTAGCCCCGACAAGACCTTTGGCAGAACAGCATTTAAAGTATTTTGAAAAACATTTGCCGGAACTTTTTGCAGACATGCAGCTTTTCACAGGAGAAGTAGATGCTCAAAGCAGGAAAAAAATATGGCAAACGGCAGATATAATTTTTTCAACACCGCAATGTATTGGAAACGATGTGAGAAATGGGCTTTACAACTTAAAAGAGGTTTGCCTTCTAATAGTCGACGAGGCGCACAGATGCCTGAAAAATTACAGCTACACATTTGTCGCAAAAAAATATATTGAACAAGGAATCAACAGAAGAATTCTCGGTTTAACAGCTTCTCCCGGAAGCGAAGCGTCAAAAATAAAAGAAATATGCAGAAATCTTTCGGTGGATGAAGTTGAACTAAGAACGCGTGATAGTCCCGACGTGAAAAAACATCTTCAAGAAGTGGAATATGAAAAAATAATCCTTGATTTCCCGGAAAAATTCGACGAAATCAGAGTTGTATTAAAAAAATTATTTGATAAATATATCTGCGAATTAAGAGCAAAAAATATTTTATTCGGCAACTCAAGCAAAATTGAATTAATTAATTTGCAAAAAAGAATCTCATTAACTATTTCTGGAGGAAGCAAAAATTTTTCATATTTCCACGCAGCAAGCTCATGCGCTCAAGCAATAAAAATCCAGCACGCTCTCGAACTATTAGAAACTCAAACGCTAAAAGGTTTTAGCAAATATTTAAATGAATTATTTTCTCAGGCAAATGCAAAAAAAAGCAAGGGTGTAAGCAAATTAGTGTCAAGTCCTGAATTTGGTTTTGTTTTTGCAAAATCCAATGAACTTCTTGCTGAAAATATTGAACATCCAAAAGTGCAAAAGCTTTTCGAGTTGATTTCGAATGAAATTCAAAACAATGAAAAGGCAAAAATAATTGTCTTCACGCAATTCAGAGATACTGCTTCAATAATATCAGAAAAGTTAAATTTAATTCCAAATGTAAAATCAAAAATATTTGTCGGGCAAATGAAAAGGGCAAGTGTTGGCGGTGAAACTGGTCTAAGCCAAAAAGAGCAGAAAAGAGTAATAAATGAATTTTCAAGTGGAGAAATAAATGTTATCTGCGCCACATCAATAGGAGAGGAAGGATTGGATATTCCGGAAGTTAATGCAGTTATATTTTATGAGGCTGTTGCATCTGCAATAAGAAAAATACAGCGTAGCGGAAGAACGGCAAGATTGATGAAAGGAAAAATAATAATGCTTCTGACAAAAAAAACAAGAGATGAAAATTTATATTATATTTCAAGAAGCAGGGAGAAAAAAATGTACTCTGCGATAAGCGACGTAAAGGAAGATTTAATAAATACAGAAAAGCAAAAACAGGCAAACATAAAGAAATTTTTTTAAAATGCAAGATAAAATTCTGAGCTGGAAAGAATTCTCCGATTTATCTGAAAGATTATTTGAAAAAATTCCAAGAGACAGCCTCGACAGAATACTTTGTGTCGGTTCTGGGGGATTAATTATCGGAAGACTTGCAGCAGATTATTTTGAAAAAGAATTGGCTGTGATTATGGCTAAAAGATATAAAAGAGGCGTGCATTCTTCAGCAAATAAAGTTTGCCTTGGTGATATTTCTTCCATAAATCCTCTTGAAGGAAGAATTCTTTTAGTAGATGATTTAATTGAAGATGGACTCACTTCAGCAAAAATTCACAATTATGTAAGAAAAATAAAAGGTGTGGAGAAAATAGAAACTGCCGTTTTATTCATAAAGCCGGGAGCTAAATTCAAGGCTGATTATTACGTCGAGGAAACAAATAAATGGATTGTATTTCCTTACGAAAAAAAAGAGTTTGGAAAATAATTATTCAAAATTTTTGACTCCGTGAGCAATGCTTTCCGACATTCCAGCAGATGAAATTTTTATGAAATCAGCCTTGCCGCAAAACTCGTCAATATTTTTTGCCCCAAAGTAAGTCATTCCTGAAGCCAAGCCGCCAAGATATTCTTTTATTATCGGCTCAACAGGACCTTTAATAGGAACAATTGTTTTTGCTCCTTCAACGCTTATCACTTCTTCATGTTTTCTTCCATCAAGCTCAAGTCTTTTTATCGTCGCATCATAGCTAGCCATTCCACGATATTCCTTGAATTTTTTTCTTGAAGAATCTTCAAAAACCACACCAGGCGTTTCATCTGTTCCAGAAATTATTCCACCAATCATAACTGTATTTGCGCCAGAACCAATGGCTTTGGCAACATCTCCGGGATGTCTCACACCACCGTCGGCACAAAGAGGAATTCTTCCTTGCGTTTCTTCATAAGTATCCATTATCGCAGTTATCTGAGGAACGCCCATTCCAGTCATAAGTCTCGTCGTGCACATGCTTCCGGGGCCGACGCCAACTTTAATCGCATCTGCTCCTTTGCTTAAAAAATAATGTGCCGCATCTTTCGTCGCTATATTTCCAACCATAACATCAATTTGAGGATAATTTTGCTTCACCCAATCTAAAGTTTTTCCGGCAAATTTTGAATGCCCGTGAGCGATATCAAGAACAAGAATATTCACTCCAGCATCGACAAGTTTTTTCACTCTTTCTTCATAATCTTTTATTCCTATCGCTGCCGCGCAAATCAATCCGGTATTTTTTACTTTTTTGACTTCTTCGGCCTGTTCTTCTATAGTTAAAAATCTATGAATAACCCCTAAACCTCCAAGTCTTCCAAAAGCTATGGCCATTTCACTCCCGCAAATAGTATCCATATTCGCAGCAATCAAAGGCATGTCCAAAAAATAATTTCTTGTAACTTGTGTTCTCAAAAAAACCTCTCTCCTAGAGCGAATCTTGTTATATTTTGGAACAATCAAAACATCGTCATAAGACAAACCTTCGCCGATTATTCTAGCCATCTTTTTCCAAGTACTATATAAAAACGCACTATAAAAAGTTAATTAAACTTTATCGCATGCAAATAAAAATGTCGTCGAAAAATTTTCTGGATATTTTTTCCAAGAGCAAAATAGAAAAAGAAAAGCCAAAAGCAAAAGTAATTGTAGACATAAGGGAGAAAAATTCTTTGGTTGCTTCTGAATTAGTTCGTCTCGGAATGGAAATAGAATTCACAACTCTCAAAGTCGGAGATTACATAATAAATGAGGTTGTAATAGAAAGAAAAACAGTCTCCGATTTTATTGGCTCGATGATTAATCGAAGGCTCTTGAATCAACTTGAAGAATTGCAACAGTACGAAAAAAGACTTTTGATTATTGAGGGCATAGAAGAGCAGGAACTTTACAGTGATTCTGAAGATGGAATTGGCGTTCATCCAAATGCAATTCGAGGATTTTTATTGTCTATTCTTTTAAAATACAAAGTGCCGATAATATATGCAAAAGATTCTGAAGACACTGCAAAATTTATTTTAACTCTTTCTAAAAAGACAAAGGGAGAAGCATCGTTGAACGTGTCAAAAAAAACATTGAACAAAAAAGAGAGGATGCAATTCATACTTGAGGGTTTTCCGGGAATAGGCCCAAAAACTGCAAAGAAACTTCTTTCAAAATTCAAAAGTTTGAAAAATATAATGAATGCGCCTCTTGCAGATTTAGAAAAGGAAATCGGGAAAAAAGCCGAAGTTTTCAAAATTATTGATGAAGAGTATTAGCAAAAAATTCCTTGTATTTTTGGATTTCATCCTTAACGGAAGGAATGTATAAATCATCTACAATTAATCGGCATATAGTGATATCAATTAACTGATTTATGGAAGAATAAATTCCAAATCCAAAAACTCTTGTTGAGCCGGAAGAATTTAAAATTCTCAGCAAACCCCTTAAATTACTTAGAAATTCAATCTCTTCTTTTGTTCCATTGTATTTTTTTGCTTCGTTTTCAAAACCAGTCATGCCGCCTCGATTATACCATTCATCGCATAATTCTAATAAGTCGCTCTTTTTTTCATCACCCATTAAAATATTAAAACCAAAATTAGGCTTTTAAAAATAGTCTTCAATTAAAATATATATTTTAAAACGAAAGTCATATAAAACCATAAAAACTTTCTTAGTTATATTTTTCTAGTTTAACGGGAATTTTTCTATAATTTTGTATTTGGGTCCATTCTTCATCAGTTCAGATTTCATGAGGCAAAATTCATTGGCTTCAAAATCAAGTTTTTTAAGATTTATCTTTCCGACTTCGTTCAAAAGAGCCTGTTGATTATGAACTGATTTGACTCTGGCTATTGTAATGTGCGAAGTGAATTCCTTGTCTTCTTTTATTTCCGGAATTTTTTTTGATATTTCTTTGTAAAGATTATTAATTTCATTGGAAATCAAATCAACCCAGATTATTTTAATATTTTTTTCGCTGTCAAAAAATCCGATGTTATTTATTTTGCAATCAAACTTCTGAAATTTAATTTCTTTAAGTTTCTCAAGGATGTTTTTTATCTGCTCGGGACTCAATTCTCCTAAAAATTTCAAAGTTAAATGAAAATTGTCCTTATCAGTAAAATTTCCAACGAAAAGATTTTTCTGTTTTAATCTTTCAAACTCATGAAATATTTTTGCTTTAACATGCTCCGGTAAATCTATTGCAATAAAACAACGCATATCAAATCAATTCCGAAATAATTTTCGCTCCAAGTTTAACTGTGACATTTCCTCTTGCCTTATCTTCTTTTTCATTTATCTCAACAATATCAATTGCCTTTAGATTTTTAATTTTATTCATTCTTTGAATTATATAAAGAAACTGTCTGCTTGTTAATCCTCCACTTTCAGGACGTGGTGTTGATGGCGCAAATGTCGGGTCAACAAAATTAATATTGATTGAAATATAAAGTTCCTTGTTGTTTGAAAATTCCATTATTGTATCGCAAGTTTCATGAAGGTCCTCTATCAAAGAATTTATGCTTATGGTTCTTATTTTCTTTTCTTTCAAGAAAGAATTTTCCTTAAAATCTGAATTTCTAATGCCAACTAAGAGGATATTTTTTCCGGGAAATCCATATTCTATCAATCCTCTAAGCCATTCTCTGCTCGAAGGAAATTTTCCGCAAGGCATGCAATTTGGATGCGCATCAAAAACAATCAAGCACGGTTCCTTTGCAGAGTTTTTACAAAAATCCACTAAAGCTTTTGTAATTGAATAGCTTATCGAATGATCCCCGCCAAGAAAAATAGTTTTTGATTTTGTCTCAAATGTCTCAATGGAATTTTCATAAATTAATTTATTTGCAACCTCAAGATTGGAATTATCTAAATGAATTTCCTCCAAATCAAGCTCGTCAACATCAATATCTTTTCCAGATTCATTGGTGTTTATATTCCTCAACTCTTTTATCATTGCTTCTCCCGCTCTTTCACACCCATCGGTTTTTCCCAATCCATTTATTCCAGGAACTTTTATTATGAACATTTTATTCCGGCACCAATGCGAAAAAACTATAGTCTTTAATATTAGCCATCTTTTTTACATCTTCCAATTTAACGCCTAAAATATTTTTTTCATACTCATAAAATTTTTCTGCCTTCCCGGAAATTTCATTTGCCAAAAGATTCGCCATTTGCGATTGTGAATCTTCCATGGAAATATTATAATTTCCAATTATCTGTTCTTTAACTTGATTTAATTCTTTTTCATCTAATCCATCTGCAACTTTTTTGAATTCTTCCAAGATTAATTTTTTTACTTTCTCAACATTGTCTTTAGTCGTCCCAACTTTTATTAAATTATAAGAAAAATCTTTATTGATATTTGAGTCTCCATTTATTGAATATGCTAAATTTCTCTTCTCTCTTATTTCTATAAAAAGTCTCGATGACATTCCTTCAGCCATCAATGTGCTTAAAACTTCAGCAACATGGCTTTTGGAATCGTTAGCCAATGGAACATGATATGAAAAAACTAAATTTGATTGTTCAATTCCTTTTCTTTTTTCAATCTTCGCCTCATTTTTTTTAGAAACATTATAGATTGGTATTTTGCCTTTTTCATTCCCGAAATTTTCTTCTGCAAAATTTAAAATTTTATTGAAATCAGCATCGCCGACAACGCACAAAATCATATTGTTTGGCTTGTAAACTTCATTAAATCTCTTGACGAGTTTTTTTCGGTCAATTGAACTCATAGTTTCATGGGTTCCAATCAAGGGCGTGCCAAGAGGCTTGTCATATAACATTCTCTGTATTTCGTCCAGAACATAAATTCCAGGGTTATCTTTTCTCATTTTTATTTCTTCAAAAATAACTTTCCTCTCTTTCTCAATTTCTTTTTCATCAAACAATGGATTTTTTACCATGTCTCCTAAAACATCAAGAGCGATATCAATATGCTTGCTTGGCATTTTGCACCAGTAAGCGGTTATGCATTCATCTGTAAATCCATTTAAAATTCCGCCATTTTTTTCAATTTCCTCAGAGATTTTTTTTGAATCTCTTGTCGGAGTTCCCTTGTAAAGCATATGCTCAATAAAATGTGAAATTCCCTTTTCATTCAACGATTCATTTATTCCTCCATTTCTGACCGCAAATGCGACGCTTATTACAGGAATTTCTCTCTTCTCAAAAAGCACAACCATTCCATTTTTTAGAATTTTTTTATGAAAATTAGGATTCATCTTCACGCAAAAAAGAAGAACTATATAAAATTTACTTAATCAAAAAATAAACGCCAGCTCCGATAAAAATCACAACAAGAATGCCTATCACTATGTAAATCCATGAAGGTAATTTCTTAAATTTTTTCCATTCAGAGCCATCGGATTCTTTTTGTCCATCAGAAGGTTCCTGTTCTGGTGGCATCCCTTCCATCATCTGCTCCTGAGCCATCCCATAATAAATACTAAATTAATTATAAATCTTCTTATTTTTTATCACCAAATATCTTTCCCTAAATTGACTAGTAGGCGATTTTGAATGATACTTATTTCTTAAATACAATGTATCTTTCCCAGCCAATCTCAAAATCGTCGAGAACTTCAAAATTTTTCTTGATAAAATCAACTATCCAATTTCTTTGCGCATGAAATTTTTTCTTTTTTATCATGCTTCTTGTTGCAAAACTAACAATCATTTTTTCGCATAATGGAACTAAATTTAATAATAATTCCTTGGAATAATCTCTTTTCATCATCTCAAGTGAATCCAAAGTTTTTAATAAAAAAATTATTCTTGGCTTTTTTTGTTTTAAAACAAGTTCCTTGATTTTTTCAAGTTCGAACAAACTCAAATGAAATGCTTTCCCGCTGATTTTTTCCGCATTAAAATAATGATTCATCAAATCAACAAGTTGTCCAACAGCCTCGATAGATACATAATCCACGTTAATATTTAATTTTCTGAAATAATTATAGCTAAAGCCATTTACTCCAGCCCCTAAATCCAAAATAGTCACTTTTTTACCTGCATCTTTCAAAATTCTACCATAGATTTCATCATAATAAGGTAATCTTTCTCGCATTTGGCTATCTTTGGACGAGCGCTGAACGTTCATGCGTTCTCTTGTAGAGAGATGTTTTCTTAATATCCATTCCGGGTTTTTATCTTTAGGAGAAAGAATCTTCTGGCTTGCAAAGGCGGAAAAAACCTTTCTCAATAAATCCCGCGTAAGTTTTACTTTTTCCTCATCAACATATCTTTCTTTGTCAAAATGCGAAAATGCGAGTTCAACATCTTTCAGGGGCAATTGCGAAAATTCTTTTTTTTGAATTATCTTCTCAATAATTTGTTTTCTATTCATAACTTTTTTAAGTCAGCTGTATTTTAAAATAGTATGGCTTCAACAAATCAATCACCACAATATCAGAAAGCTGAAGTAAAATTTCTAAATGCAAAAACAGATGCTGAGAGAATTATTTATCTTGAAGAAATGATTCGTGAATGCCCAAGGCATAAATCATCAGAGAAGATGCTTGCAAATCTAAAAACAAGATATATCAAGTTAAAAGAAAAATTAGAAAGACGGGAAAAAACTAAAAGAGGCAAGGGAAAATATAAAGGAATTAAGAAAGATGACATGCAGGCCGTTATAGTTGGTTTTGCAAATTCAGGTAAGTCTTCTTTGCTGTCTGCATTGACAAATGCTACAGTAGACATAGCCCCTTACGAATTCACAACAAAAAAAGCTGAAGTTGGAATGATTGATTATAATGGCGTTAATATTCAGCTTGTCGAAATACCTGCGTTTAAATCAGAATATTATAATAAAGGGATAGTAAATACGGCAGATACAGTTCTTATTCTCGTCGATAAAATAGAACAGATTGAAGAGATAAAAAAAGAAATAGACAGATTAAACATTAGGCAGATAATTATTTTTAATAAATCTGATTTGCTTAGTGACGAACAAAAAAGAAAAATAATGGCTAATCTGCAAAGTAAAAAATATAATTTTATTTTAATCTCTGCAAAAACTCTTGCTGGTTTTGATTTATTAAAAGAAAGAATTTTTCAGAGTTTCGGCAAAATAAGAGTTTATACAAAGGAGCCTGGGAAAGAGCATTCAAGAAAACCAGTTATTTTAGAAAGAGGAGCCATTACGCAAGATTTGGCAGAAAAAATTCTTCATGGATTTTCAAAAAAGATTAAGGAAACAAAAATATGGGGACCTTCCTCAAAATTTTCTGGACAAAAAGTCGGACTAAAACATCAACTAAAAGATTTAGATATTGTAGAATTTAAGACAAAATAATTTAATTTTTCAGATTATTTTCGTTTAAGCTCCAAAGTCCTGATTTTTTAAAAAATTCTCCGGCACTTTCCATCATTTCTGGAAGATGCATTGAAAATTTAGAATCGTGTAATAATGCTCTTTCCAAATAAACTCTTCCGTCATTAAGGAATATTGTTCTTGGGACAATTAATTGATTTGATAATGGCTCTTTCTCCGAGGAATAAACTTCACCGGGGAATTTTATCAGTGGAGCGATGGAAATAACCAAGCCGCCTTCCTGTTTTTTTATTTCTCTGAAACGCGTAAATTTAGAATTCATTTTTCCTATTAGACAAAATCTGTAAAAGCCGTCGTCTATGCTGATTATTTTTCCATAAGGCTTTTTTTCCTTATAATTAATGGCAAGTTCAACCAATCTATAGCAAAAACTAGGCACATTAGAACACATTCCAACAATAACAGAATCGAACCTTCTTAATGTATCAGAGTTATGTAAATTTCTTGCAACTATAGAATCAAATGCTTCTAGTTTATCCATTTGGGGTGTTATTCTTGCGTGTTAAAACTATTTAAATTTTTTCCTAATAGGTGAGATAATTTTTTCCAATTCTTCTGCAACTGCATTCTTCAAATCCATTGGATGCAATTTTCCCTGAGAATAAGTTTTTTCAGCTTCTTCATAATTTTTTAAGATTAATTTCCCGCCAAATTTTTCAGGCCTTTTTATTTCAAGTTTTTCTATTCTTGGAAAAATTATCAATCTCAAAATTTGGAGAACTGGATTATCCTCAATTTTTTTCTCCGGACAATATGCTTCCATAATATGTCTCTTTATTGTCTCATAAGAATCAGTAACGGAAATTCCAGAGCCTTGAATGCTTTTTGACATTTTGCTTCCGGGACCTTTCAATGAAGTTATCAGGGGGGTATGCAAAGCAATGAAATTATAATTCAAAATATTAGACATGTCTTTTCCAAGCATGTGAACCTTTCTCTGCTCCAAGCCGCCAAGAGCAACGTCGACTTTAAGGTGTTTTATGTCTGCAATTTGCATAATAGGATACCACAGTTGAGAAATCGTCGCATTCTCTATATCTCTTGCAACTTCCTGCATGCTTCTCAATCCTCGATGAATAGTTGAATGCTGAGACAATTCCATGACATCAAACTGATATTCTTTGCCAAACTCAAAATCGCTTCCAAGAACAACTTCTGCTTTCAAGCCTATTGCCTTTATTGTTTTTTTCCACAGTTCAACCTCTTTTTTTATTTTTTTATCATCGCCTTTTCTATTAAGCAATGCATGGATATCTGCAAGTAAAATTTTGACTTTAAAACCTGCCTTTTCTAAATCCATAAGTTTTGTAATTGTAACAAAATGCCCAAGATGCATGTCTCCGGATGGTTCATATCCGCAATAAACAACGGGGTTTTTCTTTTTTTTCAAAAGAGAAATCAACTCTTCTTCAGTAATAATTTCAGCAACATTTCTTTTTATTAAGTCAAGTTTTTCATTGAAATCCATAGTTGTTAAAAATAAGAATAATTATTAAATGTTTTTATTTAAAATAATAATTAAAAAATTTATTATCAAATATAAATGCTCCTATAACTAGGGGTATTGATGAATTTCCTACTGGAATAATTGTTATATTTGTTGAAGGAACTATAGATGAGTTCGTTGTTATTGCTGGAGGTATTATTATTGTCTCTTTGCTGACACATTTACAACCACCGGTAGAATCGCAGATTAAGGTCTCTCCAATACTACATTGTGGCGGTACAAATTGTCCAATCGTTTCATTCTTATGCATTTCAAAATTTTGTCTCTGGTTCTCAGAAAATTGCCTTATAATCTGCTCACATGATTCTTTTGTCAAAGCATTTGCTTTTTTACATTGTTCGGGAAATCCATTTTCAGGTCCCTTTCTTTCAAAGTTTTGGAATTGAGCACCAGATAGTGCGGAATCATAACACCTCAATCTTTCTTCTGGATTTTCTATTTGCCTGCATTTATTGCCAAAACCATTTTCCGCTCCACGTCCCTTTCCCAAACTCTGCATGATTTCTTTGCACTTTTGTTGATCGCTTTTCTGTTCTCCCGTCAAGCCCGCATCTTTGCATTCTTGAGGAGCATGAGATTGAAACATGATTTTTGCGCACTCTTTATAGTCGGTTATTCCTGCATCTTTGCATTCTTGAGGGGCATTTAAATCAAACATAGTTTTCCGGCAAACTTCTTCGGCTTCTCTCGGATTTTGCACATCTGCTTTTATAAGAGCATCACTGCATTCTGGTGGAGCATGAGCTTTTATCATTATCTTCATGCATTCTTTCGGATTTGTTATGCCTGCATCTTTGCATTCCTTAGGTAAATGCATCTCAAATTGAGCGCCAGAAATTTCCCCTTGTAAATTATTCATAACTAATTGCAAGTATGGGGGAAGTTCAGGCATCTGTAAGTTGTTTAATTTTTCGCAAGCACTCTCGTCATTATTTATTTTACACGCAGTTGCCAGGGGAGCTGCCGTTGAACATGCCTTTGAAAATTCAGTGAACGGTATTTCCTCGCATTTGCATTGTTGTCCGGATGTTTTAAAACATTGAGACATTATATCGCTAAATTTCTGGGCATCTTGTTTTTGCTGATCTGTCAGTTCCTGATTAAGTTTCTTTTTCCAATCAGCAGAATCGTTTTCTATTTTGCAGACTCTGGAATATTCCAATGGATCGACTGTAGAAAGTATTTTACATAATTCTTTAATTTTAGATGCAATATCGGAAGCAGTTAAGATTGACTCTTCCTTTTTTACAATTCCATCGACAAAATTATTTTTCTCATCGTTGGGAATTTGATCTTTTATTTCCTGAATAGCATTATAAATTGCAGCCGCACTTGTTCTTGTTCTATTGGCTTCTTCAGGATTAACATCTTTTTCCAAGGCATCGGCATACTGATTATATCTTTCAAGCGCAACCTTTGCCTCATTGATTTTTCCCTCTTTAATCATTGCCTTTATTTCCGCAATTTTTTCTTCCCTTAATTTAGCCTTATCGCCGAATCTGGAAAAAAAAGTGTCTAAAAAATAAAACGGGCTATCTGGAGTTATTCCAGCACCCACAGAAAGTTGGGCATTTTTATCAAAAGATGAAATATTTTCTTGGGCATAAATCATCGTAGTTAAAAATAACAATAAAAATACGAAAATGAATAAAATGCCTCTTTTCATTTTCATTATAATAAATAATAGTATATAAATTTAAATGCTGATAGAAATAATTTTATTTTTGTTGCTGGGAATTTTTGCCGGAACACTTAGTGGACTTGCTCCAGGAATACATATAAATTTAATTGGAGCAATTCTTGTTTCATTATCTGCATCGATTCTTGCTTTTGTAAATCCAATTTATTTTGTTGTATTTATAGTCGCAATGGCAATAGCCCATACATTTTTGGATTTTATTCCTTCAATTTTCTTGGGTTGTCCAGATGCAGATACTGTATTAACAATTCTTCCTGGGCACGAGCTTTTGAAAGAAGGCCGTGGTTATGAAGCAGTCATGTTAACAGCTTATGGAAGTCTTGCGGCAATATTTGTCTTGATTATAATTTCAATTCCATCAATAATTTTAGTTCCTAAAATTTACAATGCAATAAGCTCCATGATTCCTTGGATATTAATTGCTGTTTTCTTAATAACTATTTTTTATGAGAAAGAAAAAATTTCAGCAATTGTAGTTTTCGCGCTTTCTGGAATTTTAGGTTTAATTATTTTAAACATTGGAATTTTGAATCAGCCATTATTGCCTTTGTTATCTGGGCTTTTTGGAGCATCGTCGCTAATAATGAGCATAAAAACAAAAGTTAAAATCCCTAAACAAGAAATAACCAAGCCCGAGGCAAAAATATTCAAACCGTTAATGGGTTCCTTGTTTGCATCTTATATTTGCAGTTTTCTTCCGGGGTTGGGAAGCGGACAAGCCTCGGCAATTGGAAGTATTTTTTCAAAAGATAGGAAGGGTTTTCTAGTTCTTCTCGGAGCAACAAACACTTTGGTTATGGGTCTTTCGTTTGTTGCTTTGTATGCAATACAAAAAACTAGGACTGGAGCTGCCGCTTCATTGCAGGGAGTAATTGGAAATTTATCATTTAATATTTTAATATTAATTTTAGTTGTAATATTAATCAGCGGAATTATTTCTTTTTTTCTTACAAAAAAACTTGCTAGATTTTTTTCAGATAAATTTGGGAAAATAAATTACACAAAATTCTCGCTAGGAACGCTGATTTTTCTCTCAATTATTGTCATTGCTGTTTCTGGAATTTTAGGTTTTTTTGTGTTCATAATTTCAACAATAACGGGAATTTACTGCATCTCATTTAGTGTAAGAAGAACGAATATGATGGGTTGTTTGCTTCTGCCGACAATAATTTTGTACTTAATTCCATGATTATTATTCAGTTCATAAATCTTTAAGAGCAAGTTTTGTATTTTATGGGGAACAAAAATTCTTAAAAAAGATGGCATCAAACACAGAAAGAGATTCTAAGAGTCTGCTTGAAAAATTTCTTTTAGAAGAGACTGAAAACCCGTATATTGCAAATATTCTTGTATCAATGCATAATGATAATCACAGTTACAACAGAATTTCCATGGGGAATGCAATAGAAAGTCTAAAGAAAGGAGATTATCAATCAACTGCAAATTTATTGGGCAACATTAACACGGCAGGTGTGTGGTCTGGCGGCTCATCAAGAGGATTTTATCACGTGGGAGTGTATGAAGCATTTGACAAACTTGACATAAAAACAAAAATTAACGTCGGTGTTTCCATTGGCGCATTTCCAGCAGTTTTTAGATGTTTGAAGACTCACGGCATTGAAACAAAATATGGTGAGGATTTGTCTCCTGAAAGAATGAGCACATTCGCATATGAATTAAGAGACGCTTCTGGATTAGATGTATTTAAATCAGGAAAGAATTTTTCTGAAAAGATTAGAGGTGAAATAAAAACTCTCCAGGGTTTCTATAGATTAGTTATGCAAAGTTCATTCATTGATTCTAAAAGACTTGAAAAATTTTTGAATGAGCAATTTAAAGATTTGAAAGTAAAAGATATTGAAGGATTATACATAATAGGCACAGAATACAATAACGGGGCAAAGATTACAATGTGCAAAAATTCTGATGACAAAATATTTTCAGAAATAAGTTTGGCGAAAGCATTAAGAATAACTACCGCCGTGCCTTATCTTTTTGAGCCGTTCCAAATGAACGGAAAGTTTTACGCCGACGGCGGATTAAAAGATGTTATGCCCGTTAGAACCGCATTTGAATTGGGCAGTGCAGAATTTGTTTTGGGAACTTGTTTAGTAAGAAAAATATCTTCCCAAAATCCAGCATTTAACGGGCTTAAGGGAAAAATAGAGCAGCATTCAAGAGACATAGACATTTTGCAGATAAATTCCCTTGAACCATGGACATTGCATTATACTGGAGAAAAATCAAATTATATAGTGGAAAATGGAGATCCTAAGGGAAGGTATCTTCTTAATGCTCCTAATTTAAGCGACATAAATTGGCTTGATTTTTTTGAAGGCGGTCCATCGTTAATTAAAAGAGGATTCAAAGACACGCTAAAAAATATTGAAAAATTTCTTGAGCCAAAATACAAACATCCAAAATACAATCCTGAATTTTTCATAAAACAAATTAAAGAAAAATAAATGCATTACATATAGATTACAAATTGTGGGCGGAAGCGAGAATAAATACGACAAGACCGCATCATTTAACACAAACAATTAATTACTAAATACTTTTATATTTTGCAAAATGTTCAATTCCCGGAACATGTCCGCTTCTCTCTGTGTTGATTGAATTTGAAATTTGATAGACAAACTCCAATAAATATTCCGAACATCCTGCCTTTGAACCCTTTCCAGACATCTTGAATCCTCCAAAAGGCTGTCTCATAACAGTTGCGCCAGTTATTTTCCTGTTAACATATCTGTTTCCAACTTCTGCATCTCGAAGAAATTTTTCTATGTTGCTTGGCGTTCTTGAATAAATTCCGCCGGTCAATGCATAATCTGTTGAATTCAAAATCATCATTGCTTCATCAAAATCCTTAGTTCTTAAAACTGAAAGCACAGGTCCAAAAATTTCTTCCTTTGCAAGAACATGATTTTTGCCAACCTCAATTATCGTCGGCCAAATGTAAAAACCCTTTTCATCTTCACATTTTCCTTCCAGCAAAAATCGCCCGCTTTCTTTTCCCATTTTCATATAATTCTTTATTTTATCGTAAGAATCTTTATTTATTATCGGTCCAACATCTGTTCCTGGAAATTTAGCCTCGCCGACTTTCAAACTCTTGGCGCCTTCAACAAGCCTATTCAAAAATTCATCATAAATATCTTCCAAAACTATCAAATTTGAGCATGCAGAACATTTTTGTCCTTGATATCCAAATGCAGAATCCAAAACATCCGGAATGGCCGAATCAAAATCAGCAGTTTTATCAATTATAATTCCATTTTTTCCGCCCATTTCCAAAACAGCTGTTCTGACATATTTCTGTTCATGAAAAACTTGAGAGATTTTCTGATTAATGCCCAAGCCGACTTTTCGCGAACCAGTGAATGCAATCATATTTACATCAGGAGAATTAACTAAAACATCACCAGCTTCCTCTCCCATTCCAGGAAGATAATTTAAGACGCCTGAAGGCAAATTTGACTTCTCAAACATCCCCATTAATTCTCCAGCAATAAGTGGTGTTTCCTCTGAAGGTTTCATAATTACGCTATTTCCAGAAATGAGGGCTGCGGAGGTCATGCCCGTCAATATTGCCAATGGAAAATTCCAAGGAGATATGACTCCAACAATCCCCTTTGGAATATAATTCGTCGTATTTTCTTCTCCTAAAATTTTTTGAGTTAATTTGCTTTCTCCGATTTTCATAAATTCGCGGCCGTAAAAATTCAAGAAATCTATTGATTCAGCAACCTCGCCGCATGCTTCCCACCAATTTTTCCCGGCTTCAAAAACAATCATAGCGGACAATTCAAAAAATCTTTTCTCCATTTGCTCAGCGACGTCAAATAAATATTCTGCTCTTTTTTCAATAGGAGTTTTTCTCCAGCCGCAAAAAGACTCTTTCGCCGCATTTATTGCAAGTTCTACATGCTCTTTTCTTGCCCTCGATGTTTTGCCTATTACTTCAAATTTTTTTGATGGATTTACTGACTCAATATAGTCCCCATTATCAATCTTCTTGTCTCCAATTGCCAATGGATAAAAAAATTTTGAAAAATTTGATTCTGCTTTTTTCAATGCATTTTCCATTTCAACTCTGTTTTTCTCTTTTGAAAAATCACAGACTGGAAAATTCCTGAATTCCCCAATGTCATCCAATGTTTTTTTATTTTTCATTATGCAAAATTTCCTATTTTGTATTCTTGAAAAGTTTATCTTTCATTTGGTTTTTTTAACAAAATTCTTGCATTAATATTTGAATCAAGCGTTCTTAAAAAAGACTCGTTAGAAGAATTCTCCAAAAGCCTCCGGACAAAATAACCCATTCCGGAAATTAAATTTCCATATGGGACATAAACTCTAATGGGAACTTTCTTTGAAATTAAAGATTCTTTTATTTCCTGCCCCATTCCGTAAAGCATTTGCACTTCAAAATTTCTGTCATTGATATTTAATCTTTCTTTTATAGCCAATGAATTTGAAATGCTCCTTATATTATGAGAGGCAATCGCCGCTCCAATTTGATTGTTGTTTTCCAAAATAATCTTTGTTAATTTTTCGTAATTTGAGTCGGTTTCTATTTTTGAGGTATAAACGGGAATGTCCCATCCATTCCTTTGCGCAAGCATGACTTCATGATCCCAATATGCTCCTTTTACAAGCCTCGTTGTAATTGGATGTTCATTCCGTCGGCTCCAGCATATAAAATCCATTAATATCTCTTCAGAATCGCGAAGATATGCCTGAACAACTATTCCAACATCATAAAAATTTTTAAATTCATCCTCAAGAAGAAGTTCTTTGAAAATTTCCGAGCTTAATTTTTTTGTCTGATTGTGTTCGGTGTCAATATTAACAAACGCCCCTATATCTTTAGCGCGCTCCAAAATATTTCTAAGTCTTTTTTTGACTTGCATTTTAGTTTCCAATTGATTTATAGGATCAAATCTTGAATAAAGAGAAGAAGTTTTAAGAGAAATATTTATCCTTGGCTTTCCCGTTTTATCTTTTGCATTTGTGCCGAATTTTTTTTCTAGAATATTCAGAAGATTGAAATAATCATTTTCATATCTATCTGCGTCAATCTCGCTTGTGGTTTTTTCCCCAAGTCTGTCAATGGTAAATTCCATCCCATATCTAATTTGTTTCTCCAGGCTCGCTAAAATATCTGAATGTTTTTCTCCAACTATAAAATTATTTGCCATTCGCTGAAAAAATATGTTCAAAAGAGGAACAGATATTATTGAAGTCGCGCTCATCAAATTTATTCTTAAATTCAAGCCAAAATCCATTTCAGTTGTTGAATATTCTCTCATATGCCCGGCAAAATCTTCTCTCTTTTTCAAGCTTGGCAAAACATCAATAAAATGCAGCAGTTGGGTTTTTATTTTTTGATTCTCCATGCAAACCGAAAAAATTTTGTCATAAATTGAAAATCTCTTTTTCTTTTTTGCATCTTCAAGAAGGGATATTCCTATGTCAAAAATTCTTTTCTCCAAATCTCCGGAAATTTCGGAGTTCATGGAAAAAAAATATAAAGGCGGTATTTAAGCATTATCAGACTTTTGTTTTGGCTTGAATTTCGCCGATATAATTGTATAAGCTATTTACAATCGTCCCTATTACTTTAATAGCATCTTTGCTTTTCAAATCTTGAGTCATGACGCAATAAAAAAATCTTTTATCTCCAGAATATATAATTCCGCAATCATGGAAACTTTTATGTCCATTGTTGTCTATATAATTTCCATATTTTTGCGCGATAACAATTTCTTTTGGTAAATTTGCATAAGTATTTATGTCAAAAGTTGAATTAGATAAAAGATTCAAAATATATTCAGAAGAATCAGCCTCCAAAAAAGTTGACAAGTATAAACTCATAAATAATCTTGAAGTTGATTTAGCCGTTATTGTATAAGGAATGTTCAAAGTTGTGTAATTATCGTCGGTGCCGTAAAAATCCAAGTAATTAGAAACGGCCTCTATATCTGACATGCTAACTTCCCTCGATAAAACATGAGCTGCAGTATTATCTGACTCAGAAAGCAGGTATCTCAGCAAATCTTTAATACTTAATTCTGAAATTTCAGATTTAAACAATATTCCTTGATTAGAATCTCTATCATCTGGTTTTATTTCAAGCATGTCATTTAAGTTTAATTCCCCATTATCTACTTTTTTCATTACAGCCATAGCAAGAGGCAATTTGTTCAGACTTGCAGGCTCAACATCAACATTGTGATTTATTCCCATAGAAGAACCATCTTTCATATTAAGAATATAGACTGAAACATTAAGATTATTTTTTTCTATATAATCCTTAAGAGCAACTTCTAGCGGATTTAAATTAAAAATGAGGTGACTATTTGGCTCAATTAATCCAGCATAAATTCTCGGGGAAAGAAGCTTATGCATTTTAGTAAAGTCAGCATAAGTTGCGTTCCCATTTTGAGTTAAAGAAGAAATTTGCAAAAAAACCAAAACTAAAATAATTATAAATTCAAATAAAATAATTAAATTTTTTTTATTCATTTTGTCTTATGTTATATTTTTTATACTAACCCCATCTTGAGAGCAGTTAATTATAATCTTTTCGTTTTCAGAATTAGTGGTTTCCAAATTTACCGGCTTTTTCCATATTTTAAACAAATTTTTTAATGTATCATCTGCATAGTCTTTTCTAAGATTCCTTTTTGGATGTTCATGAATCAACAGCAATTCTCCTTTATTGTCATGATTTGCGTCTTTTAGTGATATGGCTGGCTTGCCAAAATTAGTCAAGCTAAAAATAAAATTCTTTTTTATATCAATAAAATCTCTGTTACTGATGGCATACTGGCGATTTTTTTTATCATATGAATAAACAAAAAAATCATTTTCTCTGCAAAAATCCTCTGTCAAAAAAGCGTCAATGAATCCGCAATCATTGTAGACTCTTCTTACCTCAAAAATTTTATCTCTTCCTAAGCCAAGTTTTTTGTCCCAATTTTTTCTCTGCACTGCATCCTTGCAATTTTCATATTCTTCTCCGAATTTGCCTTTGTTCCATCTGTCTTCTATGTCTAAAAATAATTCAAGGCCAAGTTTATACGGATTAATGATTCCAGGTTGTCTTCCCATTGTTCCAGCATGGTGTTTTGAATATTCAGTCAATTCCGAATCAATCAAAGCTTTTTCAGTCATTATTTTTGAATGCCAATAGCTTGCCCAACCTTCATTCATAATTTTTGTCTGTTTTTGCGGAGCAAAATAATAAGATTCATTTCTTATTATAGATAATATGTCTCTTTGCCAATCTTCCAATGGAGAATATTCAACAAGAAATTTTAGAATGTCTCTGTCTCCTTCATTTACTTTTATTAATTCTATTTCTTTTCTCTTCTTTTCCTCTTTCTTTTCTTTTATTTTTTCTCTCTGTCTTCTGACAAATTCCGGGGGATTGAGATAGTCTCCCATATAACCTCCTTTGCTATCAAGAAGCTTGACATTTTCTTCGTCCTCATTTGTTTTTTTCAAAAAAGGATTTTTCTTGTCCTCTTCTCTTTTTATAAACGGACTATAAGGGTCAATCAAATCTTCTATAGAAAGGCAAACATCGATAAATTCTTCCACAGTATCTTCACCATGAAAGTCTATGTATCTCCTGACGCGAGAGCCGTAATTGGCCATTTCGTCCATCATCTTTCTATTGGTTTTTGAAAACCAAAAATTATTCTTGAAAAAATCGCAGTGCCCGAAGACATGAGCCATTACTAATTTTTGGTCAACAATTTCATTGCTTTCAAGCAAATAAGCATAGCATGGATTATTATTTATAACCAACTCATAAATTTTTTGCAGTCCGTATGAATATCCTTTTGAAAGTTGCTCATAATCCATTCCAAATTTCCAATGAGGATATCTATTCGGAAATCCGCTCTGGGCCGCAACTTCATTTAATTTCCTATAATCCAAAATTTCAAAAATAACTGGAAAAAAATCCAAGCCATAATCTCTGGCATGACCTTCTATTTGAAATCTTAGTTCTTCAAGTTCGGCCGAAAATTTTTTTTCCAATTTCATTTGCCCTTCCCAAGAAAATGTTTTATTGAACCCATGATTTCATTTTTGCTTTTTATTTCAGAATAAATAAGATTGTCTCTCTCCTGGCATATTTCCTCTAAGACATCGATAAAATCCCCATCCTCTCTTGATTTTACCTGCCCGTAACAAAACAAATTGACGTCATCCAATAATTTTTTTGAGCCAATCAAAATATCCTTGCAATTCTCATCATCACTCGGAAAATTTTCTCCGTCAGAAAATTGAAAGCAATAAATATTCCAGTCAATTGGGTTAAATTGAATATTGATAATTTTCTTGCATAAATCTAAAGCGGAAGAAATTTTTGTCCCACCGCTTTCTCTTGTCGTATAAAAATGCTCTCTGTCAACCTCTCTTGCCTCTGCATCATGAATGATATAACGCGTTTCAAGTTTTCTATATTGGCTTCTTAACCATGTGTCAATCCAAAATGCCTCTGTTCTTACAATTTCTTTTTGTTCATCTCCCATGCTTCCGCTTACATCCATCATGTAAAAAATAACAGCGTTATTCTCCGGTTTTGGCGTTGTCTTCCAAGAGCGAATTCGCTCATCATCGTTAATTATTGAAATTGAGGGTTTGCTGGGATTATATTCTCCGACGCTGATTCCTCTCTTCAATGCCTGCAATAAAGTTCGCCTTATATTGCGCAGCGCCCTAGGCCCATTTTTTCTTAAACTAGTGTACCTGTCTCTTTGAGATGTAATATTATTTTTTCCTCGGGGTTCAATTCTTGGGAGCTCTAATTCTTCGCCAAGAATTTGCGCCAACTCTTCCAAGGACACATCAACCTCCAAAATATGCCTTCCTGGCATGTCCCCGGCTCCAGTTCCATCTCCTTGCTGACTTGGTCCAAGAATGGTTCCAATGTCTCCTTTTCCTTGTCCAACGCCCTCTCTTGGTCTTCCATAACGAAAATCAGGAATATCAATTTGAGGTATTGGAATGCTGACTAAATCTTTTCCCTTGCGTCCAATCATTTCACCGCGAGAAATATATTTTCCTAAATTTTGTTTTATTACGCCGCGCACTATTTTTTTAAATCGGCTGCGATCTCGGTCTATTTTGAAAATATCCATAATAAATTAAAGTTTATTTAGGATCTCCTCTGGAGAAAATGCCGGCAACATACTTCAAAACATCCGTCGAACAGACATCACAATAACCATAATCCCGAATCATTCTCGTCTTAACAACATCAATTTTTTGCTGAGTCTCTTTATCTATTACTTCTGAAACAAGACTGGATAATTTAATAGTGTCTTTTCTGTCTTCAAATAATTTTAATTCCAAAGATTTGCGCAATTGTTCATCTGAATTATAATCAAATTTTTTTCCTTCCATAGCCCTAGCCCCAATGTAGTTCATAATTTGCTGTCTATAATCATCTTTGCGGGGCTCTTCTATCCCGGACTTTTCTTCAATAGACCTCATAAGTCTTTCGTCAGGGTCGATATCTTTGCCTGTAAATTTATCCTTTACTTTTTCTTTTTGAGTATAAGCCTTTATGTTGTCTAAATATTTCCCGCACAAATTATCTAAAGCCTCTTTATCTGCAGCTATCGCCCTTCGAACTTCATTCTTTACAATATCATCATATTCTTCTCTTGTAACCCCGACAAGATTGCGATACTCTTCTCTTTTTGTTTCATTGCTAATCAAAGAATTATGTTTAATTCCATCTTCCAACTCTTTCAATACCATAAATGGATTGACGCATTTTTCTTCATAAGTCACCAGTGCATTGGAAATCTTATCTTGAATATAACGCGGAGAAATTCCTTCCATGCCCTCTCGTTTCGATTCATTTCTAAGCTCCCTTACATGATCCTGAGTAAAACCCGGCAAATGCTTTCCATCGTAAAGTTTTAGCTTTTGTGATAAAGTTAATTTTGCATCTTTTGGAGTTTCCAATCTTGTTAAAACCGCCCAGAATGCAGCCATCTCCAATGTGTGCGGAGCAATATGTTTTCCCCTGACTTTTTTTTCATTAAAATCTCTTTTATAAATTTTGATTTCCTCGGAATGTTCAGTAACGTAGGAAATATCAACTTTTATTGTTCTATCGCGCAATGCCTCCATAAATTCGTTGTTTTGAAGTTTCTTGTATTCTGGTTCATTTGTATGGGCAATAATAATTTCATCAATTGAAATTTGGGCAAATTTCTTTGGCTTGATAACACGCTCCTGAGACGCTCCAAGAAAATCATACAGAAATGCTTCGTTAAGTTTTAAAAATTCCACCAATTCTATTATTCCCCTATTGGCTATGTTAAGTTCTCCATCAAAATTAAATGCTCTTGGATCTGAATCCGAACCATATTCGGCAATCTTTCTGTAATTAATATCGCCAGTCAGTTCGGTTGAATCCTGATTTTTTTCATCTTTCGGCTGGAATGTTCCTATGCCGACTCTGTCTTCCTCCGAAAAAAGCAAACGTTTTATTCTAATGTCTCCCAAAACTTTTGTCCAATCTCCACTATATTGTTTTAACCTATTGCTAAAATTCAAACGACAGGGGGGACACAGTCCCCCAGAAATCGAAATTGGATTTTCCTTCGGGTCAATATCCAACTCTTTGATTACATTCCCTCTTTCTTCTTTTGGAATTAAATTTAACGGTTCTTCGTGCATTGGACAGTTTTCCACACCAGTCTCTTGATTCCATCCAAAAGTGTACAAAGCCCCCTCATCAGTTTTTGTATATGCCTCTAAACCTTTTTTTAAAAGTCTGGCAACGGTGCTTTTAGCGCTGCCAACAGGCCCATGCAACAATAAAATTCTTTTTTCAATGCCATATCCTTCTGAAGCAGCCTTGAATAAATTCACAAGCTTCATCAAAGAAACATCAAGTCCATAAATTGTATCCTTGCCATTTTCAAATGGGTCGTCAAAAAAATTATAATGGGATATTTTTTCCATTCCATGACTCTCCCTCATTTCAACGCCATGAGAAACAATCATATCATAGCCTCTTTGAAAGGCATTCCTTGTCACTTTTGGATTTTGTTTAACAATTTCAATATATTCATCAAAAGTGCCTTCCCAGTGCAACTTCTTATAAGTCTCTTTTCTTTCCTCTAAAATCAAATTTTCTAAAAAAAATTTTTTAGAATCAACCATTCCATATGCATTCCTCTTAATATAAATAAGAACCAAGCAATTTATTAATGTTTATGTGTTTGATAATTATATCAAAAATTCTCAAAACCATTTTTTTAATGCTTCCTGCTTTTCGGTTTCTCTTCCAAAGATGCTTTCTATATATCTTTTAATTAGCTCTAGATTTTGCTTCATGTAGGGCGAAACTTGATATTTTTGCGCAAGCTCTATTGCAGGTTCTAGATATTTTTTTATTCCGCCTTCATTAACTGTGAAAATTAGTTTCCCATTGCAGATTGGACAAATTCCAGACAACGGAGGACGTCTCAAGATTTCATTGCACTCAACACATCTAAAATTCTGCGTCGAGAAACCCCTTAAATTTCCTCTCATATCTTTAATGAAATGTCTGTCAAGAACAAGTCTCGCGGTGTCTGCAGTGTCTGCCGCTCTAATTTTTTCAACAAGTCTCATCTGATGATCTAATTTTTCACGCATTGTTGGAAGTGTCTTATAAGAAGAGCACAAAACACCATCATTAAAATTAGAAGTGTCATGTGTAAATCCTATATTTGTAAAATAATCCTTTCCTTCTTTCAATAATTTTTTCACATTCGTAATTTTTATCTCGGAAGAATGTTTTCTTTGCTCTGCAAATCTATAAAGGTCCAATGGATATTTGAATGTAAATTCAAAATCTAATATTTGATCGTCGACCTCTCCCGCATCTATCTTGCCGTTTAAAACCAACGGAGCATCTTGAGTTCCCCCTCGATGTCTTGGTAAAAATTCCAATGAAAAATTTAACAGCACATCTAACAAAAGCATAATTGCAGCTTCATCTCCATCACAATCTCTTCTTACGGCCGCATGCATGTACGGACTTGCAAAAATTCCTTGCGCATTTGAAAAGCCAATAATTCTGCAAATGACTCCAGCGCAATTATGCGGAGCCATGAAAACTCCTAGATGTCCGACTAAATCTTCCCTTTTTTTTATTTTATAGAATGAATCTAATTTGTAAAATTTCTTCAACAAATCGTCGATAAAATGGCTTATTCTTATAAAAACATCATCAGCCTTTTCATCGGGAGATTCTTCAGAACATGGAAGAATTATATCGTGCGGTTTTATTTCTAAAATTTGCTCCTTATCTGCTAATTCTTTCCCAAAAATATCATGAGTATATCCAAGTTCCTTTAATTTTTCAACGCTTACAGAAATTTCTTTTGGCTTAAATGAAGTTAAAGGCAATTCAGTGGCATCATATCTTATCGTCCCATCTTTGTTTACCTGCAATCCATAAATTGCTCTCAGAATTCCCTTTTCCAAATGTTCAATCTGATGTCCTGCATTAAACGTTCCTCTAACTCCTTTAATTAAAACAGGCACATCAGTTTTCAAGAGTCCAAGATTATTAATTGATTTTTCAAAATAATGGGAAATATCCAAGACATCGTATTTGAATGGTTGCCCCTTATTATGAATAGTGCAAAGCGTATCGAAAGAATCTCTACAATCATAGCAAAAAAACATCTTAATGGTTTTAGAATTGCAAGTTTCGCAAGTTGGAAAAATTGTGTCTTTATTGCAGGTTTTGCATTTATACGACGGAAAATTATTTCTTACTCTTCCATTTTCAACCGCGGCATTCACGCTTCTAAGTCTTCCTCCTTCGCTGCCCACTGGAAATAAAACATTTGGGCTTCCAATAAGTTTTCTAAGTTTTGCCTTCTCTGGCCTCCCCATTCTTGCGCCAATAAAATCGCCTGCTTTATCTTTGATTTCAAATTCTGAAAAACCATTAATTATTTCCAAAATACTTTTATCAATATTAAATTTTTCAGCATCTAAAATTTCTTTCAATGAAAATCCTTCATTATCCAATACAGATGGATCGACGCCAATATTCAAAAGCAAAATCTTGCTGTTCTCTTCTGTTAAAACAACATTTTCTATAATAACTTCATGCTCAATTCCTAAAAGTTCCAATGCTCTTTTTCCAAAGGCAAATTTTTCCTGCTCTTCTTTAGTATAAGGTAAAATTATTTTCCCGGAAATTCTTGCATGTCTCAACCATGAAATAAGCGACAATAATTCATCTTTGGAAATTTCAGTCCAATAAAAAATAAATTTGGGATTTAATGGAATTTGAAAATTTTTGCTTATTTCTAAAGCCTTTTCCAAAGAAACACTAAATGGATTTACATCTTTTGCAAAATCAATATCTTTCTCCTCCAATTCAAGATGCCACCACTCTTCAACATATCCCGGTTTCAGCAAAACATGATTCCTATTGGCGACGTCGCTGAATGGAAATAAAATATCTCCCAAGTAAACTATTTCCTCTACATCATTGTATATTCTTTTAGCCTCTTCTTGAGTTTTTATTTTTCTCACGCTCCCATTGTGCAATTTAACAATTGGTCCATCAATTGTATCACAAGAAGTAATAGCGCATCCCTTTGTCGGCTTTTCAATTTTCAGCTGAGTTCCTATCGCTATAAATCCATCGGTGATTCCCATTGTTGCCGGATGAACTGAAGCTGCGCTGAATCCATTAACTCTTCCTCTTCCGTATCTAAATCTAAAACTTCCGCTTTTTGATGGATGTCCAAAAACAGGTCTTCCAGCGACTAAATCATTTATGTATGTCGGAGAATTATCAGTTTTTCCCTTGTCTCTTTTTTCGTGTATCTTGAGATATTCCGCAAGAAAATCCCACGAAGAAATCTTAAAACCCTTTTCTTTCAGAGATGTAACATATCTTTTAATCTTGGCAGCTTTCTGAGCAAGTCCCTCTCCCAAAGTCAGGCAAAAACCGCTTCTTATAAAATTAGTTTCAATCCGATCTAAATTTTTATAATTTGAAACTTCTATTTTTTCAGAAGCGTCGCCATTAATTTGAACAGGTATATTTCTCATTAGAAAAATAGTCTCTTCTTCCGTCGGCATATATTGAAGATTAGTAACTTTTTCGTGATAATCAACAAGTTCTGTAACGGCCCTCTTTATTTCGTCTTCAGTCGGGTCGTATTTTTCAAATCCAAAAAGTTCTCTCAAATAATCTATTATCACAAGAGAAAATGCCGCCCCGGTTCCACCGGCGCTTCTTACCGGACCTGAATAATAAGGTGAAAAATATTCTTTGCCATCTTTTGTCTTGGCAATTTTTATTTCAGTCAATCCTTCAATAGGACTTGATACAACTCCGAGAGTAATATAAGCAAAACCTATTCTTGAACCTGCATCAATTGCCTGTAACTGCGAAGAGAATTGGCAAAATTTTTGCTTTGCGACTTCCTCTGCAATTTGCAGGCATACAGCCGGATCCAATTTTCCAAATTCTTTTTCCAATTCAATTATTCTTTCTGCAATTCCAACATTATTCATTTGGGGATAAATTGTCACAATTAAACCTACAACTTTTTCTGCAAGACTTCTTGCTAAAGGCGTTTCAACTTTATCGGCGGGGTCCAATCCTTTAGCTCTGGCTTTCTCAGCGACGGAATAAACTCCCCTAATTTCTTTTTCAAATTCTTTAAAATATTCTGGTGTGTTCAAATTTCAATCTCCTTTTCATAAAAATCTAAAATTCTCACAGCTCGTGTTTTAAGATTAAACATTGGAACTTTGCAAAAATCAGGTTTGTTTCCCATTTTTTCCTGGAACGGCGTCAAACTCTCCCAGCACGTGCTTGAGATAACAAGAATATTATTATAATATGAAACGGCGCCTTTATGTGTGTGTCCGGAAACAAAAATATCAGGGGCTTTTCTTATCACTAAAGGGTCTCTTTCATGGGGAGTGTATTGAACTGACGAGTGTGTTGGGGCAAGGTGTCTATGCTGTAAAAGATAATGCATTATTTTATCCGGAGCATTGATAGCGTCGGCAGCCATTAATTTTGGAACATTATTTACATAATAAGGGTATGAGAAACCATGATATGCAAAAACATCAAATCCGGAAAAATTTTTCTTCGCGCCGATATTTATAGTGGATGGATTTGAAACCATAGTTATATTTTTCAGGTTGTAAAGAGGCCAAGCGTATTTTTCATCTAAGACGGGTTGCGGTTCGGCAAGTCTGACGCAATCATGATTTCCGGGAAGCATTATTATTTGTATGTTGCTTCTTATCCTGCTGAATAATTCTGCAGCCTTGAGATATTGTCCTTCTATATCTTTTATTTCCAAATCTTTTTCTTGTCCAGGATAAACTCCAATGCCCGCAACAATATCTCCGACGGCAAAAAGATATTTTATATTTTCAACCTCAGGTGTATTTGGAATTTTTCCATTAAGATAGTCTATAAATTTCAAAAAGTTTTTTTCAAAAAAAAGTTTGCTCCCAATATGAATGTCGCTGATAAATAAAGCGTACTCTTCAATTGGAGAAAATTTTCTTTCTGGAATCATAGCTTCTGGAAAAAAGATGTCATTCGCAAAAAATATTTCTCTGCTGCCTGTTCCCTTTATTCCAATAATTGAATCAAGGCATAAATTTTCAGCCTTCTCATAAAGTTCTTTTTTATTTTGATTTACAATAACTTTTATTCTTCCAGTCAAATCTTCCACTTCCAGCATAATATTTTTGTTCTTTGTGGTTCTTTTATCGGAGACTATTCCAATTATGGATATTGTTTGTTTGTTTCCGCTGATTTTATTTATGGAAACTAAATTTGTAAGCTCGGGCCTTTCCTGTATGAAACCGCTTATTTCCGAAAACCTATTCCTAAAATGAGTTACAAAATCATTTAATTCAAATTTTTTGCTGATTAAAGGATATGTTGAAACTACTTTAATCTTGGGCTCTTCAAAAACCAAATTTATTTTTTTAATTTCTTCACCTAAATTATTTATCGGAGAAATAGAAATAATTTCTGTTTTTTGTTCTTCGTGCAATTGAAGCATTATTGGCTTTAATTCTTGTTTTGAAATTTCAATGCTCAAACCAAGCTCAATTTTCAGCTTTTGTATATTCTCTCTTTTTCCCTCGGGAATTACTGAAAAAAACTCTTCTATCTTATCTTGGTTTTCATAAAAAACTTTCCTGTTAATTATTCTGCTATTAGTCTTTGATTTTATTTTCTCAATGATAAGCTTCGCAGATTCTACGTCGGTCGTTCCACTAAAAAGATTCAGAATTTCCTTGTCTATTAACAATCCTCTTTCAAGGCAAAAGTTAAGTATTTCTTTTGAGTCCATAACATTAGTTATAATTTAATGAATTTTCTATAATCTCTTTAATTTTTTCGGTAATGTTGCTCGTGACTGCAAGTTTTATCTCTCTCATCCTTCCACCTCTTCCCTTTGAGATGACTTTAACATTAATTATTCCAAGCATGTCAAATTCTTGGATAATGTCAGATACTCTTCTTTGTGTTAGAACATCAGATTTATATTTGGCGCATAATCCTTGATAATGATTATAAACGTCCCCTGTAAAAATCACATCACTCTTATTCATCTCTCCATTCTGATTGAGAATTGTTTGAGGATTCCTTCCTTTCTGTGCCAATTTAATTATAGAATATAATACTAATTGAAATTGTTTCGGCTCTGATTTAACGACATCGAGAATCTTGTCTCTCTCTATTTTGCCATTTGATTCATCTATATGTTTAAGCATGACTTTTTTGCTGCCATCCCTCTCAGCCAACTCTCCTGCTATCCTTAGCAGGTCTAGGGCTCTTCGTGCGTCCCCATGTTCTCTAGCCGCATAAGCCGCGCATTTCTCAATGACTCCTTCACTTAGAACACCTTCTTTAAAAACTTCTTTTGCTCTGGTTTTTAGTATTTCTCTTAACTGAAGCGCATTATAAGGCGGGAAAATAATTTCTTCTTCAGACAATGAACTTCTAACCCTGGGATCAAGATTATCTAAGAATGTTAAATCATTGCTTATTCCAACAATGCAAATCTGGCTTTTTGATAATTCTGAATTAAGCCTTGTTAAATTATAAAGAAAACCGTCTGAAATTTTTTTCACGGTTTGGTCTATCTCATCTAAAATCAAAATAACTAATTGTTTTTCAGAATCAACTAATTCTATGAATCTGCTGTAAACAGATTCAGTAGGCAAGCCGGTTTCTGGAACGTGTCCGCCGAGTTTTTTTATCAACTCCGCCAAAATTCTATACTCTGTGTCTGAAATTTTTTTCAGTTTGCAATTAAGATATTCTATTCTCAAAGTAAAATCATTTATTTTACTGGCTCTTTTTAACAAACTATCTTTTACATATTGGACTGAGAGGGTTTTTCCAGTTCCGGTTTTTCCATAAAGAAATAAATTGCTTGGTTTCTCTCCTCGTAATATCGGAGCCAGGATTGAAGCTATTTGATTTACCTGTTCATCTCGATAAATAATTTCTTTGGGTTGATAATTAGTTTGCAGCACGGACTTGTCTTTAAAAATAAGCTTTCTATCAAAAGATTCAAATATTTTATCTAAATTATTTGCCATACCCCTCCCACCTTAATTTCTCCTGGAGATTATTTAAGATAGTTATTTTACTTCGGAAAAAATTGAATATAGTATATAAAGAATTATGACTACTGAAAAAGAAATACACCAAAATTTCTTGTGGAAATATGAATTTTTTCATATAAAGACAAATATTTTTATATAAATATAAATTATAATAAAATTTGTTTTATTTATATTTTATTGATTATATTTTATATTAATTTTTGTTAGAAAAATATATATTAAAATCTAAAGAATGGTTATATTTTATTATAATTTATATTTTATTGATTATATTTTATTGATTATATTTTATTGATTATATTTTAAAAGAAGATTATATCTTAGAAAATAGAATTATATTATAGAAAATTGATAATTAATTATAATTATTATAAAAATAAATATAATAATTAAAAATAAATATTTTAATGTAATTATTATATTATGTAAACTAGATTATACATTATAATCATTGAATAATATATAATAATAGTATGATATATATAATATATAATATAAAAATTTTTAAATAAATATAATAATTAAAAAAATCACTTTTTCTTTTTAAATATTTCTATAAGAAACCATAGGGTGTGGGGTTTAGAACGTTGTGAATAGATTGAAAAAACTATATTTGATTTTATAGTAATCTTTATAAATAATTCTTATCTAAAACAAACATGCAAAGCAAAAACCCATTCAGCGCGATTTTAGGAAAGATGATTGTAACTAAGGAAGGAAAGAGACTTGGCTTCGTCAAAGACATAACATTTGAAACAACTTCTGGAGAAATAATACATTTAGTTGTAAAAGATCCTACACCTTACACAAGAAATCTTAACCTTGAGAAGATAAATGCCTCTGAAATGCTAATACCCTACAACGCGATAATTGCAATTGGTGATTTCGTAATTGTTTCTGAAGAAGATTTAGTTTAAGATGAATGAAATTTATCATGAAAATAAAATCAGTAATCCTGTGATAGTAACCCTTGTAAGTCACCACAGACGATGGATGGCGATTTCAGCTGTGACTGGGCTCGTCTTCTTCCTTATTGCCAACTTCACAAAATTTTTCGCAGGATTAAATATTGTGTCTGGTTTAATCCAAATCACGATCAACATCTTTGTCTTCGTAACATGGTTGCGCGGATACCGCGCCAGCCATGGTCGTGAACGGTTCGTGGCGTTCTTTGGAATTATTGCACCACCTATATTGGCAGGCATTACGCTCTACCGCGTGATCATCCCTTTTTTCAACTCCCTTTTCTAGTTGCCGAAAAAAGATTTGGACTATTGGATTGACCTTGCATTCGATTTTATTTAAAATATAAGGGTGCCCGCCATTGACCAAAAACTGGGTACAGAATATAAATGATCTTTAGGATATATAGATACTTTGAATGAAAGGGAGTTTGGAATTAAACAACATAGTCATCCAAAAAGTCTCAGAGATATTATCTTTAAATGAATCCTTCTGATTTTTTTACATAAATCTTTAAAAAGGCTTTTTGATAATTATTAAAATGAGGTACGTCGGATTTACGCTTAGTAAAATAGAAGGAGAAAAGTCTGAAGATTCTCCCAAAGGAAATATAACAGTCAATTCTAACTTTAATTTAGGTGAAGTAAAAAAAGAAAAAGATTTAGTTAAAGATTCAAAACAAGACATATTTAGTTTCGAGTTTGTTTATACGATTTCTTATGAAGAAGTTGCTAAACTATCTTTTAAGGGAAAGGTTTACATTGAAATTGAAGATAAAGCGCTTGTAAAGGAGCTTGAGAAATCCGGTTCTAAATTTTCAGATGAAGAACTTAGAAAATTCATTCTTGATATGGTTTTGGCGAGAACCCATGTTGAATCTTTGCATTTAGAAGAAAGACTTAATCTTCCATTCCATATACAATCTCCAACGGTTTCATTTAACAAAGAGTAATTCTATGGGAGATATAACTAAAGTTGCGGTTCTGTTTATAAAAAATAAGAAACTGTTAATGTATCGTAAAAAGGACTTGACTATTTAATTAATCTTGGCGGCAAGCTAGAATCGGGAGAGACTGAAGAAGAATGTGCACAGAGAGAAACTTTGGAAGAATCTCAATGCAATGTCACAAATTTGAGTTATTTTACAACAATTTTGGGACATAGAGAGACGCTCCTGGGAAAATCAAATTAATCTGTTATTTTGGAGAACTTGAAGGAATTCCAACTTCTCGTCAAGGAGATAGTGTTTATGATTTTGTTTATATTGATAGAAATTGGGAAAAAGATGGAATTCTCCTTCCATCTTCTGCAAGAATTTTAATTGAACTTCTCATTCAAAAGAATTATTTATAACAAGTTATTTAAATTAATACCGAATAACTATTTGATGAGAATTTCTGAAGTAAAAAAAGAGAAGATTTCAGAACAGATTCTTGCCGTGCTTTATTCCTCTTTCCCAAAACCATTATTTACTTCTAAAATAGCAGTAGAAATAGCAAGGGACGAGGAGTTTATCAAGAGACTTTTGAATAACCTAAAAAAAAAGAGCCTTATAGTAGAGGTTAAAAAAAACCATAAAGGGATAGATTATCTTCGACGATCAAGGTGGAAACTTGGAGACGAGGCATATAAAGCATACAAAGATTATCAAAAATTCTAGATAAATTTTTATAGGTCATAATTGTAATTTTATGATGGATCATGTAAAAGAAGCATTCCAAAAGGTAAAACAAGACATTGATTTACTTAAGTCAAATTTAGATGAAACCAATAAAAAAGTAACAGATATTTCTATTGAATTAAAAAAAATTAATGAGAGTTTAGGAAAATTATTACAAAATAGTTCGGAAGAAACTCCAACACGTTACTTAGATAATCCCACATACCAACAAATAAGTCCATCAAATACAACAGATTCTATGACAAAAAATTATCATTTTAAGCCTATAAGGGAGCATTTTCCACTATTTTCCACTGGAAATGCTGGGGTTCCAGCAGACAGACAGACAGACCAACAGACAGACAGACAGACGCAAAATGAATTATTTAAACCAAACAAAAGAGAAAATTCTATGGAAAGAGCTTTAGAAATTCTTAATTCCCTTGACAATCTTAAGAAGGAGATACGTCTTAAATTTAAGAAACTTACTGATCAAGAGATGATGGTTTTTTCAGCCATTTACCAGCTCGATGAGGAATTTGGGTTTTCAGATTATAAAATTCTTTCACAAAGGCTTAATTTGACTGAGAGCTCAATAAGAGATTATGTGGGAAAGTTGATAAAAAAAGGAATTCCCGTCGATAAAATAAAAATAAATAACAAGGGTATTCACCTCAATATATCTCAAAATTTGAAAAAGATAGCCTCTCTTTCCACAATTCTCTCGTTAAGAGAAATATAATAAATATCCTGCTTACCGAATAACTATTTATAATTCTAATATATTATTTCAATCATCTCTTTATCCACTACAATTCTTCAATTAAATCCTCACTTTAAGTCATATTTTTATTTCATTTTCTCCAATTTATTTAATATTCTCACTAGTTTTATCCTTTTTGCAAATTTTTCTATTTTTACTCTCACTTTATATTATTTATTCTCTTCTTTTTTATTGGATTTATTAGAATTAACCCTCACTTTCGTCTTTTTTAACAGTTTTTCTTTAACTTCTTCTGGTATAAACACTCTTTTTTTGCCATTTTTCTCGCTTATTTCTTCTACTATACCCTCACTTTTCGACTTTATGGCATTTATTTGGCCTCTAATAGTAGATCTCTCTTTTCCAAGAACTGCTGCAATATCATCATAACTGAGCTTTAAGTCAGTATTTAGTAAAACCCACAAAATTGCTCTCTCTGATACTGAAAAATTATCTAAATTTGGTGTTTGAACAGCTGTTTGAACAGCATAAACAGCTGTTTGTTTATTAAACAGCTGTTTGGATGTTTTAAACATCTTCTTAGAATTTACTCCATCAATTATAGAAACGATGTTTTTCAGCTCATCTATGTCTTCTTTTATCGTCGATAAAACGTCTTTAATTTCATTTATATCTTTTTTATGCAATTCTTTCTCAGAATCAAGGTGTTTAATCCATCCACCAACACTTTGAATGTCTCTTTTTACAGATTCGAAACCGCGCTTAGTTTCATCTTTTATTTTTTTTACATCACCTTTACCAAAAAACCAGTCAAACATAATATATCTTAAGAAACTTTATTTAAAAATCTTTTCTTTTTCGACGGAGTTTTTAATAAAAATATTAATCATCTTAAATTGAAGAGCCAAAAATACATCTACAAAAACACTTATTTTTTATTCTTTTTGTCAAAAAAAGTTGGACAAACAGCTGTTTAAACAGCGATAAACAACTATTTAAATAAAAGAATTAAGCTAACCTTAGTGAACAAAGTTGGCAGGCCACTAAAATTGATGAAAAAATTTCGGCAATTTTTACAGTTATTAGTAATTTTCACGATAATTTTATAAATCAAAATTCTTTGTATGGATATGGAGAGGTTGTTGCATCATCACGTCGGAGACAGAAATTTTAAAAAAGAATTCAGAAGACAACTAAGGCTTCTGATTATAATAACTCTTGGATTTACAATAGCATTTACATGGAGGCAGACGATTTTTGACCTCTCATCAAATTTTATAGGTTATTTGACAAATATCACCAACAGCTCGGAACTCGATGTTTTGGCATCAACTCTTATAACTGTAGTTAGTTTGATAATAATTTACATCACTGCATATATACTAAAAGACCGAGTAGAATATTATTAAAAATATACAAATAATTAAAAAGAAGAAAATTAAATACTTAATATGAGGGATGGAAAAATGGTTACTTTAGATTTTTGGAATGACAATGGAAAGCCCAAAGGATATAGAGTCTACGAAAGGGGTTTTTACAAAGGATTTAGAGTAGAAAAAAATTCGAAAAATCCGGAAACTTATAGAATTTTTTCGGGAACTTATTCTGAAAATATGGATTTGCTAGGAACAGTAGAAATCTTTGAAAAAGAATTAAAATGCGATGAATTTTTTGCATTTGTTAAAACGGCTGGAATTGCAAGAGATTATATAAGAGATTTAAAATCTATTGACCATTCAATCTATTTAGAAGACTTAACCTTAAGGTCAATTCACAAAGATAACCTTAGTGCACAAATTCAGTAAGGTTTAAAATATCTTTTTCATTATATATATTTAAGAGGAGGTGAAAATGGCAAAAACAACAGCGTGGCTTATGCTTTTAATTGGAATTGTCTGGTTAGTTCAGGCTTGGAATCCTAGTGTTTTAGGAATGTATTCAAATTGGATAATTGGTTTGGCTTTCCTTGCAATAGGTGTGACAAAACTGATTAGGGCTTACAACTACAAAAAGAGAAGATAATTCTCAGAATAATTTTATTTTTTATTTATTAATTGAACTTATGCGTCAAACCTTCGTACAAGATGTATTATACGAACCTCACTTCAAAGCCCTTTTTTGACATTAGCACGGGTTCCTGACGGAAAACCCAAGCGTAGCAGGGTTTGGAGTGGATTGCTTATTGTTTGTATACTAAGGTTAGGAAAGTTCAGAAACTAATATCTTTTAATAGTTCTATCAACGAGTTTCTAATTTTTTCTAAGAGTTTCCTTTGGAAGTGGATTAAGTTAATTTCTTCAATTTCTTCAATTGTCTTTTTGCCGGAATACTTTTCATAAACTTTACTTATTTCTTCTTTTTTCTTCAATATCTTTCCATCTACACCATGTTCATAGTCATGAAAACAATCCGTTCTTAAATTTTTTATTTCTATAAAGATAGACTCCTCTCCAATCAATTTTTGAGGTATCCTGACCAAACTTCCACTACCTTCATAGAATATTTTATATAATGAATCTATTAGTTCCTTAAAGTCTCTCTTTGAACTTATTGGGCTACTGACTTTTCCAATACTACCTATTAATTCAGTAGTTGGTTTAAACAAATCTTCTTTGTTTTTAGTAGAATAAATTTTATTAATTTGAGTTAAAATAGATATAATACTATCCGAAATTTTACGAATATCTTCCTTTTTATAAATCTCTATTAAATCTAGGTCTAGCTCTTCACCAAACACTTTCTTAAGAGACCCATCAAATATTACCGACCTTCTTTTAAGAATTTCATGTCTTTTTTTAATAGAATCTTTACTATCTGCGGCTTGATTGACTTTAGATTGATAAAAGATTAATTCTGGATTTCCTTCAGCTCCTTTCGCTATTTCTTCTTTCAGCTGTTTATTAAATTCTGAATAAAAACTTTTTAATTTTTCTTTATATTTCTCAATATTTCCTCCCGTTTTATCAAAAATTTCAGAGAGTAATAAATAAAAAGAAATAATTGAAGCCCGATTTCTAAAAAGAGAAGTTTTTACTTTGAAAAGTTCATACATTTCATTTAATATTTTAGCTATTTTTTGTCCTTTTTTTGAATTTGAATCAAATTCTTTTTCTCTATCATAGAAATTAACCAAATCTTGTAATTTAGCATTTCTTATTCCATCTTTTTCGAGCAAACATATTTGTGCACAAATTGCCTGAAATGCATATCTTGTATCTTTTAGAGGAGTTACATCACTAAGGAAGGGATGGTTAGAAAGTTTTTTGATGAAGTCTCTCATGTTTCCTAATTTTGTATTTAATCTTTCCGCAGAATTAAGTGCTGCACCAAGTTGTAATCTTGTGAATAATTCTCTTAACTCCTCTTCCGTTGCTTCCAAAATTATTTCTGTATCTAGTTCAAAATCATCAAAAATATCTTTTACATTGCTTGGTAAATCACTATAATACAAATCACCATACGAGCCTGAAAATTTTTTAGCTAAAGGCAATTCACTACCAAAGAATTTGAAAATAGCATTTAATCTTTGTTGACCATCCACACATTCAAAACTATCCTCTTCAATCTTTCTAAAAATTATTTTTGGAATTGTCCATTTTTTTAAGATACTGTCTAATAACCTCTGTTCTTTCTCTTCAGACCAGATATCTTCGGGTCTCTGATATTCTGGTTGTAAATCGTAGTTATCTCTTCTTCTGTAAATTTTGTTCAAACCAATACTTTCCTTTGAAATTTTCATTATTTTTCACAGAAGAATCTATCTTTTAATCTTTATTATACTCTATTTACAATAATTCTTTTAAACCCCTCTTTCCTTTCCCCACGATGCCTGAATATCTAATAAAATACAAAGGAACTGCCTGTGACATATATCATGGATTTCAGTATGGTGTCGAGGAACTAGCCATTGTTGAAGGCGAAGATGCTTCAGGTGCGTACGAATCTGCAAAAGCAAATAAAAAGACAATAGAATCAAAAATGTTTCTCCCAGAAATAAAAATCAATTCTATTCAAGAGATTAAACCTGCAAATTTACTTTCTTATCTTTGGACTAAAGAGCCCGAAGCTGAAAGGACGGCTAAAACAAATCTTCCAGAATCTTTTCCACTTAACAGAAAAACTTCTCTTCCTACCAAAGGTTAAATCTTAGCCCTTCTTAATAGATTAGCATTTGTTACAACGGTTATCGATGATAGAGCCATTGCTATTTCTGCGACGACAGGATGCAAAAATCCAGAGACAGCAACGGGAATTGCGATGACATTATACGCAAACGCCCAAAATAAATTCTGCTTTATTTTTCTGAATGTCGCCTTGCTCAATCTTATTGCTTGGACAACTCCTACTAGAGAACCCTTTACTAAAACAATGTCTCCAGCTTCCATTGCTATGTCCGTTCCCGTTCCCATTGCTATTCCAACATTGCTTTGTTTCAGAGCGGGAGCGTCGTTTATTCCATCGCCGACAAAAGCAACCATTCCTTCTTTTTGCAATTCCTCGACTTTTTTCGCCTTGTCTTCCGGAAGAACATTTGCTATCACTTCAGAAATTCCACTTTCATTTGCAATCGTCCTTGCGGTTTTTTCATTGTCTCCGGTAATCATTATTGTTCTATAACCTTCCATATTCAGCATTGATATCGCCTCGACTGAATCTTCTTTTATGGCATCCGCGACTCCAATAACCCCGATGACGTCCTTGTTTTCCGCAACTATCATTGTGCTGTATCCTTTCGTTTCAAGTTTCTCAATTACCTCTGAAAATTCTTTTAATGAAATTGATTTTTCTTTCATAAGCACTGCATTTCCAATAAGAATTTTCTTTTTTCCGATTGTTCCTTCAACACCGCGTCCCCTTAAAACCTTGAAATTATTTACTTCCTTGTACTTTTTCATCTTCGCCTTTTCCACAATGGATTTCGCAATTGGATGCTCGCTTAATTTTTCAATTGAAGCCGCAATTTCCAACAAATAATTTTCCTTGACTTTTCTTGCAGTATAAATTTCTCTTACTTCAGGCTTTCCCTTAGTTATTGTTCCTGTCTTGTCGAAAACAACTATCTTCACTTCCTTCATTGTCTGTATTGCCTCGCCCTTTCTTATCAAAATTCCGCGTCTTGCCCCCATTCCAGAGCCGACCATTAGCGCTGTCGGCGTAGCCAAACCCAATGCGCAAGGACATGCAATAACAAGAACAGTGACGCCAATTCCAATAGATCTGCTTAAATCTCCAGTGAAATAAAACCAGTTTACAAAAGATAATACAGCAAGAACCAATATTGACGGAACAAAAAGCCCTGTGATTTTATCGGCAAGTTTTTGTATTGGAACTTTTGTTCCCTGCGCATCCTCGACTAATTGTATTATATGCGATAAGAAAGTGTCGCTTCCAACCTTCGTGGCTTTCACATATAAAATTCCGTCTTGATTTATTGTTGCGCCAATCACTGAATCTTTTACAGTTTTGTCTACAGGCAAACTTTCTCCGGTAATCATGCTTTCATCGACGCTGCTGAATCCCTTTACAATGATTCCATCTGTTGGAATTTTTTCTCCGGGCTTTACAATCATGACATCTCCAACGATAACTTCTGACAAAGGAATTTCAATTTCCTCTTTTCCTCTAATTATATGGGCATTCTTAGCTCCAAGCTCAAGAAGTTTTTTTATCTCCTGACTTGCTCTCCCACGAGCTATTGCTTCAACATATTTTCCTGTCGTGAAAAACGCCATAATCATTGCGGAAACTCCGGAATAGTCTGCAACTAAATTAAAATAACTTCCAATTCCTGTTAAGTATGCGACGATTGTTCCAAGCGCAATCAGAGAATCCATGTTGAAATAAAAAGTGAATAATCCTCGCATTCCGCCTTTTATTGTATTCCATCCAAAAACAAAAACTACTGGAAACGCCAATGCAAGCAAAACAAAAATAGAATATCTCTCTGGAATTATCATGAATCCAAAAATTCTCTCGGAAAGCATTACTATTGCTATTGGAATTGTAAAAACCCAGGACCAAACCATTTTCTTTTTCCAAGAATTGATTTCCATGTCTTCCATGCTTTCTTCTTCAATCATGTTGTGTTCGTGCATTTCCATTTTATTCTCTTTCAATTCCAACTAGTTTATATCCTGTTCTTGAAACCGCTTTTTTCAAATCATCGTCGGAAATATTCTCATCAGATTCAACAATTCCTTTTTTTGTCATTAGGCTGACATTTGCTTCCTTAATTCCAGGAACTTTTTTCAGGCTTCTTTCAATGTTTGAAGCACATGAAGCGCAATGCATTCCTTCAATTTTTAATTTTATTTTTTTCATTTTCTTTTCAATATCCATAAATTTATTAGCAATAATCCAACTATAAATAGTTGAATCTCAACCCCTTGGAAAGGCAAACTTGCAAAAGAAAAGCTAATCCCAAAAAATCCTAAAACAAGAGGGAAAATACCTGTAATACAAAGAGGGCAAACACCAACAATTAATCCACCTAAAGCACCAACCCCAGTTAGAACTTTCTCTTCTTTGCATTTCTTTCTTTCTTTGTATAAAATATAAATATAAACGCTATTAAGGGCAACTAAAAATCCAATTAATAAAGTTAAAACTAAAGATATTGATAATTTAGACCAGTTTACCGTTGAAGCATAATTAAAAATTAAAGGAATTGTGTTATAAAATCCACTCACAAAAATGTCTAATAAAATATAAAATAAAAAAATTCCGATGGTCCAGTAAACATATGGTTTTTTAAAAATTTTTTTCATTTTTTGTTTTTAATGGAGTGTTTAGTTATTTCAAGATTACATGAATTGTGTTTCTTGCACCATGCTTCGCATTTTTCAGCCCATCGCCCATCTTTGTAGACATATCCACACTCTTCGCATTTATTTCCAGATTTTGTTTTCTTTACCATTATCTTCTCCCGTTATGTTTTTGTAATTGTTTGACGAGCCAAACTATTAATAAAACCAAAGCAACGAAAATTAAAGTCATAAACAACCAGCCAAAAATCCACATTCCCGAAAAGCCGTAATTTCCCATCATTCCTCTGTATCCGTAGTTTCCAAAACCCATCATGCCGAAACCATTTGACAGTAATATTATTACAGCTGCTGCAATCAAAATCCAGGTGATTGTTTCATTGTTTTTCATTTTACTATAAGATTACCATAACCCATTCCCATAGGACACGCAAACCTAAATGTTCCTTTTTGTGTTGGAGTAAAATCAATTGTTTGTGAAGGATTCTGTGAATATCCCTGAACTTCCAAATCTCTTATATTCAATCCCCTTAAACATCCTTGAACACTATCGTCTAAAGTTATGCTAACAGGTTGACCTGCTTTTACTGTTATTGTATTTGGATAGTAATTACGATTTTTCATGCTAAGTGTTATTTTCTGTACGTCTCCGCCAGAACCGCTGTTTACAACGTTCCCCGTTTTTTGAGTTGTACCGGAACTAAAAAATGTAAATCCGCCAATCATTATTACAGCTATCAAAATAAATGCAGAATACTTCCATACATTTTCTTTTTTTATAGTAATTGTTGTTTCTTCCATATTTTTTTAAGTATTATAAATTTATAAGGGTTAATATGCAACTAGTTTCATCCAAATATCCTGCTCCTCGGTCCAAATATCATGAGCCATGTTGTAATAATCATAAGAAGAAAAGTTAGTATAAAAATTACAGAATAATCTTCTTTCATTTGCCTTTCTGTTTCTCTCATCTCTTTGTAAATCATATAGTTTAGTCCTATAATTATTACAGATGAAACAGCTAAAACAAGAACTGAAGTTATTTTAAGATGATCATTGAGTAACATAAATGCAGTCATTGCCCCCATCAAACCGCCCATAAAACCAGCCATAATACCTTCTATTATTCCCATAATTCCGCAACATCTTCCACTCCATATGCCGAGTGAAATTCCCGAGAACATTCCAAAAATGCTCCCGACAAACATGCCATTTGTTGACGCAAGATAAAAACCAGGTAAAAATCCTGCAATCATCCCCGTCGTCATACCGACCATCATTCCCGACATGCAAGCCATCTCTTTATAAGCGCTAACTTGGCGTATTGTGGTAAGAATTAATGCATAACTTATTGCTATTAGAATCAATGCCAAACTGTATTTTGGTAAAAAATTCTCTATATATTTTAATTTGATATAATAAAGCAATCCGAGCACAATTGCTGAGGTTATTAGAGAATACATTATGGTTTTAATTAATTCTCCCTCTACTCTTTTACCTTTCAGTTCTTTCGTAAATTCTTTGAATGACATTATTATTTTAAAAAATAAAAGTATATAAGTGCTTTTGTGAAACTAGTTTCACTGAGAAAATAAAAAAGAAAGAAAAATAAAAAAATAAATTAAGCTCCGATTGCTGCCTGAATTGAAGCCCATGAGGATTGCACTTTCTTTCCATTCACATAGAATGTCGGCGTTCCTTGTGCAGCAGTGCTTGTTTCTTGAGCTGCTTTTTTAACATTAGACAGCTCTTTGTCACTCTCTAAACAATTCTTAAATTTGCTTTGGTCCAAACCACTTACGCCTTGGGCAATAATCTCAAGTTTATCCTTGTTATATTTACCGCTGTTCTCGCCTTGAGTCTGTGCAGCAAAAATCGCATCGTGCATTTCCCAGAACTTTCCTTGTTCATTAGCGCATAATCCTGCTTCAGAAGCATAAACAGATTCTTGTCCAAGGAAACTCATTGATCCATAGATAAGCTTAATTTTTCCCTGCTGAGCTAACTGCTGAAGTTTTGGCACAACTCCGATTAAATCTCCATATTTACTTGCATATTGGCTTGTCCATGAAGCCAGTCCTTCGGCCATTCCACAGAACGGACATTGATAGTCTCCAAAATATATCACTGTTGTCTTAGCACTATCCGGACCAAGTTGAGGATACACAGAAGGGTTATTTGTAAAAATACTAACATCTGTATTATCTGTTGTTCCTCCAGTCGTTGCACCTGCTGTTGCTCCGGCGTTTGCGTATGTCGAATTTCCAGTTCCCTTAAACACAAAAATTCCGCCGATTATCATAACAGCTATCAAAAGAAAAGTCGAATATTTCCACAAGTCGCTTTTCTTCAAAGTTATCGTTTTTTCTTCACTCATTATTTTTTGTTTAACCTCCTTTCATTCTTGTCTTTTAGACATAAGTGAGGCTCAAAAATGGCTTATAAATATAACGTAGAACTAGTTCTACTAGTGAAATCGGTTCTATTTTAAAAAAATTATATTTGTCATTCCTCTTCTTCTTCTTTCAATAATTCCTATTTGTTCCAATTTATCCAATATTCTTGAGACTTTTGATTTTGGAAAGTTAAAATGTTCGACAATGTTGCTCTGATAAATTCCCTTTTCCCTATTTTCTCTGATAAATAAAAACACATTCTTTTCTTCAGTTGTTAGTTTACTTAAATCGTATTCTTTTTGCTCAATAATCCTTTCTTTGTTGAAAAAGATAAGATAAAATCCAAGAGATAAAATAAATGAAAAGATTCCAACTACAATATGTGAAACAGAAAGCCCTTTCTCAATGGCAAAACAGTCTTTTTTATCAAAACACCCTATTTGTTGCGATTGCTTAGAAAGTTGATTTATAAAATAAAAGAAAAAACTTCCAACAAGCAATGAGATGATAATTAGTATAACTCCTAATTTTTTATTTTCCATTTGACTGTATATTTCTTGAATTTAAAAATGTATTAATCATATTTCTTTTCCATTTTTGTCAAATAAATTTGAAACTAAAAATATAAGGGAAATGATTAGTCCTAAATCAATTATAAGACAAAATTTACAAAAGGCTTTTATTATGAATATCTGTAAATATAAAAAATAAGCAGCTATGATTGAACCAATGACAATCGCTGAATTTATGACAACCTTTGTAAATTTTTTTGGTTTTTTTATATGAATTAATGTTATAAGCGTCAAGAATGAAAAAATAAATATCCCATAAATAGAGTTTTTTATTCCTAATATTGAACCATAAATTGAAGCATTAACTATGGTGCATCCTCCCAATTTGCACACCCCGGTTAATGAACTCGACGCTAGAATTATAGAACTAATTAAGCTTAAAATAAATACCAATAAAAATATTTTATATTTCATTTTTCCTTTATCCATGCAAATATCTGAAGCATTCCAAAAAACAAATATTCCATTTAATATAATTTTTTCAATTAAATAAATTATATAAGCGCTTTTGTGAAACTAGTTTCATGAGGAGAACCAAGTTTCTCCCTACACTACCATCTTCTTTTAAAAACCTAGTTTTTCCTTTGTATAACCTTCCCTTGACAATAGATTATTAAATAGATAAAATTATTTTTATTAATGGAAAACAAGAATGTCGGCTATTTGATTTTGGGAATTTCGGTTTTGATAGTCGCGATAATTTTTCTTTTTAATTCTGCGATGACGGAGATAGCTACCTCTTCATGCACAATGGAAAAATCAATTTGTCCCATGTACAAAACAATAAATCAGCAAACATATCTTTCTTTTGGAATTGTCGGACTTCTAATTATTGTCGGTTTGATTTTAATTTTTTCAAAACAAACTGAAAGGATTATAATAAAAAAAGTTGAAGGAAAAATAAAAAAGAAAATACTGGATACTTCTGGATTAAAAAGCGAGGAAAAAAAAATATTAAGATTAGTTGAAGAAAACAAAACTATTTTTCAGGCGGATTTGATTGAAAAAACTGGTTTTGGAAAAGCAAAGATTTCAAGAATTTTAGATCGCCTTGAAGGCAAGGGATTTATTGAGAGAAAACGCCGTGGAATGACAAACGTTGTTGTGCTGAAAGAATAATTATCTCATCAATTTTTCCAAACTATAAAACATTATTTTATCATCGGCAATCTTCCAGAACGAAGATTTCCAATCAGATTCTAAGAAAAATATTAAATAAAAATAAAAAAAAATTTGATTTTCAGAATTTAGAATCTAGAATTAAAATCTTCTAGGTGGTCTATCGCCAAAGCTTCTTCCGCCGCCTCTGAATCCGCCGCCGCCATTTCCATGGTCGCCAAAGCTTCTTCTAGGCCTGTCTTCTCTGTCTTCCATAGGCTTTGCTTCGTTCACTTTTACTGTTCTGCCATCGACTTCTTTGCCATTCATCTCTTCGATTGCTTTATTGGCATCTTCATCGTTGACAAAAGTGACAAAACCAAATCCCTTGGATCTTTTTGAAAATTTATCGCTGATAATCGTTGCTTCTTCGACTTCTCCAAATGCTGAAAAAATCTCCTTAAGCTTGTCGCTATCGACGTTAAAGTTCAAGTTTCCGATATAAAGTTTTTTACTCATCTTTCGTCTTTCCGTTTAATTACACTAGTACAAGTTGCCTTTCCTAGTAATATTACACAATAAGAACCCTTTATAAGTTTTCTCATAGATAAGTTATAATGAAAATTTCCCATTTTCTTTATAAATTTAGTTGTTTGGAAGAATTATCTCGCAATTTCCTCTAAACCATTCTTTTTCTTAAAGTCTGCGATAGCAGATTTTATTGCATCTTCCGCAAGAACACTGCAATGTATTTTTACGGGAGGAAGACTCAACTCTTCAACAATTTGTGTATTGCTTATTTTAAAGGCATCTTCTAGAGTTTTTCCCTTTACCCATTCCGTCGCCAGACTTGAAGATGCAATCGCGCTGCCGCATCCAAATGTCTTGAATTTTGCGTCAGAGATATAATATTTTCCATCTTCTTTTCTCTCGACATAAATTTGAAGTTTCATGACGTCTCCGCATTCCGGAGCGCCAACCAATCCAGTTCCTACATTGGCGTCATTCTTATCCAAAGAACCAACATTTTTTGGATTATTGTAATGTTCAAGAACCCTTTCAGAATAAGCCATTCATTTCTTAAAGTTATTTCAAATTAAAAATCTTTCCCTTTTGTTTTTTATAATATTTCTGGTGATATTCTTCAGCTGGCCAGAATTTCTTTGATTTTATGACTTTTGTGACAATTTTATTTCTAAAATCCCTTTGCCTTTCTTTTTTTGATTCCTCAGCCAAATTTTTTTGTTTTAGATTATTGTAAAAAATTACTGAATTGTATTGCTTTCCAAAATCAAACCCTTGTTGATTTAAAGTCGTGGGATTATGTATTTTCCAAAAAATATCCAAAAGTTTTTCATAAGAAATTTTCTCTGGGTTAAAGGTTACTTCCGTTGCTTCCATATGTCCCGTTGTTCCAGAGCAGACATTTTTATAATTTGGATTTTTTACTTTCCCGCCGATATATCCGACTCTTGTTGAAATAACTCCTTTAATCTTTGAAAAAGAATCTTCAATATGCCAGAAACATCCTGCCGCAAAGATAGCAGTTTCTGTTTTCATCTTATTCTAAAAATGGCGGTTACGGAAGCGCTTACCTCTTGTTCTGATGGCTGAATTTGTATTGCAGCTTCTTTTGCGCCTGCTGAGCCAGAGTCAGCACTATAATAAACTCGTGGAACATAATTAAAATCGCTACTTGAAACCGAAACCAATGAGCCAAGTTTTTTCCCAACGCCCTGAGCCAAGGCTTCTGCTTTTGTTTTTGCATCTTCAGCTGCGAGTTTTATTGCCTGAGCCTTTACTTCATTTTGTTTTCCAGTGGTGAGCTCAAAATTTATCGAGCTTATGCCAGCGCCTGAACTTACTCCAACATCAACTATTTTTCCAACTGTTTCAATTTTGTCAGCAGAAACCTGAACTTTAACAGAATGGGATGCTTGATATCCAGTTATTTTTCCGCTTCCAGAGGTATAATCATAAGTAGGATAGATATTGAAACTCTCCGTCTGAATTTCTTTTTCATCAAATCCAAGATTAATCAGAGATTTTTTTATATTGGAATATATCTCTGCATTTTTGCTATTTGCTTCGCTGCTATTCGTCCCTTTAGTGTCGATTCCAAGATATACTGAAACGACGTCTGGCATTACTTTTATCGAAGAAATCCCGCTTGCGCTAATAGTGTTTCCAGGATTCAAAGAATTAAAAATATTCCATCCGACGACAGAAAGAAAAATTATTCCAAGAACGATGATTGAAGTTATCAAAACCGACTTGTCAATTTGTCTTTTCATTTTATTGTTTAAACACTCCGTAATTTAGCATGATTTTTGCCAGTATGAAAAGTGCAATGCTGAAAAAAGTTCCAGCCAAAAACCACAACCAATAATATTCACTTGCGCTTATAAAGTTATTTCCAATGTCCGCGGTTTTTCCCGCCGCGTAAAGAGCGACGCTCGCATCTTCAATGCCTGAAGTTTGCCTGTTTGAAAAATAAAATTTAACAGCGACGGCGGCAAGTCCTGAAAGCAATGCAATCGGCAAAATCTGCTTTGCTTCCGAAGAAATTTTTTTCTGCTTTGGCGAAATTAAAATTGATTTGTTTGCAAATTTGTACATCTTTATTTTCTTTCCCTTTGCGCTCCAAAAGAAATTTTTCGTTTCTTCAACTATTTCTGCTTGAATCATTTTCTTCAAATTGTATCCTGCAGTGTTCAATGGAATTTTCAATCCGTCGGCGATGTCTTTTTCGCTTGCCTCCTTGACTTCGGAAAGAAAATCAATTATTTTGTTTGAGGTCTTATTTCCCAATATCTCCGCGATGTTTTTCATTCTGCTGTCATCAAGAGACAAAAGCAAATATTTTTTGTTCATGCAATATTATAAGAAAAATTATTTATAAACGAAGCGATGACTTCAATTTCAATTGAAGCTATCTCTAAAAATATTTAAAGAAGTTCGTACAATTAATCATACGGACGCGGGATTCATAAAAACCCGCCAGAGGTTTTTATATGAATAAACAGGAATTTCTTGAAAAGCTCAGAATCGAATTAAAAATATCAAAAAATTCAGATTATACTCTCAAAAATTATCTTAATGCAAATTCAAAACTTTTAGATTTTTCAAAAAAACAACCAAATGAAATTTCAGAGGATGATGTGAAATTTTTTGTCTCGGAAAATCTAAGCGACAAGGCTTCCTCGTCAATTTCTCTTTTTTTATCGGCAATAAGATATTCCTATTCAAATCTTCTTGGAAAAGATATAACAATAAAAATAAAGCGTCCAAAAAAAGAAAAAAAACTTCCAACTGTTTTGACGAAAGAAGAAATTAAAAAACTTCTGAATATTATTGAAGCAAAAAAATCCAAACTCATGGTTTCTTTGATGTATGCCTGCGGAATGCGCGTTTCTGAATTGATAAACTTGAAAATAAATGATTTGGATTTGGATGAAAAAACGGGACATATAAGACAAGGCAAGGGAAAAAAAGACAGGAGTTTTAATATTCCACAATTTTTATTTAGCGATTTAGGGAAACAAATTGAAAAACAAAAAAATGCCAATCAAGAATATTTATTCACCGGACCAAAAGAAAAATTATCTTCAAGAAATATTCAAAAAATTGTTTCCTTGGCTTCCAAAAAAGCTGGAATAAAAAAAGACGTTCATTGTCATACTCTGAGACATTCCTTTGCGACACATCTTCTTGAGAATAATACTGACATAAGAAAAATTCAGGAACTTTTAGGACACGCTGATTTGTCCACGACGCAAATTTACACGCATATCTCACAGCAAGAATTGAAAAAAATTAAATCTCCCTTAGATTCTTTGATGGAATGATAGAAGAAGAAATTTCTAATTTGATGAAAGAGAATTTAGAACTGAAAAAACAAATAGAAGAGTTGAAAAATAAAGTGCTGAATATTTCAAATTCTCGTGGAGAAATGCAGAAAAAAGGAATGATGGAGAAAGCGATAAAAGGAGAAATAATGTCCCGCGTTCCGTTCGGTTACAAACTTGAAAATAAAAAACTTGTTCCAGCAGAAAATTCTAAAGAAATTGAAGAAATATTTGAGGAATTTTTGAACCAGAATGTTAGTCTGAGAAAAATAGCGGAAAAGCATAAACTTTCCGTAAATGGGCTTAAGAAAATTCTAAAAAATTTCACCTATATAGGCAAAATAAAATTCAACAATCAAATTCACGACGGAAACCATAGTGCAATAATCTCTTCAACATTGTTTAATCACGTCCAGAATAAACTTGAACGACTTGGAATAAAATAGTCTTAAACACAAAGTTTTTATAACCAATATCAAGAGTATTTTTATGGGATGCAATGAAGTGCTTTTGGTTGGAGCAGATGATTCAAATCACGCAGGTACAAATAATTATGGTGAAATAAATACTATAGTAACCTCTTTCTTAAAAGAAGATGGGATTATTTCTAATTTCCCAAATAGAAGAGATTTTGAAGCCACAAAAAAATGGTTGAAAAATAATGAAAGAGATTATCGATTTACTCTTTTATTTGATGAGAGTTATAGGCATTCTGCATTTAATTTAGTTTATTCTGTACCGCGTTTAATAGAAAAATTTCTCGAGGAAAATGACATTAATGTAAAAATAATAAAAATTTTTCTTGATGGCCAATTAAAAAAAACCGGCAAGGAAGAAATAAGGGATTTTTTTTCTGGAAAAAGAGGAATAGAAACTGTTGTTGTTGACAATTTCATCAAGAAAAACACTGGAAATAGTGGAAGGAAAGTCAAACATATAAATGGTCCATCAGTAGTTTATTATGCTGATGTAATTTCAAGTATGTTGTACCACACTATTATGGAAACATCCTCGATTAATGAAAAATTAAGATTAATCAAATAATTATTTTTCAAACTTGCTCATTCTGCCTTTCAAATCAGTAAATGGAAAAGGCCTTGCATTGCTTTGGAAAATCATATACCTCTGGAAAACATACCATTGTGAATTCCACAATTCAGCCATTCCTGCAAGTTCTTTCATTCTTTTTCCCGTAAAAATTGTATAGATAAAATTTACCAAACTAATCAGAACAACAAAATATCTCCAGACGCTTAGAATTATTCCGGAAACTACTGCGACAACAATTCTCATCAATGCTTCTAATCTTTCGTTTGTCATTTTGGCGAACGAGTGAAAATCTTTGATTTGATCTCACCCATGTTAAAATGTGTAGGGAATTGTATCCATAAAATTATATGGTTTTGAGATTTATAAAATCATCTAAATGATTTCTGACGCTTTGCTCTTGCCTTACTGTCTCCAGGTTTGTATGCTTCCTTTCTTCTGACGTCTGCAACAAGAAGACTCCAATCATAATCTAAAAATTGTCTTTCTAATTCTTTTGAAGAATCTGCAAATTCCAAAATTGCTCTCGCCAATGCAAGTCTTGCAGCTTCTATTTGTCCTTTCGCTCCACCGCCACGAATATTAATTGCGACATCAAAATCTGTTTTTCCAAGAAAATTTTTGGCAATTCTCAATGGTTCTTCGATGCTCAATTTGTCGAACAGCTGTAAAAGTTGATAATTTTTTTTATTTATTGTTACATTTCCAGAGCCATCTGTTAAAACAGCACGAGCAACTGCCCTCTTTCTTTTTCCTGAAGTGATTATTCTTTTCATTTTATTTTTTCTCCAAGGGAAACATGGAAATTTCCCATTTACTTTTTCCTGAAGTGATTATTCTTTTCATTTTTTGTTCACAAAAGATGTAGATAAAAATTTATTTTTTGTCTTCATTTTGCCAAATCCTTCACATTAATGAATTTATTTCTAGTATGTTTCAATTCAATCCTTTCCATGTTTTCAAATTCTTTTGGAACCTTTGCATAACATCTTATTCCCTTAAAGGCTTTCCTTCCTCTTCCATTATGTCTTACATTAGGAAGCATGCCCCTTATTGCTCTCTTGACAATTCTTTCTGGAATTCTTGAAATCTTAGGACCTTTTTGCGTGCTTCCAACTCTCTTTCTCGTGGCCTCGAATTCTTCTTCAATATTTTTTCTGTTTCCAGTAATTATTACTTCGTCGCAATTAACAACAACTATTTCTTCCCCCTTCAATACCTCTTTTGCGACATAACTCGCGAGTCTTCCCATGACAGCATTTTTTCCATCAACAACTTTCATTATGAAAAACTCCTGTTTTTTATTTTGAAAAATTTCATGTTTTTCATCTCATTATCCTAATTCCCTTGGCATCTGGATTTTTTTTAATTTCCTCTTCGATTGTTGCAAATTCTTTTTTTCCTTTGGAAAGTTTTTCTTTAGCATTTTCAGAAAACGCAAGTGCAATTATTTTAATCTTTTTGCTTATATCCCCTTGAGAAAGAATTTTTCCAGGAACAACAATTGTCTCTCCATCTTCCGTTTCCTTGTCTATTTTATCAAGATTTACACTCAATCTATTTCTTCTTGTTCCGGAGATTATTCTTGCAACATCCATCCACTTCTCATTTTTTGCTGCGCTTAATATAGTCTCAACTAACTCTTGATTTGTTTTTTTCCTGACTTGTTTTTTTATCTTTGTTAATGACTTCATCTGCGAGACAACCTGCGGTTTTCTTCGCGTAACTTTCCCTTAATTTTGGATAGAATTAATTCTATCCGCTAACGCTTTTAACTCGCGGTATAAAAGGCAGAGAAAATGTTGTTTTATAAACTTTTTCGTAATAAAAATTTATTCGCCTTCTTAGAATTTCTTTTTAAATGGGGTTGATAAGGGTGAACCGCCGATGCTAAATCCGAGAGGATTTACTTTGACTTGGTTCCCTTTATGCGGAGTAAAGGATTCGAACCTTTGCAAGCACTAAGCTACTTGGTCCTAAGCCAAGCCCGTTTGACCACTCCGGCAACTCCGCATCTTTGTGGTTGCCGCATCCTAAAAGGAAAGTTTGATAAAGAAAACCTTGGTTGTTTTTATCCGGCAACTCCGCCCATAAAATCTAGAAAAAGTATCTATAATAAATCTTTCTTATTTCTATTATAAAACAAATTATATGTCTGAGAAAGTATACAAGAAAAACTTCTTCCGTTGTAAACCAAAGCCGATATATCTAAGAAAATATGGAACATAATTCCCATAAAGATGTACAAGAAGAAGTTGTAATACACGGCCAGCATAGCCAAAATAGTCCAAAATTCAATGCCGTGAAAAATCATTATCTCATGTTTGTATTTTGAATATTCTGCATGAGGCATGTGTTCTCTTATTTTTTCTTTCTGAATATACCAATGATAAGCATTTCTCAAATTAATGTCGCTTTTTTTATAAACATACCACAGATAATGGTCAACGTCGATAAAAAAGGTGGAGAAAATAATTATAGCAACTCCAAAAATGCCTATCTGCGGAAAAATAATAAATAATCCCAATGAAAATAAAGTTCCGAGAATTAAATGCTGCGACGGATACATTTTATTCTTTTTCCATTTTCTGTTTTTATTGGAAACATGAAAATTTTAATTTTCTTTTCCTATTTTTTTTGCAACTTCTTCCAAATCACCTTCAAGCTCTTCAATGGATTTTTTGAAAATTTCTTCCGGATTAATTTGTCCGAATGATTCTACAGTTATTATCAAATCGTCTTTGAATTCTACTTCTGCTTTTTTGTCTCTCTCATTGCAAATTCCCTCGCATAAATCCGTGACTTCCTTTTTTCTGTTGTCAACAATTATAATTTTGTTTCCTTTCTCTTTTATCTCATTGTCAGGACATAAGTTTTTTATCTTGTCTTTAAACTCTTTGTCGACGGTTATTTCTGTTACATTTCTGTAAAACATCATTCCCGGGGAAAATTTGGAATGTTCTATCCCCTTTCCTATTTTCGTTGTAGCCTCAAATTCCATTTCCTGTTCTTTATTTATATAAGTCAAAGGAATATTATCATAAACAGGTTTTACGTCTCCCTTTAATTCCCCGGAATAAACCATCCCTTCTTTATTCACTGTTAATTTAAGCTTGGCTTCCTTTTTTGCAGACTTGTCCATTTGTAATGGAACGAGTCCGACTCTGTGAGCCAATGTTTCATCGTAAAGTGGAGAATCATTTTTGAAAATATTAACTTCATCGACGGCAATAACTGGAATATGATTCACATATCTTCTTATCGCATTTGCAAGGCTGTCTTCTATCTTCGCTTCAAAAACAATTTGGTCATTTTTCTTTTCTATGATTTTCATTTTAGTTTAAACTCTTCTCCCCCTTCTTCCGCCCTGCACCTTTGGTCCGCCTCTTGGAACTCTTGTTATGTCGAGGATATTTATTATTTTAAAACCCTCTCTGGAAAAACTTTTTACTATTGCATTTGCCCCCGGTCCTGGAGCAGGATTTCTTGTTTTCGCTCTTATTCTTATGAACAAAGATTTTATTCCCAATTCTTTTATCTGTTCGCTGATTCTTTTTGCGATGAACATTGCTATCGTCGGATTTGCCTTAAGTCTATCATGTTTTGTAACCATTCCTCCGGTGACCTTTGTTATAGTTTTTCCAGACATATCTGTAACATGAGCTATTGTATTATTGAATGAAGTGTAAATGTTCACAATCGCTTCAACTTCTTTTTTCTTTTTCTCCGGAGAATGAATTGATTCTTTTGATTCAATTTCTGCAGGTTTTTCAACAACTTCTTGTTCCGTCATTCAACAACCTCCACAAGTTCCCTTTTAGAATTTTCCTTTTTTGGCTTTACTGAAATTTTGCCTTCAAGTTCTATAGGAACCACATAAGATGGGCTGTTAACGACTTTTCCGTCGATTAAAATTTTTTTGTGAATTATCAGTTGTCTTGCATCCTTTGGCGTTTTTGCAAGTCTCTTTATAACTAAAACTGTTTGGAGTCTTCTTTTCAAATAATCTTCTTTCCCCAAAGATAATACTTCTCCAATTGAATTAACATTAAATCCTATTTTTTTCAACTTCTCGAACAATTTTTTTTGCTCTTCGACACTGGATGAAATCAAACTTTTCGCTCTTCTTCTTATGGATTTTATTCTTGCCTCTGATCTCCATATTTCTTTTTTATTTTTTAATCCAAACGCTTCCTTTATTTCTTCTTCCTCAAGAATTCTAGCTTTCTCAAAGGGTCTTTTCGGTCTTGAGTATTGCTTGTGTTTCCTTTTCATTTTTTGTATTCGGGGTTCCTTACCTTTTCTTTCTTTTTAATTCCAACACCTTTTGATTTGTTCTTTCTAAAATGTGCCTTTGTTCTTTGTCCTCTTGTAGGAAGTCCCATCTGATGTCTTAATCCTCTGTAACTTCTTATATTTCTAAGCCTCTTGATATCAAAATCTTTTCTCAAGTCTAATTCATTTCCAATAATATGCTTGTTCTCGCCAGTTTCAAAATCAAATCTTCTATTAACCAAGAAAATTGGAACCTTGGGATTTTTTATGAAGTCAGAAATTGTTTTTAATTCTTCGTCGGTTAATGAACCTATTTTTCTATTTTTGTCGATATTCAAAATAATGCATACTGCGTTTGACATCGCCCATGAAACTCCCTTTATTTTTGTGAGTCCGGGATAAACTTTCATTTTTCCTTCTATATCTCTGGATAATATTCTTACCAGTCTCTCTCCACGTTCTTCTTCCTTCGTCTGTGTCTTAGGCACGTAGACTGGTTTTTGTTTTTTTATTTCTTGTTCCATTGTGAAAAACTTTTGTTTTTAGTGTGTGAATAAATTGTATCTTTCAAATTCTGTTAATTCCTGAAAAATTCTTTTCTCGATTGTTTTCTCAGGAAAGGGAAGATTTGGAATCCTTTTCTTCATGTCTTCAAATGATTCGAAATTGCTTATTTCCCTTTGCGCAAGTATTTCTTTAGTGTATTTCTTTCCAAGTCCTGGAAGAAGTTCAAGCTGATGAACTCTCTTGTTTATTGCTTCTGCCTTGTTGAAAAATTCAACAAATTCTTTTTCTCTTTCCTTGACTATTCTTTCTATGAATCTTTCCAGCTGTTCTTTTGAAGATTCCGTGAACTTATCTTTCTGCAATCTTCCGAGGATGTAGTATACTTTGTCTCTCTTGCCTTCGCCTATATAAACTCTTTCTCCGATATCAAGAGTTGCTCCTCTTCTTGGAACCAACTCCAATAATATTAAGTTCTTTTCCCCTATAGCCTGCGCTATCGGCATCATCTTCCTCTCCAAAGGGTATCCGTTTGGAAGGTAATCTAACACTATTGCATATTCTTCTTTTTCCATTTTCAGTATTTATTGGAAACGTGAAAATTTCCTGTTTTCTTTTTCCTGAAGGGAAACTTGTAAAATTTCCCGTTTTACTTTTTCCATTTTGTCTATTTAAATTCTTTAATTGTATCGAGTATCTTTTTTGATTCATCTTCATCTAAGTTTACACCAACGAAAATTTTATTTAAGTCCTCCTGGTTTTCAGGAAGAAAGTCTATAATTTTTGATATGTTTTCTGGATTGACTTTCATAAGATCAAGACCTTCAATTTTTTTTCTTATATCCTTTGCCTCTTTGGCGGACATTTTTGTAAATCTTCTTATGAATTTTACCACTTCAGCATCTTTGTCAACATATCCAGTTACTTCTGCTATGCTTAATGGTTCGTTATTTTTTACTGTCATTTTTATTTTATTATTCTATTTTTCTTAAATGTATTGGTGCAACTAAAAGTCTTTTCTCTCTGTTTTGGTCTTTTATTTTAACAAAATAAATTCTTCCGCGTTTTCCGTCTATTGTTCCAGTTCTTCCCTGAAATCTTTCAGGAAAATTTTTAGGAATTGATAATTCTCTTACAATTGCAACTCTGTCTCCATCATTAAATTTCTGGAAATATCTGCTGAACATTAATTTTCCCCGGGTTCTAACTGGCTTTTTATTCATAATTTACACAAATAAAATCCATTTAAAAAGCTATCTTTATATTGAGAATTAGCCCTACTCGTCTTCTAAATCGTTTGTGGATTGAGGATTCATATTCGTCGATACAAGGTTTCCAGTATAGAGTGCGTCTTCCATATTTTTCTTTATTGTGTCAAACATTCTTTGTCCCCAGACGCCGACGCCGCATCTTTGACATACGTCGATTGCACTGCTGTCAGAAATCATGTTCTTGCAATAAACACACCTTTTCATTTTTCCCTCTTGTATTTTAATTGATAGATGGATTGTTTTTAAAGATTATTATTTTGCATCTGATAAATCTTATAAAAAGTTTTAAAAACTAACAATTTGAGTTATTAACATGATAATTCCAATAAGATGCTTCTCATGCGGGAAACCTATATCTCACTTGTGGGAAGAATACAAAAAGCGTGTTTCTGAAGGCGGAAATTCAAAAAAAATTCTTGATGAAATGGGGCTTGAGAGATATTGCTGCAGGGCAATGTTCTTGGGACACACCGATTTGATAGAACTTGTTGCAAAATTCAAGAAGGCTTGATTGCAGAACAACAATCCTTTTAAATTAATTTTAATATTAGAAATTATGCCTGAATATGTTGCTAAAATAAAGGGAACTGCTAAAACATATGGTTCTTGGAGTGGACCTTATGATGTAAAAGAAGAAAGAACTTTTTTTGCAGATGACGACGTCGAAGCTTACAAAGTCGCTAAAAATTCTATAAATGAAATTAGCAAAGAATTACTTTCAGCAAGTCTAACACTCGATTCTTTAGTTCAGATTAAACATGTTGATTTAAGCACGTATGCTTAACAACATCCCGTTTCATTCTCATGATAGTGGATTCCAAAATTAATATCATCTTTTAACTTCCATCGATTTTTATATTCGCAGTTTTCACAGGTTATATTAACAAAATCGTTTTTTATGCTGATGCTTGGTTTTACATAAGGCGAAAAGCATTTTTTGCAAAAAAGTTTTCGCTTGTCGCCAAGTTTTATTTTATACTTCATGGCAACTTTTTTTATCTTCTTTATTTCTTCAGGAGTTTTCTTTTTTATATCACTAAAGAAATCTTCAATCTCTTTCAATGCATTGCTTTTGGAAAATGTTTTTTTCATTAGACATTTTTCTCCTGAAAATGACTTCGTCGCTCAACGACGTCGTATGCAAAATTTCCTGATTTTGTGTGCTTGAGAAATTTATTTTCCATTTTACCGAGTTTCCTCGAGGGAAACGTGAAAATTTCTTGTTTTCATTCGTTAAACATGGAAAAGAATTTTATAAAGAGTATGAAAGACAAAAGTTTTTCAAACTTTAGCGTTTCCCTAATTGATAATTAGTGAAAGACGACTTGGCGGTTTCGCTTCTTGTGGGAAACTACTTGCTGTCAACGTAGGAGGCTTAACTTCTGTGTTCGGAAAGGGAACAGGTGTTTCCAACCTACTATGGCCGTCTCCAAAAATCCATCATTTGGATTATTTATAAAACTTTCTAATTTCAGTTTTTGGTCTGTTATATCTAAGTCCAAGAGATTTCCAGTAAAGATATCCTAATAGCATTGAGAATACTGTTGAAAGTACAAGACTCCATATCATTAGAGAAATATTGTTTTTGAAATAAGAATCAGAAAATGCCGGTATGCCAAATATTGCTCCGACTGTGCTTGGAACGTTGATTACAATACCCACAATCGTCAGAAATGTCATTATCACCGTCAATCTGCTCATTGTATCATTCAGTTGTTTGTTGGACCTCATCTCCGATTTTGTTCTAAGTGAAGAAATTCTGTAAATATGGCTTCTGCATCTTTCCAATAAATATCTGACTTCTGTATTAAGTATTTCATAATCAAAAGAAATCATTTTCGTGTCAAACTCATTTATTTCCCTTTCTTTAATCATAATAATCATTTCAACAAGTCCTTCAAGCCTGTCGGTTAATTTTCTCAAGATTCTTCCAGAATCTTCTACCCGGTCTATAACTGGATTAATATCAAGTTCATTCATTTCTTCTCTTACAATTTGAAATTGCTCTGAATAATTCTTTAAAACAGATTTAATAGCAAGAAAAATCATGACCGTACTTTCACCATATTTTTTCTTTAATATTGATTTGTATTTTTTTTCATAATCTCCAAATTTTAAATTAGAAAAAACCAATGTTTCCTTTTTCGAAATTATTATCATTAATTTTGAATTCATTGAATCATAAAGCGGAAAAAAAATTAATATGAATTTTTCGTGTTTTTCAAAAAATGGCAACTCTAATTTTAAGACCGAATCAATATCTCTTTCTATGCTTGCTCTGATAACATTTTGCTTGAACTCTTCAAGATTGTTAAAAATATTTATCATCGGGAATTAAAAAATAAAGCATTTATAATTATTGTTGCTTTGCAAAATTAATAAGCTTTAAAATATCAATTTGTCTGCTTTTATAGAAAATCAATGGTTGCGGGATTCGTAAAAACCCGCTGGAGGTTTTTACGCAGGGATAGCGAAGTGGTCAAACGCGACAGCCTCAAGAGCTGTTCCCTTAGTGGGTTCGGAGGTTCGAATCCTCTTCCCTGCATTTGAACAAAGTGAGAATGTAGTAATGAAGATTAAAAATATAAATCCCTGCATTAAAACTAAATTTGCCGCCAATTTATGAAAAATAAATATTTCGAGGAAATAACAGCCATAATACGGCTGGCTCGTCCAAGACTTTCCACCACCAATAAATTAGAATTCAAAAATGTATTTGGTGCCGTCGGTGTTTATGTTAATGGGCACATATTCGCCTCATGTGGAAAGTTTGGTGTTGCTTTCCGACTCCCGCCTGACACGCGTGGCGCTCTTTTCCAACAGAAAGAAGCAAAGTACCTCAAATATTTTCCTAAAGGACATATAAAAAAAGAATATGCAGTGCTTTCTAAAAAGATACTCAATGACAAACACAGATTGAAAAGGATTATGGACGAAAGCTTAAAATATGCGATATCCTTGCAATGATAATTAAAATCTAATATAATTCCTATGCGCGGATATCTTATTGCAAACTATACAATTCGTGACCCAGCTATATATCAAAAATATGTAGAAGCCGTTATGCCAATCATTGCTAAATACGGCGGGAAACTTATCATCGGCGATTTTGAGATTAAAAAGCTGGAAGGAAACCTGAATCAAGGTATTGTTGCTGTTGAGTTTGAAAGCGTTGAGACCGCAGAACGTTTTTACAATTCACCTGAGTATTCTGAAAACAAACATTTTCGTCTCTCGTCAACCAAAGGTTGGGTGGTAATCGCGAAAGAATTTGCTCCTCCAAAGCATTAGAAGAATTTGCCACCAAAGAAAAACTTAAAATCCTCACGAGAAATTTAGTTGAGTTTCTGCATTTTTTATAAGAAACTAAAAATACCTTTCTGGAGAATTAACAATCCCAAAATTATATTTATCATCCACAATCCTGCAGTTATTACTGAAAAAATCAATACAATTCCTGTTAAAAAATCAATCCAACTTCCAAAATCTTTCAGCATACCAAAAGTAGATTTTGCTATTAATATAATTCCAAAAAAAATCAATAATTGAATTGGAAGACTAACGCTAAAAGAGAAAATTAAAATTAAGCCAATTACAACATCGATTATCCCAAATGATTTAACCAGCATGTTTTTTAAATCGATTAATTGTTTTTAAAACATATGAAAGGGAAAGTTAGTGTAAGAAAACCATAGGTATACAGCGCCCGTAGCTCAGCCTGGATAGAGCAGTGGGGTCCTAACCCAAAGGTCGTAGGTTCAAATCCTATCGGGCGCGTCTCTTCAGTAAACTTTATTAAATAACTTCTTTCTAATTATTTTGAGCGCTGGTAGTATAGTGGCCAGTATCCCTGCCTTCCAACGTGTTTTTGGAAAAAACCGTTGCGGAAAAAATCATTCTGATTTTTTCTCCAAGCAGAAACGCCGAAGAGAGCAGGGGGTCCGGGTTCGAATCCCGGCCGGCGCATAAATTAAAAAACCGGCCGCAAATAAAAGGAAGGTTAAGCGAAGGAAACCTTGGTGTCCTCGCCAGGCCGGCGCATTTGATAAAATGGATGAAGAAAAACAAAGTTTGAAAAGTAAATTCGGGCATTTTCATGATAAACATTACAAGCATTTGCTGTTAATTCCCATAGCTTTGCTTCTTCTGTCTTTTGCGTATGTTTTTATTTTTTATTCTCAGCACGGAGATTTTATCAACAAAGATATTTCATTGACTGGTGGAACTTCTGTCACAATTTCTGAAAAAATAGACATTAACAAATTAAAGATTGATTTGTCGGGAAAACTCGAAGAACTGAGTGTAAGGGAAATTTTTGACTTAATCACTAGAGAAAAAAAAGCAGTAATAATAGAGACAACAACCGACGGAGAAAAAACAAAGCAAGTTTTGCAGGATTATCTTGGCCATGAATTAAATTCTAAAAATAGCAGTTTTGAATTTACTGGTCCGACATTAAGCCAGAGTTTTTATGAACAACTTTTGATTGCCGTGCTTTTCGCTTTCATCTTCATGGGCATAACGGTTTTCATAATGTTTAGAAATACTGTTCCATCTGCTGCAGTTGTTATTTCTGCCTTTGCAGATATTTTCATGACTCTTGCAGTTGTAGATTTTTTGGGAATAAAAATGTCAAGTGCAGGAATTGTTGCATTTTTGATGCTTATAGGTTACAGCGTCGACACAGATATCTTGCTGACAAACAGAGTTTTGAGATCGCATGACGGCAATTTAAATGAAAAAATTTTCAAATCTTTTAAAACGGGGATGACAATGACTCTGACAGCAATTTCTGTTGTGTTAATCTCTTTGATTGTATCAATTTCATTTTCAGTAGTTTTAACGCAGATTTTCACAGTATTGTTAATAGGACTTTTCTTTGATATTTTCAACACATGGGTGACAAATGTTTCATTAATTAAATGGTATGTCAGAAAACATGAACATTAAATTCACTTGGAGAATTTGGATGCTGATAGTAATTCTTTTGCTTTCTCTATTATCTATTTTTCCAGTAGGCACACTTTTTCAAAACGGAGTCGTGATAAAAAGTGTAGATTCAAATTCAACTGCATTTGAGCAAGGATTAAAACAGGGACAAATAATCACGGCGATTGATGGAAAACCGATTACAAATTCTTTGGATTACACTAATGCGCTCGCTGGAAAATTTATTTCAAATGAAAGCGCAAAACTAACAATAACAACGAAAGATTCAGAAGCAATTTTATTTTCAAATTCTCCGCCAAAGATAACTATTTCGGATGTTCCAAAAACTAATCTTAAATTAGGATTAGATTTAGCTGGTGGAGCGAGGGCGCTTGTAAAGGCGCAAGATTTTGATCTCTCTTCGGCAAATGCCCAAGATCTTTCTGGAATAATAAAAAATAGATTAAATGTTTACGGAATTGAAGATATCCAAATCGGACCCGTTTCTGACTTGTCTAGAAATAATTTTGTTAAAATAGAAATTGCCGGAGCAACTCCGGAATCTTTGCAAAGCTTAATATCTCAGCAAGGAAAATTCGAAGCTAAGATTGGGAATGACACAGTTTTCGTCGGCAGCAATAAAGACATAACAAATGTTGCGCGTTCCGGACAAGATGTTGTAATAGAAAATTGCCAGCAATCTTCTACAGGATATTTTTGTAATTTCAGGTTTGCAATTTTCTTAAGTCAGGATGCAGCAAAAAGACAGGCAGATTTGACAAGAAATCTCCAAACAAATTACACTTCTTCGTCTGGCGGGCAAAATTATCTTTCAAAAAAACTTGACTTATATCTTGACGATAAACTTGTTGATAGCTTATCAATAAGCGATACCTTGAAAGGAGTTGTCACAACACAAATTTCTATTTCTGGTTCCGGAACAGGACAAACTCAAAATGATGCTATTAAATCTGCACAAGATAATATGAACAAGTTGCAAACCATTTTGATAACGGGAAGTCTTCCATACAAACTCGAGATTGTAAAACTTGACACACTTTCTCCAACTCTTGGACAGCAATTTGTAAATTCCATTTTGCTTGCTGGATTAGCGTCATCATTTGCCGTTGTTTTAATAATATTTGTCAAATATAGAAAATTCCGAGAGTCTATGGCAGTACTAATAACGAGCCTTTCAGAAGTAATAATTATTTTAGGAATTGCTTCTCTTGTAAGATGGAATCTTGATTTGCCAAGCATCGCTGGAATTTTGACGACGATTGGTACTGGGGTGGACCAGCAAATTATTGTTCTTGATGAAGCTGCTGAAAAATCCGTTAACATAGTTCAAAGAATGAAAAGAGCGTTTGCTATTATTTTAGGTGCATTTTTTGCATCGTTTGTTGCAATGGTTCCTTTATACTGGGCAGCTGCAGGATTCTTCAAGGGTTTTGCAATAACGACGATAATCGGAATTACAGCAGGAGTTTTAATAACTCGCCCGGCTTTCACAGACATGGTCAAGATTATTGAAGGCTAGTTGCATAATCTTTAAATAAAACTTTTTTTTTGCAAGTTTATGAAAATTGGGATGATAGGTATGGGCATTGTTGGTGGTGCTACATATAATCTTCTTTCAAGAGTTCACGAAATGATTCCTTATGATAAATATAAAGAGCCATACAAAAATCCAAAAAAATTAAAAAATGCAGAAGCAGTTTTTATCTGCGTTCCGACACCAATGAAACCAAGTGGGGAGATGGATTATTCTCCAATACATAATTCTTTGGAAACTTTAGTTGAAGTTAATTCTAACAATGAAAAAAGGCCTTTAGTGGTAATTCGTTCAACAGCAGTATCCGGAGCAACAGATATGTTGGAAAAAAATTATGATTTCAATTTTGTTTTTAACCCGGAATTTTTAAGAGAGAAACATGCAATTGAAGATATGGAAAATACAGATAGGATTGTTATCGGAGCAAATAGAAAAGAAGATGCTGAAAAAATGGAAAGTATTTATCGTCCAATTTTTCCAAATGCAAATTATATTTTCGTCAATAGAAAAACTGCGGAAATGATAAAATATGCTGCGAACGTTACATTGGCTGGGCAAATTGCTATTGCAAATGAAATTTATCAAATTTGTAGTAGGCTTGGAATTGATTATGATCTTGTAAAAAAAACAGTTTTAATGGACGAAAGAATTGGAAAAAATATAGATGTTCCAGGTCCCGACGGAGATTTTGGTTTTGGTGGGAAATGTTTTCCGAAAGATTTGAATGCGTTAATGTACTTGGCAAGGGAAAATGGGTACCATCCCAATTTATTAGAAGAGATATGGAGATTAAATGAAAAGGTAAGGAAGAATAAGGATTGGTTGAATATTACTGGCACTATGTCTGAAAATAATTTGGACAAAAAAAAGTGAGTTTCATGTTTCATTACTTTTAAGAATATATTTTTGCTGATTTACACACAATGAAAGAGAGGGATAAAGAAATAAATAAAGGATTAAAATCTTTGGTAAAATCTTCTGTAATTGTTTTAATGGCTTTTATTTTATCTAAAATTTTTGGTTATTTGTACAGAATAATAATCGCAAGATATTTTGGTCCGGAAGGTTATGGCTTATTTTCCCTTTCAATAGTAATTGTTGGTTGGTTTGTTGCAATTTCTTCATTGGGTTTTGTTGAGGGAATGGTTAGATACATATCGTTTTACAGAGGTAAAAATGAACTTGATAAAATAAAATATATCTACAGATTTTCCTCGAGAATCTTATTTGTCTCAACGTTAATAACTGCGCTTATTTTATTTTTTACGTCTAATTTTATATCAGTATCTATTTTTCATAATCCAGATCTGTCTTTTTATGTCAAAATTTTTAGCATAATGCTTCCATTTTGGGTTTTTTCAACGTATTTTTTGTCCATTATGAGGGCATTTGAAAAAGTAAAAGAAGTTTCATTTATTGAAAGCATTTTACAAAGTTTTTCAAAATTATTATTCCTCGTCTTTTTCATTTTTTTGGGGTTTAAGACAAATGCAATTATTTTTTCTTTTTTTCTCGGGATTTTAATAATGTTCTTATTGGCATACTTTTATTGCAAAATAAAACTTCCAAAAATTTTCTTGAATTATAAGCTGGATGCAGAAACAAAAAGGGAAACTTCCAAAAATTTTTTTTCATATTCGTGGCCAGTGCTTTTTTTCGGAATTATTTCTAGCATATTTTACTGGGTTGATTCTCTGTCTATTGGTTTTTTCAAATCGGCCACAGAAGTCGGGCTTTATAATGCAGTAATTCCAATCGCTCTTCTGTTTAACATCGCACCAGAAATTTTCTTGCAGTTATTTTTTCCAATGATTACAAGGAAATATTCTCTAAATGATTTAGACTTCATAAAAGAGACATCAAAACAAATAGGTAAATGGGTTTTTATGATAAATTTGCCATTATTCATTCTTATGATTTTTTTCCCTGGAATGATTATCAATATTTTATTCGGCCAGAAATATTTGATTGCAGCGAATTCTTTGAGATTCTTGGTTTTCGGAGCGCTTTTTGCCTCAGTATTCATCATATCAAATAATTTAATTTCTATGATTGGAAAATCTAAGATAATTTTCTATGATATTATTATAGCAACATTGATTAATATAATTCTTAATATAATATTAATACCTCAACCAGTTATATTTGGGATGGATAATTCATTGGGGATAAATGGCGCTTCAATAGCCACAACAATTTCAATTATAATCTTTAATACTTTATTTTTAATCCAGGCAAGACACTATACCACAATCGTTCCAACAAAGTTGGATAATTTTAAGATTTTTTTCGCGGCTTTAATTTCATTTGTTTTGCTTATTTTATTAAAAAATATAACAGTTATCACTATTTTTTCATTTATTTTATTAACAATATTTTTTCTTCTATCTTACATACTTCTTTTATTTTTATTTAAAGCGTTTGATGAAAAAGATATAATGATTTTCGAAACATTTAAAAGAAAAATAAAATCTTATAAATCTTAATCTATTCCAATAAAATTTCTTTCATGGTTTTGCAAATATATTCAATTTCCTCATCGGCTATATTGCTGGAACTTGGAAGATAAAAACCTCTTTCAGAAATTCTTTCAGCAACTGGAAAAACATCTTTGCAATTCGGTGCATTTTCAACTGTTTTAAGATAATATGCCGGTTGTTTATGCATTGGAATAAAAAAACTTCTTGTCTCAATGCCTCTGTCATGAAGCTTATTCATTATCTCGTCCTTTGTTTTTTTGGAGCTGTCGGACAAAACCACCCCATACATCCAGTAAACATTTTTTGCATAAATTTTTTCAATTGGAAGAATAACCCCATTTGCTCCATTTAAAATTTTATTGTATCTTAGACCGACGCTTCTTCTGGCTTCAACAAGCTTCTCAACATTTTCAACCTGGGCGGTTCCAATTGCGGCTTGAACATTTGTTAACCTGTAATTAAATCCAATTTCCTTGTGTATGAATCTTGGAACGTCAAAGGCATGATTTCTCAATCTTTTCATTCTCTCGGCTAGTTCGCTATGATTTGTCAGACACATTCCGCCTTCTCCAGTAGTTAGAATTTTATTTGCATAAAAACTGAAACAGCTTATGTCGGACATTGAGCCGCATTTTCTTCCTTTGTATTCCGCCCCATGAGCTTCAGCAGCGTCTTCAATTACAAACAAGTCATATTTTTTTGCAAGTTCGCTTATTCTGTCCATGTCGCACGGATGTCCGTAGATATGAACCGCCATTATCGCCTTTGTGTTTTGATTTATTTTTTCTTCAATTTTGCTTGCATCAATGCAAAATGTTTCAGGATCAATGTCAATCAAAACTGGCTTTGCTCCAGTCATTATTATAGCATTTATTGAGGCTGCCATTGTAAAAGTGGACACGATTACTTCATCGCCCTTTCCTAATCCAAGAGCAGCGCACGCAAGATGCAATGCTCCAAATCCATTTGAACAGCTTACGCCGTATTTTACTCCGCAATATTTTGCAAATCCTTCCTCAAATTTAATTATGTACTCTCCAGAACTGCTAATCCAATTAGAATTAAGCGCATCATTTACATATTTTATTTCATTTCCCGGAAGCCAAGGCTTGCATACTGGAATCATTTTATTTTTCCATTTAAGAAATTTTTAAGTCTTCTATTTTTACTCTTACGACATCAGATTCATATCCCGTCTCTCCTCTTGTTTGAGACATGTCAATCATTATTGCTCTGTCAATCGCCTTGAATCCATGTATTACCATTGGCGGAATAGTTATCATTTCACCGGCGTTTAAGATTACTTTTCTTGCATTTTTTGCGTCGTTTGCGGGAGCAAGAATAACCTCAAATCTTCCAGAAAGTATGTAAGAATCTTGAACCGAAAGTTTATGATAATGCGGACCTCTTTGAGCTCCAACTTCAGTCGTGATAAGCCCAACATGATTCATCTGTTTATTTGACAAATCCGCAATCATCCCCCTTTCGTCCATGAAGTTTGGATTAACTTTTTCTATCTTAACTCCAAACAGATTTTCTGTTTCTTCTTCCATTATGATTGGCTTGGGAATGGGTATTATAAATTTTCCGCCTTTTCTCACGAACTCCTGATTATTTTTTATGATTTCTTTGGCAAAATTCCATGCAAAAATAATCCCGTAATCTGCCTCATCTTCCACCAATTTGTTTTCATCAATGATGGGAATGTGCATGCCAGGAGTGTATCTGCCTGATTTTATTTTGGATTTTTCAGCCATGTAATCAATGACATCTGTGCTTATTTTGCAATAATTCAAAAGAGTGTTGCCTTTTGCCGGAGCGCTTATTCCGACAATTTTTTTACCCTGTTTTTTTAAATCTCTCAACAAATCTGAAAATTCTTTTTTATGTTCTTGGACTTTCTTGGCGAAATTTTCAAGATTATTAATTTTGTAAATTCCCTTTTCTTCTTCCAGTTTTAATAATTTATTAACATTTTCAGAAACTTGCCTAAATCCCTTTCTTCCCACAAAAATTCTAATGGACTTTCCATGAATTTCATATCTTTCAACGTCAAAGACTTCCATGTCATTTTTGTAAAAAAAATTCACAAGAGGCTTGATGGACAAATATTCTAAATGATCCAAATAAATGGTATCATATTCCAAGTTATCAATTAAATCGACAAAATAGGGGGCTTCAATGACAAATACCCCATCTTTATCCAATAAAATTTTTAAACTTTCTACCAAACCGGCTTTATCATCTATGTGTGCAAAAACATTTGTTCCTGTTATAATCTTCGCCATTCCGAACTTGCTTATAATTTTTTTTGCAACAACCGGGTTAATAAATTCCAACCATGTTTCAATCCCCCTTTTGTTGGCTATTTCAACAATTTTTGGCGCAGCGTCTATTCCAAGAACAGTCATCCCATTTTTTTTAAATCCTTCAAGAAGCACTCCAACATTGCTTCCTATGTCTACGGCTAATCCATTTTTTATTTCAAATCTTTGACAGATTGAGTCTGCCATGTCAAGAAAATGTTTTTTTCCGGTTTCAGTTATTGAAGATTCGTAGCTGTACTTTTCATTGTATAGAATTTCAGGATTGACGGCATAAGTCAATTGTGTTAGTCCGCAATCCTCGCATTGCGCAACTTTAAGCGGAAAAAAAATTTCAGGATGATTAATTTCTTCCTTATTTAAAATGCCGTCGGCAGGAGGCATGAATCCAAGGTCAAGAAATTCATGCAGTTTTGTGGATTCGCACATTCTGCAATTAGTTAGTCTTCGTCCTAAATTCATAATGCAAAACTCCTTAAAACGACATTTTGGCGTTCCTCTTTTTGTATTTGAGCCGATTTCTTTGTCGGCGATTTTGAAAAATCTCCGGATTTTTTCTTCATTTTTTTATTTGTCCTTGGCTCTGTACAAATATTTAATATCGCTTGGATGATTTATCGCATCCCACGCAAACACTTCTCCCTTGATACTTCTTTCCCACCTCTTTAGGTCAGACTCTACCATTATTTTTATTAATTCATTAAATTTTGTTTTAGATTCCCACCCAAGCTCTCTTTTTGCCTTTGAAGAATCTCCCATTAAATGCGGAACCTCATAAGGTCTTTTCTGTTGTTCATCAATTCTTACATACAATTTCCAATCCAATCCTGCAATTTTAAATGCCTCTTCAACAAACTCCCTTACAGAATGTGTTTCCCCAGTTGCAATTACAAAATCGTCTGCTTTATGATGCTGCAAAATTTTCCACATAGATTCAACATATTCTTTTGCATATCCCCAATCCCTTTTAGCATCAAGACTTCCTAATCTTAGCTCATTAGATAAGCCGAATTTAATTTTTGCAACTTCATTCGTTATTTTTCTTGAGACAAATTCTAACCCTCTTAATGGAGATTCATGATTAAATAAAATTCCATTGCATACAAAAATTCCATAGGATTCCCTGTAAATTCTGGCAAGCTCAAAAGAAAATAATTTTGATAATGCATATGGTGAATTTGGCTTAAAAGGAGTTGTTTCGTTTTGAAGATTGTTAATTCCTACAGAGTTTCCGTACAATTCGCTGGTTGAAGCCTGATAAACTTTTATTAAAGGATTAAAATTTCTAATTATTTCAAGTATTCTTAACAAACTTAATCCATTTACATCTGCAGAATAAAGTGGCTGATTAAATGAGCTTCCAACAAAACTATGAGCAGCTAGATTGTAAATTTCATCGGGATTTGATTTATGAATTGCCTCCGCCAAGGAGGACATGTCGGACAAGTCGGCTGAAATAAAAGTTATTTTGTCAAAAATTCCCAAATCTTGCAGTCTCCAAAAATTCGGCGTGGAAACCCTTCTCACAATTCCAAAAACATCATAATCTTTTTCAAGCAAAAATTTAGCAAGATAAGCTCCGTCTTGTCCTGTAACGCCCGTGATTAATGCCTTTTTTTTGTCACCATTCATTAATAATCTTTATGAAAATTACTTAAATAGTTTATGAAATTATAATATGTATTTTGAATATTTTGTTTGATTGATTAAAAACTTTATTTCAACCTTGCAATTAAAATCATATTCCAGTTTTTTTCTGTCAGTTCAGAATTGACATCATATGACGGGCATAAATGAACTAGTTCAAATCCGGCGTCTTCCAAATATTTTTTTAATTCCTGCGGGAAAAAAAATCTTACTTTGTGGTTTTCTTCATACTCATCAATCAAGAGCTCATTTTCAAAAACTTTTACATTGAATCTGACATTGTTTATGTGATTTTTTGAATCAAGATTTGGAAAAGATTTTCTTACAATTTTTAAATTTCCTGCTTCAGCCGTTTTTTCTCTGCCTGTCGGAAGTTCATGCATGACGCCAAGTCCGTTCCATACATCAAGAATCAACAATCCGTCTTTATCCAAATGTTTTTTTACAGAATTTAAAAAAGATTCAATTTGTTTATTTTCAGTTAGGTATCCCATTGATGAGAACATGGAAATTATTGCATCAAATTTTTTACCATCCAAATGAAAATTGGACATGTTTCCGACCGTGAATTCTTCAGTTGGATTCTTTTCTTTTGCAATTTCAATCATCTCTGAAGATAAATCCAATCCTGTGATTTTATATCCTCTCTTTGAAAGCTCTTTGTCGTGAAGCCCTGTTCCACATCCCAAGTCCAGAATTGTTTTAATTTGTTTTTTTGAATATTTTCTGAAAACCATTTCCAAAAAATCGCATTCTTTTGTGTAATCTTTTCCTTGATTGAATAAGTCATAGTATTTCGCGTATTTTTTGTCAAAGTTCATTTTATTCTCCGAGTATAATTTTGATTGTTTTAATGAATCTTTCTTTTCCAAAATCTTGCGCCCTTTTTATTGAAGCTTTAAGATTTATTTTTCCATTTTCAAGTTTTTTCAAAATTAAATCAAGTTCTTTTCCGCCCTCTTCTGCCGTCAAAAAACCGTATCCATATTTTCCATTGTCAAGAATATCTAAATATCCGCCGCTGTTTTTGTATCCTAAAACAACATTTCCCGCAGCCATAGCCTCTATTGAAGTCATTGTGAGATTAATTTCTTTTTGCGAATCTATTATGACTTTTGACTCTTGGAGAACTTTCTTCAATTCTTCAAATGGAGGATTCTTGACAATTTGAACTCTTTCAGAAATTTTAAGTTCTTGAATTATTTTCTTCAATTCTTTTATATAATTTTCAGAGTCTGCAGTTTCTCCACCAATTATTAATAATTTATAATCTGGGAAATTTTTTGTCCCATAGGCAAAAATCTTTATGGACTCTTCAACTCTTTTATTAGGGGCAATTCTCCCGAAAATAACAATTTGATTTTTTTTATCAATATTTTTCTTAAAGGCAAGTTCATCAACTTTAATCTCAGGATACAAACAAATTTTTTCAGAGTCTAAATTCCAGTAATCTTTAAGTTCCTTGGCAGTCCATTTGTCAATAGGAAAAATTTTGTAATCAAGACTAGGACGACATTCTTTGTCTCCCAGAAAATTTTGCACAGTTTCCTTGATATTCCTTTTAATTCCATGTTTTATCCAAACTCTTTCAGATTCAGGTCTTACTGAGGAAATTCTCCATATAATATATCTTGATTTGTCAAAATCTTCAGGCAAATATTTTTCAAGAATTCCGCCGTCTATGTCAATTATGAAATCAACTTCTCTTGTCATTTGCAAAAATTTTCTTTTCATAAGTTTTCTTGGCATTGCTCTTCCGCGAGCGAAAAATTTCTTGAATTTTCCCAAATTATAAACTTTGTCAATTTTTATTTCCCCGTAAAATCCTTTTATCTTCTCGTAATCCAATTCAAATGGCGTAAAAAGATAAACATCTTTTCCAATATCTTTTAAAGAATTAATTAAATCAATGGTAACTCTTGGAGCCCCGCCGCCGGAATTAAGATTGAACATGGCAATTACGCCGACTTTTTTGTTCATAAAAAATTTAACTAGGAACAGTTTAAAATAATTGTGATATTAAGATAAATATAAATTTTTTTTGACAAAAAGATTTTTAAACTATATATTGCAAAATATATAATGGAGAAGAGGGGATTGAAGTTATTAATTTTATTCTTGACATTTTCATTTATGATGAGTTTTGTGAGTGCTACAGTATGGAAAGATAGCCATGGAGTTACCTCATCTATTGCTCAGCCTTCAGATATTCCAAAAGCCGGAGCTAAAATAGTTGCAAATGTGAACTCAACAATAGCTGGAGTAACAATAAGCAATAGCTCTAGTGCTACAACAGTATATTTAGTTGCTGATGACTTGGCTAATACTTGCAGGGGGACTGTTTTGGCAAGTGCAAAAATTAATGGGACTGGCGGTTCATCATTCTTTGCCAATTTTACCTCTAATGGAAATAATTATAATTTAACCAAGGGAACTTCATATTGGGTTGCAATTGATGGAAATGGTTCTTCATATTCCCAAGGAAATAGATATGATAACGCTACTTTTAATTTTGCAAACCAGAATGTTTCTGGAGCCAATATAAATTGGACTTATGGATGCAACAATTTTGGAGATGCTTATGCATTTTCAATTTTTGGAATAGTTTCGGTTTGGACAAATAACGTAACAGATGCCCCACCAACTATAGTGCTTAACTCTCCCAATAATAATACAAACATAACAGGAAATTCTGTAACGTTCGACTATTCAATAACTGACAATCACAATGTAACCAATATGAGCATTTGGATTGATGGAGCCAATAATTTCTCTCAATCAATTGGATTGAGTTCTTTCGCAGCTAATACAACAATTTCCGGATTTTTAGAGGGGACACACACGTGGTTTATTCAAGCAGTAGATAATCTAAACCAAATAACAAATACGAGTAAAAGAGTATTTACAATTTCATTCAATGTAACACAATTTGAAAACATCAATGTGACAAACGAAGCACACATTGGAAATAATCTTTTTTCATTAAACGGATTTTTCACATTTCTTGGAAGTTCTGTTTCTAGAATAACTAAGGGATGGTTTACAAATATCGATACGACAAATATCACGACGCAAAATATTCAGGTTAATGGGCAAAATGTCTGCCTTGCCAATGGAACAAATTGTCAGACTCCACCAGCAGATATTGATCTATTTTTGTTCAGCACAAATTTTAATCGTTCTATAACAAACAACAGCTATGCATCTTTGTCTGGAATAAACAATGTCTTCGCAACAAATGAAAATAATACCAAAAATGTTATTCCTATAAGTTGCACTTTCAAAAAGATGTATGTTGATGTAAGCACAAACACAAGAACAACAGCTTCAAATGTGAGTTTAAGAATTAATAGTGCAGATACTGGTGTTTCTGTCGCAATTCCTGGAAATACTTCAGGAGTGTTTAATAGTACTATAAATTTCCAAAATATAAATGCTGGAAGTTTGGCAAATTATAAGGTAATAAGCGGCTCTGGAAGTGGAGCGACGATAATAAGATCAGTGGCAATAACTTGCGAGTTTTAGATTTAACACGACTCAATGGAATTATAATACTAACAAGACTGCAGCAAATATTACTGCCTACGCAATTTGTGGAAGAATATATTAAGCAAAAATTCTGTAATAAATTATGAAATCAAAAAAAAAATCTTTTGATTTAAAAAAATCATTTTATTCTAAAAATCCCGTTTATGTTTATGGAATTTTGGATCCTTACACTGCGCATGTTGCAAAATTTGTTTACAATATGGGGTTTTCAGCTAACTCTATAACAATTATAACTTTCTTTATTGGAATTATGGGGATTGCATCCCTATTTATTTTCTCAGGTTATAATGGATTAGTTATTGCTGCAATATTAATCGCTTTTAGAAATTTGGGAGATACAATTGACGGTAAAATTGCCCGCGGCTCTGGCACAGCTTCTTCCTTGGGAGGATTTTCTGATATAGTTATAGATTGGCTCTTCTTTCATGCAGCATTTTTTATAGCAATAGGATTTTTAACAAATCATCCAATAATAGGATTTTTGTGCGTCATTGGTTATATGAGCAGGGAATTTGCAAGAACTAAATTCACACATTTTTACGGGACAAAAATTACTGAAACTGAAGATGCGAAAAAAATCACAGAAATTGTTTCAATATTGAAAAAATATGATTTAGCAACAGTTTTTCTGTTCATACCAATATTTTTACTGATTAATCAGCCTGCATTCATAATTTATTTTGTATTGATAACGGAATATTTTCTTTTATTTGGGGAACTTGCTTTTGATTTTTTTTGTCTGATAAAACAGCAAAAAATTGCAAATAAAAAATAGAAATTTATTTTGGTTTCTCGTCTTTATAATGGAATGGAAGTTCTTTCAATGACAGCAATTTTTCTGGATCAGTTGTTATGTAATGGTCTACGCCCAAATAAACTAACGGTAAAATTTCTTTGGCGTTTAAAAGCTGATAATCTCCAATGGCCCTCTTTTCAATTTTTATGGAAACGACTTCTCCAACAAATAAAGTGTGATCGCCAAATCTTTTTTCATCTTTTTTCATACACTCATATGTGCAATATGCCAAATCTAAAACCGGAGCGTTTATTTTTTCGGCTTCACTAACTTTAAGATTAAATCCTTCTTCTTTGTCTATCTCTTTTCCAGTGCTTCTTCCTAATGCTCTTATTGTTTGAGCATGCTTAAATTCAACAAAATTAATTGTGAAGGACTCTGCTTTTTCCATTAACTCATAAGTGTGTCTGTCATTGCCTATTGAAACACCAAATAAAAATGGGTCATATGAAAGACCGACATTCCATACACAAGGCATGAAATTTTCTTTACCGTCTGCTCTTACCCCAACAACAACAACATTGTCCGGATAACCCCAAAAATATTTTTTGTTTTTTTCAGGAATTATTGTAATTTTTTCAAGTCTATTACTGAATTTCATATAATTTAAATACTATGGGCTTACTATTTAAATTTGTTGGGAATTGTCTGGCTATAATAACTTTAAATAAATAAAAAATAAAAATGAAGGCACTTTTACTCGTTGCAGGACGCGGAACAAGACTAGGAGTCTATACAGAGCAATCTCCAAAATCACTTTTGGAAGTGGGAGGAAGACCGATACTCTGCCAGATAATCGACAGAATTATCGTCAATGGAATAAATGATTTTGTTGTGATTGTTGGATTTCAAAAAGAGAAAATAATAAATCTTTTGTTAAGTAAATATCCAGATATAAAATTTAAATTTATAGAAAATTCAGTTTATGAAAAAACAAACACTCTTTATTCAATGTATCTTGCAAAAGATGAACTTGAAAAAAAGGATTTTATATATTTTCACGCCGACGTTTTGTTTAATAAAAATATACTTAAGAAACTTTTAGATGTTAAATGCAATAACGGGGCAATAGTTGAGGCAAACAAAGAAAGCATGCAGGCATTCGGTTTTGATAATATCATAACAAGAATCTCAAAGAAGAAGGATGCTATGGGAAAGGCTTTGGGGATTTATAAATTTTCAAAAGAAGCAGCGGAAAAATTATTTTTGGAAGCTGGCAAAGTTATAGATTCCGGAGATTTAAACGCATTTCAATCAGAAGCAATAAATCCTACAATATTGCATCACAGAATGGACATTGTTGATACTGGGGGATTGGGATGGTTTGAAATCGACGAGGAAAATGATTTGATTGAAGCAGAGAGAATATTGAATCAAATATTAAAAGAGGAATCACAAGAAAATGTGCGGAATATGTGGATTTAATTGGGAAGATAAAAAAACTCTAAAAGAGATGACTGATACAATTGTGCATAGAGGTCCAAATCAATATGATTATTACACGGACAGCCTTGTTTCTTTGGGACATAGAAGACTTAGCATAATTGACTTAAGCGAAAAAGGAAAACAGCCATTATGCAATGAAAAAGGAGATGTTTGGATAGTATTCGGCGGAGAAATATATAATTTCAAGGAAATCAAGAAAGACTTGGAAAGCAAAGGACATGTATTCAAATCAGACACAGATACTGAAGTGATAGTCCATGGATATGAAGAATATGGAATAGATTGCATTAAATTTTTTAACGGAATGTTTGCTTTTGCAATTTGGGATTCTAGAAACAAAAAAATAGTTCTTGCCAGGGACAGGCTTGGAGTTAAGCCATTATATTATTATTTTGATAATGCAAGCAATAAATTTATTTTTGCTTCCGAAATTAAATCAATAATTTCCAATCCTGTTGTAAAAAGGGAATTTAATATCAGCGCGTTTAATCAGTTGATAAATTATGGATACATAATTAATGGAGAAACATTGATAAAAAATGTACGCGAACTTTTGCCCGGCCATTATATGGTTTATGATTTTAAAGATTTGCAAATAAAAAAATATTGGGAATTGAAAAATAATATTCAGCCGTTTAGCGAGCAATATTTTGTTGAGAAACTTAGGAAGATGCTTAAGGAATCCGTAAGAAAAAGACTTGTGGCTGATGTGCCTCTTGGCGCCTCATTGTCCGGCGGCATTGATTCTGGAAGTGTGGTTGCATTTATGAGCCAAATTGCAGATAAGCCCGTGCAAACATTTACTGTGGGATTCAATGATGAATCTGATGAGTTCAAGGAAGCAAGACAGATAGCGGATTTTTGCAAGACAAATCATCATGAAAAGATTGTAAATTTTAGCGAAATAAGCAAGAATTTTCCAAAGATTTTATGGCATATGGAAGTTCCGTTTGCAAAACCTGCAGTATTTGCAAATTTTTTTCTTTCAAAAGAAATAAACAGAAATAATGTCATTGTAGATTTGTCCGGAGAGGGAAGTGATGAGCTTTTTGGAGGCTATAACAGATATGGTGTTTATTTAAACAATAATTTATCAAACATGGAAAAAGCAGAAAAAATAGATTCAAGTTTTTTTACATCCTTGAATGAAAGAAATAATTTTTTTGATAAAAGCATTTTGGAAATGAATCATCATTTAAAACCTGAAAAAAAATTTTTACCAGACTTGGAAAAAGAAAATCATAAAGAGCATCTTAATTCAGCATTAAATTTTGAATTAAAAAATCAACTGCATTCGGTTCAATTGAAAAGGGTGGACAAAATGAGCATGGCCCATTCTCATGAAGTGAGGGTGCCATTTTTAGATTATGAATTTGTTGAATTCGGCATGACAATACCATCAAATTTAAAATGGAAGGACAATTCCAAAAAGTATATTCTTCAAAAGGCAATGGAACCGTTTCTTCCAAAGGAAACTGTTGGCAGATTAAAACTTCCTTTCCATATGCCTCTTTTAAAATATTTTCAAAAAGATTTTACAGATATAGCAGGCAATATTCTTTCCAATCCGTCTATTTCAAGAAATGGATTTGTCAAACAAGAGAAAATAACAGAGTTAATAAGAAAAATAAAATTCAATGAAGTTAATGACGATGAATCCTTAAGAAAAATATTATTTTTAACAAGTTCTGAGATGTTTAACAAACTCTTCATTGAAAAGGGAAAAATTAAGGAAAATGATTTAAATATGAATAATTTTATTTGATAAATGTCAAAAGAAAATCCAAAAATCAGCGTCGTCATTCCAATTTACAAACCAGATGAAGAAGTCCTAAACAGATTAAGGGAATCGCTGAAGAAACAAACAATTCCTGTTGAAATAATTGAAAAATGGAACAACCCAGAAGCGGTTTCCATAAATCTAGGAATTAAAGAGGCGAAAGGAGAGATTATAGTCATTCTTGCGCAAGATTGTGTTCCAGAAAATGAACATTTTATTGAAAAAATAATAAAGCCACTGGAAGATAAAAGCATAGTAGCCGTTCTTTCGGATTTGCTCCTTCCTGAATATCAATGGAAAAAGCGCTCATTTTTTGTTAGAATGTTTACCATTGAAGATTTAAAATTAAGAAAACCTTCCATGAATCTTACAACATGTGCTTATAGAAAAAGTGATTTGGAGAAAATAGGTTACGTTGACGAGAATGTTTCAGCAATAGATGTTGATTTCAACATAAAAATAAGAAAACTTGGAAAAATTAAAAGAGGAAATGTTGTTATATATCACATGCATCCCCATTACAATTACAAGAAAATGTTAAAGACTTTTTATAATTATTCGAGATTTAATGGAATAGTTATAAGAAAAGAAGGTGTGAAAAATACAAATAATATCCAAAGACTTCTGAGGGCAACTCCTATCCTTGGTTTTGGTTCAATTTATTACAGGTATCCTTGGAGAAAATTTTATTTAATTCCGATTCATTTCTTTACTGCAGGAATTATTGAACATACGGTCAATGTTATCGGATTTTGGCACGGATTTTTTTTTGGAGACGAAGAAGGCGGTTCAAGAAATAAAGAAGCATTAAAGGAAAAAAAATCTAATTAACCATTCTTGACAGTCCATAAATCTCCAAATTCAAAAGGGTCTTTTTCTTCCGTGTCTGGATCATTTGTATCGTAAGGCTTGTCTGCTAAATGCATCACTATTGCTTCTTGGTTTGACAAAGGCATGTAACCATGCCAAACCCCAGGAACTGCCTTTATAGTAACTGGATTTTTTTCTCCAATTATAAAAGTTCTAATATCTTTTGTTCCATCACTATTTTCTTTTACTGCGATATATTTGATATTTCCCTTTATGCAAGTTGTATATTCAGTTTGTTTTTTGTGCAGATGCCAGCCCTTTATAACTCCTGGATAAAGCACTGAAATTAAAACTTGTCCGAATTTTCCATCATAAATTTTATCGTCAGCTCTTATCGTTTCAAACAGGTATCCCTGGTCGTTTGCAAATACATTCAATTTTTTTGTTTCAATTTCCGCCAAATCCCCAAGAGAAATATCTTGTTTTGGTTTTTGATTTTCTGAAATATCATTTGCAAGAATTCTTGCTTTTGGATAATGGACGATGAATTTTCCGCCCCTTTTTATGAAATCTTGTTCCTTTCCCATTATTTCTTTTGCATGATTCCATGCGCCAAGTAGGACATAATCAACTTTTTTATCTTGATGAAAAAAATCGGGAGAAACAATTGGGATATGTTTTCCCGGGCTGAACAATCCTTGTTTATATGGGGTTGAATCAGAGATATAATCAAGAGTTTCCTTTCCAATGTCGCAATAATTCATGACAATCGTTCCCTTTGATGCAGCAGCATAACCGACTATTTTTTTCCCTTGTAATTTTAATTCTCTTAATAACTTTGAAAGTTCTATCTTTGATTCTTCTGCTCTTCTGGAAAATTCAAAATAAGGTTGCAAACCATCAATTCCCTTAAATCTCTCTTCCTCAAGATATGTAAAAAATCTTTCACTTTTTCCGCGCTTTCCCCTCTTGCAAACATAAACTCTCATTGAACCTCCATGAACGTCCTGTCTCTCGGCATCAAAAATTTCCATTCCATATTTTTCAAAAAGATTTTTTAGGGATGTAAGAGAAAAATACCATATGTGTTCGTCATAGATTTGATCATAAGATGTTTTTTCTAATATATCTACTATGTATGGGTCTTCAAAAACGAAAACACCATCTTCTTCAAGAAGATAATTCACTCCTCTGACTAAATCATGCAAGTCGATTATATTTAGAATAACATTTGCTGAAAATATTGCTTTAAACTTCCCTCTTTGATTGACTATTTTTTCAGCAAGCTTTTCCGAGAAAAATTCAGTTATGGTTTCAATTCCAAGTCTCTGCGCATTTTCTGCGACATTCATCGATGGCTCTATGCCCAAGACTTTATTTTTTTTAAACGCCTTTAAAAAAATCCCATCATTGCTTCCTATTTCCAAAACTTGAGAATTAGAATTAAGAAACCTTTCTTCAATTTCTTTTGCAACTTCTGCAAAATGTTGTTCCATTACTTTCGAAGTTGACGAGAAAAATGCATAGTTGGTTTTCCCATATTCATCTGGGACGATATATTTTTCATAAGGAACTACATTGATTAATTGAACCATCTTGCATCCATCGCAGAAACCAACATTCATTTCGTATTTGAATTCTGGTTTTTCAAGATCACCAATTTTAAGAAAGGCATTTGCAACCGGCATTTTTCCAAAAGAAATAAACTGGATCAAACTTGGAGAATTACAGATTTTGCATATCCCTTCTCTTTGTTCCATGTCTGAAAATTATTAAGATCGTTTAAATATATTATGAAAGTTTGCTATACATGATATTTTAACAATCTTTATAAATAATTTTTAGCTTCGAAAAACATGGATTTTGATTTAAAACAAATTCAAGGAAAAAATGTCCTAATTACTGGCGGTTGCGGATTTCTAGGCAGCAATCTTGCAAAAAAACTTGTTGAACTTGGAGCAAACGTAACTTTATTCATTAGACCAGAAAAAGAAAGAGAAAATGTAAAATCTTTTGAAAGCAAATTAAATTTTATCGAAGGTAATTTAACAAATGAGATTGAAGTTGAAAAAGCAGTAAAGAATAAAGATTATCTGTTCCATTTTGCATGGCAGACTGATTTGAAGAGATCAATGATTCAGCCCAAAGAAGATTTGATGTCGGACATTCTCGGATTATTAAATTTACTTGAAGTGTGCAAGAAAAATAATCCGGAAATAAAAATTGTTTTTGCGAGTACAGTTACTGTGATTGGGAATGTAAAGAAAATCCCATCAAATGAAGAAGAGCCAGAGAATCCTTTATCAATTTATGAGGCAAATAAACTTATTGCCGAAAAATACTTGCAGATTTATTATAATAGTTATAAGATAAAAAGTGCAACTTTAAGATTATCAAATGTTTTTGGTGAGCTTCAAAGAATAGATAATCCAAATAGAGGCATTTTGAATTTTATGATTGGACGTGCCTTACGCGGAGAAAAACTAAATGTATATGGTTCAGGAGATTTCATAAGAGACTACTGTTATGTTCAGAATTATGTGGATGCTTTTATTCTTGCAGCAATTTCAGAAAACACAAATGGAGAAACTTATGTTCTTGGCTCTGGAGAAGGCAGAACATTCAATGAAGTCGTAGAAAAAATAAAAAAAATAACTGAACAACTAATTAATAAAAATGTTTTAATAGAACATATCCCATTTCCAGAAGAAGAAAATGAAATAAATAAAAGAAATTTTATTGCCGATTATAATAAATTCAGAAGAGATACTGGGTGGTTTCCCAAAATATCATTTGACGAAGGATTGAAAAGAACGATAGAATTTTATGTTGGGAACTAAAAATTAGTTAAGTTCTAAAAGATTTGTTCTTGCATCATTAATTTCATTTATCCTATATTCCTTCTGGATTAAAATTTCTTTTGCTTGACGATAATATTTTCCGCCTTTAAGATGAAAAATATTGCTTAACAAAGTTCCAAAGCAATCATCAATTATTTTAAAACCATTTTCTGTTGGTTGTGGAATATTTCCATATACATCTTCTTTAATTTTTTTTGATTTTCCATCGTTGTTTATTGAAGATAAAAAATCCAAAAAATCATCAAACTTGTAGAAAAATTTATTATCATTACCTGGCCTATTTTTAATTTCTTCAGATTCTGCTTTTATTCTAACATATCCGTTAAATTGAGAATCTAGGCTAACTTCAAAACCCCTCGAAAAGCCAGTATAGAAAATATCACCTATTTCTTCATAATTAAAACCAATATTTCTCATCATGTTCCATTTTGGAAAACCAAACACGTCAAATAAACTATTTACCAAATGTAATTTGTCTTCGGGAAGTTTATCTATCCACATTTGCGCATTTTGTCCTGCACTCGGAATATCATAAAAACCAACACCGTGTTGTGTGGAAGATTCTGTTCTTCTCTCTAAAGGAAAAGTTTCATCAGCCAATAATGGCATTATTTCTGTGCTTAGTCCATGTATAACTTCGGTAAGGCCAGTTTCTTTTTTTTCATCTGCAAATTTTACCATTCCAAGAAGATATTTGTATTCAGTAAGACCGCAATGCAATTTCATCGAATATCCATCATGCTCAACATCTGTTACTGTTGGGATAACTGAACTTATCCATCCAGCATTATCAGTTTCCCATTTCTTTTCAGAATATTCTCTCAGAACATCCCCAATAGAAAATTCTCTATCCTTTAATGCGATTACCGTGCCTTCTCCAAGAGGAGCCTTTGAAGTATAAACATAAAATTCTTTTCTTGGAAATTCTTTTGACATAATTTTCTTTCAATTAAATTATATATAAAGATTATGATAAGAGATTATATTTGCTAAAATCAGTTATTGAATTTCATAATACTTAAATACAGTTTTATTCTGTCTTTGAAATGGCTCTAAAATTTCTTGTCACGGGCGGTTTGGGTCACATTGGCTCCAAATTAATAAGGGAGTATTCCAAGAGAGACGACATTGAATTGATTAGAATTATGGATAATTTTTTAGTGCAAAGATATTGTTCTTTGTTTAATCTCCCATTGGGAAAAAAATATGAATTTATTGAAGGAGATATAATGAACGATGATGATTTAAAAAAAGCAATGGATGGAATAGATGTTGTTATACATCTTGCTTCAATTACAGACGCCCCATCAACAATTTCAAAACCGCAGGAAACAGAAAGAGTAAATTTTGATGGGACAAGAAAAATTCTTGAAGCGGCAATTAATGCTGGAGTCAAGAAATTGCTTTTTCCTTCTTCAACAAGCGTCTATGGAGAAGCGGAAGGAATTGTGGATGAAAACTTTAAGGATTTCAAACCATCAACGCCATATGCTGAAACAAAAATTTCCTCCGAAAAACTTCTACAAGAAGCTGGAAAAAGCGGAAGAATACATACAGTCATATTAAGAATGGGAACAATTTTTGGAACGAGCATTGGAATGAGATTCCATACGGCAATAAACAAATTCTGCTATCTTGCTGCAATGAACAAACCATTAACCGTTTGGGATTCAGCATTAAACAGCCGCAGACCTTACTTGGGATTAAATGATGATATAAGGGCATTTGAATTTTTAGAAAAACATGGAAAGTCTGGAGAAGTTTACAATGTTGTAACTAAAAATTATTCCATGCAAGAAGTCGTAGATTCTATAAAGGAAACTATTCCGTCTGTAAAAATAGAAATAACTAAATCTCCTTTGATAAACCAGAAACCATATCATGCCTCAAATGAAAAAATGAAATCTCTTGGCTTTGAATTCAAAGATGATTTAAGCCAGGCAGTCAGAGAAACAATCAGTCTTTTTAGGAAAACAGTTTATTCTGGAATTGATAATGCTGATTTAAAATAAAAATGCAAGATTATCATAAAAATTTTGAAGGAAAAAATATATTAATAACTGGCGGACTTGGTTTTATTGGAAGCCATCTTGCTATTAAGCTCTATAATTTTAATCCCAAAAAAATTATTATTGTTGATTCTTTAGTAGAAGGTTTGGGTGGAAGTTTAGACAATATTAATGAAATAAAATACACTGAAAAAGTTGCGATTCATTTTGGACCGGGCTGGGATATAAGAGACATAAAAAAGATGAAGCCTTTAATCAAAGATGCCGACATAATTTTCAATTTGGCCGGTTCAATAAAGCACACCAAGTTGGATGAAAAAGAACTTGAATTTGACACAAATATAAATTTTATCTCGCAAGTTTTATTTTTGGAAGCATGCAGGCAAGTTATGACTGAGAATCCAATCAAGAAATTGTCAATGGTTTTTGCAGGCACTAGAGACCAGTATGGAAAAGTTCCCTTTCATGATTTGCCTGTAAAGGAGGATTATCTGCCAAAAGAATTAACTGACTATCAATCAATCAGCAAAAATGCTGCTGAAGCAAATCACTTGATTATGAATAATATTTTGAGAGAACAGGGAATTGATGTTAAAATAAATAGTTTGAGAATAACTAACACATATGGGCCTGGACAATCAACAAAATCAGGGGCTGTAATTCCAGTTTTTATTGAAAGGGCAGTAAAAGGCGAAATAATAGAACTTTGGGGCGGCGGCGAAGTTTTAAGAGATTTAAATTATGTCGACGATGTTATTAACGCTTTTTTTATTGTGGCTTTGTCTGAGAAGCAAGGGCAAATCTACAATCTGGGCTGTTGCGTCGGAAAACTTGGAATGGAAGATCCCATTGGAGGAAATCTTCTTACAATAAAAAAGCTGGCCAAGACAATAGTGAATATTGCGGGAAAAGGAGAGATTAAAATAATTCCATATCCTCCAGAAAGAAAAGCTATAGAGCCTGGACATTTTGCTGCAGACATTTCAAAGATTAATGAAATTGGCTGGGAGCCAAAAATCAATTTAGAAGACGGACTAAAAAAAACAATTGAGTGGAATAAATCTAAGAAATTTTGATTGCTATTTGTCCTTCTTTGAAATGTAATCAAGTATTTCAGATTGTTTCTTTGATAGTTGAGATAACTTTTCCATCATAGTTTGATTATTGTCTTCTCTCGACGGAAATTTAAAAGTCTCCGCAAAATCTATAGTATCCGACCAATAATCTTCTTCAGAAACTTCTTTCGTTCTTACAAGATTGCTGGCCCTGTTGAGGCTTTCAAATGTGCCCGCATCTGACCAATAACCTTTGATAAAACTGTAGAAACAATTTCCTTGTCTTACATAATAATCAATGGCATCTGTAATTTCAAATTCTCCTCTTGCAGAAGGTTTTAGTGTTTTTATTATGCCGAAAATTTTATTGTCAAACATGTAAATGCCAGTCATAGCCAAATCTGATTTTGGATTTTGCGGTTTTTCTTCGACATATTTTATTTTATTTCCATCAATCATCGCAACTCCAAATCTTCTCGCAGCCTTCAAACCCACTTCCTTCAAAAAAATTCTTGCACCCCCGTTCTGGCTTTCAAACTCTTGCATATAATCTTTCATGTCATCCTCAAATATATTATCCCCGAGAATTACGATAACAGAGTCATTTTCCGCAAAATTCTCCGCCAATCCAAGAGCTTGTGCAATCCCACCGGCATCATCTTGAATTTCATAACTTAATTTTATTCCAAATTCTTTTCCTGAGCCGAGCAAGTTCACAAAATCTCCGGCATGTCCGGGTCCAGAAACTATGAGGATTTCTTTTATTCCGGCATCCACAAGCGTTTTTAACGGATAATAAATCATCGGCTTGTTATACACGGGAAGCAAATGTTTGTTTGTTACTTTGGTGCAAGGATATAGCCTGCTTCCCGTTCCGCCGGCAAGTATTATGCCTTTCATTTCTTTAAAGGTCTCCACCAGTTTTGATTTTCTTTATACCAATCAACAAGATATTTAACTTCTTTTTCCAAATCTATGTTGGAATATCTAAATCCTAATTTTTTTAATTTTTCTCCCAAAACTGAATATCTAAAATCATGCGCTTTTCTATGTTGAACCTTTTCTATCATCTCTTCTCCAAGATTAAAATTTTTCAAAAGAAGTTTCGTCATGTGAATATTTGTTTTCTCATTTTCCCCGGGAATATTGTAAACATTTCCAACTTCACCTTTTTGTGAAATAAACCATATGGCTCTGCAGTTGTCTCTGACATGAAGCCAATCTCTCACATTTAGTCCGGGATTTTCATCGCTCCACATTAAAGGAACTTTCTTAAAATCTATTAAATTTGTTATGAATAATGGAAGCAATTTTTCAGGAAATTGATAAGGACCGTAATTATTCGCGCTTCTTGTGATTATGACTGGAAATTTGTGCGTTTTAAAATAAGCAAGCGCGTTCATGTCTGCAGCGGCCTTTGTTGCCGAATAGGGGCTTGAAGGATTAAGATTTGATTCCTCATTGAAGCTTCCATTTGCAATGCTTCCATAAACTTCGTCCGTTGATATTTGAACAAATTTTTTTATATTATTCTTCATTGCTGACTTAAAAAGATTTGATGCTCCTAAAAAATTTGTTTTTTCAAAAGAATCAGAATCGGCTATGCTTCTATCAACGTGGCTTTCAGCAGCGAAATTAAATATTACGTCGGGATTTTCTAGAAAAATAATTTTGTCTATTATTTCTTTGTCGCAAATGTCTGCTATTACAAGCTTGTAATTCTTGTGCTGAGAAATTTTCATATGTTCTATGTTTTTTCCTTCCCCAGCGTAACTTATTTTATCAACATTGATTAAATCTATGTCTTCATTGACTTCAGAATCGGTAAGTAAATATTTTATAAAATTACTTCCAATAAAGCCAAGCCCGCCAGTTACCAGTACTTTCATTTAAATTTTAACTTGAATTCATTTAAAAATTTTCTGTGATTGAAATCTATTTTTTGATTGATATAATCTTTAAAGCTATTTATGAAGTCTATTATCATAATCCTTTTATATGAATTAATAAGGAATTTATTATGGATGAAGAGAGGCTAAAAAGAAGTTTCCAAAATCTTAAGAGAGACCTTGACAATTTGAGAGATTCTCTTGAGGAAATTTCCGATAAAGTATCTTATTTCAATGGAATATTCCCCAAAAAAATTCAAGATAAGAATTCTGAAAAGATATTCACTTCAAAGGTTTTTGTGAATGATGATATGAAAAAAGCAGTCAATGAAGTTTTTGATTCTGGAGTATTTACATCCGGACCAAAGACTGCCGAGTTCGAAAAAAAGTTCAGCGAGTATTGTGGAATAAAACATGCGGTTGCAGTAAGCAATGGAACGGTTGCAATTGAGCTTGTTTTGAAAAGTCTTGGAATTGGCGATGGGGATGAAGTTATCGTTCCATCACACACAACTATGCCAACAATAGAACCGATATTAACTGTAAATGCTACGCCAGTATTTGCAGATATTTTTGAAGATACATATCTAATAAACCCAAAAGAAGTCGAAAAATTAATTACTAAAAAAACGAAGGCAGTAATTGCAGTCCATATTTATGGAAATTCTGCAGATTTGGATTCCTTGAAGGAAATTTGCGACAGGCATCAAATTTTTCTAATTGAAGATTGCGCGCAAGCTCACGGAACGAGATACAATGGAAAACATGTCGGAACTTTTGGAGTAGCGGGATGTTTCAGCTTCTATCCGACAAAAAATCTTACGGTTTGCGGCGAAGGCGGAATGATAATTACAAACAATGATAACATATCCAAAATGTCAAAAATGATTAGAAGCCACGGAGAAGATGGCAGATACAATCATGTTGTTCATGGAAATAACTATCGTCTTTCGGAGATTCATTCTGCAATAGGAATAAAACAATTAGAATTGCTGGAATCATTTATCGAAAGAAGAAGAGAATTGGCGGATATTTATAATAAAAATTTTAGCGGAAATGACAAAATAATTCTTCCTACTGAGACAAAAAATGCAAAGCATAGTTATCATCTTTATGTTATAAGAGTTGACAAAAAAATAAGAAATAAAATAATTGAAAGTCTTGCAAAGGATAATATTTTTGCAGGAATTCATTATCCAATCCCAGCTCACAAGCAGACGGTTATGAAAAAAATCATGAAAACTCCAAAACTAAAAATTACTGAAAAAATTGTGGATGAAATAATTTCTCTGCCAATGTATCCTCTATTGGAAGACGAAGAAGCGATTATGATAGCGGAAAAAGTAAAGAAAATAATTAATTCGGCCTAATTTTAATATGAAAATAGCGCATGTAAACATGTTTTATTTGCCAACCTTTGGAGGTGTTGAACAGGTAGTGCATGAGCTTGCAAAAAGACAGGTAAAAGACGGGCATGAGGTCCATGTTTTTTGCTGCGATTCAGACAAAAAAAACAGGATAAAAATAAAAGAAGAAATTTTAGACGGCATTCATGTTCACAGGCTTCCATATTGGTTTAGGCTGTCGCTAAACACTTTTATTTGGCCGTCATTATTATGGAAGTTAAATGGGGATTTTGACGTCGTTCATAGCCACGTTTCGGGGCATGCCTATATCTTAATAACTGGGATTTTGTCAAGAATAAAAAAAATTAAACATATTCACACAACACATTGTCCATGGACAGACATGTCATTCAGACCGTTTGTTTTAAGGCCATTTATTTTTATCAATGATATCTTCATGAACAAATTATCGTATTTATTTATTGATAAAATAATAGCAATAACCCCTTGGGAAATCAATATCCTGAAAAAATTTTCCAATGAAGAAAAAATAATAATAATCCCCAATGGGATGGATGGGATTTTTTATAATAAAATTAAAAATAACAAATTCAAAAAAAATAACCAAATAAAAGAAAAAAATCTAGTTTTATTTTTTGGAAGACTTAATCCGACAAAGGGACCGGAGAAATTGGCTCAAGCCGCGATAAATATTTCCAAGACAAGAAATGATATTTTCTTTTTGTGGGTTGGTCCGGATGAAGGCATGGCAAAAAAAGTTGAATCATTGATAAAGCCGTATAAAAATATGAAATATCTTGGAGCTATAAGGGGGAAAGAAAAAATTGCAGAAATGTATCGGGCGGCGAATGTTTATGTCTTGCCGAGTTACAGGGAAGGATTGCCATTGACTTTATTTGAGGCGATGGCTTCAGGGCTTCCAATTATCGCATCTCCAGTCAACGGCGTTCCTTATGAAATGAGCGAGCCTGAAAACGGTTTTTTCGTTAAGTATGGAGATATCAAAAACCTTGAAAAAAAAATATTAAAATTGCTGGATGATAAAAAATTGGCGAAAAAAATGTCATCAAACAACATTAATAAAACGCAAAAATATGAATGGAATATTATTTGCAGAAATTACATGGAGGAATATAAACAATTATTAAACTAAATTAAAATGAAAATTCTAATAATTAAAATCGGAGCGCTTGGCGACGTTGTTAGAACCAGTTTTATTGCTCAAGCATTAAAGGATAAATATAATATTTACAATCCAGAAATATACTGGGTTACGGATGAAAAGGCTAAAGTTTTTTTTATAAATAATCCATATGTTAATCATGCAATAAGCAACAATGATAAATGGAAATTAAAACAGACTTCTTTTGACTTGATAATTAATCTAGAAGAAGACGAAGAAAATGCAAAATTTGTCTCATCTTTAAGTCATAAAAAAATAATTGGTGTTTTTCTAAATTCTTTAAAAAAATTAGATTATACTTCTGATAGTTCCCATTGGTTTGATATGTCTATGATAAGCAAATTAGGAAAGAAAAAAGCAGATACTCTTAAAACAGAAAATAAGAAAACTCATAGAGAATTAATGGCGAAGATAGTTGGAGTATTGCCAGAAAAATATGAACCATTTTTGCGTTTGAATAAAAATCAAAGGAAAATCGCAAGTGTCTTTTCAAGAAGATACAATATTTCAAAAAATGATTTAGTTGTTGGAATAAATACTGGCGCCGCGGATAGATGGCCAAAATCTCTCTCAATTAAAGAAACAGCAAAACTAATAGATAAAATATACAAAATGTATAAAGTCAAGATATTGCTTTTTGGCGGTCCAAATGAAGTTGAGAGAAATGGGGAAATAATGAAACTTGTGAATTCTCCAGTTATCGATGCTGGATGTGGAAATGATTTGGTTGAATTTCCAGCATTAATAAGCGTTTGTTCTATGCTAATAACAACAGATAGTCTGGGATTGCATATTTCTCTTGCCTTGAAGAGAAAAACAATTTGCCTCATAGGTCCGACACCGCCAAATGAAATTGATACGTATGATATTGGAAAAAAGATTGTAGCAAAATCAAAATGCATCGGATGTCTTCAAAAAGATTGCAAAAGCATGGAGAAGATAAATCTCAACGAAATATTATCTGCGATTAATTTCTTTTCATCGCAAAAAGTAACTATTTTGATAACTGCATTCAATGAATTAAAAATAGGAAAAGCAATTGAAAATGCATTGAATCAAAAAACAAAACATGAATATAAAATAATAGTATCTGCTCCAGATGAAAAAACGTTAAATCTGGCAAGACAATATTCAAATAATAAGAAAATAAAAATTATTAAGGATCCGGGCAAAGGAAAAAGTTACGCCTTAAATTTTGTGTTCTCGTCGATTAAAACAGATATCTTAATTTTAACGGATGGTGATGTGTTAATCAGTGAAAATTCTGTAGAAGATATAATTAATCTATTTTTAGACCCTGAAATAGGATGCGTTACTGGAAATCCAACCACCATGGAGAATAAAAAAACAAAATATGGCTATTGGGCAAATTTTTTGTTTAATGCAGCGCATGTATTGAGAAAGAAAGCCTTTGAATCAATTTCATTCATAGAATGTTCGGGATACTTATTCGCTTTTAGAAAAAATAAAATCAAAGAAATACCTTTAGACACTGCTGAAGATACAATCATCCCTTATTATTTTTGGGAAAAGGGATACAAAATTGGATATGCGGAAAATGCAAAGGTTTATGTGAAAAATGTTAGTAACTGGAAAGAATGGATAGAGCAAAAAACAAGAACAAGCAAGGCGCATGAAAATCTTGATAAATATGCAAACACCAAAATAACTCCTCGTGTCAAGACATTTAAAAATGAATCAAGAGAAGGAATTTCTCTTATCATGAGTTATCCAAATAATCTAAGGGAAATTTTATGGACATATGAATTAATCCTTGCAAGATTTTATATGTGGTCTAAAGTTTTTCTTGACACAAAAATAAAAAATAAAAATTATCAAGATGCATGGAAGAGAGTTGAAAGTGCCAGATAGAATCCATATTTTCTAATTCATAAAGCTTTTTAATGATATTTCATACTATTACTTTAATAAAATGGTGAACAAAAAAGCAGGCAGAATACTTTTTGGCGCAAGCTATTCAGCCATAGAACCTCTTGGCTTATTGCATCTTGCAGGTTTGGCAAGAGATGAAGGATGGGAAAGAAGTTTTCATCTTGTAAAAAATCATGACTTTGATGAATTTTTCAAAAGAGTCGAAGAATTCAAACCGGACATGGTTGGATTTAATGTTTATACTGGCAATCATATTCAGCTTGCCGAAGCTTTCAAGAGATTAAAAAAAGATTATCCAAATATAGCCACAATTGTCGGCGGACCGCACCCAACTTATTTTCCGGAGGAATCAAAAAAATTTGGAGACTATGTGGTGATGAGTGAAGGATTTGGAGCGCTAAAAAAAATTTTAAGGGGTGAAGCAAGCGAAGGAATTTTACCTATGGAATCCAAGGAAGAATTTCCTCATCCGGACAGAAAAACATTCTATAAAGAATATCCTGAACATGGTAAAAGTAAAATAAAAAGCATTATCACTATGACTGGTTGTCCTTATACTTGCACTTATTGTTATAACAGCAGCACGCCCGAAGATCTTAAAGACGGAATATCTCCAGAATTAGCAGAACAGCTTGCAAAAAAAATGGGGATTGGCGGAAGACTTTTTCCAAATAATGTTAGATCAGTAGAAAGCATTGTAAAGGAAGGAATAGAAATAGCTGAAAATTGGGAAACAAAATTATTGTATGTGCAGGATGATGTTCATGGGCTTAATACTAAAGGATGGTTGCAAGAATTTGCAGACAGGTGGCCGAAAGAAGTTGGTTTGCCTTACCATGCTCAAATGAGATGGGAAATGACTGCGCATGAAGAAGGAAAAAGAAGATTAGACCTTATTCAGAAAGCAGGATGTTTTGGTTTAACTCTCGCAATAGAAGCCGCGGATCCTATTATAAGAAAAGAGGTTCTCTCAAGAGCAATGCCTGAAAATTTAATGTATGATGGAATGAAAGACATAATTGGAAGAGGCTTAAAAGTCAGAACAGAGCAAATTACGGGCCTTCCTTATGGGGCGACGACGGAAAAAACTGCAATGAACCTAGAAGCAGATTTGCAATTAGTGGAGCTTAATGTTGACCTCAGAAAAAAAACTGGAGGCCCTAACATGGCTTGGGCTTCTACTCTTGCTCCTTATAAGAGAACTAAACTTGGAAGTTATTGCGAGGAAAAGGGGCATTATAATGGAGATAACAGCGACGTGCCAGATACTTTTTTTGACAAAAGTGTATTAAAATTTCCAAATGAGTGGGTCGGTCCAAAACTGGAACAATTAAAACATAATCCTTCAATTTGGCTTGATTCTGACAGCCTTGAAAGATACAGAGAACAAAATGCAGAACTGAGAAGAATTTTTAATTTTGTGACACTTGTTCCAGAAGGGCACAAATTAGCTAAGAATTATCTAACAAGTGAAGAACCATTTAGTTATGAAAGACTTGGCAGAGAAACTGAAGAGCATTTGCTTTTGCTTTCATTATCGCAAAACCAGGAAGCAACAGAAATGCTTGCAAACATTTCATCAATAAGAAAGTTTGCATCAAACGGCTATGTTCCAAATAATTTCAAAAGCAGCGTTAATAATTTGGCTCCATATTTTGCATCAATTCCAAAACCAGAATTGGCAATAGAGAGAGCAATAAGCTATGCCCAGAAAAAAGAAAATAATGATGGATTAAATCCAAATATATTATCTACTGCAATAAGGCACCACTTATATGATGAAGTTTTGTACGCAGTAAATCAGCCTACAGTAAAATCTGAACGAATTCTAGTCGATGAAAGGTATCCCGCAAAAGTATAATTAATTCTAATGGTAAAAACAAATAAAAACTCAGACTATATATTTGGCTATGGAAGAAAATAACACTCTAAAAAAAGAAGAAAAAAAAGCAGAAAAATTTTTATTCGGATGGATTAAAGACAATTATGACAAAATATTTCTCTTTGTTTTATTCGCTGCTTTCATAATAAGAATTTTTATATTCTTCAAGACAATGAATCAGCCGTTGTGGTGGGACGAGGCAGATTATCTTTCAGCTGGAAAAAGATGGGGGCTTGGATTGAATATTCAGGATATTTGGTATTATCGGCGTGGTTTCTTATGGCCTTTAATTTCTGCACTGTTTTTCAGGACAGGAATTTCAGAAATAGGAGTAAGATTCTTAGCAGTAATTTTCTCAACTGGAATAGTTGCTGTTTCTTATTTGTGGATATCTGAAATGTTTAACAAAAAACTTGCGCTGCTTACTTCAATTTCCCTGACTTTGTCATGGATTTATTTATTCTTTAGCGGAAGAGTTTTAACAGATATGCCTGCGGCTTTTTTGATACTTCTTTCGTTTATGCTTTTTTGGCGAGGTTATATTCTTAAAAAAGGAGACAAGTATATTTATTATTCTCTGGCAGTTTTTTCATTTGCCGTTCTCATGAGGATGCAGTCGCTTATGATGGCTCCGGTTTTTCTTGCAATCGTATTTCCAAAAGAAAAGTACAAGATTTTCACGAACAAAAAACTTTGGATTGCATTTTCGATTTTTTTGATTATACTGACTCCGCAACTGATTTTTTATTACAGTCATTATGGAAATCCTGCTTCAGACATTGCAACTCATTATTTGGGAGTTGGCCAAAAGGCTGCGGAATCGGGAGACCAAAGAGTTTTTTCGTTCGCAATATTCAATTACGCTTTTGACTTGCCATACGTCATGACGAGCTGGATGTTCTATCTGTTTTTAATTGGAGCGGTTTATTTCTTCGTGGATTTAATTTTTGGATTTGACAAAATTTTTGAAAATGAGGAGCTTCACAAAAAGTTTTTTGTGCTGTTTTTCCTGCTCTGTCTTTTTTTGATTATGGGTTACATAGGCTCGGTTTCATATGTGGAACAAAGATATCTTAGCGTTGGACTTCCATTTTTGTTTTTGATATCAGTGTATCCTCTTGTTAAATTGGAGGAAGTTCTTGAAAAAAATATGAAATTCAGCAAGCTTTCATCAAGCATTTCCATTGTGATTATATTGCTGGTTCTTTTGATTCCAAGCTTTAATCTTGCAAATGGAATGATTGAAGACAAAAAAACTTCTTTTTCCGAGGTGGAACAAGCTGGTTTATGGATAAAAGAAAATTCAAATCCTTCAGATTCAATAATATCAAACTCCGTTCCTCAAATGACTTATTATTCTGAAAGGTCAATTTATCCATTTGACCCTGGTTTTTATTATGGAACAAAACTTGGTAATAAGGATTTCTTGAAATATTCTGCGGATTTAAACGGGCTTTTGAAATTCATAGATGAAAGAAGGCCAAAATATATTGTGCTGTCATCATTTGAATCAACTCCGGATTGGGTGAATCAATATGTGCAAAATAGCAAAGGTTTATTGGTGCCAGTTCGAGCTTATAAGCAAGGAGATAAACCTGTTCTGATAATATATGAATTTGATTATGGCAAAAAAGCTTAATCTTTCCCGTGCCTGAAAATAAAAATATGACTTACTGTGAAGAAGTTTGATTTTTTTTTCAGCTGAAAATTCTTGTTTAAAATTTCAAGAATTTCTCCATATCTTGTTATGTGTTCCTCTGGAATTTCCTCTTTGCCGACGAGTTTCCTTACCTTTCTTGAAATCCAATTTTCTGTCGGCTGCGAAACAATCAATTCAAAATTGTCATTCATTTTTTTGAAATTTGAAATTATTTTTTTTATTTCTGAAACAGGAATGTGCTCAAAAACATCAAGTGCGAAAATCTTTGTAGGTTTCAATATAGTATAATCTTTTATGAAAGTTTTTTCTGGATTCGTGTCGTATCCAATTATCTCATATCCTTTCAGTTTTTGCTCAAGCCATCCACCGCCACAGCCGAAATCAAGAATTATATCTCCTTTGCTGAGATTCGCCATTCTTATGACTTTGTTCATCTTCCATCTGAAATAAGTTCTTACTAAAAGATTTTTGCTGTCATATGTGTTTTCCAAACGATTGTCTTCCACGAAATAATGAATAAAATTTAATTTAAAACTCTTTTTATCTCACCCTACTCGCGACCTTGCACGAGTCATTGATAAAAATTTTTGTCTTCTACCACAAAGTCTCTCGCCCACCCAGATAAATCCATGTTAACTGTAATACTAATTTTTTAATCAATAGACTTTATGTTAGACTCTTTCACCTTAACATTTTCTCTAAGCGAAGCATCATGAAGAATTCCGATGCGGAGCCACCAAATATCAAATCTTTTTTCTGCAATAAAACTTATAAATCATCATCACAAGATTTACTAATGGATAAAAATTATGAGAAGAAAACCGCGAAGGAGATGCTGTCGCTTGTTGAGAAATATAATGAAAGCGAGGATAAAAAGGAAATTTCCGAGAGGCTTCATAAAATTTCTGGGGATGTCTATTACAAAAACAGGGGCAAAGCTTCGCAAAAGATGGTTGATGTAGCTCTTGCGATAAATTCTTTCACGCAAGCGGGTTTGTCTGGCGGGAAATTTCAGGACTTTGATGAATTCGTGCAGGATTTGATGGGGATAATTGAAGGATAAATCTTATCTAATGTATCCTAAGCAATTATCCCATATTAATTATTTTAAAAAAGTAATTCCATCACAAGAATATTTTTCATCTTTAGCATAAATTCTTTTCAAACAATCAATGATTTGTTGATCTAATTGTCTATCTTGCCCATCTCCAATGGAATTCATAATGCTAAGTCTGCCAGTAATATGATCAAATCCTAATGCATGTAAAATTTCATGTATCTCTAGACTAGGATAATTTTTATTGCCGTTACACTCATATAAATTGCAATCTTGTTGGTATATATCTACTTGGCCATAATTAATCTCATTGGTGTAAGGATCAATAAAAGCGTTTCCATGTCCTCCAACTGAGTATATTCCGTCTTTATTTAAATTAGAATTACAAGTTATTTTAATTGCTTTGTCGACTCTATATTCGTAGAATGAAACTACTCCATTTGTTTTTGTTTTAAGTTCATTAAAGGCTTCTTGCAATCTTCCCGCCATACCATAAGTGTTATCACATTCACCTGAAAAATAATATGGAATTGGTAAATCTTTCCAATAAGGATAATCAGCTTTAACATCGGATATTTTTGGAGTAACTGGTTGAGCAACAAGTGGTTGTGGGTTGGGAACAAAGGGATTCACTTCTGGCGATAAATTCGGAATTGAATTTCCCTGCACTGCTTTCTTAGAAACATTATGATTAACAACAAAACTAGTCAGTCTTCCCTTTATATCAAATCCAGATAATTGAAAAACAAAAAGCACAGCTATTAAGATTACAATAAAGACCGATATATCTTTTACCAATTTTACCATATAAAATTGCATGATAAGGGATATAAAAAACTATCTCCTTTGGTTAAATTATATAACTTGGAAATTTATGGATTGAGAATCTGTAAAATTATTTTTTTCCCAACCCTTCCTAAGTTGCTTTCCCCATGCTAAATTTCAAGACGGCAAGTCCTGTTTTTGCGTAGGCCCTGAATTGCTTTAAGTTTTTGACTTCCAGGAATTTTTTCAAGATTACTTTAGGCCTAAAGTAATATTCTTTGTAAGCTCTTTTCTGCATCTCCATCATCAAGGCAAACGTGCTTCCACCATATTCAAACAATGGCTCGCTAAAGGCATTGAAATCTTCCCACTTCTGCGAGAAAACTTTTCCCTCTTTCATTAGCTTGTCATAAAAAGGACTTCCTGGAACTGGCGTGTAAACTTGGAACTGCGCAAAATTCAAGTCCAAATCCTTTGCAAACTGAATTGTTTCAAGCATTTCTTCTCTCCCTTCCCCCTCATTTCCAAACATGAAAAATCCCTCAGTCAATAAGCCCACTTGCTTTGACCACTTGACTGCATTTATTATGTGCTCTCTTGTTTCTCCCTTCCTCATCTTCTTTAATATCTCAGGATTCCCAGCTTCAATTCCAAATGCAACCAAATAGAAACCCGCTTGCTTCATTTTCTTAAGCAAAGGTAAAGTAACTCTGTCTGCGCGAATTCCATTTCCCGTTTTCAAATCTAAATCATATCCTCTTTCAATCAAGCCATCACAGATTTGCTCGACTCTTCCAGGAAGAAATGTGAAATTGTCGTCTAAAATATTTAGCTCTTTTATTCCATATGTTTTCACGAGATGGTCTATTTCAGCCAAAACATTTTCAGGGCTTCTATGCCTGAATTGCTTTCCTTGTGTCTTGAAATTACTGCAGAATGTGCAACTATATGGACATCCACGAGAAGTCATGATTGTTGCAAATGGATATCTTCTAACACCCGGAGTCCAATATTTGTCAAGAGGCAATAAATCTCTTGCAGGAAATGGAATTTTGTCTAAATCTTGAATCAAAGGACGTGGAGCGTTCAAATGATTTCCGCCTTTTTTGTCCCGGTAAGCTAAACCAAGAATTTTACTTGGAGATTTTCCTTGCGCAATTTCCAGCATTGTCTCTTCTGCCTCGCTAACGATGCAATAATCAATTTCGGGAAATTCTTCCAACGTTCTTATGGGCATCATTGTTGGATGCGGTCCGCCAACGGCAACCTTGCAATTTGGAAGAACCTCTTTCGCTTTTTTCGCAAGAGCATAAGCTTCAACTATTGTATTTGTAGTCGCAGCAATAGCCACAAACTCTGCGTTGCTTTTTCCAATTGCTTCTTTCTCCTGCTCATCAGTAAATCTCATCGCAGACAAATCAAGAATTTGAACATCAATTCCATTGCCCCTCAAATAACCCCCAATATAAGCCAATCCAAGTGGTGGAAGAATCATCGTGGCTTCCTCAGAAACATAACTATACACCTTTAGATAATTTGGAGCTATTAGAAGAGTCCTCATTTTTTGTTAAACAATAGTTAATTTATAAAAGTTATGAAAGTATATTTATTTATCGTCCTCTTCAAAATCTTCATCTCCAGGCATATATTCGTTTTCTTTTTGACTTCTATAAAAATTATAATAGTCCTTAAAGTCTAAATTTTTTCTAAAATCCTCTGGCATTTCCTTATAGTTTTTCAGAATTTCCAAGTCTATTTCTCTGTCCGTTATAGATTTAATTTCTTCACCCATCTTATTTTATCTCCTCGTGCAGTTGAGCCATTGTCAAATCTTTCTTTTTTCCTTCTTTCTTTATAATGTAGAATGCTTTCATGTCTCTTATTTTAGGGTCGTACCCGTGCATCCCTTTGCACTCTTTCGTCTGCCAGTAATTTGGAAGAAAACAAACGCCCGGATTTGCAAGATAAATAAAATCTCCATATTTTTTATTTTCTTTTATCGGCTTGCATTTGTCCATAGGCATATTTTCTGGTTTTTCACTCCAATATCTTGCAAGAGTTGAATCAATAAAACATTTTTCTGTTTCAGGAACGCGGACAAATTCAGTTATGTCAATCATCCCATGGTCGCTCATTATCATGTCCCAATTAATTTTACTGATTATTTCATCAAGCCTTTTTATTTCATTAATTACTTCCTGCGATTTCGTTCCATGCCTGTGCGCAATCCCATCTAACTCGTGAAAAGAAATATATTTTATATCGACGTCTTTGTGCAATGGTTTTTTAACATCAGTATCAAACATGTATAATTTATCTAATGGAATATTATTTGTTCTAAAAAGAGTGTTTCCATGAACAACATTCCATAAATTAATCAGAACATCAATGGGAAATCTTCCAAAAATTTTGAGCCATGTAAAAAATCTTATCCATCTCCATGAACTTTTATCTGTTAGGTAAAAAAATGCAAGTTTATTAGAACTGCCGTGAAAAAAAGTATCCATTCCCCCCCAAAATCCGAGAGGAGTTTCTAAATTTCCATTCTGATATTTTTTGCACATATCTTTCAAATATATTGTGTGCTCAACATATTCTGGTTTGAAACTATCAAGCATTATTACTGTTTTAATAAAAACCTCCAGCGGATTTTTATGAATCCTGCAGCCATTTTATTATTGTAATTATAATAACCTCTGTTCACAATAAAGCCCGTAGGCTTTTAAAGCTCTTTCCTTAAGTTGGCTATCTAGACGACTTTTGGAAACTTTATAATAATCTTTGTTCATAGTATAAACCATAAGCCTTCAATGCTCTTTCCTTAAGATACCAAAAATCTTTTTTATCGACGTCAATGAATTTTTTTAATTCACTATATGCAGATTCAAGGTAGGATTCATTTTGTCTCGATTTCAAAAGAAAATAAATTGGTAGAACTAATCTTAAGCCAACATCTTTCCAATTAAATAAAGGACTAAAATGAATTTTATCTTTTTTTCTAAGAATGTTAAAATAAATTAAATTCAACCCATACTGTGCCGGGAAAAAATTAAAGCCAATTCTTTCATTAAGATATGGCTTGAAATAATAGTATGGAAGTTTGTTATTTATCGCGTCGGCAACATCATCGCTTCCAGAAACTTTTTTTACGTAATATTCAAACACAAGAAGAATATCTTTCAATGCAGTGTTCCATAATTTTTCTCTGTCAATTTTGAAATCCGGTTTCAGCTTGAAGTTTGTCGCGATTTCAACTCTCTTTGACAAACTAGGAATTTTTTCGTATAATTCTGGAAAATCTTTTTTGTAAATTTCTTCAAAAAGTTTTGCTCTTTTCAAAGCCGTTGGCGCAAACTTTTTGTCAAGAATTAATAATGCCTCGCAAATGGACATGTAGCATTTGTAACTCCAAAAAATCTGAATTTTTCTTTGGTCGTCATTGTAATTTTTTTGGAGTCCAAGAAGCATTGTGTGCAGTTTGTTAAAAAGATTTCTCAATCCTTCGGAAATGGGAATATCTTCCGGCTTTATTTCTTTTATTTTGTCAAGAACATCCTTCTGCCCGTAAATTACCTGACTTCCATATTTCAATTCATAATATCTTTGTATGCTCATCAGATTGCTCATTTGACTATATGGAATGCATCTTACATCAACATGGAAAAATTTATTTGAATCATATCCTTCCTCTGGAAAATATGCAACTTCTAATCCGCCCATTCCAATTTCTTTGGACGCATTCATTGAAATTTTATCCAAATCGGCATCACTCATCTTTTTTTCTGTAACGATATATAAATCGAAATCATTGAATGGAATAGGTTTCCCGTCGATAATCTGAACGCTTCCCTCGCCCTTTCCAAATCCGCCAAAAAGAATTATCGAAATTGGATTCACGTCTTTGACGAAACTGGCAATTATTTTGTCCAAATAATTTTTCTGGATATATTCATCCATCTTGTCGCCATAAGCAGTGTATTTTCCCATATCAAATTTGTTTTATTAAGAACTTATAAAATTAATTATCATTCCAAATCTATCTTGTCTTGAGTGTATTTCTTTCCGTTTTTCAATGCAAGGTATGCCTTTTCCAATTCGACACCTAAATCTGCGGCATGGTCGAGATTTTGAACTAAATCTTCTTGAAGCATCGCAGTATAAACTTCCATCGGATTATCTCCTCTGATTATAATCCTCACTTTGTTTTCTTTGTAGTCGCAGAAAGCAGCCTCAATTTTTTTTAATTCTTCATTCACTCTTATCAAAAAATATCCTTTTGGGTCCATTTTCCAAGGTCTTTTAATTCCTGTAGCGTCTATTTCCTTTGGCTTGTCCATTGTTATTTCTTTGAAACCAGCCTTGTCATATTTTCCCAAACTTGTCATGATTGCAAAAAGAAAAAAGATGTTATAAAGATTGTGAAATAAAATTCACCAACAAATATTTAAACAATTTTCTTCTGCTCTTTGGATGGTGAAAATGCTTTTGATTCAGCCAAATTATCGTACTGTTTATTCTTATGCTGGAAGCAAGACCGCAACTCCAATTTATCCGCCATTAGGGTTAGCTTACATTGCGGCAGTTGTAAGAGAAAAGGGATTTGATGTTAAAATCCTTGAGGCAAATGCCCACGACTTGAACCATGAACAAATGAGGCAGATAATTGTAGATTATAATCCTGATTTTGTTGCAATGACTGGGGCTTCATCAATGATGAATGAAATAACAGAACTATGTAAATTGCTTCCGGAAAAAGCGAAGGTGATTTTTGGCGGAATTCATGCTAGCTCAATGCCGGATGATGTTTTAAGAGACTATCCAAGAATTGATGTTCTCGTTCGTGGTGAAGGAGAAGAGGCGATTATCGGAATCCTACAAGAAAAACCTCTTGGAAAAATTCTCGGCGTTTCTTATAGAGACAAGAAAGGAAAAATTATCCACAATAAAGACGCGCCATTTATTGAAGATTTAGATTCATTGCCTTTTCCAGCCAGAGATTTATTACCAATGGAAAAATATTTCAGCTTTGAGGCAAGAAAATATCCGATTGATTATGTCGTCTCCGGAAGAGGCTGTCCTTACAGATGTATTTTCTGTGCCGACTTTATAACGTCGGGAAGAAAGATGCGCGCCCGTTCAGCTGCAAACATAGTCAAAGAAATTCAATATTTGGTTGACACTTATGGAACGCAGGAAATAGATTTTCAGGACGACAATTTCACATTATATCCAGAAAGAGTTAGAGAGTTCTGCGACCTGATGATAAAAACAGGATTGAACAAAAAAATAATCTGGAAAGTTGCAAATGGTGTAAGATGTGATAAATTATCTTTACAGATGTTAAAACATATGAAGGCAGCGGGATGTTATATGCTTTCTCTTGGAATTGAATCTGGCAATCAGGAAATTTTAAATAAGATGCGAAAGGCGGAAAAATTAGAAGACATAAAAAATGCAGCAATCTGGTGCGACAAGGTGGGAATAAATTCACGCGGATTGTTTATTTTTGGATTGCTTGGAGAAAATAGAGAGACAATGCTTGACACTATTAAGTTTGCGAAATCACTGCCTTTGGATACTGCGACATTCCATGTTTGTATTCCAATGCCGAAGACAGAATATTGGGAAATAATAAAACGCGAAGGGCAATTGCTCGACGTAGGATGGGAAGGGTACACTGCTTATTCAGAAGGCGCATTTAAGCACGGAGAAGTAACTCCTGAATTGATGAGTGAAATGCAAAAGAAAGCATATAAGGAATTTTATCTTCGCCCAGAATTTATACTAAGAAGATTTTTGAGATTGCGAACTGCCAAAGATATTAAGCTAACATTAAAAGGTGGTTTGGAAGTTTTGAAATTCGCGAAGATATGAATGGGGAATTAATTAAGAGGAATTTTAATATTTAGGAATTTGTCTTTAAAGATTAAAAATAAAATTATTAAAATTGCTCCAAGAGTGCCAAGGGGGAGCAAGCGTCAAAACTATATTAGCTTCTGAGGGAGTTGCCTCCTCAACTGTTTTATTAATAATTTTTTCTATATTTTTTGGGTCCGTAGGATTGCTGATTAGACTAGAAGAAAAATTAGTCCACCAAATAAGAAGAGCTAAAACTGCGATTAAAGATAATATCGTTCCTATCGTTATATATTTTTTAGCCATCTAAAAACTAAATCAATTCTCCGTACTCTTTCTAAATCTTATTTGTACTTTAGTTCCACTCATCTTATTTTTCCCTTTGAATCTTATCCGCTTCCCGTCGCTGTTTTGTCCGCGCCGGCAAATTGCACAAGATGTCCCACGACGGCTTTCATGCCATTTGCAGTGTAAATAACATCTTCCATAGTTTTTATCCTCTTGAAATGCTGGAATATATATCTTGGGTCAAGATAAATTCTGTAATTCATCTGGCACAATCTTTGAACATCATCTGGAGTCATGCCTGGCGTTTTGAAAACAGGCTCTGTCATATCAAATCTTTCATAGTCCTTAGGATTGAATCTAAACCATCCCTTCTCCTGTCCTTCTTGATATAAAGGAGTTCCAGGATATGGAACAATAACTGTGCTCTGAAGAACATCTGCATATCCTTTAGTCATTAAAGTTTTAGCTAATTGAATTGTTTGTAATGCATCTTGTCTTGTCTCCCAAGGATATCCAACCATCATTGTCAAATGAACAGTTAAACCAGCTCTCTTAGCATCTCTGCAACTCGGAATTATTTCCTCAATCTTTGTTCCTTTGTCAAGCTTGTCAATTGTTTTCTGGCATCCAGATTCCAAACCATATTTTAACAATCTAAAACCTGCGTGCTTCATCATTTTATATTGTTCAAAATTTACAGCGCCAAATCTCATGTTGCAAGAATACATTACTTTTTTATTATATCCTGATTCTGCCATTAGCCTGCAGAATTTTTCCAACCAGGGTCCGACCGTTATGGTTCCGCAATCATCAAAAATTTCCTTGACTCCGCATTCATCGACGAGATATTTCACTTCTTTCATTACATCTTCCGGACTTCTTACTTTGAATGTTCCCTTTGGATAAAGCGTATGGTCCCAAACACAGAATGTGCATTTTCCGTACCAGCAATCTCTGCCTGACATTATATAAGCCAAAGGTTTTCCCTTAAGATTAAATTCTATTTGATAATTTTGATTCTTTGTAAGTTTTCTGTCAATGATTGGAGCATCGTCAAGTTTCCCTTTGAAGACATATCTTCCATTGTCAACAATTTCTCCCTTATTGTTTCTATACCAAATTCCTTGGGGAATTTTCTTTCCATCTTTTAATGCGTCTAATAATTCGCAGAATGCAAAATCATAATATCCTCCTTTAATGACAAAATCAACAGGAGATTCTTCCATCGATTCCATTGCATCGTAAGAAACATGATCTCCGCACAAAACTATTTTCATTTCTGGAAATTTATGCTTCAAATGTTTTATTGATTCCCAGTGTTTCTTGACAACTGGAGCTTTTGTTTCAAAAAAGAAAACATCAGGCCTTTCTTTTTCAAGCATTCTATCGTAGGTTGCGGTGTTCATATATTCTGCAACAGCATCGTACCAAATAACATTGTATCCCTTTTCTCTCGCCATCGTTGCCGCCGTTCCCATTGCAACTGGGAATAAAAAAGATGCAACTTGAAAATATTGGAATTGCCTGTTCTGAGACAAAAGAGCAGTGCCCTTTGCAGACTCGACTGGGGGATAACCTACAAGAACTTTTTTTATATTCATCTTATCAGACGAATTTGTATCCACCTTCTTAACCATAGTTAACTTACTTAGTCCAGGTTTAAAAAACTTAAGGTGTTTGATTTCATATTATTGCAATTATTTGAAATATGCTCTAATTCCCCGAAAAATAATTAAAGCATATTCTTTCTAGTTATAAATGCAAAAAATGTATCAATGCACGAAATGCAAGTACCTTCAGGAAGGAAGAAGATATTGCATGGGATGTTCAACGCACCATGAAAATCTTAGGGAAGTGACAGTTCATACTGAAGAAGAATGCAGTAAGCCTGTTGGAAAAAAGAAATAATTTTCTATCCTACTGAAGAGTCGCGGAAGTTCTTTTTTACATAACCCCAAATCATCCCATATCCGTAGCTCATGTGTATTAAAAAGTAAATAAACGGCAGAAAGAAAACTGCATTGAAATGCTTGTTTTTTACAGAGTCATTAATTGCAAATAAAAAAGCCAGAACAATATATGCGGCAATTGGCAGGACGTAAAACCAATTAAATATAGGCACTTTATTGAAAAAAATTATATTTGAATTTACTGCATTTCCTGTTAGCGCAAAGTTTGTTCCAATGGACAATAAAAGTGCGGCAATATAAATTATAAAAATGCTAGGCACAAGAAAAAAAGGCATTTTCATTGTTTGGAAAAATGATTCTTTGAACGGCCTTGTTTTGCCATAATTAAACATCTGCTTCATGAATAGTCTTACCGTCGGTCTTCTCTTGTGATAAACAATTATTTCAGGAGAATATGCAATTTTTAATCCTGCTTTTTTTGCATCTTCTATAAATTTCGGATCCTCTCCAGGAAAAAATTTGGTATCCCATTTTATTTTATCCATGACTTCTTTTCTGCATAATAAATTTGCGGAAGTAAGCATGCTTTCATCAGCATTCAAATTTTCATCTCTTAATGAATATCTGTGAGCCACGCTCCAAGCTCCGAATTTTGACATTAATCCGTAGCCAGAGATTTTTCCAAATTTTGTTTCATCTGATGGAGAAAGTTGCGGTCCGCCGACAATATCAATTTCAGGATGATTATTAAAAAATTCCTCGGCTTTATTCAAATAATCTTTTTTTACCAAGGCATCGTCGTCAAGAAATGCAATTATATTTCCCTTTGATTTTCCGGCTCCATTATTTCTGTTTGCCGAGGGATTCAAGCCCTTTACAACGACGACATGAAATTCAGATTTTGGATAATCCATTTCTTTTATCGATTCAATTATAGGAGCATTTCTATCTGGAGCTAAAGGAACAACGAGTGAAAATTTCATGTTTTAGATTAAATTGTTTATATTATAAAGATTTCCGATTTAATGCATCTTCCATTTATCTGGAAGTCTTCTGTAAATTCTTACAAAATTTCTGAACGGAGAATGAATCATCCTCAATCTTATTGCTGATAAAAACATCTTTATCGGTGTTCTTCTGAGATTTATTTTTGAACCTTTTTGATCGCTCCATACTGTCGGCAGGGATTTTATTTTTGCTCCACTTTCTTTTCTTAGGCAAAAAAGAAGAGCGACGTCAAAATTCCATTCGCTTGAAATTATTTTATGTATGTTCTTTTCAAGTATATTTCTCTTGAAAATTTTTGCCCCGCATTGAGTATCTCTGTATTGAAACATAAACATTGAACGTATTATTGTATTATATCCCGAGCTCGTAATTTTTCTTATTGTTGATTGCTCAGGATTTATTATGCTTCTTTCATCCCAGCGATTAGCTATGATGCCATCAGCATTATTAATGTTCTTTATCAAATCATAAAATGAAACGGGAAGAGTAGCCATGTCAGCGTCGACAAAACCAATCAAATTAGATTCTGATTTTAATGCATCCTTAAAACCTTCTATTATGGCAAACCCCTTTCCTCCACGAATGAAATTTAGAATCTTTAACTCTTTACACTTATATTCTTTAACGACGTCTATAGTTTTGTCATTGCAGTTATTAAGAACAACTATCATTTCAAAATCAAGTTTTTTATTTTTCTTCAAATTTTGGAAATAAGAAATATAATTTTCAAGCGTTTTTCCAATTCTTTTTTCCTCGTTATGGGCTGGAATTATTATGCTGATTTTATCCATAAATTTTCTTATCTTTAGGGATTAAAAGTATTATGATGCTTTAGTTCTTAATTTGAAACTCTTCTATATTTTAGAGTCAAAAGCATTCCTATAATGGTGGGAATTATTCCGTTAAGAACCAGATTTATCAATGACATTGAAAATATTTTGGTTGCGCTTACTCCAAGCAATCCGAATAAACTTATCATTACAGCCTCCCTAGTTCCAAGTCCATTTATGGTGATGGGTATTTGTCCTATTAATGTGACTATGGGCATAAATAATAAGAAATAAAAGAAAGAAATATCAACTCCAATGGCTAACCCAATAAAATAGAAGATTGAATAGAATACTATCCAATTTATGATGCTGAAGAAGAAAAACAAGACAAAGTATTTTTTCTCTGGCATATCTTCATAAAATGAATAAAAACTTTCTCTGAATCTGTTCTTTATTTTTTCCGGAACAAATTTTACATAGAAAATCCTTAACATCTTTTTGCTGGTTTCCCTGTCTCTGAAAATTAAGAATAAAACTAAAAATATTATAAGTCCAAAAAGGGCATAATGGAAATAGTTTATTGAAAGTATTTTTTTCAGTACAAATGAGGATATAAGAACAAGAAAAAAAAGTGAACCTATATCTAGGAATTTTTCCAAAATATAGTTGCTAATTCCCTTTCCAAGCCTATTTTTGTTGAATTTTTTTAGATAATCGATGCGTATTATGCTGCCAATTCTGGACGGAGTTATAAATCCATAAAATATGCCTATCAAGTTGATTTTGAAAGCATAGTAAAATGGGACGTCTATTTTTTGTCTTTTTGCTATGATAAACCATTTTAATGTTGTAGTAATCCAAGAAAGAAGAATAAAGCATGAGGCGACCAAAATAAAAAATAAATTTGCATGAGAAATTTCTTTTAGTACACTAGATATATTTAATTTAAATAGTATGTACAAAAATATTGCAATTCCTATTATTGGAAGATATTTTTTTATTTTCATTAAGCATTTTCCTCCAAAAAATGGATTCGCCATTCGATGGCATCATATGAAAAATTCCTGTTTTTTATTTTGAAAAATCTTTTTATTTTCATTTTACCGAGTCTCGAGGGAAACGTGGAAATTTATTATTTTCATTTGAACAAGTCGTTTCTGAATATTATAATTCCAAGAACCACGATTAATATCTGGAATGCATTTATCAGATAGACAACCTCTTTTTCATAAACTTTCTTGCTTGGTTTTATTTTTTTAAGTATGTAAATCGCTGCATGCTCAAGCCCATAAATTTTATTATATGGCATTTCCAAGCTGCCGTCCTCATTCAATTTGGCAAAACTTTCTTTTTTTAATTTTCCTCTGGATTTTAAGATTGTTTCAATTATATATGGGATGTAAAAAAAGATGGCGATTTTTTCAACATTTCCAAGAATTGCTATGCACGCAATTAAAGCACCAACGGAATAAGTTAGTGTATCTCCCGGAAAAATTTCTGAAGGATATTTATTGAATATATAGAATGCAATGAGGCAAAAAACCATTATTAGAGATATAAGACTGAGCCAGCTGTTTCCAGTAAGCCAAGTAACTAATGAAAGCGATGATAAAAAGATAATTCCCTGACTTGCCTCAAGTCCGTTGTATCCGGCAAGAAAATTAAATGTTGCCGAAGCTCCTATTACTCCAAGAGGAATTAATAAAACTGGAAAAAATATTCCAAAGTTTATTCCCATCATCGTCGATTCACCTGCATTTATAACAATCAATGGAATTGATGCAAAAAATAAAAAGAAGATTCTTATTTTTTTATTCAATCCTATTTTCCAACCGAGAATGTCGTCAATCATACCAACAAATGATACGATTAAAATAACATTAAGGAGAGAAAAAATTTCAATGAGATTTTCTGTTGATTTATAGTGAAATGTTTTTATTGAGATATAAACCAAAGTTCCAAGAACAAATCCCATCAATGTTGAAATTCCGCCTACTTCCGCAACTTCCGTCTTTGATACTTTGTGAATATCTCTTCCAGAGAATCCATTTTCTTTTGCCCTCTTAATCCAACTTGGAATGAAAAAAAAAGTTAGGAAGAATCCCAAAATTAAAGGTATTATCAGCAAAGGTTCCATTAGTATTCACCGGGTTTTGCAATGTCTACTTTAGGATCAGCAAAGTCTTTCTTCAAATATTCTGGATTTGCCTTTATATCTGAAGGATATTTTATTTCCCAGATTTTAATAGGTCCCTGAAATCCTTGGTAATAAATAAATTCTCCAATATTTATTTTTTGCTGTTTAATGTTATCGACCAAAAGATTGCTTTCAGTATGAACTAATTTAAAATTTTCGGAATTCTGATTAAATAAATAAAGCCTTGCGAGATTTGAATTAACAGTTCTCTTGCTCAAATACAAAGCAGCTCCCATCTCATTAATTTGCATTTGTCCGTTTCCACCATTGTCAACGCTTGGGAAAACAAAAATTCCTGCATCCACGCCAGAATTAAAATCATATAAATGATCTCTTAAGTATGCATATCTTAAAGGTTTGCTATATTGTTTTCCGTTGTAAACAAATACTGCTTGAGGCTGCAGAATTTTTTTGTCATCATCGATGTTTAAAATTACTGCGCCAACTCCGGCGGCTTTTCTTGGCAAAAGAATTTGTTTCCCGTTATCATCAAGAATTAGATCATCATCATTTGAAAAACCGGCAGAATAAATGTATGTTGTTTCATTGCCTGTTTTTTTTATTTGCTTTTTGTCAATTAGCATTGTGGGAATGTATGAAATTCTGTCATAATTATCGTCGGAGCCGATGCTTGAAAATGCGGTATATTTTCCAATGTCTGTGGAATCAATGAGCAAATGAGTTGTGTTATGGGTGTAAAGAAATTCAAGTGCTTGTTGTTCATCTTTTTCAGTCCCCGTTAAAACTAATCTCCCCATTAAATAATCCCAATATCCTATTGCATTACCTCCATCTAAAACAGTAGCTCTTTCCCCGATGCTTTGAACCCAATATCCATAGTCCCACCAATGTGCAAAAACTGCATTCATCGGCGTATTATCCCTAACCCAAGACATTGCTTTTTGCCATTGTACATTATATGCTGAAGGAGCATAATTTGATGCAGTGGCAATATCCGACTGGTAATAATTCCAAAAGGTAAATATCGATGCAATTATTATTATTAATGCAATGAATCCAAAAAATAATTTTGCTAAATCTTCTTTTTCGTGCATATATCTCTGAACTGATTTTACTATCAAGAATGAAATTGCAATGGGACTTATGGCTCCTAAAACCATGATTAGTCTTATACCTGCTCTTGAGCCTATTATTCCTAATGTCAAAACAATAAAATAAAGAATATATGCAAAATTAAAATCATGAAATACTGAAGCATCCCCAATAATGTGCCTTTTATGGTAATAATATCCAAAAGTGCCTATCAAAAATAACCACCCGCTAAAATAAACAGTAAAGCTCAGCCCGCTTCTCCCATCCAGAATGCTACTTGAAGAATATTTACTAAATATAAGACAAATTAGAAAAATAAAATAGCTAAAGGTTAATGTTATTTTTTCCTTTCTATTCATATTTTTTATTAAGTTATGGAATAGCACAATGGCTCCAACAAAAAACAGCCAAAAAAATAGCGGGATATCTTTTACTACTGGACCAAAATTATCTTTCCAGTCGTTTATAAAATAGGGTTGCTTATTTTCTGCAACAGTTAATCCAAATCTGCTTGGCTGGGAATTTATCAATGCAGTTTTAACATCATCCATTTGCCCTAAAAAAAGCGAAGGTCCAAATACAATAAGAACAATTGCAAAGAGTGCAAGTATGGAGATTATCAATGCAAAAATTTCTTTAGAGATATTTGTTTTTTTTCTTAATTCTTCAAATTTATTTGATTTGATTAACAAAAGACTTAGGCTAACCATAATTAAAACTCCAATCGCCCATCCCGTAGATGTTGATGTAACTATATTTTTTATTGAGTATCTTGTTGTAAAGGGCATTATAAACGCAAGGGCAGTTGCGAGCCAAGAGAAATAAATTATCATTTCATCTCTTTTTATTTTTCCTAAGATAAATGAGAACAATATTGCTGCCGGAATTGTGAACCATACGAAAATTACTCCACCCCAAACTAAAGCCATGATGGCTGTCGCGATTCCAGAGGCAATTCCGAATATTATTTTATTCTTTAATTTTTCAGAAATGTAAGCTTCAAGGAAAAAATAAAATGCTAAAAACATAAATCCAAAAGCAATTGATTCTTTCTCTGGAATTCCTGCAATTGTTCTTGGAAGCAAAGACGGAATCAAAACAAAAATTCCAGTAGCGATCAGTGCTATTATAATTCTTACCCCTTTTTTTTCCTTGTAAAATAATTTATTTGCAAAAAGAAAAAACATGATAGTTGTGAATATAAATGCAATTACTGGAAACCAAATTGCAGCATAAGTGACTGTAACGCTTTTGTCAAAAAAAACCATGATATGATAAAACCATGCAATCAGGTAAGCCAATAATTTCATTTCGCCGGAAGTGTCATATCCGAGGGGAACATATCTCATAGTGTCCAAAACCATAAGATGCCCGTTCGCCGCAATATATTTTGCCCATCTCAAGAAAAGGAAAGGGTCCAAGTCAGGTGCAAGCGTCCATGTTTTTGTAGTCACATCAATTAATCTGGGAATGTTCCTTGTTCTTATGTAAAATCCTATAAAAATAATTCCCGCTAAAATCAAATAAGTTATCCATTCTTTTTTTTCTTTTAGGAAATTAATTACGTCTTTTTTCCGCTTTTCAATAGTTTCATTCTCAGAATTTTCCATAAGATTTGTTCCTCTATTTTGACTTTAAAAAATAATTCTATATAAAGTTTACCCATTAGGTGAATAAGAGTGGAGTAAGGTAAACTTCAATAAATCCTGCGACAATAAGCAAGACTATGGATAGAAATAGTAAAACTACTACATTATCCAAGACCCTTAAGAATTTGATGTTCATTATTCCGTTTCTTATCACTCCAACTCCAAAAATTCCGCCTGCCAGAGCAGTTACAAAATAAGCGGCTATTTCTGGAAAACCATGAATCATGTATCTTGCTATTCCCATAGGAATCTCGCGTATTTGATATTGTGTGAATATTCCTATTGCAGTTGCAATAACACTTGCATTCCATGCAAGTATGAATATGGCTCCAGCGCCAAAAATCAGGGAAAAAATCAGGGTGAAAATCATAACATAAATATTATTGCTTATTATTGCAAGGAATCTTGCCTCGCTTGTTGCGGCTCCGGTGGGATTTATTTGTCCCAAAGAATATTGGTTGACGCATTTTTCCAAATTTCCAGGAGAATTTATCATGCAGTATGTTTCTATTTGCGCATTGAACAAATTTTGATTTCCCAAAACAATATACCAAAATGAAAATGCGACTATAAATCCCAAAAATAACCACATGAAAGCATAAATTGCATTGCTGTGTATTCTCCAGACACTCCAGAAACCCGCAGTTTCCTCATCTTCAATCTCATCAGTTTTAATAAGATAATACATGAAAGGCAATGAAAACAACACGCAGAACGTTACGACAATAATTCCTGAGTAATGGCTTAAAACAGCATCTTTAGAAAAGAACCATTGCGAAAGCAAAAGC